>Ga0068864_100000024_pt1 | contig 252632 bp, 240 predicted proteins | sample KBSSwiS72_FD_66586 | JGI IMG/M metagenome (GOLD analysis project Ga0068864, IMG submission 66586) | Switchgrass rhizosphere microbial communities from Kellogg Biological Station, Michigan, USA - KBS Switchgrass S7-2 | ecosystem: Host-associated > Plants > Roots > Rhizosphere > Soil ...
GAGCTTCAGCGGTTTGTCTCGGTCCTGGCCGTAGGTGGCGAGCAGGGCTCCGGCCTCGATCGGGTCGCCGAGGGTGGTGCCGGTGCCGTGGGCCTCGACCGCGTCTATGTCCTTGGGCTGAAGCCTCGCGTTGGCAAGCGCCTGCCTGATCACCCGCTCCTGCGATGGTCCGTTGGGGGCGGTCAGGCCGTTGGAGGCGCCGTCTTGGTTGACGGCTGAGCTTTTGAGCAGGGCGAGAACCTCGTGGCCGTTGCGCTCCGCATCCGAGAGGCGCTCCAAGGCGAGGACCCCCACTCCCTCCGACCAGCCGACGCCGTCGGCTGCCTCGGCGAAGGGCTTGCTGCGCCCGTCGGGGGCGAGGCCGCGCTGGCGACTGAACTCGGTGAACATGCCGGGGCTGCCGAGGACCGTGGCGCCGCCGGCAAGCGCCAGCCCGCACTCTCCCTGCCGCAGCGCGTGGGCGGCGAGGTGCAGGGCGACGAGAGAGGATGAGCAGGCGGTGTCGACCGTGATCGCCGGTCCCTCGAGGCCGAGGGCGTAGGCGATGCGGCCGGAGGCGACGCTGGTCAGGCTGCCGGTCAGCCGGTAGCCCTCGAGCTCGCTCTCCCGCGCCCGCAGGCCGGCGGTGTAGTCCTGGAAGCCAACCCCGACGTAGACGCCGGTGCGGCTCGACTCCAGCGAGGAGGGGTCGAAGCCCGCAGCCTCCAGCGCCTCCCAGCTGGCTTCCAGCAGCAGCCGCTGCTGGGGGTCCATTGCCAACGCTTCGCGTGGCGAGATGCCGAAGAACTCCGCGTCGAAATCGCCGGCGCCGGCGAGGAATCCGCCCTCTCGCGCGTAGGAGGTGCCGGGCCGGTCTGGGTTGGGGTCGTAGAGCCGCTCCAGGTCCCAACCGCGGTCGGTGGGGAAGGCGGCGATGCCATCGCCGCCTTCGGCGACCAGGCGCCACAGCTCCTGCGGCGAGCTGGCGCCGCCCGGGTAGCGACAGGCCATGCCGACGATCGCGATCGGCTCCTGCTCGGCGACCGTGGCGATGCTTGGCTCGCTGCCCCGCTCCTCCAACCCGCTTGCCTGCCGGTGAAGGAAGCCGGCGAGCTTTGAGCAGGTCGGTTGGTTGAAGACGACCGCTGCGGGCAACCGCAGATTGGTCCGGGTGCGCAGGCGATCGCGCAGCTCGACCGCGGCGATCGAATCGAAGCCGAGCTCTTTGAAGGGCCTGCCCGGTTCGACCGCCTCGCCGGAGCCGAGTCCCAGCAGGTCGGCGACCTCCTCTCTGACGAGGCCCAGCACGAAGGCCTCCCGCTGGTCTTCTGGCAGCGCCGCCAGCCGGGAGGAGAGACCTTCCGGCGCCGCAGCCGGGGTCCCACGCTCCTCCCTGCCTTCATCTAGGAGGTCGTCGATCCAGTAACGCTGTCGCTGGAATGGATAGGTGGGCAGCGGAATTCGCCGGGCGCCGGTGCCCTCGAAGAAGGCACTCCAGTCGGGTGAGGCACCGACCACGTGGGCTTCCGCGAGGGAGAGGGCAAAGCGCTCGGCCCCGCCCTCGTCGCGGCGCAGGGTGCCGAGCACGGTCGCTTCGTCGGGATCGTCGAGGGCGTCCTCGATCGTCTCTCCGACCGGCAGCCCGAAGACCGGGTGCGGGCTGATCTCGACGAAGGCACGATTGCCCTCCTCCAGAAGCCGGCGCGTGACCTGCTCGAAGCGAACCGTCTCGCGCAGATTGCGGTACCAGTAGCCGGCGTCGAGCTCCGCGGTGTCGAGAGCGGCGCCGGTCACCGTCGAGTAGAACGGGATCTCGCCGCTGCGGGGCGCGATCACAGCCAGCGACTCGAGCAGCTCCTCGCGCAGGCCCTCCACGTGGGCCGAGTGGGAGGCGATCGCCGCCGGGATGTCGCGCGCCCGCACGTCCTCCTCGACGCAGCGCCCGAGCAGCTCGTCGAGGGCCTCGCGGTCGCCCGAGAGGATCGTCGAGCGCGGCCCGTTGTGCGCCGCCACCTCGATCCGCTCCCCCCACCGCTCCAGCAGTGGACCGAGCTCCTCGACGGAGAGGGCGACCGAGACCAGGCCGCCCTGCCCGGCCAGCCTGGCGATGATCCGGGCGCGTACAGCCGCCAGCATCGCCGCGTCCTCCAACGAGAGCGCCCCCGCCGCGTAGGCCGCGGCGACCTCTCCTTGCGAGTGTCCCGCAACCGCGGCCGGCCGGACCCCGCAGGAGCGCCACAGCTCCGTCAGCGAAGTCATCACCGCGAAGAGGACGGGCTGCACGACCTCGATCCGCTTGATCGTCGGGGCCCCGGGCGCGCAGCGCAGGACGCCCTCCACCGACCACTCGAGGTGAGGGGCGAGCGCCTCTTCGCACTCCCGCAGAGCCGCGCCGAAGACGGGCGAGGAATCGAGCAGGTCGAGCGCCATCCCCTCCCACTGCGAGCCCTGGCCCGGGTAGAGGAAGACGGGCGGGCGTTGCGAGAATGCAACCCCGCGGACGACATGGGGGTCGGTCTCTCCGGCCGCGACGACGGCCAGCGAGTCGAGCAAATCGTCGCGGTTGCGGCCCACCACGGCGGCCCGCCGCTCGAAGGCCGACCGCGTCGTCGCCAGGGAGCACGAGAGGTCGGCGAGCTCCAGCTCGGGCTTCTGCCGCAGATGCGAGGCCAACTCGCCCGCCGCCTCGCGCAGGGCGGGCTCGCTCCGAGCCGAGAGCGGCAGGACCGCCGGCAGGCCGCGAGGGGCTGGCGGCGCGCCCACTCGCGGAGGCGTGGACGCGGGCGGCTCCGTCATTACGAGATGACAATTGGTCCCCCCCACGCCGAAGGAGGAGACGCCGGCGACCAGGGGCCGGTCGGGGTGCGGCCAAGGACCGGCGCTGTCCTGAACCCGCAGTCCCAGCGCCTCCAGCGGGATCTCGGGGTTCGGTTGCGCGAAGTTGAGGCTGGCGGGAATCTGCCGCTCCCCGATCGCGAGGATCGCCTTGATCAGGCCGGCGATGCCGGCGGCGCCCTCGAGGTGGCCGACGTTCGTCTTCACCGAGCCGACGGCGAGCGGAACGTCGCCTGCGCGCCGCGCTCCCAGCGCCCCACCGAGCGCCGCTGCCTCGATCGGATCGCCGACCGGGGTGCCGGTGCCGTGCAACTCGACGTACTGGACGTCGGCCGGGTCCATTCCCGCCCGCCGATAGGCCCGTCGCAGGACGCTTTCCTGAGCAGCCTGACTGGGCACCGTGAGACCGTCGCTGGCGCCGTCGTTGTTGACGGCGCTGCCGCGGATCACGCAGTGGATCGAATCGCCATCGGCCTCCGCCGCCGCCAGCGGCTTCAGCGCGACCACCCCCCCGCCCTCGCCACGAACGTAGCCATTTGCCCTGGCGTCGAAGGTGAAGCAGCGTCCGTCGGGCGAGAGCCCGCCGAAGCGCGAGGCGCCAAGCGCCCCGCGCGGGTCGAGGTTGAGGTGGACCCCACCGGCGAGGGCGAGCGACACCTCCCCCCTTCGCAGGCTCTCGCAGGCGAGGTGAACGGCGACCAGCGAGGACGACTGGGCCGCGTCGACGGTCAGGCTCGGCCCGGTCAGCCCGAGCGCGTAGGAGACGCGGTTGGCAATGATGCTGCGGTGCAGGCCGGTGAGGGCATGGCGCCCGATCGCCTCCACGCCCCATTGGTGGACCAGTGTCGAGTAATCGCTCGCGATCGCGCCGAGGAAGACGCCGGCGCGGCTGTCGCGCAGCGCCACCGGGACGATGCCGGCGTCCTCGAGCGCCTGCCAGGCCAGCTCCAGAATGAGGCGCTGCTGGGGATCCATCGCGGCCGCCTCGCGCGGGGAGATGCCGAAGAAGGCGGGATCGAAGCGATCGACGTCGTCGAGGAAGGCGCCGAGGCGGATTCCCGCGCCGCCCTCCGCCTCGACGGCATCGCCGAGGCGCCGGCCGGCGGCCTCCCAGCGCTCGGTCGGCACCTCGGCGATCGAATGCTCCCCTTCTGCCAGCAGGCGCCAGAGCGCCCCCGGGTCGGGTGCTCCCGGCAGCCGGCAGGCGATGCCGACGACCGCGATCGGTGAACAGCCGACGGAGGATTCGGTCATTCGACCGTCCCGGGCCGGTGCATAACTCTGCGTTCCGACCAGCGTCCCCCCTGCCGGGACGCCGGGCGGTTCGAGGCTCCCCCTACGAACATCTACCTCCCTCGAATTTCCCTGGACTACCGAAAGAAACGAAGCAGAAACACCCTAGTCTGCAGATGCCTGAAGCTCAAAATCCGCGGCGGGTGGCGCGATCGCCGCGAGGACGATGCCGTCGCGGACAAGCCAGGTGCCGGTGAGCCCGGTCAGCTCGCGCCCGCCGAGAGTCGGCCCGGGCACCAGGAACCGGGCCGAGAAGGTCCGGCCCTCTCGATCGACCGTGACCTCGGCGTCTTCGAAGCCGAGCCAGCGTTCGGCGAGCGGGAACCAGGCCTTGTAGACGGACTCCTTGATGCTGAACAGCAGCCGATCCCAGTGCACCTCGGGCGCAACGGTGGCGAAGTCCCGCAGCCACACACGCTCCCGCGGCAGGGCGATGTCGGGGAGCAGGCCCTCCGGCAGGGGCTGGTTGGGCTCGGCGTCGACCCCCAGCGTCGCCACGTCGGCGGTGTGCCCCACCGCGCAGGCTCGGTAGCCGTCGCAGTGGGTGATGCTGCCGACGATCCCGCTGGGCCAGCGGGGCGCCCCGTGCTCGCCCCGCGGGATCGCCTGGGCCGGCAGGCCGAGGCGCCCGAGCGCCGCGCGGGCGCAGGCGCGAGAGGTGACGAACTCGCGCCGCCTGCGCTCCACCGCATTGGCGACCGCCTCCTCCTCCTCGGGAAACAGCTCCGCGTCGATCTCGCCGTGGGTCGCCGCCACCGCGACGCAGCTCGGCAGGATCTCCTCAAGCACCCGGCGGCTCCGGCAGGATCCGGCGCAGCTGAAAAGGCCGGCGACGCCGGTAGCGGCGCTCCCGCGGGTAGCCGAGCGAGACCTCCTCGAAGCGGACGCCGTCGTGCCAGGTCGTGCGCGGGATGTGCAGGTGTCCGTAGACGACGGCGGCCGCTCGGAAGCGGCGGTGCCAATCGGCCGTGCGGACGGTCCCGCACCACTGCGCGAACTCGGGGTGGCGCAGCACCCGGGTCGGCTCGGCGACCAGCGGGAAGTGGTTGATCAGGACCATCGGCAGCGCCGGGTCGCTTGCCGTCAGGCGCTTCTCGGCTTCGTCGACTCGGACGTGGCACCAGGCCTGACGGCTCGGATAGGGGTCAGGGTGCAAGAGGAACTCGTCGACGCAGACGACGCCGGCGTCGTAGGCGCGCTGCAGCGCCTCCTCCCTGGTCGCGGCGACGTTGCGGCCGAAGCTGTAGTCGTAGAGGAGGAACAGGGGCGCCACCTGCGCCGGCCCACCGTCGCCGTCCCAGATCGGAAAAGGGTCCTCCGGTGTGACGACGTCGAGCTGGCGGCAGAGCTCGACCAGGTGGTGGTAGCGGCGCTCGCCGCGCAGCTGGGGCGGATCGTCGCCGTGGACCAACAGCTCGTGGTTGCCGGGCACCCAGATCACCCGCTCGAAGCGTTCGCGGAAGACACGCAGCGCCCACTCGACGTCGGCGGGCGCGTCGGCGACGTCGCCACAGACGATCAGCCAATCGGACCCCGACTGCGGCCGCAGCCGGTCGACGACAGTCCGGTTCTCCGGGTGATCGACGTGCAGATCGCTGACCGCGAATATCGCACTCCCTTTCAAGGTCGGGAGAGGATGATCACCGCTCACCGTTTCGCAAAAAGGTCGAGCGCCCCGGCGAGGCGAATGCGCGTCTGACAGGGCTCGATCACCTCGTCGACGAAACCGCCCGCGGCCGCGACCTCCGCTCCGAGGTGCTCGCGGGCGTAGGCCTCGGACAGCGCCTGTCGCCTCATGGCCGGATCGTCGGCGGAGGCAAGCTCGCGGCGGTGGATGATGCCGGCCGCCGCCTGCGCCCCCATCACCCCGATCTCCGCCTGCGGCCAAGCGAAGACCAGGTCGGCGCCGAGGTCCTTCGAGTTCATCGCGATGAAGGCGCCGCCGTAGGCCTTGCGCAGGACGACGGTCAGGCGCGGAACCGTCGCCGCGGCGAAGGCCCGCACCAGCGAGGCGCCGTGCCGGATCACCGCCGCCCGCTCCTGCTGCACGCCGGGCATGAACCCCGGTGTGTCGACCAGCACCACGAGAGGGATGCCGAACGCGTCGCAGGTGTCGACGAAGCGAGCCGCCTTTTGCGAGGACTCGGTGTCGAGGACACCGCCGAGGTGGCGGGGCTGGTTCGCGATCACGCCCACCGGCCGGCCTTCGATCCGGACCAGCGCGGTGACCACGTTGCGTGCCCAGCGGGGCGCCAGCTCGAGGAACGAGCCGCCGTCGACGATGCCGTCGCAGACCGAGCGGACGTCGTAGACGCGGCGCGGCGAGCGCGGCACGCCCTCGCCGGGGTCACCGCGATCGGCCGCCGCGGCCGCGCGCCAGGGCAGCTCCCCGCCGGCATGCTGCGGCAGGTAGCCGAGCAGGTCCCTGGCCAGGGTGACGGCAGAGCCGTCGTCCGGCGCGACCAGATCGCAGACCCCGTTGCGCTCGTGCACACGGCGGCCGCCCAGCTCCCGCGCCTCGACGTCTTCGCCCATCACATCGCGCACGACGACCGGGCCGGTAAGGAACATCGCGGCGTCCTCGGTCATCACGACGAAGTCGGTGAGCGCCGGCGAGTAGCTGCCACCCCCGGCGGCGAGGCCGGCGATGACCGAGACCTGGGGCACCCGTCCCGAGAGGTGCACGTTCTGGCGAAAGATCCGGGCGTAGCCGCAGAGCGCCGCCGTGCCTTCCTGCATGCGGGCGCCGCCCGACTCGATCAGGCTCACCACCGGCAGCCGGTGGCGGCTCGCGAGCGTCAGCAGACGGCCGATCGTCTCCGCCTGGGCGACCCCCAGCGAACCGCCGAGGAAACGCGCGTCCTGCGCGTAACAGGCAACCGGGCGACCGCCGACACGACCGGTGCCCGCGACGACCCCGTCGCCGGGAAGCGCCGGCGCCCCCTGTCGGGCGGCCGTGACCGCGGAGCGGATCGTTTCCAGCGAGCCTGCGTCACAGAGCAACCCCAGACGCTCGAGTGGCGGCAGGGCACTACCGTTCGTGCCGACCCTCGGCGTCCCTGCGATTTCGGTCAAGCCGGTCACTGCCTCATCCCCCTGCTCCCAGTCCCGCTGGCGCGATTTGCGCCAGGCACGGCACCGTCGCGCTCGCCTTCGATCCCCGCTCGGACCCCCCGTCAATCACCCACCCGGTCGGCGGGCGCGCGCAGCGCGTGCCCGCAGTGCGGACAGACGAGGTCGGCGTCGCCCCGCCCTGTGGCGGCGGCAGCGGTGGACGGCTCGCGATCGCCCTCCCGCAGGGCACGCAGCTCGACCCTCAGGTCGGCGACCGAGAGCCGCTCCTCAGCCGCCCGCTGCAGCCACCGCCGCTGCTCGTCGGGCTCGAGCGGGGCCAGGAGGACGTGATGGCTCCAGGTCAATTTGTCACTACGTAGTGACAGGTCGAAACGCGACGCGACCCACGCCATGTTCCTCAGGCTGGCCACGTCGTAGCCGGTGACGCGCGCCGCCTCCGCGTATTTCTCCCCCCACTTCGCGGTGCCATAGCGGATCCAATCGCCGATCCACCACTGGCTGCAGCGACCTATTGCGCCGAGACGGCGCCCGGTCGCCAGCCACTCGCTGTGCGCGAGGTCCGCCTGCGGCATCCAGGCCACCTTCGAGATCGCGCTCGGTGGGCGCTTGCGGCGCCGCTCGTGGGCGCGTCTCGTCCTTTTCGCGAGCCCCCCTCCCGGAACAGCGGAAGCGACGGTCTGGATGGCATCTGACCCTGGCATCGAACCTCGACAACTGGTTGAGCGATGGATGGAAATCGATCGCAGCGCGCCTACTCCGCGCCCTCCCCTTGCAACCGCGTCAATATGTATCAGCGAGTCTCCGCTTCGTGGTACGCCAATATGGCGCGCCACTCGCGTCGCTCTTGGCCATGATGTGACAAGCCCTGCTGGACGTCGTTCAACCGGTCTCGATCAGCCCATCGCGTCAGCTTCTTCGAGCGCCTCGAGGCTGAGCGCAACCTCCAGCTCCGCGTGGCAGGTGTGGAGCAGGCGCCCCAGCGTCTCCTCGACCTTGCGCAGGCGACGCTGGACTGTGTGCCGGTCGACTTCCAGCGCCGCCGCTGCGGTCGCCGCGTTGAAGCCGGCCGCAAAGTAGGCGCGAAGGGTTTCCCGCAGCACCGCGCCGGAGCTGCCCTGTCGATCGAGCGGCGCCAGGTAGGTCTGCAGCAGCGACCTGGTCAAGCCCTCGTCGCGCAGGACGGCCGCCAGCAGGAGCGCATCGCTGCTCCGGGTCAGTCGCTGCGGCCCGCGCAGCATCACCTCGAATGCCGCCTGCGCCTCGCGGTGCGTGAGGCGCCAGCCGGCGAGGCCCTGGCGCGGCTCCCCGATCGCGATCGATGCCCGCTGCGGCACCCCGATCGCCTGCAGCCGGTCGGCGTCGATCGACTGCGGCGGCCGACGGCGGCCCAGCCAGGCCCAGACGATGCCCTCGCCGCGGGGCACGACCAGTGCCTGACAGCCGAGCCCCGCGGCCAACGCTCGCGCCGCCAGCTCCGCGTCCGCGCCCGAGACGATCGCACCGATATGCCAGGCGTCCAGGTCGTAATCCAGGCTCTCCGCTTCGACCGAGCCCTCGCCCTCCAGCATTCGCTGGACCCGCTCGGCCAGGCGCTGCGCGGGGGAGCGGCGAATCCGCTCCAGCTCCCGCATGTATTCGGTGGCGACCGCGGCCATCAGTCGATCCACATGCGGTCCCTGCGTTCGCATCACCTGTCGCAGCGCCCGGCTCGGGAAGCCGTCCGCCTCTTCCATGATGAACTCGCCGAGCATCCTGTCTCCCGCCGCATAGCGACGCAGGACGGTGTCCAGGCGGACCCCATAGCGCGCTCCGCGCCGGGCCTGGGCGCTGGCGGTCTCCGGGATCGGCTCCATCCATTCCTCGCCTCCTTCAATGCTCCTGAGCCCGTACTCGAGCACCGATGCGACGGCGGCGCGCAGGCCCGCCACCAGCTCCGCGTCTTCAGCTTCGCGCGGCTCCGATAGAGCGCGCACCCGTGTGAAGAGCGCATCTTCGATCTCCGGCGCCCGCGCTCGCAGCCGTTCCACCAACTCTTGGCGTATTCCCTGCAGGGCGTCGGTGGAGCCGAGGTTTGCGTAGGTCACCGGTCACCGCACCGATATTCCGACGGCGAGGTCGCCGACCCCATCCCCTCGCCGCTGGAGCATGCCAGCGGACGAGTCAACGCTGTGGCAGACCGCATTCAGTCCCCTCCAAGCCGCTCCCGCCGTCGGTTGTTGCCCTCATACACACGCTAGTACCGAGAAACGGGCCCTGTCAACCGACGATCCGTCGGGGGGCGCAATCGCGACGTCCGCGACATCACTCTCGCCGTGGGCTGGCCCGGCGCGCGAATACACCAAAGACCTAGATTATTCCTAAACATTACCGTTTCCTGTCATAATCCTGAAGGCTTGACTGCCAGTGGGGCCAATGGGAACGGGAGCCCGGCGCGCTCGGGGACGCGCGCACTTGGGCTGCTGGCCAAACCACTCAACGGAGCGATCCTCCATCGCATGGCCGGGGGCCCGACGCGACTGGTCGACCTGCGCCGGGAGTGCGGCTCTCCCGCCCAGACGACCCTGCGTGCTCATCTGCGGGAGCTGGAAGATCTGGGGGCGATCGCCAAACAGCGTCGCAATCGCTTCCCGGGCGCACTCGAATACGAACTGCAGCCACCGGGCATCGAGTTGCTTTTCGTCCTCGAAGTTCTCGAACGGTGGCTCGAGCAGGCACCCGAAGGTCCGCTCGAGTTCGGCTCCCGTGGGGCCAAGGCCGCAACGAAGGCCCTGGTCGAGGCTTGGTCCTCCACCATGTTGCGCGCCCTCGCCGCCCGTCCCCTTTCGCTCACCGAGCTCGACGGCGTGATCAGCGGGCTCAACTATCCGTCGCTGGAGCGGCGCCTGGCGGCGATGCGCCTTGCCGGTCAGGTGGTTGCCTGCGCCGACCAGAGCAACGGCACGCCCTACCGGGTGACCGAGTGGTTGCGCATGGGGATCGCTCCCCTTGCCGCTGCCGCGCGCTGGGAGCGCCGACATGCTCCCGACAGCTCGGCGGCAATCGCCCGGGTCGATGCCGAGGCGGCCTTCCTGCTGACGCTGCCGCTGGTGCACCTACCGGCGGAGCTGTCCGGCTCCTGCCGGATGGGCGTGGAGATGAGAAACGGCGACGAACGCCGCCTGGTAGGGGCAACGGCCAAGGTCGAGCAGGGGAAGATTGCCTTCTGCACCGTGCGTCTGCTGGGCGACGCGGACGCCTGGGCCACCGGATCGGTCATGGGCTGGCTCCACGCGGTGACCGGAGCCGACACCGACGGACTTCAGCTGGGCGGCGATCAGCACCTGGTCAGGATGGTGATCGAAGGCCTGCACAAGGTGCTGTTCAGGTCCGTCGTCCAAAACGGGCCCCTCCTGCCCGACCGCATTTGACGCCGACTCAACCGAACGCGCAGGGGCCGATTCCGTAGTCGCGGGCAAGGTCACGCGATTTACGGAAATCGCGCAGGAACTGCTCGCCGCTGGTGCGGGGTCGTTCCCGCACGGAGAAGATCGCGTCTTCAAGGGCCTCGAGATAGGCTTCCGCCCCGGCCTGATCCTTCGACGGCCAACCCAGCTCGCGTAGTTCGTTGAGCTGGGCCTGCATTCCGGGGATTCCGACCTCTCGAAGCCCGCCCGGAAATGCGTGTGCCGAAGCCCTTTTGTCCGGGTGGCGTTCGCTGTATGCCACCGAGTAGGCACTGAGATCTTTCAGCAATTTCCGCTGCCTGCGGGTGCAGATCGCATTGGCCTTCGCGATGTACTCCGCTTTGGTCAGCAGTGACGAGGGCAACGAGGCCGAGCCAGCGTCTCCGGCGGTCGCACTGGAGGCATCGTCGTTGTCGCCGCACCCGGCGACGGCCACGATTATTGCCATCGCGACTAGCAGAATTATCGCTCGCGCTCTCATAGCTGGGCCCTCCCGGGGCTTTTAGGATAGAGAATTTGAGTGAACGCGGGCGTAGGGGAGCTCGCCCGTGTCGTGAAGCTCGTGTCGCAAGGAGTTGATGACGGCGCCGGCGAGCAGGGCCAAGCTGAGCAGATAGAACCAGAGCAGGGCGATCAGAACGAACCCGACGGTCGAGCCGAAGCGCGACAGGCTCGAGACGTTGGAGAGATAGAACGGAAAGGCCCAGTTGGCGAGACCGGCGGCGACCGTGACGAAAGCCGCCCCCGGCCAGACAGCCCGCCACGGCATGTGCCCTTTGGGCACCGCCCAGAAGATCACGCAGCAGATCGCGAAGATGACGAGAACGGCGGCGGCGAGCAGCAGCACGGTGTCGATCGCCTTGATCCCGGAGAGCCCGAGCGGCAGTCGATCGGTGCTGGAGACGAGCGCCGCCTCCATCGTCGGCAGAAAGATGCTGGCCGCGATCAGCATCAGGACGACCGCCAGCATCGTGAAGGAGAAGCGCTTCTGCTCGACCCAGCCCCGGCACTCGACGTGGTAGATGCGGCAGAAGGCGGTGTCCATCGCACCCCAGAAGGAGGCGCCGATCCACAGCGATCCGAAGAAGGCGGCGATCCCGATCGTCGTCGAGTTCCCCTCGATCCGTTCCAGCACGTCGCTCAGGGTCCCCTGCTCGACATTGGGAAACAACCGCTGCAGATCGTCCAGGACCCCGGTCTCGACTCCCTCGATCCGCAGGACCTGCCCGAAGACGAAGAGGACCAGCAATGCGAACGGGAAGACGGCCAGCATCAGGTTGTAGGCGACCATCGCCGACAGCCCGGTGACGTTCTCGCTGTAGGCGCGATGCCAGAAAGCCCGCAGCCAGGGGCGCAGGTTCCCCACTCGTTCAGGCATTGACTTCAGAAACTGAAGCGCCTATCATGGGAACAGACGTTTGAGAGGCTTTTCCGACGGACCGCCTTGCCGGTCCCTTTTTTGTGTCGGGTCGCGACTTTCCGTGCTCGGCGGCCTTTCATACGCAGAGGACTTAACCATCTAGCGCAGAGGAACGGGTGCAGACAAGATGCTGGTAGCTGAGCTTCAGGAGCTCGAGGAGGTCAAAGGGCTGATCCACCGCGGTCAGCAACTGGGCGTGCTCACCTTCGGGGACATCGCCTCGGCGGTCTCGGAGGTCGACCTCGACGAGTCCGACGTCGAGGACCTCTACGGGCACATAGAGAAGCAGGGAATCGAGCTGGTCGAGGACATGGACCCGGCCCAGAAAGCGGCCGCGGACGCGATGCCCGCCGACACCGGCCGCAAAGGCCGGCGCCGCAGCAAACAGGCGCTCGACCTGAAACCCGACATGACGACGGACAGCCTGCAGCTGTTTCTCAAGGACATCGGCAAAGTCCGCCTGCTGACCGCCCAGGAGGAGGTCGAACTCGCCAAACGGATCGAGCGCGGCGACCTCGACGCGAAGCAGAAAATGGTCGAGTCCAACCTGCGGCTGGTCGTCTCGATCGCCAAGAACTACCGCAACCAGGGCCTCCCCTTCCTCGACCTGATCCAGGAGGGGACGCTGGGCCTGGTCCGCGCCGCCGAGAAGTTCGACTACCGCAAGGGCTTCAAGTTCTCCACCTACGCGACCTGGTGGATCCGCCAGGCGATCGCCCGCGCGCTCGCCGACAAGGCGCGGACGATCCGCATCCCGGTCCACGTGGTCGAGAAGCTGAACAAGATCGGCCGCGCCGAGCGCAAGCTCGTCACCGAGCTGGGCCGCGAGCCGACCCCGGAGGAGATCGCCGAGGTGACCGGGATCGACCCGGAGGAGGTCGACTCGATCAAGCGCTCCGCCCAGGCCCCGGTCTCGCTGGAGAAGCCGGTGGGCGACGAGGAGGAGTCGGAGTTCGGCCAGTTCATCGCCGACGAGAAGGCCGAGTCCCCGTTCGACCGGGCGGCGGACCTGCTGACCAAAGAGGCGCTGAAGGAGGCGCTGGAGAACCTCTCCTACCGCGAGCGCCGGGTGCTGGAACTGCGCTACGGGCTCGGCGGCGAGCATCCGCGCACGCTCGACGAGGTCGGGCGCACCTTCAACGTCACCCGCGAGCGGATCCGCCAGATCGAGAACCAGAGCCTGAAAAAGCTGCAGCAGCTGGGCGAAGCGCAGAAACTCAGGGAAGTCACCTGAGCTAAGGCATCAACGCATCGCGGCCGATACAGGCCGGGATGTTCGAGATCGATTCAGCGCTGCGCACGCTCATCGAGCGCGACGGCTCCGACCTGCACATCAAGGTCAACTCACCGCCGATCGTCCGCGTGCACGGGGAACTGGTGCCCCTCGAGGGGCACGGTGAGCTCTCGCCGGAGGAGACCGAGAAGGCCTTCCACGACATCGCCGAGGTCCGCTCGCTGACCGAATTCGAGGAGGAAGGCGAGGCGGACTTCTCCTACTCGATCTCCGGCCTCGCCCGCTTCCGCGTCAACGCCTTCAAGCAGCGCGGCACGATCTCGATCGTCTGCCGCGCGATCCCATTCGACGTGCGCTCGATCGAGCAGCTCGGCCTGCCCGACGTCGTCCGTTCCCTCGCCGAAGAGCAGCGGGGAATCATCCTCGTCACCGGCACCACCGGCTCCGGCAAGTCGACGACCCTGGCGGCGATGATCGACCACATCAACCAGACCCGGCCGCGCCACATCGTCACCCTCGAGGACCCGATCGAGTACCTGCACCAGGACAAACGCTCGATCATCAACCAGCGCGAGGTCGGGTCCGACACGACCAGCTTCGCCCGCGCCATGCGCCGTGTCCTGCGCCAGGACCCAGACGTGATCCTGATCGGCGAGATGCGTGATGAGGAGACGGTCCGCACGGCGCTATCGGCAGCAGAGACCGGCCACCTCGTGCTCTCGACCGTCCATACCCTGGACGCCACCGAGACGATCAACCGCCTCGTCGACTTCTTCCCGCCCCACCTCCAGCATCAGGCCCGGGTGATGCTTGCCGCGACCCTGAAGGGCGCGATCGCCCAGCGCCTCGTGCCCGACGTCACCGGCGACGGCCGCGTCCCCGCCTCCGAGGTGCTGGTCGTCACCGGCCGCGTTCAGGACCTGATCCTCAACCCCAACGAGACCGGCAAGATCACCGAGGTGATCGCCGAGGGCGAGTACTACGGCATGCGCACCTTCGACCAATCCCTCCTCACCTACGTGATGGAAGGCAAGGTCACCGAGGAGGTCGCGCTCGACTACGCCTCGAGCCCGCACGACTTCAAGCTGATGCTGGCCGCCGGCGGCCAGCGCGCCAGCGGCATCGAGCAGCTGGCCGGCCAACCCGGGCATACCTAAAGAGGCAATCAGCAGGGCCTATCGCGATCCGCCACCGTTTGATATAAGTTCCCCAATTAATCGAGCACTGGGAGCAGGTTATGCGGGGAAGTCGGTTCATAGCGATTCTTATCGTGCTTTTCGGCCTCGCCTTCGCGGTCGGTTGCGGCGGCGGCGACTCGGATGACGGCGGCTCCAATGCCGCTGCCACCAGCACGGAAGGCGCCAACGGCGATAGCGGAAGCGAAGACGGGGGCGATACGGTCTCGACCACGCCCGGCACCGGCTTCTCGAAACAGGAATACCTCGATCAGGCCAATTCCCTGTGTGCCCAACGCAGCGCTGAACTCAAAGTCAAAGGTCGGAAGACGTTCAAAAAAGTGTTCAGCAAGCCTGAGAAAGTCGCCGCCGAGGCAATGGCCCAGCAGGTGGTCATCCCCACCATGGAAGCCGAGCTTCGCGACCTCAAGACGCTCAACGTGCCCACCGGCGATGACGATCAGATCAACGCGATCTACGCGGCGATCGAAGAAATATACGAACGTCTGAAGAAAGATGCGACCTGGGGCGACTTCTACCCTTACACGAAAGCCGAAAAAATGGCAGCGGCGTATGGCCTGACGGCATGCGGCCACCCGTGAGCTCGAGATGCGCTTCCGCCGCCTCATAGGCCCGACGATCCTTGCCCTGGCCGCCCTTCTCGTTCTCGGTGGCTGTGGGGACGACGAGGATGAAGCCACGTCCGCTTCGAACGACCAGGCAACCATCGTCAAGGCCGACTTCATCCAGGCCGCCAATGCGATCTGCGAACAGCGGGGCGAGGAAGTGAAAGCGAAGAGTGAGAAGATCCTTGCCGCCAGTGGCGAAAAACCCCGTAACGTGGTCGCCAAAGAACTGGTCGAAGAAGCAGTGGCTCCCGCCTTCGAACGCGAGGCCGACGAAATTCGCGCCCTCGAGCCCCCGGCGGGAGACGAGGAGCAGGTCGAAGAGCTGGTCGACGCAATCGACGAAATGGTGGCCCGGACCCGCAATGACCTGTCAGCGAACCGCGACTACCCTTACCGCAAGACCGAAAACCTCGCCGCCGCCTACGGACTCCCAGACTGCGGCCGCCCGTAGCTCAGACGCACCGCCTGCGGCAGGAGAGCCTCATCGCCGGCTCAACGCCCAGGCAATCCCAACCCCGGAGCCGAGCCAGACGCCGTCGAGCCAACCGAGCGGCAGCTCAATACCCACACAGGAGGCGAGTCGCGCGAGTGTCTCGCAGACGAAGCCCCCAATCGTCGCAAAGGTTCCGATAACACCGATCGGTGTCCGACGGCGAGGGGGCAGGTCGAGTTTGTATTCGACCCCCATGCCGTGGTGAGTGGTGTCGATCTTGTATTCGGTTTCCATCAGCGGTGAGAGTGCAATGAAAAGATGCCCAGGACGGCTCTGCTCGAACCGTCCTGGGCATCGGTGAGCTTGAAGCTCAGTGTCGGGTTGAACTTTTATCCTGCGGTGACCGCCCACGTCCCCGAGCCGAGGCCGCTTGCGCCCACTACTTTGAAGTTCAGGGCCGCCCCGGCCACGCTTGCCCCTGGTGCGGGCGCGCCGCCGGGTTTCAGGATGGCGCCGAACGCCCCAGGAGCCAAACTCACGAGGGCTCCGTATACGCAGAGATGACCTTCAGGCGCAGTCGGATTCAGTTCGGTTCCGGTGCAGGTGGTACCAAAGCCTGCTTCTCCAGTGAAATGGACGTTCGAAGCGGCCAACGGGGTACTGAGCGGAATAGTGAACGAGATGTGCGTCCAAACCCCCGGGAATTCGCCGTCCGCTTCGGTCCCGGCCGCGGCCCAAGCGCCGGTCTCGGTCTCTCCTGGAGGCAGGGTGCCGCCAGCAGTCCAGGGCTCACCGTTGCACACGAAGCCGGTCGGGCTAGCCGATTTGACTTCTAGTCCGCCCTGACCTTTCGTACAAGTCCCTTTAGAGCCGCTAAACGACGCGACCGTGGCACTCGTTCCGTTCGTTCCGTTCGTTCCGTTTGCCCCCGGATCGCCTTTCGGACCAGCTAAGCCAGCTGGGCCAATCGGACCGGCTGGACCAGGTGCGCCGGGCGCGCCCGGTTTGCCCGGTTTGCCGGCGTATTTTTTGGCGATTTTTTTGACCTGTTTTTCCTGCTGCGCGGTGAGCCCGCCGGCGGCATAGGCGCCACCTACCATGGCAAACACCAAAGCCCCGATGGCCAGCAGGCCTGGGATCCCAAGTCGATCCCGAAGTAAAAACGCCAAGCGATCTCTGATCAAACTCATGATTAAGAGTCCCCTCCCTGTCGGTTGAAAGAAAATCCGGGAACCCATGCCCCGAACCTTGTTCAAAGTATAGGAAACGATGAAGTTTGGCAAGAAAAATATCGGAGTTCTCTAGCTCGGCCGCCTCCCTTCCCCGCGGGTGATGGCGTGGCGTGGCCGCAGATCGCACCTTTCGAGCAAGAGCCCCCTCCTTGGTCCGATGAATCCGGGGAACCCGCTCCCCGATGCTCTAACGCTATAAGGAACTCAACACTAGCGCAAGAAAACAAAAGCGTTTTCTATTCGTCCTGCGCTTTACGTCCCTCGACGAAGATCTCGAACTGGTTGTCACGCGGCATTCGCGGTTTGCCGCTGCCGCGGAAGACGTTGGCCAGGCGCATTCCGACCGAGTCGTAGAGCTCGGTCAGTTCCTCGACCGAGTAGAGGCGCTGGCGGAACGGGATCGGCTCGTAACGTTCGAAGACCTCGCCGATCCGGATCGGCACGGTATAGCCTTCGAGGTAGCGATCCTCGCCGTTCCAGTGGTGCTCGCTGAGTTCGAGCGTCGCCTCGCCGACGATCCAATTTTTCTGGGGCAGGTGCTTTTCGGCGTGCAGGACGTTGGGAAGCTGCATCAGGTGGCCTCCCCCCGGCCGCAGGGCCCGGGAGACCACCTCGAAGGTGCGGTAGTTCTCCTCATCGGTCTCGAAGTAGCCGACGGCGCCGTCGTTGAGGCTGAGCACGAGGTCGAACTCCTCGCTGAGGTCGAGCTCGCGAAGGTCTGCCTGCACAAAGGAGATCTCCAGCGACTGCGCCTCGGCCTCCCGGCGAGCGATCTCGAGCAGCTCCTCCGAGATGTCCAAGCCGACGACCTCGAAACCCCTTCGGCGCAGCTCGAGCGAGTGGCGCCCGATGCCGCAGGCGAGATCGAGGACCCGCTCCGATCCCTCGGGCTTGAGCATGCCGAGGGCACGATCGACTTCGGCAGTCGTCCGATCTGCCCAGGGCATCTGCTTGGTCGTCGCCGCCGGAAAACCGGAGCGATACCAGTCGCTCGGAACCTCGATCTCCGCCTTGGTCGTCGGCATGCTTTGAAAGGTTATATCAATCAAGGAGTACTCTTTAATTCCCATACTGCACCGTAGTTGTGTCATAATGCTGACGCATGGGATTCAGGGATGGCGTCGAGGTGAGCGGCGAGGGAAGGGCCGGAGCGTTGGCGCTCTCGCTGCTGGCCCATCCGCTCCACCACGAAATCCTCGAGGAGCTCTCGCGCGGCCCGCGGCGGCTCTCTGAGCTACGGCGCCTGACCGGCTCACCGCCGCAGACCACCCTTCGCGCCCGCCTCGCCCAGCTTGGCGATTTTGGGGTCGTCGCCAAGCGCAAGCTCAACCTGCTGCCGGGCGTGCGCGAGTACGAGCTGACCAACTTGCCGGGGAGGGAGTTGTTGTTCGTCGCGACGACTCTGGAGGGCTGGCTTGCCAGCGCCCCCGAGGAGCCCCTCGACTTCGCCAGCGAGAGCGGGCGCGCCGCGATCGGGGCGCTTGCCGAAAGCTGGTCCTCGGCGATGCTGCGAACCCTGGCCGCCGGGCCGGCGAGCTCAGCGGAGCTGGATCGCGAGATCCGCCTGCTCAGCAGGGATTCGCTGGAACGCCGACTCGGCGCGCTGCGGGCTGCCGGCCTGGTTGCTGACAACAATGCCCGGGGCGGGCCCACGTCCTACGAGGTCACCGACTGGCTGCGCAAAGGCACCGGCCCGATCACCGCGGCGGCTCGCTGGGAGCGCCGTCACCTCCCCCACGCCACCGCCCCCATCAGGCCGATTGACGCCGAGGCTGGCTTCCTGCTCGTGATGCCCTTGCTGAGACCGGCGCCAGAGCTGTCGGGCTCATGCCGGCTGGCGGTCGAGTTCGGAGGCGGAAGGGAGCGTTGCCTGGCCGGGGTGACCGTGGAGGTCGCCGCGGGTCGGATCGTCTCCTGCACGACTCGCCTCGAGAGCAGCCCGGCCGCCTGGGCCACCGGTCCAGCGGGAGCCTGGCTGCGCACCGCGATCGAAGCCGATCCGAACCGGCTCGAACTGGGTGGAGACCGGCGCCTCGTCCGCGGCCTGCTCGACGGGCTCAACCAGGTCCTGTTCGGCCCCGCGCGGCCATTGCCGCCACGCCTGTAGCGATCTCCGGCCCGAACGAGTGGGGAACAGAGGGGGTTTGTTTACGGTCCCAAATGCGCTACTTTGGCCGAACGATGTCTCCTTCCTCCTGGATCGAGACTGCGGCAGAGCGCTCGGACCTGATCCGCGACGCGCTCGCGCTGGCGCGGGAGCTTCACACCGGCGACTGGCGGGAGACCGGCGCCGGGGAGATTCCGTTCATCGACCATCCACTGGCGGTCGCCGAGCGACTTGCCGAAGAACGCTTCGCCGAGCAGGTCGTGGCGGCGGGCCTGCTGCACGACGTCCTCGAGTACACCCACTTCCCGCTGTCCAAGCTGCGCAACCGTTTCGGCGTCGACGTGGCCGCGATCGTCTTCGCCCTCACCGAGGATATGGAGATCGGAAACTACGAGGAACGCAAGGACGACCTTCGGCAGCTGGTCGCCGAAGCGGGCCCCGATGCGTGGATGGTCTTCGCTGCGGACAAGGTCTCGAACGTGGAAGTCCTGCGCAGGGCTTACACGCTCGAGGGCGAGGATGTCGACGAGGACCTCCCGGTTGAGCTGAACCGCAAGATTCTCGTCTGGGAGGACGACCTCGAAATGCTCTTTGACGAAGCCGCGGCCGACACGCCGCTGGTCGACCGCTTCGCAAGCGAGATGGTCGGGCTCTGGGGCCAGCGCGCCGAGCAACTCAGGATGGCTTGAGACGTCGTCGTCCCCCTCGTGCAAGCCCCTCCTAGCTCGCTTCGAGCAGATCGATCACGTAGAGCATGGTGTCCTCGGGCCCGCTCTCCGGAAAGATGAGCCGGGGCGGAACGATCAGCTTGCGGCGACCGCCGACTCGCATCCCCCTCAGGCCCCTTTCCCAGCCCGGGATCTCGGTTCCGGCGCCCAGCTGAAAGCGGCGCGGCGCGCCCTGCCGATTGCTGTCGACCTGTTCGCGCGGCGCGTAGCGAAGCATGAGGAACTCGATCGCAACCTCGTCGCCCGTGCCCACCCTCCTACCGGAACCTTCCCGTAGATCCACGATCACGAGTCTCTTCGGCGGGTTGCCGGGAACTAGATCCACCGTCGAACCGGGCTCGTAGGAACTGGCGCTTCCGCCGCAGGCGACCGGAGCCAGGCCCCCGCACACTCCGATTATCAGCGCCAGCAGGCGGATACTCAAATTTTACTGCGCGCCGGGGGACCGGGGACGCCGTGCCTAGCGGGGCGCCCACGCGTCGGGCGAAGCGGCAAGCTGCTCGACCGGCGCGGGGAGATGGCCTGAGACCAGGTCCGCCAGCGTCACGTGCTCCAGCACGGCGCGCAGATTGGCGCGGACGGCAATCCAGACTTCCTGCAGGTGCTCGGCGTTGCCGCGGTACTCGATCGACTCGGGCGGCGACGACTGCACGTGGGCGATCGGGCCCTCGACAGCGCGGACGACGTCGGCAATCGTGATCGCGTCCGCTGGCTTCGCAAGCCAGTAGCCGCCCTTGGCCCCGCGCCGCGCCCGGACGATGCCATGGTGTTTCAGCTCGAGCAGGATGTGCTCGAGGAACTGGAGCGGAATCTCCTGCGCCTCCGCCAGCCGCTCGCCCTTGACGGGACCGTCCTCGGCGGCAGCCAGCTCGGCGGCGGCGCGAACCGCGTAATCGGCCTTGGCGGAGACACGCATGGGAAAGCAAGCGTATATGCCCCGTGCGCCCGACCAGAGACCGGTCGACCCTCTACCGCTGGCCGCCCAGACCTTGAACGGGAAGTATTGAACCATTAGGGTCGACATGAGTCGTCTATGCAAAATGGAGAGGTCCCCAGCGACTGGTACCGCAACAGCTTTTCGCCCGACCTCCTGCCTATCTTTTGGGATGAAGACGTCGGCGAGAAAGTCGATGTCGTCCTGGAGATGCTGCGGGGTACGGGCGACGAGCGCGTCCTGGATCTCGCCTGCGCGACCGGCAGCTACTCAGTGGAGCTGAGTCGTCGCGGTTTCGATGTCATCGGCGTGGAGGCGCGCGGGGAAATGCTGGAGATCGCCGATGGCGAAGCCCATTTCAGGAAGGCCGATCCCTACTTCCACATGCTCGATCCACGCGAGATGCCCTTCCACCACGAGTTCGATTGGGTCCTGAGCGTGGGGGGCGGCGCCTTCGGCCACTTCGACTACGACCACGAAGACCTTGCGGCATTCGAGGCTGCCGCCCGGGCCCTACGCCCAAGTGGCCGGCTCCTGATGCAGCTGCCCAACGTCCGCCACGTCGAAGCGCATCTTCCCCCCAGGACCTGGATCTCGACCAAAGGGACGGTCGACCTGATCGACCAATACTGGAACGCGGGAACTCGGCGCATCGAGGCAACCACCTTGACTCTGGTCAAGACTGGCTACGGGGACCTCGAGTACGGCGGTGAAGCATCCTTCCAGCGTCGCCTTTATTCGGTCGAGGAACTGGCCGAGATCTTCAAGACGGTTGGGCTGTATCTCACCGACGTCTTCGACGAAAACGGCGATCGCTGCGTTCCGACGGCGACGCAACAGGAGATCTTCGTCGAAGCCCGTACCTGAGAGCACTCGGCGGCCCGTTCAGCCGATCGTCTCGGGAGCCAGCTCGCCAGACCGATCGTGGGGCGGCCCCTCGGCTTCCTCCGCTTCGCGTTCGACCCGGCGCGCCGACCACCAGCGCGGAAACCAGATCAGCAGCGCGAGACCGATGCCGGCGAGGGCGGCGGCGATCGGCCAGACCAGGGGATCGCCCTTCTGCACGGTGACGATTCCGGAGGCGACGAGGACGACGCCGAGCGCGGTGCGCAGAAAGCCGACCGGGGCCCGGCTGGCGAAGTGGGCGCCGACGACGACGCCCGGGATCGAGCCCAACAGGATGTTGCCGGCAAGGACGAAGTCGACGTTGCCACCGACCCAGTGGGCGACCCCGGCCGCCCAGAGCAGAATCGCCGCGTGGAAGACGTCGGTGCCGACGACCTTGCGCGGCGCCAGGCGGAAGACGGCGATCAGCAGAATCGCGATCACCGTACCCGAGCCGGCCGAGGTGATGCCGATGACGAAGCCGGTGGTGGCGCCGATCGCCACCGCCGCCACCTTGTGCCGCCGCTTCAGCTCGAAGTCCTCGCGCTCCTCGATCAGGTTGCTGAGGATCAGCGCCCGTGCCAGGGTGATGATCCCGACCATCAGCAGGGTGCCGCCGAGCAGCGCGTACACGATCGAGTCGAGCTTCTCTTCGCCGATCTTGCTCTGCAGGATCGAGATCGCCCAGACGCCGGCGACCGAGGCCGGCACGCTGCCAGCCGCAAGCCACAGCGACAGGCCCATGTTGACCGTGCCCATCCGCAGGTGCCGCCAGCCACCGACCGTCTTGGTCACGGCCGCGTAGAAGATGTCGGTGCCGATCGCGGTCACCGGCTTGACGCCGAAGATCAGGATCAGCAGCGGCGTCATCAGGGTTCCCCCGCCCATGCCGGTCATGCCGACCATCGCTCCGATGCCGAAGCCGAAAATGATGATTGCCGGGTCCACGTCGTTGCCGCGCTGGTGCTTATCGACTTTCCTGACTGTTTTGGTCAGGAGCGCGGAGTGCGCCAGGATACCAAGGTGTCCACCGAATCCCCGGAATTCGCCGCCGGCCAGCGAACGCCTGCCTCAGACGGGACGTGCCGAGACTTGGACACCACTATGGGCACTCAAGGCACGGCACGTCCGCAGGCGGTCTCGATCCGGGGGCTTCGGCATGCCTACGCGGACCTGGTGACGATCGAGCGGCTCGACCTCGACGCGCCGCCGCAGGGAGTGGTGGGTCTGGTCGGTCCCTCGGGCTGCGGCAAGTCGACGCTGCTGGAGTTGATCTGCGGCCTGCGGGAGCCGACCGGCGGCACGGTCGAGGTCGGTGGCGCCGGCACGGCGGCCGACCGGCTTGCCCGCTGCGCCTTCATGCCGCAGCGCGACATGCTGCTGCCCTGGCTATCGGCGATCGACAACGCGGCGCTGGCGCTGCGCAACCGCGGCGTCCGTCGGCGCCAGGCGCGCGCCGAGGCGGGACAGCTGCTCGAGCGCTTCGGTCTGGCCGGCTTCGAGGCGGCGCTGCCGGCCGAGCTGTCCGGCGGGATGCGGCAGCGGATCGCCTTCCTCCGCACGCTCGTCTCCGGCAAGCCGGTGCTGGCGCTCGATGAGCCCTTCGCCTCGCTCGACGCGATCACCCGCGCCGAGATGCAGGCCTGGCTGGCGGCGGCGCTGCAGCAGGATCCACGCACGGTCGTCCTCGTCACCCATGACGTCGAGGAGGCGCTCTACCTCTCGGACCGGGTCGCGGTGCTCTCAACGCGACCCGGACGCGTGGTCGACGAGCTGAGCGCGCCGGCGCCGCGGGCCGCCGACCGCGACGCTGCCGTGACCGATCCGGGGTTCATCGCCGCCCGCGAGCGGGCGATGGCCGCCCTGCACGGGGGCATCCGGTGATGTCCACCCTCCCCGGGAGGCCTTGGGAGACGGCGAGACGCAGATTGAGCCCCCTACAGGGGCTGAATGCAGGTTTCGTCCAGTCTCATGCGATGGAGCGGGCGGGATGAGACGCCTGTTGCCGCTCCTTGTGCTCGCGGCGCTGGTCGGCGTCTGGCAGGTCGCTGCAGCAACCGACTTGATCGCCGATGCCCTGGGCCTGGAGCCGTTCCTTGTTCCGTCACCGTCGGAAATCGCGACGGCGCTGTGGGAGAACCGCTCGCTGCTCGCCGACAACGCCTGGGTGACGCTGCAGGAGATCGTGCTCGGCTTCCTCTGTGCCCTTGTCGCTGGGGTTGGTTTCGCTGTCGTTCTGCATCTCTCCGAGACGCTGCGGCGTGCGATCTACCCACTGATCGTCGTCTCGCAGACGATCCCGATCCTGGTCATCGCCCCCATCCTCGTCATCTGGTTCGGGTTCGGGATCGGCCCGAAGCTGGCGATCGTGGCGCTGATCTGCTTCTTCCCGATCGTCGTCAGCACGCTCGACGGGCTGCGCTCGGCCGACCCCGAGACGAAGAAGATGATGCGCACCCTTGACGCCTCGCGCGGTCAGATCCTGTGGCGGGTGGAGGCGCCGACCGCGCTGCCCTATTTCTTCAGCGGCGCCCGGATCGCCATCGTGATCGCCCCCATCGGCGCCATCTTCGGCGAGTGGGTCGGCTCCGACTCCGGCCTCGGTCACCTGATCCTCCAGGACAACGCCCAGCTGGAGACCGCGCGGCTGTTCGCCGCCGTCGTCGTCCTGGCCGCGATTGCCCTATCCCTCTTCGCCCTGCTCGCGCTCGCCGAGCGCCGCGTCGTCCGTTGGCGATAGAACACAGCACCCACCCTCCCAACCGAAAGCAGGCATGAGCCACAGCCACGCAGTGCCGACGCAGCGCCGATCGCCCTTCGCCCTGATCGCCATTCTCGCCCTCGCGGCCGCCCTTGCCCTCGCCGCCTGCGGCGAGAAGAGCGAGAACAGCGGCGGCGAGGCGCAACCGTTCAGCCTGACTCTCGACTTCTACCCCAACCCCGACCACGCCGGGATCTACATGGCGGAGAAGCTCGGCTACTTCGAGGAAGCCGGCCTCGACGTCTCGATCCAGACCCCCTCCGACCCGGCGGCGCCGATCAAGCAGGTCGCAGCCGGGCGCACCGACCTGGCGATCTCCTACGAGCCCGAGGTCCTGCTCGCTCACGAGAAAGGCCTCGACGTGCTCGCGGTCGGCGCTGTGGTCGGCCAACCGCTGACCTCGATGATCTGGCTGCGGGAGTCGAAGATCGGCGGCATCGCCGACCTGCGCGGCAAGACGATCGCGACCGCCGGCATCCCCTACCAGGACGCCTACCTGGAGACGATCCTCGCCCGCGCCAACCTCACGCCGGATGACGTCAAGACGGTCAACGTCGGCTACGGGCTGCTGCCGGCGATCGTCGGTGGCCGCGCCCAGGCCATGCTCGGCGGCTTCCGCAACGTCGAGGGCGTCGACCTCCGTCTGCGCGGCAAGAACCCCGTCGTCACCCCCGTCGACCAGCTCGGGGTCCCCACCTATGACGAGCTGGTCCTGGTCGCGAACGGGGGGAGCCTCGAAGAGGACGACGAGGCGGTGCGGCTCTTCCTGGCGGCGCTGGAGCGTGGAACCGCGGCCGCGGTGAAAAGCCCCGATGCCGTCACTGACGCGTTGATCGAGGCCAACCGCGATCTCGATCCGAAGCTCACCCGGGCCGAGGTCGATGCGACGCTGCCGCTGCTCGCGACCGGCGGTCGCATGGATCCCGCCGCGTGGCAGACCTTCGTCGAGTGGATGCGCGACAACGACCTGATCTCCGGCCGACCGACGCCGGCCGAGGTGCTCAGCAACGACTACCTACCGGGCGGCATTCCCAAGTAGCTCGAAGCTGCCGTCGCGCAGCAGGCGTGTGACCTGCTCGGGTGCGAGCGGTCGCGAGAAGAGGTGGCCCTGGCCATAGTCGCAGCCGAGCCTCCGCAGCTCCGCCAGCTGCACCTCGTTCTCGACCCCCTCGGCGATCGCGTCGAGCGAGAGGGCGCGGGCCATCCCGATCACCGCCTCGACGATCGCGGTCCGCTCCTGTTCGATCCCCAGCCCGTCGATGAACGAGCGGTCGATCTTCAGCGCGTCGAACGGGAAACGGTTGAGGTAGGCGAGCGAGGAGTAACCGGTGCCGAAATCGTCGAGGACGAGGCGGATTCCCATCTCGCTCAGGGTCCTCAGGGTCGCGGTAGCCGTTGCCGACTCCTCGACCAGGGCGCTCTCGGTCACCTCCAGCCTCAGGTTGACCGGGTCGAGGCCGGTGCCGGTGAGGATCTCCGCGACCGAGCCGGTCAGGTCGCGATGAGCGACCTGCCTGGCTGAGAGGTTGACCGAGATGTCGAGTGGGCGCTTGTCGGGGCGCAGATCGTGCCAGCCGAGCGTCTGCCGGCAGGCCATTTCCTGCACCCAGCGCCCGATCGGCTCGATCAGGCCGCTGTCCTCGGCGACCTCCATGAACTCGCCCGGGTCGAGGATCCCCCGCTCCGGGTGGTGCCAGCGCACCAGCGCCTCGAGCCCGACTATCTCGCCGTTGCCGAGCGCCACCACCGGCTGGTAGTGCAGCTCCAGCTCGTCGCGGTCGAGGGCGTGGCGCAGCTCCCGCTCGACCTCGAGCCGGCGCACCGCCCGCGCCCGCATCTCGGCGTCGAACATCTCGCAACGGCCGCGACCGCGTTCCTTCGCCCTGTACATGGCGGCGTCGGCGTCGCGGATCAGCAGGTCGGCGTCAACCGGCTCGCGCCCCGCCGGACGGGCGACGGCGACGCCGATGCTGGCGGTGACGAAGTGGTCGGCACCGCCCATCGAGTAGGGCTCGGTGAAGGCGTCGGCGACGCGGTCGGCGATCGCCATCGCCTCCTCCTCGTCGGCGAGGCGGTCGACGAGGACGCCGAACTCGTCGCCGCCGAAGCGGGCGACGATGTCGCCCGGGCGCAGATGAGCGCGCAGGCGGGGGGCGATCGCCCGCAGCAGCTCGTCGCCGGCGTGGTGACCGGTGCTGTCGTTGATCAGCTTGAAGTGGTCGAGGTCGAGGAAGAGGACGCCGACCGGGGAGCCGGAGGCGGTGCCGCGCCGCAGCGCGTCGCGCAGCGAGTCGAGGAAGCTGAGCCGGTTGGGGAGGCCGGTGAGCGAGTCGTGGAGGACGCGGTGGCGCAGCGCCTCGTCGGCGGTGTGACGCTCGAGCGCGTCGGCGAGGACGTTGGCGGAAGCCTGGGCGAAGTGGACGTCGCCGGGCGTGAAGCGGGAGGGCTCGGTGGAGTGGATGTCGAGGACGCCGAAGGGACGCTCGGCGCCGGCGATCGGGACGGCGAGGCTGCTGCGGATGTCGAGCACGCGCAGCGCCGGCGGCATCGAGAAGCGGCGCTCGGAGGACCAGTCGTCGACGATCACGTGCAGGCCGGAGTCGAGCGCCGCGCCGGCGTGTGAGTCACGCGCCGCCGAGGCCCGGTGCTCTGCGTCGAACGCCCTCCCTTCCAGGCCGGCGCGAAGGTGCAGGCGGCGCCCTTCGCGGCCCGCCTCCCACACGCAGGCGGCCTCGACGCCCTCGATCTCGGTCAGCAGCGCCACCGCTTTTTCCCGCAGCTTGGGCGGGTCGCAGTCCTGCAGCGCCTCCCTGCCCAGCCGCGCCACGGTCGCCTGCTGGGCCGCGGCACGGCGCAGCTCCTGCTCGGCGAGTTTGCGCTCGGTGATGTCGTAGAGGACGCCGTGCCAGACGACGGTGCCGTCCTTATCGGGCTCCAGCACCGCCTCGTCGAGGATCCAGACGACGTCGCCGTCGCGGGTGATCAGGCGGTAATCGATCGGCGGCCCGCCGCCGTCGCCGGCCGCCTTGTTGGTCTCCTGCTCGAACACGCGCCGGCGGTCGCCGGGATGCAGTTGCCGTGCCCACAGTCCCGGGTTCGCCATCCACTCCTCCGGGCTGTAGCCGAGGATGTCCTTGATCTGGGGGCTGACGTAGCGCCAGCGTCCCCGCTCTCCCAGCTCGCAGGAATAGACGATCGCCGGCAGCCGCTCGACCAGGCGACGGTAGTCGTCGCCCGCGGAGGAGATCTCGTCGAGGAACTCGGTTACCCGCTTCTCGGGCCAGCCCTCGCCTTGGTCGCTGCGTGCCATCGCAGCATTGATCGACCGCTCGCCCGGTTCCTTTATCTGTACAAGACGACTATCTGTACGCGCCTACCGCCCACGAGGCGGCGAGGCCGCGGTAGGGCGCGTACGGCGCGAAGAACTCCTCGACCTCCGCGACAGTGGCGCGACGGCCGAACCGGGCGAGCCGCCCGACGAGCTTCAGATAGATCAGATCGCCGGCCGGCAGCGAATCGGGGTCGCCGCGCCCGAACAGGCCCAGGCACTGAACGGTCCAGGGGCCGATCTCGGGGACGGCGAGGAGGCGCTGGTCGGCGGCGGGGTCGGCGGGGTCGCAGCGACTGGCGGCGATCTCGCGGGCAACGGCGCGCAGCGCGATCGCCCGACCCGCCGAGAGGTCCATCGACTCCAGCTCGGCCGGCGCCCGACCCGCGATCAGATCGGGCGGGGGGACGTCGCGCAGCACCCCGCGCTCGCGACCCATCCGCGGCCCCCAACGGCCGACGATGCGGCGCTGGATGCGGGCCGCGCGGCCGGACTCGATCAGCTGCTTGACGACGGCCCAGGCCAGCGCCTCCCAGGGCCAGGGACGACGGTGCGGGCGCCGGTGCGGGTCGCGGCGCAGCCACGGTCCCAGCAGCGGGTCGCGGCGGAAGCGGTGGAAGAAGTCGGTGAGGTCGTCGTCGACGCCGAGAGCGAAGCGCATCCGCTCGATCGCAACTCGCAGCTCGGCGGCGCCAGCCCGCCGCGATTCCGGGGCCGGGATCGAGCGTGGCGAGGCGACCACGCTCGGCTCAACCGGCTCGGCCCGCAGCGCCACCAGCCCGTCCCGCCGCTGCCAGGCACGGGCCAGGACGGGGCTCCCCGCGACGTGGAGCAGCCGCGTCGCCACCCCGCCGTCCACCCGCATCACCCGGTCCTCACCGCCGTAGGCGGGAATCCGGAACGGCGACGGCGGCCGCACCTCTACCTCGAGCGGCCTCACCTGCCGAGCAGGTGAACGTCAACCATGAAGGAGCGGCTGGCGACGATCTTCTCCTGGCGCTTGCGCCCTGGCAGCAGCCGCCCCGGCGATCTCCTCGCGACCGCACGCACGGTGGCCACCGTCGCCGCGCCGACGAGGGCTCCGCCGACGGCTGCGATCGCGGCCGTCCGCGCCTCGCGAACGGCAAGCGCATTCGACGTCTCCCGCTCCAGGACGCGGACTCGGACAGGCTCGAGCTCAAACTCACTCACCAGTCCGACTGTAGCGATGCGATCAGGCGGGAAGAGGGCGCTGGGCGGCCGATTCCGCAATTTACGTGGGCGCGGGGGCGATCCAGGGCAGCGCCAGGCGGCGTCATCCGCGGGCGCGGAAGTCGCGATCAGTTGCCCAGCGGCTTCTCGTAGATCCGGTAGCGCTTGACGATCCTGCCGCCCATCCCTTCCATCGCCCGGTTCATCGGCTCGTTGGTCTCGAGGATCCAGCCGGTCTCGCCGGCCGGGACGCCGTCGGGCGAGGCGGCCTCGAGGTGCTTGAGGTAAAGCCCCGCGGCGACACCGCTGTGGCGGTACTCGTGCTTGACGCCGAGGGCGAAGACCCGCACCCGGTCGATCCGGCGCTTGGCCAGCAGGAAGCGCAGCCAGCCGAAGGGCAGCAGCCGGCCCCCGGTCTTCGCCATCGCCTGGTTGACGTCGGGCAGGGTGAAGGCCACCCCCACCGCCTCGCCCTCCTTCTCGGCGATGAAGCCCCAGTCCTCGTCGATCACCTGCTTCAGCAGCTTGGCGTGGAACTCGACCTCGGCGTCGGTCGCCGGTACGAAGCCCCAGTTCTTCGACCAGGCCTCGTTGTAGACCTCGGTGAAGCTCTGCATCTCCCGCGACAGGTTGCGCTTGTCGATGTTGCGGATCGAGATCCCTTCGTCGCGCAGCGCCTTCTCGGCGGCGGCGTGGATCTCGGGCGCGAACTGGTCGCCTTCCTTCAGCTTGCCCAGCTCCAGGTACCACATCAGCAGGTCCATCGCCTTGGCGTAGCCGCGGTCCTCGATCAGGTCGCGGTAGAAGGGCGGGTGCCACGGCTGCAGGATCATCGGCCGCAGCTCGAATCCCTCGATCAGGATCCCCAGCTCGTCGTTGGTGGTGAAGTCCATCGGGCCCAGCAGCCGCTCGCGGCCGCGCTCCCGCAGCCAGTCCTCGGCAGCGCCCAGCAGCGCCCCCGCCACCTCGCGGTCCTCGACCGTCTCGAAGAAGCCGAACATCCCGTCGCTGCCGCCCTGGAACTCGTCCCAGCGCTGGTCGATCTGGGCGCTGATCCGGCCGACCGGCTCGCCGTCGCGTTCAGCGATGAAGCACTCGGCCTCGGCGTGCTCGAAGTAGGGGTTCCTCTCACGGTCGAGGAACTGCATCCGCTCATAGATCAGCGGCGGCACCCACTGCGGGTGCTCGCGGTGCAGGTGGAAGGGGACCCTGACGAAGCGCTTCAACTCGCGCCGGGTGCGAACGGGCCGGATCGAGACGCTTGACACGGGAGGCGGAACCTACACTTCCGACATGAGCGAACCGGCGAAGGCGGCGATCGACGTCTTCGAGAAGGCCCGCGGCCACGACCGGCTCGAGCAGCTGGAAGCGGCCCGCCAGCACGACCTCCTGCCCTACTTCCGCCTCCTCACCTCCCAGGCCGGCCCCGTGGTCGAGATGGAGGGACGGGAGACGATCATGCTCGGCTCCAACAACTACCTGGGGCTGACCGGGGACGAGAGGGTCAAGCAGGCCGCCCGGGACGCGCTGGAGACCTACGGGACCGGCGTCACCGGCTCGCGCCTGCTGAACGGGACGACCCCGCTGCACGTCGAGCTGGAGCGCGAGCTGGCGGAGTGGATGGGGACCGACGACGCGATCGTCTACACCACCGGCTACCAGTCCAACCTCGGCTGCATCGGCACGATCCTCGAACCCGGCGACACGGTCATCTGCGACTCCGGCGACCACGCCTCGATCCTCGACGGCTGCCGCCTCTCCGGCGCCAAGCTGCGGCCCTTCCGCCACAACCGCATGGACAAGCTGGAGAAGATGCTGGAGCGGGCGGCGGAGGACGGCGGCGGCGTCCTGGTCGTCGTCGACGGCGTCTTCTCGATGGAGGGTGACGTCTGCGACCTGCCGCGGATCGTCGAGCTCTGCCGGGCGTACGGGGCGCGGCTGATGGTCGACGAGGCGCACGGCGCCGGTGTCCTCGGCGCCCGCGGGGCGGGCGCCAGCGAGCTGTTCGGGCTCGAGGACGAGGTCGACCTGCGGATGGGGACCTTCTCCAAGAGCCTCGCCTCCTGCGGCGGCTTCATCGCCGGGCCGGCCGACGTGATCGAGTACCTGCGGATCGCCTCGCGCTCCTTCATCTTCAGCGCCTCGGCGGTGCCGGCGGCGGTCGGAGCGGCGCTGGCGGCGCTGCGGGTGATCCGCTCCGACGGTCCGCGCCTGTTCGAGGCGCTGCTCGACAACGCCGAGTACCTGCGCGAGGGCCTGCGCGGCCTCGGCCTCAGGGTCGTCGAGCCGGGCACGCTGCCCGACGGCAGCGTCGCCACGACGCCGGTGGTGCCGGTGATCGTCGGCGACGACTGGCAGGCGGTGCTGCTGTGGAAGGCCCTGTTCGAGGCCGGCGTCTACACCAACGTCGCGATCCACCCGGCCGTGCCGCCGGGCGGGGCGCTGCTGCGGACCAGCCTGATGGCGACCCACGAGCGCGAGCACCTCGACCGCGCACTGGAGACGATCGCCCAGACCATCCAAAACTTCCCTGAGCTGCCAAGGACCTGAGCCGAGCCCGCATACCCCGGTCGGGGTAGTTTCGGCCTTGTCCAGTTTCGGACAAGCAAGAAGTCGGAGAGAAAAAGTTGCTCTTAGCGAACGACCCACCGACTCTTTGCCCCATCCGGGTTGACGCTCGGCGCCCCGAGGGCATAGCTTGCTCCCGCGCCGACCGCCACCGGGACAGGAGGAGGCGGGGGGTAGAGCACTCGGCTCGGACGCCGCACAGTCAGCGGCCGGCGCGCTTGAGATACCCAGCCAATCGACCTTGATGGGAGGAGTCACCCGTGCCTGCAGCTTCAATCGCCCGTGCTTCAACCGCCCCCGCCGTTCAGACCCCGCAGCACATGCAGGCGCTTGCCCGCGCCAACCGCGTGCGGCTCGCGCGGGCGGAGCTGAAGCGCTCGATCGCACGCGGTGAGGTCGATGTCGCGGAGGTGATCCGGGACTGCCCCTGGGAGACGGAGAGCATGACCCTGTCCGAGCTGCTGACGAGCCAGCGCCGCTGGGGACGCACGCGGGCGCGCAAGCTCCTGCAGGCGCTCGCGCTCAGCGAGAACAAGCGCGTCGGCACCCTCACCCCGCGCCAGCGCACCCTCCTCACGAGCGCCCTCGACGCGAAGCCCGAAGCGCTTCTCATCTGACCGACGCAGCGGGGCCGATCAGCCGCGGAGGCCGCCGACTCTAAAAGAGAGGCCGCCCGAGGCGCGCTGGAAGATCCGGCGCAGCGCGACGAAGGCGGCGAGGAAGGCGGCCGCGCCGACGGCCAGGCAGACCGCCAGGATCAGGCCGGCAAGGTAGAAGAGCAAGCCGGTGACGAGCACGAAGACGAGTCCGGCGAGCAGCGTCGTGTGCGAGCGATAACCGGCGAAATGCTCGCGAACCGAGACCTCGAGCCCACCGAGACCGGCGAGGACGACTCCCACCCCGATCGCGGTCGGGCTCTGACCGAAGAGCCCGATTACGAGGACGACGATGCCGGCCAGGATCGTCAGCTCGGCCAGCGGGAACGAGCCCCACGGCGCCGGCGGGCGCTCTTCGGCCTTTGGCCTCTTGCTCAACGGCCGCAAGCCGTCCGGGTAACGGGCATCCGGAGGAGATTCTGACGCGCCACCAGCCCATCAGCATCCCGAGCAATCCGTAGCGGGGCCGGGAGTGCCAGTGGCCGCAGCCCGGCAGGCCAAGGTCGTCGCGCGAGATCCGCACCCACCTGTAGTCCCGCGGCGCGGCCAGCATCCGCTCCAGCAGCTCGCGGTTGCGGGCCTCGAGCTCGCCCCGCTCCCGCAGCGCGCGATGCGCGTCCTCGACCCGCGCCGCCAACGCGTCGCGAACCGCCTCCAGCTCACCGAGGTCGAGCACGCGACCCTGGCCTGAGAGCGCCCGCACCTGCGTCGACACCCGCAGGCGGCCAAACGCCTCGGAAACGAGACCAGCCAGCTGGGCTTCGAGTCGCCCGATCTGGCGCCGCAGATCGGCTCGGGCGAGGCGCTCATCGCCACTCACCCGCAGCGCAAGCTCACGATCTCGCTCCAGTAGGGACTGCATGGCTGCTCCGAGTTTAGATCACCGGGCCGGCTCGATCGCAAGCTCTTGATTAAGGACCTGCGGGCTCAACTGCCCGGGCTCGCCTCTTCCTAATGTTTTAGATTTCTTGATCGTTGCTTCGTTCCCAGCATCGACGAAAGGGGCGGAATGAACCTCGAACTGAGAGCCCTGGGCCTCGGCCTTCTCGCAGCGGTAGCCATCAGCGCCGGCCTCGCCGCGAGTGCGGGGGCCAACGGAGAAGGGCATTTCGTCACGGATCTTGCCCACACCGACATTGAAGGCTTCGTCAGCGGAGACCACAAACTCCACTTCTCCCTGCACGGAATGGAAGACGAAGTCGGCTGTAACACGCATTACTACACCGCGACACCGACCACGGCGACAACGACCAGCATCACGGTGACTCCACATTATGAAGAATGCGTCACAACATCCAACGGAATAGCTACGCCCATCGAAGCGAACGGCTGCACCTACACATTCACAGTCGCGAAAGGCACCACGGACAAAACCGAGCAGACAGCGCACCTGCTCTGCCCGGCCGGTCAAAAGATCGAAATCTTACACCTAAATTGCACGATCGATATTCACCCCCAGACAATAAGCTCGGGGATCACATACACACGAAAAGAAGTCAAGGGCGTGCATTACATAACACTGGACGCAGCAGTCCAGGTCACCACGACAAGGCATGGTCCCTGTCAGTTCATTCTACCGACAAACGGAGTGAGCACATTGAGTGGCTTTATCGTTGTCAGGGCATTCAAACCGAAAACCCTCGCCATAGTGAACGTCACAGCCACATAGGTTCAGAGAAGTCTTCCCTGGGACCGGTGGCGATACCGGTCTCAGGGACCTGTCAGCACCTACGCGGTCTCCAGGGTTGCCGCCACCATCCAGAGGGCCTCGTCGACGGCGATCTGGGGGACTGCGTTGACCTGGATCGCCGCAACAGTGATGCGGCGCGTATTGCGGCCGACGGCGTAGCCATAGGCGACTGAGCCGAAAAGGAGGCTGATCGGGGTGCGTTCGTCGGCGATCGCGAGCGTGCCGTGGGGCAACTCCCCCGGTCGGCCGGGAAGCGACTCGCCGGGACCGGAATCGCGGATGCAGAGCCGGCCCTGAAGGCGGTCAGCGTCGAACGCGCGCAGGGCGACACCCGTCTCCACCGTGGCGATCGTCAGCGCGTCCGCGGGCATTCCCTTCGTCGTGAAGCCGCCCTCCTGGAGGCGGTCGAGGATGAGCTGCTCGACCGGGGTGCGGGTGTGGTCGGGGTCGAGGCCGATCTGGCGGAAGAAGACGCGGTAGGCCCAGGGGATCGGGCGTTCGCGCAGGTGGATCGCGTGGGCGCCGTAGAAGCGGTTCGAGAGGTCGCGCAGCCGCCGGCGCACCGGCTCCGGGCTGCGCCCGGGACGTCCGTCGACCTCGATCCAGGCGATGCCGAGGCCGGGGAACTCGGCGGCGACGTGCGGCGCGACCCAGCCCTGCTCGGAGGCGTGATCCCAGCCGATCGGTCGCTCTGCGGCCTCGGAGCCCGCCATTCAGCTGCGCTCCGCCGTCCGGGTGGCGCGCAGCAGCGCCTCGATTCGGCTGCTCAGCTGGGGGACCGAAAGCTCGCCTATGCCGGCGCCCTGCAGCGTGCCGCCCGGATAGACGTAGGCAAAGGTCGGGCAGCCGCCGACCCGGTAGAGGCTGGCGACGGCGCCGTCGCGGTCGTAGCCGACCGGCATCCTCCAGCCACGCTGCTGGACCAGGTCGCGAACCGTGTCGCGGTCGTCTCGCACGTTGAGCGAGAGGAAGCGCACCCGCCCACGGTAGCGCGAGTAGACCCGATCGACCACGTCCTGCTGGTCGACGCAGTCGCCTCCTTTGCTGAACCAGAAGCTGATCAGCGAGGGCCGGTCGAAGAGGTCGCAGACCCGGATCGCGTTCTCGCCGGCCACCTGGCAGGCGGGCGTGCGACGGGCATCCTCGGGACAGGGGACGCGTGAGCTGGCGCAGTCGTCCTGGGCGATGTTGGCGTCGCCTTCGAGATCGCCCGCGGCGACGGGCACCGCGAACTCGGGCAGCGGCCAGCGGTGCGGCCGCTCGTCGATCCCGAGCGTGCCATTGCCGTCGCCGCCGAGGTCGCTGAAGAGGGCGATCGCAATGACGGCGGCCAGCAGAAGCCCCGCCGCAATCGAGTAACGGTCGGTCATCGCCGCTCCTCGGCCCAGATCAGCGCGGCGGGCAGCGCCACCAGCACGCCGAGGAGGGCAGCGCCCAAGTCGACCACCGTGACGAAGCCAAAGTCGCGCAGCATCCTCACGTCGCTGGCAATGAGCACAGCGAAGCCGACGGTCGCGGTGATCCCCGAGGCGAGCACGGCGGCGCCGGTGCGCTCGTAGGCGGCGCGCAGGGCCTCGGCGGCCGCGACGCCGCCCCGGCGCTCCTCGTGGAAGCGAGCCGCGAGGAGGACGCTGAACTCGGTCGCGATCGCAATCGTCAGGGCCCCGAGCGCCGCCGACATTGGGTTGAGGGGAACGCCAGCAACCCAGAGCAGCAGCGCCCCCCAACCGGTCGCGAGAACGATCGGCACCAGCGGCACAAGGGCGCGGCGCACGGAACGGTAAGCGGCAAGCAGGACCAGCGCTACGGCGACGAGCCCAGCGAGGGTCAGCCAGTAGCGGCTGTCCGAGAGGTCTTCGGCAGCTGCTGCCGCGATCACCGGGAGTCCCGCGAGCTGTACCTCAACACCCGGGGGCGGTCCCCCCTCCTCCCCGGGCTCTCCGATCTGGTCACGGACCCGCTCGATCAGCGTCTGCTGGTCGTCGAGCGACTGTGCCCGGATGCCGAAGCTGAGCAGCGCCTGGCCCTCGGGCATGCCCGTCTGCGGATCGACCTGGGCGAGCTTCTCGAGGTTGTAAGCCGGCAGTTGGCGGAACGCGCTGCGGATCTGTCGCTGCGTCAGCGACCCGTCCGCCGCCGCGACGAAGTCCGACAGCGCCGGTCCAGGGCAGATTTCGGCGTCTAAGCAGTTTGGATCAAGTCCGGAGAAGCGACCCGCGTCGAGCACACGCTGTTTGAAGCCCGCCATCCACTGCAGAGTGGCGGGATCGGTTAGGTCGGGGGCGCGAACGCTGACGTCCAGCTCGCCCGAGACACCGGTCACCTCCTGCAGCTCGTTGAGATCGCGCACCGCCTCGATGTCCTGCGGCGCCAGCTCGCGAATGTCGGACTGCGTCTCGATCTGCGTACCGGCCGCCCAACCCAGAACGGCTAGAGCAAGGCCAACTCCGAGTACGCGCTTTGGCTGTGCCAACGCGAGATCGAGCAGGCGTCGCACAGGCAGGAGGGACGGGTCCCCCGGCAGCGCGCGGCGTCCTGTTTTTCGCACCGAATCCTCGGCGAGAGGCGCGACGCGGGAGGCGAAAAACCCAGCGCGCAGAGGGGGGCCCGTCCCTTCTGCCTCTCGGCGCAGGCTGAGAGCCGCGAAACCAGCCGTGATCGCCAGGACGAACGCGATTGCAATCCCGACGATCAGCAGCCAGCCGAACTCGCGGACCATCGGCGTCGGCGAAAGCTGTAATGCAAGGAACCCGGCAGCGGTCGCGAGACAGGCCGTGGCGATCGCCGGGCCACCACGGGATGCTGCGAGGCGCGCCGCCTCCACCCCGGTAGCGCCGTCCCCGATCGCCTCGTCGTAGCGAGCCTGGAACTGGATCGCGTAGTCGACGGCCAGTCCGATCAGGATCGGGAGCACCGCGATCGAGGCCATCGTCAGCGAGCCCCCCAGCAATCCGAGCAGGCCAAAGGTGATCGCTGCCGCAGCTAGGGCGATGCCAAGCGGGAGCAAACGCCAGCGCGAGCGGAAGACGACCAGGAGCGTCAGCGCCATCGCCACCAGCGCTACCGCGAAAAGGACGAGCAATGCGTCCTCGAGCGCTGCGGCCACCCCCTCGACGACGACCGGCACGCCGGAGACGACGTAGCGTCCGCCGCGCAGCTCGAAGCAGGGCTCAGGCTCGCCGCGGAAGCGGCAGGCCGCGCGCGGGGTCGGGTCGAGCACGGCGGCACGGATCAGCTCCAGCGCCCGGCGCCGCTCGTCATCGCCGAGATCCGGCTTGAGCCGGACGACTATCTGCGTGGATCGACGGTTGGGGAAGAGATACGCCAGCTTTGCCTTGGGCGACCCCCGGGCGCGACTGAGGTCGAAGACGACGGCGGCAAGGAAGTCCGGATTGGAGAGGCTGGGGACGCTGGTGATCCCGTAACGCGCCGCGACCGAGAGCAAGAGCTCGCGAAGCTGCCGCGGCGGCGTGCGGGCAGCGAGGCGGCGCAGCTGGCGGTCGACCTGGATCACCGCCTCGTTGAGGAAGGTGGCGGGGCCGACAACCGACTCGACCGGCCGCATCCGAGCCAGCTCGCTGCAGGGCCCGGGAAGCGGCTTCGCCCGCGGCGGCGGGTTGGCCGAGAGGCACCCCTCCAGCCGCAGCAACCGCCCCAGGTTCGAGGTCAGGATCAGCCGCTGCAGGTCCCCCTCCGCGAGAACAACAACCGGTTCTTCCCCAAACGCCGCCCGCACCCCCTGCGTAGCCCGGTAACCAGCCGTATCCGTATCGACCAGAGTCTCAGGCCCAGCCTCAGTCGAAAGCTGAGTAGCACCCAGTCCAGCGGCGACCGCAACGACGACGCCAACCGCCAGCAAAGCCCGCGCATGCCGTACGGACCAAGCAGCTATCGAGCCCATTCAAGCGATCCTCGAGCAGGAGGGATGGGTGTCCCTCCGTGCGCGGCGTCCTGTTTTTCGCACCGAATCCTCGGCGAGAGGCGCGACGCGCAAGGCGAAAAACCCAGCGCACGGAGGGACACCCATCCCTCCTGCCCCAGCGTGGCTGAATGACTCAATCCATCGAAAGCGGACCAGTCACATCCGCATTCAAGAACTGGTGCACGAACTGGTTTTCGGAGTCGAACAGTTCCTCTTTCGGCCCCGACTCGACGATTTTGCCGTTCCAGAGGACGGCGATGAAGTCGGAGATCCGGCGCGCCGTGTTGAGGTCGTGGCTGATCACCAGGTAGCAGCCGCCGTTCTCGGCGTGGACCTCGCGGATCAGCTCGCAGAGCAGCGCCGTCCGCACCGGGTCCAGCCCCGAGTCCGGCTCGTCGAACATGACGATCGCCGGTTCCAGCACCAGCGCCCGCGCGAAGCCGGCCCGCTTGCGCATCCCGCCCGAGAGCTCGTTCGGCATCTTGTAGATCGCCTCGGTCAGCCCCACCTCCTTGAGGCGGCGGTTGACGATCTCGCCGATCTCCTCCTCGCTTTTGTCGGTGTGCTGGCGCAGCGGGAAGGCGGTGTTGTCGTAGATGTTCATCGAGCCGAACAGCGCCCCGTCCTGGAACAGCAGGCCGAACTTTTTGCGGACGTCGAACAGTTCGTCGTCGGTCATGTTGGGGATCGATTCCCCGTGCACGAGGACGTCGCCGGAGTCCGGGTAGAGGAGGCCGACGATGTGCTTGACGAGGACGCTCTTGCCGGTTCCCGAGGGGCCGAGGACGATCGAGATCTGGTCTTCTGGCAGCCCCAGATTGAGCCCGTTGAGGATGCGGGCGCGGCCGAACTGCTTGACCAGGTCGATGATTTCGATCGCGTCCTCGCCGCCGTGGCCGAGCTTGCGGCCGGTGTGGTAGCGGTAGGGATCGGACTCGGCCGGGTCGACCCCGGGGATGACGAAGTCACGGCCCATCACGGCGCCGTCTTCGCTCACGTAGGGCCCGCTGGCCTGGTTCGGATCGTCTGCCATCTGTTCGATCAGCCTCCTATCGGCGCTCTCGGGTTGGCTCCCCAGAAGATCAAGGTCCCAAGCATCCCGATGATGTGCACGAGAACGATGTTGAGCACCATCGACTTTGCGGTTGCCGTGCCGACTCCGACCGGTCCGCCCGACGCGGTGTAGCCGTAGTAGCAGCCGACCAGGACTATGGCGGTCGCCATGAACATTCCCTTGATCAGGCTGAAGATCAGGTCGGGCGGGTTCTGGAACATCCAGAAGATCAGCAGATAGCCGCCCGAGGAGACGTCGCCGACCTGTTCGACGACGGCGATGTAGCTGGCCAGGAACATCACCCCGATCCCGATCAGGTACATGAAGGGGAAGGCGATCCAGGCGGCGAGGAGACGGGTCGCGCAGAGGAAGGTCACCGGCGGCACCCCCATCACCTCTAGCGCGTCGATCTCGTCGGAGATCCGCATCGCGCCCAGCTCGGCGACGATCCCGGTCCCGACCTTGGCCGAGAGCATGTAGCCGAAGGCGTAGGGCAGGATCTCGCGCAGGTCGCACCAGGCCGAGAAGAGGCCGGCGAAGGCCGGGGCGCCCTGGGCGCGCAGCAGGTAGGCGCCCTCGATCCCGCACTGGAGACCGAGGATGAAGACGGTTCCCCAGATCACCAGGGCCGAGCCGAGGATCAGGATGCCGGCCTGGCGCAGGCTCTCGCCGAAGAAGCGCAGGACGCGGCCCGAGTAGACGAGGCCGGCGACGCGCGAGCCGAAACGGGCGACCTCCCCGAACGAGTCGAGCCAGCCGCGTGGAACCTCGAGCCAGGCGTTCATCGGATCGTCTGCAGCTCCGGGTTGGTCGCCAGCAGGGTCTGGGTGAAGACGTAGTTGAAGGCGAAGATGCCGAGGAAGGCGATCACCACGGCCTGGTTGACGGCGCGGCCGACCCCGGCGGCGCCGCCCGAGGCGGTCATCCCCTTGTAGCAGCAGACGACCGCGACGATCGCGCCGAACAGGGTGCACTTGATCACCGAGCCGGCCAGGTCGATGATCGAGGCGTTGGAGAAGAGGGTCGCGAAGAAGCCGCCGAGCGGCTGGTTGTAGACGATCTCGGCGAGGATGCCGCCGGTGATCCCGAAGACCAGCGCGTAGATGTCGAGCAGGCCGGTCACCAGCATCAGCGCCAGGAAGCGCGGCACGACCAGGTTCTTGATCGGGTCGACGCCGAGCACCTGCAGCGCGTCGAGCTCCTCGCGGATCTTGCGGGCGCCGAGGTCGGCGGTGATCGCGGTGCCGGCGACGCCGGCGACGACGACGGCGGTGACGAAGGGGGCGATCTCGCGGATCGCCGCCAGGACGAAGAAGCCGCCGAGCCGGTCCAGCGCCCCGAACAGGTTGAGCACGTTCGCCGCCTGCATCCCGGGCGCGCCGAAGCAGATCGCCACGGTCGATATCAGGAGCGGGAACCAGCAGAGCTGCAGGGCGAAGAGGAACTGGCCGATGAACTCCTCGCCGTAGGGATAGGGCGGTTTCACCGCGGAGACCAGCGTCCTCGCGGTGAGGATCATCATGTCCCCTACCTGTTCGAAGAAGGACTTGGCGGGCAAGAAGCTCCGCCCTATCGATGCAGCTCTGTCCATCTACTCCTCCGGGCAGGCGGACCGCACCGGCGCGGCCGCTCCTCTCTTGAGTCTATGGGATGGGGGAGCGGCGACCGTTAGCCGAGTGTTGAGAAATCCCCTGCTATGTTCCGCCCGGTCTTGGGGGGGAAGCGCAGACAAGGACGGCGTTCCCGCATCGGCGCTGCGACTGCCGCCGTCGCGATCCTTTCGCTGTCCGCGGCGGCCTGCGGCGACGACGACTCGTCGTCTTCGGCCGACTCCGGCGAGGCGAGCGGTCGCTACGAGGTGAAGGTCGTCAAGGCGCAGTTCCCGACCAGGCAGCGCCTCGGCCAGACCACGCTGCTGCAGCTCGGCGTCCGCAACACCGGCGAGAAGACGGTGCCGTCGCTGACGGTGACGATCTCGGTCGGCGGCGAGGACGGGCAGGCCTCATCGCTGCCCTTCGGCATCCGCAGCCCCGAACCGGGCCTCTCGCAGCCGGACCGTCCGGTCTGGGTCCTCTCCGAGAAGTACCCGAAGCTCGACGGCTCCGAGGAATCCGCCGGCGCCGAAAACGCCAGCCGCAAGACCTTCGTCTTCGGACCGCTCAAAGCGGGCGAGACGAGCGAGGCGGTCTGGAAGCTGAGCGCGAGCAGGACCGGCAGCTTCCGGTTGCTCTACGCGATCGGCGCCGGCGGCGCAGCCGTGGCCGAGACCTCGAGCGGGGTCAGGCCCGGTGGCTCCTTCGCGGTGCGGATCAGCGAGGCCCCCCCGCAGACCGTGGTCACCGACAGCGGTGAGGTGGTCGAGGTGAAGCCGGGCAGCGAAACGCAGGCGAATCGCTAGCGTTTTCCCGATGCGAGGCAACCTCGCCTCCTCTCTCGCCGCCGCCATCCTGGCGATGGCCGCGTTGCCCGCCTGTGGCGAGGCGCGGGAGCGGTCCGATCGAGGGGTCACGCCTCCCACCGCCGGACCGGCTGCCACCAGCGCCGCCGTCGGGCTGAAGCGGATCGGCAGCTTCGACGCGCCGGTCTACGTCGCCGCGGCGCCTGGCTTCCCGCAGCTGCTGTTTATCGTCGAGCAGCAGGGGACCGTGCGTGTGCTGCGCCAGGGGAAACGCCTGCCACGGCCCTTCCTCGACATCGCCGGCCTGGTCGGCTACGGCGGCGAGCGCGGGCTCCTTTCGATCGCCTTCCCGCCCGACTACGAGGCCAGCCGGCGCTTCTACGTCTACTTCACCGACCGCCAGGGCGACATCCGCGTCGAGGAGTTCAAACGCAGAAGCGCGACGCGAGCCGCGCGGGGCTCACGTCGCGCGGTGATCGAGATACCCCATAGAGAGAACTCCAATCACAATGGCGGCCAACTCCAGTTCCTCGGCCACCTCCTCTACTTCGCGACCGGCGACGGCGGCTCCGGCGGCGACCCCCCCAACAACGCCCAGAATCGCAACAGCCTGCTCGGCAAGCTGCTGCGAATCGACCCGCGTCGGGCCGGCGACCGTCCCTACTCGATTCCCGCCGACAACCCCTTCGCCGGGCCGGGCGGCGGTCGCGGCGAGATCTACAGCTACGGCCTCCGCAACCCGTTCCGCTTCTCCTTCGACACGGTGACGGCGAAACGGCCGCGGCTGGCGATCGCCGACGTCGGCCAGGACCGCTTCGAGGAGCTCGACTACGGCACCGTCGCCGACGCAAGAGGCGCCAACTTCGGCTGGGACGCCTTCGAGGGCTCATCCCGCTACCGGGGCGCCAACAGCGGCACCCCCGATCCCGGCGGCACCGTCAAGCCGATCTTCACCTACGGCCGGGAGCGGGGCTGCACGATCATCGGCGGCTACGTGGTCGGCGACCCGGGGCTGCCGGCCCTGCGCGGCCGCTACCTCTACGCGGACCTCTGCCAGGGCGAGCTGCGCAGCCTCGTCCCGCGCCTGGGACGCGCGCGCGGCGACCGCGGTCTCGGCCTGCGTGTCTCCACCCCCAGCTCATTCGGTGAAGACACGCTCGGCCGGATCTACGTCAGCTCGTTGGAGGGTCCCGTCTACCGGCTCGTTCAGCGGCGCGCGAAGGGGTCGATGTAGAGGTCGTCGACCTGCCACACGCCCCCGCTGTCGAGCGGCGTGATGTGAATCTGGATCGAGCTGGGGATCAACGTCCCGACGATCGTCGCCAGGCTCAGCACCGTCGACATCTGCTGGGTCGGAGCCCACGCCCCGCCCGCCGTCACAGTGCTGATCGCCTTGGTGCGGACGAGGCCGAGCAGCTTGTAGACGGCCTCGACGCGCAGGCGTGAGCTGGGATCGCCGCTGTTGCGGGCGAACATGCGGAAGATCGGCGTGTCGAGCGACATGCAGATCGGTGGGCTGACGGCCTTGCTGCCGGCCGGCAGGAACAGGGAGCGCCTGTCGGCGGCGTCGTTGAGGTAGTGGCTCTCGTTGCCGGCCACGGTCCTGGCGCCGCCGCTCAGCGACCAGCCGCTGGCGCCACCCTCGAAGCCGCCGTCGGGTGCCAGCACGTAATAGTGGGAATCGCCCCACGGGCTGAACACCTGTTCGGCGCCGGGGTACGAGCACGCTCGGGCGGAGCCGGCCGAGAGAACGATGGTCATCGTCGTGATGGCGAGCAAACCCGCGAGTTTGGCGCGGGTGCCAGGGGGAGCAAAGATCGAGCTGAGCTTCATTCGGGGCAAACCTCCTCGTCGCAGGCCAAACAGCCTGGTCGAAAAACCAAGCTGGCAGTTGAGCCATCTCGCCGGAGAGACGAGACCTCTGACTTTGCGCCCCCGCCTCGCGACGGGTTCGCCCTTATTCAGCTGACTTATGTGATGTGGACGCGCACCATCGGCCATGACCCCCCAAACCGCCAAGGCAGATCGAACGAACGTCTAGGCACTAATGCGAACTGAGCCGTTTTTGGGCGATGATTTGCACCTTGCGGGGCTTTATCGCGACTGCCGCCCGCCCGATACAGGCGGGGCAGCCGTACGGGCTTCGGCTGGCGATCAGGCCATGGCCGCTTTGACCAACACCCCGGAGCTGGAGCGCCTCTTCGCGCAGGGGCGCGAGCGCGCGGCGCTGCCGGCCTACGGACGCGAGCGGGCGGTCGAAGTGGGCACCGCCGTCGCCTTCCTCGCCACGGCGGTGGCGATGGCGCTGCTGATCTCCTCGCCGCGCCCGCTCGACGTCTCGACCCTGGCGATCCTCGTCGCGGCCTACGTGATCGCCTGCCAGGCTCAGTTCGACGTCGCCGACGGCTACACCGTCCCCACCCAGCTGGTGTTGGTGCCGATGCTGTTCCTGCTGCCGACGCCGGCGGTGCCGCTGATCGTCAGCCTCAGCTGGGCGCTGGGACGGATACTCGATTACGCGAGCGGCCGCACCAACGTCTACCGGGCCTTCCACGTCTTCGGCGACTGCTGGCACGCGGTCGGGCCGGCGCTGGTCCTGATCCTCTTCGGCGCCCAGGTCTTCGCCTGGGACGAGTGGCCGGTCTACGCCCTTGCCCTGCTCGCCCAGTTCACCTTCGACTTCGCGGCGACGGGCCTTCGCTCCCGCCTGATCGACGGCGCGCCCTCGTGGACGGAGCTGCGTCTGCTCGCCCCGGTCTATGGTCTCGACGCGGCCCTTGCCCCAGTCGGTCTGCTGGTCGCCTTCGCGGCGATCGAGCTCGGCCCCGCGATCTGCCTGCTCGTCATACCCCTCGCGGCGGTGCTGGCCGTCCTCTCGCGTGAGCGCGAGACCAGAATCGAAGGGGCGCTCGAGCTGAGCACCGCCTACCAGGGGACGGCGCTGCTGCTCGGTGACGTGGTCGAGGCCGACGACGCCTACACCGGCAGCCACAGTCGCGGCGTCGTCGAACTGTCGCTTGCGGTCAGCGACCGACTCGGCCTCGACACGCGGCAGCGCCGCAACGTCGAGTTTGCAGCGCTTCTGCACGACGTCGGCAAGATCGCGGTGCCGAAGGAGATCGTCAACAAGCCCGGGCCGCTCGACGAGGCCGAGTGGGCGGTGATGCACCGCCACACGATCGAGGGGGAGGCGATGCTGAACCGGGTCGGCGGGGTGCTGGCCGAGGTCGGTCGCATCGTCCGCTCGTCGCACGAGCACTACGACGGCAGTGGCTACCCCGATGGGCTCGCCGGCGAGGAGATCCCGATCGAGGCCCGCATCGTCACCTGCTGCGACGCCTTCAGCGCGATGACCACCACTCGCTCCTACCGCAAGGCGATGCCCACCGAGGCGGCAATCGCCGAGCTGCGCGCCTGCGCCGGCACCCAGTTCGACCCGAACGTGGTCGCCGCCCTGGTCGCCGTGTCCTAGACGTGCCGGGAGTTAGCCGCCCATATGGGCGGCTAACTCCCGGCACGTCCCGAAGCGGGCGGGTACAGTTGGCTGACCAGCCAAAGGGTCACGAAGGGAGCGGCAGATGGAGAGCGGCACCGTCGACAGCAGCGAGGCGACCAGCGGGTCCGAGAGCGCGAACGGCGCCAGCCCCGACCGGCTCGAGGTCCTCAATCCCGCAACCGGCGGGTTGCTGGCCGCCGTCCCGATCGACTCGCCGGCGAGCGTGGCCGAGAAGGTGGCCCGGGTGCGGGCCAACCAGCCCGAGTGGGAGGCGCTGGGAATCGAGGGTCGCTACCACTGGCTCGGCAAGCTGCGCGACTGGCTGCTCGACAACCAGGAGCGGGTGCTCGACACGATGCAGGCGGAGACCGGCAAGGTCCGCGCCGACGCCTCCAACGAGCCCGCCTACCTGGCGGACCTGATCAACTTCTACGGCACCAAGGCCTCGAAGTTCATCGGCGAGGAGGCGGTCCGGCCCCACAGCCCGCTGCTCGCCGCCAAGAAGCTGCGCATTCAGTACCGGCCCTATCCGGTGGTCGGCATCATCAGCCCCTGGAACTTCCCGTTGGTGCTGGCGCTCGGCGACGCGCTGCCGGCGCTGCAGGCCGGCGCCGCGGTCGTGATCAAGCCCTCGGAGTTCACCCCGCTCGGCCTGGCCGAGGTGGTCGAGGCCTGGAAGCGGGAGATCGGCGGCCCCGACGTATTCGACTGCGTGCAGGGGGTCGGCGAGACCGGTGGCGCCCTGGTCGACGCGGCCGACTTCGTCCAGTTCACCGGCTCCGATCGCACCGGGCGCAAGGTGATGGCGCGGGCCGCCGAGACGCTGACCCCAGTCAGCCTCGAGCTGGGAGGCAAGGACCCGATGATCGTCCTCGCCGACGCCGACCTCGACCGCGCCGCCAACGCCGCCGCGTGGGGCGGGATGATGAACTCCGGTCAGATCTGCATGTCGGTCGAGCGGATCTACGTCGAGGAGCCCGCCTACGACGAGTTCGTCGCCAAGCTGACGGCCGCGGTCAGCAGGCTGCGGCAAGGCGCCGACGACGGCCGCAACCCCAAGGACGTCGGCGCGATGACCTCGCCCAACCAGACGGCGATCGTCGAGGACCACGTCGGCGACGCGCTGGCCTCCGGCGCCCGCGCCCTCACCGGCGGCAAGCGGGTCGAGGGGCCGGGGGACTACTTCGAACCGACGGTGCTGGTCGACGTCGACCACTCGATGAAGGTGATGCGGGACGAGACCTTCGGCCCCGTGGTCGGGGTGATGAAGGCGCGCGATGCCGAGGAGGCGCTGCGCCTCGCCAACGACAGCCGTTACGGCCTCTCGGGCTCGGTCTTCGGCGAGAAGGAGCGCGCCGAGCGGGTGGCGCGGCGGGTCGAGTGCGGTGCGATCAACGTCAACGACGTGCTCGTCAACTACTTCGCGATGGACGTGCCGATGGGCGGCTGGAAGCAATCGGGGATCGGCTACCGGCACGGGGAACCCGGGATCAAGAAGTACTGCCGCGCCGAGTCGGTGGTGATCACCCGCTACGGCGGCAAGCGCGAAGCGACCTGGTACCCGTACACGCGATCGCGCCGCGGCCTGGTCGCCCGCATCTCGCGTGCCTTCAACGCGCGCGACTGGCGCCGCCGTCTCGGCCTCCGTCGCCGATGAGTCCTTTTTACGCCCTCTAGCCCGTAAAAAAGCGCCACCGAACGAATAGCCTCCCGGCGATGCCGGACTTCGCCGACTACTACAGAGAGATCTACGCTCGCGGCCTCGGTGGCGAAACCCCGTCGATCCCCGTCTCGATAGAGGAGCTGGAGCGCCGGGCGAACGAGGCGATGGACGAGCGGGCGGCGAACTACGTCTTCGCCGCGGCCGGCGACGAGGACACGATGCGGGCCAACCGCGAGGCCCTCGACCGGCGTCGCATCGTGCCGCGGATGCTGCGCGACGTCGCCGCCCGCGATCTCTCGACGACGGTGCTGGGGACGGCGATGCCGGCGCCGCTGATGCTGGCTCCGATCGGCGTCCAGAAGGTGGTTCACGAGGAGGGGGAGCTGGCGACGGCCCGGGCGGCGGCGGCGCTCGGCCTGCCGATGGTCGCCAGCACCGCCTCCGCCTACGCGCTCGAGGAGATCGCCGAGGCCGGCGGCGAGTCGCCGCGCTGGTTCCAGCTCTACTGGCCCAACGACCGGCGCCTCGTCGAGAGCTTCGTCGGCCGCGCCGAGGCGGCCGGCTGCGGCGCGATCGTCGTCACCGTCGACACCTTCATCCCCGGCTGGAAGCCGCGCGACCTGCAGCAGGCCTGGCTGCCCTTCCTGGAAGGGATGGGCAACGCCAACTTCTTCCAGGACCCGGTCTTCCGCGCCGACCTCGAGAGGACCCCGGAGGAAGACCAGGGCGCGGCGACGGGCCATTACCTCGGCGTCTACGTGAATCCCTCGCTGACCTGGAACGACCTCGATTGGCTGCGCGAGCTGACCTCGCTGCCGATCGTCGTCAAGGGGGTACAGCACGTCGACGACGCCCGCGAGGCGGCGCGCCGCGGCCTCGACGGGATCGTCGTCTCCAACCACGGCGGCCGCCAGGTCGACGGCGCGATCGCCTCAATCGACGCCCTGCCCCCGATCGCCGAAGCCGTTGGGGACGATCTCGCGATCCTCTTCGACAGCGGCATCCGCGGCGGCGCCGACGCGATCAAGGCGTTAGCCCTCGGCGCCGACGCCGTCCTCCTCGGCCGCCCCTACGTCTGGGGCCTCGCGCTCGAGGGCCAGCAGGGCGTCGAAACCGTCCTCAAGATGATCCTCGCCGAGCTCGACCTGACGATGGCTCTCTGCGGCTACACCAGCCCGGAGCAGTTAGGCCCTGCGACGCTGGCAGAGCGCCTCTAAGCCTTCGGTTGCGAACGCGCCGATTCGCGCGCGCGCAGTACATCGAAGGCGTGATTTGCAGGGGAAAAGCGGCTTGCCGAGTACGCGTTATTTCAGCGCCCTCCGGACCTCTTGATTGGTTGCGGGAACTGCGGCTATTGATAGCTCTCCCATACCCCAGGGGGAGATGCCCTCGACCCGGCACTCGTCGGGCCAGCGAACGCTTCCTTCCCCTATCCACCCGCCTGGACGATCCTTGATCGTCCAGGCGGGTCCCCTACCGCGCCTCGGGGCCCTCGATCTTGGGGAAGAGCGGCGGGACCCGCTCGATGCGCTGCCCCCCGGAGCGCGAGCCCAGCTTCGCCAGTGCTCGCGAGTCTTCGGCGAGAGCGCCGAGCAGGCAATCGCCGGTCCGCGGCAGGTAGGGGACGAGCAGCAGCGTCGTCACCCGCAGGCCCTCGGTGAGGTTGTAGAGGACCTCGTCGAGGCGCTCGGGGTCGGCCTCGTCCTTGGCCAGCTCCCACGGCTTCGTCTCCTCGACGTAGCGGTTGAGGCGACGGACCAGCTTCCAGGCCTGCTCCAGCGCCCCGCTCAGCTCGGCCCGGTCGAGCAGCTCGCTGAAGCGCTCGACGATTCCTTCGAAGTCCTCTTCCAGCACGGCGTCGACCTGGGCGGCCGGAACGACCCCGTCGCGGTAGCGCTCGACCATCGCCAGCACCCGGCTCGCGAGGTTGCCGAAGTCGTTGGCCAGCTCGGTCTCGTAGCGGGCCTCGAAGCCGGCGGTCGAGATTGCGCCGTCCTGGCCGAAGCTGACCTCGCGGAAGCAGTAGAAGCGCAGAGCGTCGGCGCCGAAGCGGTCGATCGCCTCGAAGGGATCGAGCACGTTGCCGAGCGACTTCGACATCTTCTTCTCGCCCATCATCAGGTAGCCGTGGATCGCCATCCGCTGCGGCGGCTCGAGGCCGGCGGCCCAAAGCAGCGCCGGCCAGATCACCGCGTGGAACTTGAGGATGTCCTTTGCCATCACGTGCAGGCTGGCGGGCCAGAAGCGGCCGGTCAGGTCCTCCCCCTCGCGGGCGAAGGTGAGCGCGGTGACGTAGTTGAGCAGCGCGTCGAACCAGACGTACATCCGCTGCTCGGGGTCCCAGGGCAGCCGCATCCCCCACTTCAGCTTCGGCCGCGAGAGCGAGACGTCCTCCAGCCCCTGCTTGATGAAGGAGACCGCCTCGTTGCGGCGGAAGTCGGGGACGACGAAGTCGGGACGCTCCTCGTAGAGCCCTTCCAGCTGCGCCTGGAAGGCGGAGAGGCGGAAGAACCAGTTCTCCTCGCGTTCGCGCTCCAGCGGGATCTCGTGGATCGGGCAGGTCTGGCCGGGGCCCAGCTCGCGCTCGGTTTTGAAGTCGGCGCAGCGGGGGCAGTACCAGCCCTCGTAGACCCCCTTCGTCACCCAGCCGTTGTCGTAGACACGCTGCATGATCTCGGCGACCTTCTCCGCGTGGCGGGGGTCCGAGGTGCGGATGAAGAAGTCGTTGCTGGCGTCGATGATCGGCATCAGCTCTTCGAACTTGGCGGCGTTGCGGTCGGCCAGCTCCTGCGGCGAGATCCCCTCGCGTTCGGCCGCGCTCTCGATCGGCTCGCCGTGCTCGTCGGTGCCGGTGAGGAAGAAGACGTCCTCGCCACGCTGGCGCATGTGGCGGGCGAGCACGTCGGCGGCCATCGTCGAGTAGGCGTGGCCGAGGTGCGGCTCGGCGTTGACGTAGTAGATCGGGGTGGTGACGTAGTAGGCCATCGGCGTCGCCCGGCCCAGGCTATCTGCGCGGCTCGCGGCCGGTCAGCGCCCGGTAGAGATCGTTGGCGCGAGTGCCGGTGAGGGCGGCGACGACGCTGGCGGCGGCGCGCGGGCGCGCTCCCGACTGGACCAGGTGGCGCAGCGCGTCGACGGCGAAGCCGATGTCGCCCTCGTGATCCTCGGAGGCTGCCGGGCCGATCACCAGCACGATCTCCCCTTTGACGTCGCCGCGGAAGCGCCGGGCCAGCTCGGCCAGGGTGCCGCGCGAGACCTCCTCGTGCATCTTCGAGAGCTCGCGGCAGACCGCGGCCGGCCGGTCGGGCGCGATCGCCGCCAGAGCCGCCAGCGAGTCCCCGACCCGGCGCGGTGACTCGAACGCCACCACCGTCTCGGTCGAGCGCAGCACCCGCTCCATCTCCCCCGCCCGCTTCGGCAGGAAGCCCTCGAAGCGCCAGCGATCGGTCGGCAGGCCGGAGGCGACGAGAGCAACCGGCACCACCGAGGGGCCGGGCAGGACGATCACCTCGAGGTTGCGTTCGATGCAGCGGCGGATCAGTCGGAAGCCGGGGTCGGAGACGGCCGGCATACCCGCGTCGGAGACGAGGGCGACGGTGTCGCCGCGCTCGATCCGCTGCGCCAGCTCGGTCGCCCGCGCCGTTTCGTTGCCCTCGTGGTTGGAGACCAGCGGCGGCGCCGGGCGGATGCCGAGCTTGTCGAGCAGCGAGCCGGTGCGGCGGGTGTCCTCGCAGGCGATGAAGTCGGCGCTGACGAGCGCGTCGCGGACCCGGAGCGTGATGTCGTCCAGGTTGCCGATCGGCGTCGGGCAGACGATCAGCGAGCCCGGCATCAGCCGCCGTCCCGCTCCCGCTCCAGTTCGATCCGCGCCATCGCCGCGGCGCCGATCATGCCGGCGTCGTAGCCCAGCTGTGCCGCGACCACCGGGGTGCGGTTCATCGGTGGCAGCGCCCTCGCCTCGAGCTCGCGGCGAGCCGGCTCGAGCAGCAGATCGCCGGCGGCCATCACACCGCCGCCGATCACGATCGTCTCCGGCTCGAAGATGTTGGCGAAGCTGGACAGGGCGACCCCCAGCCGGCGCCCGATCAGCGCGACGACGCCGACCGCGGTCTCGTCACCCGCCCGGGCCGCGTCGGTGACGGCCTTGCCGTCGACCTCCCCGCCTTCGGCGAGCAGCTTGCCGAGGGCCGAATCCGGCTCGCGCTCGGCGGCCTCCCGCCCCTCGCGGCCGAGGGCGGTGCCCGAGGCGAGGGTCTCGACGCAGCCCCGGTTGGGACAGTTGCCCTGGCAGAGCGGACCGTCCTTGTCGATGACGACATGGCCCAGCTCGGCGGCGGCGCCGGTCGCCCCCCGGTAGAGCTCGCCCCCGAGGATGAGGCCGCCGCCGATCCCGGTGCCGATCGTCAGCATCACCGCGTTCCGGGTCCCCCGTGCTGCGCCGAAGAGGTGCTCGGCAAGGGCGGCGAGGTTGGCGTCGTTGTCGACGAAGACGGGCAGGCCGAGGCGCTCGGCGGCGAGCTCGCGGATCGGCAGGTTGTCGATCGGCAGGTTGACGGCCGAGATCGCCACGCCCCTGTCGTGGTCGATCGTGGCCGGGATGCCGAGGCCGACCGCCTCGACGCCGCTGCGCTCGGCGCGGGCCTCTTCCACCTCGCGCACCAGCAGCTCGACCAGGTCGTCCTCGCCGTGGCCGGTCGAACGCTCGCGGCTTTCCCAGGCCACGTTGGAGTCGGAGTCGAGGACGCCGAGCAGCATCTTCGTCCCGCCCAGGTCGACCCCGATCGCTTCGGCTTTCCTCATGGCGTATCGCGGGCGACCGCGGGCATCGGCATGATTTCTGGAGTCTTTCTGAAAATCGGCGCCTGCGTATGGCGAGCGCCGGACCAAGCGGGACAAGGACGCAGGGAGGCCGAATAGCAGCGCTATTTGGCCGACCGAGGACGCCGTACCGCGCAGTGTCCGCCGCCGCCAGACGCGGGCGAGGATTTTCGGACAGACTCCAAACCCTTTCATGGCAGGCAATGGCGAGCAGCGGCCCCCCGAGCCGCCCGAGTACAAGGTCTACCGCGCCCGGCGGGGCCTCCTCTCGCGCTTCCGCAAGCCGGATCTGCCGGGCCTGCGCGAACGCGACGGCAGGCCCCCGGGGGAACCGCGGAAGGACGGTTGGTCATGGCGCCGAGCGGGCCGCGAGGAGCCCGGCCGCAAGCCGGGGGCCCGTCCGCAGCGCCCAGCGCTGAAGCGGGCGCTGAAATGGCTCGGCCTGGCGGCGCTTGGGTGGATCCTGCTCAGCTTCCTCGCCTTCGCGGTCTCGGCCCAGCTGCAGGCCTTCAAGCTCTCCGGCGACGCCAAGTCGGCGCTGGATGGCGACCCGTTGCTGCTGCCGAGCGCGCAGACGATCCTCGTCATCGGCACCGACGCGCGCCCGCCCGACACCGAGGAGCCGGGTGCCGCGCCCTCGGAGGAGTGCTTCGAGCAGCAGTCCCACGGCGAGGCGCCGCACGGCGAATGCTCGGTGGGTCAGTTCCGCGCCGACACGCTGATGCTGATCCGCGCCGGCGGCGGCGCCTTCCGCAAACTCTCGATCCCGCGCGATGTCTACGCGGAGATCCCCGGCCAGAGCCCGCAGGAGATCAACGGGGCCTTCGCCTTCGGCGGCGCCGGCGCCCAGATCGAAGCGGTCGAGGACTTCCTCGGGATCGAGGTCGACCACGTCGCGATCGTCGACTTCACCGGCTTCGAAGACCTGATCGACGCCGTCGGCGGCGTCGTCGTCGACGTGCCGCAGAAGATCTGCGCCGACATCTCGGGCGGCGCCGGCGGCGGCCAGGGCGGCTACACGCTGCGGCTGGGCAAGGGCGAGAACACCCTCGATGGAGAGAAGGCCCTCACCTACGCCCGCATCCGCAAGCCGAGCCCCTGCCCCGGGCCGGGCGCCAGCGCCTACGCCCTGGGCTATGACGACTTCGACCGGGCCCGGGCGCAACAGCAGGTGATCAGCGGCATCAAGGGCCGCCTGACCGACCCCCTGCGCGTCCCCTACAACTTCGTCAAGGGCCCGATCATCGGCTGGAACGCCCCGAAAGCGTTCGTCAGCGACATGGGCTTCCTGACGATGCCGCAACTGATCCTCGCCGCCGCCATCGGCGGCGACAGCGAAGCCGACGTCCTCTGCAAGGGCGAAAACGCGGGCTGCACCCCCGGCCCGGCGGGCTCGATCGAAGTGCCGGAGTCCGAGCGGCGGCGGGCTGTGAAGGAGTTGCTGGGCTAGTACAACCGTCCGGCACCCAGGCCGCTTAATAGTTTTTTCTCAAATACTCAACTTTCTCTGGGTATATCTGTTGAGGATAGGACCCAGCGGCGGGGATCGGGCCACGACGGATCCGAGCACCCCCGCGCAACGAAAGGATCGAGAAGATGAGCCACAAGCTCAAAGCACTCGGCGTCGGCCTGCTCGCCATCGTCGTCAGCAGCTCCCTTGCTGCCGTCAATGCGTCGGCGACCAGCGGCGGTCACTTCGTATCGGAGTCCCACCACACTGTCGTAAATCAGACGTCATCCAAAGAATCCATCCATAGCTTGGAGGTTTTGCTCCATGGACTCGAAGGCGGCTTCGTTTGCGACCAGATGACCGCCACCGGAACAATCTCCGGTACAACAGTGACCGAAGCAATAGGCTTCCTAAGCCTCGCGGAATGCCACACAACAAACGCAGCGCCTGGCACCACTGTCGTCCACACCAACGGCTGCTCAACCTCGATAACACCGGCTCTCGCTGGAGGTAAAAATACAAGTCACCTGAATTGCCCCGTGGGAAAAACCATCGTAGTTACACACCCCAATTGCACGATTACAATTGTCCCGCAGACATTAAACGGCATTACGACCACAGCAATCACCGAAAACGGTAAACATGCCATCACAGGGGACGTCAACATTCAATTCAGCACGCAATACCATGCCGGTATTTGCATCTTCACCGGTACAGCACATACCGGCACAATCATAGGCTCGACAACCATTCGCGCGACGGATACAGAAGGCATCCCGGTCAGCGTCACAGCTACATAGAGGGCGATCCTAAGGGCAAGGCCGGAAGAAAACCCGGCCTTGCTCAGTCAAGGAAGGAAACGAGATGAATCGCAAGTCGAGAGCACTTGGTTGCAGCCTTCTGGTGGTCGTCACCGTGGGAGCCTCTTCGGCGATGAGCGTCTCTGCGAAAACCGGTGGGCACTTTGTCTCAGAGGTCAGCCACACCAGTCTTGTCTTGGGCGTCAGCCCACAGTCAGGCGACGACATCAGGATCTCGATCGACGCAGGAAAAGAAGAAATCGAATGCGGCGTCGTCGAGGGGCATGGGACACTTGCTGAAAGTACAGCTTCCAGTTTCGAACTCTCAACACAGAATACCGCTTGCCATACAGTTGGCTCCGAAGCGGGGTGGACACTCCACACGAACGAATGTGTAGCGAAATTGAAGGTCGCAAGTGGGGATCCGGCCACCACCGAGCAGACATCTGAATTGATTTGCCCCGCAGGTAATGCGATGTCAAGCACACATCCAGGTTGCACGTTCACAGTACCTCCACAGGGCAACCTCAACGGGCTTACATACACAAAAGTGACCGTAAATGGCAAGCATGCCCTGACAATCGATGTAAACATTCAATACTCGATCCAGTTTCATGCCGGGGTATGCGTCTTCCTCGGAACAAACCACACTGCGACCTTTTCCGGCTCGACAATCCTCAAAGGATTGGACACACCCGGAGAACCCGTCGCCATCACAGCTACATAGCGTCGTCGCATTGAGGGCCGGGGCCATGATCTCGGCCCTCTTGTCGCTGCTGCGCGCCTCTTACTGGCTGCCGGCCACGGCCTTCGAGTCGCTGGCCTTCGAGTCCGAAGCCTTCGACGCCGAGCCGCCCGAATCCGAGCTCTTCGACTCGCCGGATTCCTTCGAGCCCTCCGCGGGAGCGCCGTTGCCGCTCCGCTTCGTCTTGTAGTCGGTGTTGTGGAAGCCGGAGCCCTTGAAGTGGATCGCGACCGGGTGCAGGACGCGCTCGGCTGGGGCGCCGCACTCCTGGCACTTGTCGAGTGGCTCGTCGCTCATCTTCTGGATCACGTCGAAGACGTGCCCGTTGGCGCACTTGTACTCGTAGATCGGCATCGCGGGCGGGATTATCGCAGTCGTCAGGGGCGAAGCCGGTCGAAACCGCCCGCCGCGAGCCCTGCCCTATACGTTTCCCGCATGGTGATTGATTCGCAGCCGCAGCCCGAGCTGGCGACGATGGAGGAGATCGTCGCCCTCTGCAAGCGGCGCGGCTTCGTCTTCCCCTCCTCCGAGATCTACGGCGGGCTGGGGTCGACCTACGACTACGGCCACTACGGCGTCCTGCTCAAGGGCAACGTCAAAGCCGAGTGGTGGCGGGCGATGCTGCAGGACCGCGACGACATCGTCGCGCTCGACTCGGCGATCCTGCAGCACCCGCGGGTCTGGGAGGCGTCGGGCCACCTGGAGGGCTTCACCGACCCGCTCGTCCAGTGCCTCGGCAAGTGCAAGAAGCGCTGGCGCGAGGACCATCTGCGCGAGGCGGTCGAGGCCGAGGGCGGCGATCCGGAAGCCGAGCTGCGCTGCCCCGAGTGCGGTGGCGAGCTCTCCGAGCCGCGCCAGTTCAACCTGATGTTCGAGACGCACGTCGGGCCGGTCGCCGAGGAGGGCTCCGCCGTCTACCTGCGGCCGGAGACGGCGCAGGGGATCTTCATCAACTTCAAGAACGTGATGGCCTTCGCCCGCAAGAAGCCGCCCTTCGGGATCGCCCAGATCGGCAAGTCCTTCCGCAACGAGATCACGCCGGGCAACTTCATCTTCCGCACCCGCGAGTTCGAGCAGATGGAGATGGAGTTCTTCGTGCCTCCCGGTGACGCCGAGAACTGGCACCGCACCTGGATCGAGGAGCGCGAGCGCTGGTACACCGAGCTTGGGATCCGGCCCGAGCTCCTGCGCGTCCGCCCCCATGGGGCCGACGAGCTCTCGCACTACTCCTCCGCGACCAGCGACGTCGAGTACCTGTTCCCGATCGGCTGGTCGGAGCTGGAGGGGATCGCCAACCGCGGCGACTTCGACCTCACCCAGCACGCCAAGTTCAGCCGCGAGAAGCTCGAGTACTTCGACCAGGGGACGAAGGAGCGCTACGTGCCCCACGTGATCGAGCCCGCCGCCGGCGCCGACCGCGCCGCGCTGGCCTTCCTGGTCGACGCCTACGACGTCGAGGAGGTCGAGGGGCGCCAGCGGACCGTGCTGCGCCTCCACCCCCGCCTCGCCCCGGTCAAGGCGGCCGTCCTCCCGCTCGTCTCCAAGGAAGGCATGCCGGAGAAGGCTCGCGAGGTCTTCAACGAGCTTCGCGGCCGCATTCCCGCCGAGTTCGACGAGGGCGGCTCGATCGGCAAGCGCTACCGTCGCCAGGACGAGATCGGCACCCCCTGGGGGATCACCGTCGACGGCCAGACGATGGAGGACGACACCGTCACCCTGCGCGACCGCGACTCGCTGGAGCAAACCCGCGTCCCGATCGCCGGCCTGGCGGACGACCTCGCCTCACGCCTGACCCAGCCCTGGCGCAGCCCGAAGCTGGACTGATGCCCAGCCTCTTTCGCGACCGGGACTTTCGCCTGGTCGCCGCGTCGGTGGCGCTGTCGGCGCTCGGCGACTGGGTTGCGATCGTGGCATTGGGGCTGCACGTCAAGGAGATCGCCGACTCCGGGTTCGCGGTCGCGGCGCTGTGGGTGTGCCTGTTCGGCCCGTCGGTGCTTGTCGCCGGGCACGTCGGGCTGCTCGTCGACCGGATCGAGGCGACGCGGCTGCTGGCCGTCGTCTCCATCGCCGGCGCGGCAGCCGCCGCCGTGCTGGCGTTCAGCGACGCGCTCGCGCCGGTGCTCGTCCTAACGGCGGCGCTGGGGGTCGTCTTCGCGACCTCGCAGCCGGCCGAGTTCTCGCTGGTGCCGCCGCTGGCGGGGCGCGACCGGATCCAGGAGGCGAACGGCCACATCGAGACCGTCCGCTATCTCGGCTTCGGCATCGGGCCGCTGCTGGGCGGCCTCCTCTTCTCGATCGGCGGCCTCGAGCTGGCGATGCTGGTCGACGCCGCCACCTTCGCCTTCGTCGCGCTGGCGGCGCTGGCGCTGCGAATCAAGCGCGAGCCGGCGGCGCTCGAAGAGGTCGAACGCGCTCCCCGCGCCCGCGACGGCATCGCCTTCCTCTTCCGCGACCGCCTGCTCTCGCTGGCGATGATCGTCGCCTTCGGCTCGCTGCTGTTCATGTCCGCCGTCTGGGTCGCCGAGCTGTTCTTCGTCGAGGACGTTCTCGGCAGGGGCGACCTCGGCTACGGCGCGATGCTCTCGATCTGGACGGTGGGCATGGCGCTCGGGGCGATGCTGCTCTCGCGCCGCGTCGCTGCCGGCGCCGTCGCGGCGGCTGGCCTGATCGCCGCCACGGTCCAGGGAGCGGCGCTGGCTCTGCCGGCGCTCTGGCTCAGCTTCGCCTTCTTCCTCGCCTGCTCCCTCATGGGCGGCGTCGCGCATGGCCTCAAGAACGTGATGTTCCGCAGCCTGATCCACGTCCGTGTGCCCGACGAGCTGCACGGGCGGGCCTTCGCCGCCTACAACGGGATCCGCAACACGGCCGAGCTCGGGGCGTTCGCGGCCGGCGGCTTGCTGGTCGCGGCGATCGGCGCCCGCGGCACGCTCGCCTACGCCGGCGGGCTCTCCGCCCTGGTCGGACTCGCCGGAGTGCTGGCGCTGCTGCGTATGTATCGGGGGCTTGTTCCCACCGGACCGGTGGGCCCGCCGATCGAGGTTGGCGGCCGCGCGTCGGACTGAGCGGCCCGGGCGCGGCCTCTCAGGCGAGGAACCGATTCACATCGTCCGCATCCACTTCCAGCGCCCTCGCGACCCGCGAGGAGACGGGCTCGAAGGGCTCCAGGGCTACCTCGCCCTTGGCCAGGCGCCATCTGGCTATGGCCCGGCCTCCTGCCATCGCGAACGGGTGGAACATCCCGTTGCGGGTGACGAGGCTCGTGTGGGGCCCGATGATCGCCTCTCGCGAAACCCAACCGAGCAGGACCGGGTCGAAGGCGCCGAGCAGCCGTGGCGGCGGGATCTCGCCCGCCCTGAAGCCCTTCTTCAAGCGCACGAGCCCGTCCCCGCTCTGCTCCAGCTCCGCCCCGATCGCTTTCAGGCCAGCCCGCGCGTCGCGCAGCGGCAAGCCGGCCCAGCGGGCCAGGTCGCGATCGTTCGCTGGAGCGTGCCCGACCAGGTAACGGCGGGCCAACTCCGCCAGGGCGGCCTCGCGGTCGACCGGCGTCCGCGGGCCCAACCAGTCGTGGGTGAGCGCGTAGGCGTGCTGCTTGCCGACCATCGGCCCGCGCACGGCGATGCCGCGCAGCGTGGCCAGGAAGAGGAGGTGGATCATTGCCTGCCCCTCGGTCGCCAGGCCCGCCTCGTCGAGGTGCTCTCTCAGCTGCAGGCGAGTGAGCGGGCCCCGATCGGCGAGGGCCCGCTCGATCGTCGACACAGCCCGCTCGGCGGCGTCGGGCGACACCCCCTCCTGCCTCAGCCGGCGAGCGGCGGAAGTGAGCAGGGGTGGGGTGGTCAGGGTGTGCAGCCACGGGTAGTCCTCGCTGCGGACCAGGTGGAGCGTGCCGCGGTTGAGCCAGGTGATCAGCAGCGAGCGGTCCTCGCTCAGGGCATGGTCCACATCCGCCACCGAGAGCCCGTCGGTCCGCGCCCGGACCGCCAGGCGCACGCCGCGAGGGTCCTGTCCCTGCACCGCTAGCAGGCGCTCCGCAACCGCCTCTGGATCGCGAAGCGGAGATCCGGACAACGCTTGCGCGGAGAATCGCTCGGCGAGAATGGTTTTGGCTACTGCCACGCCGCCATCATCGCCGCTATCCATCTCCGCGGTGGGTCGGGGGATCAAGCGATCCGCAGCAGGTCCACGACATAGACGATGGTTTCCTCGGGCGTGCTGCCGGGTGGGGCACCGCCCCTGTAGAGGTACTTCGGCGGGACGACCAATCGCCGGCGTTCGCCGACGCGCATCCCTTTCAGTCCCTTTTCCCAGCCTGGATTGATCAGTCCTTCCCCGCCACCCAGCTCGAAGCTGAACGGCTTACTGCGCTCCCAGGAGTTCGTAAATGAACCGCCGTCGTAGTAGATGCCGACGTACTCGACGGTCAGCTCGTCGCCGTCCTTCGCCTTGGCGCCGGTGCCCGCGATCAAGCTCTCCACGATCAGGTCCGTGGGGGGCGGATCCTGTGGCGGCTTCACCTCCGGCTCTGCCCGCTTGAACACCCGCCCCCCAACCCGGATCGAGATCGGCTTCCTGCGCTCCGCGGCGGACCCATCGTCAGAAGACTGAGAGCTCGCGGTCGACTCGGTCGCGGGAGAAGCGCTCGAGCCCCCGCCCCCGCCCCCGCAACCGATACCGAGGAGCACCACGCAGAGCGCGATGAGGAGAAGCGCCGCCCTCATACGAGCCTCAGTTGACGTCGAGCAGTTCGACCACGTAGACGAGGGCGTATTCATCGGGGTCCTGGAAAGGGGAGATACCGCCCCGGGCGGCCTGCTTTCCCGGCACCTCCAGGTAGCGCTGGCCGCCCACTTTCATGCCGGGAAGGCCTTTCACCCAGCCGGGGATCACATCGCTGTCGTCGAGCGTGAAGTCGAACGGTTTGTCGGGTTTCCAGATCGTTTCGAAGTGCTCGCCGTTGAGATAGCGGAATGAGGTGAAATAGACTTCGAGCTCATCGCCGGGCTTGGCCGGGGGTCCCTTCCCCACCTCGAGGTCTTTCACGACCAGCTTCTTCGGCGGCTGGCCCTGTGGCAGCTTGATGACAGGCGCGGGACCGTCGCCGTCGCCGTCGCCGGACGCGGGTCGGGCTTCGCCCGCCGAAGAGTCGTCGCCGCAGGCGACGAATGCGAGCGCCAGACACAGCGCGAGGGCGGTTAGCACGAACCTCATGATTTGCCTTTCGGCCTGACCACTTCGACCAGATCCACGACGTACACCAGCGTGTCGCCCAGTTTGCTTCCAGGGGGCCGCTCCGCTGGCGTGGTGGGGATGATCAGCACGCGTCGTCCCCCGACCTTCATCCCCGGCATCCCTTCTTCCCAGCCCTTCAGCCAGGCGCCCGAGCCCAGCGTGAACCCGAGCGGGTTCCCCTCGACCCAAGCGGATTCGATTTCCTTGCCGGTCTCATAGATTCCCGCCACGTAGTGGACGGCCAGCTGATCCCCCTCTTCCGCCGCGACACCGCTTCCCTCGACCAGGTCCTCGACGATGAGCTTCTCCGCCTTGGGACCTTTTGGAATCGCCGGCTTCGGCCCCAGGTCCGCCGCCTCCTCGCTGCGCGTTTCGGCCGAGGTGTCGCTACCGCATGCAGTGAGGGCCACGGCAGCGCAGACCGCGAGTAAGACGAGCAGCAGCTTCATGCTGCAGCATCATATATAGATCAGGAACTGCTGATCAATACCCGACGGCCGCGTACCGTCTATTTGACGTCGAGCAGATCGACGACGAAAACCAGGGCTTCGTTCGGCGCGATCGCGGGCGGGAATCCCGCTTCGCCGTAGGCGAGTTCGGCCGGGATCACCAGCTGCCGCTGGCCACCGGCTTTCATGCCCGCGACCCCCTGGTCCCAGCCGGGTATCACTTCTCCGGCGCCGAGCTGAAAGCTGAAAGGTTCGCCGCGATCCCAGGAGGCGTCGAACTCTTTGCCGCTGTCGAAGCCGACACCGACGTACTGAACGGTCACCTGGTCGCCGGCTTTTGCGCTCGGCCCGCTGCCTTCGACCAGGTCTTCCTGCACCAGTTCGGTCGGCGGCGATCCGGTCGGAACGGTGACCTGGGGCTTGCTGCGTTTCGCCGCTTCGGCGGGAGACTGAGCCGAGCTCGATCCGTTCGAGGATGCTCCGTTCGACGAATCGTCGTCATCGCCGCAGCCGGCGGCGGCCAACGCCAGGCAAAGCAGGAGGATCGGCAGGGGCGTCTTCACGGCGGCCATGCTAGGGAATCGCAGAGCAAAGTGCTGTGGGGCCGGCCTTCGGCCAGCGTCGATCCTCGCTCACCGACTAGCGTCCGTTCGAGATGGACAGCCCGCTTCTCACCGAGGTCATCCTGCCCGCCGCGATCGCGGTGATCATGTGCAGCCTCGGGATGACGCTGACACCGGCCGACTTCCGGCGTGTGCTCGTGGCGCCGCGCGGGGTCGCGATCGGGATGCTCAACCTGGCGCTGATCTCCCCCCTGCTCGCCCTGACGATGGCCGAGCTGTTCGGGCTCTCGCCCGAGCTGGCGGTCGGCCTGGTTCTGCTCGGGGCCTCCCCCGGCGGAATGATGGCCAACATGCTTACCCACCTCTCGCGCGGGGACACGGCGCTGTCGATCACGATGACCGCGATCAGCAGCGTCGGCGCGATCGTCACCGTGCCGCTCTTCCTCGCCCTCTCGGCGAGCCACTTCGGCGCCGGCGACGTCGGCGACGCCAGCATGCTCGGCGTCGTCGCCCGCGTCTTCGCGATCACGATCGTGCCGGTGGCGATCGGAATCGAGCTGCGGCGGCGGAACCCGCAACGCATCGAGGCGATCTACCCCCGCTTCCGCAACGTCGCCCTGGTCCTGTTCGGGATGGTGATCCTCGGCGCCATCGCCAGCGAGCACGACACCGTCGCCGAGAACGCGGTCGAGGTCGGCGGCGCGGCGCTGGCGCTGAACGTCGCCGCGATGTCGATCAGCTTCGCGATCTCGAAGCTGGCCAGGCTCGACAATCGCCAGGCGACGGCGATCTCGCTGGAGCTCGGGATTCACAACGCGGCGCTGGCGATCGCGGTCGGCGCAAGCCTGGCCAGCACGCTGACGATCCCCGCCGCCGTCTACGCCTCCTTCATGCTCTTCACCGGCGGCGCCTTCGCCTGGGCGATGAGCCGGCGCAACGCGACCGCCGGCTCGGACCCGATTGCGGTCTAGACTGCCGGCGGGACGATGGGGATGAATCTCGCTTCGATAGTCACGTCGAGCGCCGAGCGATCGCCGGACGGCCCGGCAATCCGCTTGGGGGATTTCGAGCTGACCTATCGCGAGCTCGATGAGGGCAGCGCCCGCCTGGCGACCCTGCTGAGCGAGAAAGGGCTCGAGCGGGGTGACCGGGTCGGGGTGATGCTGCCCAACGTGCCGCAGTTCCCGATCGCCTACTACGGCGTGCTGCGGGCCGGCGGCATCGTCGTGCCGATGAACGTGCTGCTGAAGCGACGCGAGATCGCCTTCTACCTGGAGGACTCGGGCGCAAAGCTGGTGCTCGCCTGGCACGGCTTCGCCGAGGAGGCCGCGGCCGGAGCCGCCGAAGCCGGCGCCGAGCCGATCGAGGTGGAGCCGAGCGCCTTCGCCGCGGCCTTGGCGGCGGTCGAGCCGACGCCGGGCATCGCCGACACCGCCGAGGACGACACGGCGGTGATCCTCTACACCTCCGGCACGACCGGCAAGCCGAAGGGAGCCGAGCTGACCCACGCCAACCTCTCCCGCAATGCCGAGGTCTCCTCGCGCACGACCTGCGAGGTCGACGCCGGCGACGTCGTCCTCGGCGCCCTGCCCCTCTTCCACTCCTTCGGCCAGACGGTCGGCATGAACGCCTCGCTGCGGGTCGGCGCCTGCCTCACCCTGGTGCCGAAATTCGACCCCGGCGAGGCGCTGGAGACGATCCAGCGCGACCGGGTAACCCACTTCTACGGCGTGCCGACGATGTTCGGCGCCCTTCTCCACCACCCCGAGCGCGAGAGCTACGACACCTCCTCGCTGCGGACCTGCATCACCGGCGGCGCCTCGATGCCGGTCGAGGTGCTGCGCGGCTTCGAGCAGGCCTTCGGGGCGATCGTGCTCGAGGGCTACGGCCTCTCGGAGACCTCCCCGGTGTCGTCCTCGAACCACCCCGACAAGGAGCGCAAGCCGGGCTCGATCGGCACCCCGATCGACGGGGTCGAGATGCGCGTCGTCGACGAGGACGACAACCCGGTCGCGCAGGGCGAGGTCGGCGAGATCGTGATCCGCGGCCACAACATCATGAAGGGCTACTGGCAGCGGCCCGACGCGACCGAGGAGGCGATGCGCGGCGGCTGGTTCCACAGCGGCGACATGGCGCGCACCGACGAGGAGGGTTACTTCTACATCGTCGACCGCAAGAAGGACCTGATCATCCGCGGCGGCTACAACGTCTACCCGCGCGAGGTCGAGGAGGTCCTCTACGAGCACCCGAAGATCCGCGAAGCGGCGGTCGTCGGCGTCCCGCACGACGAGTGGGGCGAGGAGATCGGCGCCGCCGTGGTCCTCCACCAGGGCGAGGAGCTGACGCCGGAGGAGGTCAGCGCCTACGTCAAGGACCGCATCGCCGCCTATAAGTACCCCCGCATCGTCTGGTTCCTGGACGACCTGCCGAAGGGCCCGACCGGCAAGATCCTCAAGCGGGAGATCGAGACGCCCGCCGCATCCGGCAGCATTTGATCAGCTTTTTCTGAGTAGCATTACGCCGATCAATGCACAGTTGACGGGCCGGAGAAGCCCGTCACTCACAAAGGAGGAAGCATGCTGAAGAAGCGCTTCAAGGCGTTCCTCGCGACGCTCGCCATCTGCGTGACGGGTGCGGCCGTCGCCCCCGCCAGCTCGCTTGCCGTAGATCCGATCCTCTTCGTCCACGGCTGGTCGGGCAGCGCCTCGAACTGGAACACGATGATCTCGCGGTTCGAAAAAGACGGCTGGCCGAAATCGCATCTGCGGGCCTACAGCTACAACACCTCGCAGTCGAACAAAACGACCGCCGCGACGATCGTCAAAAGCGAAGTCGAAGCCCTGAAGAAAGCAACGGGCGCCGCGAAGGTCGACATCGTCGCCCACTCGATGGGCAGCCTCAACAGCCGCTGGTACATCAAGTTCGTCGGCGGCGAAGCAAACGTCGACGAGTGGGTCTCGCTCGGCGGCCCCAACCACGGCACGACCGCGGCGAACCTCTGTTTCAGCACCTCATGCGTGGAGATGAGGCCGGGCTCGACCTTCCTCTCCGAACTGAACGCCGGCGACGAGACTCCCGGCGCCGTCAACTACGGCACCTGGTGGTCGCCGTGCGACGAGTTCATCAATCCCGACGAAAGCGTCATCCTCAGCGGCGCAAGCAACACGAAAACCGCCTGCATTGGGCACCTGGCCCTGATCAGCGACGAAACGGTCTACAACGGGGTTCGCGAATTCGTGAAATAGCGAAAACTGGCTGCGCAGCCAAGATCACGGTATCCTGCTGCGCAGCCAGCAATCCCGCCGAAGGAGAACGATGAGCGTCGCGTCGCAGAACCTGATGGACAACATCACCTACGAGGACCTCTACCAGCGCTGGGAGCAGGGCAACTGGAGCGCCTACGACATCGACTTCTCCCAGGACCGCGAGGGCTGGGAGAGCCTCAGCGACATCCAGCGCCGCTCGGCGATGTGGATCTACTCGATGTTCTTCTACGGCGAGGACCGGGTCGCCGACACGCTCGCCCCCTACATCACCGCCGCCCCGACCGAGGAGCAGGCCTACTTCCTCGCCACCCAGCAGGTCGACGAGGTGCGGCACTCGGTCTTCTTCCACCGCTTCTTCAGGGAGGTGATCGGGGTCGGCGGCGACTCGATCCAGGCGACCCTCTCCTCCACCCTGCCCCAGCTCAACTGGGGCTACCGCGGCATCTTCGACCGCCTCGACCGGATGGCCGAGGAGCTGCGCAAGGACCGCTCGCTGCCCAAGTACGCGCAGGCGATCGCCCTCTACCACCTGATCGTCGAGGGGTCGCTGGCCCAGCCCGGCCAGCACTTCATCGAGGACTTCTTCGCCTCCGAAGAGACGATGCCGGGCTTCAGCGCCGGCATGGCGAACGTCTCCAAGGACGAGCAGCGCCACATCGGCTTCGGCGTCAAGGTGCTCTCCGAGCTGCTGGCCGAAGGCCGCCCCGGCTGGGAGGAGAACCGGGCCGCCGTGGTCGAGCTGCTGCGGGAAACGCTGCCCTACGGGCCGGCCGTCTTCTCGCCCCCGAACCTCGACCGCGAATACACCGAGTGCTACGGCTTCAGCCTCGAGGACATCTTCGCCTTCGGCCTGAAACTGATCCGCCAGCGCTGGCGGACGATCGGCTACCCGACCGAGGAGATGCCGCCCGGCGTCTTCCCCTTCGACCCCGAGATGGGCGAGGAGGCGGTCGCCGAACGCCAGGTGAAGCTGATGATGGCCGGCGTCCTCGGCCCGCCCGACGGTCCCGCGCCCGAGTCCACGCCGGAGCTGCAGCGCCTCTACTTCGACGTCGTCACCCGCGTCGTCAACCCCAAGGCGGCCAACGGCTCGCGCCTCGTCTACCAGTGGCGCTTCAGCGACGCCGACCCCTGGCACCTGGTGATCGACAACGGCTCGACCCGGGCCGAGCCAGGCGAGGTACCCGATCCCAACCTGGTCCTCGAGACCAGCTGGGCCGACTGGATCGCCTCCGGCAAACCCGACGCCAGCCCGCTGAAAATGATGTTGCGGCGGCGGATTCGGCCGCGCGGCAAGCTGCGCGAGATGATGCGCATGCGCAAGGTCTTCAGCTAGCGGGGCTCAGGAAATCGGCGGGCGCTTGTCCGCCCAGGGCCGCTCAGCCTCGAGCTGGGCGGCGAGTGAGAGCAGCGTCGCCTCGTCGCCGCGGCGGCCGACGATCTGAACGGCCAGCGGCATGCCGTCGTCGGCGAAGCCGGCCGGCACCGACATCGCCGGGTTGCCTAGGTGGTTCCAGGGGACGCAGAAGGGATAGAAGCGGCTCATCCCGAGCACGGTGCGCAGCGCTCCCCTTCCCTCCCAACGCCGCACCGGCAAGGCCGTGCCGCCCATCACCGGCGTCATCAGCACGTCGCAGGAGTCGAAGATCGCGTTGACCCGGGCGATGTCGGCGTCACGACCATCGCCCATCGCGCGCTCGTAGAGCCCCTTGGGCAGGAGGTCGCCCAGCCGACCGAAGCCGCGGGTGCGACGTTCGAGTCGCTCGGGATGCGGGACCTCCCTGATGGTCTCCGCGACGCCGCCGAGGAACCGCGCGGTGATGTTGTTGCCGATTCCGCCCCAGTCCGGGTCGCGCTGGACAACCTCGTGTCCGAGCGAGCCCAGCAGCCCAGCCGTATCGGCAACGGCGCCCTCGACCACGTCCGAGACGATCGGCGGCGCGGCAGCGCGAGGGGCGCGGGTCGAGTGGACGATGCGCAGCTTTCCGGGCGGCGTCTTCGCTGCCTCGACGAAGGAGCGCTCGGGTGCCGGAGGCGCCTCCGGCTCCTGCGAGCCGCCGGCGACGACGTCGAGCCAGAGGGCGGCGTCGAGCACGGAGCGGCTGAGGCAGCCCAGGACGGCGAGACCGCGCCACCCTTCGAGGTCGGGGGCCATCGAGACCCGACCCCGCGACACCTTCAGGCCGAACAGGCCGCAGGAGGCGGCGGGAATGCGGATCGACCCCGCCCCGTCGCCGGCGGACGCAATCGGCACCAGTCCCGCGGCGACCGCGGCTGCCGATCCGCCACTCGATCCACCCGGCGTGCGCTGCGGATTCCACGGGTTGCGGGTGACGCCATAGGTGGCCGACTCGGTGAAGCCGCAGATCGCCATCTCCGGCAGCAGCGTCAGTCCGATCACGATCGCGCCGGCCTCACGCAGGCGGCGCACCATCTCGGCATCGGCCGTCGCCGGCTCGGTGAAGGCATCGGTGCCCCAGGTCTTCATCTGGCCCCTCACGTCGACTTCGTCCTTGATCGCGATCGGCACGCCCAGCAGCGGCCGCTCCTCGCCCGCCTTCAACCGCGCCTCGGCCTGCTCGGCTTCGAGCAGCGCCTGCTCGGCCAAGACGACCCGAAACGCGTTCAGCTGCGGATCGAGCCGCGCGATCCGGTCGAGGCTGAGGCGCACCAGCTCGGTCGGCGAGACCTCTCCCGCCCGCACCATCTCCGCCTGCCGCGCCGCCCCGGCGAAGGCGACATCGCCACCAGTCCGCGCCCGCCCCCCCATCATCACCATGCCGGGGATCGTAACCGGCATGGACGTGCCGAGACTTAGACACCACTATGGGCGCGAAACGCACGGCACGTCCTGGGGGCTCAGGCCTCGGCGGGCTCGGGCTCGGCCTTGCCGCCGCCCTCGAAGCTGAGGTCGGGCAGGAGGCGGTCCAGCCAGGAGGGCATCCACCAGTTCCAGTCGCCCATCAGCTTCATCGCGCCGGGGACGAGGATCAGCCGCACCAGGGTCGCGTCGAGGGCGATCGCGACCGCGCAGCCGACGCCGAGCTCCTTGATCGAGGGCACGCCGGTGAGGACGAAGACGGCGAAGACCGAGCTCATGATCAGCGCCGCTGAGGAGATCGTGCGGGCGCTGGACGCCAGGCCCTCGGCGACCGCCCGTTCGTTGTCGCCGTGGCGCAGATAGCGCTCGCGGATGCGCGACATCAGGAAGACCTCGTAGTCCATCGAGAGGCCGAAGACGATCGCGAAGATCAGCGGCACGTTGATCGTGTCGAGCGCCCCGAGGCTTTCGAAGCCGAGCACGCTGTCGAGCCAGCCCCACTGGAAGACGGCGACGAGGACGCCGTAGGCGGCGCCAATCGAGAGCAGGTTCATCAGCACCGCCTTCAGCGGCAACAGCAGCGATCGCAACATCACCATCAGGACCACGAAGCTGAGGGCGAGGACGAAGCCGATGATCTTCCAGAGCGAGCCGGAGATCTGGGCGCGAGCGTCGTCGGTGCGCGCGGTCTCGCCGCCGACGTCGACCGTCGCCACGGCGGCCAGCGGGCTCGTCGGCACGAGGCCGTCGCGCAAGCGGGTGACGAGAGCGGTCGCCGCCTCGGTATCGCTCTGGGCGCGGGACGTCGCCTCGACCAAAGCGCTGTTGCCGGCGTAGACCGGCGGCGAGACCGAGTTGACTCCGGGCGCGGCGCGCAATTCGCGGACGAAGGCCCCGACGGCGTCGCGGTCGACCTCCCCGGGGAAGGCGGCGACGATCTGCACCGGGTCAGCGCCGCCGCCAAGCTGGGCGGAGGCAAGCTCGTTGCCGACCCGCACGTCGCTGTCCTTGGGGAACTGCTCGATCGCCTCGGTGCCGGTCTCGAGCGAGAGGACCGGCACAGCGAGGAAGAGGAGGATGCCGGCGGCGCCGGTGACGGCAAGCCAGGGCCGGGCCATGACCCTGTGAGCCCAGCGATCCCAGAAGCCGGGACCCCCTCCGTCTGCCGCCGCGGCCGTGGCGGGCAGCGGGCGCCGCAGCAGCCTGTGCTTGACGAACCGCAGCACCCTCGCCACCACCCCACCCGGCATCACCCTGTCGCCGAGCAGCGCGATCAGCGCCGGAAGCAGGGTCGTCGCGGTGAGGATCGAGACGGCGACGACGGTCATCGCGCCGAGCGCCATCGAGCGCAGCGCCTGGTTGTCGACCATCCAGAGGCCGGCCAGCGAGACGATCACGGCGATCCCGGAGAAGGCGACGGCCAGCCCAGAGGTGGACAACGCCCGCGAGCGCGCCTCGTCGCAGTCGCGCCCCTCGCGTCGCTCCTCACGGTAACGGGCGAGGATGAACAGCGAGTAGTCGATCGCCACCCCGATCCCGATCATCGAGGCCATGTTGGTGACGAAGACCGAGGTCGACATCTGCAGCGAGAGGAAGTAGATCAGGGCGCCGGTGACGATCACGCTGACGAACCCGAGCGACAGCGGCAGCGCCGCGGCGGCGAGCGAGCCGAAGACGACGAGCAGAATCAGGGCGACGATCGGGAAGCCGCTGGCCTCGGCCTTGGCGAGGTCTTCCTTCGACAGCTCCTGCATCCCGGCCCAGACGGTCGCCTGACCGGCCAGGTAGGGCGTGACGCCGTCGACGGCGACGCCGGGGTCGAGCCCTTCGCGCAGCGTCACCGCCGAGTCGACCAGCTGGTCAGACGAGACGCTGCTGGAGAGCGGCAGCAGCGCCCTGCCGGTGCGCCGCAGCTGCACTTCGCCGCGCCGCGCGACCGGCGGCGGCAGCGCCACCCCCTCGGTCGCGGCCACCTCGCGCCGCACTCGGCGCACCGCCGCCGAGCTCGCCGCGGCGCCGGTGCCGGGCTCGGCCCGCAGCGAAACCGCGATCCCGTTGGCCTGCGCGGCGAAGTCGCCCTGCAGCGCGTCGGCAACGACCTTCGATTCGCTGCCCGGCACGTCGAAGCCGCCGCCGGTCAGGTGTTCGGTCTGGCGGGCGGCGAGCGGCAGCGAAGCGACCACGATCAACACCCAAACGGCGACGACGAGGCGGCGCCTGCGCCCCAGGAACCTCGCCAGCTGGATCATCGCGTCGTGCATTGGCTGCTCAGCCAGCCTCTCGCAGCGCGCGGCAAGCGTCTGTGAGGACCGTCACGCCTGCCCCTTCTCTAGAGGCGATTCCGGCGGCGGCGGGCTACTCGCCGGCGAGCAGGAAGCGTGCCGAGGCCGCGCCGGCCTCGAGCGCCGAGCCGATGTCCCGCTCGGGCTCCGAGAGGGCCTGCAGCGCGAAGCCGTCGCCGAGCGCGAACAGGTAGGCGACGATCGCTTCGGCGCCGTAGCGAAGCTTGAGCACGCCCTCGCGCTCCTTCGCCTCCAGCACCTCGGCGACGTGGGAACGGGTGCGGTCGAAGAGCTGGCCGACCTCGTGCTGGATGTCGGGGTTGCGGCGGCCGGCGCTGAACAGCTCGTAGAGGAGGAGGAAGAAGGCCGGTTCGTTCTCGATCAGGTCGGTGAGGCTGGCGACGAGGACGTCGATCACGTCGTCGACCGTCTTCGCCTGGCCGAGCGGCTCGTCGAGCCGGGCGACGCGGATCTCGGCGTCGCGGCGGACCACCTCGACCAGCAGCCGCTCCTTGGTGCCGAAGTAGTAGTGGAGGAGGCCGCGGCTGACACCGGCCTCCCGGGCCACCTGCTCGAAGGTCGACCCCGCGGCGCCGCGCTTGGCGACGCTCTCACGCATCGCGTTGACGATGCGCTGGGCCTTTTCGCCGCTCAGCTCGCGCTCTTTGGTTGCAGCCTCCATGAATCGAGTCTAAGGCGCGGGGCGGGCGCCGCGCGCAGGGGTTGTGGTCAGGCGCCGTTGATGCTGGTCGTGCTCGTGTACTCGAACTCCTCCTCGGCGCCGAAGAGGGCATCGAGGACCGCCTTGCGGGCACCCTCGCTCAGCACCAGGGCGATGGCTCCGGCGACCAGGCCGAGCAGGATGAGACGACCAAGCCCGCCCTTGCGGCGGCGCTTCGGCGCCTTCAGCTGCTCGGTTGCATCGCGCAGGCTCTCGGCGGCGGAGCGAAGGTCCTTCTGCACCTTCTTATCGCTGGTCACGGCCTTGACCGCGCCCTTGCCGTTGCCGGTGGCGCGGGAGTAGGCACCGCGAACTGATTCGAACGCATCGCGCAGGCTGTCGCGCAGCTCTTCGTCCTCGATCAACCGCTGCACATACGGGTTCTCGCGCGCGGTCGAGTAGAGGTCTGCGGCGCGGTCGGCAGGGTGGGTCGCCTTGGTCTTGCTCATACCTTCTCCTCGCTGGGGATCAATCCGATTCCCGCTGAGCATAGCCCCAAACCAAAGCCGTGGCGTGTGTGGCCAGGCAGATCAAGGACGCAGGGAGGGCCGGTGAGGGGAGCGCACATCGGTGCGTGACCCGAACCGACCGACCGAGGACGCAGATATGCGTAGCGCCACACATCACGGTGGGCCGATTCCGTCGAGGAGGACCCCGTTGGAGCGAAAGTTGAGATCCGCTCCGCGCACCCTCTTCAACCGCAGGCGCGCCAGGTCGGAGCCGGGAAGCGCGTAGCGGCGCACGTGCAGGCGCCCCGCCTGCTCGTAACCGACCTGGCGGAAGCGGGGGCCGAAGAGCGCCGCCGGGACTGGCGGCGCCGGCCCGTCCGAGATGAAATCGATCTCGTGCACGTGCCAGGCGAAACCTTCCGAGGACCGCGCCTGGAAGGAGCCCGTAGAGAGGTAGTAGCGCAACGAGGCATGCCCCAGAGTCCAGCTGACCATCGCCCGCGGTGCATCGGGCTCCCCCAGCTTCGTTGCGACCGCCTCCCAGTCCGGCCGTTGGAACGCCGGCGAGAGACTGACGAGGAGGCAGAAGCCGAGCGAGTAGGCGAACAGCGCGGCGCCGAGCAGGGCGCCGCTGCGGCGGGCGCCGCGGAGCGTCGCGGCGATCCCCACCGCCACCAGCAGCGGCACCAGCGCCGGCAGCACGTTGCGGGCCAGCACGTAGTCCTTGCTGGGGGCGAGCACGGCAAGCAGCACCGGGATCGCGACGGTGGCGGCGGCGATCGCCAGCACCTGTCCCGCCGCCCGGCGCTCGCGCCGCTCCCCCCGCATCGCCAAGAGGACGAGCAGGGCGACGATCAGGGCCACCGGGACGAGCGCCAGCGCCGGCCGCTCCGGGCGCGCGACGATGTCGCCGATCTCGCCGACGGTGAAGACGACGCCCACCTCCCAGAGCCGGTGCCCGAGGCTGTGGTTGCCGATCCATTCGGCGTGGCCCTGCAGCATCTGGTGGATCGCCAGCGGCGCCAGAAGCAAGCCGAAGCCGGCGACGATCCAGAGGCCGCGCAGCGAGTCGCGGCCGCGACGCCAGGCAAGCCACGCAGCCTCGGCGAGTACCGGGAACAACGCGAAGTAATGCGTCGCCATCGCCAGTCCCGAGAACACCCCCCAAAGCGTCAGGTCCCCGGACGTGCCGTGCATTGAGCGCCCATAGTGGTGTCTAAGTCTCGGCACGTCCTGGCGGTTGAGGGTGCGGAGGAAGCAGAGGAGCGAGAGCGAGGTCAGGAGGACCAGGAGGGCGTAGCCGCGGGCCTCCTGCGAGTACCAGAGCAGCATCGGGTTGACCGCGACGAGGGCGGCGGCGGCGATGCCGGCGCGGCGGTCGCGCAGCTCGGCCCCGAGCAGGAAGGCGACCGGGACTGTCGCCACCCCGGCCAGGGCCGAGAGCGAGCGCAGGCCGTACTCCCCGGTCCCCGTCAGCTGGGTCCAGAGCCAGGCCAAGGCGTAGTAGAGCGGCGGCGCCGACTCGCTGAACCCGACCGCGTCCATCGCGTGCCAGAAGTCGCCGCGCAGGACGCGGCTGGCGGTGACGATCTCATCGTGGTGGTAGGCCTGCAGGCCGAGGGTCGCGAAGCGCAGGCCGGCGGCGAGCAGGGTCAGGCCGGCGACGATCCAGAAGCTGCGGGAGCGCGCCCGCGCCAGCTCGCGAGCCGCTTCCAGGTACGCCGAGAGGTTGCCCCTGCGCAGGGCTTCAGCCGCCTCCATGCCTAACGGACGAGCGCCTCGTCGATCGCCTTGGAGACCTCGTCGACGTAGACGAACTCCAGGGCGCTGCGCTCGTGCTCGGGGATCTCGGCGATGTCGCCTTCGTTGCGCTCGGGCACGATCACCCGCTTCAGCCCGGCGCGCTGCGCGGCCAGCGACTTCTCCTTCAGGCCGCCCACCGGCAGCACCTGCCCGGTCAGCGTCACCTCGCCGGTCATCGCCACGTCGTTGCGGACGGGGCGCCCGGAGACGAGCGAGGCGAGGGCCACGGTCATCGCCACGCCGGCCGAGGGACCGTCCTTCGGCACCGCGCCGGCCGGGACGTGGATGTGGATGTCGCGCTCGGCGAACCAGCCCTCGCCGAGGTCGGGCGCGACCTGGGGCCAGTGGCCGCGCACGTAGGAGAGCGCCGCCTGCGCCGACTCCTTCATCACGTCGCCGAGCTGACCGGTGATCGTCAGCTTGCCCGCGCCGGGCATCGCCGTCGCCTCGATGAAGAGGACGTCGCCCCCGGTCGGGGTCCAGGCGAGCCCGGTGGCGACGCCGGGGTCCTTGGTGCGGCGGCGCTGCTCGGCGAAGAAGCGCCGCCGGCCGAGCAGCTCGCGAGCCCGTTTGGCGGAGACCTTCACCTTGCCGTTCGCCTTGCCCTCGGCCACCTCGCGCGCGACTTTGCGGCAAATGGTGCCGATCTGGCGCTCCAGGTTGCGGACACCGGCCTCGCGCGTGTACTCCTCGACGATCGCGGTCAGGGCGGGGTCGGCGAACTCGATCTGCGAGGGCTTGAGACCGTTGGCTTCGATCTGTCGCGGCACCAGGTAGCGGCGGGCGATGTGGCGCTTCTCCTCCAGCGTGTAGCCGGCCAGCTCGATCGTCTCCATCCGGTCCTGGAGGGGGCCGGGAACCGTGTCGAGGATGTTGGCGGTGGCGATGAACATCACCTCGGAGAGGTCGAACTCGAGGTCGAGGTAGTGGTCGCGGAAGCTGTCGTTCTGGGCCGGGTCGAGCACCTCCAGCATCGCCGAGGAGGGGTCGCCGCGGAAGTCGGCGCCCATCTTGTCGATCTCGTCGATCATGAAGACGGGGTTGTTCGAGCCGGCGTCGCGGAGGGCGCGGATGATCGTCCCCGGCATCGCCCCGATGTAGGTGCGGCGGTGGCCGCGGATCTCGGCCTCGTCGCGGACGCCGCCGACCGAGATCCGCTCGAACTCTCGCCCCAGCGCCTTGGCGATCGATTTGCCTAGGCTGGTCTTGCCGACGCCGGGCGGGCCGACGAAGCAGAGGATCGGCCCCGGCGAGTCGGGGTTCAATTTGCGCACGGCCAGGTACTCGAGGATCCGATCCTTGACCTTCTCAAGGTCGTAGTGGTCGGTGTCGAGCACCTCGCGAGCGTGGGCGATGTCGAGGTTGTCCTCGGTGCGCTGCGACCAGGGAAGCTCGACCAGCCACTCCAGGTAGGTGCGGATGACACCGTGCTCGGCCGCCGCCGGCGGCAGTTTCTCCAGCCGCGAGAGCTCGCGCTCGGCGGCTTTACGGGCGTGCTCTGGCAGGCCCACCTCCTCGATTCGCTCGCGCAGCTCGGCGACCTCGGCCTGCTGCTCGTCCCCCTCCCCCAGCTCGTCCTGGATCGCTTTCAGCTGCTGGCGCAGGAAGAACTCGCGCTGGCCTTTGTCGACTTCTGACTGCACCTGCGACTGGATCTGGCTGCCGAGCTGGACCACCTCCAGCTCGCGGGCGAGGATCTGGGAGAGGCGGCGCAGCCGCGCCGTGACGTCGATCTCCTCCAGCAGCTCCTGCTTTTCCTCGGTCGTGATCCGCAGGGCGCCGGCGATCAGGTGGCCGAGCGCGGCGGGCTCGTCGAGGTTGGCAACCGCCATCTGCAGCTCCTCGGGCAGATAGGGGATGTGCTCGACGATCTCCGAGAAGGTGCGCTGCACGTTGCGGGTCAGCGCCTCCAGCTCGGCCCCCTCCTCGACCACGTCGGGCAGCTCGGCTATCCGCGCCACCAGGTAGGGCTCCTCGGCGACGTAGGGGCCGAGGCGCACCCGCTGGGTGCCCTGAACGAGGATGCGGAGGGTCCCGTCGGGGACTTTCAGCATGCGGGCGACGACGCCGACGACGCCGACGTCAAAGAGGTCGTCGGGGCCGGGTTCCTCGTCCTCGGGGTCGCGCGCCGCGACCATCACCAGCATCCGGTTGGCGCCGAGCACGTCGTCGACGAGCTTGATCGAGCGCTCCTGACCGACCGCCAACGGGGTCAGCGTCTCCGGGAAGGTGACGGTCTCGCGCAGCGGCAGGACCGGCAGCGCATCGGGGAGCGGCTGGCTGGCCCGGATAGCGTCCTCCGCGTCGAGCGGCGACTCGACCACTTCGAGGACGGGCGTGCTCCCCATCACTCCCGCCCTATCGGCACCGTGCGGGTGGTCTCGGCGGGGTCCTTGAGCGGCAGGTCGATCCGCAGGACGCCGTCCTCGTAGGTCGCCCTGGCCCGGTCGGCGTCGACATCGACCTGAAGCTCGACGACGCGGCGAAACGGCCCCGAGGGGATCTCGACCTGCTGGTAGACGCGCCCCTCGGTCTCCTGCACCGGCCGTTCGCCGACGATCGCCAGCTGGCGACCGCTGACCTCGATCCCGACCTGGTCGAGGTCGACGCCGGCCAGGTCGACCTTGACCACCGCCCGCTGCGGCTCGCCGCAGTAATAGACGTCGACGTTGGGTGAGAAGCCGCTGCTGCGGCGACTGACGTAGGCGGTGCGACCCCAGGCCCCGCCCAGCATCTGATCCATCTCCCGCCGCATGCGGGCGAAATTTGCAAAGACGTCACGCTCCGGCATAGGCGCAAAACATAGCCATCGTGGAGAGCGGGCGGGGTCGCCTCGGCGGCGTTGACCACCGCCTGCGGCGGTGGAATCTTGTGCCGCTTCGCGGCCAGAATCTCTCTGCGGTGCCCGCTTCGCGACCACGCCGCCGAGGCGACCCCGCCCGCTCTACGCCGTGGATTGCGTTGCCCAGCGGGGCGGGCGCATGAGCAATACCGGCTGCCGCGGGGGGACAAGGCCCTCCGGACGGTTGGGGCGAAAGGTCGTGCAGGGCTCCTCCAGCTCCAGGGCGCAGAGCATGTTCTTGCGGAAATAGCAGTCGTCGCAGGTCGGCGGCTTTGGCTTGCGCGGCATGGGGCGAATGCTGCCACCGCCGTGACGCTTTCGTGAGGGCCATTCCCGCAAAGCGCAACGTCTTTGGCACAGAGTCGTCACATCTTTCCCGCGTCTTGCGGCGACCGTGCACGCTGTCGCTATCCCGGGCACGCCGTCGCTACCATTCGAGGCTGGATGGAAGCCAGGAATCGCAGCGAGCAGCTTTCGGCCTCCCCCCAGCTATTCGAGAGCGAGTTCCTCAACTTCTTCTCGCGGGTGCATCCGGCGATTCCGCTCGTCCTCTTCGTCCCCGTGATCGTCGCGATGGAGTGGCTGGGGGGCGACCGCGGCCTCGCCGGCTGGGAGCTGGCGCTGCTGACCCTCGGCGGCGTCGGCATCTGGACCCTGACCGAGTACTGGTTGCACCGCCTCGTCTTCCACTGGGAGCCTGACAATGCAGTCGGCCGGCGGATGCACTTCATCATCCACGGCATCCACCACGACCACCCCAACGACAAGATGCGACTGGTGATGCCACCGGCGGTCTCGATCCCGCTGGCGGCGCTCTTCTTCGCCGGCTTCGTGCTCATCTTCGGGACGCCGGCCGCCTACCCGCTGTTTGCCGGCCTGATCGGCGGCTACCTCTTCTACGACTACACGCACTATTACGTGCACCACTTCGTGCCGAAGTCCCAGCTCGGCAAGCGCCTGAGGGAGCAGCACATGCGCCACCACTTCCAGGACCACCGCTACGGCTACGGCGTCTCGTCGCCGATCTGGGACGTCGTCTTCGGCACCCTGCCCCGCAAGCGCAAGAGCTAGGCCTCTAGCCAGTCCTACCCTGGAACAGCTGAGTGACTCCCGGCGGCCCGGTGATAGCAGTAGTGATGTACCTGGGAACGTGACCCACACACACTGTTGTACTGTGTGGGACACTCCAGTTCGCAAATAACTTGCTTACCAGTATCCGGTGCGCCCCCGGCCGCCGGCCGAAAGGACAGAAATGCCAAGCACGACTCACGTACTCGATGAGGCCCAAGATCTGGTCAAGAGGCGCCTCGCCGAGCTGGACGACGAGCGCAAGCGTCTCGAGCGAGCCCTCGCCGAGCTGGGTGGCAAAGCCGCGGGCCGTGTGGGACGCCGCCCTGGTCGCCCACCGGGCTCGGGCACGAAAGCCGGCAAAAAAGGCGGTGCCCGCCGTGGTCGTCGCCGCCGCGGCGGCACCCGTGCCGACCAAGCCGTGACGCTGGTCGAGAGCAGCCCCGGCATCAGCGCCGCGGATATCGCCAAAGCGATGAAAATCAAGCCCAACTACCTGTACCGAGTGCTGGGCGACCTCGAGAAAGAGGGACGGGTGAAGAAGAAAGGGCGGCAGTACTTCCCCGCCAAATAGTCGCCAGCGGCACCGCGACTTAAAAGGCCGGCCCCAAGGGGCCGGCCTTTTTTTACTCGCCAAGCGACCTAGAGCAGGCCCAGGCCCGCGACCGCGTCGCGCTCCTCACGCAGCTCGGCGATGCTGGCGTCGATCCGGCTGCGTGAGAACTCCGGCACCTCGAGGCCCTCGACGATGCTCCACTCACCGCCACTGCAACGACACGGGTGACCGGCGACGACGCCCTCCTCGATCCCGTACGAACCGTCGGAAGGGACGCCCATCGAAACCCAGTCCCCCTCCGGGGTGCCGAGCACCCAGTCCCTGACGTGGTCGATCGCCGCGTTGGCGGCGGAAGCGGCGCTCGAGGCCCCGCGCGCCTCGATGATCTCGGCGCCGCGCTTCGCCACCCGAGGAATGAACTCGTCGGCGATCCAGGCCTCGTCGTCGACCGCGTCCCAGGCGCTCGAGCCGCCCACCTTCGCGTTGACCAGATCCGGATACTGGGTGGTCGAGTGGTTGCCCCAGATCGTCATGTTGGTGACGCTCGCAACCGGTTGGCCGAGCCTGCTGGCGAGCTGGGCGACCGCGCGGTTGTGGTCGAGCCGCATCATCGCCGTGAAGCGCTCGCGTGGGACCCCGTCCGCGTTCGACATCGCGATAAGGCAGTTGGTGTTGGCGGGGTTGCCGACGACGAGGATGCGGACGTCGCTGGCCGCGCCGGCGGCAATCGCCTCGCCCTGCGGCTTGAAGATGCCGCCGTTGGCCTCGAGCAGGTCCGAGCGCTCCATCCCCGGGCCGCGCGGGCGAGCGCCGACCAGCAGCCCGACGTTGCAGCCATCGAATGCGGCACGCGGATCGTCGAAGATGTCGACGCGGCGCAGCAGCGGGAAGGCGCAGTCCTCGAGCTCCATCGCGGTGCCCTCGGCTGCCTTGACGGCGTCTGGGATCTCCAGCAGGCTCAGCTCGACCGGGGTATCGGGACCGAGCATCTGGCCGCTGGCGACCCGGAACAGCAACGCGTAGCCGATCTGGCCGGCGGCGCCGGTGACGGTGACTTTGACTGGGGTGCTCACTGGATCGTTCTCTCCTGAAGGTAGTGGTTTAAAGGCCCTGCGCCATCGCTTCCCGCAGACGCTCGTCGATCGCCGCGAGAAACTCCTCCGTGGTGAGGAACTCCTGCTCCGGTCCCACCAAGAGGGCCAGGTCCTTGGTCATCTTTCCGCCTTCGACCGTCTCGATGCATACCCGCTCCAGCCTCGCGGCGAACCGTGACACCTGCGGGGTATCGTCGAGCCGGCCGCGGGCGGCGATCGCCCGGGTCCAGGCGAAGATCGAGGCGATCGGGTTGGTCGAAGTCGATTTGCCTTCCTGGTGCTGGCGGTAGTGACGGGTGACGGTGCCGTGCGCCGCCTCGGCCTCCACGGTCCTGCCGTCGGGGCTCATCAGGACGCTGGTCATCAGCCCAAGAGAACCGAACCCCTGGGCGACCGTGTCGGACTGGACGTCGCCGTCGTAGTTCTTGCAGGCCCACACGTAACCGCCTTCCCACTTCAGCGCCGCGGCGACCATGTCGTCGATCAGCCGGTGTTCGTAGCTGAGACCCTTCGCCTCGAAGTCGGCTCTGAACTCGCTCTCGTAGACCTCGGCGAAGAGATCCTTGAAGCGACCGTCGTAGCGCTTCATGATCGTGTTCTTGGTCGAGAGGTAGACCGGGTAGCCGCGGTCGAGCCCGTAGCGCATCGAGGCCCGCGCGAAGTCGCGGATCGAGTCGTCGAGGTTGTACATCGCCATCGCGACACCGCCGCCGGGAAAGTCATAGACCTCCATCTCGACCGGCTCGGAGCCGTCCTTCGGCGTGTAGGTGAGGGTCAGCGTGCCCTCGCCCGGGATGACCATGTCGGTGGCGCGGTACTGGTCGCCGAAGGCGTGGCGGCCGATCACGATCGGCTTCGTCCAGCCCGGCACCAGGCGCGGGATGTTGGAGATCACGATCGGCTCGCGGAAGATGACGCCGCCGAGGATGTTGCGGATCGTCCCGTTCGGCGAGCGGTACATCTCCTTCAGGCCGAACTCCCGCACCCGTGCCTCGTCGGGGGTGATCGTCGCGCACTTGACACCGACCCCGCAGCGCTTGATCGCCTCAGCGGCTTCGACCGTGATTCCGTCTTCGGTCGCGTCGCGGCTCTCGATCCCGAGGTCGTAGTAGACGAGCTCGACGTCGAGGTAGGGCACGATCAGCTGCTCTTTGATGAAAGCCCAGATGATCCGGGTCATCTCGTCGCCGTCGAGCTCGACGATCGGATTCTCGACCTTGATCTTGCCTGGGCCCTGGGACACGCGGGCGGCGATGCTATAGGCGGGGCGCGTTATCCGCCCTATAGAGGGGGAAAGGCGCCCCACCGCGGTCGGGAGTGCGACAATCGAGGCGATGGCCACCGTCGAGCGCCAGTCCGGACGGACCCACGAGGTCTTCAACCAGCCGCCTCCGCTGCTGGACTACAACCCGTTCGACGCCGACCGGCCCCTGACCGAGGCGCTGCGGCGCGAGGGAGCGGAGTGGGCCGAGGACCGTGCCCGCGAACTGGGGGCGATCTGCGGCTCGGGCCAGACGATCCGCTGGGGGTTCGAGGCGAACGAGCGCAAGCCGGAGCTGCGCACCCACGACCGCTACGGCAACCGGATCGACGAGGTCGAGTTCGACAGCTCCTGGCACGAACTGATGCGGATCGGGATCAGCCACGGCCTGCACGCGGCGCCCTGGCTGGAACCGGGTCCCGGCGCCCACGTTGCCCGAGCGGCGACGTTCATGCTGCTGATGCAGGCCGAGAGCGGCGTCGGCTGCCCGATCTCGATGACCTACTCGGCGATCCCGGCGCTGCGAAAGCAACCGGAGCTGGCAGATGAGTGGGAACCCCGCTTCCTCTCGCTCGACTACGACGAGCGCTCGCTGCCGGCCGACCGCAAGCGCGGCGCCCTCTGCGGGATGGCGATGACCGAGAAGCAGGGCGGCTCCGACGTCCGCGCCAACACGACCACGGCGACGCCTCTGAACGGCGGCGGCCCCGGGGCCGAGTACGAGCTCGTCGGCCACAAGTGGTTCTGCTCGGCGCCGATGTGCGACGCCTTCCTCGTGCTCGCCCAGACCGACGCCGGCATCTCCTGCTTCCTGATGCCGCGCTGGACGCCGGACGGCGAGCGCAACACCTTCCACCTGCAGCGGCTCAAGGACAAGCTCGGCAACCGCTCCAACGCCTCCAGCGAGGTCGAGTTCCGCGGCGCCTGGGCGCGGCTGATCGGCGAGGAGGGGCGGGGCGTGCCGACGATCATCGAGATGGTCAACCACACCCGGCTCGACTGCGTGATCGGCGCCGCCACCGGCTACCGGGCCGGTCTCGTGCAGGCGCTCAACCACGCCGCCCACCGCTCCGCCTTCGGCGCCGAGCTGATCGAGCAGCCGCTGATGCGCAACGTCCTCGCCGACCTCTGCGTCGAGTCCGAAGCGGCGACGATCGCGGCGATGCGCCTGGCCCGCTCCTACGACGAGGTCGCCGCCGGCGACGCCGAGGCGGTCGAGTTCCGCCGGCTCGCCAACGCCGTGCTCAAGTACTGGCTCTGCAAGCGTGCCCCCTGGCACGCGGTCGAGTGCCTCGAGTGCCTGGGCGGCAACGGCTACGTCGAGGAGTCGGGCATGCCCCGCCTCTACCGCGAGGCGCCGCTGGCCTCGATCTGGGAGGGCTCCGGCAACGTCCAGTGCCTCGACGTGCTGCGGGCGATGGTCAAGAACCCGGCCTCGGTCGAGGCCTTCTTCGCCGAGGTGCTGGAGGGCGCCGGCGCCGAGCCGAAGCTCGACGCCTACGTCGAGGCGCTGCGCGACGAGATCCCCGGCGAGATCGAGACGATCCAGACCCGCGCCCGCCAGATCGTCGAACGGATGGCGCTCGCCCTGCAGGCCTCGCTGCTGGTCCGCTACGGCGACCCGGCGGTCGCCGACGCCTTCTGCGCCAGCCGCCTCTCAGGCGAGTGGGGCCACGCCTTCGGCACCCTCCCAACCGGCACCGACTTCGGCCGCATAATCGAGCGGCACCGTCCCTGAAGGCTGCCGGCTCGCAACGTCGAGCCAGCGATATAGGGTTGGCGTGCAGTCCCAGTTCCCAAGCCGAACAGGAGGGGAGCATGAGCGCAAAGCAGCTCGTACCGCTGAGTGGCGTCGTCGCGGTGGTGTTGACGATCGCCGCATTCGTGGTCGGGGGCGAAACCCCCGAAGCCGGTGACCCGCTCAACGAGGTCGTCTCCTATTACAGCGAGCACGACACCGACCTTCAGATCGCCAGCGCGCTGCTCGCCCTCGGGGGATTCTTCTTCCTCGTCTTCTCGACCACGATCGTCGGGGTTCTGCGGCGGGGTCAGGCTGAGGGCGGAGGAGCCTCGGCCCTCGGCTTCGCGGGCGGGATCGTCTTCACCGTCGGCGTGACGATCTTCGCGGGGCTGGGCTTCGCGGCCGCCGACGTGGTCGGAGACGTCGACCCAGCCGTCGTTCAAGCGCTCAACGCGCTCGGGGCGGACATGTTCTTCACGGTGGCCGTCGGCACCGGGGCCTTTCTGGTCGGCGCCGGGATCGCAACCCTGAAGACCGGTGCGCTGCCCAGATGGCTCGGCTGGGCCGCGGTCGTGATCGGGGTCATCGCGCTGACGCCGGCCGGATTCTTCGGCTTCATCGCGCTTGGCATCTGGACCCTGATCGCAAGCGTCATCCTCTGGCGTCGCGAAGAGCCCGGCCCACCTGCTCCGCCGTGATCACGCCGCTGAGGCGGCCTTCGGCGTCGACCGCCATCACGGCGCCGAAGCGACGCATGGTGCGGTTGGCAAGGAGGGTGTCGAGCGGGGCGTCGTCGCGGACCTGAAAGGTGCCATCGTCGCTGTCGCTCTCCACCAATTCGGAGATCAGGGCTGTGGCGCGCGAGGTCTCCGGCACCTGGTCGGCGCTGTCGCGGATGACCAGGCCGCGGAAGCGATGGGCGGCGTCGACGACCGGGAACCAGGACCAGCGGTAGCGGAGGAAGTACTCGTCCAGGGCCTGCTCGACGCTGAGCTGGTCCGGGATCGCGACCGGGTCGCGGTCCATTACGTCGGCCACGCTCATCCCCTCGATGCGACCGGAGATCCGGGTCTGGGCCGCGGCGGCCCGGGCGGAGCCGTTGATCACCATGCCGATCAGCGCCAACCAGATACCGCTGAAGACCTGTCCCTCGAAGACCAGCAGCAGGCCGACGCCGATGAAGAGGTAGGCGAAGACGCGGCCGAGGTTGGCGGCGGTGCGGGTGGCGGCGGTGCGGTCGCCGCTGCGCCACCAGGAGATCGCCCGCACGATCCGGCCGCCATCCATCGGGAAGGCCGGCAGCAGGTTGAAGACGAGCACGAGCGCGTTGATCGAAGCCAACCAGCCGACCATCGCGGTCAGGCCGGAGATGCCGGCGTCGCGTTCCACCAGGATCGCCTTCTCGAAGTCGCTCCAGCCGCCGACCAGAAGGCCGGCCGCGGTCAGCACGACGACGATCGCCAGGGTCACCAGCGGGCCGGCGATCGCGACCTTGAACTCGGTCGCGGGGCTGTCGGATTCGCGGTCCATCTGGGCGACGCCGCCGAAGATCCAGAGCTGGATGCTGGAGATACCGATCCCGTTGCGCATCGCCGCGACCGCGTGGCCGAGCTCGTGCAGGACGATCGAGCCGAAGAAGCCGAACGCCGTTATCAGCGCCAGCACGAACGGGGTCGAGGAGGCGCTGCTCTCGCCGAGGACGTCGGCGTAGACCTGCGAGAGCCAGAAGATCACCAGGAAGAGGACCAGGAACCAGGACCAGTCGACCGCGACGCGGATCCCGCGCACGTGGAAGAGGGTGATCGAGCCGCCGCCGAGCATGGGTCAATTGTAGGGTCGGCCCGATGCAGGATCGGCTTCGCGCGCAACTGGAGGAACTGGAGCGAATCCATCGGCCATCGGCGTCGGAAGGAGAGCGCCGCGCCGCCGAGTGGCTGGTCGAGCGCTTCGCCGAGCTGGGCGCCGAGGCGCGAATCGAGGCCGAGCGGGCGCACGGCACCTACTGGTGGCCGCTCGGGATCGGCGCCGCGCTGGGCGCGCTGGGCGGGATCGCGGCGCTGCGAGGCCGGCGTCTGCTCGGCGCGCTGCTGGGGGCGATCGGGGCGGCCGGGATCGCCGACGACTTCCCGCCGGGCCAGCGCCGCCTGCGCCGGGCGCTGCCGACCCGCACCACCTACAACGTCGTCTGCGAGCTGGGCGACTCGGGAGCGGAGCGAACCGTGGTCGTCATCGCCCACCACGATGCCGCCCACTCCGGGCTCGTCTTCCACCCGGCCCTGCCGAAGCTCGCCGACCAGCTGGGACTGATCGAGCGCACCGATACCAGCCCACCGCTGATGGCTCCCGTCGTCGGCGGTCCGATCCTCGCCGCGCTCGGCGCCCTGACCGGGCGCCGCCTGCTGACCAAGCTCGGCATCTTCCTCGGCCTCGGCTCCGCCGCGGCGATGGCCGAGATCGGGGCTCGCGACGCCGTCCCGGGCGCCAACGACAACGGCACCTCGGTGGTGGCGCTGCTCGCTCTCGCCCGACGCTTCGTCGACGAGCCGCCGGCCGGGCTCCGCGTGATCCTCCTCTCGACCGGCTCCGAGGAGTCGTTCAGCGAGGGGATGAAGGCGTTCGGCGAGCGCCACTTCCCGCAGCTGCCCCGCGAGAGCACCTTCTTCCTCTGCCTCGAGGGGCTCGGCTCCCCCCACCTCCTGGTCCTGCGCGGCGAGGGGTTCCTGCGCATGCGCGAGTACCCGCGGCAGGCGCTCGAGCTGATGGACGGCCTCGCCGAGGGGCTCGGTATCTGGCTCTTCCCCAACCTGCGGCTGCACAACGGCACCGACGGCCTCGAGTCGCTCGCCGCCGGCTACCAGACCGCCGTCCTCGCCGCCTGCACCGAGCTGAAGCAGCCCGCCTACTACCACTGGGACGACGACGTCTCCGCGAACGTCGACTTCGACACGGTCGCCGATGCGGTGCGCCTCAGCGAGGCCGCGGTCCGGCGCCTCGGCGAGCGCTGGCTCTAGCCGCCGACGGGCCTGAAGACGAGCGCATAGCGACGGAAACAGGCCCGTCGGCGGGAGGTTCAATTCCGACCGCGCCGTCGGATTTGGCGCGTATAGCATCCGCCGCCGTGCCCACGCATGACGTACTCGTGATCGGCGCCGGCCTCGCCGGGCAGAGGGCGGCCCTGGCGGCGGCCGAGCAGGGCGTCTCGGTGGGGATCCTCAGCAAGGTGCACCCGGTGCGCTCGCACTCCAACGCGGCGCAGGGCGGGATCAACGCGGCGCTCAACCCAGGGGACTCCTGGGAGTCGCACGCCTTCGACACCGTCAAGGGCTCCGACTACCTCGGCGATCAGGACGCGATCGAAATCATGACCCGCGAGGCGCCGGAGGAGATCCTCCACCTCGAGCACCTCGGCGTCACCTTCCACCGCAACGAGGAGGGCCGGCTCGGCACCCGCGCCTTCGGCGGAGCCTCCGCTGCCCGCACCTACTACGTAGCCGACATCACCGGCCAGGCGATCATGCACGTCCTCTACGAGCAGCTGATGAAGCACTCCGAGACGGTCGCCCGCTACGAGGAGTGGTTCTGCACGGCGCTGGCGATGGACGAGCAAGGCGAGTGCTGCGGCGTCGTCACCCGCAACATCGCCGACGGCTCGATGCAGCTGTTCACGGCGAAGGCGGTGATCCTCGCCAGCGGCGGCAACGGCCAGGTCTGGCAGCCGACGACCAACGCGCTGATCTGCACCGGCGACGGGATCGCGATGGCCTACCGGGTCGGGGCCAAGCTGATGGACATGGAGATGATCCAGTACCACCCGACGACGCTGGCCGGCAAGGGCTTCCTGATCACCGAGGGCGCGCGCGGCGAGGGCGCCCACCTGCTCAACGCCAAGGGCGAGCGCTTCATGGAGCGCTACGCGCCGAACAAGCTGGAGCTGGCATCGCGCGACGTCGTCTCCCGCGCCGAGCAGACCGAGATCGACGAGGGCCGCGGCTTCCCGGACGGCACCGTCGCGCTCGACATCACCGTGGTGCCGAAGAAGCGCGTGCACGAGGCGCTGCGCGAGATCGTCCTCGTCGGCCGCGACTTCGCCGGCGTCGACATCACCCGCGAACCGATCCGGATCAAGCCCGGCAACCACTACACGATGGGGGGGATCAAGACCGACGTCGAGGGCCGCACCGACATCCCCGGCCTCTACGCGGCGGGCGAGGTCGCCTGCGTCTCGGTCCACGGCGGCAACCGGCTCGGCGCCAACTCGCTGCTCGACACGCTGATCTTCGGTCGCCGCTCCGGTGCCGACGCCGCCGCCCGCGCCAAGCGGATCGAGGGCTCGCGCCCGGCGCCCGGCGTGCTCGAGGCCGAGGAGGCGAGCATCGACGCGATCGTCGCCCGCGAGAAGGGCTCGGGCCGGCGCGTCTCGGAGATCAAGCGCGAGCTGGGCGAGACGATGGACAAGCACGTCGCCGTCTTCCGCGAGGAGGCGGGGATCCAGGAGGCGCTGGAGACCGTGCGGCGGCTCAAGGAGGAGGCGAAGTCCGCCTATGTCGACGACAAGGGCAGCGTCTTCAACCAGGACGTGTTGGCTGCGATCGAGCTGGGGTACATGCTCGACAACGCCGAGTGCACCTGCGTGGCGGCGCTGGAGCGCAAGGAGAGCCGCGGCGCCCAGTATCGGACCGACTTCCCGGAGCGCAACGACGCGGAGTGGCTGAAGCACATCGACCTGCAGCGCGGAGACGACGGGCCGGAGCTCTCATACTCAGAGGTGACGATCACTCAGTGGGAACCCGAAGAGAGGAAGTACTAGGACGATGGCCACCTACACCCTGAAGGTCCGCCGTTTCCAGCCGGAGAGCGGCGAGGCGCCCTACTGGGAGGAATTCGACGTCGACCTCGATCCCTCGCTCTCGGTGCTCGACGGGATCCTGCAGGCGAAGGACCGCGACGACGGCTCGCTCGCCGTCCGCTGCTCCTGCCGGGCGGCGATCTGCGGCTCCTGCGGGATGAAGGTGAACGGCTCCTCGACCCTTGCCTGCAAGACCCAGCTCGGCGAGGCCCACGAGGCGGCCAACCGCCGCGGCGGCGCCGAGGCGCCGCCCCCGCGCGGCGCCGACGAGGAATACGAGCCCGAGCCTAGCGCCGGGGGCGTCAACCCGATCGTCGTCGAACCGATGGGCAACATGCCCGTGATCAAGGACCTGATCGTCGACATGGAGTCGACGCACTGGGAGAAGATCCGCCGCGTCACCCCCTGGCTGCTGCCCCACGGCGAGCCGCCCGAGCGCGAGTACGTGGTCGATCCGGAATCGATGATCGACATCACCCAGTCGATGGCCTGCATCCAGTGCGGCGCCTGCGTCTCCTCCTGCCTCTCGATGGAGGCCGACCCCGACTTCATCGGCCCCGCGGCGCTGGCCAAGGCCTACCGCTTCGTCGGCGACCCGCGCGACGCCGAGACCAAGGAGCGCCTCCACGACCTCGCCGAGGACCCGCACGGAATCTACGACTGCACTCACTGCTTCAGCTGCATCGACGCCTGCCCGAAGGACGTTGCCCCGATGGACCAGATCATGCGGCTGCGCCGCAAAGCTGGCGAGGAGGGAATCGAGGATCCCAACAACGGCCATAACCACGTAAATGCCTTCGTCAAGATGATCGAGAAGAAGGGCACCAACGACGAGGCGCTGCTGATCCAGGAGTCCTACGCGCCGGGGATCAAAGGCAAGCTCAAACCGAGCAAAGGCGCGATCAAGGGGCTGGCCGAGTCGCTGCCGACCGTGCTGCGAGCGATCAAGACCGGCAAGGCCCGCTCGCTGCCCAAGCTGATCCCGGGCATCCACCCGAAGCTCCCCGGCGGCGCCCAGGACGAGGTGAAGGCGATCTACGCCCACGCCGAGGAGCACCGCGAGGAGCTGAATCTCTACATCAAGGGCGAGGAGGGCGACGAGGAACTCGGCGCCAGCGAGGAGACCACGGAGGAGAGGCCGCAATGACGAACGGAGATGCGATCAAGGTCGCCTACTGGCCGGGCTGCGTCTCGCGCGGCTTCACCACCGAGCTGCACGGCTCGATGGCGCTGGTCGCCGAGCGGCTCGGAATCGAGCTGGTCGAACTGGACCGCGCCAACTGCTGCGGCGCCGGGATCATCGCCGAGCACAACCAGGAGCTGGCCGACACCCTCAACGCCCGCACCTTCGCCCTCGCCCAGCAGACCGGGCTGGCGATGATGAACATCTGCTCGACCTGCCAGGGCGCCCAGTCGGAGTGCCAGCAGCGGCTCGACGCCGACTCCTCCTATCGCGCCCACATCAACGAGGTGCTGAGCGGGCAGGGACTCGCCTACGAGAAGGACAAGGACGGCTTCACCAACAAGAACTTCCTCTGGCTGCTGGTCGAGGACTACGGGCTCGACCGGCTGGCGGAGAAGGTTGTGCGGCCGCTGTCCGGGCTGCGGGTCGGCCCCTTCTACGGCTGCTACATCGTCCGCCCCAAGGACCGGCTCGGCTACGACGAGCACCCCGACCGCGACCTCTACCTGGAGCAGGTGATCGAGTTGCTCGGCGGCGAGGTGGTCGAGTACGACGGCGCCCGCAAGTGCTGCGGCTTCCCGGTGATCACGATGAACCGCGATACCTCGCTGCGCCAGGCCGGCACCCACGTCGGCGACGCCCTAGACGCCGGCGCCGACTGCCTGGTCACGCCCTGCCCGCTCTGCCACCTCAACCTCGACATGCAGCAGCCGGAGGCGGCCAAGATCGTCAACCGCGATCTCGACCTCGCCGTCCTGCACCTGCCGCAGCTGGTCGGCCTCGCCCTCGGCTTCGAGCCCAAGCAGCTCGGCATGAGCAAGCACATCGCCTCGACCGGCCGGGTCGAGGAGCGGCTCGGCGGCGTCCCGGCGTAGCGCCCCGGCGTGACGGACGGATAGCCGAGCCCAGGAGCCCGATAGGGTTGGGTTTGGTGAGCCGGGAAGCCTGGTCGGCAACGCTTCTTGTCGACCCCGAAAGGCCCCGATGGCGATAGCCGTAGCCACCTTCCTCATCGCCATCGCGATCATCGCCAGCGAGAGGATGCACCGCACCAACGTGGCGCTGCTCGGCGCGGCGATCGTCGTCCTCTTCGTCGGCGACTTCTCGCAGGAGCAGGCGATCGAGTCGGTCGACTTCAACACGATCGGGCTGCTGGCGGGGATGATGATCCTCGTCTACCTGACCCAGCAGACCGGCGTCTACGACTACCTCGCGATCCGCGCCGGCCAGCTCTCCGGCGGCCGCTCCTTCGCGGTGACGATGAGCCTGGCCGGGACGACGGCGCTGCTCTCGGCCTTCCTCGACAACCTGACGACGATCCTCTTGATCGCGCCGATCACCTTCCTGCTCGCCGACGCGCTCGACATCGACGCGATCCCGTTGCTGATCATCGAGGTGGTCGCATCCAACATCGGCGGCACCGCGACCCTGATCGGCGACCCGCCCAACATCATCATCGCCGGCGCCACCGGGCTCAGCTTCAACGCCTTCATCGCCAACCTGGCGCCGATCGCGATCGTCACCTTCGCGGCGGTGGTGCCGCTGCTCTACCTCGTCTTCCGCAAGCGCCTCCGGGTCGAGGAGGGCAACCGGCGGGCGGTGATGGAGCTCAACGCCGTGGCCTCGATCCGCGACGCCGCCGAGCTGCGCCGCACCGGCCCGGTGCTGGCGCTGACCGTGCTCGCCTTCTTCGCCCACCAGGCGCTGCACATCGAGCCGGCGACGGTGGCGCTGACCGGCGCCGCGGTCGGGCTGCTGGTGACCAGGATCGACGTCGAGGAGGCCCTCTCCCACATCGAGTGGACGACGCTCTTCTTCTTCGTGGCGCTGTTCGTGATGGTGGGGGCGCTGGAGGAGACCGGGGCGATCGGCCACGTCGCCGACGCGGTCAAGGACCTGACCGGCGGCGAGCGCAGCGCCGAGCTGATCGGAATCGTCTGGATCGCGGCCGCCGGCTCGGCGGTCGTCGACAACATCCCCTTCACGACGGCGATGATCCCGGTGGTGAGGGAGCTGCAGGAAGCTGGGGGCGGGCCCGGTGACGAGGCCTACTGGTGGGCGCTGGCGCTCGGCGCCTGCTTCGGCGGCAACGCGACGATGATCGCCGCCGCCGCCAACGTCGCCGCCGCCGGGATGGCGGAACGGGCGGGGACGCCGATCGGCTTCATGGCCTTCCTCCGCGTCGGCCTGCCGGTTACCGTGATCTCGATCGTCCTGGCCTCCGCCTACGTCGCAATCCGCTACATCGCCCTCTGAGGAGACGACCATGCCCGACTCGATAGTCAAGGAGGTCCTGCGGGAGATAGAGCCGCTCGATGCCGACGAGCTGATCGGCCCGGCGGCGCGGCGGGTGCTCGACGCTGGGGTCCCTGCCCTGCCCGCCGTGGAGGCGGACGGCCGCTTCGCCGGCATCTTCGGCGAGCGCGAGCTCATGGCGGCTCTCTTCCCCGGCTACGTGCAGGAGCTGGCCTCGGCGGCAATGGTCTCGCGCTCGGTCGACGAGACGATCGAGCGGCGCAGCCACTGCAGCGAGGAACCGATCCGCCGCTACCTGACCACCGACCACGTCCTCGTCGAGGACGACTACTCCGACACCCAGCTCGCCGAGCTGTTCCTCCACCACCGCGTCCTGATCGTCCCGATCGCGACCGCGGGCAGAGTCCACGCCCTCGTCACCCGCCACGACTACTTCCGCAAGCTGGTCGAGCGCTTCGGAAGCCTCGCCGAAGACCTGGGCAACTGAAGGGGGGAGAACCTCGGCCGCTGTCGACTTTTACCGTGCAGTGGCACGGCAAAAGTCCGACACGAGGAGTCTGAAGGCGTGGGAGCTCGCGGCGAAGCAGCACGGGGTCGTTTCCCGGCGCGATCTGTTGAGGCTCGGGTTCAGCCCGGAGGCGATCGATCATCGCCTCGAGAGGGGGCGCCTTCACCTTGTCGGGCGCGGCGTCTACGCAGTCGGGTGGCCACAGATGACGCGGGAGAGGCGGTGGATGGCGGCGATCCTGGCCTGCGGTGAGGGAGCTGCGCTGAGTCACCGGAGCGCGGCGGCGCTTTGGGGGATCGGCAGGGAGCGAGGCACGTCGATCGATGTCAGCGTGCGCCGCCGCTGCAGGCATCGACGAGCGGGTATCCGAGCACGAAGCAGACCGTCGCTGCCGCCCGATGACATCGTGCTCCACACCGGCATTCCGACGACGCGGCCGGCGCGAACCCTTGTGGATCTCGCGACCGAACTCGATGTCGGTGCGCTCGAGCGTGCGGTCAACGAAGCGGACAAGCATGACTTGATCGATCCGGACTCGCTAAGGCGCGCGCTGGATGAGTTCACCGGCGAGCCGGGTGTTCGGCCACTCCGGGCACTGCTCGACCGTCAGGCATTCCGCCTCTCGGACTCCGAGCTGGAGCGGCTGTTCCGGCCAATCGCTGCGGCCGTCGGTTTGCCGCCACCCCTAACCAAAGCGATGGTCAACGGCTTCGAGGTCGACTTCCATTGGCCTGACCTCGGCTTGGTGATCGAGACCGACGGTCTGCGCTATCACCGCACACCTTCCGCGCAAGCCCGCGACCGGCTGAGAGACCAGACACACACGGCGGCCGGCCTCACCCCGCTCCGCTTCACTCACCGGCAGGTGAAATACGAGCGAGCGCACGTACGCAACGTCCTTGCAAGGACCGCGAAACGCCTTCGCGATCGCCGCTGTGGACTTTGACCGTGCTCCTGCACGGCAAAAGTGCGCTGCGACGCTTACTCGGCCCGGCCGTTGAGCAGGTTGCGCTCGATCAGGAGCTCGGCTACCTGGACGGCGTTGGTGGCGGCGCCCTTGCGGAGGTTGTCGCCGGCTACCCAGAGGTTGAGGGTGCGCTCGTGGCCGGGGTCGCGGCGGATGCGGCCGACCAGGACATCGTCGCGGCCGGTGGCGTCGATCGCCAGCGGGTAGCGGCCGGCCGCGGGATCGTCGACCACCGTCACGCCGGTGGCGGCGGTGAGCAGCGCCCGGCAGTCCTCGGGCGAGAGGTCCTCGCGGGTCTGGACGTTGACCGACTCCGAGTGGCCGGTGAAGACCGGCACCCGAGCGCAGGTGGCGCTGATCCCGACCTCCTCGCCGAGGCCGAGGATCTTGCGCGTCTCCGCCATCATCTTGCGCTCCTCGGTGGTGTAGTCGTCGCCGTCTTTGAAGGTCTCGACCTGCGGCAGCACGTTGAAGGCGATCCGGTGGGGATAGACCGTGGCGGGCGGGTTCTCGTCGCCCTCCAGCACCAGCTTCGACTGGTGGCGCAGCTCCTCGATCGCCCGCTGGCCGGTGCCGGAGACCGCCTGGTAGCTGGAGACGACCAGGCGCTCGAGCCCGACGGCGCGGTGGATCGGACCAAGCGCCATCATCGCCACCATCGTCGTGCAGTTGGGGTTGGCGACGATTCCCCTGTGGGAGTCGATCGCATCCGGGTTGATCCCGGCGACGACCAGCGGCACGTCGTCGTGCATGCGCCAGTAGCTGGTGTTGTCGACGACCACGGCGCCGGCCTCGACCAGCTTCGGCGCCCACTCGGCGCTGACCGAGCCACCGGCCGAGGAGAGGACGACGTCGAGGCCCTGGATCGTCTCCGTGCTCAGCGCCCGGACCTCCAGCTCCTCGTCGCCCCACTCGATGCCGCGCCCGGCGGAGCGCTCGGACGCGAACGGCACCACCTCGGCGGCGGGGAAGCCTCGCTCGGCGAGCACGCCGAGGATGGTCGAGCCAACCGCTCCGGTCGCGCCCAGCACCCCGACTCTGTAGCCGTTGCCCGTCATCGGTCCGAGTATGACGGGCGGGCTAGTTGCTCACCGTGGGGTGATGAGCGCCCATCGGGTCCTCCGGCGCAACCGCGTCGGCGCCCAGCTCGAACGCCTCGTGCAGCGCCTTGACCGCGTCGGGCACGCGGTCGGCCGAGATGACGCAGGAGATCTTGATCGGCGAGGTGGAGATCATCTCGATGTTGATCCCCTCGCCGCCCAGCACCTCGAAGACCTTGGCGGCGACGCCCGGGTGTGAACGCATGCCGGCGCCGACGATCGAGACCTTGCCGATCCGCTCGTCGGTGCGTACGCCCTGGCTGACGTCGAGGTCGCCGACCGTGTCGGCCGCGGTGGCGAGGTCGGCGCGGTCGACGGTGAAGGAGAGATCGGCGAGGGCGTCGTCGCCGACCGGCTCGTTCTGGATGATCACGTCGACGTTGACCCCGGCATCGGCCAGCGCGGTGAAGATCCTGCCGGCGACGCCGGGCTCGTCGCGGACGCCGACCAGGGTCACCCGCGCCTCTCCGTCGGAGTGGGTTACCGCCGTTACGAAAGGTTGCTCCATCGTCTCCTGCTCGCTCTCCGCTTCGCTGACGACGAGGGTACCGGGGCCGTCCTCGAAGCTGCCGCGGGTGTGGATGCGGACGTCGTTGTTGCGGGCGTACTCGACCGAGCGCAGCTGCAGGACCTTGGCGCCCGAGGCCGACATCTCCAGCATCTCCTCGTAGGAGACGATCGGCAGCTTGCGGGCGTCAGGGACGATCCGCGGGTCGGCGCTGAAGACGCCGGCGACGTCCGTGTAGATCTCGCAGACGCTGGCTTCGAGCGCGGCGGCGAGGGCCACGGCCGTGGTGTCGGAGCCGCCGCGGCCGAGCGTGGTGACGTCGCGGCTGTCGGTCGAGACCCCCTGGAAGCCGGCGACGAGGACGATCCGGTCCTCGCCCAGCTTCTCCTCGATCCGGTCGGCCTTCACGTCGATGATCTTCGCCCGGGTGTGGGAGGAGTCGGTGACGATCCCGGCCTGGGAGCCGGTCATCGAGATCGCCTGGTGGCCCATATCGTGGATCGCCATCGCGCAGAGCGCGCAGGAGATCCGCTCGCCGGTCGAGAGCAGCATGTCCATCTCGCGCGAGTCAGGCCGCTCGGAGATCTCCAGCGCCTGGGCAACCAGCTCGTCGGTCGTCTTGCCGCGCGCGGAGAGCACCGCGACGACGCGGCTGCCCGCCTCACGGGCGGCGACGATCCGCCGTGCCGCCCGCTTGATCTCCTCGGCGCCGGCGACCGAGGTGCCGCCGAACTTCATCACCACGATGTCGGATTTGGTCCCGCCCATAGAGCGTCCGAGGATAGTCCTCACGAGGCCGGCAGGACCAACCGCACCCAGCCGAGTTCGCACTTAGTCTCGCTATGCGATCAAAAACGCGAACTCGGCCGCGTTGTGATGAGGATCACACTGGGAGATATATCGGGGCGATATATACTCAGCCCTGTGGAGCTGAGCCCGACCGCCCACGTGATCCTCGGCATGGTTCGCCGCCAGCCGCGCTCGGGGTACGAGATCAAGGCCGCCGTCGACAACTCGACCCGGTTCTTCTGGGCGGCCAGCTACGGGCAGATCTACCCGGAGCTGAAGCGGCTCTCGGAGGGCGGGCTGGTCGCGGGCGTGGACGAGCCGCGCGGCGGCCGCCGCCGGACCGTCTACGCGATCACCGAGGCCGGCGAGGAGGCGCTGCGCGATTGGCTGCGGCAGCCGCCGCAGACCTATGAGATGCGCGAGGAAGGGCTGCTGAAGCTCTTCTTCGCCGAAGCGCTGCCGCCCGCCGAGGCCGTGGAGATACTGCGCTCGATGCGACGGCACCGCCTCGCTGTGCTCGAGCAATTGCGGGAGCTGGAACCGAAGGTCATCGCCAAAGACGCCCCCTTCCCGCTGATCGTGCTGCGGGGCGGGATCGAGTTCAACCAGTGGTTCGCCGAGTGGTGCGAGCGGATGGAGGCCCAGCTGCTCGAGCCGGCTCACAAGGAAAGGAGCAGCTGATGTTCGACGCACTCGCCCGCCTCGCCGACCGCCGCGCCCGGCGGGTCGGCCTGCTTGCGATCGCCTTCTTCCTCCTCGCCGGCGCCCTCGGCGGCTCGGTGGCCGAGCGCCTCGACCCCTACGGCGCCGACGACCCCGCCACCGAGACGGTGGAAGCGAAGGAGCAATTGCAGGACGCCGGCCTGCGCGTCCCCGGCGTGATCGTCGTCGTCGACGACGCCCCCGTCGCCGCGCCCTCGACGCGGGCTCGCGTCGAGGGCCTGGCCGCCGAGCTGCGCCGGCGCGACGACGTCAAATCGGTCAGCGGCTACTACAACACCCGTTCCCGCGACTTCGTCTCCAAGGACGGACAGGCGACCTACCTCGCCGTCGCGTTGAAGCCGGTCGACGACAAGGAGTGGCAGGAAGTCGGCGGCAAGATCGCCGACCGGCTGGAGGGCCGGCCGGGCATCGCGGTCGGCGGCGCCGCCGTCGCCCAGGAGCAGGTCAACAAGCAGGTAGAGGAAGACCTGCGCAAGGCGGAGATGCTGGCCTTCCCGCTGCTCTTCCTGCTCTCGTTCCTCTTCTTCCGCAGCCTGGTCGCGGCGCTGCTGCCGGTGATGATCGGGCTGCTGGCGATCGTCGGCACCTTCCTCATCCTGCGCCTGGCGAGCGAATTCGGCTCGATCTCGATCTTCGCCCTCAACCTGACCACCGGGCTGGGCCTGGGGCTGGCGATCGACTACAGCCTCTTCGTCGTCTCCCGCTACCGCGAGGAGATCGCCAAGGACGGGCCGGGCCTGGCGGCGATGCGACGGGTGATGGCGACCGCCGGCCGCACCGTCTTCTTCTCCTCGCTGACCGTCGCCGCCGCGCTCGCCTCGCTGCTCGTCTTCCCGCAGCGCTTCCTCTACTCGATGGGGCTGGGCGGCTCGCTGGTGGCGCTGCTGGCGGCGCTGATCTCGCTGACGGTCCTCCCCGCCGTGCTGACCCTGCTCGGCACCCGCGTCAACTCGCTGGCGCCGCGCTTCCTGCAGCGCCGCGCCGAGGCCGACGCGCGGCCCGCGCAGCAGGGCTTCTGGTACCGCCTCTCGCAATTCGTGATGCGGCGGCCGGCGCCGATCGCGACCCTCAGCGCCCTCTTTCTGATCGTCCTCGGTCTGCCCTTCTTCAACATCAAGTTCGACACCGTCGACCCGACCGTGCTGCCGAAGGAGGCCAGCGCCCGCCAGGCCTACGAGACCGTCAGCAACGAGTTCCCGCCCTACCGCGAGACGCCGATCTGGGTCTCGGTCGAGGGAGCGGGGCCGAAGGGGTCGGCGCAACTGGCGGCGCGGATACGCCGCACCGAGGGGGTCGCCGCGGTCGCCCCACCGCAGCGGCTGGGCAACGGCATCTCTGTGATCCAGGCGGTCTCGGCCAACCCCTTCAGGTCGGAGGCGAGCCAATCGACGGTCGAGCGGGTTCGCGACGTGCAGGCGCCGCCCGGGGCGACCGTGCTGGTTGGCGGCGCAACCGCCGACTTCGTCGACTTCCAGGACAGCCTCGTCCGCCACCTGCCGATCGCCTTCGCGATCATCGTCGTCGCCACCCTGATCATCCTCTTCCTGATGACCGGCTCGGTGGTGCTGCCGATCAAGTCGCTGATCATGAACGTGCTCAACCTCAGCGCCGTCTTCGGCCTGCTGGTGCTGATCTTCCAGGACGGGCGGTTCGAGGGCCTGCTCGACTACAGCAGCCCGGGCGCGATCGAGCAGACGATGCCGATCCTGCTCTTCGCCGTCGCCTTTGGCCTCTCGACCGACTACGCGGTCTTCCTCCTCTCGCGGATCAAGGAGGCGCGCGACAACGGCGCCTCGGATTCCGAGTGCGTCGCGATCGGGCTCGAGCGGACGGGCCGGATCGTCACCGCCGCGGCGCTGCTGTTCGCGGTCGCGATCGGCGCCTTCGCCACCTCGCAGATCATCTTCATCAAGGAGAACGGCGTCGGCACGGCGCTGGCGGTCCTGATCGATGTCAGCATCGTCCGCGCCCTGCTCGTCCCCTCGCTGATGGAGCTGCTCGGCAAGTGGAACTGGTGGGCGCCGGCGCCGCTGCGCCGCCTGCACGAACGCTGGGGAATCAGCGAGGCGAGCGCGCCGGAGCCCGAGCGCGCCTAACCGCGGCTAGGCGAGGGCCTGGGCGGCGCGCTGGCGCAGATCGGCGTTGAGCAGGCCGGTCACTTCGCTGGGCCGCTCGCCGGCTGGGGGGATCGCGTCGCCGATCAAGCCGCTGGCGCGGAATCCGAAGAGCGGGGCGTGGAAGCCCGCCTCGCGGATCTTGCGGACCAGCTTCACGGCGGAGGGGGTGTCGGCGCCGGGGCCGCAGAGGACGATCGCGGTCGGGTCGAGGGCGCTGAGCGCGCGCTCCATCCGCTCCTCCCCCAGCTCGTCGGAGAGCATCAGGACGCGGAAGCCGGCCCGTCGCAGGGCCAGGTCCAGGGCCTGGGCGTGGACCGCCTCGGCCTCCTGGCCGCGGCTGGAGTCGAGCAGCAGGACGCCGGCGGGGCGCGAAGCCCGCGAGGCGAGGCGACGGGCTCCGTGCAGCCAACCCATCGCCCAGCGGCTGGCGAATTCGAGCTCCGCCTCCCGCTCGGGGTCGGCGGCAAGGCGGTCGATCGCCGGCAGCAGCAGCTCCTCCACCGTCCGCTCCAAGGGCCGCAGGACCAGGCTCTCCTCGATCGCGCGGTCGGCGGCGTCCTCGTCGAAGCTCTCGAAGGCCGCGAGCAGGCTGCCGTCGCTGGCGGGAGCCGCCTGGCGCTGGCGGGCCAGCTCGATCGCCGAGGTGATGTTGCCGGTCTCGGCGAGCGCGTCGCGGAGGGTCTGCAGCTCGACCAGCTCGTAGTTGCGGTGGTTGCCCGGGGTGCGCTTCGGCACCGGGTAGCCGTAGCGGCGCTCCCAGCTGCGCAGCGTGTTGGGGCTTACTCCCAGCACTTCGGCGGCGGCGTTGGTCCTTATCCCTGGCATCTCAGATCGTCTCCTCGGCTCCGCGGCCTAGTTCGCCGCGCCAGCGGCATTCTCCCACCCGATTTCCAGGTTTACACCGGTTATGGACAGATTTCAGGAATCTGTCAGCGATCTTGCACAGGTTCCGGCACGCCCAGCGCACCGACGCCGATCGGCTGGCCCACCGCACGGGCGCGCCACATCGCCTCGTCGGCCTTGCGCAGCAGGCCGTCGGCGTCGGCCGCGTGCTCGGGGCAGGCGACCACTCCGGCCGAGATGCCGATGCGCAGGCCGCCGGCATCCTCGAGGTCGTCCAGCGCCCGCAGCAACCGCTCCGCCATCTGCACCCCGCCGACGGTGTCCTGCCCCGGCGCCAGCACGCAGAGCGCGTCCTCCTCGAGGCGGAAGGTCTCGTCGAGCAGGCGGACGTTGTCGTGCAGGGCCGCGCCGACGACAGCGAGGGCGGTCTGCCTGCCGCCGTTGGCGTCCCCACGGACCGCCGGGCCCTCGACGTCGAAGACGACCAGCGCGAAGGCGTGGCCGTAGCGTTTGCTCTCCTCCAGCAATTGCTCGAGGCGGCGCCGCATCTGCCCGGGGCGGTAGAGGCTGGGATGGCGCTCCCCGACCGGATCCGCTCCCGCGTCGGCGTCCTGCCGGTCCCAGAGCGTGCCGATCGTGGTCGCGGTGACGGCGCCGAACTCTTCGGCGAGCTGCTGGGCGGCGGCGGCGAAGGCCCGCGCGTCGCCGGCCGGCATCTCCTCGTGCAGCTTGCCGAGCAGCGTCGCCTGCAGGGAGGAGACCTCGCGGACCAGCTGTCCGGGGGCGGAATCGCCCGACCTCGTGCCTGTGGGAGTGCCTGCGGCCACGTCGAGACCTTGGCGCAAGGCGCGGACGCCAGTGCCTGAAAAAGTCGCTATTTGCGAAAAGACGATCGTCTAGACAAAATGCGGAGTTTGCTCGAAGTAGGCTGCCCGCCGTGGCAACTTTCGGCTCTGCAGCGCCGGGAACCGTGGCTTGGCTGCGGCGCTGGCGCTGGTGGCTGGGTGGCGCCGTCGCGGCGCTGGTGGCGCTGCTGGTCGGCAGCGCGGCAAGCTGGCACTTCTCCTCCGCCGTGCTCGTCCCCGACCACCGCGACTGGCCCGAGGAGGAGACGGTCGAGCGGCTGTCCCCCGACGAGGTCGTCCTCCTGCGCTCGGAGGAGACGGAACGGCCGGGGGTCTACGCCCTGGTCTGGCAGGCCGGGCACGCGATCGCCGGCGCGGTGCGGGGAGGCGACGCCGAAACGGTTACGCGGGAGCTGCGCGACGTGCGCGGCTATCTGGCACCCGGTATGAAGGTGGCGCTCGACTCCAAGGTCTACTTCGGGGATCCCAGCCAGGCTCGCGGTCTCCCCTTCGCCGACGTGCGCATCCGGGGCGAGCTGGGCCCTATGCCGGCCTGGCTGGTCCCCGCTCGGGGCGACACCTGGGCGATCGTCGTGCATGGAATCAACGACGACCCCGAGGTCGGCCTGCGCATCCTCCCCACCCTGCGCCGCGCCGGGCTGCCGAGCCTGTCGATCACCTACCGGGAGGACCTCGGCGCCCCAGCGAGCCCGGACGGCATGCACCACATGGGCCTGACCGAGTGGCGCGACCTGGCGGCGGCGGCGCGCTACGCGCTCGCGCGCGGGGCCCGCCGCCTGGTCCTGGTCGGCTACTCGATGGGCGGCTCCCTGGTCGCCCAGTTCATGCAGCGCTCGCCGCTGGCGCGGCGCGTCAGCGGCCTCGTCCTCGACGCGCCGGCGCTCGACTGGCAGGAGATCCTCTCCTTCAACGCGACCGAGATGGGCCTGCCGGGACTGATGGCCCTGCCGGTCGAGTGGGCGATCGGGGCTCGCATCGACGCCGACTGGGAGAGCCTCGACGCGGTCGAGCATCGCGAGTACTTCCAGCTGCCGATCCTGCTCTTCCACGGCGAGGACGACGAGGTCGTTCCGATCTCGACCAGCGACGAATTCGCAGCCGAGCTGCCGCGCTGGGTCACCTACTTCCGCCTGCCCAAGGCCGGGCACACCGAAGCGTGGAACGTCGATCCCCCCTTGTATGGGGCGCGCCTCACCCGCTTCCTCTCGCGGCTCGACCCATAACGCTGCGAGCTGACAGGCTCAGGCACGTGGACCAGCCGAGGATCGATCTCCACCAGCTGCCTGACGATCTACCGGTTCCCGAGGACGATGGCGCCGCCGACCATCTGCTGGATGCAACCGTTCCCTCGGTCGCCTTGGAAGCGACCCGGGGCGAGGCGGTGGACCTGGCCGCTGCTTCCGAGCGGGGTTTCCTGGTCGTCTACGTCTATCCGCAGACCGGCGTTCCCGACCGGCCGCTGCCTGCTGGCTGGGATCGCATCGCGGGCGCTCGCGGCTGCACCCCGCAGAGCTGCGCCTTCCGCGACAGCGCCGAGGAGCTGGCGGAGCTCGGCGCGGCCGTCTTCGGGCTCAGCGCCCAACCGCTCGAGGAGCAGCGCGAGTTCGCGCAACGGGAGCGCATCCCATACCCCCTGCTGAACGACAGCGCCTTCCGGCTGGTCGATGAGCTCAGCCTGCCGACCTTCGAGGCAGACGGCGCTCGCTATTACCGGCGCCTCACCCTGATCGCCACCGAAGGCCGGATCCGCAAGGTCTTCTACCCCGTCTTCCCGCCCCAGGAGAGCGCCGCAGAGGCGATCGCCTGGCTCCGCTCCGCGGGCTGACCCTCGATCGCCGAAGCCGTGATCGGCCTCTACGACGACTTCCTCGGGCCGTTCGGTGAAACTGTTCCGCGAGCATGGCTCCTGAGGAGTGGACGATCCGCGCTGCCGGTGGCGACGACGCTGCCGCCGTCCTGGATCTCTGGCGGGTCGCATCGAGCTTGCCCTCGGTCACCGACAGCGAGGCAGGGATCGAGCGGCTGCTCCGGCACGACCCCCGGTCGCTGCTCGTCGCCGCAGCCGACGATTCGGTCCTCGGCACCCTGATCGCCGCCTGGGACGGCTGGCGAGGGAGCTTCTACCGGCTCGCGGTCCACCCAGACTGGCGCCGCAGAGGCGTCGCGGCCTCGCTCGTCCGCGCCGGCGAGGCTCGGCTCGCGGGGCTCGGAGCGATCCGCTTGACGGCTATCGTCGCCAGCGACGAGGCTGCCGCGAGATTGCTCTGGCAGTCGCTGGGCTATGCGCGGCAAACGAACAGGAGCAGATTCGTGCGAATGCTGAGCCAACCGTGAAGACCGCCGTCATCACGGGAGCGTCGAGCGGCATCGGGGCCGCTGCCGCCAGGGCGCTGGCGGGCGACGGCTTCCGGGTCGTGCTCGGAGCGCGTCGCCTGGAGCGCCTGCACGACCTCGCCGCTGAGCTGGATGGAACCGCCACTGCCCTCGACGTGACCGACCCCGAATCAATCGCGCGCTTCGTCGCCGCAGCCCCCGCCTGCGACGTGCTGGTCAACAACGCCGGTGGCGCGCTCGGCCTGGACCCGGTAGCCGAGGCCGACGACGAGCGCTGGCGGTGGATGTACGAGGCCAACGTCCTCGGCACGATGCGGATGACGCGCGAGCTGCTGCCGGCCCTGCGCGCCTCCGGCGACGGCCACGTCGTCGGCGTCACCAGCATCGCCGCCTTCGAGCGCTACCGCGGCGGCGCCGGCTACAGCGCCGCCAAGCACGCGCAGCGAGCGCTGCTCCACACCCTGCGGCTGGAGTTGCTGGGCGAGCCGGTGCGGATCACCGAAGTGGCCCCGGGCATGGTCGAGACCGAGTTCTCGCTGGTCCGCTTCGGCGGCGACGAGGAAGCGGCGCAGCGGGTCTACCGCGACATGGAGCCGCTGCGGGCCGCCGACGTGGCCGAGTGCATCCGCTGGGCGGTCGCCCAGCCGAGCCATGTCAATGTCGATGAGATAGTTGTCAGGCCGCGCGCCCAGGCCACGGCGACCGAGGTGCACCGAGGAGAGGGATCATGAGATCGAACGGAGGGATGCGATGAACGAGACGATCGAGCTCGACCCGGTCGCGCTGAGCGAGCTGGAGGCCTCCTTTGCCGGGGAGCTCGTGCGACCGGGGAACGGCGCCTACGATCGACAGCGGGCGGTCTGGAACGGCTCGATCGACCGACACCCCGCCCTGATCGCTCGCTGCGCCGGCGCCTCCGACGTGAGCGCGGCCGTCACCTTTGCGCGGCGAACCGGCCTCCCCCTCGCGGTCAGGGGCGGTGGCCACAGCTTCCCCGGCCTCTCGGTCTGCGACGCCGGCGTCGTCGTCGACCTGGGGCCGATGAGGGGCATCGCCGTCGATCCGGAGGCGCGCACGGCGAGGGCCCAGGCCGGCGTCCTCCTCGGCGAGCTCGATCGCGAGACGCAGGCGCTCGGGCTCGCGGTCCCGGCCGGGATCGTCACCCACACGGGCCTCGCCGGGCTCACCCTCGGCGGCGGCATAGGCTGGCTTCAGCGCAAGTACGGGCTGACGATCGACCAGCTCCTCTCGGTCGACCTGATCACCGCCGAGGGCGAGGCGGTGAGGGCCAGCGAGGCCGAGAACCCCGACCTCTTCTGGGGCGTCCGCGGCGGCGGCGGCAACTTCGGCGTCGTCACCCAGTTCGAGTTCCGCCTCAACCCGCTCGGCCCGAACGTGGTCGCCGGGCCGGTGTTCTGGCCGATCGAGGAGTCGCCGAACGTGCTGCGCTTCTACAGAGATTGGATCGCCGCCGCGCCGGACGAGCTGATGACGATCGTGATTCACCGCAAGGCGCCGCCGCTTCCCTTCGTCCCGTCCGAGCTGCACGGCAAGCCGGTCGTCGCCGTCGTCTGCTGCCATGCCGGATCGGTGCAGGCCGGCGAAGAGGCGGTCGCGCCGCTGAAGGCATTCGGATCGCCGGTGCTCGACCTGTGCGAGCCGAAGCCCTTCCTCGAGCATCAGGCGATGTTCGACCCCTCCTTCCCACACGGCCAGTGGTACTACATGCGGGCCTGCGACGTGGCGGAGCTCACCGACGAGGTGATCGACATCACGGTCGAGCACGCGATGCGCATCCGCTCGCCGCTGACCGCGTTTCCGATCTGGCAGATGGGCGGGGCGATCTCGCGGGTGGGAGAGGAGGAGACGGCGTTCAACGGGCGCGGCGCCGGCCACACCTTCAACATCACGGCGGCGACCGCGGGGCCCGACGGCTTCGACGAGGAGCGCCAGTGGGTGCGCGACTTCTGGTCGGCTCTCGAGCCCCACCGGACCGACGGTGTGTACGTCAACTTCCTCATGAACGAGGGCGAGGAGCGGGTCCGCGAGGCCTACGGGGCGCGGAAGTACGAGCGGCTGAAGGCGCTGAAGCGACGCTACGACCCCGATAACCTCTTCCGGCTGAACCAGAACATCCCGCCGGGCTAACCGGGAGAAGGCTCCGATGGCACACATGGGCGGCACCGCCAGCACCGAGATCGAGGCGCCGATCGATCGGGTCTGGGCCCTGGTCGAGGACGTGCTGATAGCACCGGAGTGGCAGGGCGGCCTGGTGGCGGTGACGCCGCTGGAGCGCGATGAGGCCGGCCGTCCGACCCTGGTCGAGAGCAAGAGCGACATCAAGGTCAGGCACGTCAAGACCCAGGTGCGCTTCAGCTACGAGCCACCGACGCGCCTTTCCTGGACGCAGGAGAAGGGCGAGCTCAAGTCGGTCGACGGCTCCTGGGAGCTGGAGGACCTGGGAGAGGGACGGACGCGAGCGACCTACACGCTCGACGCCGACCCCGGCCGCGTGCTCGGGATGGTCATCCGCGGCCCGGTCGAGGCCGCTGCGCGGGCGATGCTGGTCAACGCCCGCCCCGGCGAGCTGAAGGCGCGCGTCGAGGGCTAGTGAGGTTCCAACTCGAGCCCAACGGCAAGCTGGCAAATGCATGAACCCTTGCGGGGCTTGTGGGTCGGAGCGGCATTACCCACTATTGGGAGATGCGTCCGATCCGAGGAATCGGCGCATCGGCGCTGATCGCGATCGCGCTCGCCGCTCCGCCGCACGCCGATGCATCCCCCGCGAGCGTCGCTGCCCTGCAGGCGGCGCTGAAGGCAATGCACCTCTACGGGGGCTACGTGGACGGGATCAAAGGTCCCCTGACCCGTCGCGGCGTGGTTGCCTTCCAGCGGCGTCGCGGCCTGCCGGTCGACGGCATAGCGGGGCCGCAGACGCGGCGGGCGCTCGGCTGGCGGGGAAGGCCGGGGCTCGGGAGCCGGGTGATGCGGCCCGGAAACCGGGGCTGGGACGTGGCGGCGCTGCAGTTCCTGCTCCAGCGCGCGGGTCATGGGCCGGGCAGGGCCGATGGGCTCTTCGGGCCGTTGACCAGGGGAGCGGTGCTGCGCGCGCAGCGCGCCGCGGGCATTGGCGCCGACGGGCTCGCCGGGCCGGTGACGATCGGCTCCCTGCGCCACGGGGATCAGGCGCCGGGCGGTCCCGTGCAGTTCCTGCGGCCGGTCGCAGGCCCGATCGGCGACGGGTTCGGCGCCCCGAGAGGCGGTGGTCGCCGGCACGAGGGCCTCGACTTCCCGGTCCCCTACGGTACGCGCGTCGGCGCGGCGGGCCGCGGGACGACGATCTACGCCGCCTACAACTACGGCGGCTACGGCAACCTGGTGGTGATCCAGCACCGGCTCGGCTTCACCACCTGGTACGCCCATCTGTCCTCGATCACGAGCTGGGTCGGCGAGCAGGTCGTGGGCGGCACGCGGATCGGCTTCGTCGGCTCCACCGGGTATTCGACCGGGCCGCATCTTCACTTCGAGGTGCGCCGATACGACACGCCGATCGACCCCGTTCCGCTGCTGCTGTCGGCCGTCGCCTCTCGATCTCCTGACTCCGAGGGCCGACCAGATTCCCTCGAGTGCGCCAGGGGCCGGCACGGGATGCGCAAGCCGCCGCGCCGCTCCGACTGGATCGCCCGCGAGCGTCTCTGCTCCACCGGGTGACCGGCAAGGAGCAGCTGGCGCCCATCGGCTCCTACGTTTCGCCGGGCGCGGAGCGGGTAACGGCCCAACGGAGCCGAGAAGGAGAGGCGCGGAGAATGAGCACGGTCCGGGAGCGCATGAGCACCGAGATCTCCCCGGTTCGTCCTGACACGACTCTGGTCGAAGCGGCTCAACGGATGCGCGTCAGCGGAGTTGGCGGCATCCCGATCCTCGACCCCCACGGTGAGGAGTGCGCGGGGATCCTGACCGAGCGCGACATCGTCGTCCGGGTCCTGGCCGAGGAGCGCGATGCCCGCGCGGTCTTCGTCCGCGACGTCGCCACGCACCACCCCGTCACCTGCGGCCCCGATGAGGACGTCGCCGCAGTGGCGGAGCGCATGCGCGAGCACGAAGTTCAACACTTTCCCGTTTGCCAACGCGACAGGGTTGTCGGCGTGCTCTCCCTCGCCGACATCGTCTTCGGCCGCCCGGATGAGGAGCGCGGCACGATCGCTCCGCCGCCGGCCATCAGCAGGTAAGAGCGGTTTGCGCGCGTGCCAATTGGCGCGCGCGCGAAGGCAACACACGCAACTTGCAGCGGATTCCTCAAAGAGGAACAGCGCCAGCACGTTCGTCTTGAATGAGCTGAATTTTCTGGATTACTAATACACGAGCCGTTCTGGATACCCCATCTCTGCGTGGGGTCGAACGCCGGGATCCCCTACCTGGCGCGCGTGATCCAGAAACCGAAAGGAACAGGAAATGAATCTCAAGCTCAAGGCACTCAGCCTCAGCCTGCTTGCCGCCGTGGCGGCGAGCGCCTTCACCGTCATCAGCGCTTCAGCGACCACCGGCGGTCATTTCACCTCAGAAGTCGCGCATGTGACACTGACAGGCACCGAGACCCCACTCGAAGAGCACGTAACGGATCTGGTAATCGGAGGTTTCACCGGCATCAACTGCACAGAAACCTCCTACACGGCGACAACGCCCCTGCAGGCCAAAACAGTGGACTCGCTCACAGTGACGCCGACCTATAAAAAATGCGAGACACCCGCGGGCAAACCCGATGAAGTCGAATGGCGCATGAACGGATGCGACTACGTCTTCACAATCGGCAAATCCGCCGCAAACGAAGACAACACAGTCGACATATCATGTCCCGTGGGGGCGGTCATCGAAGTCCTCCATCCCAGCTGCACCATCAAAATTCCGCCCCAGAACGGGCTCAAAGGCGTCGCCTATACAAAAGTGACCGAATTGGGCGTGCACGCGTTGACAGTCGACGTCACAATCAGCGGGATCACAACCCATTTCGAGGCCGGCCCCTGCGTCTTCCTTGGCACAAAACGCACGGCTCAGCTACTGGGCTCCTTCACACTGCGGGGGACCAACACAAACAACGAACCGGTGGGGATCACAGCCACAGGCTCGGATGGAACCTGATCTAGCGAGATAGGCCGTCTACCGGCTGGCGACGCCCTTCAGTCGAGGGCGCGCCGGCCGGCGAAGGCCTTGCCGAGGGTTACCTCGTCGGCGTGCTCGAGGTCGGCGCCGATCGGCAGGCCGCTGGCGAGGCGCGTGACGGCGACCTTGCCGCGAAGGAGCTCGGCGATGTGGAGCGCCGTCGCCTCACCGGTCGTGGTCGGGTTGGTGGCAAGGACGACCTCGCGCACCTCGCCCTCCTCGACCCTGCGCTGCAGCTCGGCGATCTTGAGGTCGCCCGCGTCGACCCCGTCGATCGGCGAGAGGGCGCCGCCGAGCACGTGGTAGAGACCGCGGTACTCGTGGGTGCGCTCGATCGGGATCACGTCGGCGGGCTCCTCGACGACGCAGATCGTCGCCTGGTCGCGGTTGGAGTCCAGGCAGATCCGGCACAGCGGCCCCTCGGAGAGGTTGAAGCAGCGCTCGCAGAGGCCGATCTTCTCCTTCACCTCGCGGATCGCAGCGGCGAGCGCCGCCGCCTCCTCCTCCGGTGCGCGGAGGATGTGGAAGGCGAGCCGCTGGGCGGTGCGCTGGCCGATCCCCGGCAGCCGCGAGAGCTCGGCGACGAGACGGGAGAGCGGCGCCGGACCGTCGGCGCTCACCGCACCGCCTCGCCCCGCTCCTCGGCGGTCGCGGGCTCGGCGCCGCGGATCAGGTCGGCGGCGCGCTCGGCGATCGCGATCGTCGGCGCGTTGGTGTTGCCGCGCGGCACCGTCGGCATCACCGAGGCGTCGACCACCCGCAGCGCCTCGAGCCCGTCCACCCGCAGCTCGGCGTCGACGACGGAGCCGATCGCGCAGGTGCCGACCGGGTGGTAGATCGGGAACGTGGTCGCGGCGAGGTGGGCGCGCAGGGCGTCGTCGGAGTCGCCGGCCGGCGTCGTGTAGGGCTGGGCGCAGTAGGGGCGCATCGCCGGCTGCGCACACACGTCCTCCAGCAGCCGCAGCGCCGCGACCATCCGCGACATATCGCCCTCGGCGCTGTAGAAGTTGTTGCGGACGATCGGCTTCGCGGTCGGGTCCTTGGAGGCGAGCCGCACCGAGCCGCGGCTGTTCGGGGTCAAAAGGCAGACGGAGGCCCAGACGCCGTGGGCATCGGAATCGCCCATGCCCTCTTCGACGATCTGGACGGGGGCGATGTGAAACTGCACGTCCGGCGCCTCGGCACCCGCCTCGACCCGGGCGAAGCCACCCGACTCGGCCAGGTTCGAGGCGAAGGGACCGGTCTGCATGGCCGTGAACTCCTCCAGGGCCGCCGGCTCCAGCGCCTGCAACAGGCTCTCCGGCTCGGGGGTGGTGAAGACCTCGTAGGCGCAGGCGTGGTCGCTGAGGTTCTCGCCGACCGCCGGCTGGTCGAGCACGGTCTCGATCTCGCGCATCGCCAGGTGCTCGGCGGGGCCGACCCCCGACAGCATCAGCAGCTGCGGCGAGTTGAAGGAGCCGCCGCAGAGGATCGTCTCCCGCTCTGCCCGCAGCTCCAGCACCTCACCGAGCCGGCTCGCCTCGACCCCAACCGCACGCCTGCCCTCGAACAGCACCCGGTTGACGTGCATGTACGGCATCACGGTCAGGTTGGGACGCTCCATTGCCGGGTGCAGATAGGCGACCGCGGCGCTGGCGCGCATGCCGCCGCGCTGGGTCACCTGGTACATGCCGACCCCGTCCTGCGCGGCGCCGTTGAAGTCCTCGTTGCGGGGGAGCCCGGCCTCCACCCCGGCCTCGACGAAGGCGGGGGTGATCGCGTTGCCGGAACGCTGGTCGGAGACCGGCAGCGGCCCGCCGACCGCGTGCCACTCCGAAGCGCCGCGCTCGTTGTCCTCGGCCTTGAGGAAGTAGGGGAAGAGGTCGTCCCAGCCCCAGCCCGGCACTCCCCAGCCGTCGTAATCGAGGCGGTTGCCGCGGATGTAGATCATCGCGTTGATCGAGGACGAGCCGCCCAGCACCTTGCCGCGGGGCAGCGCGATGTGGCGGCCGTTGCAGTTCGGCTCGGGCGCCGTCGCGTAGTCCCAGTCGACCTCGGTCCGCGCCAGCTTCAGGTAGCCGAGCGGGACGTGGATGTTCTCGTTGACGTCGGGTGGGCCCGCCTCCAGCAGCAGCACGCTGACGTCCGGGTCCTCGGAGAGTCGGGCCGCGAGGACGCACCCGGCCGAGCCCGCTCCGACGATCACGTAGTCGTGCATCAGAGCCCCGGCAGGCCCCCGAGGCCACCGGTGACGCCCCCCATCTTCGAGTCGACGAGCTCCTGGACCGACCGCAGCGCCTCGTTGACCGCGGCCTGGACCATGTCGGCCAGCATCTCCGCCTCCTCGGGGTCGATCGCCTCCGGGTCGATCGCGATCTCGCGCAGGGTCAGGTCGCCGCCCATCTTCACCTTGACCATGCCGCCGCCGGCGCTCGCCTCGACGACCTCGTCTTTCAGCTTCTCCTGCGCCTCCAGCATCTGCTGCTGCATCTGCTGTGCCTGCTTCATCAGGGCGTTGACGTCGAACCCGCCCGGGCCCCCTCCCCTCGCCATCTAGCCGACCTCCTCCGCGTCGAACTCGCTTTTGAATTTCTCCAAGAGCGCGTCATGGTCCGGCAGCGCTTCCGAGGCGGCGGTTCCGTCCGTGGTCTCGTCGTCGAGGACGACGTAGACCGGGAGCAAACGCTGGCCCAGGACAACCCCCAGCGCATCGACGAACTGCTCGCGCTTGTCCGGCGCTTCCGCCTTGCGCTTGTTGAAGGTGTGATCCGCCGGGAAGCCGACCGTGACCGTCCGCTCTCCCTGGTCAACGGCAGTCGGTCGCGCCCCCTCGAACGAAGCGGCCAGCGCCGGCGCCGACTGGTGCAGTTGCTCCAGCACAGCAGGCCATACGTGAGTGATCTGCTTGATGTCCAGCTCTGGACTTGCGGTGTCGCCGGACTCAGCGGATGCATTCGAATCGGGGCTCTCGCGACTCTCAGGCGGGGCGTCCCCCTCCCCGCTCGCTTTGGCGGGTGCGGTCTCCGGTGCCTCCTCGACGGGCTTGACTGGATCTTCCGGCGCGGCCCCTGCCGGGGGTGGCGCGGGGCTGGGTTCCTCGCCCGCAGCCTGCGAGGACGAGGAGCCCTGCCCCGCGACAGGACCCGCGGCCCGGGGCAGGTCGGTCCCTCCCTGCTCGAGTCTCTCGATCCGTCGCAGCAGTCCCTCGGCAGTGGCGTCGAGATCAGGACGCGCCGCCTTCAGCAGCGCGATCTCGACCGCCATCCGAGCGTCGTCGCCCTCGCGCACGGCGGTCAGCGCCGCCGCCAGCTCGTCGATCGTCCGCACCAGGGTCGCGGCGCCGGTCGCCGCCGCCTGCGCCTTCAGACGCTCGGCGTCGGTGGCGGTGACGACGAAGGTGTTGGGAACCTCGCCGACCGTCTGGGTGACCAGCAGGTGGCGCAAGTGGCCGAGCAGGTCGCGGGCGAACTGGGCCGGGTCGCGGCCGGAGCGGGCCATCTCCTCGACCGCGAGCAGGACCCCCTTCGGGTCCTCGGCGACCACAGCGTGGACGGCGCCGAACAGCAGCTCGGCGTCGGCGGCGCCGAGCACCTCCAGCACCGCGTCGAGGGTGACGTTGTCGCCACCGAAGGCGACCAGCTGATCGAGCGTCCCCAGCGCGTCGCGGAAGCTGCCGGAGGCCGAGCGGGCGATCATCGCCGCCGCCCCCTCCTCGATCTCGATGCCCTCGGCGGCCGCGACCCGCCGCAGGACCTCGTCGATCTGCTCCAGCGAGGGGCGCTGGAAGTCGAAGCGCTGGCAGCGGTCGGCGATCGTCGCCATCACCCGGTGCGCCTCGGTCGTGGCGAGCACGAAGACCGTGTTCGGCGGCGGCTCCTCCAGCGTCTTCAGGAAGGCGTTCCAGGCCTCCTTGGTCAGCATGTGCGCCTCGTCGAGGATGTAGACCTTCCAGCGGCCGCCGGCCGGCGCGTAGGCGACCCGCTCGCGCAGGTCGCGGATGTCGTCGACCGAGCGGTTGGAGGCGGCGTCCATCTCGATCACGTCGATCGAGGTGCCGGCGGCGATCGTCAGGCAGGACTCGCACTCGCCGCAGGGGCTGACGGTCGGGCCGCCGCGCTCGCAGTTGAGCGAGCGAGCGAGGATCTTCGCCATCGAGGTCTTGCCGGTGCCGCGCGAGCCGACGAAGAGGTAGGCGTGGTGGACCTTGTCCCCCTCGACCGCGTTGCGAAGGGTGCGGACCACGTGCTGCTGGCCGACCACCTCCTCGAAGGAACCGGGGCGATGGCGGCGGTAAAGGGAGGTCGAGTCGGCGGGGGACGGCACTGCGGCCAGTGTATCCGCGTTCGCCGGGGCGCCTTTTCCGGGATATGCCCGACTAAGGCGCCCCGGCGCTATAGGTTGCCCCGGTGCCGACCGGTGCCCGCAACTGGTTGACGCCCGCCGTCTGGGTCGCCGCCGTCGCGGCGGTCCTGCTGCTGCTCTTCCCGCTCGGCTTCCCCAACTACGACACGATCTACAGCCTCCTCTGGGGCACCGAACTGGCCGACGGGCTGCGCCCCGACCGGGACGCCGCCCTGCCCCCCACGCCGCACCCCCTCGCCGAACTCTTCGGCCTGGTGACGACGCCGTTCGGCGACGGCGCGATCGACCTGACGATGGTCGTCGCCTACCTCTCGCTGGGCCTGATCGGTTACCTCGTCTACCGCCTCGGCTCGCTCTGGTTCGACCGCCCGATCGGGGCCGTCGCGGTGCTGATCGTCCTCACCCGCGCCCCCTACCTCTCAAACGGCCTCCGCGCCTACATCGACATCCCCTACATCGCCCTGGTCCTCGCCGCCCTCGCGATCGAGACGAAACGCCCACGAGCCGGCTGGCCCGTCCTCGCCCTGCTCGCACTGGCCGGCCTGCTCCGCCCCGAGGCCTGGCTCTTCTCCTTGGCCTACTTGGCGTACCTCGTCCTCGACCCCGCGTGGTTCCGCTTCCGGCTCGAACAGCTCCGCTCCCGCCCCGAGCGGTCCCGCCTCCGTCACGAGCATGAGAAGCCAGCAGGGGTGCCCCTCGAACGGGCGGATACTCAAAACGCCGGCCTAATTAGGCCGGCGTTTGTCCGGGCGAGGGGCACCCCTGCTGGCTTCTCCTTGTTGGTGACGCTCGCCCTGGCGGGACCGATCCTGTGGGCGGTCTTCGACTGGATAACGGCGGGCAGCCCGACCTACTCGTTCACCGGCACCCGCGAGACCGTCGAGACGCTGGAACGGCAGACCGGGCCGGTCGACCTCGTCCTCTACGGGCCGCGCCGCCTTGGCGAGGTCCTGCAGTGGCCGGGGATGGTCGGCGCCGCCGGGGGCGTCGTCCTCGGCCTTGCCTTCCTGCGGCGGCGCAGCACGATCGGGGTCGTCGCCGCCGCCCTCGCGCTCGTCGCCTTCGCGGTCCTCGCCTGCGCCGGCCTCGCGATCATCCCCCGCTACACGATGCTCGCCGCGGCGATCCTCGCCGTCTTCGCGGCGCTGGCCCTGCTCGGCTGGCGCCTGCTGGAGCGCGACCACCCGTGGCGCCGCCCCTGGCAGATCTTCGCGGCGCTGGTGGCGCTGATGTTCGTCGTCTGGGGGCCGAACCAGTACGACCTCTTGGCGCGGGTCGACACCGACCTGACCAACCAGAGCGAGATCGAGTCCGATCTCGATGACATGGCCGAGTCCGACGCCTTCGAGCCGCTCTGCCTGCCGATCTCGGTCCCCAACCACCGCGCTGTCCCCCGCCTCGCCTTCGACCTCGACGTCCGCCCCAGCGAGGTCGTCAGCTCCAGCGAGCAGCGCCAGCCACGGCGCGGCTACTTCCTCGACCCGGCCAGCCCCTTCGTCGTCCACAACTTCATCCTCGACCCCAACGACCCGGCCCGCTTCGAGACGCCCGTCCACGTCGGCTTCCGCCCGGTCGCCCGCAACGACTCCTGGATTCTCTACCGACGCTGCTGATCAGCCGCGCTCGACCCGATCGACCGCCCGGTGGGTCGCGGCCGCCACGTCGAGGTCGCCGAGCTCGACCTCGGGGGGCAGCTCGACGTGCAGCTCGCTGGAGAGGTCGACGCGGACTCGCAGGCCGCGCGAGCGGGAGCCGAGCACGTGGCCGCCCAGCGAGCGCTCGTTGTCGATGAAGTGGAGGTGGTAGCCGCCGATCTCGAGCCCCTCGGCGTAGGCCGGGAAGCGAAAGCCGAGAATCGTCCCGCTGACCTCGGTCAGCTCGAAGACGTGCTGTTCGGCGACGACCTCAGTCAGCGGCCGGTAGGGCGGCTCCTGGCGGGGAACCGAGCGCAGGCGGACGAGGTCGAAGTGGCCGTCGACCCGGACCGCGCACGACGCCGCGCCGTCGAGGATCAGGTCGTCCAGCCGTCCCAGCAGCTGCTCGTGCAAGTAGGGGCCGACGAGCATCGCGTCGATCGACGGCTCGAACATCGTCACCACCGCGAACGGCGTCCGCTCGTCGGAGTCGACGGGATGGATCGCGCCGTCGGCGTCGGCCCGGTAGAAGCAGCTGTCGAGGGCGATCATCTCGCCGTCGAGCCCGTTCAGCGTGCCGAGGCCGAGGTCGCCGTGCTCGGCCAGCTCGCCGAAGCTGAGGTCGCCGTCGTAGGCGCCGTCGAGCAGGGCGGCGATCGTCGAGGCCTGGAAGAGGACGTGCGGCTCGCGCTCCTCGTGCAGGTCCGCCTCGCGCATCGCCTCGACGTGCAGGGATTTGATCCAGCGCTCGTCGAGCACGGCGGCCAGTCTGCCAGGGTGGGCCGCCCCGGCGATGGCCGGTGGCTCGCCGTGCAAGCATCAGGAACCGAGCGATGAATTCCGGACGCGAACAAGGTCACTAGGGACATGGCGGCAATCGAATTGCGCGGAGTCGTCAAGCGCTTCGGCCCGATCACCGCGGTCGACGGGCTCGACCTGGACGTGCCGGAGGGCATCTGCCTCGGCCTGCTCGGGCCCAACGGCGCCGGCAAGTCGACGACGATGCGGCTGCTGACCGGGCAGGCCCTGCCCGACGCAGGCGAGCTGCGGGCGCTGGGCCACGAGCTGCCCGGCGACGCCAAGGCGGCGCGCGCCAAGATGGGCGTCGTCCCCCAGCTCGACAACCTCGACGTCGACGTCACGGTCGAGGACAACCTGGCCGTCTTCGCCCGCCTCTACCGCGTCCCCGACGTCGGCGCCGCCGTCGACCGGGCGCTCGACCTGTCCCGGCTCCGCGACCGCCGCCGCGACGCCGTCGACGAGCTCTCCGGCGGCATGCGCCGTCGCCTGCTGCTGGCCCGCGGACTGGTCCACGATCCCGAGCTGGTGCTGCTCGACGAGCCGACGGTCGGGCTCGATCCCCAGATCCGCACCGAGCTGTGGTCGCTGATCGACAACCTGCGCTCACGCGGCAGAACGATCCTGATGTCGACCCACTACATCGAGGAGGCGGAGCGGCTCGCCGACGAAGTCGCGGTGATGGCGCAGGGGAAGATCATCAGCCGCGGCCGCCCGGCGGAGCTGATCTCCCAGCACGCAGGCCGCCAGACCGCCGAAATCTACGCCCCGCCCGAACGCCTGGCCGAGGCCCGCATCGTCGCCGAGGCGGCCGGGCTGCGGGTGCGGCCAGCGGGGCCGGCGATCGCGATCGTCGGCTCCGAGCGATCCAACGGCGAGGGGGTCCCCGAGGACGCGGTGATCCGCGCCGCCTCGCTCGAGGACGTCTTCGTCCTGCTCACCGGAGAGGAGGCCGAATGAGCGATGGCAGGACGACCCTGCGGCGGCTCGAACCGGCGGCGATCGGCGGCGTGATGAGCCGCGAGGTCGCCAACTTCCGCACCTACTGGAAGGGGACGACCTTCTCCAGCGTGCTGGAACCGATCGTCTACCTGCTCGCCTTCGGCCTCGGCCTCTCGGCGACCCTGGTCGACGACGTCAACGGCCTCCCCTACGTCGAGTTCGTCGGCACCGGCATGGTCGCCACCGCGGTGATCTTCTCCAGCGCCCTGCCGGCGATGTTCGGCACCTTCGTCAAGCACCGCTTCCAGAACACCTACGACGCGATCCTCGCCGCCCCGGTCGACGTCGAGGAGCTGGTCAGCGCCGAGATGCTCTGGATCGGCGTCCGCGCCAGCATCTACGGCTGCTTCCCGCTGATCGTGACGATGGCCTTCGGGCTCGACCCCACGCCGGGCATGCTGCTTGTCCCCCTCTTCTGCTTCGTCACCGCGCTGGGGTTCGCCGGCTTCGGCGTCGCGATGGCGGCGATCGTCGCCAAGATCGACCAGTTCAACTACGTGACGGCGCTCTTCGTGACGCCGCTCTTCCTCGTCTCCGGCGCCTTCTTCCCGATCGACGAACTGCCCGAGGGGGTGCAGGTGGTGGCGCAGCTCAACCCGCTGCACCAGCTGGTCGAACTGGTCCGCGGCGGCGCCTTCGGCTTCGCAGCGGTCGACCTCGTCCGCTTCGCCGGCCTCGTCGCCTTCGCCATCGTCATGTGGCGGATAGCGGTAAACCGCATGGAGGCCCGCCTGATCGACTGAAAACTTTGGGCCGAGTTCGCGTTTAGTCACGCATATCGAGACAAAACGCGAACTCAGCGGATAAAACGGACCGTGCGCCCCGCCTTCGAAGCGAAGTCACCGGGCGTGTCCGTCGCGTTTGGCTCGAGCCGGGCTCACCTGCGGCACCCGCGGCTTCCGCTTAAGGCTGCTTCCTTCCGGACCTGACCTGGTTCACGTGCCTACGTCGCGCAGGACCCGACCGTCAACGCCGCCCGCGACGCACTGACCCCGACGGCCAGCCCCTCGGAACGGGATTCGGCCCCGCTAGAGCGGATTGCGGGTTACAGGGCACCGCTGATTCCCCGCCTAGCACGGTCCATGCCCAATCCTAGCTGGGCCGGGTCACCTAGCGGCGGATCAGCTTGCGCTTCTTGTAAACGGTGGCGCCGACCTTCCCCGCCCGCACCCGGTGGCGGACGAGCAGGCGCTTGCGCTTCTTCAGGGTCTCACGAGCCTTGGGCTTGACCCGCAGCATCACCAGCCTGGACTTGCCCTTGCGGACCTCGACGGTGCGCCGGGCGGTCGCCGGCTTGCGCTTCATCAGCAGCCCCTGGGCGGCGATCCGGCAGTTGCGGCCGACCTCGCGCGGGCACTTCACCCTGACGAAGAGGCGCTTGCCGTTGTCTCTCAGCACGGCCGTCCCGGGCAGAGCCGCGTCGACGAGAGCGCTCAGGCGCTGTGCGCTGAGCCCGTCACCGCCCCCCGCCCCGCTGCCGCCGCGGCCGCCGCGGCGGCGCGCCTCGTCGGCGACGGCGCTGAGAACGACGCTGTCGTAGTCGGCATTGCCGCTGACCAGGGTGCTGGTACCCGTCACGTAGGTCGACGTGATCGCGATCCGGTAGGCATGGCCGGAGACAAGTCGCTCAGGAGCGAGGGTCGCCGTCGGCGCGTTGCGCCAGCTATTGGCCCCGGCCAGGGTCGTGGGAGCGATCAGCGACAGCGTCTCGCCGCCGGCGCTGACGTCGATCAGCCGCACCGAGTAGGTCGCCGAGTTGCCGGACACCGCCAGCAGCTGATCGACGCTGGCGCGGCGGTCCATCTCGAAGACGATCGCGCCGGGCGCCTCGCCGTCGGCACCGCGATAGGTGAACTGGGGGCTGGTGAAGACGGCCGTCGTGGTCCCCCCTACCGCCATCGCTCCCGCGACCCCCTGGTAGGCCGAGCGGATGAAGCCGCCACCGTCGGCTCCTCCCGACGCCTGAAAGCTGTTGGTCGCCGACGGACAGAGCAGCGGCGGCAGGCAGGAGCCTTCGAAGCTGGTGGCCGAGGTCCAGCCGGCGAGGCCGCCGGTGAAGCCGCGGGCGGCGGCATCGGGCGGGTACTTCGCGGTCGCGGCTCCGGCCACCGCCGGCAGGGCCAGGAGGAAGCCGGCAAGGCAGGCAAGGGATGCAGCGGATACGTGGCGACTGAATCGAAAGCTCATCGTCCTGCTCCTCTGCTCCTCTGTCGCTGGCTTCGGCCCGCTTCGACGGCGGCTACTTAATTCTCAGTACCCAGCGATTTGCTCACGGTGCCGCCTTTGGACGAACGTAGGATCGCGGCGTGATTGCGGTCGACGCAGAGTCGTTCTTCGTGATCGTCGTGGTCGCCGCGCTGGCGGCGATCACGGTGGCGGCCGTGCCGAGCCGCTTCGCACCCCCCGTCGTCGTCGTCGAGCTGCTGCTCGGGATCGTCGTCGGCCCAGAGGTCCTCGACCTCGCCGAGACCGACGACTTCATCGATTTCTTCTCCAACCTCGGGTTGGGGATGCTCTTCTTCTTCGCCGGCTACGAGATCGACTTCGAGCGGATCAAGGGCACGCCGCTGAAGCTCGGCGCGCTCGGGTGGTTGCTCTCGATCGCGCTCGCCTACGGGATCGGCGGAGCGCTGGCGGAGGCCGGAATCATCGTCTCCTTTCTCTACACGGGCTCGGCGATGGCGACGACGGCGATCGGAACCCTGATCCCGATCCTGCGCGACAGCGGCGAGCTGAGGACCCGCTTCGGCACCTATCTGCTGGCGGCGGGCGGCGTCGGCGAGTTCGGCCCGATCCTCCTCATCACCCTGGTCCTCTCGGCCAAGCAGCCGCTGCACGAGGCGGCGATCCTGATTGCCTTCGTCGCCCTCGCCCTCGCCCTGGCGCTGGCCTCGGTGCGCCTGGCCTGGCGCGGCTGGCCAGCGCTCGAGCGGACCTTCGAGGCAAGCAGCCAGCTCGCCGTGCGGATCACCGTCGTGCTCGTCTTCGGCCTGGTCCTGCTCGCCAACGAGCTCGGCCTCGACGTCCTGCTCGGCGGCTTCGTCGCCGGGATGATCGTGCGGCTGGCGCTCAAGGGCCGCGAGCTGGCCGTCTTCGAGTCGAAGCTGACCGCGATCGGCTTCGGCTTCTTCGTCCCCTTCTTCTTCATCACCAGTGGCATCGAGTTCGACCTCAACGCACTCGGCTCGGCCACCGCCCTACTGAAGCTGGCGCTGTTCCTCTGCCTCTTCCTGGTCGTGCGGGGAACGCCGGCGCTGCTCCTCTACCGCGGCGTGCTGAAGGCGCGACAGCGGCTCGCGCTCGCCTTCTACTCGGCCACCGAGCTGCCGCTCGTGGTCGCGATCACGACCCTGGCAACCGAGGGCGGTCACATGAAGAGCTCAACCGCAGCCGGCCTGGTCGGCGCGGCGATGCTCTCGACCCTGATCTTCCCCTTCGTAGCCATGGCCCTGCAGAAGCGGGCCGTCGCCGAAGGCGAGACCGATCCGCCGAGAGCCGGCCCCCTGCCGGCCGGCGCCTAACCCCCGCGCTCCAGCTCCGGCCCTCACAGCGGCCGTCGTATGATCGGCATCCCAGGGCGCGTAGCTCAGTGGGAGAGCGCTCCCCTCACACGGGAGAGGTCGTTGGTTCGAACCCAACCGCGCCCATTCATGCCGCCAGCTCGGGCAGGTACCGCTCGACGTGGCGGTCGATCGTCTCCCGGATCCACCGCTGGGTCTCCGCGTCGGCCATCCGGTAGCGGCCGAGCAGCATCTTCTGGTCGGTCAGCGGCAGGCCGGCGATCTCCCAACTGACGGCGAGGCGCTCGAAGAGCAGCTCGGAGCGGCGGCGCCAGGCGTCGTCCTGCGAGGTCGCGGCGGTGGCCGGACCCTCGCGGAGCTTGACGATCGTGCCGGCGCTGAGCGACTGCCTGAGGACGAGGACGTTGCCCTCGTCGTCGACGTACTCGGCGGTCGCAGCCTTCTGCCGTGGCCGCTTCTGCTTGCGCTTGGCCATGCCGGTGAGTCTGCCAGGAGCGGCGCGGCGCCTCACTCTTCCTGGGCGGGGCGACGGCGGGCGCGCTTGCGCTCGCCGATCCGGCGCTTCTGATCGAGGCGGCGTTGACGCGAGGCGCGCGTCGGCTTGGTCGGGCGACGGCGCCTCGGAGTCTTCAATCCTGCCGCGATCTTGGCGGCGAGGCGCTGCAGGGCGAGCTCCCTGTTGCGGGCCTGGCTCCGCGCCTCCTGGGCGACCGCGGTGACGACCGGGCCCGCCCGCTCGATCAGCCGCGCTCGCTGCGCGTCGTCGAGCGTCGCCGAGGCCTCCACCTCGAACACCGCTTCGATCCGCGACGCGGTCACGTTCGCGTGCTGGCCGCCCGGACCGGAGGAGCGGCTCGCCCGCAGCTCTATCTCTGCAAGCGGGATCGAGAGGCGGTCGTCGATTCTCAGCGCCTCGGGCACGCGCTCACGTTAGCCGCGCGTTGCGCGATCAGGCGATGGCGTCGATCTTCGTCGCCAGCTCGAAGTCGGCGGCGGTGATGCCGCCCTCGGAGTGGGTCGCGATCGTCACCGTGACCTTGTCCCAGGAGATCTCGAGGTCCGGGTGGTGGTTCATCGCCTCAGCCGGCTCGACCAGCGTCTTGACGAAGTTGACCGATCCGACGAAGTCACCGCGCTCGAAGGTCTTGGCAATGGCGTCGCCGCTGCGCTCCCAACCCGGGTGCTCGCTCAGCCTCGCCTCGATCTCGGAATCGCTCAGGAGACCCATAGCGGGGATTATGCTTGCACGATGCCCGCGACGGCGCAAATGAGCGACTCGCTTCCCACCCTCTGGCAGATCGACGTCTCCCACTACAGCGAGAAGGTCCGCTGGGCGCTTGCCTGGAAGGGGGTCGAGCATCGTCGCCGCTCGCCGATCCCCGGCGCGCACATGGCGGTCGCGCTGTGGCTGACCCGGGGCGGCCAGGTCACCCTTCCGGTACTGAGCATCGACGGGGAGCGGATCGGCGACTCGACCGCGATCATCGCCGCGCTCGAGCGGCGCTACCCCGACCCACCCCTGTATCCGACCGACGCCCCGAACCGGCGCCGCGCCCTCGACCTGGAGGACTTCTTCGACGAGGAGCTCGGGCCCCACATCCGCCAGCTCGCCTGGCACGAGCTCGGCAACGACCGCGAGCGGTTCACCGAGCTGATGAAGCGCATGGCGCCCGGACCGCTCACCCGCGTGCCCGGCGCCGCCGCCGCCTACGCCCGTGTCTTCACCGGCCTGCGCTTCAGCGCCCGCAATACGGCGAGCGCCGAGCGCGCTCGCGCCAAGGTGCTGGCGGCGCTCGACCTGCTCGAGGCCGAGCTGGGCGACGGCGACTACCTCGTCGGCGACACCTTCACCGTCGCCGACCTGACCGCGGCCTCGCTCTTCTACCCGCTGGTCATTCCCGAGGAGGGACCGCTTCCCACCGACGTCGAGTCGGCGGCCGGCCTGGAGCGCTTCCGGGCACCACTGAAGGAGCGTCGCGGCTACAGGTGGGTCGCCGAGATGTTTCGCCGCCACCGCAAGCCGGCGCGGGCGACGGCTGCCGCTCCTGCCGCCTGAGCAAGGAGCTCAGCCCCCGATCGGTGCTCGCGGGTTGGCGCCGTAGAAGATCAGCGTGCCCAGCATGCCGATGATGTTGACGAGGATGATGTTGACCGCCATCGATTTGGCGGTCGCGGTGCCGACCCCGACCGGCCCGCCGGAGGCGGTGTAGCCGTAGTAGCAGCCGACCGAGACGATGATCGTCGCCATGACCATGGCCTTGGTCAGGCTGAACAGCACGTCGAGTGGGTTCTGGTACATCCAGAAGATCAGCAGGTAGCCGCCGGAGGAGACGTCGCCGACCTGCTCCACCACGGCAAACCAGCTGGCCAGGTAGCCGATCCCGATCCCGACCAGGTAGAGGAACGGGATCGCGATCCAGGCGCCGAGCAGGCGCGTCGCGGCGAGGAAGGTCAGGGGCGGTATCCCCATCACCTCGAGCGCGTCGATCTCGTCGGAGATCCGCATCGCCCCCAGCTCGGCGACGATCCCGGTCCCGACCTTGGCCGAGAAGATGTAGCCGAAGGCATAGGGCAGGCCCTCGCGCAGGTCGCAGAAGGCGGAGAAGAGGCCGGCGTTGCCGGGGGCGCCGATCGAGCGGCTGAAGTAGGCGCCGATCAATCCGCACTGCAGGCCGAGGATGAAGACGAAGGCCCAGATGATCAGCGCCGAGCCGAAGATCAGGATCCCCGCCTGCCGCACGCTCTCGCCGAAGAAGCGCAGGACGCGGCCGGAGAAGACCTGGCTGGCGACGTTCGAGCCGAACCGGGCAACCTCGCCGGCGCCGTCGAGCCAGACGCGCGGGGCGTCGAGCCAGCCGATCGATCGCCCCACGCTCATCGGATCGTCTGCAGCTCGGGATTGAAGGCAAGCAGCAACGACGTGAAGACGTTGAGGAAAGCGAAGTTCCCCATGTAGGCGATGACGACCGCCTGGTTGACGGCGCGGCCGACGCCGGCGGGGCCGCCGGAGGCGGTCATCCCCTTGTAGCAGCAGACGACGGCGATGATGCCGCCGAAGATCGTGCACAGCAGCACCGATCCCCAGAGGTCGGTGATCAGAACGTTGCTGAAGAGCGTCGCGAAGAAGCCGCCAAGCGGCTCGTCGTAGAGGATCGAGGCGGCGATGCCGGCGGTGAGGCCGAAGACGATCGCGTAGATGTTGAGCAGCGCGGTGACCACCATCAACGCCAGGAAGCGCGGCACGACCAGGTTCTTGATCGGGTCGACGCCGAGCACCTGCAGGGCGTCGAGCTCCTCGCGGATCTTGCGGGCGCCGAGGTCGGCGGTGATCGCGGTGCCGGCGACCCCGGCGAGGATGGCCGCGGTGACGATCGGGCCGATGAAGCGAATCGCGGTGACGACGAAGATGCCGCCGAGTCGATCGAGGGCGCCGAACAGCTCGAGGATGCCCGACGCCTGCAGGCCCACCGCGCCGAAGCAGAGGGCGAAGATCGAGATCGTCATCGGAAACCAGGAGAGCTTGAGGACGAACAGGAACTGGCTCACCAGCTCCTCCCCGTAGGGATAGGGCGGCCTCACCGCGGAGACGAGCGTTCGCGCGGCGAGCAGCACCATCTCGCCAACCTCCTCGAAGGTCGACTTGGCGGGCAGGAGCGCCCGCGCTACGACTTGCGCCGCCACCAGCTCATCGCCCGCTCCAGCGGGCTCGGGCCGGAAGAGAGACCCTGCTCATCGGCGTCGGAGAGCATCCCCTGGCGCCGCAGCCGTGCTCTCGCTTCCTCGCGGGCGCGCAGCTCGGCCGCCCTCTGAGCCTCCGACAGCTGGGCGATCAGGGTGTCGCGCGTCTGCTCCAGCTCCTCGACGCCGGCGACGTGGGCGGCGGCGCGGCGCGGCGCCGTCGGCAGGCCGCCGGGCAGGTCGCGCGTGTAGGAGGCAAGCTCGGCCTCGAGCCGGGCGATCTGCCGGCGCAGCTCGTGGCGGACCTCGATCGCCTCGCTCTCCTCGGCCAGGTCGGGAAGGCACTCTTCCGGCTCGGTCGGCGCAGCCGCCTCTTCCAGCCCGCCCGGCATGCTGGCGCAGGCCGAGGCGACGATCGCCAGCTCACGCGGCCCGAGCCCCGCCTCGCGGGCGCGCTGCAGGGCCTCGGTGGCGATCTGCTCGAGCTGCGGCGCTGCCTCGATCCCGGCGGCGACGAAGGTCCCCTGGCCCTGGCGACTGACGACCAGCCCCTCCTGCTCGAGGCCGGCGTAGACGGCGCGCACCGTGTTGACGTTGACCCCCGCCCACTCGGCGAGGCGGCGAAAGCTCGGCAACCGCTCGCCGGAGGCGAGCCGGCCGGTGGCGATCAGGGCCCGCAGCCGCCAGGTCAGCTGCAGGCCGACCGGCAGCTCGTCATCGGGGTCCGTCGAGAAGGGATTCGGCTGCTCGAGCGGCTGAACCTGCTGTGCCATCAAACAGCACAGTAAACCTCCTCACTGATCTAGTCAACTAGCACAGCCCCCCCGAATGGGATCTGCGCACCCGCTCGGCCTCCAAGGCGTGAGTTCGCGTTTTGTCGCGCATAGCGCGAATAAAGGCGAGCTCAGCCGGTGGGGGCTGGGCCGAAGGCATCGATCAGGCGGTTCTGGTACTCGCTCAGCTCCTCGGGGGAGATGAAGTAGGTCGGCGGCGTGAGGAAGAGGCCGTCGGCTCGCTCGGCGGTCGCCTCGACCCGGGCACGGACCTTGTCGAGGGGGCCGGCGGCGCAGTAGGTGTCGACCATCTCGTCGCTGATCGCGGCCGGCACGGCGGCGAGGTCGCCGCGGCGGAAGGCGTCGCCGGCGGCCGCCGCGTTGTCGGCGAAGCCGTGCAGCTCCCAGAGCGGCATGTAGGTCCTGACCGTGGCGTAGAAGGAGATCGTGCGGCGCGCCATCTCGATCGCCTTCGCCTCGTCGTCGTCGATCGCGCAGCAGACGGTCGGCAGGTAGTCGAAGCTCGCGCGATCGCGGCCGGAGCGGCTCAGCCCCTCCTCGAAGGAGGAGACGACGACCTCGTCGATCCAGCGCAGGCTCTGGATCGGGTGGCCGATCAGGCCGTCGGCGACGTCGCCCGCCATCCGACACATCCCGCCCTGGACGCCGGCGGTGTAGATCGGCACCGCCTCGCGGGGCGCTGGGTGCGGCCGGATCCACCCCTTGATGTCGATGTCGTAGTACTCGCCCTCATAGCGGATCGGTTCGCCCCTGCCCGCCTGCTGCATGATCAGCCGCGTCGCCTCGATCGCCTCGCGCAGGTGCGGCGCCGGCCGGCCGTACTCGGCGTTGTGCCAGGTTTCGTTCAGCCGTTTGACGCCGGAGCCGAGGCCGAGCCGGAAGCGCCCGCCCGACATCTCGTCGACGTCGAGCGCCGAGACGGCGAGGATGAAGGGGCTGCGGGTGAAGGCCCAGGCGATCCCGGTGGCGATGCCGATCCTCTCGGTCCGGCCGGCGAGGTAGGCGGCCTGGGTGACCGAGGAGCGGAACAGCTCCGGTGCCCAAACGCACTCGACCCCGGCCGCCTCGGCCCGTTTCGCCTCCGCCTCGAGGTCGGCCACGGTGGTGCCGATCGCGGCGACCGAGATGCGATCCAGCGCGGCCACCTTCGACTCGCCGATCCGGGCCTCAGGCCGGGACCGGCTCAGCGGCCGCGGCGAGAACGAGGTCGGCGACCCTTTCGCGGTGCCACCTGGCGTCGCCGAAGGTCACCGCGTTGGCCTTGCCGCGCTTGAGGAAGAAGTGGAGGTCGTGCTCCCAGGTGAAGCCGATGCCGCCGTGGACCTGGATCGAGGCGTCTGGGACGCGCCAGCCGGCGTCGGAGGCGTAGGCCTTCGCCATCGAGGCAGCCAGTGGCAACGAGTCGGGGTCGGCATCGGCGGCCCAGGCGGCGCCGTAGACGGCCGAGCGCGCGTTCTCGGTCTCCAGCAGCATCTGCGCACAGCGGTGGGAGACGGCCTGGTAGGCGCCGATCGGCCGCCCGAACTGCTGGCGGTCTTTGGCGTACTCGACCGCCATCTCCATCGTCCGCTGGGCGACCCCGGTCGACTCGGCGGCGATCGCGACGCAGGCACGCCAGAGCACCGGCAGGTAGTCCTGCTGGCCGCCGTTCAGCGTCGCCTCGGTGCCGATCTGCACACCGTCTAGGTGGAGCGTGTAAAGGCGGCGGGTGGGGTCGATCGACGTCTCGGGCTCGACCCTCACTCCGTCGGCATCGGCCTCGACCAGGTGGCGGCGACCGTCGGCGGTCGCGACGAGGAAGAAGTCGGCCTCCGCGGCATCCATCACCAGCACCTTTTCGCCTCCGAGCACGATCCCGTCGCCGGCGGCTACGGCCTCCAGCTCGAACTCGCCGATCGCCGCCGGAGTGCCGGCGTCGAAGAGCGCCACCGTGCCGCGCGCCTCGCCGGCCGCCAGCGGCCGCAGCCAGCGCTCCTTCTGCGCCTCGGTGCCGTTCGTCGCCAGCGCCAGGCCGGCGACCGTGTTGGACAGCAGCGGGGTAGGCGCCAGCGCGTAGCCCAGCTCCTCGAAGAGGACCGCCAGCTCGACGACCCCGAGGCCCTGCCCTCCCCACTCCTCCGGCAGCGCCAGCCCGGGCCAGCCCAGCTCGGCCATCTCCTCCCAGTCGGACCGCTCGAACCCGTGCTCGCTCTCAGCCAGCTCACGGATTCGCTCAGACTTGTAGCGGGCGGCGAGGAAGTCGCGCGCGGTCGACTTGATCGCCTGCTGCTCGTCGGTGAGGTCGAAGTACATAGGCGAGCTAGCGCAGCCTCGGCAGGCCGAGCACGCGCTCGGCGATGATGTTCTTGAGGATGTCCGTCGTCCCGCCCTCGATCGAGTTGGCGCGCGAGCGCAGGAAGCCGTACTGCCAGGCGCCGTTCGCCACCGCGTGGTCGGCGCCGCGGTCGAGGACCGCGTAGGCGCCCTCGATGTCGAGCGCCAGCTCGGTGATCCGCTGGTTGATGTCGGCCCACTGCCACTTACCCAGCGACCCCTCCGGGCCTGGGATGCCCACCTGCATCGTCTTGGTCAGGCCGCGGTAGGCGTTGAGCCGCATCGTCTCGGCCTCGATGTTGAGCTGGGCGATCCGCTGGCGGAAGACCGGATCGTCGGCCGCGGTGCCGCCGTTGACGCGGGTCTCGGTGGCCAACTTGCCGAGCCGTTTGAGGCTGTTGGCGATCTGCGCGATGGCGCCGAAGGCGAGCCCGGCCCGCTCGTTCATCAGGGTGGTGATCGCCACCGTCCAGCCGTTGCCGACCCCGCCGACGACGTTGGCGTCCGGGATCCGCGCCTCCTCGATGAAGACCTCGTTGAACTCGCCCTCGCCGGTGATCTGCACCAGCGGCTTCGCCTCGACGCCCGGCTGCTCCATGTCCATCAGGAAGTAGGTGAGGCCCTTGTGCTTGGGGGCGTCGGGGTCGGTGCGGGCGACCAGCATGCACCACTTCGCGTACTGGGCGAAGGTCGTCCAGACCTTCTGGCCGGTGACGACCCATTCGTCGCCGTCCTTGACCGCCTTCGTCTTCAGCGAGGCGAGGTCGGAACCCGACTCCGGCTCCGAGAAGCCCTGGCACCAGATCTCCTCGGCGGTCAGGATCGGCTCCAGGTAGCGCTGCTTCTGCTCGTCGCTGCCGTGGGCGATGACGACCGGGCCGCCCATCGCCAGGCCGAGCACGTTGGCCGGGCTGGGCGCTTCCTGGCGCGCCGCCTCGCCGACGAAGATCGCCTGCTCGATCAGGGTGGCACCGCGGCCGCCGTACTCCTTCGGCCAGGAGATCCCGGCCCATCCCGCCTCGTGCATCCTGCCCTGCCACTCGCGGCGGAAGGCCATCACCTCCTCCAGGCTGCCCTCCGGCTCGGGCCCGGGATGGTTCTCTTCCAGCCAGGTCCGAACCTCGTCGCGGAACTCCTGCTCGGACGGGGAGAGGCTGAGGTCCATCGCCAGCGCAGCATAGCGGGGGCCTGGCCACGCAGCCAGGGGGACGTGCCGAGCTTTATATGCCCATAGTGGTGTCTAAGTCTCGGCACGTCCGGCCGGCGCCGTTGATGGGGCGCGGTCGGCGGTGTGCCAGCGGCTGGTTCGCAGGGCGGGGCCGAAGCCGGCGAGGAAGAGGGCGCCCGCGCGGCAACCGTGGACGCGGCGGCCGTGCGCGCGCAGCAGCGGTGCGCCGCGGACGGTGAAGCCGTGGCGGGGGTGGCGCTCGGCCGTGGGCCGCAGGCCGGCCTGGTCGAGGTCCCAGCTGCGCAGCCCGAGCACGTCGAGCAGGATCCCGTCGTGGGCGAGGTGCTGGATCGCGCCCTGCTCGGGCGGCACGGTCGGGTTGAGGTGGAGCGTGATCGCGTCGAGGACGTCGCGGCGCTCCGCCTCCGAGAGGGGCGAGGACTCCAGCGCCTGCGCCGCCACTTCGGCCCCGGCGAGCGTGAAGCACCTGTCCGTCAGCGACTCCATCGTCATGAAGGCGTAGTCGTGGAGCATCGTCGCCGCGAAGAGCGCCTCCTCGTCGCACTCGATCCCCTCGACCAGGCCGAGCGCGCGGCCGAAGAGGTAGGAGCGATAGCCGTGCTCGACGACCATCGGGTCGAGGTCGCCACAGGCTTCGACCACGTCGCGGGCGAACGGCGTGTCGGGCGGGGTCAGCTGCGACGGGTCGGGGCCGGAGCCACGGGTCCCGCCCCGGCTCGCCAGCAGCCGCGGCATCGCCCGCGTCGTCCTCAGCACGACCGCGGCGAGGAAGCGGGCTCGCTCGCCGCGACCGAGGATGCCGTTGGTGCGCCGGCACCACTCGATCGTCCCGATCTCGCCGAGCAGCGTCACGCGGCTCTGCTCTCCCCCGCCCGACGCCCAAGATCGAGGCCGGGCGGCGGCGCGTCCACACCGGCGCCGAAACGCCGCCGGTACTCGGCGGGGCCTATGCCCAGCACGCGGAGAAAGGCGCGGCGCATCGTCTCGGCGCTGCCGAAGCCGCAACCGGCGGCAACCGCATCGACCGAGCTCCCGCCCGTCTCCAGCAGATCGCGGGCGGCCTCGACTCTGACCCGCTCGACGAAGCGGGCCGGCGTCGTCCGCGCCTGCTTGGCGAAGAGGCGCGAGAGCTGGCGCTCGGAGAGGGCGGCGCGCTCGGCCAGAGCGGGCACCCGGTGGTCGCCGCCCGGATCAGCGACGATCCCGTCGACCAGGGAGCGGATCGGCGACTCGCCCGGGACCGGCGCGTTCAGCCGCTGCGAGAACTGCGACTGTCCGCCTGGCCGCTGCAGGAAGACCACGAGCCAGCGGGCAACGGTGCGGGCGACCTCGACATCGTGGTCCTCCTCGACAAGCGCCAGCGCCAGGTCGATGCCGGCCGTGACCCCAGCCGAGGTCACGACCTCGCCGTCGCGGACGTAGATCCGATCCGGTTCGACCGTGACGGCCGGGTGGCGGCGGGCGAGATCGCTGCAACCGGCCCAGTGGGTGGTGACGCGCCGGCCGTCCAGCAGGCCAGCAGCCGCCAACAGGAAGGCGCCGCCGCAGACGGAGCCGAAGCGTTGGGCGCCGGCGGCGAGGCGGGGCAACGCCTCGACCAGCTCGGAGTCCTCGAGCACCGTTCGGCCACGGCCGCCGGCGACGAGCAGGGTGTCGACCTCGCCGGCGTCGATCGCTTTCAGGTCGGCGTCGGGCTCGACCCTCATCCCCGAGGAGGCGCGGACCGAGCCGCCGCCCGCGGTCGCGATCGTCAGCCGGTAGGCGCGCTCCCCGCCGCGCGCCTGGACGACCCGCGACGCCGCGTCGAAGACGTCGGCCGGCCCGGCCAAGTCGAGCAGCTGAAAGCCCTCAAAGCCGACAAGGACGATGTGGCGTTCCGGGGCCATGGCGGCATCGTGCCGCCGATCGGCTCTGTCCGCAAGGACAACCACCCCTCGATTTCGGACATTCTGCGAGAAGCCCCAAGAGCCGGACGGGGCTCCGGCCCTTGGGCTTCTCGCGATCCGAGGTAGTCCTCGGACATTCACACAGAACGCCTAAGCAGCGCCTATGTGGCTGTGTGTGTGATGTCTACCTGGGCGCCCTCTTGGGGAGGTATCGGGGCGATATCGTTATACCCTTTGATTGTTATCGAGCCATGGAGTGTGGCCGTGTGGTTTGTGCCGGTAAAGATGCAGATGCCAGCCTCGTACTCAGTTGTGAACTCAATTGTATTGAGGTCCACTGTAATGATTGTCTTGCCGCCTTCGGTAGCTGATGTATATATAACTCCACCGTGCGGTGTTTGTGGTGTAATGCGAATGGTGCAATTCGGATGTGTAATTTCAATTCCTTTGCCCGCGGAACAATCCACGTGCATTGTGCCGAGATGCCCGGGTGTAAATGTGTAGCTGCAGCCATTGACATCGACCACGGTCGTGCCTGCGGCTGCACCTGTTGTGTGGCATCTGTTATACGCTGGGCTGATGTCGATATGCGTGCTTGTTTTGGCGGTTGTGCCTTTAAAGGACCCTTCGTCACAAACGGTACCGCCTTCGAGCCCGTGAGATGTGAACTCAGTAAAGTGCGTCCCGCCTTCGAAACCTGTGACCCAACCGTTTTCGGTTTCGGCATGGATGATGAAATGACCCGTGGACGTCGCCGAGGCGTTCACCACGGCGATTGCGCTCATCGCCAACGCCACGACAAGGGTGAGTCCGGCGATCCTGAACTTGAGGCTCATCGTTCGTTCCTTTCGATTGCCCCGATCTGCCTCGGCCGGACCCAGACCCGGTAAATGATCTAACTATCTATAGCAACTGCGGAGCGCGCGAACCATAAACCCTGAGTTAAGGCTCCAGTGTCAGATAGGCGTGCGGAGCGCGGAACGGTGACGTCGCCTCGATCAACGCCGAGACGTCGCTCCACACCTTCACCCTCAACGCCACCTTCATATTCCGCCGCGCCCCGCTCTGGGCCTCCAGGGGCGATGCTGGCCCGCCGAGCGCGCGTCGCTCAGCACGCCCCTCTAGCCCACTCAGATCCGCTGGATCAGCGTTCCCGTGCCGAGGCCGCCGCCGCAGCACATCGTCACCAGGCCCATCTCCTTGTCGGAGCGCTCCATCTCGTGCAGGAGGGTGGTGATCAGGCGGGCTCCGGTGGAGCCGAGCGGGTGGCCGAGGGCGATCGCGCCGCCGTTGACGTTGACCCGGTCCATGTCGGGGTCGAGCTCGCGGCGCCAGGCGGCGAGCACCGAGGCGAAGGCCTCGTTGATCTCGACCAGGTCGATGTCGTCCATCGTCATCGCGTTGCGCTCGAGCAGCTTCTTGGTCGCCGGGATCGGGCCGGTCAGCATGATCACCGGGTCGACCCCGACCGTGGTCTGGTCGAAGATGCGGGCCCGCGGCTTCAGGCCCAGCGCGTCGGCCTTCTCGCGACTCATCAGCAGCACCGCGGCGGCGCCGTCGGAGACCTGCGAGGAGTTGCCGGCGGTGATCTTGCCGTCCTCCTTGAAGGCCGGCTTCAGCTGCGAGAGCTTCTCCAGCGAGGTGTCGGGACGGATGCCCTGGTCGGTCGCGTAGGTGTCGCCGTTGACGGCGAAGGGGACGATCTCGCGCTCGAAGCGGCCCTCCTCGGTCGCCTTGGCGGCGAGCTGGTGGGAGCGGAGGCCGATCTCGTCGAGCTCGGAGCGGGGGATCTCCCACTTGTCGGCGATCATCTCGGCCGAGATCCCCTGCGGGACCAGGTTGTAGCGCTCCATCAGCTGCGGCGAGAAGGCGAAGCCGTGCTCCTGCATGACCGAGGCGGAATCGGCGAAAGAGATGTGGCCCATGTGCTCGACGCCGCCGCCGATCGCGACGTCGTGGACGCCGGAGGCGATCAGCGCCGCGGCGAAGTTGACCGCCTGCTGGGCGGAGCCGCACTGGCGGTCGACCGTGGTGGCCGGCGTCTCGATCGGCAGGCCGGCCTCGAGCCAGGCGTTGCGGCCGATGTTGATCCCCTGCTCGCCGAACTGCTGCACGCACCCGGCGACCACGTCCTCGACCTCGGAGGCGTCGATCCCGGCCCGCTCGATCAGCTCCGAGTAGGCCTTCGCCAGCAGGTTCGAGGCATGGACGTCCTTGTAGTACCCCTTCTCCTCGTGGCCACGACCGATCGGCGTGCGGACCGCCTCGACGATCACGACCTCGCGGCCGCCGAACTTTCCATCCCCGTTGCCTGACATCGAAGCCTCCGTTCGTCGTAAGCGCCTCTATCCAAGATAGCCGACTGACTCGTCAATCAATCGATCCGTTGACGGGTCTCACATAGGTGCTCCGGCGGGCGAACTGATAGGAAACCGTCTTCAATGAACGCGGCCAAGGGATACGAGGCGCCGGGGATTGCCGGGAGCGGCGCCATCGCTACCGGTTTAGCCGCCGTATCAACGACCACCGCGGACACGATCCTGCTCGCCCGCAGCGAGGCATCGGCCTGGCGGGCCGAGGAGAAGGTCGTCGCAGCCTGCGCCAAGATCGAGGGCGCCGAGCCCTCGCGGCTGCGCGTCACCACCGATCCCAAGGACCTGGCCGAGTGCGACATCGTCGTCGAGGCCGTGGTCGAGGAAGTCGGCCCCAAGGGCGAGGTGCTGAGCGCGGTCGCCGCCGCCTGCCCCGACGCCGACCTCGCCACCACGACCTCGTCGCTCAGCATCGCCGAGATCGCCTCCGCCGGCGGTATCGACGGCCGCCTCTTCGGCCTCCACGTCTTCAACCCGGTGCCGCGGATGAAGCTGGTCGAGGTCTGCTTCCCCAAGGTCCCCGACGGCACCCGCGAGAAGGCGCTGGCCTGGTGCGCGGCGCTGGGCAAGACCGCCGTCGAGGTCCCCGACGAAGCCGGCTTCGTCGTCAACCGCCTGCTCTTCCCCTACCTCTTCGACGCGGTGCGGCTGGTCGAACGGACCGGCATGGATCCGGGCGAGGTCGACTCCTGCATGAAGCTCGGCGCCGGCCACCCGATGGGCCCCCTGGCCCTGCTCGACTTCGTCGGCTTCGACGTCGCCGCGGCGATCGGCGAAGCCCTCCATGCCGACTCGGGCGAGCCCGCCCACCAGCCGCCGAGGCTGATGACCGACATGGCCGCCGAAGGGAAGCTGGGCCGCAAGAGCGGCGCCGGCTTCTACAGCTACGATTAGAAGCCGCCCGAAAGCCGCAGCTAGCGTTTTCCGGCCAGGTCCCAGATCACGTCAGCCGGGGAGATGCCCTGGCGGCGGGCGATTCTCTCGACCTCCTCCCAGGGGAGCTCGGCCTCGGGCAGGTCGTCCCAGCGAGCCAGGTCGAGTGCCTCGATCGCGCCCTTCAGGGCCGGGCCCAGATGCTCCTCGGAGCGCAGCAGCGCCCTCAGGACCTCCAGCTGCTTGTCGCTCAAACGCACAACCCACATGCGGCACCTCCAGGGTCGAGCAGGACGTGGGTTGCTCGGGAAACCTAGGAGGCGGAGCGGACGGAACTGCTGATCCTGACCGCCTCGACGCGGTTCTCGCGCACCGACTCGACCCGGATCGTGTAGCCGTTGGCCTTGATCGTGTCGCCCCGCTTCGGCAGCCTTCCCAGCTCGCCGAAGACGTAGCCGCCGACCGAGTTGTAGGCGTCGGTGTCGACCGGCAGCTCGATCCCAACGTCGGCCAGGTCGCCGAGCGAGACGTGGCCGCGGACGAACCACTCGCCTCCGGCGAGGCGGCGCAGCGCGGCGGCCCGCGGATCGGTCTCGTCCTCGATCTCCCCCACCACCTCCTCGAGGATGTCCTCGACGGTGACGATGCCGACCGTGCGGCCGTACTCGTCGACGACGACCGAGATCGAGGTGCGCTGGACCTGCAGGTCGTGCAGGAGGTCGTCGAGGGGGCGGGTCTCGGGGACGATCACGGCGTCGCGAACCAGCGGCTCGATCCGCGCCTCCGGCCCGTCGCTCATGTAGAGCCGGGCGAGGCTGTTGTTGTGGACGATCCCCTTGACCCGGTCGGGGTTGTCGTCCTCGATCACGACCAGGCGGGTGTGGCCGGAGGTGACGCAGCGCCGCAACGCCGTCTCGACGGTGTCGTCCGAATCCACCGTGACCACGGCCGGGATCGGCGTCATCACCTCGCGCGCCTCCTGCTCGTGCAGGTGGAAGACGCCGCCCAGCATCCCCGCCTCGCCCGGGTCCAGGGTGCCGCCGAGCTTGGAGCGGTCGATGATCTGCTTCAGGTCCTCGGCCGTGTGACGCTCCTCGATGTCGGTCGGGTCGACGCCGAAGAGGCGCACGATCGCGTTCGAGATCGCGCTCAGCCCGATCGTAACCGGGGCGGTGACCATGCGGAACCAGTTGAGCGGCCGCGAGACCCGGCGGGCGGTGCGCTCGGCGTGGCTGATCGCCAGCATCTTCGGCACCTGCTCGCCGACGCTGATGTGGAGCGCGGTGACGAGGGTGAAGGCAATCGCGACCGAGAGGCCGACGGCGAGGCCGTGCGAGAGGCTGCCGAAGGCCGGCTCCAGCAGCTCCGCCAGCGCCGGCTCGCCGAGGAAACCGATCCCGATCGAGGCCATCGTTATCCCCACCTGGCAGGCGGAGAGCGACTCGTCGATCTTGTCGAGCTGCCCGATCACGGCCTCGGCCCCGGCCTCGCCCTCCTCGGCGAGTTGCTCGATCTTGCCGCGCCGCGTGCGAACCAGCGCGAACTCGGCCGCGACGAAGAATCCGTTGATCGCCACCAACAGGAGCAACAGGACGAGCAGCAGCACGCTCATCGACTAGGAGCCTGCCGCTTTGGCCCGGTACTTCGGGGGAGGTCGTCTTCGGCCATTCGGCATTCGTGAATATAGCTTTCCGGGCCGCGGAACCCAGCGAGGTGCCATATTGGACGCGCATGCGCGTCGCCAGTCTGGTCCCATCCGCCACCGAGATGCTGTTCGCCCTGGGGCTGGGTGAGGCTGTCGTCGCGGTGACCCACGAGTGCGACCACCCGCGCGAGGCGCGCACGCTGCCGCGGCTGACCCGGACCGTCCTCCCGGCCGGCCTCGACGCCCGCGAGATCGACACGGCGGTGAAGGCGACGGTCGGCGAAGGCCGGGCGCTGTACGAGCTCGACGAGGCCCGGCTCGACGAGCTCGCCCCGGACTTGATCGTCACCCAGGCGGTCTGCGACGTCTGCGCCGTCTCCTACGAGGACGTGCTCGAGGTGGCGGCACGGCTGCCGAGCAAGCCCCGGGTCGTCCAGCAGGACCCCAGCACGCTGGGCGAGATGCTGGAGGACGTGATCCGGCTCGGCGAGGCGACCGGGATGGAGGCGGAGGCGCACGAGCTGCGGGCCGAGCTGGAGGGGCGGCTGGCGACGGTGCGCGCCGCGGTCTCCGGGGCGAGCCTGCCGCGGGTGATCGCGCTGGAGTGGCTCGACCCCCCCTACGTCGGCGGCCACTGGCTGCCGGAGATGGTCTCGATCGCCGGCGGCGAGGACGTCGCCGGACCGCCGGGGCTGAAGTCGCCGGAGGTGCAGTGGGGCGCGCTCGCCGGCCTCAACCCCGACGTGGTGATCGCGATGCCCTGCGGCTGGTACGTCGAGGAAGCGCAGGCGCAGGCCCTGCGGCACTGGGAGCGGATCGCGACCCTCGGCGCCGGCCGCGTCTTCGCGGTCGACGCGGCGTCGACCTTCTCGCGGCCGGGGCCGCGCCTTGTCGACGGCGTCGAGCTGCTCGGGCACATCCTCCACCCCGACCTCGTCGACCCCCCCGGCAACATCGGCTTCGCCGAGGTGCGGGCGCCGCAGGCGCGCTTGGGCTGAGGCTACGAGCTCGCCTCCCTCTGCGCCGCCGCGAGCTCGCGGCGGACGACATCGGTCTGGTTTGGGATCCGCAGCCGACGTTCGAGCACCGGGATCGCGTCCTCGGGGCGGCCGCTGAGGCGCAGCGCGTTGCCGAGGTTGAACAGCGCGTAGGCGTAGTTGAGGTCCGTCGTGCCCGGCGGGAAGGCACGGACGGCTTCTTCCAAGACCGGGACCGCTTCCTCGTACTGGCCGGCCTGGATCAGCTCGAAGCCTTCTTCGTTGAGGCTGCTGCCCAGCGCCGGATCGTCCCCCGCCGGGGCCGGGGCCGGGGCCGGCGCCGGCGCGACGCCTTTCTCTTCGGATCCGCTGCTCGCACCGCCCCCCTCGGCGTCGCGGGCGGCCAAGCTGGAGTCGGTGGTTCCGCCGGGCTCCCGGGGCGAGTCGCTGTCGAGCAGTAGGAGGGCGCCGGCCAGCGCGGCGAGGCCGACGAGGACCAGGGCGATTCTGCCCGCGACCCGGCGCGGCGGGCTCGGCTCGGGTTGGCGGCGAGGCGGCGCCGGCGGAGCCGGCTCCCTGCGCTGAGCCGACTCGGTCGGCCGCAGGCGCTGGGTTGGCTCCGCGGTGCGAGACGCGCCGTCGAGCCGCGCGAGCGCCTCTCGCGCCGAGGCGGGGCGCTTGTGCGGCTCGGGGGCGGAGAGGCGATCGGCGAGCGCGCGGAGACGACGCGACGGGCTGCCGCCAATGCAATCGCCCAGGAGGACCCCGCAGGAGTAGAGATCGGATCGCTCCGTCGCGGGATTGCCGCTCATCACCTCCGGTGCGACGTAGCGAGCGGTGCCGAGCAGGTTCCCGGTTCGGGTCAGGGCGGTCGCGTCCCGCGGCAGGGCGATGCCGAAGTCGATCAGCTTGACGCCGCCATCCGGTGCGATCAGGACGTTCTGCGGCTTGACGTCCCGGTGCAGGATGCCAGCCGCGTGGATGTGGGCGAGGGCGCCAAGAAGCTCTCGGGCCAGCCCCTCGCAATCGATCTCGGCGCCCTTCGATACCCGCTCGGCCAGGTTGTCGCCGGGCACGTGCTCCATCACGAGGTAGGGGCGTTCTTCGCCTTCCGCGTAGTCGTAGACGCCGACGAGGTTGGGATGAGAGAGGCCCGCCGCGACCTGTGCCTCGCGGCGGAACCGGGCGACGAACTCCGGATCGGAGGCGATCGTGTCCGAGAGGACCTTGATCGCCACCGGCCTGTCGAGGACCAGGTCGCGCGCCAGCCAGACCGAGGCCATCCCACCCCGTCCGAGCAGACGCTCGAGCAGGTAGCGCTCTTTCAGCCGGGCTCCAGCGGCGATCATGGCGGGATTCCCCGCGCCGAGCCCCTCAACCGGGGCCTTCGCCAAGCGCCTTTCCGGCCATGGGAACCGCTTACCCGCAGCAAGGCCCTCTCAAGCGACGGGCCTAGGCGACCGCGATCGCGCCGACGATCGAGACGAGGGCCACCGCCGCAATCGCCGCCAGCTCGACCGCGAGCCGGTTGCGCCCCAGCATGCCGCGCTCGCCGGCGACGATCGCCAGCGCGCAGAGGACGCCTGCCGCCAGGCCGCCGAGGTGTCCCCCGATGCTGATTTCGGGATTGCCGAAGGTGATCGCGAGGTTGAGCAGGAGGACGATGCCGATCGAGGACGCGAGGCCCTCGATCCCGCGCTCGCGAGCCATCACGAAGGTCGCCCCGAAGATGCCGAACACGGCACCCGAGGCGCCGATGGTGAGCGAGTCGGGATCGAGCAGGATCGCCCCGAACGACCCGGCGAAGAGCGAGGCGAGATAGAGGGCGACGAAGCGGGGCGTTCCGATCCCCGGCTCCAGTATCCGGCCGAGGAAGAAGAGGGCGAACATGTTGAAGCCGATGTGGATCAGGCTGGCGTGGAGAAAGCCGCTGGTCAGCAGCCGGTACCACTCGCCCTCGGCGACGAAGGGTCCGAACAGGCCGAAGTCGAGCAGGATCGAGTTGCCCCCGCCGGGGCTCAGGCCGCCACCGCCGCCGGCGATCTCAACCAGGTAGGCGGCGACGTTGAGCGCGATCAGCGCGTAGGTGGCCGGCGCGTCGTAGCGACCGGGGGCGACCGCCCCCCGCGTCACCCGGGTCCTCTGGCTGGCGCACTCCGGGCAGCGCATGCCGACCGGCGTCGGCGTCATGCACTCGGGGCAGATCGGACGCCCGCAGGAGGAGCAGGAGACGCCCGTCTCGCGGTCAGGATGTCGGTAGCAAGTTTGGGCCACGCGGGACCGGGGACCCTACAATCGATTGCAGCCTTGTCCCTTGACCGAAGGAGGAGAGGAATGGAAGGCGCAAGCCCCGCAAGGCTCTACGCGACGCTGGTCGGCGGCACCCTGGTGGTCGTCGGCATCATCGGTTTCTTCTACAGCGCCTCGTTCGGCGACCCCGGCACGGTCGACAGCGTGTTCGGGATCTTCGCCGTCAACGCCTGGCACAACATCGTCCACATTCTCACCGGCGCGCTCGGGTTGCTGGTCGCCGGCTACGCAGCGCGCGAGTACGCGCTGGGGCTGGGGGTCGTCTACCTGGTGGTCGCCGCCTGGGGATTCATCATCGGCAGCGGAGACTCGATCCTCGGCTTCCTCCCGGTCAACACCGAGGACAACGTCCTCCACCTGGTCCTCGGCCTGCTCGGGGTCGGCGCAGGACTGGCGACGCCAGCGGAGCGGGTGCGGGTGGAACCCGGCGCCGGAGCTGGCCGGCCCGCTACCTGAGCCGGTCCGTCATGGCGCGCAGCCGACCGCCGGCCTGCTGACGGCTGCGACGGCGCGCCTCCAGCAGTACGAGAGCGCTGGCGGCGACACCGCCGGCGCTCACGGCGACCACCGGGCGGACCCAGTTGCGCGGGTCGCGCAGCGCCCGCAGCTCACTCTCGGAAAGCTCTTCGGCCCAGTCGGCCAGCTCCTCGGCCGCCGCCTGGGTGACGGCGGAAAGCGTGTCTTCGAAGCGTCCGGCCAACCGCTCGGGCGGCTCGATCGGGCGCAGCGCGTCGCCGAGCAGGCGCTCGACGTCCCAGCCGCCGCCGGTCAGGCTCTGGCTCGCTTCACTCATTGCTCATCTCCTCCTGAAGTTGCTTGATCGCGCGATGGATCAGGACCTTGGTGGCGCCGTCGCTGCGCCCCAGCGCGCGGGCGATCTCGCGGTTGTCCATGCCGAGCGCGAAGCGCATGATCAGCGCGTCGCGGCGGTCGTCGGGAAGATGGTCGAGCTTGTCGATCACCTGCCGCAGCTCCTCGCGGCCCTCGGCGATCGCCTCGGTCCCGTGGCGGGCGGCGATCGGGTCGGCGCTCTCCAGCGGCGTCTGCGGCCGGCGCGAGCGGTCGCGGTAGAAGTTGAGCGCGAGGTTGTGGGCGATGCGGATCAGCCAGGGACGGAGCGGCCGCCCGTCGGACTCGCGCCGCGCCCGGTCGAAGTGGCGGTAGGCCTGCAGGAAGGCCTGCTCGGTGAGGTCCTCGGCGTCGTGCTGGTTGCCGACCCGGTAGTAGGCGTAGGAGTAGACGTCCCGCAGGTGGTCCCTGTACAGGTCTTCGAAGGCGCGATCCAGCTCCGCCTTCGCGGCCGGGTCGAGGCTCGCCGGCTCGACGTTCTCCTGGTCGCTCACCCGGCAAGCCTAGAACCTCTCCGGCCCGCCGCTCAGGCGGCCGCCCGCCTCGCCCGCTCGACCTGCCGCAGCCCCGTAACCCAGGCGTCGGTGTCGATCTCCCCGCGGATCAGCGCCGCCAGGCCGCTCAGCGCCTCGGCCTCGCCCCCTGCCTCCGAGATCGCCTCGACCAGCAACGGCACCGCGTCGAGGCCCTCCGAGGCCTGCCCGATCAGGCCCGGGATCTCCTCCGCCGGCGTCCCCTCGCCGAGCAACTCGCCGGCGCGCCGGTTGCGGCCCGAGGGCGCCAGCACGGTGGCGGTCAGGTCGCCAACCCCGGCCAGGCCGGAGAACGTCTCCAGCTCGGCCCCGCGCGAGGTCGCGTACTCGAGGCACTCGCGCCAGACCTCGGCCGCCGCGATCCCGGCGGCGTTGAGGCCGTGCCGCTCGCCGGCCGCGGCGGCAAGCGCGGCGGCGTTCTTCGCCGCGCCGGCCATCTCGACCCCACAGACGTCGCCGGTGCGCTCGCAGACCAGTCCGGCGCGGTCGAAGACCTCGCCGAGCTGGGCGCGCAGGTCGGGATCGGCGGAGCCGAGCACGAGCGCCGCCGAGCCGGAGACCGCCTCGCGCGCGTGGGCCGGGCCGCCGAGGCAAGCGACGGCGCGGGCGCGGACGCGGACGCCGACGTACTCGGCCGGCAGCTGCCCGCGCGGCGGGATCAGGCCCTTGGTCAGCAGCAGCACCGAGGAGCGGTCGCTGACCCGGTCGGCGATCGCACCCACCGCCTGCGGCAGCGAGCCGGAGGGGATCGCCAGGCAGACCAGGTCGATTCCCGCCAGCTCGATCTCCGAGGCCGGCCGGACGTGCAGCGACTCGGGCAGCTGCATGCCCTCCAGGTAGCGACGGTTCTCCCCCGCCTCCGACATCTCGGCCGCCTGCGCGGGGGTGCGGGTGCCAAGCTGGACGTCGAGCCCGCCGCGGGCCAGCAGCACGGCGACCGCGGTGCCCCAGCTGCCGGCGCCGATCACGGCCGCCCTTCGCATCGGCGGCAGCCCCCCCATCGCTTCCCACTGCAGCAGGACGCTGGGCCAGATCCGCGCCGTCACGTTTTCGGCCAGCGGCGGCGAGGGCCGCTCGACCCGGGGGAAGGTCACCGCGCGGCCGAGCCTCACCTTGACCTTGCGGGGGCGGATCCGCCAGCCGCGCCGCACGTGCTCGGTGCCGAAGACCGCCGCCGGCAGCACCGGCGCGCCGGTCCGCAGGGCGAGATGGCCGACGCCGCGCTTCGGGCTCGCCAGGGTGCCGCTGCGGATCCGCGTCCCCTCGGGAAAGATGCAGACGGCGCCGCCGTGCTCGACCACCTGCCGCGCCGTCTCCACCGATTCCTCGTCCGACTCGCCGCGGCAGATCGGGAAGGCGCCGAGGCGCGAGAGCAGCCAGCCCTGCCAGCGCCGCTCGAACAGCTCCACCTTGGCCACGTAGTTCATCGGTCGCCCCCACGGCAGGGCGCCGCCGATCGCGAAGGGGTCGAGGAAGCTGCGGTGGTTGGAGGCCACGATCAGGCCGCCCTTGATGCGGCCGTTCTCGCGCATCTCGCGCACGTAGCGGAAGTAGACGAGGAAGAAGGGTGTCATCAGGACGCGCGCGACCAGGTACATCGGCCAGTTGACGCCGTGGCGGCGGGTGTACTCGTGGTAGCGCCGCAGGCGCGACTGGTCCATGAACACGGCTACACGGGCGAGGGTCCGGAGTTACCGGCGGGCGGGTCCTGTCGTGAGGTGGGGGTGTCCGGCCGTCGCTGGGTTTTTCGCCAGGGGCGTTCGCCTTGCTCTTCGGCTGGCGGGGCGAAAAACAGGACGCCGCGTCGTCCGGACACCCCCACCTCACGCCACCCGCCCGAGGTATCGCCCTTACCAAGCTCGTTCGATTAGCTGCTCCAGGTCTTCGCGAGCTGGAGGTTCGGGCGTGAACGCCAGCTCGGGGCGTATGAGCATCGACTCGATGGCTTGATCCAGCTTCGAGTGGTCTGCTCCGGCCTCGCCTAGGCCCGGTGGGTTGCCTGCCAAGTTGAGGATTCGGGGTTCGATTTCGCTTGGGTCGGTTCCTAGGGCTTCGGCTAGGGCGGCGATCTCCTCTGGGGCGCGGGGGGTCATGAAGGCCATTGCGCGGGGGAGGATCGCGGCGTTGGTCTCGGCGTGGGGCGAGCCGCAGATCCGGACCAGCGTCTGGCAGACCACGTGATGGATTGCGAAGGCGGCGGAGTCGATCGCGTAGCCGCAGAGGATCGCGCCCTGGGCGAGCGCGGCGCGGTCGCGATCGGGCGGCTCCTGGTCCAGGGAGGCGGCGATCAGATCGGCGCCGCGCAGCGCCGTCATCCGCGAGACCGGGTTGGCGAACGGCGTGTAGAGGGAATCGGCGCCATGGGCGAGGGCGTTCATGGCGCTGGCGCGGAGCATCCGCTCGGCCTGGCCGGTCATCGCCTCGGGGTCGGCGACGACCAGCTCGGGCCGAGCCATCGCCTCGACCCGGGCCTCGGCGCCGGCGGGCAGGCGGTGGATGCCGGTCATCTCGGCCCCGGAGAGCGTGGTCGGGATCGCGGCGACGCGGGCGCCGCTGACGGAGGCGATCGCCTTCGCGGTGTCGATCACGCGGCCGCCACCGAGGGCGACTACCCGCGAGGAGCGGGCGCGATCGAGCAGCTCCGCCGCCAGCCCGGGAACCTGGCCGGGCGGGACCGCGTGCGTCGCCTTGGCGGCCGCCTCCAGCTCCGGAGCGCCGATGAGGGCACGGGGCGTGGTCAGCAATTCGAAGCCGTCGAAGCCGTGCTCGCGCAGCAGCCGCGGCGCCTGCTCGACCCCACCCGAGCGGAAGACCACGACCCGTCCGGCGTCGCGCCAGACGAAGCTTTCGCTCACTCGGTGCGGACCGCGCGCGGGTTGACGACGGGACGAAGGTTCGGCTCGACCTCGGAGCGCAGGTGCTCGAAGTCGGGCGGCAGCGAGAGCTTCTCCCCGAGGTGCTCGAGCGGCTCGTCGACGGTGAAGCCGGGCCCCAGGGTGGCAATCTCGAAGAGGACGCCGCTCGGCTCGCGGAAGTAGATCGAGCGGAAGTAGAAGCGGTCGATCACCGGCGTCGGCTGCGCCCCGGCCGAGATCGCCCGTTCGCGCCACTGCTCGTGATCCTCGATCGTCGAGGCCCAGGCGACGTGGTGGACGCTGCCGGCCCCCTGCAGCGAGCGCTCCTGCGGCGGATCGTCGTGGGCGTAGAGACCGCCCCGCTTCTCGCCCCGCGCTTCCCAGCCGGGGTCGGCGGGCTCGAACTCGAGCGCCTCCAGCAGGCGCCCGCTCGCCTCCGGGGCGCCGCTGTAGGCGCAGACGGCGTGGAACCCCTGCAGCGCCAGCTCGGCCGGGACCTCCGGGTGGTCGGCGATCAGCGGCTCATCGTCCACGTCGGCGACCAGCAGCTCGTGCTCCAGCCCCTCCGGGTCGGAGAACCGCAGGGCGTCGCCAACCCGTTCGGGGTCGCGGCCGTGGGCCGTCAGGCGCTCGGTCCAGAAATCGAGCGAGTGCAGCGAGCCGACCCGCCAGACGATCCGGTGCACGTCGCCGGCACCGGCCCGTCCCGGCGGCACGCCCGGGAACTCGAAGAAGGTGAGGTCTGAACCAGCGCTGCCCTTCTCGTCGGCGAAGAAGAGGTGGTAGACGGTCGGGTTGTCCTGGTTGACCGTTTTCTTGACCAGACGGAGGCCGAGCACCCCGGCGTAGAAGTCGACGTTCTTCTGCGCGTCGGCGGTTATCGCGGTGATGTGGTGGATTCCCTCCAGCTTCACCACCGTCACGTATAGCATCCTCAGTCGATGAGCAAGGGACGGAGACGCACGGTCAAAGCCCTGGTGGTGCTCGGCTCGGTCTTCGCCTTCCTCAGCGTCTTCGCGATCTGGACCGAGCGCCAGGCGCTCAACACCGACGACTGGGTGCAGACCAGCGACCGGCTGATAGCCGACGCGAAGATCCGCGCCGCGGTCAGCGACTACCTGGTCGACCAGCTCTACGCCAACGTCGACGTCGAGCAGGAACTGAAAGAGATCCTGCCGGGCGAAACCAAGGACCTGGCCGGCCCGGTCTCGGGGGGGTTGCGCCAGGTGGCCGGGAACGGCGCCGAAGAGGTGTTGAAGACGACGACCGCGCAGGACCTCTGGGCGAACGCCAACCGGGCCGCGCACGAACAGCTGCTGGCCGTCCTCGAAAACAAGAAAGAGGCGGTCGAAACCGAAGGCGGCGACGTCACCCTCAATCTGGGAAGCCTGATCACCAACCTGGCCGATCAGGTCGGGATCGGAGCGCAGCTTGCCGACAAACTGCCCCCGGACGCCGGCCAGGTGACGATCCTGCGCTCCGACGAGCTGAAGGCGGCGCAGGACATCGCGGTGGCGATCAAAGGGCTGGCGATCGTCCTCTCCCTGCTCACCTTCCTCTGCCTCGGCCTGGCGATCTACCTGACCCAGGGCGGGCGCTGGGTGACCGTGCTTTTCTGCGGCATCGGCCTGATCGCCGCCGGCTTCGCGGTGATCGTCGCCCGCCAGATCGCCGGCGGGATCGTGGTCGACCAACTGGTGGCGGACGAGAGCGTCAAGCCGGCCGCGGAATCGGCCTGGTCGATCTCCACCTCGCTGATGACCAGCATCGCGACGACGGTGATCGTGATCGGCGTCCTCTTCGGGATCGCCGGCTGGCTCGCCTCGCCGACCGGCCCGGCGCGGGGGACCCGCCGTGCGATGGCGCCGGTCCTGCGCGACTACGCGGCCTGGGTCTACGCCGCGCTGGCGATCCTGGTCGGCTTCTACTTCCTCTCGGCGCCGACCCAGAACCTGCGCTCCTTCCTCACCACCCTCGTCGTTGCCGGCCTCGCCGCCTTCGGCATCCACGAGTTGCGCAAACAGTCCACCGAGGAGAACCCCGACCTCGAGCTCGGCGACGTCTTCGGCCCGACCAGGGACCGTGTGGCCGGGGCGGTCAGGAGCGCCAACATCGGCGAGCGGGCCTCGAGGCTGCGCCTGCCCGAGGTGCGCATGCCGGGCGGCGGCGACAGTGGCGCGGCGCCGGCGGCGGACGACGAGGAGGCTCGCCTGCGACGCCTCGAACGGCTGGCCGAGCTGCACCAGAAGGGCGTGCTCAGCGACGAGGAGCTGGCCGCCGAGAAGGCGCGCGTGCTGGGCAGCGGCAGCGACGCGTGAGAGAGCCCGCCTCCGGAATCGAACCGGAAACCTCCTGGTTACAAATCAGGTGCTCTGCCGATTGAGCTAGGCGGGCGCTGAACCGAATATAAAGGGCGTGAGCGGCGGCGTGGGAATCGACTCAGTGACGTTCCGGTACCTGCAGCCGGGCGAAGGAAGCGTGCTCAGCGAGGCGATCCGGGCCGCCTACGGAGGCACCTACGACGCCCGCTGGGTCTACGACCCCGACGAGGTCTCGGCGCGCCTGGAGGCGGGGACCTACGTCTCCTGCGTGGCGGAGACGGCTGCCGGCGAGCTGCTCTGCCACGAGGGGATGAGCCTCGCCGCGGCCGGCGACGCGGTCGCCCACTCCGGACAGGCGGTGACGATGCCGGCCGCCCGCGGCCAGCATCTCTTCACCCGCACCAAGCGCCACCTGATGGATGGGGCGAGCGAGCGCGGCCTGGCCGGGATGTACAGCGAGGCGACCGCCGCCCATCCCTACAGCCAGCGCGCGAACCTCGAGCTCGGTGCGCACGAGACCGGCTTCCTGCTCGGCTGGATCCCGGCCAGCGTCGCCAACGACGCGGCAGCGGAGCGGCGCCCAAGGCGCCAGTCGGCGGCGATCTTCTACACCAAGCTGAACGACGGTCAAGAACGCGAGGTCTACGCGCCGCCCCGCCACCGCGAGATCGTCGGCCGCACGATCGAGCTCTGCCAGCTGCGCGGAACGCTTGCCGAGCCGCCGGCCGGGGCCGAGCCAGCGGAGCGAACCGAGCTGCAGGTCGAGGTCGACGCCGACCACAACCTGGCCCTGATCACCGTCGTCGCCCCGGGCACCGACCTGGAGACCGCGATCGTCGCCGAGCGCCACCACCTCTTCCACAGCAGGAACCTCGACGCGATCTACGTCGACATGCCGCTCGACAACCCAGCCACCCCCCTTCTCGCCGACCACCTGGAGCGCCTCGGCGTCTCCTACGCCGGCATCTTCCCCAACCCCCGCGCCAACGGCGACGTCCTCCGCCTCCAGTCCCTCCACCGCCGCGCCCGCATGGCCCCCGACGACATCGCCGTAGCCTCCGAACACGGCCATGAGCTGCTCGCTTACGTGCTGGAAGACGCGGCTCGCGCCTGAGGCCTCAGGCCGGAACCTCCCGGGAAGTCAGGTGGGCCGCGACCTTGCGCTTGACGCGCTGGAGGGCGTTGTCGACGGTCTTGGTGTCGCACTCGAGGCGCTCGGCGGTGGCCTCGTAGGAGTGACCGTCGAGGTAGAGGGAGAGGACGCTGCTCTCCAGGTCCGAGAGGACGCCGGTGGTGCCGGAGAGGCAGGAGACGAGGCTCTCAAGCTCTTCGCTGGCGATCACCTGGTTGACCGGGTCGGCGACGCTGGGGCCGGGGAGGATCTCGTCGAGGGTGGTGTCGGAGTCGCCGGCCGCGGCCGGGGTCTGGCTGAAGGAGACGTACTGGTTGAGGGGGGTGTGCTTGTTGCGGGTGGCGGTCTTGACCGCGGTGATGATCTGGCGGGTGATGCAGAGCTCGGCGAAGCTGCGGAAGCTCGACTCGCGGTCGCTGCGGTAATCGCGGACGGCCTTGTAGAGGCCGAGCAGGCCTTCCTGGATCAGGTCGTCGCTCTCCCCGCCGAGCAGGAAGTAGGATGAGGCCTTGAGGCGGACGAAGCCGCGGTAGCGGCGGACGATCGCGTCGTAGGCGTCGGTCCGGCCGTCCTTGGCGAGAGCGACCAGATAGTGGTCATCAAGCTCAGGTTGAGAGTTAGGTTCAGCCCGCGTGGAACCGTTGAGGCGGCCCGTCGGGAGACGAAATTCCTGCGTAGGCGTAGATAGAGCCACAGATCCTTCTCCTTGTGAGAACGAAGGGTCGTGGCGCCGCTTACCTCCCCCGAGGCGCCCTTATTGGACTGGATCACCTCAGACTCAAGCTGAGGTTCACCCTTTATGGCGCGGTAGTCTTACCTCCCGGCGGAGTTCTGTCAACCCCAAATTGCAAGAAAATGCAATCGCCGTTGCAGGTGCTACTCGTGCGCTCGTTGCCGCGCCGCTTCGAAGAGCAGGGCGGCCGCGGCGGCCGAGACGTTCAGCGAGTCGACTTTGCCGGCTCGGGGCAGGGCCAGGAAACCGTCGCAGGCGGAGGCGACGCGGGGCCGGAGGCCTTTGCCCTCTCCGCCGAGGACGAGCACCGTCGAGCCGACCAGGTGAATGTCCCACGCAGCCTTCCCGGCCTCGGCGTCGGCGCCCCAGATCCAGAATCCGGCTGCGCGGGCGTCGCGAAGCCAGTCGGCGAGGTTGCGGACGCGGGCGACCTCGAGATGCTCGACGGCCCCGGCCGAGGCCTTGCAGGCGACGGCGGTGACCTCGGCCGCGCGGCGCTCGGGGATCGCGATGCCGGCAGCGCCCGCGAACTCGGCCGACCGAATCACCGCGCCGAGATTGCGCGGGTCCTGGACCTGGTCGAGCGCGACCAGCAGCGCGCCCTCGCGCTGCAGCAGCGCGTTCGGGTCGGCATAGGGATAGGGATCGACCTCGGCGACTACGCCCTGATGGTCCGGCGATCCGCAGAGGCGCTCGAGCTCCTCCCCGGGCGTCTCCGGCGCCCGCCAGACGCGGCGGACCCGTCTCCTCCCCCGCTCCGCCTCCTCGACCGGGCGGCGGCCATAGATGATCTGGCCCTCGGCCACGGTCAGGGCCTGGGAACCAGCTTGGCGCCGTCGGCCCCATCGCGAACCTCCCAGCCCAGCTCTGCCAAACGATCGCGAATCTCGTCGGCGCGGGCGAAGTCCTTGGCGGCACGCGCTTCCTCACGCTCGCGCATCAACTTCTCGGCCTGCTCGTCGGCCTCAGCTCCCTCATCCGGCTGGGCAAGGGAGCTGAGGCCGACGAGTTCGAGCATCTCGACCACTGCTTCGGCCGCCCCGGTTCCGGGAGCCTCGCCACGATTCGCTTCCGCCACCAGCTCGAAAACCTCGGCCATCGCTCGGGGGGTGTTGAAGTCATCCGCCAGCGCCGCGCGAAACGCCTCGACACGGGCGCCGGGGGAGGGGTCGGCGGAGCCTCCCCGCTTTTGCTCCGCCGACCCCTCCCCCGGCGCCCGTTCAGGGCTCTCAACGATGGGATGCTCACGGAAGAAGTTCCGCAACCTCTCGACGCGAGCGACGGCCTGCTCCATCTGCTCGGGCCCGAAGGCGAGCGGCTGGCGGTAGTGGCCGGAGATCAGGTAGTCGACGACCGCCTCCCGCCCGTAGCGGTCGAGCGCCTCGGAGAGCTGGAAGATGTTGCCCTCCGACTTCGACATCTTCTCGGCGTCGGTCTCGACCATGCCGTTGTGCATCCAGGCGCGGGCAAAGGGCCGTCCCGCCCCCTCGGACTGGGCGATCTCGTTCTCGTGGTGGGGGAAGACGAGATCGGAGCCGCCGCCGTGGATCGCGAAGGAGGGCCCCAGCTCGGCCTCGGCCATCGCCGAGCACTCGATGTGCCAGCCGGGGCGGCCCGGCCCCCACGGCGAGTCCCAGGAGGTGTCCTCCGTCGCTTTGTGCGCCTTCCACAACGCGAAGTCGAGCGGGTCCTCCTTGAGCGTGACCGAGCCTGCCTCCTCCCCCTGGTCCATGTCCTCCGTCCGCCGGTTGGAGAGCTTCCCGTAGCCGCTGAAGCTGCGCACGCGGTAGTAGACGTCGCCGCCGGACTCGTAGGCATGGTCGGCCTCGATCAGGTCGGAGATCAGCGAGACGATCGGCTCGATCGACTCGGTCGCCAGCGGCTCCGCATCGGGCCGGCCCAGCCCGAGCCGGTCGGTGTCCTCGAAATAAGCCCGAGTCATCCCCTCCGCGAACGCGGTCGAAGGCTGCCCGGCCTTCCAGGCCGCGTCATAGATCTTGTCGTTGATGTCGGTGACGTTGACAACGAGCTTCGCGCGATATCCCTCCGCCCTGAGAAAGCGGGCGAACAGCGAGAAGATGACGAACGGGCGAGCATTGCCGATGTGGATACGGCTGTAGACCGTCGGCCCACAGGCGTAGATGCCCACCTCCTCATCGGTCGGCAGGGCGCGGACTTCACCGCTCAGCGTGTCGCGTATCCGGACTTCCCGCATCCGCGAGATGGTATGCGGCATCTCGCGCGAACGGCGCCGGAGCGAGACTCATTGCCGACAGCGACGGTGCCGAGCTAGGGCGTGCTGTCAGGTCCTAGAGGGAGGGTCGGGGGTGTCCGGCCGTGCGCGGCGTCCTGTTTTTCGCACCGAATCCTCAGCGAGAGACGCAACGCGCCCGGCGAAAAACCCAGCGCCCGGCCGGACACCCCCGACCCTCCCCCAACGCCTGACTCAGAACGTCCTGTACCCAGCGCCCGACGCCGCCGCTTCGCGCCGCGCCCAGTCAGGGGCCGTCTCATCGGCCGCCGCCAGCACCTCGCGCCGCGCCCGCTTGGCGCTCGCCTTGATCTCGTCCTCGGCCGACTGCCGCAGCCGCTCTTCGCGCTGCTCGGCCTGCTTGCGGATCCGCTCGGACTCGGCCCGCAGCTGCTCCTCCGCCCGCGCCCGCGCCTTCTCCTCAGCCTCTCCTTCGACTTTCGCGACCAGCTGCTGGACCCGCTCCTCGGCCTCGCGGCGCACGTCCCGGGTCCCCTGCAGGACCCGCTCCTCGATCTCGCCCTCGAGCCGGATCGCCACCTGGCGCGCCTCCTCGGCCGCCGCTTCGGCGTCGGCCGCCCGTTGCTCGGCGGCGGCGACCCGCCGGTCGGCCTCGTCCTGCGCTCTCTTCAAGACCTCGCCGACCCGCCGCGAGGCCTCCGCTTCGACCTGCTCGGCCCTCTGCGCCTGCGCCTTCTCGGCTTCCGCGTTGGCGGCGGCAAACTGCGCGGTGAAGGCTTCGCGGTCGGCCTCGGCTCGTTGCCGTGCCTGCTCATAGGCCTGCTCGGAACGATCGCGAGCCGCCTCCGCGCGCGCCGCGCGCTCCTCGGCCTCGCGCCGCTGCCGGCGCTCGGCGGCAATCCGCTCCCGTCCTTCCTCGCCGATCTTGCGCAGCGCCGTCATCGCCCGCCGCTTCAGCTCGGCGCTCGCCCGCTCGTTCCCCGCCTCGGCCTCAGCAGCCCTCGCCTCGGCGACTGCAACGCGCTCCTCGGCGACCCGCACCCACTCCAGCGCCTGCCTGGCGACGCCGTGCATCTCCTCGGTTGCGGCGGCGACGGCCGTCAACTTGACTGCGGGCTCACCCATGTCGCCGGAACCTACTACGGGCCGCGGAGGGCTCGCTACCCCCGCCGCCGGCGCAAAGGCCGCAATTTGCGCGGACCCCGTCTAGGCTGACTTCGGCGCCACGCCTTCGCGCAGAACGCGCTTGAGGACCTTGCCGGTCGCGTTGCGCGGCAGCTCCTCGACGAACTCGATCTCGCGCGGCGCCTTGTAGGAGGCGAGGTTGGCCTTGATGTGGGCCTTCAGGTCCTCTTCGGAGAGCCCCGACTCGGCAGTAGCGACGACGAAGGCCTTCAACCGCTGCCCGAACTCGTCGTCCTCGACGCCGATCACCGCCGCCTCGACCACCGCCTCATGGTCGGCCAGCAGGTCCTCGACCTCGCGCGGGAAGACGTTCTCGCCGCCGGAGACGATCATCTCGTCGTCGCGGCCGTCGATGAAGAGATGCCCGGCCGGATCGACGTGGCCGACGTCGCCGCTGCAGAGCAGGCCGTCGATCGCCTCTTTGCCGCCGCCGCCGGTGTAGCCCTCGAAGGACATCTCGTTGCCGACGAAGATCCGCCCCACCTCGCCCCGCGGCACCTCCTGCCCGGCATCGTCGTAGAGGCGCACGACCGTCCCGCGCGGCGGCTGACCCGCGGTCCCCGGCGCCGCCCGCAGGTCCTCCGGGGTGGCGACGGTCGCGTAGGCGACCTCGGTCGAGCCGTAGAGGTTGTAGACGGTGTCGCCGAAGCGGTCCATCCACTCGATCGCCAGCTCGCCCGGCAGGGCCGAGCCGGAGAGCGAGGTGATCCGCAGCGAGGAGAGGTCGTATTCGTCGAGCGTCTCACCGGGCAGCTGCAGGATGCGCTGGATCATCACCGGCACCGCCCCCAGCACCTGGGCGCGGTGCTGCTGCACGGCCTGCAGGGTCCCCTCGGGGTCGAAGCGCCGCCGCAACACCAGCGTCGAGGCGGTGGGCAGGCTCATGATGAAGTGGAAGAAGCCCCAGGAGTGGAAGAGCGGCGCCGCGACCATCATCGTCTCGCGGCTGCGGAAGGGGATCTTGTCGATCAGCGCCGCCAGCGCAAAGAGGCCGTCGGGGCTCGAGCGCTGCGCCCCCTTCGGCGTTCCGGTCGTGCCCGAGGTGAGGATCACGAAGCGCGGTTTGTCGGGTGGCGGCTTCAGGTTCGACTCGTCGTTGGCGGCGATCAGCGTGTCGAGCGTGCGGGCGTCGGTCTCCTCGTCGGACCAGGCGACGATCCGCTCGACGCTCTCGTCGACCCCGTCGAGCAGGCCGGCGAACTCCTCGTCGTAGACGAGCGCCTTCGGGCCCTCGCGCTTCATCACCTCGGTCAGCTGCGGCCCGGCGAACATCGTGTTCAGGTAGAGGGCGCTGGCGCCGAGCTTGGCGGTGGCGAGCGTCGCCTCGATGAAGCCACGATGGTTGCGGCACATGATCCCGACTCCGTCGCCGTAGCCGATCCCGAGCTCGGCGAGACCGTGGGCGAGGGCGTTGGAGCGGTGGTGGAGCCGCTCGAAGCTGAGCGAGCCGCGCTCGTCGATCAGCGCCGTCTCCTGCGGATAGTGGATCGCCGCGGTGGTGATGCCGAGGGCCGGCGAGGCGCCCCAGCGCAGGAAGGCGGAGACGACCTTCACCGACTTGTCGGGGCGGTGCATGCCGAGGACTCCGGCCTCGTGCAGCACCCGGAGCTCGAACGCTTTGTCGGCGACGGCCTGGCGGGCGGTCAACGCTATGGAACCGGTCTTTCCCATCGGAGCGGGAAGCCTAGACGGTCCTAGTCGCTCTCGATCAGGGCGACCGCCATGCAGGCGATTCCCTCGCCGCGACCGATCCAGCCCATCCCCTCGTTGCTGGTCGCCTTGACGCTGACCCGGGCCGAGGTGGCGGCGGCGATCGTGCGCTCCATCTCGGCCCGGTGAGGGGATAGGCGCGGCTGCTCGCAGACGAGCGTGGCGTCGACGTTGACGATGCGACCGCCGATCGTGCCGACCACGGTGCGCAGCAGGTCGATCGAGTCGGCGTCGCGCCAGCGCTCCTCGTCGTCGGGGAAGAGGCTGCCGATGTCGCCACCCCCGGCGGCGCCAAGCAGGGCGTCGATCACCGCGTGGGTGAGCACGTCGGCGTCGGAGTGTCCTTCGAGGCCCCGCTCGTGCTCGATCTCGACCCCGCCGAGGATCAGCGGTCGTCCGTCGGCGAAGCGGTGGCTGTCGTAGCCGATCCCTACCGGGCTCATCGCTTCGGATTCTCGCCGACCGCGGCGCCGAGCGGCTCCAGGCGCCGCTGCCGTTGCTCGAATACGCAGATCTCCCCCACCCCGAGGTCGGCGAGAAACTCCAGCGCGCGGTCGTAGCCGGAGCCAACCTCCTGCGGTCGGTGGGCGTCGGAGGAGAGCGCGAACGCCGCCCCGGCCTCGACGCACATCTCGGCGAAGGCACGGGACGGGTAAAGCTCGCCGACCGGCTTGCGCAGGCCCGCGGTCGAGACCTCGACCGCGATCCCGCTGGCCGCGATCGCCTCGATCGCCGGCTCGTAGAAGGTGCGCGGGTCCCGCTCGGGCAGCGGCCGGTCGCTGCCCCAGACCTTGACCAGGTCCGGGTGGGCGAGGATGTCGAAGAGGCCGCAGCGCGCGCACTCGGCCAGAGCCTCGAAGTAGCGCCGCCAGACCTCGTCCGGGTCGCCCTTCCCCTCCCAGATGTCCCAGCCCGGATGGTCGACCGCCATCTCGCCGACGAAGTGCACCGAGCCGACCACGTAGTCGAAGTCGCGCGCGTCGAGCAGGGTCGCGGTGCGGTCTTCGGCGCTGGGGACGAAGTCGCACTCGACGCCCAGCTTCAGCCCGCTGCCGCGGACGAACTCGCAGTAGGCATCGAGGTCGTCGACGGCCTGCTCCTCCCAAAAGGGATGGCGCCAGAGGTCGAGCGACTGGCGGAAGCGGTAGACGTGCTCGGAGACGCCCAGCTCGCCGATACCCGCCGCGGCCGCCGCCTGCCGATAGCGGTCGACGTTCTCGGCGGTGAAGTACCGCTCCGGGGGAGTCCCATCCTCGTCCGGCCGCAGGTGCAGGTGGTAGTCGGTCAGCACGGCCCGCACGTTACCCGCCGACGGGCCGAATCCGGACGCGTAGCGTCCGGATTCGGCCCGTCGGCCCAGATAACCTCGGCTCATGGTCCACCTGCGGATCGTCATCCCGACGGATCGATCCGAGAAGGTTCTCGGCCTACTCGAAGCGACGCCGTCGGCCTGCAACCTCGTCTTCCTGCCGGGGGCCGCCCGTCAGCCGGACGGCGACGTCCTCCTCTGCGACGTCGCCCGCGAGGACGCCAGCGTCGTCATCGAGGACCTCAAGGAGCTGGGGATCCCGAGGGACGGCTCGATCGCGCTGGAGCAGATCGACTCGCAGCTCTCCGAGGCGGCCGAGCGGGCGGAACGGGCGGCGCGCGGGGCGCCGTCGGACGCGGTCGTCTGGGAGGAGGTCGAGGCCCGCACCTCGGAGAGCATCGAGCTGAGCGGCAACTTCCTCGCCTTCATGGTCCTCGCCTGCCTGATCGCCTCGGTCGGGATCTTCACCGGCTCGCCGATCCTGATCGTCGGCGCGATGGTCGTCGGCCCCGAGTTCGGGCCGCTGGCCGGGCTCTGCGTGGCGGTCGTCGAGCGGCGCCTCAATGTCGGCCTGCGCTCGCTGGCTGCGCTCGCGCTCGGCTTCCCGGTGGGCATCACCGCTGCCTTCCTCTTCACCCTGATCGCCGACGCGACGGGGCTGATCGAAGCCGGCTTCGAAAGCACCCAGAACCCGCTGACGCAGTTCATCGCCGAGCCGAACGAGTTCTCCTTCATCGTCGCCTGCTTCGCGGGCGCCGCCGGCGTTCTTTCGTTGACCTCGGCCAAGTCGGGCGCCCTGGTCGGCGTGCTGATCTCGGTCACGACGATCCCGGCCGCGGCCAACATCGGCGTCGCCGCCGCCCTCGGCAACTGGTCAGACTGGCGGGGCGCGATGGCTCAGCTCAGCCTCAACCTGACCGCGATCGTCCTCGCCGGCGTCGGCACGCTCTACATCGAGCGCCTGCTCTTCGAGCGGCGCCGCCTGCGCCATCTCGGCGACGAATCGCGGGCCGTGGCCGGCCTGCCGGCCGAGGACGGGCGCAACGCGGCGAGGGACCGCGAGGCGGGCGCCGGCCGATGAGGCGCCAGCTCGCGATCCTCCTCGCCGCCTTCGCCACCGGCACCGCGGTCGCGGCGGCGTTTGGCGCCGCGAACTTCGGCACCGCCCTCGGCATCGGCCAGCTCTGCTTCGCTGGGGCTTTGGTCTTTGTCCTCCTGCTAGGCGGCGAAAACCAAGCAGGTCGGGGGATGCAGGGGGGCCGGTGAGGGGAGCGCACGGACGGCTGAAGACCCCCGAGATGCGCAGGTTTGCAGCCGCCTAACGCTCGGCGAGCAGAAGCTCGGCCACACGCAGGTCCAGCGGCGTCGTCACCTTCAGGTTCTCCGCCGAGGCGGGATGGATCAGCACCCTCCCCCCCGCCGCCTCGACCAGCATTGCCTCGTCGGTGGCCATCGGGGCCTCGTCCGGATAGGCCGCCAGCGCTCGGCGCAGCGCCTCCGTGCGGAACGCCTGCGGCGTCTGCGCCGCCCACAGCTGACCGCGATCGAGGGTCGCCTCCACAACGATTGGCGAGTTGACCACCGCGGGCGGTGGGTAACTCGCCACTCGATCGGTTGATTCACCTGTCGGAGCCCGCTTGACCGTGTCGGTGACCGGGACGGCGGCGATGGCGCCGTCGGCCTCGGCGTCCGCGGCCAGGGCCCCGACCACGCCCTCGACCAACTCCGGCGTGACCAGCGGCCGCGCCGCGTCGTGGATCGCCACCAGCTCGGTGCCGACCGCCGCCAGGGCGTTGGCGACCGACTGAGCGCGGGTGGCGCCGCCGTCGACGACGCCGAGGTCGTGGCCGCCGAGGTCATGGACGTGGCCCGGCGGGCAGGCGACGACGATCGAGCGCACTCCGGCCGCGGCGCGGAAGGTCGCGATCGACCACTCGACCAGCGGCCGCCCGGCCAGCGGCACGAACGCCTTCGGACCGCCGGCCCCGAGCCTCTCCCCGGAGCCGGCAGCCGCGATGATGGCGGTGACGGACGTTGCGGTGCGGGAGCTCATGCCGGAATCCCGCGCCTCGAGCGCCTAGGCGGTTGCCGCGAAACGCTCCTCCAGCAGCCCGTCGAGGTACTCCTCCGCGCCCTCCTCGTCCTTGTCGAGCGCGTACATGAACTCCGACGCGAGGATCTTCTTGGCCCGGGTGTACATCTGCTTCTCGCCGGTGGAGAGACCCTTCTCCATCTCGCGAATCGCCAGGTTGCGGACCACCTCGGCCAGCTCGAACACGTCCCCGGTCTTGATCTTCTCGCGGTTGTACTTGAAGCGCCGGTTCCAGTTCTTCGGCATCTCCGAGACGTCGTCGGTGAGGACGTCTGTGACCTTCTTGATTTCTTCCTCGTCGATGACCCTCCGCAGCCCCGCCTTGCCGGCGTTTTCGCAGGGGACCATCACCGTCAGTTCGTTGTGGAGGATTTTGATCGTCAGGTATTCCCGCTCCTCCCCCATCAGCTCACGGGCCTCTTTCTTCATCACCAGGCCTGCCCCGTGGTGCGGATAGACGACCTTGTCGCCCTCCTCGAAGTCGCAGACGTAGACGACGTCCTGCTCCGGGCTTGCCTCCATTGCCTCCTCTAGCTCGGGAATCTCTTGCTCCTTTCGATTTGCGACAGCGCCAATCGCCATCTGGGTTCAGCTTTGTAGGTACCGGTCGACCAAATCGACCTCCTGCAGCCTGCGCAGGCCCTCGCGGATGTCCTTGGCCCTGGTCGGGCCGACTCCGTCGACGGCCTCGAGGTCCTCGTCGGAAGCGGCGAGGACCTGCTCCAGCCCGCCCAGCTCCTGGACGATCTTCTGGACGACCAGCTTCGGCAGGCGCGGGATCAGGCCCAGCACGCGGTAGCCGCGCGGGGCCACGGGGAAGTCGAGGGTGTTGAGCTTGCGGTCGTAGCCGAGCAGCTCGGCGAGCCGACCGAAGTCGAGCACGTCCTCGTGCGGTAGGCGGGCCAGCGACTGCAGCACGGTGGCGAGGTTCTGCTCGGAGTCCTCGACCGAGTAGTCGCGGATCAGCGCCGACTTTTCGGCGGCGACGCCGATCATCGTCTCCTCCAGCTGCATCTCGATCAGCCGCCCCTCGGTGCCGAGCTCGACGATGTAGCGCTCGACCTCGACCGCCATCCGGGTCACCAGCTCGGCCCGCTGCAGGGCGGTGAGGGCGTCGTAGAGGACGCCGCGCCCGTCGAACTCGAGCACGGTGAGGCGGGTCGAGACGCCTTCGAGCCGGTCGCGGTACTTCTCCAGCGTCGCCAGGCCCTGGTTCGCCTTGGCGAGGACGGCGGGGATCTCCTGCAGGATGTACTTGGTGCCCTCGACGTAGAGGGAGACGACGTCGCGGCGCTGGGAGATCGCGATCACCAGCGCCTCGGTCTGTTTGGAGACGCGCTCAGCGGTGCGGTGGCGGGTGCCGGTCTCGGCCGAGAGGATGGTCGGGTCGGGCATCAGCTGCACGTTGGCCCAGACGATCTTCGTCGCCTCGGCGTTGAGGACGATCGCCCCGTCCATCTTCGCCACCTGGTAGAGCATCGCCGGCGTGTAGTCGATGTCGAGGTTGATCCCCCCCGAGAGCAGGTGGGAGATGTCGCTGGGATCGCCGACCACGATCAGGCCGCCGGTGCTGGCGTGGACGATGTTGTCGATGCCCTCGCGCAGCGAGCCGCCAGGCGCGACCACGTCGAGAGCCCTCAGCAGCCGGGGGTCCTGACGTTCCGCAAGCTCGTGAAGCTCATCCCCGGGCAGCGACGACATCACTACCTAGGATGGCAAATTCCGCTCTGGAATGCGGTCTGGGCAAGTCCTAGTGGACAGGTCGGAATGGACGCTGTCAAGTGAGTCGATCACTCAAGCGCCGAGTTTGGGCTGACGGAACCCGAGATCACCCATGCGGGGGTGGTGGGGCGCATCCGACATCGACCCCCTCTGGGTGGTGGATGTCGGATGCGACAGGCGGGCGGCTATGCGGCGGCGAGATCGCGGGTGGGATCGATGCCCCAGCGCTCGCCGACTGCGGCCAGCTCGGGGTCGAGGCCCCAGCGGTCGGGGCGCTCCTCGCCCTCGTGCGACGGGCTGGCGCCCTTCAGCGCCATGCAGCCGGTGTTGTCGCCGACGGCGCGGATCTCGGCCACGTCCTCCACGCTCAGCCGCTGCTCGGTGGGAAGGTGCGCGAGTTCGACCCGCTTGGCCTCGATCGGGCAGGCGTCTGCTCCGGTCTCCTGGATCAGCGTCGGCACCACGCACTCGACCGCGGGATGGGCGAGGTTCCACTGGCAGGCGAGCTGAATCGGGGTAAGCCGCGCCCGTTCGGCGATCGGCGCGATTCGCCCGAGCTTCTCCAGACCCGCCTCGATCCACCCCTCCGGGCGGAAGGCGCGGTGATCCCCCTGCGCCAGCTCCACCCCCGGCCGCAGGTCACCCCAGAAGAGACCCCCGTAGTCGACGACGCGGGTGATCACCTTGACCTCGTGCTTGCCGGCCGCGGTGAGGCAGAGCTCCCCCGGCCAGGGCTCGAACGGGTTGAGGATGATCATCGCCCAGTCGATCCGCTCGCCGAAGCGCTCGAAGCAGGAGATCAGGTCGAGCGTGAAGCCGTTGGCGGGGCCGGGCGCGACGCCGATCGTCGACGTCAACCCCGCCTCCCGCAGCGCCTCCATCCCGTCCCAGACCGCCTCACTCGAGTAACCGATCCGATCCGGGTTGTGGAGCAGCAGCAGATCGAAGCGCTCGACCCCAAGCCGCTCCAAGCTCCGCTCGGCAGCCATCTGGAGGTATCCCGCGTACTCGTCCGGCCCGCGCAGCCGCGAATCGGTGAAGCGAGGAAACCCCCGCGGCCCATCGCGCTCACCCTCGTAGAAATCGTGCCCCACCGCGCCGACCAGGCAGTACTCATCGCGCGGCACGCCGGCGAGCGCCCGTCCGAGGACTCGGTCAGCTTCCCCCTGTCCGTAGGTGTCGGCGGTGAGGACAGTGTCGATCCCCTCGCCGGGACGCAGCAACACTTCGAGCCGCTCCTCGGAGATGGTCTCGCCAAAACGCAGAAACCTGCCTCCGCTCCACGTTCCGATGGCGCTGCGTCCGAGTTCAGGCATGTCCGTGAACCATAAGCTCCGCTCGCGCGGGTGACATGGGGAGGGGGTGTCCGGGCGGGCGCGGCGTCCTGTTTTTCGCACCGAATCCTCGGCGAGAGACGCTACGCGCAAGGCGAAAAACCCAGCGCACGCCCGGACACCCCCTCCCCGTGACAGAACCCGCGCGCCGGGCGCTTAGGAGTCGCTGTCAGCTGAGTCGGAGTCGTCCGGCGCAGGCGGCGAGTCGTCGCCCTCGTCTTTCTTGGCACCGACGCCGACCTTCTCCGGCTCGGGCTTCGCCTTCTTCAGCGGCTTCTTCGGCGCGACGATGCGCAGCTTCAGCGGCCGGTCCTCCTCGTCGCCGGAGGCGTCGCGCTCGACGACCACGGTCGAGCCGGGGACCATCTCGCCCTGCCGCAGCACCTCGTCGGCCAATGGATCCTCGATGTAGCGCTGGATCGCGCGGCGCAGCGGCCGGGCGCCCATCGAGGGGTCCCAGCCTTTCTCGACCAGCAGGTCCTTGGACTCGTCGGTCAGCTCCAGCTGCAGCTCGTGCTCGGCGACCTGGACGCGGACCCGGTTGATCATCAGGTCGATGATCTCCTTCACCTCGGTCTTGGCCAGCTTGTGGAAGACGATCACCTCGTCGATCCGGTTGAGGAACTCCGGCCGGAAGACTTTTTTCAGGTCGCTCATGATCCGGTTCTTCATGTCGTCGTAGGACATGCCGGTCTCGTCCGCGACCGTGAAGCCGATCGAGGTGTTCTTGGCGATCTCCGAGGCGCCGATGTTCGAGGTCATGATCACGATCGAGTTGCGGAAGTCGACCGTGCGCCCCTGGGCGTCGGTGAGGCGCCCGTCCTCGAGGATCTGCAGGAGGATGTTGAAGACGTCGGGGTGCGCCTTCTCGATCTCGTCGAGCAGCAGCACGCTGTAGGGCTTGCGCCGCACGGCCTCGGTCAGCTGACCGCCCTCGTCGTAGCCGATGTAGCCCGGCGGCGAGCCGACCAGGCGGCTGACCGCGTGCTTCTCCATGTACTCGGACATGTCGATCCGCACCAGCGCCTCCTCGTCGCCGAAGAGGAACTCGGCGAGGGTGCGGGCCAGCTCGGTCTTGCCGACCCCGGAGGGGCCGAGGAAGATGAACGAGCCGGCCGGGCGCTTCGGGTCCTTGATCCCGGCGCGGGAGCGGCGGATCGCCTTGGAGACCGCGGTGATCGCGACCTCCTGGCCGATCACCCGCTTGTGCAGCTCCTCCTCCATCCGGATCAGCTTCTTGGTCTCGGCCTCGGTCAGTTTGAAGACCGGGATCCCGGTCCACATCGAGACGATGTCGGCGATCTCCTCTTCGCCGACGTCGGGGCGCTCGGCGCTGTCGCCCTCCGACCACTCGTCTTCGAGCTGGCGCTTGCGGGTCGTCAGCTGGCGCTCGGCGTCGCGCAGGTTGGCCGCTTTCTCGAACTCCTGGGCCTCGATCGCGGCCTCCTTTTCGCGCCGCGTCTTTTCCACTTCCTCCTCGAGGTCGCGGTAGACCGGCGGCGCGCTCATCGACTTGATCCGCATCCGCGAGGCGGCCTCGTCGATCAGGTCGATCGCCTTGTCGGGCAGGAAGCGGTCGGAGATGTAGCGGTCGGCCAGCTCGGCGGCGGCCGCCAGCGCGTCGTCGGTGATGTTGACCCGGTGGTGCTGCTCGTAGCGCTCGCGCAGGCCCTCGAGGATCTTGACCGTGTCCTCGACCGAGGGCTGGTCGACTTTGATCTGGGCGAAGCGGCGCTCCAGGGCCGAGTCGCGCTCCAGGTATTTGCGGTACTCGTCGAGGGTCGTGGCGCCGATCGTCTGCAGCTCACCGCGCGCGAGCGCCGGCTTCAGGATCGAGGCGGCGTCGATCGCGCCCTCGGCGGCGCCGGCTCCGACCAGGTTGTGGAGCTCGTCGATGAAGAGGATGATGTCGCCGCGCTGGGTGATCTCTTTCATCACCTTCTTGAGGCGCTCCTCGAACTCGCCGCGGTACTTGGAGCCGGCGACCAGGGCCGCCAGGTCGAGCGTGTAGATCTGCTTGTTCTTCAGCAGTTCCGGCACCTCGCCTTTGTTGATCCGGGCCGCCAGGCCCTCGACCACGGCGGTCTTGCCGACCCCAGGCTCGCCCAGCAGCACCGGGTTGTTCTTGGTGCGGCGGGAGAGGATCTGCATGATCCGCTCGATCTCGGTTTCGCGACCGATCACCGGGTCGAGCTTGCCCTCCTCGGCGAGCTTGGTCAGGTTGCGACCGAACTGATCGAGCAGTTTCGAAGATTTCTTGCCGCTGCCCTCGCCTTGGGCTCCGCCGCCACCCCCCTGGCGGCGGCCTCCAGGGCCCGACAGCATCCGGATCACCTCGTTGCGGATCTTGTCCGAGTCGGCGTCGAAGTCGAGCAGAATGCGCGCGGCCACGCCCTCGTTCTCCCGCACCAACCCGAGCAGGATGTGCTCGGTGCCGATGTAGTTGTGGCCGAGCGAGAGCGCCTCTCGCAGGGCCAGCTCGAGCACCTTCTTGGCGCGCGGAGTGAACGGGATCTGGCCCGAGGTGACCTCCTCGCCGGAGCCGACGATCCGCACCACCTGGGAACGGACCCGCTCGGTGGTGATGTCGAGAGACTCGAGCACGCGGGCGGCCAAGCCCTCCTCCTCGCGCAGCAGGCCAAGCAGGATGTGCTCGGTCCCGATGTAATTGTGTTTGAGCGTCCGGGCCTCTTCCTGGGCCAGGACCACGACCTGCCGGGCGCGCTCAGTGAATCTCTCGAACAAAGGGTTTCCTCTTCCTCAACCTCTCACTTGGTCAAAACGCAGTTGGTGGCCGGAAGTACCGCGGACGCCCATCGGATGCCGGGAAGCGTCCATGTCTCCCGCAGAGGATACCGAGACCGCCCAACCGGCCTTGGGCCCCGGATTGCCGCTGATAGCGGCTTTTCGGGCGTTGTTTGAGCCGCTGGGAGCGCCGCCCAGCGTGATCTTGGTCAATCGACGCGGTGGCGTTCAGCTGCGCATCGCCGGGAAAAGGACGACTTCCCGCAGGCTGCGGGCGCCGCTGAGGATCATCGCCAGCCGGTCGATGCCGAGCCCGACGCCGCCGGTCGGCGGCATTCCGTGTTCGAGCGCTTCGACGAAGAGCTCGTCGTAGGGCTGCGCCTCCTCGTCGCCCCGCGCCAGCTCCGCCGCCTGCTGCTCGAAGCGGCGCCGCTGCTCGTCGGGGTCGTTCAGCTCGCTGAAGGAGTTGGCGATCTCGATGCCGCCGATGAACGCCTCCCAGCGCTCCACCACCCCCTCCTCGGAGCGGTGCGCCTTGGCGAAGGGCGAGAGCTCCACGGGGTAGTCGAGGAGGAAGGTCGGCTGCACCAGCTCCGGCTCGACCGACTTCGAGACGAGGCCGTCGACCAGCTTGCCCCAGCCCTCGGCCGGGTCGGGCTCGGTGCCCATCGCTTCGGCCAGGGCCTCGCGGGTCGGGTGCTCGGCGACGTCGATCCCGGTCCGTTCCTGGATCGCCTCGCGCAGGGTCATGCGCCGCCAGGGAGGCGCCAGGTCGATCTCCACCCCGTCGCGCTCGACCACGGTCGTGCCCAGCACCCGCTCGGCCGCTTCGGCCACCAGCAGCTCGAGGTCATGGGCGGTCTTGCCGTAGTCGGCGTAGGCCTCGTACCACTCGAGCATCGTGAACTCGGGGTTGTGCTTGTGGGAGACGCCCTCGTTGCGGAAGTCCTTGCCCAGCTCGTAGACACGGTCGATGCCGCCGACGACGAGCCGCTTCAGGTACAGCTCGGTCGCTATCCGCAGGTAGAGGTCGCGGTCGAGCGCGTTGTGGTGGGTGACGAAGGGCCGCGCCAGGGCGCCGCCGTAGAGCGGCTGCAGGACCGGCGTCTCGACCTCGACAAAGCCGTGCTCGTCGAGCCAGCGCCGCACCTCGGCGATCGTGCGGGCGCGCAGGGCGAAGATGCGACGGCTCTCCTCGTTGGCGATCAGGTCCAGCTCCCGCTGCCGGTAGCGGGTCTCGACGTCCTCCAGGCCGTGGAACTTGCCCGGCGGCGGCCGCAGGCTCTTCGCCAGCAGCCGCCAGCGATCGATCGCCAGCGACAGCTCGCCGCCGCGCCGGGTCGCCAGCGCCGTCCCCTCGACGCCGACGATGTCGCCGATGTCGAGGTGGACCAGGAGCTCGAAGGCCTCGGCCCCCAGCAGGTCCTCGCGAGCGTGCAGCTGGATCTGGCCGCTGCCGTCGCGGACGTCGAGGAAGGCGGCCTTGCCGTGCCCGCGCCGGGCGACGATCCGGCCGGCGACCCGGTGTCGCGACTCGGTTTCGGCGCCCGCGGCCAGCCCCTCATGGGCAGCCCGCACCTCGGCTATCTCCTCCCGTTCGGAGAACTCATGAGGAAACGGCTCGATCCCGGCGTCCCGCAACCGCTCCAGCTTCTCCCTCCGATCACGCAGGACGTCAGAAAGCTCTTGGCGCTCGGGCTCGCTCATCGCGGCGCGAGCCTATCGGCCGCCTTGCGGCTGACGCAGGCGAAGGGCGGTGGCGATTCGTCCTCGCGGGAATTGATGTCGCTGCCCGCGGCAGCGACGATGATTGAGCACGGCCCTCGGCCGCGCGATCTTCAGATTGCATATCGCGGCCTTCGGCCACATTCCCGCGAGGACGAATCGCCATCGCCCACACGCATCCAGAGCTCGCTCGACGCACCAAAGCAATGGACGAGGTCGGTCAGCAACGACAGCAGGTCAGCGACTTCGATTCGGCGGGCGACAAGCTGGGCACTGCTCCGTGCCGTAGAGCCGGAGGCCGATTGCCCGCTGGGCGAATGTGGCCGCAGGCCGCGATATGCAATCTGTCTCCCGCGCGGCGCCAGCCGCGCTCCATCTCCGTCGCTGCCGCGGGCAGCGACATCAATTCGCCCAGCGGGCAATCGGCCTCCTGTTCACCGCCCGGTCAGCGGCGTATGAATCTAAGCCGACTCGATCTTGGTGATTTTGAGCTTCTTCTTCGGCCCGCGCGGGACCTCGACCGTGACCACGTCGTTGCGCTTGTGGCCGATCAGGGCTTTGCCGATCGGCGACTCGTTGGAGAGCTTCTGCTCGGCCGGGTTGGCCTCGGTCGAGCCGACGATCTGGAATTTCTGCGAGTCGCCCGATTTCTGGTCCTTGACGTGGACGATCGAGCCGAAGGTCACCTCGTCGGTGCCAACTTCCTTCTCGTTGATCACGGTGGCGCGGCGCAGCCGCTCTTCGAGCTGGGCGATCCGCTGCTCGAGCAGGGCCTGCTCGTTCTTGGCGTCGTCGTACTCGGCGTTCTCGGAGATGTCGCCGAACTCGCGCGCTTCCTTGATCCGCGCCGCGACTTCGCGCCGTTTCGCGGTTGAGAGGTGTTCAATCTCCTCTTTGAGCTTCTCGAGACCTTCGGGGGTTATTACGGCCTGCCGAGTCACTGTCGCTGACCTCGCTTTGCTTGCTGGAAAGGGGAGATGGCTCCCAGATCGAAAAAACGCCCGGGTGCGAGGGCTTGCGCCACACACACCAGGGCCGGAAGGCGCGTGATTATAGCGAGGGGCTGAGGCCGGCACTCAAGGGAATTTGCGCTGTGATCAGCTCCCTGGCGCGGGGAAGGTCGGCGCTGCGCTGGAGCTCCTCGGCGACGCCCGGCGGTGCGTCGAGCGCCTCCACATACCAGGGGTAGAACTTGCGCAGGTAGCGGCTGGCGCGGTCGGGGCCGAGGTGCTCCTCAGCGCGATCGATCGTCCACAGCAGCTCGCCCGCCACCTCCTCCCGCGAGGGCGGCTCGGCGCGGCGACCGGTCAGCTCCTCGAACAGCCAGGGATTGCCGAGCGAGCCGCGGGCGATCATCACAGCGTCGGCGCCGGACTCCCCGTAGGCGCGCCGGACCGCCTCGGCGCTGCTGAGCCCGCCGGAGACGATCACCGGCACCTCCACGCGTTCGACCAGCTCACGCGTCAGCCCGTAGTCGGGGCCGCCCTTGTGGCCGACGGTAGCCGCGCGGGGATGGAAGCCGATCGCCGCCACGCCGCCCTCCTCGGCGAGGCGGACGGCGAGGTCGAAGCCGGAGCGGTCGCCGGCCCGCAGCCCGGAGCGGATCTTCACCGTGACCGGTCGGCCGCCGCCCTCGGCGGCGCCGCGGACGAGCGCCAGCGCCAGCTCCGGGTCGCTCAGCAGCTCCGCCCCGGCGCCGGTCCTGCGCACCTTGCGCACCGGGCAGCCCATGTTGATGTCGATCAGGTCGGCGCCCGCCTCGGCGGCGATCGCGGCGCCGGAGCGCATCACCTCCGGATCGTGGCCGAACAGCTGCACGGAGACGGGGTGCTCGTCGGGGTGGATCCGCATCAGCTCGCGCAGGGTGCGCTCGTTGCGGTGGTGCAGCCCGAAGCTGGAGATCATCTCCGAGACGGCGAGCCCGGCCCCGTGGCGTTTGGCCTGCAGGCGCACGAACCAGTTGCCGATCCCGGCCAGCGGCGCCAGCAGGACCCGGTTGGCGATCTCGACGTCGCCGATCCGGAAGGGGTCAGTCAGCTGTGGGCGGGTTTCGCTCATGGATGAGACGCAGGCCCTTCAGGGTAAGCATCTCGTCCACCTCGTCGATCGTCTCGGTGAAGGGGACGATCGCCGCGGCGAGACCGCCCGTCGCCAGCAGACCCACCTCGCCCAGTTCGTCTTCGATGCGGCGGACGACGCCGTCGATCAGGCCGGCGAAGCCGAAGACGACACCCGACTGGATCGCGGCGCGGCTGGAGCGGCCGATCGCCGTCTCCGGCTCGGCCAGTTCGATGCGGGGAATGCGGGCTGCCCGCTCGACCAGCGCCGTCAGCGAGATCTCCAGGCCGGGCGCGATCGCGCCGCCGAGGTATTCGCCGGCGTCGGAGACGGCGTCGAAGTTGATCCCGGTGCCGAAGTCGACGACGACGCAGGCCTTCCCGAATCGCTCGTAGGCGGCGACGGCGTTGACGAGCCGGTCGGCGCCGACCTCGAGCGGGTTGTCGATCCGGATCGGCATCCCGGTCTTCACCCCCGGCCCGATCGTCAGGCACTCGGCGCTGAGGTAGCGCTCGGTCAACTGCTCGTACTGGGCGCCGAGCGGCGGCACCACCGAGGAGACACAGACCGCGTCGAGGTCATCGAGGCCGATCCCGCTGAGCGCAAGCATGCCGGCGATCCGCTCCGCCAGCTCGTCGCCGGTGGCGCCGGCCCGCGTCTGGAAGCGCCAGTGCTCAGCCAAGCGCTCGCCCTCGAAGGCGCCGAGATGGGTCTGCGTGTTGCCGACGTCGACCGCGAGGAGCACGGCGGCGGATTATGGCCGGATCGCAGCGAGGCGGGCCGCCGCCGTCTAGGATGCGCGTCGATGGACGCACGGCTCTACGTCATTCCCGCCTCGCACCCGAGCATCTGCTCGGAGCTGATGCTGAAGCACAAGGGCATCGAGTACAGGCGCCGGGATCTGATCCCGGTCGTCTCCAAGCTGGTTGTGCGGGGCGCCGGCTTCCCCCGCAACACCGTGCCGGCGATGAAGCTCGACGGCAACAGGATCCAGGGCTCGCGCGAGATCGCCCGCGAGCTGGAGCGCACGCGTCCGGAGCCCGCCCTCTTCCCAGCCGACACGGAGCAGCGGGCGAAGGTCGAGGAGGCGGAGCGCTTCGGGGACGAGGAGCTCCAGCACCCGATCCGCCAGATCCTCTGGTGGGGGATCAAGAAGGACCGGGCGCCGCTGCGCGGCTACTCGGAGGGGGCGCGGCTGGGGATACCGGTCGGCCTCGCCGTCAAAACCGGGGCACCGATCGTTGCCCTCTCGGCTCGCTTCAACGAGTCGACCGACGAGAACGTTCGCCAGGCGCTCACGGCCCTACCGGGGCTGTTACAGAAGGTCGACGAGTGGATCGAAGCCGGTGTGCTGAACGGCGAGCAGCTCAACGCCGCCGACTTCCAGATCGCCCCCAGCGTCGGCCTGGCGATGACGCTCGACGACCTGCGGCCGCTGATCGAGGCGCGGCCGGTCGGCGAGCTGGCCAAGCGGATCGTCCCGGACTACCCGGGCAAGATGCCGCCGATCCTGCCGCCGGCCTGGCTGCAGCCGCTGCGCAGCGAGCCGGCCGCCGCCTAGGCGGTGCAGCGGACTCACCCCATCGGCCTGGACGAGGCGACCCGCCTCGAGGGCGACAGCGGCCGGTATGCGATGCGCCTCGACGAGGCGTGGGAGATCTGGGGTCCAAGCGGTGGCTACCTCGCTGCCATCGCACTCCGTGCGGCGGGGCAATGCGCGGAGATCCCCCGTCCGGCGAGCTTCTACTGCCACTTCCTCAGCTCGCCGGCCTTCGCCGAGGTCGAGCTAACGGTCACCGTGATCAAGCGCGGTCGTCGCTCGGAGTCGATCTCGGTGGCGATGACCCAGGGCGGCAAGCCCGTCCTGCACGCTCTCGTGAGGACCGCGGCCGAGGCACCGGGATACGAGCACCAGGAGCCAACGGCTCCCGACGTGACGCCGCCGAACGAAGCCGAGCCCCTGACGCGAATGAAGGACGGCAAGCCGCTCTTCAACTTCTGGAACAACGTCAGCTGCCGCCGTCCCGAACGCCGTGAAGCCGGGGAGTCCAGGCCCGCCATTACGAGGGAGTGGGTGAGATTCGAGCCGACGCCGTGCTTCGACAACCTCTTCGTCGACGCCGCCCGCCCCCTCATCCTCCTCGACACCTTCGGCTGGCCCGCGGTTTGGCAGAAGTACCGGGGCGAGGGCTACACCGCGCCCAACCTCGACATCAGCGTCTGCTTCCATCGCTTTGCCGCCGAGAGCGAGTGGCTCCTGGTCGACCACGAATGCCCGGTGGCCGCCGCCGGCCTGCTCGGCGTCAGCGGCCGGGTCTGGGATACGAACGGCCGCCTGCTCGCCAGCGGCATCGCGCAGCTCTGCTGCATTCCCCTGGCCGGCTAAGCCGCAATCGCCAAGCGTCGCTGGGGGAGCTTTACCGTGCTGGAGCACGGTCAAAGTTGCATGCGCAATCGCTCCACGCGCTGGCCGGAGCCGAGGGAGGCGAGGGCGTCGGCGAGGCGGGTGCCGTCGGGAAGCGCCAGCTCGGGGTCCAGCTCCAGCAGCGGCGCCAGGACGAAGCGGCGCGAGGTGACCTCGGGGTGCGGCAGGGTCAGGCGCTCGGTGCGGAGCTCGATCTCGCCGAGCAGCAGCAGGTCGATGTCGAGCGGACGCGGACTGTGGCGCGAGGCGGCGACCATACGGCCCTGCTCTACCTCGATCGCCTTGCAGACTTCGAGCAGCGGTTCGGGTTCGAGCTCGGTGCGGACGCGGAGCGCGGCATTGAGGAAGTCGGGCTGGTCGAGCACCTCGCCGACCGGTTCGGTCTCATAAGCGGAGGAGACCGCTTCCACCTCCACCCCGTGCTCGGGGAGCGCCGCGATGGCCGCCCGCAGGTGCTCCCGGCGGTCGCCGACGTTCGAGCCAAGTCCGAGATACCCAACGCGCATCGTGCGGGCAATCTAGACGTGCCGGTAGTTAGCCGCCCATATGGGCGGCTAACTACCGGCACGTCCCCTCAGGCCTCCTCGGCGTCGTCCTCGTCCTCTGCCTCGGAGCGCTCCTGGGTTACCTCGACGCCGACCTCCTGGATCGCCAGGGGCAACGGCGGCTCCGGCTTCGCGGCGCGGACCCGGACCGACTCGCAGCCGTAGCGCTCGATCAGCCGCTGCCCGATCACCTGCGCCAAGCGCTCCAGGGTGCGGTAGCTGCGCTCGGTGGCAGCAAGGGCGACGATGTCGCAGACCTCGCCGTAGTCGACCGTGTCCTCGACCCGGTCGGTCAGCACCGCGTCGCAGTCGGGGACGTCGAAGGAGAGGTCGAACTCGAGCCGCTGGCCGACCTCACGCTCGGCCTCGCTGACGCCGTGGTGGGTGTAGATCGAGATGCCGCGCAGGTCGATCTCGACCCGCGACTCGATCCCGTTCCCGCTCGGCTCGTCCACGCAGGTGAACCTAGCCGATGGACAGCGCCCACACCCTTGTGAGATCGTGCTGCGAGTGGCAGAGCAGGTGACGATCGACCGTCGTTTCCGCGGGCCCGCCGGCAGCGGCAACGGCGGTTACTCGTGCGGCGCCCTCGCCAACTTCGTCGACCCCAACTCGGCCGAGGTGACGCTGCGCCTGCCACCGCCGCTCGGCCGGCCCCTGGCGGTGGATGCGGGCGCCGGCGAGACGGCGACGATGCGGGCCGGCGACGCGCTCGTCGCCGAGGCCCGCGCCATCGGCGACCTCGAGCTGGAGATACCGGCCCCGATCAGCATCGAGGACGCGGTCGCGGCCCGGGCCGCATCGCCGATGCAGCTGAACCACCCCTACCCGGAGTGCTTCGTCTGCGGATCGGGGCGGCAACCGGGCGACGGCCTGCGCGTCACCTGCGGCCCCGTCGACGACGAGATGGTGGCCTCGCCGTGGCACGTCGACGAGACCGTCGCGAACGATGGGACGGTGCCGCCGGAGATCGTCTGGTCGGTGCTCGACTGCCCCGGCGGGATCGCGGGCATGCTGCTGCCGGATCTAGGCCGCTCCGTCCTCGGCCGTCTCGCCGCCCGCATCTACGGTCGGGTCGAGGTGAGGATGACCTGCGTCGCGATCGGCTGGCCGATCGGCCGCGAGGGGCGCAAGCTCGAGGCGGGCTCGGCGATCTTCGCCGAGGACGGCGAGGTCCTCGCCCACGCTCGCGCGACCTGGATCGAGCTCAAGCGCTGAGGATCGCGTCGGCGACCTTCAGCGCCTGCGCCCCCTCGCGGACGTCGTGGACGCGGAGGACGTCGGCGCCCTCGGCGGCGGCGATGACCGAGGAGGCGATCGTGCCGCCGAGGCGGTCGCCGACCTCGGAGCCGTCGATCTTGCCGATGAAGCTCTTGCGCGAGGTGCCGACGACCAGCGGCCGCCCCAGCTCGCGCAGCTCGCCGAGCCGGCGCAGCAACTCGAGGTTGTGGTCGAGCGTCTTGCCGAAGCCGATCCCCGGATCGAGCCAGACGCGCTCCTCGGCGACGCCGGCCGCCACCGCCACCTCGAGCCGCTCAGCGAGGAACGCCTTGACCTCGTCGACTACATCGTCGTAGGCCGGATTCGCCTGCATGGTCCGCGGGTCGCCCAGCATGTGCATCAGCACCAAACCCGCCCTGCGGTCGGCAACGAGCGCCGCGACCTCGGGGTCATGGCGCAGCGCCGTGACGTCATTGACGATCTCGGCCCCGGCATCAAGCGCCGCCTCCGCCACAGCCAACTTCGAAGTATCGATCGAAACCGTATGCCCAGTCGCCGCCAGCGCCGCGACCACCGGCTCGGTCCGCCGCCGCTCCTCCTCGACACCGACCTCCTCCGCCCCGGGTCTGGTCGATTCCCCCCCCACGTCGAGGATGTCCGCCCCCTGGGAGGCCAGCTCACGACCATGCTCGATCGCAACATTTGCATCGAGAAACAAGCCGCCGTCGGAAAACGAATCCGGCGTCACATTGACGACGCCCATCAGCTTCGGAGTCATACCCCGCAGTATCCCGCGCCAGCTTTCACGGCCAGCCGCGGCGGCGCGGCGGTCTCTTTTTCGCACCGCCTTCTCAGCGAGAGGCGGCGCACTTGAAGGCGAAAAAGGCAGCGCCGCGGCGGCGCACCCCCACCTCCCCACCCATGGATGGGCGCTCTCCTAACCCGCGTCGCTACCCGCGAACCCTGGCCGCGGCCGGGGCGAAGGCCTAGGCGCTTTGCCCCGCTCCGGCTTCGCCGGCTCCGCCGGCGGCTCGACCGGCTCGGCCTCCTCCTCGTCGTCCGCGAACACCTCCTCGACGGGCTTGCCGTCGAGGAGCGCCACGAACTGCTCGGCGTCGATCGTCTCGCGCTCGAGCAGGATGTTGGAGATGTTGTCCAGCTCGCCCCGCTTGTCGTTCAGCAGGTCCTTGGCGGTCTGGTGCGCGGCCTCGACGATGCGGCGGATCTCGTCGTCGATCTCGCGGGCGATCTCGTCGGAGTAGTCGGGTTCGGCGCTGAATTCGCGGCCCAGGAAGGGCTGACCCCGGTCGTGGCCGAAGACACGGGGGCCGAGCCGCTCCGACATGCCGAACCGCATCACCATCTGCTTTGCCGTCTCGGTCACCTTTTCGAGGTCGTTGGAGGCGCCGGTGGTGATCTCGCCGAAGACGATCTCCTCGGCGGCGCGGCCGCCGAGCGTCATCGCCATCGTGTCGGTCAGCTCGGCGCGGCTGGTCAGGAACTTGTCTTCGGTCGGCAGGCTGATCGTGTAGCCGAGCGCCTGCCCGCGGCTGATGATCGAGATCTTGTGGACGGGGTCGCAGTTGGGCAGCAGGTGGCCGACGATCGCGTGGCCGAGCTCGTGGTAGGCGGTGATCAACCGCTCCTTCTCGCTCATCACCCGGGTCTTCTTCTCCGGGCCGGCGATCACCCGCATGATCCCCTCCTCCAGCTCGTGCATGGAGATCTCGCGCTTGCCCTGCCTGGCGGTCAGCAGCGCCGCCTCGTTGATCAGGTTGGCGAGGTCGGCGCCGGTGAAGCCGGGGGTCTGCCCGGCCAGCGCGTCGAGCTCGATCTGCTTGCCGAGCGGCTTGCCGCGGGTGTGGACCTCGAGGATCTTCTTGCGGCCCTTGCGGTCGGGGCGGTCGACGACGACCTGGCGGTCGAAGCGACCGGGCCGCAGCAGCGCCGGGTCGAGGATGTCGGGCCGGTTGGTGGCGGCGATCAAGATGATGTTGTCTTTCATCTCGAAGCCGTCCATCTCGACCAGCAGCTGGTTCAGGGTCTGCTCGCGCTCGTCGTGGCCGCCGCCCATGCCGGCGCCGCGGTGACGGCCGACGGCGTCGATCTCGTCCATGAAGATGATGCAGGGCGAATTCTGCTTCGCTTGCTCGAAGAGGTCGCGGACGCGGCTGGCGCCGACGCCGACGAACATCTCGACGAAGTCCGAGCCGGAGATCGAGAAGAAGGGGACGCCGGCCTCACCGGCGACGGCGCGGGCCAGCAGCGTCTTGCCGGTGCCGGGCGGCCCGTAGAGGAGGACGCCCTTCGGGATGCGGGCGCCGAGCGCCTGGAATTTCTTCGGGTTCTCGAGGAACTCCTTGATCTCGTGCAGCTCCTGCACCGCCTCGTCGACGCCGGCGACGTCGCGGAAGGTGATTTTCGGCGCGTCGACCGACATCCGCTTCGCTTTCGATTTGCCGAAGTTCATGACGCGTGAGCCGCCACCCTGCATCTGGTTCATCAGGAAGATCCAGAAGCCGAGGAAGAGGACGAAGGGGAGGATGTAGGTGAGCAGCGAGAGCAGGCCGTTGCCGCCGGTCCCCTTGACGGTCGTCTTCACTTCGCCGCTCTCGAGCGCCTTGAGCAGACTCCCCTCGGTGTAGGGCAGGTAGCCGGTCGAGAAGCTGTCGCCGCCTTTTTCCTTGACGTCGAGCGTGTTGTCCTTGGTGTTGACCGTGACCTCGTCGATCTGGCCCTTGGCGATCAGGCCCGTCTTCGGTGCCACCAGCTCGTTGTAGGAAGGGGGCTCTTTGCCGGAGTCCGTGGTGATCACCTTCTGGGCGACGAAGGCAAGGATCACCACCAGCAGGATCGGGAACGCCGCGCTTTTGAAAAAACGCCTCACAGGGAAAAATCAGCGTACCAGGGCGATTTCAGCGCTTGGCTGCCTGTCTCGGCCGGCCACTAATCGTCCAACGCGGCGACGTGGTCGAGGTTGCGGTGGCGCTGGGCGTGGTCGAGCCCGTAGCCGACGGCGAAGCGGTTGGGAATGCGGAAGCCGACGTACCTCGGCTCGAGGTCGACGCGGAGGCGCTCGGGCTTGATCAGCAGCGAGCAGGCCCGCAGCGAAGCGGGGCCGCGGGCGTTGAGGTTGCGCATCAGGTACTGCAGGGTCAGGCCGGAGTCGATGATGTCCTCGACGATCAGCACGTGGCGGCCCTCGATCGGCACGTCGAGGTCCTTGAGGATGCGAACGACGCCGGAGGAATCGGTCTGGGAGCCGTAGCTGGAAACCGCCATGAAGTCGATCTCGCAGGGGATGGTCAGGTGCCGCATCAGGTCGGCGAGGAAGATCACGGCGCCCTTCAGCACCCCGACCATGAACAGGTCGCGGCCCTCGTAGTCGGCGCTGATCTGGGCGCCGAGCTCGGCGACACGCCGCTGCAGGTCCTCGCCGGAGACCAGCGTCTCGCCGATCGCTGAGTCGCTCACGCGCGGCAGTCTAGATCTGGGACCCGAGACGTGCCGTGCGTTTGGTGCCCATAGTGGTGTCTAAGTCTCGGCACGTCCGTGCTCGGCGTGGAGGATGCCGCGTTCGGCGATGGCGCGGACGCCGCCGCCGAGGTCGAGCATGGCGGTGCCGGTGCGCCGCAGCCCCGCGACCTCGTCGGCGTGGTTGGCGGCGCCGGCGACGGGGCGACCGGCGGCGCGGTCGGCGAGCTGCTGGACGACGAGGCGGCGCAGCGCCAGCGGCAGCGCGGCGAGGCGGTCGAGCGCGATCGTGCCCCGCGGCGAGCCGTTGGAGCCGTCGAGCTCGGCGGCGACGAGGGCGTCGAGGACCTCCGCCTCGTCGCGCAGCAGCGCCGCGGTGCGGAGCACGTTCTGCGCCGCCGCGGGATGGACCTCGGCCAGCGCCGCGGCAAGGCCGTGGCGGACGCGGTTGCGCGCGTAGGAGGGCTCGGCGTTGCTCGGGTCGTCGCGCCAGGCGAGGCCGCGTTCTACGCAGTAGGCGGTCGTCTGCTTGCGGGTGAAGCCGAGCAGCGGCCGTACCAGCTTGCCGTCGCGCGGGCGCATCCCGAGCAGGGCGCGACGGCTCGGCGAGGAAGCGAGCCGGTAGAGGATCGTCTCGACCTGGTCGTCGGCCGTGTGACCGGTCGCGATCAGGCCGTCCGGCGACGCCAAACGCGCCGCGGCGGCGTAGCGGGCGTCGCGCGCCCAGGCCTGCAGGTTGCCCGGCCCCTCCGGCCGTCGCGGCCGCTCCACCTCCAAGGCCACGCCGAGCCGCTCGCACAGCGCCGCGCAGTGGTCCTCGTCCTCGCCCGAGTCGTCGCGCAGGCCGTAGTTGACGTGCAGGGCGGTGACGGCGTCCGGTCCAAGCAGGCGAGCCGCGAGGTCGAGCAGGCAAACCGAGTCGCGTCCCCCGGAGAGCATCGCCACCAAGCGGGAGCCGGACGGCAGCAATCCGCCCCCGCGCACCGCCTCGATCATGCCTTCGCTCGCCATTGGCAGGCCCATCCCGGTAGTGGGTGGAGCGTCCTGTGCTTTCCACGGATGCGACCTCGGACGGCCACACCCGGCCTTCGGGAAAGGTTAAGCGGAACCCCTGCCGGGATGGGCTTCCGGTGCGGCTGGCCGGACTACATAAAGGGGCGTCGCCACCGGGAAGCCCTTCAGGTTGACCTCGCCGATCGGTTCGCAGCTGAGCCCCCGGCCGGAGAGGGCGTCGGCAACGCTGTCGGTCACCAGCACCTCGCCCGCCTGGGCCCGGCCGACGACGCGGTGGACGAGGTTGACGTGGGAGCCGAAGTAGTCGCCGTCGCGATAGACGGCGTCGGCGTAGTGGATGCCAACTCGCGGCCGCGGCCGCCGCGGGAAGCGGTCCAGCAACGCCACCGCCCATTCCGTCAGCGAGCCGGGGTCAGGCGAGACGACCATCACCTCGTCGCCGATCGTCTTCACGATCGTCGCCTCGGTCGGCATCGTCGCTTCCACCGTCTCGACGAAGTTCTCGACCACGTCGAGTGCCTCCAGGTCGCCCTCCTCCTCGGTGTAGCGGGTGAAGCCGGTGAGGTCGATGAAGCAGAGGGTGACCGGAACCCGCCCGACCTGCGAGCCGGCGGCCTCCAGATCGGCCTCCATGTGACCGACCACGTCCTGTTCCAGGAAGTAGCGCAGGTAGCGCGTATGGAGGTAGTCGGTCAGCGGCGCCGCCAGGGGCAGGATGTCGCCTGCCAGCCCGCCCATCTCCTCGGCGATCTCGAGCTCCGGCAGGGCGTCGCGAATCATCGGCTCGTGCACGTAGAGGTGGAAGAGGCGCACCTCGGCGTCGGCGATGCGGCGCATCGACTGCACGTAGACGCGGACCAGCTGCAGGAAGGCGACCAGCGGGAAGCCGGCGGCGAGGACGCGGGCGCAGTGACGCAGCGCCGTCACGTCTTCGGGGCCGAGCAGGCGCTGGCGGCCGAGCGGCGTCCCGAGGATGACGAGGATGCGCTCGATCAGCTCCGGCTCGAGCCCGGTCTCGCGCGCGACCTCCTCGACCGTCGCCTCCTCCTCGGCGCTCGGGAACAGCTCCTCGACGAAGCCGAAGGCGAGCCTGCCCTCGCGGCCGGCCTGCTTCAGCTCCTCGAGCGAGTGGCCGCGCTCACGCATGCGCGCCACCACCCGCGCCTGGGAAGCGGCGGCCACCGTCCAGCGACCGCGCCGCACCGGCACGACCTTCTCGGCCGCCCAGCGCTTCAGGGTGCTGGCCGGGACGCCCGAGCGCCGCGAGGCCTCACCGAGGGAGATGCGTTCGTCCGCCGCCATCGGACCTCGAGGCTAGAGCCAGGCGGGGACTGCACGACGAGCCGACCGGAGCCTCAGGGAGCGTCGAATCCCGGCTCATCCTCGCCGCGAGGCTCCCGGCGCAGGATGCGGCGCTCGGCACGCGCCGCGATCTCCGGCACGCGGAGGCCGATCCCGGGGCCGTCGGCGGAGGTGATCACCCGATCGAGAAAGCCATTGCGCTCGTACCAGGCGCGCTTGCGTGCCCAGCTCCGCGCGTATGAGGTGACGTCGAGCATGCCCAGGTGCTCCCAGTAATAGGTCTCGCCTTCGAACAGGACGGTGAAGTCGGGCAGGCGAAAGTCGCTGGGCGCCGATGGCGATGCGAGGGGCTGCTCGTAGCGAACGCTCGCGCCGGTCTTCAGCAGAGCTTCGAGGACGATCAGCTCCGACTTCGAGCGAACCATGGTGCCATCGCCCGCCTGGTGGATGAGCAGATGCCTGAACGCCGTCGCCCCCCGCTCGGCCGGACGCAGCTGCGGCTCGAAGAGGTTCGTATTGCGCAGGGTCACCTCGGAGTGCTCGGGACGGCGGAACTGCGCCAGGACGCTTATGTCTTTCTCGATCAGCAGGATCACGCGCTTTCGAAAGCGGGTCAGGGCGGTGTACAGAAGCTCGCGTGAGACGGTCGGGGCCTGTGCCGGGACAATCAGGATGACGGTGTCGAAATCGCTGCCCTGCGCCTTGTGCACGGTGATCGCATAGGCGAGCTGCAGCTCCTCGCCGGCATCGCTGCCGTAGTACCGGTAGGTGACGTCTCGCTGGGTGGAGAAGGCGAGGGTCAGGTGCTTACCATCACGATCGGTTTTCACCACCACGCCGATCTCGCCGTTGGCGACATAGTCGAGACCGGTTTTCGGCGGCGACGCCCGCCGGCCTCGATTCACGATCTGCATCACCTTGTCCGTCCAGACGATCTCCTCGTCCCCGAAGGTGACTCCCCGGCGACGGGATCGATTCAGCAGGCCCGCCTTGTAACGCTGCTGCACCCTTCGGTTGATGTCCTCGGTGCCGCCCGAGCCGGCCCTGACCGGGCTCAGGATCTGCCATCGCTCGGCTCCCTCGCCGGTCGGGCCCTCCGCGTCCAGCGACTGGGTGAAGGCGGCGTGGGCAGGTACGTTCTCGCCCTTCTCCCCGATCGCTTCGCCGATCGTCTCCCAGAGGGCACCGCCCAGCTCGGCCGGATTCGCGTAGAAGCGGGCCGCGAGATCGCCATCCGACTCGCCGCGCGCAACCGAGGCGAGCAACTCGTCGTCCCCGGCCGGCGGCGTCCCGCGCAGGTAGCCGTCGGCGAGCAGGAGAGCCCTGCTCTCGATGTCCTCGTGTCGCACCCGCTCCTCCAGCTCGGCGATGCAGTGCCGGCGATCGTCCTCGGCTTCGAGCCAGGAGAGCAGGTCGACGAAGGGGCGGCCGGGCCCGATCGGAGGAAGCTGATTCGGATCGCCCACCAGGATCAACCGCTTCACCTCGTTGAGGTCGAGTGCCCGCAGGAGCGTGCCCAGGAGGTCGACCGGGATCATCGACGCCTCGTCGACTATCACGGTCGGCGCGCCCCGGCGATCGCCTTCCTCACGGCGAATGGCCAGGGTGTCCTCCCGCAGCCACTTGTTTCGCAGCAGGAACTGATGGATCGTTTTCGTCTCGCGCCGGGTTGCCCGAGCCAGGCGTACGCGCGCCTTTCCGGTCGGCGCCAGCAGCAGGACGTCCTGGTGCCCCTCCGCTTCCCCAAGGCCGTCGAGAAAGGCCCGCAGGACCGAGGTCTTGCCGGTGCCGGCCCGGCCGGTGAGGACACTCAGCCGGCGACGGTAGAGCAGCCTCAGCGCCGCCAGCTTCTCGGCCCGGGCCCGCTCCTCGGCGGCGTCGGAGATCGAGCTGGCGTCGCCCGCGAGCGCCCCGGCGAGGCTTGCCTTCCAATCCGGCTCAGGAGTGGCGAAGGCCACCTCTCCCTCGCTGCGCCGCCGGACCACCTCGGCGATCTTCCGCTCAGCCTCCCGCAGCCGCGGCAGCGCGACGAAAATCTGGTCGCCGAGGGTTTCGAATTGCAGCGCCTGGTCGAAGAAATCGCGGTTGCCGAGGACGAGGTCGCGGTCGGCGTCGCAGCGACGGCGCTCGGGAAAACGCTCTTCCACCCCGTCCAAGAGGGGGTCGAGCGGCGACAGCGTGTCGCCGCGCTCGGCCGCCGCCTCCAGCAGGGCGATCATCGAAGCTCGAACCCGGGTCAGATCGTCGGGCGGCGTCCGCTCCTCGCCCGCCCAGGTCCCCAGGTCGAGGACGACGCCGCGGTCGACCGTATCGAGCCCGATCCGGGGCGACTCGGCGGTGCCTTCGTCCTGCTCGAAGAGCAGGTACGGGTTGGCGACGATCTCCGACTCGGTGGCCTCGATGCCGCAGCGGCTGCGCTTGCGTGGCTCGTCGACGCGGACGATCTGGTCGACCGACAGCTCGAAGCGGGCCAGCGTCGCCAGCAGCTGGCGGCGCTCCGTAGGCAGGCCTCGCCACCGCTGCCGGGCACGTTTGATGCCGTCGTAGAAGGCACCCTCATCTTCGGGTTGGCGTCGCCCATCGAGCAGCGCGTCGGCCTTTTCCCAGAGCTCTTGCCGCGAGAGCGAGGGATCGCTCAGCTCCGCTCGCTGGAAGGCAATGCCTCTCTCCATTCCCAATGACCTCAGCACCGCGCCGATGCCCGGCAGCGGGCCCCGTCCGCTCCAGGTCTCGGCCAGCGCGTCGTCCAACCAGGCCAGGCGATGCTCCCAGTCCGCGTCGACGATCGCGTCCGCCTTCGCGGCCTCGGTTGCCTGCACCAATCGCTCCAACGCTCCCACCGCCAGATCGTCGGGGACGTGTTCGGAGACGTAGGAGAAGGCCAGGCCTCCGTCCTCCGGAGCGGGACAGACCAGACGCCCCAGCGGGCGGCCCTCGCGCAGGTACTCCTGCAGCGGCAGTCGCACACCCTGGGAGGGGAACTCATGGGTCACCCGGCGGCTCCAGACGGGATGGTCCGCGCCATATTTGGGCGTCTTGCCGAACATCAGCTGCGGGCCGAGATCGCACAGGCGGGAGGCCCCGACGAGCAGCCGAGAGGGCCCGTCTTCGATCGGGTTGCCCCGGTTGCAGTAGAAGAAGATCAGCGAGCGGTTCTCCTCCAGCTTCTCCCAGAAGCAGCGCAGGAGGATGCGCTGGCGATCTGGCTCGTTGACCCAGCCGAACTCGCGATCGCGTTCGCTGGGCGGTGGCAGGTCGATCTGGTGCATCTCGACGATGTCGCGCAGGTGCTCCTCCCGCATCCAGCGGTACGGCGCCGGACAGAGGCTGAACGGCGGTACCTCCTCTTCGACGGCGGGGAGATCGCGCCACTCCAGCGGATCTCTGTGGATGATGCGGAAGGGGGCGGGAGAGAAGGCGTTGGCGTCGCGGGAGCAGGGCGGAAGCCAGTCATCGAGACCCCCCAACAGCTCGCCCGCGAACCGCATCTCGCGCTCGTCGTCGCGAGACTCGCGGATGTGTTTGTGCATCAGGCAGGAGGAGTTCTCGACGGCGCAGTCGCACACCCGTCCGTCCCAACCGCGGTCATGCCAGGTGACCCGCGTCGAGAGGTGAACGGTCACTGTGATCCCGGGACCACCATCGGGCGGCCTGTTTATACACGAACGAACCGCCCAGTAGCTAATGATCAAAAGCGATTAACTCAATGAAGACAGCAGAGGGCGGCAATCGCCGCCCTCTGCTGTCGCTTCTACTCTGCTGTGTCGCTTCTACCTGGGTAACCCTAGGCCGGGATCTCCTCGTCGGAGTGGGCCTGCAGGACCTCCTCCCCGCCCTCGCCGGTGCGGATGCGAATCGCCTCCTCCACCGGCAGGACGAAGATCTTGCCGTCGCCGACCTCGCCGGTGCGGGCGTGCTTGAGGATCGTCTCGACGACCAGCGGCTTGTCTTTGTCCTCGACCACGACCTCCACCTTCAGCTTCGGGCGGACGTTGACGGTCAGGGTCGAGCCGCGGTACTGCTCGACTATCCCCTTCTGGCGACCCGAGCCCTTGGCCTCGATGATCGACAGGGACGGAAATCCCTTGTCGAGCAGCTCGGCCCGGATCGGCTCGAACGCCTCGTGGCGGATGAACGCCTCTATTTTCTTCATGCGCTCAATCCTCCTATCGCGACGGTTCGGTCGCGGTCATCTGGGCGGGCGCTGCCGCTGGTATCGCGGCCCCGCTGCCCATCGTGCTTGGCAGGCCGGTCGAGTACTCCGGCTGCGGGATGAACTGCTCCGGGTACCCGTACATGCCGTGCTCGGAGATGTCCAGCCCCGCTTCCTCTTCCTCCGGCGAGACCCGCAACCCGATCGTGTGCTTGATCAGGAAGAAGACGCCATAGGAGACGACGAAGACGCAAGCGAAGGCGACCCCGACGCCGAGCGCCTGGGCCCCGAGCTGATCCAGCGAGCCGCTGTACCAGAGCCCCGGGTCGCCGACTTCGTTGAGTTCGGCCAGGCGCGGCGAGGTGAAGATCCCGCAGGACAGGGTCCCCCAGATTCCCGCCAGCCCGTGGGCCGAGAGGGCGCCGACCGGGTCGTCGATCAGCTTCTCGATCGCCAGCACGCCGAAGACGACGATGCCGCCGGCGATCGCGCCGATGATCGGCGCCGCCCAGAACTCGACGTAGCCGGACGGGGCGGTGATCCCGACCAGACCGGCGATCGCGCCGTTGCCGGCCATGCCGATGTCGATCGTGCGCGTTTTCAGGTACATGATCGTGACGGCGGCGATGACGCCCGCGGCCGCGGCCAGGTTGGTGACCACGACCACCTCGGCGAAACGGCCGCCGATCGCCCCCAGGGTCGAGCCCGGGTTGAAGCCGAACCAGCCGAGCCAGAGGATCAGCACGCCCATGCCGACCAGCGGCATCGAGTGCCCAGGGATCGCCCGCGGTTTGCCGTCCTGGCCGTACTTGCCGAGGCGCGGGCCGAGCAGCAGCAGCGCCGCCAGGGCGCCGGTCGCGCCGATCAGGTGGACCACCGTCGAGCCGGCGAAGTCCTGCATGCCGACGTTGGCCTGCAGCCAGCCGCCGCCGAAGATCCAGTGGCTCAGCACCGGGTACAGCACGGAGCTGAAGATGACGGCGTAGATGACGTAGGCGCCGAACTTGATCCGCTCCAGGGTGGCGCCCCAGACGATCGCCAGGGAGACCGCGCAGAACGCGAACTGGAAGAACATGAACGCGGCGGGGCTGATCGAATACGTTTCGACGAACGGGATGCTGGCGCCGGCCTCTTCGACCGACGAGCCCACGTCTAAGAAGAACCCGTGGGTCCCGGCGATCTCACCGAGCCCGCCGAAGGCGAGCGCGAAGCCGACCGCCCAGTAACAGAGCGACGCGATCGAGAAGTTGACGAGGATCTTGGCGACCCCCGCGCCGGCGTTCTTGGCCCTGGAGAAACCCACCTCCAGCAGCAGGAAGCCAGCCTGCATGAACATCACCAGCACGGCGGCAACGATCACCCACATCGCATTGATGCTTGCCTCCGGCGTGTCCAGGATCGGCGTCTCGGCGCCGAAGGCAACACCCGGCAGCAACAGCGAGGCAATCGCGGCCGCCGGGCCGGCGATCAGAAGCCTCTTTTTCATTCGATTTCCCTCCTAGCCCGCCGCAGGCAAGCCCCGGCGGTCGCGGTTTGGCGATTGCATCCAAGGTATGGACGGGCGCCGGAGCTGTGTTTGGACTCCTGGAGAAAATCCGGGCGGGGGGACTCTCACTAGTGGCAGGGCGGACGAGGGATCGCGGGGGCAATAGGGTCGAAGCTCGATGCCGTCGCGCCTCCGCCCCACCGCCCCATTCGCCGCTGACGCGATCCTGGTCGGCGACCCCGGCCGGGCGCTGATGCTCGCCCAGGAGCTGCTCGAGCAGCCGAAGATGAGCAACCACGCGCGCGGCCTCTGGGGTTATTCGGGGCAGACCGCAGCCGGCGCCGATCTGACCATCCAGTCGACCGGGATGGGCGGGCCGAGCGCGGCGCTCGTCCTGGCGGATCTGGCCAAGCTCGGGGTGCGGCGAGCGGTGCGGGTCGGCACCTGCGTGGGGCTCGACCCCGCCCGCCCGCCCGGCGAGCTGCTGCTGGTCGAAGCGGCCGTCGCCGTCGGCGGCAGCGCCGCCTCCTTCGGCGTCGAGCCGGGCGAGGCGATCAAGCCGGACCCGGCGCTGCTGCAGCGCCTGCGGCAGGAGCTGCCGGACGCGCGCCTCGGGCGCGTGGCCAGCTTCGACGCCCTCCCCACCGAGGCAGGCGGGCCGGCGGGCATCGCCGCGGCCGACATGCAGACCGTCGCTCTCCTGGCCCGAGGGCGGGAGCGTGCGGTCGCCGTCGCCGCGGTCCTGATCGTCGCCGAGAGCGAGGCCGTCGGAGCTCTGCCGGTAGAGAGCGTGGAGGCCGCGGCCAAAGACGCCGGCCGGGCCGCCGCGGCCTCACTCTCACCCTAAAGTCGAGGGTTAGAGACGTTGTGTGAGCTTGTGCATCCCATGGGTGCAGAAACTCACGGCCGACTCTCAAGAGGCGCGGCTGTCGGCTTCCTGGCCCGCGCGGTCGCTCACTTGGCGCCGGATCTCCCCCACGTCCCGAGCGATCCGGTCGACCTGGTCCTCGACGTCGTCGAGGCGCTGCGAGATCGAGCGCAGCCGCCGTTCCATCCGCTCCACGTCCGAAGCAGAGGCCAGATCGAGCGCCGCCATCGCCGCGTGCTGAGCCTCGAGCGCCTTCTCCCTGGCCCCGAAGGCGGCTGCCACCGCGTTCTCCAGCACCTGGCTGTCGAGCAGCGCCTGGGCCAGCTCGCTGATCGCCTGCTCGCTGCGCGCGCGCAGGCTCTCCTGGTCATCGGGCTCGACGCTCATCGCCGACAACCTTAGAACCTGCCCGCCGGCCGCGCGCGGGCGAGCCTGAAACAGGTTCTTAACGAGCCCATCCGGGCAGGCTGGAATCCTCTGCGGCTCAGGCATGGGCCAGTCGTTGATTAAGGGCATATTGGGGGGCGCTGCCCCGCGTTGCGCGCTTCCGCGGGAGTCAGTAGCTTGGTCTGACCTGATGGGCGGGGAGAGGGCCGAACCGGGTCGCAGCGACCGTGCCCGCGGGGACCGAGACGGCGTCCGATGAGAAACAAGCTCGCACTGACGATCGCCCTGGCCGGTTTCGCGCTGGCGACGGCCCTTGGCGTCGGCATGGCCGGAGCGGAACCGAACGCCGGCCTCGGCCAGAGCCAGACGCTCGACCCGACCGCCACCGCGCCGGCCGCTCCCACCCCCGCGGCGACCGCCTGTGCGAATGGGGTCGACGACGACGGCGACGGCCAGGTCGACCTCGACGACGCCGACTGCGCCAGCCCGTCCGATCCCGATGAGGCCTCCACTGCGCCTGCAGACGAAGGCGCCGAGGAGCCCGAGGGCGAGCGGGCGAGCGAGGGTGTCGAGAGCGGCGCCCCGCTCGACGCCGCCGATGCGACCCCCACCGACGCCGATGGGGTCACCCGCAACGAAGGTCTCTCCAGCCCGAGCGGCACGGCCGGCGGCGGTGTCAGCGCGCCCCGCGCGACCGCGGGCGACCAGCCTCCCGCGTCCGGTCCCAGCGGCGGCTCGCAGTTCGGCGATGGCGGCGTGCCGAGCGAAGCCAGCCCGTCGACGACGATCGCCCCCTTCGGCCCGGCCCCGATCGGCGTCCCCAACTTCGTCATCGACTCCTTCGAGATCCCACCCTTCCTGCTGCCGATCTACCAGGCCTGCGGAACCGAGTACGGGATCCCCTGGGAGGTCCTCGCCTCGATCAACAAGATCGAGACCGGCTTCGGCACCAACCTCAACGTCTCCAGTGCCGGCGCGATGGGCTGGATGCAGTTCCTTCCCTCCAGCTGGGAGGCCTACGGGCTCGACGCCAACGGCGACGGTCGCAAGGACCCCTACAACCCGGTCGACGCGATCTGCGCCGCCGCCCACTACCTGAAGGTCGCCGGCGGCAGCGACGACCTCTACAACGCGATCTTCGCCTACAACCACGCCGACTGGTACGTGCAGGAGGTGCTGCTCTACGCGCGCGCCTACGGCAAGCTGCCGGCCGACCTGGTCGGCTCGCTGACCGGCCTGACCGAGGGCGCCCACTTCCCGGTCGCGGCCGACGCCCGCTACGCCGACGACATAGCCACCCGCGAGGCGCTGCGGCAGGCCACGCCGCAGGAACGCGAGGAGTACGGCAACGCGGCGGCGGTCGTCTCCTCCTCGCCGACCCGCCGTGGGATCAACATCTTCGCCGCCGCGGGAGCGCCGGTCGTCGCGGTCAACGACGGCATCGTCGTCAAGTCGGGAGAGTCGGAGCGGCTCGGCCGCTTCGTCGTCCTGCGCGACGCCTACGGCAACCGCTACACCTACGCCAAGCTGGGGAAGATCGTCCGCAACCGCCGCCTGATCGTGATGCCGACCGGCGAGGAGAAGCGGGTCCCGGTCGACAGCCAGAACATCCGGCCGCGGCTCTACGCGCTGCCCGGGCGGGTCGACGGCCGGCAGCGCCTCAGCGCCCACGAGCGGGTCGACACCGCCACCGCGCTCGGCGCCGACGGCTCGATCAGGGTCGGCTCGAAGGTGGTCGCCGGCACCGTGCTGGCCCGGATCGGCGCCGGCGAGGACGGCGTCGACCCGCACATCAACTTCTCGATCCGGCCGGCCGGGCGGGGCGCGCCGCGGATCGACCCGAAGCCGATCCTCGACGGCTGGAAGCTGCTCGAGGCGACGGCTATCTACCGCGCCAAGGGCAAGAGCCCCTTCGCCGTCAAGCTCGGCAGCGCCGGTGTCCTGCTGCTCTCCAAGGAGGCCCTGCAGCGCCGGGTGCTGGCCGACAAGCGGATTGAACTGCCCGACTGCGACCGGATCGAAGTCCGCGGCGGCCAGATCGACCGCCGCATCTTGGCGACCCTCGCCTACCTCACCGAGCAGGGCTTCCAGCTGACGATCACCTCGATGCTCTGCGGCCGCCACGGCAGCATCACCACCAGCGGCAACATCTCCAACCACTCCTTCGGCGGCGCGGTCGACATCGCGATGATCAACGGCGTCCCGGTGCTCGGCAACCAGGGCCCGGGGACGCTCACCCACGAGTTGCTGAAAGCGGTCCTGCGCCTGCAGGGCACGATGGTCCCCGACGAGCTGATCTCGCTGGAGAGCCTCGGAGGCCCGAGCTTCGCGATGAGCGACCACGCCGACCACGTCCACATCGGCTTCAGCCCGATTGCCGGGACCGGTGCCCAGGCCGGCTTCGTGCAGCTGCTCAAACCGGACCAGTGGCTGCGTCTGACGGATCGCCTCGAGGAGATCGACAACCCCGAGGTACCGACGAAGCCGTCAAAGTTCGCACTGCCCTGAGTCAGTACTTCGGATTCGCGCAGTTCGAGTTCGCCGGCGCGCTTGGCCTGGTCGCCGGTCGCTACCTAGCGCGCGAGGGAGGCGAGGAGGGGCGCCAAAGCGTCCTCGTCGTCGCGACGCTGGGAGCTCCGACCGCGGCCGGCCGGCGGCGACGCCAGCGGCCGCGGGAGGCGGATCCCGAGGCGTCGCTCCCCGATCTGCCGCTCACCCGCGCCACGGCTATCCGCGCCTCCACGCCGTTCGGCTCGGCCGAGGAGGCCGCGGGCTGGCTCGACGGCGTCCTGGGGAGCGAGGACGAGGTCGACGCGCTCGTCACGGAGGGGATCGCGCTGCTGAACCGAGCGCTGCACGCACAGGCGGCGGCCAGTGCCGACCCTCACGGCCATGAGCTGGCGGCGACGCAAGCCCTCCATGTGCTCGTCGGCGTCGGCAGTGGCGAGGAGGTAGCCGCCGGACGCTTCAGCCAGGCGCGTGAGGTTGACGTGCGCGGTGGGACCTCGCGCCGGCAGCGGCGGGAGGCCGAGCTGCGCCCGCAGGAGCGGGTCGCCGCCGTGCTCGGCGGCCGTGAGCGGATCGACGTTTGCGAGACGCTGCTGCTGCGCGCCCGTGCCGACCTCGACGGTGGGCGGCCGCGCGAGGCGGCGCTGCAGCTGCGGGTGGGACTGGAGGCGCTGCTGGCCGAGCTGGACGGAGCGCTCGCCGACCCCGGCCACCAGGCGGACATGGCCGAGCTCGAAGGACGACGCCAGCAGGCGGGCGAGGCGGCGAACATGGCCCTGCGCGGCGAGCTGGACACGGAGCGGGAGCGCAACGTGCGCGAGCTGGCCGAGATCTGCGAGCGGGTCCTGCGCCGGCGCCGAGTCCTGCGCGGGTAACGAGTCGCGACGAGTCGACTGGCGACTTAACCACCGCCTACGGTGGTTAAGTCGCCATCTCAGAGGACCAGGTGGCGGCTGACCACCTCGTCGAGCAGCGAGCTGGCGATGTGGTGGGCTTCCTCCAACGCGACGCCGTCGAGGGAGGGGATGCCGATCACGGTCAGGCCGGCGGCGCGGGCGGCGGCGACTCCGGTCGGCGAGTCCTCCAGCGCGACGACCCGGGGTCCGGGCTCGACGCCGAGCCGGCGACAGGCCTCCAGGTAGGGGTCCGGGGCCGGCTTCGGGGCCGCCACCTCGTGGGCGCTGATGACGACGTCGAAGCGATCGTCGAGGCCGACGATCTCCAGCGAGCGCCGCACGAAGGCGAGCGGCGAGTTGGAGACGAGCCCGATCGGCGTCCCGCGCCGCTTGAGGCTGTGCAGCAGCTCGCGGGCGCCGACCATCGCCTCCACGCCGTGCTCGAGCTCGGCCACGACCAGCTCGTTCAGCTCGTCGATCAGCGTCGCCGCCCGACCCGACTCGCCGAGGCGCCGCTCGAGGATGCCGCCGGCGATCTCGGCCGAGGTGCCGACCAGCTCGCGCTTGTCGGCGGGCGTGAACTCCAGCCCCCGCCGCCTGAACAGGTCGTGCTCGGCCCGGGTCCAGACCGACTCGGTGTCGAGCAGGAGGCCATCGTTGTCGAAGACGACCGCCTCCGGCGCGGCCGGCATCTCGCGCGACAGCTCCGCCATCGTCAGTCGAGCGCCGCCAACACGGCGTCCAGCTCGGCGTCGACCTCGCCGTCGAGCTTCAGCTCGGCATCGTCGTCGTACGGGGTGGCGCTCTTGGTCACGATCGCCAGGCGACCGCCGCCGGCGAGCGTCACGCCCGGCAGGCCCGCCACGGGATGCACGACCAGCGAGCTGCCGATGCAGAGCATCAGCTCGGCCTGGGCGGCCAGTGCCTGCGCACGCCGCATCGCCTCCTCCGGCAGCAGCTCGCCGAAGAGGACGACGTCGGGCTTGACGGCGCCGCCGCAGGCCGCGCACTCGGCGACGCCGGCCTGGTTGAAGAGGGCCTCGACCCGCTCGATCCCGTAGCTCGCGTCGCAGGTCCGACAGGATGAGGTCGCGATCGAGCCGTGCACCTCGACCACGTTCCGCGAGCCGGCGGCTCGGTGCAAGCGGTCGATGTTCTGGGTGATCACACCCTCCAGCAGGCCCCGCCGCTCCAGCTCCGCCAGCGCCTCGTGGGCGCCGTTCGGCCGCTTGTCGCCAAGCGACTGGAAGCGCGGCCGGTAGTAGGACCAGAACCGGGCCGGGTCCCGCTCGAAGACGTCGATGTGCGCGACCTCCATCGGGTCGACGTTCGCCCACAGGCCCGTCTCGGGCGTGCGGAAGTCCGGAATCCCGGACGGCACCGAGACCCCGGCCCCGGTCAGAGCCACCGTGCAGCTCGACTCGCGAATCAGCTCAGCGAGCCGCCGAACTCCCGCCGACGGCCCTGAAACGTGACTCGAAGTCGCGTTTTCGGCCCGTCGGCGGGCTGTTGTGGTGTTCAGCGGCCGCTCCATCTCGGCGTCCGTTTGCCGAGGAAGGCGGCGATGCCCTCCTTGGCGTCCTCGCTGCCGAAGGCGGTGGTGAAGCCCAGCTTCTCGGCCTCGATCCCCTCGTCGAGGTCGCCCCTGTGGGAGGCGCGCTTGATCTGCTCGCGGGCGACCGGCGCCTGGCCGGCCAGCTTGCGGGCCCAGATCAGGGCCGTCTCGAACAGTTCGTGGTCGGGGACGACGCGGTTGACGAGACCGAACTCGAGCGCCTCCTCGGCGAGGATCGCGTCGCCGACCAGGTTCATCTCCAGCGCTTTGTTGGGACCGACCAGGCGCGGCAGCCGCTGGGTGCCACCGAAGCCGGGGATGATCCCCAGCTTGATCTCCGGCTGACCGAAGACCGCTGCCTCGGCGCCGATCCGCACGTCGCAGGCCATCGCCAGCTCGCAGCCGCCGCCGAGGGCGATCGAGTTGACGGCGGCGATCGTGGCGACGCGCTCGCTGCCGAATTCGCGCAGCAGGGCATGGGCGGTGTGGAGCAGCTCCGCTCCGCCCGCTTCGTCCATCTGCGTGAAGGCCTTGATGTCAGCGCCGGCCGAGAAGACGACCGGGATCGAGGAGGCGATCACCATCGCGCCCATCCCATCGTCGGCCTTCACCCGCTCCCAGACCGAGGCGAGGTCGCGGATCACGTCGGGCGAGATCGCGTTCATCGGCGCGTTGGCGAGCCAGGCGATCGCGACTTCGCCGCGCGTCTCCAGCTTCACCGTCTCCGCCTGCTCGCCCTCGTCGGGCCGTGGATACGGATAGAAGCCCTGGCCCGAGGCGAGGCCGAGGCGGCCCTGGGCGACCAGGCGCTTCAGCAGCACCGGCGGCGCGAAGCGCTCGCCGTGGCGCTCCCGCAACTGCTCGATCCGCTCCAGCACGGTGTCGAGCCCCTCCAGGTCGGCTTTCCAGAAGGGCGGGAAGAGGCCTTTGCGGGGGTCGAGCCCGGCCCCGGCCATCATCCCGAGGTCGATGTCGCGGACCGAGCAGACGCCCTCCTCGACCAGCAGGCAGGCCTCAATCAGCGCCCGGCCGGTGAACATCGCCACCAGCTCCTCGGCGTCGGGTTCGGCGTCGCCGGGAACGGTCTGCGCGCCCTCTTTGAAGAACCCCTCGCCGCCGGACTTGGCGCCGAGCTTGCCTTCGCCGACCAGCTTCTGCAGGCCCTTGTGGACGTAGAAGCCCTCGCCGTAAGAGTCGGCGAGGTGTTCGGCGACGTGCAGGACGGTGTCGAGCCCGAGCAGGTCGGTGAGGAAGAAGGGACCCATCGGCGCGACCTTGGCGGCGGCGATCGCCTCGTCGATCGCCGCCAACGAGAGGCCCTGGTCTTCCTGCGCGCGCCAGATCTCGCCGATCGTCGCCATCAGGATGCGGTTGACGACGAAGCCCGGCACCTCGCCGCAGACGATCGGCTGCTTGCGGATCGCCTGCGCGAAGTTGTAGGCCGCGGTCGCCGTCTCCCGCGAGGTGTCCTCGCCGGCGATCACCTCGACCAACGGCATCACCGAGGCCGGGTAGAAGAAGTGGAAGCCGACGATCCTGTCGGGCCGCAACGTCGCCTCGCCGATCTCGGTGATCGAGAGCGAGGAGGTGTTGGATGAGAGGATCGCGTGCCCCGGCGTGGCGGCGTCGAGCTCGCGAAAGACGGCCTGCTTGATCTCCATCCGCTCCGGCACCGCCTCGACCACGAAGTCGACGTCGCCGAGCTCCTCGTAGGTGGTGGTGCCCGTAATCGAGCCCATCACCTCGGCCAGACGCGCGTCCGCCTGCTCCTGGGTCAGCTTCTCCTTCTTGACGAGGCGGCCGAGCTGGCCCTCGGTGACGGCGCGGGCTTTCTCCAGCGCGGCGTCGACGAACTTCTGCTCGACGTCCTTGACGACGACGGGGATGTCGGCTGCGGCGATCGCCTGCGCGATCTCACCGCCCATGGTGCCGCCGCCGACGACGGCGGCCTTCGAGACGAACATTGGCTTGCGATTCCTCCAGGTCGGGGACCGGGGAAGGCTATAGGGGCCGGCATTTCCCGAAGCGCCTGAGCTCTTACATCCGTGCACGCAAGAGCTCAGCCATCGTGGCTCAAGTTGGGCCGGGCTTCTGCCGATAGCCGCCTTTCATGCGCAGGGGCATGAACACCTTTCTCGCCGTCGGCTGCCTCGTCGTGGGGCTCCTCGGCAGCGCGGCGAGCGCCGGCGCCGCCGTGCCCGAGGCGCGCCTGCTGCCGGGCGGCCGGGCGATCCCGCCGCCCTCGGCGCCGCCGGCGGTGAGGGAGATGATCCGCGCCGCCAACCACATCCGCCACCGGCCCTACCGCTGGGGCGGCGGCCATCGCAACTGGAACTCTCGCGGCTACGACTGCTCGGGCTCGGTCAGCTACGTATTGCACGCCGCCGGCCTGCTCGACTACCCGCTCGACTCGACCGGATTCATGCGCTGGGGTGGCGGCGGGCCCGGCAGCTGGGTCCGGATCTACGCCAACCACGAGCACGTCTTCGCCGTGATCGCCGGCCTGCGCTGGGACACGACCAGCGAAGAAGGCGACGGCCACGGCCCGGGCTGGAGCGAAGCGATGCGCCCAACCGGCGGCTTCCGCCTCCGCCACCCGCTCAGCCTCTTCCCCCGGTAAGGGAACCCAGCGGGGGGACGTGCCGAGACTTAGACACCACTATGGGCGCTGAAAACACGGCACGTCCTCGAAGCGAGGCGGCACCGCCCAAGATCCCTTTCCCGCCGGGACAAATGCAGCGGGGTGATCCTGTACCCCGGTACAAGTCATCGATTGCGCTCTGCCATTAGGCTTTTTGGTCCTTAGGGACTTGACCGGCAAACCGATCGCGCCCGCTCACCGAGGGCGCCGCAGAGAGTGGGAGATGGAACCAGCGATGACTCGTATCCGCCAGCAGAACGTGACCGCCGCCCAGTGGAGCTCCAACGGGGAGGCTCTCGGCGCGCTCGACCTGACCCTGCCCGAGAACAACCCCTTCGGCGCCAACGTCTTCTCAGTCGCCGAGCAGCGCGACCGGCTGCCGGCCGATGTCTTCGAGAGGCTGCAGGCGACCCTCGAGCACGGCGAGGCGCTCGACCCCTCCCTCGCCGACGCCGTCGCCGAGGGGATGAAGGAATGGGCGCTGGAGAACGGCGCCACCCACTTCACCCACATGTTCCAGCCGCTGACCGGCTCCACCGCCGAGAAGCACGACTCCTTCTTCGAGCCGGCCGGCGAGGGCAAGGCGCTGGCGGGCTTCTCCGGTAAAGAGCTGATCCAGGGCGAGCCCGACGCCTCCTCCTTCCCCACCGGCGGCGTCCGCGCCACCTTCGAGGCGCGCGGCTACACCGCCTGGGACCCCACCTCTCCCGCCTTCATCCTCGAGAACCCGAACGGGGCGCTGCTCTGCATCCCGACCGCCTTCGCCTCCTGGACCGGCGAGGCGCTCGACGCCAAGATCCCGCTGCTGCGCTCGATGGACGCGCTCTCCCGCTCCGCGATCAAGGCGCTGCGCCTGCTCGGCGACGAGGAGTCCAAGCGGGTCTTCACCACCGTCGGCCCCGAGCAGGAGTACTTCCTGATCGACGAGCAGTACTTCTTCGAGCGCCCCGACCTGATCTCCACCGGCCGCACCCTGTTTGGCGCCAAGCCGCCCAAGGGGCACGAGCTCGATGACCACTACTTCGGCTCGATCCCGGAGCGGATACTGGCCTGCATGCTGGAGGCCGAGCTGGAGATGCGCAAGCTCGCGATCCCGGTCAAGACCCGCCACAACGAGGTGGCGCCGAACCAGTACGAGATCGCGCCGGTCTACGAGAACTCCAACGTCGGCTCCGATCACCAGCAGCTGATGATGCAGGTGCTGGAAAGCGTCGCCCGCCGCTACGGCCTGGTCTGCCTCCTGCACGAGAAGCCCTTCGCCGGCGTCAACGGCTCCGGCAAGCACAACAACTGGTCGATGGGGACCGACACCGGCTCCAACCTGCTCGACCCCGGCGACACCCCGGCCGACAACGTCCACTTCCTCTTCTTCTGCGCGGCGGTGATCCAGGCCGTCAACAAGCACCAGGGCCTGCTGCGCGCCTCGGTCGCCAACATCGGCCAGGACCACCGGCTCGGCGCCAACGAGGCGCCGCCGGCGATCATCTCGATCTTCCTCGGCGCCGAGTTGGAGAAGGCCTTCGAGGCGATCGCCACCGGCGAGGGGGACCCGCACACGCCGGCCTCCTTCCTCGAGCTGGGAGCGACGGTGCTGCCGGCGCTGCCGATGCACGGCGGTGACCGCAACCGCACCTCGCCCTTCGCCTTCACCGGCAACAAATTCGAGTTCCGGGCGCTGGGGTCGAGCATGTCGCTGGCCTTCCCCAACACGGTCCTGAACACGATCGTCGCCGAGGCGATCGACGAGCTCGCCGACAAGCTGGAGGCCAAGACCAGCGGCGGCGCCGACGTCGCCACCGCCGTGATCGAGATCGTCAAGGAGTCGTACAGCGCCAACAAACAGATCTGCTTCGGCGGCGACAACTACGACGAGGCCTGGCACGCGGAAGCGGAGCAGCGCGGTCTGAAGAACCTGCGCACGACCCCCGAGGCATTGCCCGAGGTGCTGAGCAACCAGACCCTCGCCGCGTTTGAGAACTACAAGGTCCTCTCCAAGCGCGAGCTGGAGTCGCGCTACGAGGTCTGGATCGAGCAGTACGCGATCCGCGCCAACATCGAGGCGGAGACGACCTTCTCGATCGCCAAGACGATGATCCTGCCGGCGGCGCTGCGGCACCTGGCGCTGATCGGCGAGTCCGGCGTCTCCGCGATCGAGGCCGAGGTCCGCAGCCTGGTCGACGAGCTGGTCGCGGCGCTGGGCGAGCTGGAGGCCGCCAACGCCTACCCCGACCACCTGGAGGGGATGGACCTCGCGCTGCACGCCCGCGACAAGCAGATCGCAGCGATGGCAAACGTCCGCGAGGCGGCCGACAAGCTGGAGAAGGTCGTCGCCGACGACCTCTGGCCACTCCCCAAGTACGAGGAGATGCTCTTCATCAAGTAGGTGGGGACGAGTGAGGCGCCGGCAGGCGCCTCACTCTCTCAGCGCCGCAAGAAGGCCAGCCGCTTCGTGCCTTCCAGCGGCAGCCGTCCTTCCTGTTGATAGGTCACCCGCAGGACGATCGGGGCACGCCCGTTCCGTCTGAGCTGACGGCGAATCCGCTTGCCGACGCGTCCCTTCCCGGGCCAGAGCCTCAGCTTCCAGCGAAACGTCCCGCCCACCCATGGCGGCGGGTTCCCCTTGTCGATGCTCCAACCGATCGTGGGCGACTTGACGGTGAACTCGCCGCGAGCGGGCACGTAGACGATCAATTGGAGCGCTCCCGTCGTGCGGTCGTGCGTGAGCCTGCCGAAGCGCAGATAGTCCGAGGGCCTCGCGGGAGATGGGTCTGGCGCCAGCAGACGAGAGTCCACCGCGACGCCGGTTGGGTTGTGAAGGCCAGGGATGAGGTCGTGGTTGGCCCCGCCGCCATCGAGCGACGCCCGGCCGATACCGCCATTGGGATCGGCCGGCGTACCCCAGCGATCGGCCCAGAAGAGATAGGCGTCGCTGACAGCGACGTCCCACGGTTCGCCGGCACCGTCCACGATCGTCGTTTCGACATTGGAGCCATCCAGGGCGGCGCGGCCGATCGATTCCAATCCCTGGTCCCCCCAGTAAACGTGGCCGCCACCGACCGCCACACCGCAAGGGGACCCCAACCCGGAGATGAACTGCTGGTCCACATCGCTGCCGTCGAGGTTGGCGCGGCCGATCGACTCGCCGCCCTGGTTGGCCCAGTAGACGTGGGCCTCATCGACGGCAATCCCACATGGACGGGCGGCGCCCTGAGCAAAGGCTGGTTCGACGCCGCTGCCGTCGAGGTTGGCGCGGCCGATCATGTTGGTGGCGAAGTCAGACCAATAGACGTGGGTTCCAGTTGCGGCAACGCCGCAAGGTGCGCCCAAGCCGGAGATGAAGGCCTGGTTCGGCGCCGTACCGTCGATCGTTGCTCGTCCAACCGCGCCACCAGAGGTGTTGCCCCAGTAGAGATGCTGAGCGTCGATCGCAAGCCCACAGGCGCCTTCGGCCTCGAGCGCGGGGAACCAGCCATTCGGCAGCGGCCAGAGGGGCAGGCTGCCATCCAGATTCGCCCTGCCGACCGACGAAAAACCGTGCAACCAGTACAGGGCCGCCTCGGCCCGATCCTGGCTGGCGAACAGCGGAACGGTCAAAGCGAGGAGAAGCAGGATCAGCGGCCTTCTCATTTTCTCCTCTTCCTTCCGCCCATCTTGAAGGTGCGGGTGGCGGGCGTGGCATCGCGGTTGCCCGCCGCATCGGCGGCGACGACGGCGACCCGATGCACCCCGGGCGAGAGGCCATACCATTTTTTCGGCGTCCTACAGGACGAGAACGGCTGCCGGTCGAGCTTGCAGAGGAAGCTGTCGCCAGACGGGCCACCGCCGGTGCTGAACTGAATCCCAATCCCGCGGTGACGAAGCCGCAGCAATTTGTAGATGTAGGTGTTGGGCGGGGTGGACGTCCACGTAGGGCGCAATGACCGGCAGCAGCCGCAGCTGAAACCGACCCCAACCCCCGTCGAGGCCATCGACCGCGATCGAGTAGGTCTCCCCGGCAACCGCATCGAAGCGGATCCCGCCCAGCCCACCCAACTGGCATTCGCCATACAGGGAAGGGTCGAGCGCCAGCCCCGCGCCGATCGATTGCAGGGTGGCCAGCGTCGAGCCCGTGTACACCGCGAGCGTGGGGCGAAAGCTCGCTTTGCAGGCGAATATCTGCATCGCCATGCTGGTTGGAGCCGTCCAGCGATACCAAATGGACGCGCCGGCGAGGTCGCCACCGTGGCCGGGCTCCCCGGCCTCACGCGTGGCGCCGTCGGTGCTGCCGTAGATCCACCCGGAGGGCATCGAATTCACGCCGGTCGCGCTCGTGAAGGCGTCGTTGTCGGGCAGTTCGAGCGGCGTGGACGAGACGGTGAAGTCGAAGTTCCCTTCCTCCACCGCACCACCCACCGTGGAGCCGTCGATGGCGATGCGATAAGTGACCGTGGATATCGCCCTGAAGTGGAGCTCACCGCAGGAGCCGAAGGAGGAGGTGATACCAGTCGCCGCCACCGGTTGCAGGCCGCCGAGCGACTGGCCCCGATAGACAGCCAACGCGGCCTTCCACCCTCCCGTGCAGATCTGGACGTAGACCGTCTGCGATCGAGGCGCCGTCCAGCCGAACCAGACCGACGCACCGCCCGGATCCCCGCCGTGATCCGGCTCGCCGCTCTCCTTGGTCGCCCCGAAGGTGTTGCCGCTCCCTTCGAGACGGTCTCCGCTGCCTAGGAGAGCGTCGGCGAAGTCGTCGTTCGACGGCGGTGCGGCGCTCGCCGGCGCAGGTACGAGCGCACAGCTCGCCACCACGACTCCCAGCGCCAGCTGGCCTCGGCGGAGCAAGCCCCGGCGTCCCCCTCGTCCCCCTGCCAGAGACATCACCATGACCATGAAACGATACGGCGTCCGACGGCTTCCGTCACACGCGGGGCAGCACCCGCATCTGCAGACCGCCCCGCGGCGAGAGGGTCGGCATCTGGCGCACAGTCATCGTGCGGCCGGGCATCGCGTCGAGGCGCAGGCGCTGCAGCAGCATCGTCGCCACCAGCTTGACCTCGGTCTGGCCGAAGCGCTTGCCGATGCAGATGCGGCGGCCGCCGCCGAAGGGGACGTAGGCGCCGCGCGGCAGCGCCGCCTTGCGCTCGCGGGTGAAGCGCTCGGGGACGAACGCCTCGGGGTCGGGGAAGACCTCCGGGATGCGGTGGCTGGCCCAGGAGCAGTAGTTGACGTAGGTGCCGCGCTTGACCCGGTAGCCGCCGAACTCGAAGTCGCGGACGGCGCGGCGCGGTCCGATCCAGGCCGGCGGATAGAGCCGCAGCACCTCGTCGAGAACCATCTCCAGGTAGGGCATCTCGCGCTCGAGCCGGTCGATGTCGGGGGGCTCGCCGCCGAGCACCTCGTCCTGCTCCTGCTGCAGGCGGGCGACGACGTCGGGGTGGCGGGCCAGCTCGTGCATCATGAAGGTCAGGGTCGAGGTCGAGGTGTCGTGGCCGGCGAACATCAACGTCATCACCTGGTCGCGGACCTCCTTGTCGGAGAAGCCCTCTCCCGCCTCGTCGCGCACGCCCAGCAGCAGGCTGAGGATGTCCATCGCCCCCGGGTCGGGCCTCCGCCGGCGCTGGGCGATCTCGCCGTAGACGATCTCGTCCAGGATCGCCCGCGAAGCGACCAGCTTCGACCAGGGTGAGCCGGGGCCGCGCAGCAACCTCAGGTGGAAGTCGATCCCGTAGAAGCCGAGCGCCCGCTCGAAGTGCTCGGCCGCGGCCGCCCCCTTGCCGGCCTCGTCGGGGTCGAGGCCGAGCAGCGCCCGCATCGCGATCCGCATCGCCAGGCCGCGCATCCACTCGTAGACGTCGACGACCTCGCCCGGCTTCAGGGCGTCGATCGCCGGCGTCGCCTCGGCGACCATCGCCGCGACCGAGGCCGCCACCTGCTCGCGGTGAAAGGCCGGCATCATGATCTCGCGCGCCCGGTCGTGGTAGGCGTCGTCGATCGTCAGCAGGCCGTCGCCGAGCAGTGGGATCAGGTCCCCGAAGCTGCCCTCGCGCCAGTGGAAGTTCTCGGGGTGGGAGACGGTGATGAAGTGGTTCGCCTCCGGGCCGAGCATGAAGACGACCTGGCTGTGGAGTAGACGGGCGCTGAAGATCGGGCCATGCTCCTCGTAGAGGGAGAGCAGCATCGGCAGCGGGTCGCGGGCCGCCTGCAGGGTGCGGGCGAAGCTGAAGTCCTGCGGCCCGGGCGGGTAGGCGCCGTGGCGGCGGACGCCGATCTCAGCGCGGACGTCGTCGAGCAGGCGGACGACCGGATTGTCGCTCAGCTGCTTCGGCGGCGGCACCCGGCGGGCGGGGCTGGCGGTTCCGGTGGCCATTGCCGGATGGTAATTGGCTGGCCGGCCAAACACAGCCCGGTGGGGCGACTTATCAATGCATGGGATTGGAAAGTCGCCCCACCCCGCCTTCAGCGGACGGTGGACGCCGCCAGCTGGCCGCAGGCGGCCTCGATGTCGCGGCCGCGGGTGAGGCGAACGGTGGCGGCGAGGCGGTGCTCGGCGAGGATCGCCCGGAAGCGCTCGATCCGCGCCGGTGACGAGCCGTCGTAGGCGCCGGTCGGGTTGTAGGGGATCAGGTTGACCTTGTAGGCACGGGGGTCGAGCAGGGCGGCCAGCTGCCGGGCGTGCTCGGGCAGATCGTTGACCCCGTCCAGCATCACGTACTCGACGAAGACCTTGCGGCGGCGGCGGGCGCGGTAGCGCTCGCAGGCGGCCAGCACGTCGGCCAGCGGGTAGCGGTCGTTGACCGGCATCAGCTGCGAGCGCAGCCCGTCGTTGGGGGCGTGCAGCGAGAGCGCCAGGGCGACCGGCATCTCGCAATCGGCGAGGCGGTCGATGCCGGGCACCCAGCCAACCGTCGAGATCGCGGTGCGGCGGTGGGTGACGCCGAGGTCGGGCAGCCGCTCGCAGGCGGCGAGGACCTCGTCGAGATTCATCGTCGGCTCCCCCATGCCCATGAAGACGACATGGTCGATCGGCTCGATGCGGCGGAAGTGCAGGGCCTGGTCGAGGATCTCGTCGGCGCTGAGGTTGCGGCCGAACGTCATCTGACCGGTGGCGCAGAAGGTGCAGGTCAGCGGGCAGCCCGACTGCGAGGAGAGGCAGACCGAGCGGCGCCCGTCGCGGTATCGCATCAGCACCGCCTCCAGCGGGCGGCCGTCGGCGGTGTCGAAGAGGGCCTTGACGGTGCCGTCGTCGGACTTCGCCTCAGCCCGCACCGCCAGGGTCGAGAGCGGCACCGCCGCCTCGAGCCGGTCGCGAAGCGCGGCCGGCAGGTTGGTCATCGCTCCGTAGTCGCGCGCCCCGCGCGCCACCCACTCCCAGACCTGGGAGGCGCGGTAGGCCGGCTCGCCCACCTCGGCGAGCGTCCGCTGCAGGAGCGCACGATCCACCCGCCGAGCGTAGCGGGCACGTGCCGGTAGTTAGCCGCCCATATGGGCGGCTAACTACCGGCACGTCTACAGCGGTGGGTCCCCTACGGGGAGGGCGGCTGCTGCCCGGGCGCGCCTGGAGGCTGCTCCTGCGCCGGGGGCTGCTCCTGCTCCAGCGGCGGCGGCATCTCGGCTGGCGGCGGCGGCAGTTCCTGTCCCGGCAGGGCCTCGGCCTCCTCGCGCCAGATCTCGTTCAACGAGACCTGGATGTAGGCCCAGAAACCGGGCGAGAGGAGGAGGTAGAGGATGATTGCGATCCAGCCGTTGAGCGGTTCCCTGCCGGCCAATCGCGAGGCGCCCATGACCCGCTTGGTCCCGCGCCAGTAGGTGACCAAGGCGGGGATGAGGATGAGGCCACCCGGGAACAGCGCCAGCACCGAGTTGGTCGGGTTTTGGCCCAGGTCGTACCCCTTGGCCTTGCCGTAGTCGCGCAGCTCGCGGTTGATCCGGTACCACCAGACGAGGTGGTAGATGCCCAGCGTGACGATCGGCAGCAGCGCCGCTGCCCATGGGCTGCGGATCTTCACCTGGTCCTGCGTGCCGCGGATGTTCATCTCGTAGGCCATGCAACCTCCGTTCTGGGGGAACCGCCGGTTGTGACGACCCTAGCCCACCGCACGGCCGCTTTCCAACACCTCGGCGGCAACCCGTTCGCCAGCCTGCAGCGCCCCCTCCATGTAGCCGCTCCAGACGGTCGCGGTCTCGGTGCCCCCCCAGTGGACGCGGCCGAGCGGCTCACGCAGCGCCGGACCGCACTCGGTCCAGCCGCCGGGACCGAAGTTGGAAGTCGGCCCGCCACCCGACCACTCCTCCGCCGACCACTCCTGCTCGACATAGTCGAGCGGCTGTTCGGCGCGCCTGCCGAAGAGGCGGCCGAAGCACGCGAGCACGGCGGCACGGCGCTCCCGAGCGCCGAGACCCTCCAGATCCGCCACCTCCGGGCCGCCGACAAAGCCGAGCAGGACACCGGTCGAGGCGTCGCGGGGCGAGCTGTCGAAGGTGAGCGTCACCGGGCCGCCGTCGCACACCGCCTCACCGCTGAGATCGTCGTCGCGCCAGAAAGGACGCTCGTAGAGAGCCATGCACTTGGTCAGCCGACCCGGGCGCAGGGTTTCGCAGAGACGGCGCCGGCGCTCCGGCACCACGGGGTCGAAGTCGATCCGAGCGGCGAGTGCCGGCGGCAGGGCGACGAGCGCACGCCCGGCCTCCACCTCGACCCCGTCGGCGACGACGGTGACGGAGTTCGCTCGCCGCGCGATCCCGCGCACCGGCGCGCCGAGTCGGATTCGCTCGCCGAGCGACTCGGCCAACCCCGTCGCCAGCCGCTGGGCGCCGCCATCGAGGCGATCCTGCTGGGCGCCCCCCTCGGTGTCGATCAGCGCGTCGAAGCTGCCGGCGGAGCTGACGTAAAAGAGAACGTGGAGCATCGAGAGCTCCTCCGGCCCGGCCCCCCACACGGTGCGACCGGCGAGGGCGATCAGCGTGCGGGCGCTCTCGCTGCGCACGTTCTGTGCGCACCACTCGGCAAGCGTCTGCCGATCGAGCTCAGCGGCCCGCTCCGCCGCCCAGGGCTCCTCGGCGGAGACGCCGCGCGCGAGGCGGTCGAGCCGGCGGCGAGCGAGGAAGATGTCCCAGAGAACGTGGGGGCCGAGGCGAGGGATCGTGCCCCTGTAGAGCCGGCGCCTGCCGCCGAGGTGGAGCAGGTTCTGACCCTCGCCGTGCTGGGGGAAGATCTCGATCCCCAGATCGGCAGCGAGCCGCTGCACCCGTGCGTGATCGGCGCCAACCCACTGACCGCCGACGTCGACCTCGATCCCGGCGGTCAGGACCGCGTTGAGCAGGCGTCCGCCGACCCGGTCGCGGGCCTCCAGCACAACCACCTCGAGCCCCCTGTCGGCAATCGCCCGCGCCGCGTAAAGACCCGAGAGGCCAGCCCCCACGACGACGACGTCAGCGCTGACGCTCGGCGCGTGACTCCCCCCTTGCTCGATTCCGTCCATGCGGAGCAGCTTGGCACGTAACCTTTCGTCACGCGCGGTTCTCACTCGATTTCACACTCACCTAACGAACGGATGCTCGAATTACAGTTCGTCTCCAGATGGAGCTGCCGGTCCTGCAAACGAAGCGGGTGACGCTGAGACCACTGCAGGAGGACGACCTCGACCAGCTGGAAAAGATCGTCTCCATCCCCGTTGTCGCCCAGTGGTGGGGCGACGTCGCCGATCGCGAGAAGCTGCGCCGCGACCTGCGCTGTGACGACGAAGACGACAGTGGCGCGTTCAGCCTCGAAGTGGACGGCGAGATCGGCGGTTGGCTGGGCGTCTGGGAGGAGAACGAGCCGGGCTACCGCCACGGCGGCCTCGACATCATGCTGGCGCCGTCCGCGCAGGGGCGCGGCATCGGCCCCGAGGCGCTGCGAGCGGCGATCCGCTGGCTGATCGAGGAGCGCGGCCATCACCGCGTCACGATCGACCCCGCCCGAGCCAACGAGCGGGCGGTCCGCGCCTACGAATCGGTCGGCTTCCGGCCGGTCGGCGTGATGCGCCAGTACGAGCGCGACCCCGCCGGCGGCTGGCGCGACGGCCTCTTGATGGACCTGCTGGCGGAGGAGTTCGAGTCGGTGACTAGCGGAACGGATCCTCGACCCTGATCCCGTCGAAGCGGCGAAAGTCGCGATCGCGCGTGTAGATCGTCTGCACGCCGTGCTGGCGCATCAGGGCGGCGATGTGAGCGTCGGTCACGTCCTTGCCCCGGGTCCCTGCCAGAGCGGTTTCGCGATACACGAGGAGGAATCCGGAGGCCTCGCCGGGGTTGCGGACATGTGGGCGTTCGACCAGTTCGCCTATCGCGGCAAGGGCCTCGGGTGGCGAGAGCGGCTCGTCGGTCAGCGCCGGATTGGTCGACAGCCGCAGGAACCCCATGATCACCGGCCAGAAGACGAAGAGCAGGTCGGGACCGCGCGCCAAGCGCTCAACCAGCTCATACGCCGTTTCCGAGACCGGGTCGCTGGGATTTACGGCGTAGAGGAGGACGTTGGTGTCGAGCGCGGCGCTCAACCGCTTCCCCGTTCCAGTTCCTCCCGGTCCAGGAGTCGCCACAGCGCCTCCTTGTCCTCGAGGTCGATCTTGAAGCGGCCCAGCGGACGTCGCGGCCATGCCAGGGGCGGCATCCCTCGGTCGTTCCCCTCGTGGAGGCCGCCGGCCAGAAGCTCCGAGGCGACCTGGCCCATGCTCTTCCTTTCGCCAGCCGCCCTGCGGCGCAGCTCCTCCAGCACCGTGGCATCGAGATCGAGCGTCGTTCGCGGCATGATGCTTGATGATAGCAGAGATGGCATCAGATGTTGCCTCCTTTTCTCGGTTCGGGTGCGAAGCTACCTCTGGCGAAATCACGGGTGGCGCGCAGAAGCAAAAATTCGCGAACGCCTTCGCGGCTAGCTAGATTCATCACCATGGGCGAGACCGACGGCATCGAGGCGCTGAGCGCGGCGATCGACCGCTACAACGAGGCCTGGAACGCGCACGACGTCGACGCGATCGTCGCCATGCACGCTGCCGACATGGTCTTCGCCAACCACACCGCCGGCGAGTCGGCCAGCGGCGAGGAGGTGCGGGGGCACATCGCCTCGATCTTCGAGAGCTGGCCCGACCTTCGGTTCGAGACGCGGCGCCTCTACGTGCGCGAGGGGCTGGTCGTGCAGGAGTGGACGGCGACGGCGACCCACACCAAGCCGATGCGGCGCGGGGAGATCGAGGCGCCGCCAAGCGGGCGGACGATCAGCTGGGACGGGATCGACTCGATCCCCTTCGCGGAGGGCAAGGTCAAGCGCAAGGACGTCTACTCGGACTCGGTCTCGATCCTGCGCCAGGTCGGCCTGCTCGACTGAGCGAACCGCCCGACGCGACCGGCTTCAGCGACGCCGCCCGCGCAGGCGAGCGCGGAGGAAAGCGGGCCAGACGCGCGGCCGCCGGGCGACGGTCAGCGCGATCGGCGCCGAGTCGAAGTAGGAGATGCGTTCGGTCGCCAGGCCGTCCTCGCCGAGGACGAAGCGGTCGACCGCGTGCCAGGAGATCGGGGCGCCGCCAGCGCTGCCGCTCAACGTGAACTCGATCAGGACGCCGTCGGCGGTCGCACCCCAGCGGTGGACCGCGGCGGTCAGATCGGGGATCAGGTCGAGCAGCTGGGCGAAGGCGCGCCTGCCGTCATCGAGGCTGTCGGTCGGCGGCGTCATCGGCGCGACCAGGCGGACCCGCTCGGCCAGGACCGTCGCCAGGCCCTCCGGCGTAGGCGCCGACCAGTACTCGGCAAAGCGGCGGGCGAAGTCACTCGCCATCGCGATCCGCGCCCGGTCGGGACCGACCTCGCTCACTTCCCTGCCTCCGACAACAGGCGCTCGATCGCGGCACGGGCGTACTCGAAGACGCGGCGGTCGCCGGAGAGGCGGTAACGCGAGTTGGCTCCCATCACCACGGCGTAGAGCTCGAAGGCGATCCGGTCCGGCTCCGGCAGGCCGGCGATCCGGGCCTGGCGCTCGAGCTCGGAGAGCCAGGCGTCGAGGGCGGCGGCGATCGCGTCGCGGACAGGGCCGGGACGGTCGTCGTACTCGGCGGCGGTCGAGGCCCAGAAGCAGCCGCCCGAGTAGGCGCCGGCGTCGAGATGAGCGAGGTAGGCGTCGGCCATCGCTCGCAGGCGCGGGGCCCCGTCGACGGTTCCGGCGGCGGGGTCGATCACGGCACGGCGGAAGCGATCCGCGGCGGCGCCGACGGTCGCCAGCTGCAGCTCCTGCTTGGAGCCGAAGTGGGCGAAGAGGCCGCTCTTGCTCATCTCCAGCTCGGCGGCGAGGCGGCCGATCATCAACCCCTCCAGGCCCTCGGCCGAAGCGAGGTCGACGGCGCGCTCGAGGATCGCCGCCCGCGTCGCCGCCCCCTTTCGGGGTGGGGCCGCCTCGGTGACCGGCGTCGCGGTCGAGCTCATCCCAACGCAGGCTACAGAAAAGCACGAACGTTCGTGCAAATCGAGTAGGATCGCCGGCGAGCCGGCCCGACCGGGGCCACGACATCTAGGGAGAGAGCATGAGCGAGTACGCGGTGAAGAAGATCGACGAGATGGAGGCGGTCTACCTGGGTGCCTTCAAGCGGGCCCGAGCCGAGCTCGGGGTCGAGTCGTTCGGCATGTCGATCATCGACCTGCCGGCCAATTTCGAGAACTACCCCGAGCACGACCACGCGGGTGACGGGCAGGAGGAGGTCTTCATCGCCCTGCGCGGCAGCGGCGAGATCGAGATCGACGGCGAGCGCTTCCCGCTCGACGCCGACCACGTGGCCCGCGTCTCAGCGGGGACCAAGCGCAAGGTCTGGCCCGGTGCGGATGGCGTTCGCCTCCTCGCCCTCGGCGGCATTCCTGGGCAGGCCTACGAGGCCCCGGACAACTCGAAGCTGGGCCAGCCGGACCCGATGGCGAGCTAGGACGAGCCGCCGGCCCTGCTGTCCTGGCGCGGTTCGTACCCTGCGCAGCTGAGCACCGGCAGCCGCGGATAGCGCGGGTACTCGGGCTCGCTGCGCGAGCGCTGGCAGAGCGAGAAGACCGACCCGCGCCTGTTCGGCACCAGCTGCTGGTGCCGGCAGCTGTCGCAGAGGCCGCGGGGCTGAGCCGGGCCGGCCACGATCGGCCTAGAGCGAATCGAGCGGGACGCCGACGACGTTGAGGCGGCGGAAGAGGCCGCCGATGGCGAAATCGCGGATCTCCTCCGCCGAGGCCCCGAGAGCCTCCCAATCGGTCCCATCGCGCTGCGGCGGTTTCAGCGCCGATGCGACCGAGGGCAGCAGGTCGCGCAGCGTCTGCCGCACCCGCTCGGCCAGGGCCGGGCTGCGCTCGATCGCCTGCTGCAGGTACCAGGTGCCGTAGCCGATGTGGCGCTGCTCGTCGTGGTGGATCCTGCCGTAGCCCTCGACGAAGCCGGGCAGCATCTGCTGCTCCCGCAGGTAGCGAGTGATGAAGTTGAAGGCGGTCAGGCCGAGCGTCCCCTCGATCACCATGTGGTAGACGGTGACGAACTCGACCTTGGCCCCGGCGTCGCCGGGGTTGGCGGCGAGGCGCTCGTGGGCGCCGACCAGCGCCTGGTCGAAGATGGCGCGGAACTCGTCGCTCAGCTCGGCCCGCGCCCGCTCGACGTGGGCCGCGATCGTCTGCGGATCGGCGACCACCTCGTCCTGGAAGCGCTTGTAGAACTGCATGTGGCGGACCTCGTCGACCTGCTGGGTCGCCAGGAAGCTCTCTTCCTCCTCGCTGTCGTAGGCCATCACCAGCCCGGTGAACTTGGTCGCGATCCGCTCCTCGGCGACCATCAGCGAGGAGAGCGCCCAGTGGACGAGGTCGCGGTCCTCCTCCCCCAGCTTCCCCTCCCACTGCTCGGCGTCGAGCGAGAGGTCGACCTCGAACGGGTTCCACTGTCCCTCCTCCCAGTGCCTGTAGAGCGTCTGGGGGTCGTGCAGGTGGATGTGCCGATGCTCGTCCGTCACCTCGATCAGCTCCTTTCGGCGCGTCGCCTGGCGGCGCCGAGCAGGCGACGAAGCAGGAGAACGTGGCCGCGCGTGCCGATCACCAGGGCGCGGTAGGCGCGCCCCTCGAGGCCGGGGAACTCAGCGCGGGTCTCGGCGCGAAGGCGGCTGCGCCCCTCGCCGAGGGCGTCGACGCGAAGGGTTAGCGCATAGCGCGAGAAGCGGTGGCTTCCGCCCAGCCCCAGCTTCCAGGGTCGCTCGACCGTCTCGACGTGAAAACCCGGGAAGGTCGACCCGACCACGAGCGGCCGCGGACCGGAGACTTCGACGTCGGCGCAGCCAAGCAGGCGAGCGACGGTCGAGCTCCGCGTCGAGGCGAAGGAGCCGTCGACGACGCGAAGCGCCGCCTCCCAGGTGGTCTCGGGGTCGGCCCCGATCTCGATCGAGTGCTCGTCGACGTACGGCAGGCGGTCGGCCTCGGTTGACATTACCCCTCGATGCTATGCGGCTGAGATCAGAAACGAGGCGAGGAAGCCGAGCGCGGTCGCGTAGGCGACCGGCGGGCCGCCTTCGCTGAAGGCCTCCGGCATCAGCGTGTCGGCGAGCGAGGCGAGGACCGCCCCGGCGGCGAAGCCGAGCGGCCAGGAGAGCGAGTTGTCCGAGACGCCCTCCAGGGCGACGTAGCCGACGACGACCGCGACCGCCAGCAGCACCGCGGTCGCGGTCCAGATCAGGACCACGTCCTCACGGCCGTACTGCTCGCGCATCTTCTGGGCGCCGACGATCGCCTCCGGCAGGTTGGAGACGAAGATCGCTACCAGCAGGGAGACGGCGCTGCCCTCCAGCAGGGCGACTCCCATCGCCAGATTCTCCGGCACGCCGTCGAGCGTCACCCCGGCCAGCAGCGCCAGGCCGACCACGCCGCCGCGCGCCTGCTGGCGCGCCTTGCGCCGCTCCAGCCAGGCGTCGACGAGGACGAAGGCGGTCGCGCCGGCCAGGAAAGCGATGCCGGCGCGCCAGGCGCCGCCGTGCTCGAACGCCTTCTCGAACAGCTCGAACGCCACGGCGGTGATCAGCGCTCCCGAGGCGAAGCCGAGCAGGGCCGCGGTAACGGCGCGCGGCGGCGGCCGCCAAACGGCGATCAGGGCGCCGGCCGGCAGCGCGCTCGACGCGATCACCGCAAAGAGGACCGCTTCGCCCATTGCCCGTCATTGTTGCCGCTAGCGTTGACGCCATGAGCGGCGCAACCGGCGCAACGACCCTGTTCGACGCCGATGCGGCTGCCTTCACCGGCACGATCGAGGTGCTCGGGGTCATCTTCAGCGCCGAGGACGGTGGCTACGCGGTGCTCGAGGTGCAGGACGTCGAGTCGGGCGAGGGCTTCCCGCTGATCGGCCCCGTCGCCCACCTCAACGCCGGCGACAGGGCCGAAGTCAGCGGCGAGTGGCAGACCCACTCGAAGTACGGCCGGCAGCTGAGGGCCCGTGGGGCGCTGCCGCTCGATCCCAGCGACCGCGAGGGCCAGATCGGCTACCTGACCAGCCTCCGCCACATCGGGCCGAGCCGAGCCAAACGCCTGGTCGACGAGCACGGCGAGGGCGTGCTGGCGGCGATCGCCGCCGATCCGGTCGGCGTCTTCGCCTCCCTGCGGGGGGTCAGTCCCAACCAGGCGGCAGCCGCGGCCGAGTCCTGGCACGCCTCGCGGGCGATCCGTGACCTCCACGTCCAGCTGGCACCGCACGGCCTGGCGCACCTGGCGGCGCCGATCCACAAGCGCTTCGGCGAGCGCTCGATGACGGTCCTGCACGAGGACCCCTACCGCCTCACCGAGGTCGATGGAGTCGGCTTCGCCCGCGCCGACAGGATCGCCCTCGCCGCCGACGTGCCGCCGGAGTCGTCGCGGCGCGCTCAGGCCGCGGCGGTCTTCGCGATCTCCGAGGCCGAGCAGAAAGAAGGCCATACGTTCCTGCCAATCGAGGGGCTGACCCAGCGCACGGCGAGGCTGATCGGGCTGGCGCCCGATCCTGACGTGCTGGCGGTCGCGCCGGGGCTGCTGCTCGACGAGGGGCGCGCCTACCGTGAGCCCACCCATGCCTCGGAGCTGGCGGTCGCCGCGACCCTCCACGTCCGCGCGAGCGCTCCGCCCCACCTCGATCACGAAGCGCCCGATTCGCCGCCGGCCGACGATAAGGAGACCGACGGCCTCACCCCCGAGCAATGGGCCGCCGTGCGCGGCGCCTTCGCCTCGCGGATCTCCCTGATCACCGGCGGCCCCGGGGTCGGCAAGACCGCCTGCACGCGGGCGATCGTCGCCGAGGCGAAGCGGGCGCAGGCGACGATCGCGCTCTGCGCCCCGACCGGCCGCGCCGCCCGCCGTCTCGGCGAGGCAACCGGCATCGAGGCGGCGACGATCCATCGCATGCTCGAGTGGGTGCCGGGCAGCGAGCCGAGCTTCCGGCCGGGGCACCCGCTGCCGGTCGACCTGGTCGTCGTCGACGAGTCCTCGATGCTCAACCTGCGCACGATGGAGGTCCTGCTGGGCGGCCTCGCCGAGTCGACCCACATCGTCTTCGTCGGCGACGCCGACCAGCTGCCGCCGATCGGCGCCGGCCGCCCCTTCGACGACCTGATCGATTCCGGCGTGGCGCCGGTCGTCCGGCTCACCCTGATCTTCCGCCAGGCGGCGCACTCGATGATCACCACCGCAGCCCACGAGCTCAACCAGGGCCGGCTCCCCCACCTCGACCCGGAGGCCGGGCAGGAACGCGACTTCTTCTTCGTCGAGCGAACGAGCCCGGAGCGGGCGCTGGAGACGGTGGTCGAGGTGGTCGCCGAACGGGCGCCGGGCCGCTACGGGGTCGACCCGATCCGCGACGTCCAGGTGCTGGCCCCGATCTACAAAGGCCCGATCGGGATCGACAGCCTCAACCAACGCCTGCAGGCGCAGCTCAACCCCGATGGAAAGCCGGCGCTGGGCGGTCGCTTCCGAACCGGCGACCGCCTGATCCAGACCCGCAACGCCCACGAGCTGGGCCTGATGAACGGCTCGATCGTCTTCCTCCGCGGCGACGACCCCGAGGAGGAAGCGATCGAGGTGGAGAGCGAAGAGGGCCCGCTGACGATCCCCTACGCCGATTGCGCCAACCTCCAGCTCGCCTACGCGATCTCGGTCCACAAAGCGCAGGGCTGCGAGGTGCCGGTCGTGGTCGCGATCTGCCACCGCTCCCACGCCATGATGCTGACCCGGCCCCTCCTCTACACCGCGATCACCCGCGCCCGCAGCGTCTGCGTCCTGGTCGGCCAGCGCGAGGCGCTGGCGATGGCGGCGCGACGCGACGACGGCGGCAGCCGCCACTCGGCGCTGGCCGAGCGCCTGCGCCGGTAACGCGAACGCGATACTCGGCGAATGGAGACGCCGAGGCCCTCGCTGCTCGCGGTCGCCAGCACCCTCGGCGGCATCGCGCTGCTCGCCGCCCTGGTGCTGACGGTGGCGCCGCTGCGCGACGCCTTCACGGCGGCGGTCGGCGGCGACACGGAGGAGGTCCGCAACCGGCTCGACGACCTCGGCCTGGCCGGACCGCTGCTGATCCTCGCCCTGGCGCTGATCCACGCCGTGGTCTTCTACCCGGCGGAGATCGTCGACGCCGCCGCCGGCTTCGTCTACGGCTTCTTCCCGGCCCTGCTGCTGGTGATGACGGGCTGGCTGCTCTCGGGCCTGCTCTGCTTCGCGATCGGCCGCTCGCTGGCCCGCCCGCTGCTCGACCGCTGGTTCGGGACCGAGCGCTTCGAGCGCACCGAGGCGGCGATCGAGCGCGGCGGCGTCACCCTCCTGATCGCGGTGCGGCTGATCCCGATCGTCCCCTTCAGCCTCGTCTGCTATGCAGCCGGAGCCGCCCGCGTGCCGGTCTGGCGCTTCATCTGGACGACGGCCGTCGGCTACCTCCCGATCACCGCCCTCTCGGTCTACTTCGGCACCAAGCTGGAAGGGCTGGAGCTGACCGATCCCATCGTGCTCGGCTCGGCCGCGGCCCTCCTGGCACTGCTGCTCTGCGGCCACTGGTTCGCGCGCCGCCAAGCGCCGGACTCATAACCCGAAGGTCGCAGGTTCGAACCCGCCTCCGCTTTTCACGCCGAACTCGGCCAAGCAGCTCGAGGCCCAGCACGCCGCCGAGCTGCGCGCCCGCGAGGACAACCTCGCCCGGCGCGAGTGCTGGGAGGCCGAGCATGGCCACAAGTTCCTTGTTCGGGACGGCGAGCAGGAATCTGATAATCTGAATCTCATGAAGCAATTGAGCGCCACCGATGCGTCTCGTCGGTTCTCAGAGGTCTTGGACGATGTAGAGCGGGGCGGGGAGTCCTACATCGTGGTCCGGCACGGTCGGGCCGTGGCGACCATCGGTCCCGCGAGCGGCGGGATTGGGAAAGCGCTCAAGGAAGTGCTTCGCACCAATCGGCCTGACGATGCCTGGGCGGGCGAGTTGCGTGAGCTTCGCGAGGGCATGGAGCCTGTGACGGATCCCTGGCGCGACTGATCCTCGACACGACGGTCTTGGTCGATGCCGAGCGCGGTGGCGATTCGCTGGGCGATGCGATCGACGACGGTGATGATGTCGCGATCGCGGCGATCACCGTGGCGGAGCTGAGAGTGGGAGTTCGGCTGGCGAAGGGGCGCCGGCGGGATAAGCGCGAGCGCTTCGTCGCAGCGGTTCTCGATGCCGTTTCGATCGAGTCCTACGACCTCGAAGTGGCCGAGGCACATGCCGCTCTCTTGGCGCACGTTCGTCGGACAGGCACGCCTCGCGGTGCCCACGACCTCATCATTGCTGCAACGGCGCGAGCCCGGGAGCGGCAGGTCGTGAGTTCTGACCAAGCTGGCTTTTTCGAGCTCCCCGGCGTCTCGATTTTCAGGTGATTCTGGCTAGTTGGTGGGTCTGGTCTTGGGGCGACAAACGGGGCAACGTGCGCCACGGAATTCAGGTGATCTCAGATGGCCTCGATCCCGCGAAAACCGCTCTGGAATGGCCTCCACGTAGCCCAGACGAACTCCCGCGGCGTCCTCATAGCCCGAAGGTCACGGGTTCGAATCCCCGCCCCGTTGTGTGCTATTCGCCACCGCTCCATTGCCCACGATGGGCGATCCGCCGCTAGCCCGGCACGAGCCCTAACCGCCCACCCGTTTCACCTTGAAGCGAGCGACGGCGGGGCTGCGGTCGAGATTGCCGGCTGCGTCGCGGGCCCTGACCCGGACCACGTGCGGGCCGATGCGGAAGCGGCGCGCGAGGCGGCGTTTGCAGAAGCGGGGGAGGCCGCCGTCGACGCGGCAGATGAAGGTGACGTTCGGCTCGTTGGAGCCGAACCTGAAGACGGCCTTGGCCCGGCGGTGCCGGGTGCGGATCGTCTTCGGCGGCCGGTTGCGGAAGAAGGTGCGGGGGGGTCGCGTGTCGACCTCGAAGGAGACGAGCTCGCTCTGACCGATGCGACCGGCGGCGTCGGTCGCTTGGGCGATGAAGCCGTGCACGCCCTCGGAGAGGCGGGTCGGGGGGACGAAGGGCGAGGTGCAGGGTTGAAGACCAGCGCCGTCGATCGAGCACCTGAAGCTGGAGGGTCGGTTGGCCACGAAGCCGATGCCGGGCCGGGGGTTGTTGCCGAGCGCGGGTGGCCGCTCGGTGATCGTCACGGTCGGCGGCAGGGCGACGCTGCGGACCGCCCCGTAGGCATCGATCAGGCCGGCGCCGACCGCGTTGGGGCCGAAGGCCCCCACCGGCCTGGCGGTTGCGGCGAGAACGAGTCGGAGCTGGTCGGGCGATAGCGAAGGGTTCGCCTGCTTCATCAGCGCCGCAACCGCGGCGGCGTGGGGAGCGGCGGCAGAGGTGCCGAAGAACCGCCAGACCCCCGCCACCGACTGCCCGAAGAAGGTGTTGGCACCGCCGTCGGTGGCGACGAGGTCGGGCTTGGCGAGCGTCGTCGGTGCGATCGGGCCGGCGGGGGCGAGGCTGGTAACCGGGCCGAAGTAATGGGTGACGGGGCCGCGGGAGGAGAAGGCCTCGGGTTTAGAGCTGTCGTTGAAACGAACCGCGCCGACGCTGACCGCCCTGGCGGCGCCGCTGTGACCGAAGATCGTCGACCCGACCACGTCTCCACCGGCCGACTGCGGGTACTCGCTCTCGAGCACGCCGAATCCGTTCTGCACCAGGATGAACTTCAGCCTCGGTTCCGCGCCTTCGAAGCGATTGATCGCCAGCTCGACCTGGGCGTCTTCACCGCTGTCGTTTTCCCAGCCAATCAGCTCGAAGGGCTGTTCGCTGCCGAAGATGTTGCCTTCGATGCTGGCGGCGATCGGCTCGCCGGTCGAGTCGAGCAGGAAGGCGTCGAGGTCGGTGCTGACGCCAAACCATGGCTCAGCCCACTGCAGGTCGACGACCAGCGTCGCCCCCTCGGCAACGGTCAGCTGGAAGGCGTCGTCGACCTGCCCGGCCCCGCCGCCCGGATCGAAGTCCATGCAGTGCGTCGGGTGCAGCCCCTCCGGCGGCACGATGCCCGCTTCTTCTTCCAGTTCCTCCAGTTCTTTGGAGAGCGCCAGCACGCCGGCCGGGCAGCCGCCCGAGTCGCGATACGCCGGCGCCTCCCAGGAGGCGAAGTCACGTCCTTCGCCGTCGATCAGGTTGTCGTTGCCGGCCGCCGAAAGGTAAGGCCGCCCCGCTGCCACCGCCTCGTTTGCCGCGACCGCAATCGGCCCCTCCTGGAAGAAGGGCTCGTCGAAGTAGATGACGTCGTCAACCAGCACGTCGGCGCCGGCGCCGCGGAGCGCCCGGATGTTGCCGGCGAAGGCGAACGGGCTGCCCAAGGCGGTGGCCGAGGCAAACGCCAGGCGAGCGCCTGGAGCCAGGTCGTGGACGATCTGGCCCATCGCCCGCCCCTCGTCGACGCCGCCGAAATCGGTGTCGTCGAGAGCGCTGACCGGAGTCGTTCGCCCACACGGGTTCCCCGCTCCCGGCAGATCGCCGCTCGCCACGTCGCCGCCGGCGTGGGTCGGCGCCCCGACGTCCCGATCGAAGGAATCGGAGAGGATGCCGACCGTGACCCCGTTGCCGTCGAGGTTGAAGGCGGCGCGGGCCGCGGCGGCGTTCAGCTGGGCATCGCCCTCGGAGGTGGTCAGGCCAGGACACTCGGTCGCGGCGAGGAGCGGCGTCAGCACCTCGGTCACGGCCTCGATCCGCGGAAGCGCGGCAACGGCGCGCAGGTCGGCGGGCTTCACCGCGACGGTCACCGTCTGGTAGCGGCGACTTGCGTGGACGAGCTTCGCCCCGGCACCGCGCAGGCCCCCCAGAGCGGCCAGCGCGCCGCGCTCGAAACGCACGTCGACGTGGACTCGCCCGCCCTCGCGCAGGAGGCTCCCAGCGCCGCCCGGGGCGACGCCCAGCTTCCGAGCCTGCTCGGTCAGCGGTGCCGAGCGCAGCGAGGGTTTCGCGAGCTGAGCCAGTCGCGCCGAGAGCTCGCCGTCGTCGGGGCGATCGGCGGCCACGGCAACCGAGCCGGAAAAGAGCGTTGCGGCGAAAAGGATCGCGAGGACCGCGAGGCGCGTGCCGCAGGAGCCCATCAACGGACCAGTTTTACGCGGAAGCGATGGACGGCGTAGGGGCCGGCGTTGCCGGCCGCGTCGCGGGCCCTGACCATCACCACGTGCCGCCCGATCGAGAAGCTGCGCCGCAGACGCTCCGGGCAGGCGCGACTCACGCCACCGTCGACGACGCAGATGAAGCTGACGTTCGGCTGATCGGAAGCGAAGCGAAAGACAGCGGTCGCCCGCCGTCGGCGCGTCCGGACCAGCTTGCCCGGCCGCTTGCTGAAGAAGGCGCGTGGCGCCGCCTGGGGCCCGATCGAGGCCCGCGGCTGGGCGGGAGCCGCCGGGCTCGGCGCCAACTGGCCGACCGGGGGCGGCGTCACGCCTTCGTCCGTTTCGCCACCGCCCGGTTCGCCTTCCTCTTCGGGCGCGGGTTCGAGGCCGAGGGCCTGAAGCGCCTGATGCAGGTTCAGCCGACCGCCGCTGACGGTTTTGCCGGCCAGGGCCGGGCGAGCGTCGGTCGAGGCCATGATCGCCGCCTTCGCCTGCGCGGGCGTCGTCGATGGCGACGCCGCGGTCAGCAGCGCCGCGGCGCCGGCCACGTGTGGGGCCGCCATCGAGGTCCCCGACATGAAGACGTAGGGCAGGAATTCGTCGGTGTCGACCAACGCTTCGGGGTAGGCGCTGAGCGTTTTCACCCCGGGAGCGGCGAGGTCCACCGACTCGGCGCCGAAGTTGGAGAAGCCGGCCAGCCCGTCGCTGAGGTTCGTCGCCGCGACGCAGAGCAGGTTCTCGGCCACGTAGCCGGGCTGCTCATCGAGGGCGCAGGGATAGCTGGGTTGCTCGTCGTTGTCCGCTTCCTCGTTGCCGGCGGCGAAGACGAACAGCACCTCTGGACTGGCGTTGAGCAGCGCCACTTCGGCCGCCGCGAAGCCCGAGCCGCCGAGCGAGCCGTTGAGGACGCGGGCGCCGTTGGCGGCCGCGTAGGCGTAGGCCTCGATCATCGCCGCCAGCGGGCAGCTGGCTTCCCCTTCCTCGTCGAGGGCACACACCTTCAAGGCCATCAGCCGGGAACCGGGGGCCACGCCGACGATCCCCTCGCCGTCGTTGCCCTCGGCCAGGATCGTGCCGGAGACGTGCGTCCCGTGCCCGTCGGGATCGTCTGGATCGGCGTCGCTGTCGAGCGGGTCGCTGACGCTGTCGCCGGCGAAGTCATAGCCGTTGACGTCATCGGCATAGCCGTTGCCGTCGTCATCGAGGTCATTGCCGGGAACCTCCCCCGCGTTCGTCCAGAGTCGGCTGGCGAGATCGCGGTGACCGAGGTCGACCCCGGTGTCCATCACAGCGACGATCGGCTCGACGGCCCCGGGCCCGGGCGCCCATCCCGTCTCGACGCTCCATGCCTCGGGGGCATCGATGTCGGCGTCGGCCGTCCCCGAGACCGGATTCTGCTGTCCGATCGGCTGGCCGGTGTTGTGCAGGCCCCAGAGGTGGCCGAAGAGCGGGTCGTTGGGCACGGCGGACGGACGGCGGAGCCAGTTGCGACTCGCGTATCGAACGTCCTTCTCGGTGCGCAGCTCGGTGAGGGCAGCCGCGGTCGAGCCCTCGCGAACCTCGACCAGCTGCAAGGCCGTGCCGAGCGCTTGGACGGCGCCGACGCCAGCCTGGCGCCGCGCCGCGGCGCGTTCGGCGGCACTCGTCGCGGGCTCGTAGCCGACGACGATCTCCCCCGGCACGGCCTCGGCCGGCGCGGAAACGGGTCGCTGGTCGACGACCGCGGCGAACGGCGCCTGCGGGCCGACCGCGGCGCAGGCCAGCAGCGCGACGACGGCCGCCAGCGGGGTCTTCTCTCGTTTTCTCATCTGAGGCCGGATACCCGAGCGAGGTTACGGTCAACGTATCGACCGTTCCCCGTAGAAACACAAATGGACGAACGACGTAGCGCAGCCCGCGGCCGCTCGAGAGCGCTGGAAAGGCTGGACCCTGCTACGGTCCCGGGCGTTAGGGCCGGGTTCGATCCGGCAAAGTCGTGTCTAGCGCTCGCGTCGTTGCTTCACCGCATGTGCCGCGTTCGCAGCACATGAAGTGGAGGCAATTGCATGCCAACTGGAACTGTCAAGTGGTTCAGCGACGACAAGGGTTACGGGTTCATCACGCCCGACGACGGCTCGAAGGACGTCTTCGTCCATCACAGCGCGATCATGGGTGAGGGCTTCAAGTCCCTGACCGAGGGCGCCAAGGTGAGCTACGAGTCCGAGGAAGGCCCCAAGGGCCCGGCCGCGGCGAGCGTCCAGCAGACCTCGTAAGCACGCACCGCTCTTAAGCAGTGACGGGGCCCGCCGCGACGGCGGGCCCTTTTTATGCTTCGCGCTCGTCCCGAGTTCGCGTTTTGTCTCGCATACCGCGACAAAACGCGAACTCACCATCGGCTATGAAGACTCGAAACGACCTCAGAAACGTCGCCATCATCGCCCACGTCGATCACGGCAAGACGACGCTGGTCGACGCGATGCTGTGGCAGAGCGGCGCCTTCCGCCAGGGCCAGGACGTCGCCGAGCGGGTGATGGACTCGATGGACCTGGAGCGCGAGAAGGGGATCACGATCCTCGCCAAGAACACCGCCGTCCGCTACCGCGACGTCAAGCTCAACATCGTCGATACCCCCGGCCACGCCGACTTCGGCGGCGAGGTCGAGCGCGGCCTGACGATGGTCGACGGCGTCCTGCTGCTGGTCGACGCCTCCGAGGGCCCGCTCCCCCAGACCCGCTTCGTGCTGCGCAAGGCGCTGGAGGCGAAGCTGCCGGTGATCCTCGTCGTCAACAAGGTCGACCGGCCCGACGCCCGCATCGCCGAGGTCGTCGAGGAGGTCTACGAGCTGTTCATCGAGCTCGACGCCGACTCCGAGCAGATCGACTTCCCGATCGTCTACACCAACGCCAAAGCGGGCTGGGCCGCGCTCACCGACGGCGTCGAGGGAAGCGACCTCTCCCCCCTGCTCGACCTGATGCTGGAGAGGATCCCGGCGCCCGAGCACGACCCCGAGCACCCCTTCCAGGCACACGTCACCAACCTCGACGCCGACCCCTACGTCGGCCGCCTAGCGCTCTGCCGGGTCCGCAACGGGACGATCCGGGCCGGCCGCCCGATCGCCTGGTGCCGCGCCGACGGCCGGGTCGAGCGGGCGACGATCTCAGAGCTCTACGTGACCGATGCGCTCGACCGCGTCGCCGCCGAGGAGGCCGGCCCGGGCGAGATCATCGCCGTCGCCGGCCTGCCCGAGGTGACGATCGGCGAGACGCTGGCCGACCCCGACGACCCGCGGCCGCTGCCGGTGATCGCCGTCGACGAGCCCTCGCTCTCGATCGTGGTCGGCATCAACACCTCGCCGCTGGCGGGGACCGAGGGCAGCAAGCTGACGGCGCGCCAGATCCGCTCCCGGCTCGACGCCGAGCTGGTCGGCAACGTCTCGATCCGGGTCAACGACACCGAACGGCCCGATGCCTGGGAGGTGCAGGGCCGCGGCGAGCTGCAGCTGGTCGTACTGCTGGAGCTGATGCGGCGCGAAGGGTTCGAGCTGACCGCCGGCCAGCCGCGGGTGATCACCCGCGAGATCGACGGCCAGCTCTGCGAGCCGGTCGAGCGGCTCTCGATCGACGTGCCGGAGGAGCACGTCGGCGCCGTCACCCAGCTGCTGGCGTCGCGCAAGGGGCGGCTCGACCACATGGCCAACCACGCGACCGGCTGGGTGCGAATGGACTACCTGGTGCCGGCGCGCGGCCTGATCGGGCTGCGCACCGAGTTCCTCACCGAGACCCGCGGCGCCGGCATCATGCACCACGTCTTCGACCGCTGGGAGCCCTGGGCGGGCGAGCTCCGCACCCGCGCCACCGGCTCCCTGGTCGCCGACCGCCGCGGCGCCAGCGCCAGCTACGCGCTGCTGGGCCTGCAGGATCGCGGCACGCTCTTCGTCGGCCCCGGCGAGGAGGTCTACGAGGGGATGATCGTCGGCGAGAACAGCCGCTCCGAGGACCTCGACGTCAATGCCGTCAAGGAGAAGCAGCAGACCAACATGCGCGCCGCCAGCGCCGACGTCCTCGTCCGCCTGGCGCCGCCGACGCGCCTCTCGCTGGAGGCCTCGCTGGAGTTCCTGCGCGACGACGAGTGCGTCGAAGTGACGCCCGAGTCGGTGCGCCTGCGCAAGGCCGAGCTGGACAAGGTCAGGCGCCAGAAGGCTGCGCGCCAGGGCGCGGCAGCGGCACCGCGGTAGGCCGTCCCCCGAACCGCTCCCGAGCCCCGATCCGTGGTTCTCTTCCTAAGTTTTTCTTGATTATTATCCGGTAGGATCGCGGTCGCTTACGGGGCGCAGCACCGCCCTCGCACAGAAGACGAAGGGGGAGCCGAATGATTCGCAAGCCAAGCAACATGGGCATCGCCCTCCTCCTCGCCCTGGCCGTGAGCGCCATTGCGGCCCCGCCCGCCACCGCAGCCAAATTCTTTGTCGCCTCCGAACAGGAGCACACCGTCATCTCCGGTGCGCAGCTGGGCACCGCTTCGTTCAGCTTCGATGCCGGCAAAGTCGAATGCAAAGGCCTGACCTACTCGGGAACAACGAGCCTCTCGCTGGTGACCGAAATGACAGTCTCGCCCCAGCTCAAAGAATGCGAAGCGGCCTTCGGCAAAGAAGTCGCCGTTGGCATGAATGGCTGCAGCTATCGCCTGTATGCCACCACAATCGAAGGCGCCACCTACAGCGGCAAAATGGACATCGAGTGTCCCGAAGGCAAAAAGATCGAAATCGAAACGCTGGGCTGCACGGTCACACTTCCCGCGCAAAGCGCACTATCGAGCCTGACCTTCTCGAACGAAGGGAAAGAAACCACAAGGGAAGTAATCGTGAGCTTCAACGTCAGCGGGCTCAAATACGAAGAACACAAAGGGAAACTGAGCAATACCTGCAAAAATGAAACATCTCTGAAAAGCAACGGCACGCTCTCGGCAACTACCTCGATCGGCGGCAGGGATACACAGGAAAACCACGTCGGCATCTGGCTGGAGCAACAGGACGAGCTCCACTCTGAAGCCACGCACACGACCATCAACGGCGTGCCACACCCCAAAGCAATCGAATTCGCCTTCGACGCGGGCGCGGTCCTCTGCGAAGAACTGCAGTACGAAGGCACAGCAAAAGCGGCAACGAAAACCGCGACAGAAATCACAGTCAATCCTCAATTCGAAGAATGCCACCTCACAAGCGGTGGAACGGAATATCCCGTCCTGGTTTTAACTCCATGCAGCTTCGTTCTCCATGTCGAAAAAACCAACGGCGATGGGAGTGTCGCCATCGAGTGCCCGGAAGAAAAATCCCTTTCCGTCTTTACGACCAACTGCACGATTACAATTCCGTCGCAGAACGCGCTCCAAAGCGCCACCTTCACAAACCGAGGCTCTGGCGCCACCCGCGAAGTGACAGTGGATTTCTCGCTCGGGGGAATCGAATACATCGAACACAAATCTGGCCCGACTTCGCCCTGCAAAGAAGGGACAGAAACCAAAGAAAACGGCTCTTACTCCGGTATCGGCACGATCAGCGGCGAGGACGAAGGTGCGAAACAGGTCGGCATATGGGTGGAATCGGCGAAATTCCAGTTCGAAAAAGAACATTCGATCTTCACAGGTGGAGACGAGGTCTCCGAACACACGTTTTCGTTCGACGCTGGAAACATGGAATGTGAAGAAACGCCAGCCTTTGCAACAGTGCAATCGAAAACAGCCACTGAATTCGTTGCTGTACCAACCTACAAAAAATGTTTTCTATCGACTACCGGCGGGGCCATTGTGATCGACTTCAACAACTGCAGTTACGTCTTTCACTTCGAAGGCAGCTTGGAAGGAAGCATGGACGTTGCCTGTCCGATCGGAAAAACCATCGTTTTCACACTCGCATCGGGTTTGTGCACGATCACAATTCCCCCTCAAGCGGCTCTGAAAAGAGTCAGGTTCACAAATAAAGGCGCAGGCTCTTCGCGACAGATAACAGTCGATATCGGCCTGGCGAATCTGCAGTACGAAGAACATCGGCCCTTCGGCACCCCTCCCTGCAAAAACAGCACAGCGCTGACAAGCAGTGGCCTCTATACCGGCCAGATCACACTGGCCGGTACGGACACAGAAGGGAAACCGGTGGGAATCTGGGTCGAATAGCGGGGGCGAAGACCGATCGCGCACGTCCATCAAGAGTTTGCCTATGCGGCCTCGGAGATGGCGCCGGCCCTCCAGGAGAGCCGAGCTGGGCAGTTGCGGACCGCTTCGCGCATGGATCTCAGTGCGACCCGGAGCTCGTCCAGATCGAGTGTCTCATGAATGCTGCGATGCAACCACTCGCCGTTCTCCGCTCGCCCTATTTCGCCCAGCTGCTCAGCCAACTCCTCGCGGGCAAGGGGGAACACTCCCTCGGCGAGCAAGAAGCCACGCGCGAGCGAGGTCAATCCCGCCCGCAAATGCTCCTGAGCGGCGTCGCGGTCTTCGATCGAGAGGACTCTCTCCGCAAGCGAAGCCAGCGCATCGGCTCGCTCGAACTTGCGCTGCGGCTCGGGCCAGAGCTCCTCGCGGAGAATTCGGGCGAATGCGTTCCTGAAGATCCGATCGGGGTCGTGCAACACGCAGCCAAGGCGAACGGTCCATTGGACGAAGTCATCGCCCTCGGTCAGTCGTCGCTGGAAGCGGTCAAAAGAGTCGGCAACGAGATCCACTTCGCCGGGAAGCCCACTCAGATCAGGACGAGGTCCGACGAGGTGGAAATCGAGATCGCTGATTGCCGTGCGCTGCCCTCGCGCGGTCGAACCGGTGAGGGCCACGGCCGCCGCTTCCACACCTTCCGCACGCCGAAGAACCTCTGCGGTGACCGCCTGCAGCGAAGTGGACTGATAGAGAGACGCCCGCTCTCGGTCGTTGCGAAGACGGTCCTCCCAGCGAAGTCCCAGATCGTGTTCAAGCACCGGACCACGCCTCCTCCGCGGCGACGACTAGAGCTTCGACTCTTGCCGCCACATGCTCAGCCGTATCGCCGCTGAACTCTGGCTCATCCCCGTCATACGCATAGCCTTTGCGCTCCTCATTGAGCAACAGGATCAGCTCGCCATCATCGCTTGATCCGATACCTCGTTCGTTCAGTTCGGCGACGATCTCCCCACGGCGCCAATGCCGTTGGGCTGGTTTCGATCCCATTCCGCTCCGCGAGCGCGTCGATCGCCGCCTCGGCGGCGTGAAGGAGAAGGGTCGCGGCGACACCGAGATGCCCCTCCTCGATCTCCTCGCGGGCGAGATCCAGATGATCGCGGGCGAGAACCTGTTTTGCCTTGGGCGACATCGGCCAAGTGTCGCGCATCGCCCGGAGCGAACGTTCGAAAATCGGTACGCCCTGATCCAGAGAATTCAGCGAAGAGGTTCCATCGACGTCAGGCGTCCTCGGCCTTGACGCGGCCTGCGTCGATCGCGTCGAGGAGGGCGGCGTGGTCGCGTTCGTTCTGGTCGGCGTAGAGCGTCGAGAACTCGGCGATCGCCGCGTCGAAGGTCTCGCCCGAGCCGAGGTAGGCGCCGATCGCGACCGGATCGCCGGAGCGGGCGTGGGCGCGGGCCAGGGTCCAGCCGCACAGGTGGGCGTAGATCTCCATCGTGCGCGGCGTCATCGCCTCGATGTCGCTCGAGCCCTTTCCGTCCCAGAGCTGGCGCACGTAGAAGTCGCGCTGGCGCCCGTCGATGCCGGTGGTCGGGCACCAGCCGAGGAAGCTGTCGCTTGCCGCCTGCATCAGCCACTGTCCCTCGACCACCCGCTGGCCATGGTTCTGGAAGCGGCTCTCGCCGAGATAGGGCTCCAGCACCGAGGCCTGCGCCTCCTTGGCCTGCAGGAAGAGGGGGTCGGCGTCGTCGCGACCGGTCAGCAGCACGATCCAGGCGCGGGTGCCGACGCTGCCCACCCCCACGACCTTGCGCGCCAGGTGGCGGAAACGGTAGGTCTCGAGCAGGCGCCGGCGATCGCTCTTGAGGGTTTCGCCATAGCTCTCGATGACCCCGCGGATCGCCGCCTCGACGTCGAAGCTCCCCTCACCCGCCAGGAGCTCCTCGACGGGGACGATCAGCGGCGGCCTGCTGACGATCCGCAACTCACCGTCAACCTCATGGGTGAGCCGGTCGAGTGCCCGCAGGCTGTCCTTCGCATGCGCCTTGGCGACCCCCCTCTCCGCACGCTTCGCGAGCTTGCTCCCCTCGGCTCGGAGGAGCCGCAGGACCGTCTCGGCGTCGAGGCGCGCGTACCAGACCTCGAGGTTGCGCCGGCCCGCGAACGCTCGCATCGCCTCCCGGTACTCGCGCGACGCGGTGCGGACCACCGCGCGCCGCTCCTTGCGCCGGAACCCGTTCTCGCGCGCCGCGATCTCGAAGCTCGCCGCCAGCCGCTTCACGTCCCACTCCCACGGACCGGGCAGCGTCTCGTCGAAGTCGTTGAGGTCGAAGACCAGCCGGCGGTCGGGCGCGGCGAAGGCGCCGAAGTTGGAGAGGTGGGCATCGCCGCAAACCTGAACCTGCAGCCCGGATACCGGCGTGCGAGCCAAGTCGGCCGCCATCACCGCTGCCGCACCGCGGTAGAAGGTGAAGGGCGAGACGGCCATCCGGCCGTAACGAATGGGAACGAGCTCGGGGACCCGCGAACTCGCCTGCCGCTCGAGAACGTCGACCGGGTCGGCCCGGTCGACTGCCGGCCCCCACTCCGCGTGGGCGGAGCGGGGAGCCTGCGAGCGCGCCGCCTTTCCGGCGGCGGCGCGCCCGGAGAGGTTCATGCCTCAGACGGTAGCCGCTGCCTGCTCGGCCTGGCTGTCCTCGGCGGCCTTGGCCTTCGCTTCGGCCTCCGGGGTCGGCTCGTCGACGTTGCGCGGCAGCAGCACTTCTTTGGCGATCACCAGGCGCTGGATCTGGCTGGTGCCCTCATACAGCTGCATGATCTTCGCGTCGCGCATCAGTTTCTCGACCGGGTACTCCTTGATGAAGCCGTAGCCGCCGTAGACCTGGACCGCGTCGACGGTGATCTCCATCGCCGAGTCGGCGGCGAAGCGCTTGGCCTCCGAGGAGACCAGGGTGTTGCGCTTGCCCTGGTCGAGCAGGACGGCGGAGTTCCAGACCAGCAGGCGGCCGGCGTCGACCTTGGTCGCCATGTCGGCGATCATGAACTGAATCGCCTGGTGCATCGCGATCGGCACTCCGAACTGGACCCTTTCCTTCGAGTACTCGACGGCGTACTCGAAGGCGGCGCGGCCGATCCCGACCGCCATCGCCGAGACGCCCGGGCGGGTGCGGTCGAGGGTCATCATCGCCAGCTTGAAGCCCTTGTTCTCCTCGCCCAGCATGTTCTCGGCGGGGACCTCGACATCGTTGAAGGAGATGGTCGCGGTGTTGGACGCCCGCTGGCCCATCTTGTCCTCCTTCTTGTCGACGCTGACCCCGGGGGAATCGGCGTCGACGACGAAGGCGGTGATGCCGCGGTGGCCGGCCTCGGGGTCGGTCTTGGCGTAGACCGTGAACCAGTTGGCGTAGGTGCCGTTGGTGATGAAGCACTTGGAGCCGTTGAGGATGTACTTGTCGCCCTGCTTGACGGCACGGGTCTTCATCCCGGAGACGTCGGAGCCGGCGTCGGGCTCGGTCAGGCAGAAGGAGGCCAGCTTCGGCTCCTCGCTGAGCATCCCCAGGTACTTCTTCTTGGTCTCGTCGGAGCCGCCGAGGGTGACCGGCGCCGAGGCGAGGCCGTTGGCCATCAGCGAGGTGCCGATGCCGGAACAGCCCCAGCCCATCTCCTCCTCGATCAGACAGCCGGAGAGGTAGTCGAGGCCCGGACCGCCGTAGGCCTCGGGGATGTGGGTGTTCATCAACCCGACCTCCCAGGCCTTGTCGATGATGTCCTGGGGCCAGGTGCCGTCCACGTCATACTCCCAGGCGACCTTGCGGATCTCTTTCTCCGCGAAGTTGTGCGCCAGCTCGCGCAGATCCTTCTGCTCGTCGGTCAGGGTGAAGTCAACCACTGCTCGAAGCTCCTTTGCTCGGTGGGAGGGGCCGATTGACTGGTCAGTCAACCAGGGCAAGAGTACCGAATGGCGAGGCCAGCGTGGGAGTCGTACCCTTGAGCCATGGCTCTGCTGCTGGCCCTGATCGACATCAAGAGCGGTTACGTGCTGGCGGCGATCACGCTCTTCACGCTGCCGATCGCAGCGGCTGCCTTCGCCCGCTCCGGGCCGGCCTGGCGCGGGATCGGCGGTGGCCGCTTCTCGATCGAGCAGAAGCTGCCGCCGCCGCGCCTCGACCAGCCGCTGCCGCCGGTCGACCCGGCGCTGCAGGCGGCGGAGGCGCGCCAGATGCTGGAGGCCAAGTCCTACCGGCGCCAGCGGCGTGGCGAGGAGCCGCTCGACGTCGAGGCCGAGGTGGCGCGCCTGCTCGACTCGCCACTCGGGTCCTCGCCCGGTCTCGACCAGCAGCTGCGGGCCGAGGTGAGGGAACTCGTCCTGGTCCAAAACGAACGGCGGATGCGTACCGGCGAAGCGCCGCTGGACGTCGAGGCCGAGGTCGAGCGCCAGCTCGGCGATTTCGTAGGATTGGGCAAGTGATGGCGGGCAGCGCCGACAACACCTACGACGTCGAGGAGCTGCTGGTCCATCCCGGCACCTACTTCAACCCGCAGACCGAGGTGCTGGTGGTCGTCGACGACTCCACCTCGCTCGACCAGGAGGTCTTCAACATGGAGGCCTACGAGGGGGCCGACTGGGTGCGGATCTCCGACGACGTCCCGGTCGACGAGAGCCGCCGCGACGAGGTGCTGGAGCGCTTCCAGACGCACTACCACCCGGGCTCGGCCGGATCGGTCTCCGAGACCGCGCTCGAGCAGGGCGACGACGAGCTCGACGAGGGCGAGACCGGCCAGGAGCCGGGCCGCGAGGACAACGGCGCCGCGCTCGAAGACCCGCGGGACTGACCGATGCTCGAAACCGGCCAGGACGCTCCCGACTTCACCCTGCCCGACCAGGACGGCGACGAGCTGACGCTGTCGGAGCTGCGGGGCCAGACCGTCGTCCTCTACTTCTACCCCCGCGCCGACACGATGAGCTATAATTGCAGTAATGGCAGCGCGAGCAGCCATCGGCATCATCCGAGTCTCTGAGCGCAAGCAGCGCGGCAAGAAACCGGGCCGCGAGGACTCCTTCGTCTCACCGCACGACCAGCTCGCCCGAATCAAGGAGACCTGCGAGCGGCAGGGCCTGACGCTGAAGAGCACGGCCGACGAAATCGACGTTTCCGGCGGCAAGCCGCTGGAGGAGCGCCGCGGTCTACGGGAGGCGATCGAAGCAATCGAGGCTGGCAAGGCGAGCGTGCTGATCGTCGGCTACTTCGACCGCCTCGTCCGCAGCCTGCGTGTCCAGGGCGAAGTGGTCTCGCGGGTCGAGGCTGCCGGCGGCGAAGTCCTGGCGGTCGACTACGGCGCCGTCTCGGAAAAGACCGCGGCGCAGTGGCTGTCCGGCACGATGATGGGCGCCTTCGCCGAGTACTACCGCCGCTCAGTCGGGGAGCGCACCGCCGAGGCCCAGGCGAGTGCCGTCGCCCGCGGGGTCTGCCCCTTTCCCGATGTGCCGCCGGGGCTGGAGCCGGGCGAGGACGGGCGGCTCCTCGTCACCGCGGAGGCGCCCATCGTGGTCAGGGCGTTCGAGATGCGAGCCGATGGAGCGACGATCAAGGACATCCGCGCCTTCCTCGGCGAGCACGGGATCGAGCGCAGCTACCACGGCGTCCAGTCAATGCTCTCCTCGCGCCTCTACCTCGGCGAGATCCACTTTGGCAAGCTGGTCAACACGGACGCGCACGACGCGATCGTCCCCCGCGAGCTGTTCGACCGCGTGCAGCGAAACAAGGTCCCGCGCGGTCCGCGTCCGAAGTCCAACCGCCTGCTGGCCCGACTCGGGGTGCTGCACTGCGACGAGGGAGCGAGGATGGTCGTCGGCACGCAGAAGCAGAACGGCCGCACCTATCCCTTCTATCGCTGCCCGCCGGTCGGGGACTGCAAGCATCGAATGACGATCAGCGCGGAGATGGTCGAGGAGGCCGCGGTCGAGGCAACCAAGAAGCGCCTCGCCGACGAGGAGGGCAAGGCCTCAACCGAGGAGAACGCGCGCGAGGCGGCAGCGGCCCATGAGAAGGCACAGGCCGACCTCGATGCGGCGATCCGAGCCTTCGCCGGGGTCGAGGGCGAGCGGGCGGCGCAGGAACGGCTAACGGAACTTCGCGAGGCGCGCGACGCTGCCAGGGAGCGAGATGAACAGCTACGGGATGCGGGCTCGACGCTTACCGTGACGATGGCGGATTGGGATCGGCTCAGCCTTGAGGCTCAGCGCGGGCTTATTCGCGCCACGGTGGAGTCGGTGACGATCGGCCAGGGACGCGGGCGCGACCGAATCACGGTCAAGCTGTTCGGCGAGTAGACGCCGAGCCTCAGCGTCGAGGATGCGACGCACCTCCCTGCGCACTCGGTCCGGAAGATCGCTCGCGCCTGGGCTCATGGCTTGAGCTCCCTGCCACCGACCACGGCTCCGTCGCCTTCCGCCGAGGGCTCCCAAGCCGAAAGGTCCCTGCCGTCGCAGAAGTGGCAGCGGAAGGCGATGTCGGGGCGCCCGCGTTCGTAGCGCGCCCGCTCGGGGTCGGGATAGGCGATCTCCTCGCAGGGGCGGCAGAACCGAAGTGCCTCGCGGTCGATCGCCTCGAGGAAGTCCTCCGGCCCGTTGCGAAGGCGGGCGACGAGGCGCTGGGACTTCCAGCGGCGGCGGGCCCGCGCCTCACGGGAGGCGAGGTAATCGGAGTGCAGGCACTCTTGCTCGCTACGGGACCGCTCGTCATCGGCAGCCTCGCGGCGCAACCAGGAGACATCGGCTGCCGCCAGCAGCTCCCCCGCCCGGAGGCGACCGCGAGCCTTGCGCAGGGCTGGCCCCTCGCCAAAGCGCCGGGCCAGATCCTCGATCTCTCCGAGCTGACGCGCCCGCTGATGCTCGGCGAGTCCGTCGAGGACGTGTTGCCGCTCGGTATTCGGCTCGCCCTCGGCGAGCCGCAGATGTAGAGGGTCGGCGAACATCGCACCGAGCGCCAGCAGCGCCTGGCGCTCGGCTTCGGCCAGCTCCTCCTCTCGCTCCAGCGTGATCTCCAGGGCCCTGGCTGCCAGAGAGCCAAGGCGACCGACACCCCAGTCGCGATGACGCCACCTCCGCAGGTGCTCGCGGAGTGCGGCGGGGTCAGAACGCAGCCGCTCCCGCTCGGCGTCTTTCTCGCGTCGCTCTGCCTCCTCGCGTTGGCAGGCTTCGTCGTAAGGACGCCGAGCGCCACGTAGGACCGCGAGGAGATCGCCGCTTTCCTCCTCGCCCGCCAGCCACTCCGGCGCGACCAGTGAGCGGCCGATGTCCCGCGCCAGCCCAGTGGCGGCGACGAGCATCTGGCGCTGGTCGGCCGTCCGCCTGCAGGTGGCGAGGAACGATCGCGCCCGCTTCTCGCTGGTGGTGATGAACAACAGCGGCGGGCAGTACTCGTTGCGTTGCCGCCCGCCTTCGAGCTTGGCGTATTCGCCGTAGCCCTCGGCCTTCGCCTTGAGCTGGCGGGCCGACATCGTTCCGAGGTCCAGCTCGACCAAGCCGAGCAGGACGCGCCCGTCCGCCTCCGCGACCTGGATGCAGGCGTCCGGTGCCACCGCGTGTTCCTTGCCGTCATAGCCCCGGAACGCCTCCCGCGCTTCTGCCTCGCGCTCGAAGCGGGCGAGCCGCAGGCCCTCCGGGAGCCCGGTCTTCAGCGCCACGTACAGCTCGCTGATCGCAGCGGCGTGCGCGAGGAACAGCGGATTCGGCTCGCGCCGCTCTCCCCCACGCGGCGGCGGTTCTCCTTCGGCAATCGCCTCGCCCTTGCGGGTCGGCCACAGATGATGCGGCGCCGAGCCGCGTTCCCGATAGGGACGAGTTCGCCCGACGAGGCCGAGCTTGGCGAGGCGGGCGGTTCGATAGCGAAGCGTTCATGGCTGGATCTCGGGCGACATCAAGCTGGCGAGCTGCGTCTGGGTCAGGACCCGGAGGAAGGAGAGGAGATCGAGAATGCGACGGTCGAGGTCGGAGAGCGCAGGGCTCCGAGCTGAGGAGCGAGCGTGGGCGGGGCGACCGCCGCCGGATGAGGAGCTACCGGCCATCACCGATCTCCGACCTGAGGCAGAGACTCGGGCGCGCCCAGCCCGCGCCCATTCCGCGCCCTGATGCCGAATCCGCAGGTTCCGATCTTGCCAATCGGACTGGGAGCGATTGGCAAAGCATCTGGGCCCGGACCGTCCTCTGGAAAGACCTCACACCACTAAAGGGGCGCGAACCCCGAAAGTGGACAGCCTTTTTCTTCTCGATCGGCTTGCGCTCCATCCCTATAACAGGGGAGCGAACCCGGAAAGTGGACCCCCTTATGTGACGGCTATGTGACGAATTCGGCTGGCGGACTGCCCTTGACCGCAGGCTTTGCCATGATTTCTGCGATGAAGCAACAGCTTCACATCAAGGTCAGCGGCGGCCTGGAGGGTGATTTCGTCGTCACCGAGGAGCGCGGCGCAGATGAGTTCGTCATCACCCGCGAGTCCGCACCCTCGTTGAAGAGCATTCGTGAGCGCGCTGGCGCTCGCGAGGCGACCGACGAGGAGTTCGCTGCCTTCGAGGCCGAACACGGGCCGTTCCTCCCGCCTGACGGCGAGGGGTAAGACTTGGCCAAGGGGCGGACGCCCTCCCCTGCGGTCTTTGACGACGCCCTGTTCGATTTCGATATCGAGCGGACGAGCGATGCCGGCGCCGAGGCGGCGCGGGCCGCGCGAAAGCGCTTTGAGGGAGACGGGATTCCGCGCGACGAGCTGCGCCTCTGTGAAGCGGAGGGCACCGAAGGCAGCGAGCTACCGCATTGCCTCAAGGTCTACCTTCCGCCCCCGGTCGGACGCTTCGGGATGGTGTTCCAAGTGGAGATCGTCGCCGGTCGCGGCCAGTTGCGCTACATCGCTTTCGGCGTCCGCCACCATCCCCGCGAGTCGAACGCCGAGAGCGTTTACGCGGTCGCCCACCAGCGCCTTCGCGGCTAGCCTTCGAGTCTCTCGGCGGCTTTAGCCAGCTCGGAGACCGCGATGCCGAGCGCCGCCGCGATGCCCTTGGCTGGTGACGACCCTATGGTCTCCCCGACGCGCTGGCTGCCGGGACCGGCCTGATCGAGGTCAAGACCGACCGCAGCTCGAACGTCGAGGCTCACCGGGGCTCGCGGCCCGGGTGCACGAGGCGCTTCCTCAGCTGATATGGACGTCAATTTGTCAAGTCCCCAACCACCAAAGGCCCGCGAAAGCGGGCCTTTTTCTTGGTCCAGGAGGCGGCGGTCGGCCTGGTGCGCGACGCGCGGTCAGGCTGATATGCGCGGGTTGGCTACCGCAGGACCGGGTTTCGTCTCAGCGCCCGCTGTCTCGAAGGGCCGAGCCCGCCGCCTCCTGGACCAAGCAGTGCTTGGTGGTCTCAGTCGGCTGTCGCTACCGCCCAGCAAAAGCCGCTCAGCTCGCGGGCGACGGCGACGGCGCAGAGGGTGCGGCGCTTGCCGCGTTCATGATCGAGCCGCACCCAGCTGCGGTGCAGGCGCTGCTGCGCTTTCCAGGAGATCGCGCAGACCGCCTGGGGCTGCCCCTCTTGGCGGCGGCGCAACTCCCTGCCTTTGCGCGGCGGGCGTCGATAGTGCCAGGCCGCCTCGACCAGGAGGCGGCGGGCATGGCGGGAGCCCGATTTGGTGATCGCGCCCTGCCGGCGGCGCTCGCCGCTGGAGTTCTCCGAAGGCACCAGGCCGAGGTAGCTCATCAGCTGGGCGGGGCGCTCGAAGCGCCCGAAGTCTCCGACCTCCGCGCAGAGGCCCAGGGCGCTCAAGGTGTCGATGCCGCGCAGGCAGCGCAGCTGGGCGACGCTCTGCTCCCAGGGGGAGCCCTCGACCAGGGCGCTCATCTGGGTCTCGAGGCTCTCGCGGCGCACCAGCAGGGCGTCGATCGACCCGATCCCGTCCAGCAGGACGCTCTGCGCCACCGGCTCGGGGAGCTCGACCCGCCCCAGCCAATCGAGGTGGCGCTGGGTCCAGTTGTTGCCCTCAAAGCGCAGGTCGTGGCGCAGCAGCAGCTTGGCGACGCGGTGGCGGGCCCGCATCAGGTCGCCGCGGACGTCCTCGCGGGCGCGGACCAGGTCGCGCATCGCCTCCTCGGCCGGCGTCGGCACCCGCACCGGGTGCAAGCCGCCGATCATCAGCAGGCGCACCACCCGCTCGGCATCGCGGCGGTCGGTCTTGACCCGGTCCTGGGCCGGGCGCTCGATCTTGCCCGGGGCGGCGACCGTGCACTCGATTCCCCTTACTGCCAGTGCCCGCGCAAGGCCGAACCCGGTTGGGCCGGCCTCATAGGCGACCCGGACCGGCGCCGGCAGGGCGGCGCAGAACTCCGCCACCTGCTCGGTCACACCACCCATTCGCTGCACCGCCAACTCGCCCGACTCCGAGTCGGCGATCGCCGCGACGACCTTCGCCGCGTGGACATCGAGACCCACCCACGTCTTAACCTGCGCCATGTCGGCACCCCCATGATTGCGGTCCTCGCCGAGGCCGTTCCTCGGCGACAAACCCGCGCCTCTCATGCGCGGGTGCCGACCTTTACGCCGGGTTCGGATCGAGCCGGCGCTCAGGTGGGCCGGCCATAGGGTCTAGCAGGAGATCGGCCCAGCTTCGCGCCCCGGCCCGGGCTGCCATGCAGAGCCGTAGAGCGTCGTTTCCGGATCGGAGTAGACCCTCTTCAGGCAGGTACCGTTGGCGTTGATCGCCATGAGCGCATCGCCTTTCTTCGGGTCCGTGTAGCCGTTTTCGACGACGCGGGTGCGGGTGAACGCGAGGCGCTGTCCGGACGGATCCCAGCTGGGCCAGGCGAGCAACTTGTGGCTGCGGAGCAGGAGCCGCGATCGAGGAAAGGTGCCGACCCGGGTGACCCGCAGCTCGTCGATCGGCGGCGAGCCGTCGTCGATCGCGCTCGCCCTCCAGTTCTTCCAGCGGATGAAGGCCACTTCCGATCCGTCGGGTGAATAGACGGGTTCCGACGCTTCCCGAGCCAGCAGCGAGACGTGGCCGGTGCGCAGGTCGACGGCAACCGCACTGCTCCCCAACCAACCGACCGTCCCGGCGAGCTTTGAGCCATCTGGAGAGAACGAACTCGGTTCGAATTCCGTGCGCAGCCGCCTCGCTCGCCGCACCGAGCCCGACATCACGTTGAGGAGCCAAATGGAGCCCCTGTATAGATAAGCGACCGTATGTCCGTCTGGCGCCATCACCGGATCGCCGCCTTCGAGTGAGGCGCGCCTGAAGAAGCGAATCCCCGGCCCGTTGGATTCGGCCACTCCAACCACTTCCCCGCTCCACTCTCCATAAGCGCCGAACGTCAGCAGGCTTCCGTCGGCCGACCACGATGGTCGGCTCCAACCAGCCTCCTTGATCACGGTCTGAGGAGATTCCCCGCTAGGACTCATCGTGATGATGTCCTGCCCGAGCTCAACTCCCGCGTGGGCCAAGACCGTGATCTGTGGCCCCTCGGGGGCAGCTGCCCGCGCGGGCTGGGAAGTTCCCAAAAGGAGAAGGAGACATACCAGGGCGGATACGGAGACGGTACGAGCCACGCCCCCAACCCTATAGCCCGGCCGGTCCCCCATCCTCACCGTTTGACGGAAACCCTGATCTACCCCCGAAACTAGAAGGAGGGAACTCCCCAAGCCGTGCCACGACAGAAGAAGTACCCCGATGAGCTGCTCGATCGCGGTACCCGGATGGTCGCCGAGTCCGGACACCCCCCGTTGGCTGCCCCGGCCCGGCTGGCATTCTGTCTTTGAGCGGATTTCAGTAAGGTCGCGGGCCTCAGCGGACCGACGTTTCGCAATTGATCTAGCCTCCCGGCCGTGCTTGAGCCAGGCGACAGAGCGCCGACCTTCACGTTGCCCGACCAAAACGGCGATCTGGTCAAGCTCGCCGACCTCAAGGGCCAGACAATCGTACTGTATTTTTATCCCCGCGCCGACACGCCGGGCTGCACGATCCAGGCCTGCGGGGCACGCGACCGCGGCGGCGACTACGAGTCGGCCGGGGCGCGGGTGATCGGCGTCTCCCCCGACTCAGTCGCCGACGTGAAGAAGTTCGCCGACAAATTCGACCTCGACTTCACCCTGCTGGCCGACGCCGACCACGCTGTCGCCGACGCCTACGGGACCTGGGTCGAGAAGTCGATGTACGGCAAGAAGTACTGGGGCGTGCAACGGGCGACCTTCCTGATCGACGCCGAGGGCAAGATCGCCAGGGTCTTCCCCAAGGTCTCGCCGAAGGCGCACGACGACGTGGTCCTCGCCGCGCTCGCCGAGTTCGCCAGCGCTTAGGCGCTGGCGGCGACGACGACGATGTACGAGCCGTAGAGCGCGAACCAGACGATCACGGGGACCAGCCCGAAGCGCCCCCGGCGGTGCAGCATCTCGTAGGCGAGGAAGCCCCCGACGAGGCCGAGTACGACCGAGAGCGCGGCGTTCCAGCTCAGCTCCCAGTCGGTGAAGACGAGGCCGATCCCAACCGGGATCGTCGACTGGAAGACCATCGCGCCGGTGATGTTGCCGAGCGCCAGCGAGTCCTTGCCTTCGCGGACCCAGAAGAAGCTGTTGACCTTCTCCGGCAGCTCGGTCGCCAGCGGGGCGAGGATCAGGGCGAGGACCACCGCCTCGACCCCGAGGGACTCGGCGATGTGGAGGAGCTCCTCGACGAAGAGGTGGGCGCCGCCGACCATCGCGCCGAGGCCGACCAGGAGCTGGACGATGCAGAGCAGCAGCGAGGGGTTGGCGCTGAACTCCTCGCGGCGCTCGAAGATCAGCGGGTTGAGCGTGGCGTGATCCTGAACGTCGCCGCCGCCGCGCAGCGTGCGGCGGATGTAGATCGCGTAGGCGAGGACGACGGCGATCCCGACCGGGATCCGCAGCGCGTCCGGCGCGCCCCAGGCGAGCGCCAGCGAGACGGCGAAGAAGATCAGGAAGAAGATGAGGTCCCGCTCCAGGGTGGGGGCGTGAGCGTCCAGCTCGAGCCCCTGCTCGCGCCGATCGCGGTAGAGGTAGGCGAAGAGGCCGACCAGACCCATCGCCAGCGTCGCCAGCAGGAAGGGCGCGCCGACGATCGCGCCGATCGCGACCTGGTCGGCCCCCTCCTTGGCGCCGATCAGCGCCACGATCGCGATCAGCGTCTCCGGCATCGCCGTGCCAACGGCCGCGAGCAGGCTGCCGACGGCTCCTTCGCCCAGTTTCAGGCGATGGCCCAGCCACTCCACCGCATTGGTGAAGAGCAGAGCGCCCGCGAGGATGATCGCGAAGCTGAGGACCAGCAGGAGGAAGTTCAACGAGAGCCGGCCCCGCCAAACCTTTCGAGCAGTTCGCCCGGGTCGCCTTCGAGCAGGCCGAGCAGTTCAAGTGGGTTGATGCCGAGCTTGAGGAAGAGTTCGCTGAGCGGTTTGGCGCCCTGCGGCGCGGCGATTTCCTGCTCCTCGTTGACGCCGGTCAATCGCAGGTCGAACTCGACGTCGGCGCTGCTCGGGCCTTTGCCGGTGTCTTTCTCCGGGTCGAGCTGCAGCCGAGCCGCGATTCGCCGCACGATGTCGTCGTCGCCGACGTAGACATCGATTTTGGCCGACTTCACCGCGCCTTTCACTTCGCCCCTCGCTTCTTCCAGCTCGGACGTCGAGGGCAGCGCCGCGGCGTTGTTCAGCTGCGCCTTGCAGGCCGGGTCCTTGCTCACCTCGATCAGCGAGTCGATCGCGCTGGTCACGTCGAGCTCGCCGCTGACCTTGGTCGTGCTGGTGCCGCCGACGTCGGCCTCGCCCCCGTCTTTGAGCTTGTCGGTGAAGTCGGCGGGTTTGAGTTCGCCGACGGTTTCCTGGCAGGCGGTGAGGCTGGTCGATTCGCCCTGCGGCGCCCCTTCCACCGACTGCGGGTCGATGATCGATTCGACGAAGCTGTAGGTGGTCGGGTCGACTTCGTAGTCGACCCCCTGGTAGTTGACGTAGGCGCTGCTCGGCAGCAGCACGAGGCCGCCGTCGAAGTCGATCCTTTCGCCGTTGATGGAGCCTTTGGCTTTCGCGATCATGTCGAGCTGCGGCAGGTCGCCCTCGCTGGCGCCTTCTTCGAACGGGCCCGCGAGGCTGAGGTCGAGGTCCCCGCCTTCCTTGCCTTTCGCGTCGATCGCGGCGGTGAGATCGATCGCGCCGCTCTCGATGCCCTGCAGGGTCGCCTCGTCGATGACCGTCTGCGGGTCCTCGCTGCCGCCGTCGCCGCCGCAGGCGGAGAGCACGCTCGCCAGTGCGATCAGGACGATCAGTGCAATCGGGAATCGTTGCCGGCTCACGCGCTGTCTCTCCTGGGAATGGTCACGATACGAACCGGGATCGTAAGCCCTGCGCCGCCTAACGCGCGTTCTCGATCTCCGGCGGCGTGTTCTCGGTGAGGTTGAACGCCACCAGCAGGAAGAAGGCGGCGAGCGCGATCAGGGCGACTCCGACGGCGACCAGGCCGCGAGAACCCGAGAGGTGGCCGACGATGCCGATCGCGAAGCCCGTGCCGAAGAGGATGAAGTAGGGCGTGCCGCTTTGCGGCAAGAGGGCGAGGAGGGCGAGGTCGGGCATCGGGGGCGGATTATCATCGCCCCGATGGCCGAGGCACCGAAACCCGACTCAGTCGCCGAGACCAAGGAGGCGCTGGCCGGCGCCCGGTACCTCGCCGACGAGTCGGCGGCGCTCGTCTCCTTCCTCGCCCAGCGGCTCGGCAAGCCGATCCTGGTCGAGGGCCCGGCCGGCGTCGGCAAGACCGAGCTGGCGAAGGCGCTCTCGCGCGCAACCGACCGCGAGCTGGTGCGCCTGCAGTGCTACGAGGGGCTCGACGAGGCGAAGGCGCTCTACGAGTGGAACTATCGCAAGCAGTTGCTGCGGATCCAGGCCGGCGGCGAGTCGGGCTGGGAGGAGGTGCACGGCGACATCTTCAGCGAGGAGTTCCTCTTGGAGCGACCGCTGATGCAGGCGATCGCCAGCCCCGAGCCGGTGGTCCTCTTGATCGACGAGATCGACAAGACCGACCAGGAGTTCGAGGCGATGCTGCTGGAGCTGCTCTCCGACTTCCAGATCACGATCCCGGAGCTGGGCCGGATCGAGGCGACGACGATGCCGCTGGTCGTCCTCACCTCCAACAACTCGCGCGAGCTGACCGAGGCGCTGAAGCGGCGCTGCCTCTACCTCTGGCTCGACTACCCGGAGCTGGAGCGGGAGATGGAGATCGTCCACCTGCACGCGCCGGAGCTGCCGCGGGCGCTGGCGCGGCGCCTGGTCGAGGTGGTGCGGATGGTGCGGGCGCTCGACCTGAAGAAGCCGCCCTCGATCGCCGAGTCGATCGACTGGGCGAGGACGCTGCTCCTGATGGGGGCCGAGGACATCGACCGCGAGACCTTCGAGCAGTCGATGTCGATCATCGTCAAGCACCGCACCGACATCGACCTGGTGGCGGAGCGGGTCGGGGTGAAACTTGCCGACTCCGTACGGCCCCAAGCCTGACGCCGGGCCCCCTGGGCTGGCGCCGAAGCTGCTCGGCTTCTGCGAGGAGCTGCGCAGCGAGGGGGTGGCGGTCGGGACCTCGGAGATCCTCGATGCCTTCGCGGCGCTGGAGCAGGTGCCCTGGAGCTCGCAGGACGATTTCCGCGAGGCGCTCGCGGCGACGATCGCCAAGTCCCAGGAGGACCGCCGCCTCTTCGAGCTGCTGTTCGAGCGCTGGTTCTTCCGCACCGCCGAGGCGGAGGCGATCGAGCGCGGGATCGGCGAGCGCGGCGAGCGCCACGAGGGCGGTGAGCGGCTCGACATCGACGAGCTGCGCGAGCAGATCCGCGAGGCGATCGTCGCGGGCAACGAGGGCGAGATGCGGGACCTGGCGCGGCTGGCGATCGCCGCCTTCGGCCGCGAGGGCGAGGGCTCCGGCGTGGTCGGCGTCGACGTGCAGCGGATCCGCCGCACCCTCGGCCTCTCGACCGGCGCCGCGCAGCAGGCCGAGGACGGCAGCGACGCGCTGGCGCCGATCGAGCGCGAGGAGCTGAGCCGCTTCGAGCGGCACCTGCGCCGCGAGCTGGAACGCGACCTGATCGAGCGCACCTCCACCCTCCCCCCCTCGCGGCCGCTGGCGGAGCTGGACCGGGCCCTGCCGACCAGCCCGACCCAGGACCTCGCCGCCGTCCACCGCGCCGTCTCGCAGATGAAGCGGCGGCTGGCGACGCTCGGCCACGAGCAGCGGGGCCGGCGCAAGGGCCGCACGGTCGACGTGCGGCGGACGATGCGCGCCTCGCTGGAGACGGGCGGCGTGCCGTTGCGGCTGCGCTACCGGCCGAAGCGGCCGCGGCGGCCGGAGATCTACGTCCTCTGCGACGTCTCGACCTCGGTCACCTCGGCCAGCGTCTTCTTCCTCTCGGTCCTGCACGCCCTGCACGACTCGTTCCGCAAGCTGCGCAGCTTCGTCTTCATCGAGCGGATCTCCGAGGTGACCGAGGTCTTCGAGCACGAGCGCGACTTCCGCGAGATCGCCAAGCGGATCTCCAGCGAGGGCGGGGTCGCCGACGTCAGTGGCTACACCGACTACGGCCGGGTCTGGCTCGAGTTCCTGACCGAGATCTCCGACGACCTCGACCCCCGTTCGACCGTGATCGTCCTCGGCGACGCCCGCACCAACGGCCGTGAGCCCCACGCCGAGGTCTTCGCCCAGATCGCCGAGCGCGCCGGTCGCCTCTTCTGGCTCAACCCCGAGCCGCGCCTCTACTGGAACTACGGCGACTCGGTGATGGCCGCCTACGAGCGCCACTGCGACGGCGCCTTCGAGTGCTGGACCACCCGCCACCTGGAGAGCTTCGTCAACGTGGTGGCGGGCGGCGTTCCGGCAGCCGACTAGGCGCCGAAGAGCCTGCGGGCGCCGCAGTCGCCTTTCGGGGCAATTTTGCTTTATCTTTTTTGATCATGGCTCGCTATCTGGCGGTTTTGGGGCTTGTCCTGGCGGTTGCGGTGCCCACCGCCCTCTCCAGATCGAGCGCGGGAGCGCTCGCCGAGGAAACTGTCCAGGGCTACTTCGTCGCCGAAGTCGAAAGCGAAGAAACCGCCAGCATCGACGGCGACCAGCTGGGGCCCCAGACACTTGCCGTCGGCAGCCTGCCGCCGCTGATATGCCCCTTCGTCAAATACAACGGCGAAGCGGCGACGCCGGGGCCGGCGTCGACCAATGTCACGATCGGCCCGACCTACGAACTGTGCCACACGATCCTGCCGCCCTTCGGCACACGGACCGTCACAGTCACAATGAACGGCTGCGTCTTCGACGTCGAAGCGACAGCGACAGTCACAGAAGGCGGCGAAGAACACTTCCTCGGCGACCCCGACATCGAATGCCCGGCCGGGAAACAGATCGAAATCCACGTCTACAACACCGCCAGCCTCAACGACGCCGGCGCCGCCACCCTCTGCACATACGACATCCAGCCGCAGACCGACCTAATCGGCATCACCTTCACAAACCAGCACAACGAACCGACCGCCGTCGACGACGTCGTCGCCGACTTCAATGTCGCCTCGATCGACGTCACCAGGACAGCCGGGACCGAAGGACTGTGCGGCCCGGTCAGCCAGACGGCCGTCTACCAGGGGCAGGCCACATTCAGGGCCACAAGCGAGGCAGGGGAATTCGTCGCGGCCGAAGTGGCGAACAAGAAGCGCTTCCTCTTCGAAGGCGGAGCCAAAGCGCTGACGTTCAAAGGCGAAAACGGCAGCGCCAAACTCACAACCGAAAAAGGCGCGATCGAATGCGCCGCGGTCAAATACGAAGGCACGCCCGCAAACGCCCAGCCGGACGAGCTGACGATCAAACCGACCTACTCGGAATGCAAATTCGACAACCTCACCGCGCACGTCGAATTCAACGAATGCACCTATACACAGAAACTGTCCGAAAACTTCACAAGGACAGTCGGCGGCAAAAAACCCGAACGCCACACAACAGGGCCGATGGAAATCATCTGCCCCAAAGACAAATCGATCAAAGTCAAAGTGACAAAAAAAGGCACCAACGAAGTCGAATGCACGTTCACCTTCGGCGCCCAGGCTCCGGGCGGCGTGGTCGACCTGAAGAACGTCGCCGCGGCAAAACGATCGGTCCTCTTTACGAACACAGTCACCAATGTCGCCTATGAAGTCGAAGGCAACGCCGCCACATGCGGCAAAAACGGCGAAAAACTGACCAACGGGGCGCTCGACGGCGAAATCGACGTCAAAGCCTATTCAGAAGCCGCCCAGATTCATCTCCAGGTGGTCGGGATCGTCGCCCCCGAATGCCCCAAAGCGAAATGAGCTGCGGCTCGCACCGAAAGGAAGTGGGAGAGATGACTCGCAAGATCAAGGTGCTGGGCCTCGTCTTGAGCGGCATCCTTGTCCTGGCCGCTCTGGCGTCTGCGGTGGGCTCAGCCACAGAAGAAGAAGAACAGCAAAAACCGAAGCGCTTTGAAACCCTGGAGGCTAGCCCCACTGACCCGGCCCACCTGACAGGCTTCCAATCGGAAATTACAACCAGCTTCACATTTGGCGAAGGGAAAGCCGAATGCGGCCTATTCAAACTGACCGGGAAAATGGAAGCAAAAGAAGTCAAAGAACTGACAATGACGCCATCCTACACTGAAGAATGCAAAGCCTTTGGGCGCGAAAGCCATTTCGAATTCAACGGCTGCGACTTCCTCTTTACACTCAAAAAAGGAACATATCCGACAGGCCCTGTGCTCACGCACACACAGGGACCGGTTCACATCAAATGCCCGGATCCAAAAAATCCAATTGCGATCAAAGTCACAGAACCCAAAGGCACGACCTTCTGCACGGTCAAGATCTTCGACCAGACTCCCACAGAACCTGAAGTCGATCAGAAAAACGCCGGTGAATCAGTAGCTGAAATTAAGCTCACGTTCACAGTCAAAAAACTCCACTATGAAGTCACCGGTGGCGGTGGAGCATGTGGGGAAACCGGCAAAATACTGTCCGATGGGAAAATCGACAGCGTCGTCACACTGGCCTCGTACAAAAACAAAGGCGGCCAGCAGGCCATCCTCGTCAAAGGAGAGCTCGACCCGGACGCCTGAGCCAAGCTCGCGATCACGGAGTCAAGGAGGGCCGGGAGCGATCCCGGCCCCTCCTTACCGCGCTACGAGGCTGCCGCCGCCGAAGAGGACGCGGTGGAGGTCGTAGATCAGGGCCATCGCGAGGCCGCGGTCGCCGCCGAGCTCCATCTCGTCGGGGTTGGCCTCGATCACGGCGTCGAACCAGGTGGTGAGGTCGCCCGTCGCGCCGGCCTTGGGGTCTCCCTGCAGGTCCGGCGTGCAGGCGACGATCCGGCCTTCCTCCACCTGAACCATCACGCCGGCTGGCTGCGCCACCGTGCCCTCCAGCTCGAGCGCGAAACGGCAGGAGCCGGACATCTCCACGGGCAGGCGCATGAGCGGCACCGACAGCATGAAACAGGCCTCGACGTCGAGTGGCGCCACCTCCGGCGAGTTGGCCAGATGGCGGTCCTCCATCCGTGCGGCGGCGACAATCGGGGCGACCCCGAGGCGCAGCCAGTCGGTCACCGAGTAGGCGGCGCCCTCACCGGCGCCGCGCCGCGCCTCGATCTGCCCGCTGAGGCGCATCGCATCGAGGCAGCGCTCCGACGATGGGTAGCCGGTCGCGTCGCTGGCGCCATCCAGCTCGTCGAGCGAGCGCGGGCCGGTCGCCAGCGAGTGCAGCATGGTCGAAGACCAGCTGTCGGCGAGCGCCTCGATCGCCTCGGTGGCGCCGTCGCCGCCGAAGGGCAGGAGGCCGCTCGGCGCCTTCGCCAGCCAGTCTTCCAGCGTCTCGCTGACGAACAGCATCTCCTTGCCGGAGGGCGTGATCCGAGCTTCCGTGTGCTCGCAGTCGCGACCCGCGATCTCGATCGTCGAGCCGAGGTCGTCGCCCAGCTCGTCCAAACCCATCGGGCCGGCGGACAGGGCACGCAGGATCTGGCAGCTGATCGAGGATGCAAGCATCTCGAGGGTGCGCGCACCCGGACGCGCCCCAGCCTCCCATTCATTGACCGGACTGACAGTCAAGTACCTCCGATTATGCCACGGCTAGGTCACTTATGGGAATCCACTGAGTCTTCGAGGCGTTCTATCTGCGGCAGGCGCCAGAGCACGCTGGCGATCGTCAGGCCGACCGCCGCGCAGAGCAGGGCCGCGAACCACTGGCCGGCGCTGAGCAGCGTCATCTCGAAGAAGTCCCGAACCGGGGCGGCGGCGAGGATCAGCGCGAAGAGCGCGCCGAGGCCGGCGACCATCGCCAGCATGTAGCTCTGGATCGCGATGTGCTCGCGGCCCGGGCCGCGCTCCAGCAGCAGCACGAAGCAGAGGCCGAGCACGATCAGCGTCGTCGTCGCGGCGGTGCGCCCCGCCTCCAGCGAGCCGCCGAAGACGGTGTCGACGAGGAAGAAGCAGAGGATCGAGCCGAGCGCGGTGGCGAGGCCGGCCGGCACCGCGAAGGCGGCGAGCGCCCGCAGCAGGCGACCGCGGTAGAGAGGCCCGTCGGAGGGCGCCAACGCCAGCACGAAGGAGGGGATGCCGATCGTCAGGAAGCCCGCCAGGGTGAGGTGGCGCGGGAGGAAGGGGAAGGCGAAGCCAGGCACGGCGACGAGCAGGATCAGCGCCGCCGCGTAGACCGTCTTGGTCAGGTAGAGGCGGCCGAGGCGGTGGATGTTGCGGGCGATCCGTCGCCCCTCGGCAACCGCCTGCGGCAGGCGGGCGAACTGGTCTTTGAGCAGGACTACGTCGGAGACCCCCTTGGTCACCTGGGCGCCCGAGCCCATCGCCACCGCCAGCCGCGCCTGCTTCAGCGCCGGCACGTCGTTGACGCCGTCGCCGATCATCGCCGTGTAGCGGCCCGAGGCCCGCAGCGCCTGGACCAGGGCCTTCTTCTGCTCGGGCGCGATCCGGCAGAAGATCGTGTGGCGCTGGGCCGCCTCGGCCAGAGCGTCTTGATCCTCCGGCAGCTCCGGGCCCTCGATCGTGCCGGCGTCCGCCGGGATCCCGACCGACCGCGCCACCGCCGTCACCGTCGCCCGCGCGTCACCGGAGATCAGCTTCAGGTCGATTCCCTCCGCGTGGATGAAGGCGATCGTCTCGGCGGCGTCGGGGCGCAGCGTCTCTTCCAGCACGACCAGGGCCAGCGGCTTCAGCCGCGGCGGCGGCGCGGTGGCCGCGTCCTCGGGCAGCGCCTCGCTCGACTCGCCGAAGGCGACGACGCGCCGGCCGGCCGCGGTTTCCTCCTCCAGCTTGCGGGCCAGCCCCGGCGGCAGGCTCAGCGCCCCGGCCTGGGCGAGCACGTCGGGGGCGCCGAGCACGTAGCTGCTGCGGCCCAGCCGCAGCCCGCTCCACTTCCAGCGCGAGGAGAAGGGCACTTCGCCGCCGACCCGGCTCGGCTGGCCCGGGAAGGCGGCTGCGATCGTCTCCAGGGTGCGGTTGCGGTCGCCGGCGCTCGCCGCGAACCGGCCCAGCGTCGCTTTCGCCTCGTCCGGGTCGACACCCTCGGCGACCTCGATCCCCAGCAGCCGCAGCTCGCCGTCGGTCAGCGTCCCGGTCTTGTCGACGCAGATCGTGTCGACCGCGGCGAGGCTCTCGGTCGCGCTCATCTGCTGCACCAGGGTGTCCTTGCGCGCCAGCCGCACCGCCGCCACCGCGAAGGTGACGCTCATCAGCAGCACCAGCCCCTCCGGGATCAGGGTCACCAGACCGGCGGTCGCCGTCTGGGCCGCCTCGACCAGGTCGGTGCTGCGCAGCTGGAAGGTCAGCAGCAGGACGGCGGCCAGCGGCACCATGATCCAGGTGCAGGCGACGATCACCCGGTTGACCTCGTGCTGCAGCGGCGAGGGCGGGTGGCGGAAGGCTTTCGCCTCGCCGGCGAGGCGGCCGGCGTAGCTCTCCTCGCGCACCGCGTCGACCCGGTAGTGACCGGAGCCGGAGAGGCAGAAGGAGCCGGAGAGAGCCCTGTCGCCGCCCTCCTTGCGGACGCCGTCGGCCTCGCCGGTCAGCAACGACTCGTCCAGGGTGAGGCCGCGGCTCGCGATGACCTCGCCGTCGGCGACCAGCTGGTCGCCGGGCTCGACCGCGACGACGTCGCCGGGAACGATTTCCTCGGCGAGGAGGCTGAGCGTGGCGCCGTCGCGGAGCGCCTTGGCGTGCGGGGCGACGAGGACCGCCAGCTCGTCCAGCGTCCGCTTCGCCTTCAGCTCCTGGCGGATGCCGATGTAGGAGTTGACGACGGCGATCGCGAGGAAGGCGGCATCGGCGATCAGGCCGAGCGAGAGGATCAGCACGCCGAAGACGGCGACGATCGCGTTGAAGAGCGTGAAGACGTTGCCGGCGACGATGCTGGCGACCGAGCGCGAGGACCGCTCGGCGGGTGGGCCGAGCTTGCGCAGGCGCTTCGCGGCCTCGGCGGCGGACAGCCCCTTTGCCGCCTCGCTCGATCGGCTCTGCTGTATGGCGGTGTCAGCCAAGGCTCCCTATTCAATAGGGTGCGAGCCGGATGTCGCTAAAGCTCGGACTGAACCTCGGTTACTGGGGCATCGGCCCTGCCGGCGAGGATGCGCTCGAGGTCGTCCAGGCGGCCGAGCGGGCGGGCTTCGAGTCGGTCTGGGCGGCCGAGTCCTACGGCTCCGACGTGGTCAGCGTGCTCGCCTGGTTGGCCCCGCAGACGAAGACGATCAACCTCGGCGCGGCGATCCTGCAGGTGCCGGCGCGACCGCCGGCGGCGGCGGCGATGGCCGGCGCGACGATCGACAAATTGTCAGGCGGGCGCTTCCTCTTCGGCTTCGGGCCTTCCGGGCCGCAGGTCTCCGAAGGCTGGTACGGGGTCCCCTACGCGAAGCCGTGGGGGCGGACCCGCGAGTACATCGAAGTGGTGCGCGAGATCGTCGCCCGCGAGGGCAAGCTCGAGCACGAGGGCGAGCACTACCGGCTGCCGCTGCCCGGCGGCGAGGGCAAGCCGCTGAAGCTCAACTTCCACCCCGTGCGCGACCGGATCCCGGTCTTCGTCGGCGCGATCGGGCGCAAATCGGTCGAGATGGCGGCCGAGATCTGCGACGGCTGGATCCCGATCTTCTTCAGCGTCGACGCCTTCGAGCAGACCTGGGGCGAGCACCTGGAGGCGGGGTTCGCCAGGGGCGGTCGGCAGCGCTCCGACCTCGAGGTCTCCCCCACCCTGCAGGTGGCGATCGACGGCGACCTGGAGGCGGCGAAGAACGTCGTCAAGGCCGGGCTCGTCCTCTACTTCGGCGGCATGGGCAGCCGCAAGACCAACTTCTACGTCGACCTCGCCCACCGCTTCGGCTTCGGCGAGGTCGCCGACGACGTCCAGCGCCGCTTCCAGGACGGCGACCGCGAGGGCGCCTTCGCGGCGATGCCCGACGAGATCGTCGAGGCCACCTCGCTGGTCGGCAGCGAGGCCGAGGTCGCGGAGCGGATCGAGCGCTTCCGCGGCGCCGGCGTCGACCGCCTGATCGTCTCGCCGGTCCACGTCGAGCGGGGCGAGCAGCTGCACACGATCGAGCGCCTGGCCGCGCTGGCCGGCGTCGAGGCACCTTCCTAGCCGCTTGTCATAGGCTCCCGCGCCGCAGGGCAATGAAGATCGGAGTGCCGAAAGAGACCGCTGAGGGGGAGCGCCGTGTCGCGCTCGTGCCCGATGCCGTCAAATCGCTGACGAAGAACGAGAAGGTCGAGGTCGTCGTCGAGGCCGGCGCCGGGGTTGCGGCCGGCCACCCCGACTCCCAGTACGAGGAGGCGGGCGCCGAGGTCGGCGACCCCGCCGTTGCCTGGGGGGCCGACGTCGTCCTCCGCGTCGCGACCCCCTCCGCCGAGGAGATCGGCCGTCTCAACTCCAGCCAGGTCCTGATCGGCCACCTGGCGCCCTGGACCTCGGCCGAGACGAACAGGGCGCTGGCCTCGAGTGGCGTCACCAGCTTCGCGATGGAGGCGATCCCGCGCACGACGCGGGCGCAGGCGATGGACGCGCTCTCCTCGCAGGCCGCCGCGGGCGGCTACGCGGCGACCCTGATCGCCGCCCGCGAGTCGGGCCGCTTCTTCGGGATGATGACCACCGCCGCCGGCACCGTGCCGCCGGCCAAGGTGCTGGTCCTGGGCGCCGGCGTCGCCGGCCTGCAGGCGGTCGCGACCGCGAAGCGGCTGGGGGCGATCGTCACCGGCTTCGACATCCGTCGCGCCGCCTGGGAGCAGATCGCCTCGCTCGGCGGCCGGCCGCTGGAACTGGACTTCATCCCCGACGCCGAAGGCGAGGGCGGCTACGCGCGGCCGCTCACCGACGAGGAGAACGCCAAGGTGGTCGAGGCGATCGGCGAGAACGCCGCCAAGCAGGACGTGATCGTCACCACCGCCGCGATCCCGGGGCGCCCGGCGCCACGGCTGATCACCGCCGACGCCGTGCGGACGATGCAGCCCGGCTCGGTGATCGTCGACCTCGCCGCCGAGAGCGGCGGCAACTGCGAGCTGACGCAGGCCGGCCAGACCGTGGTCGAGAACGGGGTCAAGGTGGTCGGCCCGCGCAACCTGCCCAGCGAGATGCCGGCTCCCGCCTCGCAGCTCTACGCCAAGAACCTCGAGAACCTGCTCGGCCTCCTGGTCGATGAGGAGGGCGAGCTGAAGGTCGACTTCGAGGACGACATCGTCGCCGCCGCCTGCATCACCCACGGCGGCGAGATCAAGAACGAGAGGGCCGCCAAGCAATGAGCCTGATGACCGAGGTGACGATCTTCGTGCTGGCCGCGTTCGTCGGCTTCGAGGTGATCTCGAAGGTGCCGACGACCCTGCATACGCCGCTGATGTCGCAGACCAACGCGATCCACGGGATCGTGATGCTGGGCGGCCTGATCGTCGTCGGCTTCGCCAACGACGGGCTGGAGTACGTGATCGGCACGATCGCGATCGCCTTCGGCGCGATCAACATCGTCGGCGGCTTCATGGTCACCGACCGGATGCTCGGCATGTTCTCCAAAAAGCCGAAGCCGAAGCCGAAGGCCGAGCCGAGCGGCTCGCCGAGCTCGGACGGGTCGGGAGGCGGCTGACGTGAGCGCCCTCGCCCAGATCCCCGCGGCCGTGCTCGAGCCGGGCGGCGACGGCGCCACCGCGCTCTACATCGTCGCCTTCTCGCTGTTCATCATCGGCGTCCGCCGCGGCACCCACCCGACGACCGCGAAACAGGGCAACCTGATCGCCGCCGGCGGCATGGCGATCGCCGTCGTGACGACGCTGCTGCTCGACGGAATCGGCAACTGGGGCCTGATCGTCGCCGGCCTCGGGGTCGGCACCGCTGTCGGCGTGATCGCCTCGATCCGCGTCCAGATGACCGAGATGCCGCAGATGGTCGCCCTCTACAACGGCGTCGGCGGCGGCGCCGTCGCCCTGATCGCCTGGTCGGAGATCCGTCACGGCATCTCGCTCGGCCACGAGATCCCCCTCGACGAGCTGATCCCGGTCCTCTTCGCCGCCGTGGTCGGCTCGGTCTCCTTCTGGGGCTCGAACATCGCCTTCGCCAAGCTCCAGGACCTGATCCCGACCCGACCGCTCGCCGTCCCCGGGCAGCAGGTCATCAACGCGCTGCTGCTGGTCGGCATCGTCGCCGCCTGCGTCGACATCGCGGTCAACAACGACGACCCCTCGCAGGCGATCTTCATCGGGGTGCTCATTGCCGCGGCATTGCTCGGAAACCTCGTGGTGCTGCCGATCGGCGGCGCCGACATGCCGGTCGTGATCTCGCTGCTCAACGCCTTCACCGGCCTCTCGGCGGCGGCCGCCGGCTTTGCCCTCGACAACGTGGCGCTGATCGTCGCCGGCACCCTGGTCGGCTCCTCGGGAACGATCCTGACGATGGAGATGGCGACCGCGATGAACCGCTCGGTCGGCAACGTCCTCTTCGCCGGCTTCGGCGGCGCCCCCAGCGGCGGCGCTGGAGGGAGCGGCGAGGAGAGGCCGCACACGTCGATCGGCGCCCAGGACGCGGCCATAAAGCTCGCTTACGCGGATTCGGTGGTCATCGTCCCGGGCTACGGCCTCGCCGTCGCCCAGGCCCAGCACGCGATCAAGGAGGTCGCCGACGAGCTGGAGAAGCGCGGCGTCACGGTCGGCTACGCGATCCACCCTGTGGCCGGCCGCATGCCCGGCCACATGAACGTGCTGCTGGCCGAGGCCGACGTCCCCTACGAGCAGCTGAAGGAGATGGAGGAGGTCAACCCGGAGCTGCCGCGGACCGACGTCGCCGTCGTCGTCGGCGCCAACGACGTGACCAACCCTGCGGCCAAGAACGACCCCGACAGCCCGATCGCCGGCATGCCGATCATCGAGGTCAACGAGGCCCAGCAGGTGATCGTGATCAAGCGCTCCCTCAGCCCCGGCTTCGCCGGCATCGACAACGACCTCTTCTACGAACCGAACACCTCGATGCTGTTCGCCGACGCCAAACAGGCCGCCGCCGACATAGCCGCCGAGATCCAGCAGCTCTAGCCGCCCAACGGGCGCCGCTCGAAGCGCCCCAAAGTCCCGCAAACTCCGCGAACTCCAGCCCCACCGGGGGGCGAGCCTGGACGTGCCGGGACTTAGACACCACTATGGGCACTCAAGTCTCGGCACGTCGAGAGGTGCGTCGGAGCGAGTTTGCGAGACGCGATCGAGAGCTGGCGGCGATTGCCGGTCGCCAGCACGGGTTGATCGCGAGACGACAGCTATTGGACGCAGGCCTCGGCCTTCGCACCATCGGCCGCAGAGTCGAAGCCGGCCGACTCCGGAGCGTGCATCGTGGCGTCTACGCATTCGGTCCTAACCGGCTCGATCGGCGCGGGCGTTGGATGGCAGCCGTTCTCGCCTGTGGCGATCAGGCATTGCTGAGTCATCGAAGTGCCGCGGCACTCTGGGGATTGATGCGATCGAGTGGGTCGATCGTCGAAGTCACGGCCCCCATGGGACGGGGTAGGCAAGGCATAGCAGTCCACCAGGGAGGGATCTGCGAAGAGGACCGTGTCGTCGTCGCCGGAATCCCGGTCACCTCTGTCGCACGCACGCTGCTCGACCTGGCCGAAGTCGTCGGGGAACGGTCGCTGGAAAAGGCCTTCGAGGAGGCTGATCGGCTGCGTCTGCTCGAGATGCCGGCATTGGAAGCCGTTTGTCGCCGGGGCCATGGACGCAGAGGCCTCAAGCCGATCCGCCGGTTGATCGAAGCTGCCCGCTTCCCGGAGACGACTCGTTCGCCACTGGAGGATGAGGTCATCGCCCTCTGTCGCGAGCACGGAATACCGCTCCCGCACACCAATGTCTCAGTTCTTGACCACGAGGTCGACGCCCTATGGCCTCGCGAGCGGCTGATCGTCGAGGCCGACAGCTGGTCCTTTCATCGGCACCGTGCCGCCTTCGAGCGTGACCGTGCCCGCGATGCCGCCATGCAAGCCGAAGGCTATCGCGTCATTCGCCTCACGCACCGGCGCCTCAAACGGGAACCGGCGGCGGTAGCCGCCGAGTTGCGCCGTCTCCTTGCCCCCGGACGTGCCGAGACTTAGACACCACTATGGGCACTCAAGTCTCGGCACGTCCGTTGGACGGGGCGAAATCGGAGGCCCGGGAGCTTTTGCTCTTGTGAGGTGGGAGAGGAAAGGGGACCGGGGACAGGGGACCGTCGAGTGGGTTGGGCTCATCACGCTCGTGGCGCTCGTGCTGGTGGGGCTGGTGGCGGTTGGGTTGCGGGTGCCGGGCGGGGCTCTGGCGCGGGCGATCGGGGCGAAGGTTCTCTGCGCCGCCGCGCTCGCGGGCTCCTGCGACGACGAACCGGCGCTGATCGCCGCCTATGGGACCGAGGTCGGCGGGCTGGTCCGTGATCACATGCCGTCGCTCGCCTTCGAGCAGGGAGCGCGGGCGCTGCCGGTCGACTTCCGCCGCTGCCGCAGGAGCGTCTGCGGCGACGGTTCGGACCGCGGGCTTGTCGATCGCACCGATGCTGGGCTCCCCGTCACAGCATTCGTGCGCGTGGTCGATTGCCGGGAACCGAATCGGAACGCCGGCGAGGCGGTAGACGCGGTCGCCCCAGATCGGGTCGCAGAAGCAGCCGACGCCGGTGCCCCCACGGGCAGCGCCGGTGTCGGCTCGCCGGACTGTTCGGGCCCACGTGCCAGCCACCTCTACATCCAGTACTGGCTCTACTACGCTGACTCGGCGACCCTGCGCGGGGTGCCCGTCGCCGGCGCGGCTGGCTACCACCGCGACGATTGGGAGAGCGTTCAGGTCCGGATTGGCTCCGACGGCTCGGTGCACGAACGGGCTTCCTCCCACCACGGCTACAACCATGGTCGAGACGTCGCCAACGTCGGCTCGGACGCCGGCATCGGCCCGCTGAGGACGCTCGCCGAGGCGGTAGGGGCCCGCCCTCGCAACGGCTGGGGCCCGAGGCGCGGTCTGCTGCGGGTGTCCGGCGGCAGCCACGCCGGCAACGCGAGCGGCTTCCTCAACCTCGATCGAATCGTGCTTGGCGACCGTGTCCGCCTGGTGCCGCTGGAGCCAATCGCTGCCGCCGGCGGGCGCTACCGCTTCGCCGTCAGCCCGCCTTGGGCCAAGCAGGCCTGGGGCGACCCTGAGGCCCCTGGGACGGACTGAGCAGCCAGAGCGCCGCCTAGCGGGCCGCCGGAAGGCGTGCCTCCTAGCTACTTCGGCGGCATCCGCAGGGCACCGTCGAGGCGGATCGTCTCGCCGTTCAGCATCGGGTTGGCGACGATCTGGCCGACGAGTTGGGCGTACTCGCCGGGACGGCCGAGTCGCGACGGGAAGGGGATGCCGGCACCCAGGGTCTCGCGCGCCTCCTCGGGCAATGCCGCCAGCAACGGGGTATCGAAGAGGCCCGGCGCGATGGTGACGACGCGGATGCCGCGCGACGCCATGTCGCGGGCGGCGGGCAGGGTCATGCCGACGATCCCGCCCTTGGAGGCTGCGTAGGCCACCTGCCCGATCTGCCCGTCGAAGGCGGCAATCGAGGCGGTGTTGATGCAGACACCACGCTCTCCCTCGGCGTCGGGCTCGTTCTCGCTCATCGCCGCCGCCGCAAGGCGCAGCACGTTGAAGGTGCCGATCAGGTTGACCCTGATCACGTTGACGAAGAGATCGAGGTTGTGGGGGCCGTTCCTGTGGGCAACCCGCTCGGCCCAGCCGATGCCGGCGCAGCAGACGGAAACGCGAAGGCCGCCGGCGGCCGAGGCGGCGGCGGCCACCGCGCCGGAGACCGCAGCCTCCTCGGTGACGTCCACCTCGACGAAGGTCGCCGCCTCGCCCAGCTCCGCCGCGAGCGCCTCGCCCTTGGCCGCATTCAGATCGGCGATCGTGACGCTGGCCCCCGCCTCCACGAGTGCCCGCGCCGTCGCCGCACCAAGCCCTGAAGCGCCGCCGGCGACGAGGGCGCCTTTTCCTTCCACCTGCATCCGGCGCCACACTATCCGGCACGGCACCCGCGCGTGCGCCGCTCGCGGCAGCGCAAAAGCCGCCGGTCATCCCCCGCCCCGCTCGGGACATACAGCCCGTTTTCCGGGCGGCGAGTGGACCTCGCTAGGGTTTGCGAATCGCCACCGAGGTGACGGCAAGCTCCAAGGAAGCGATCGCGGACCGGCTGACGGAGGCGCGTGAGCGAACGCTGGAGCTGATCGAGCCGCTGGACGACGGGCAGCTCAACCGCGTCTACTCGCCGATCCTCAGCCCCCTCGCCTGGGACCTCGGGCATATCGCCAACTTCGAGGAGCTGTGGCTGGTGCAGACGATCGGCGAGCGGGAGCCGCTGCACGGCGAGCTCGGCCGCTTCTACGACGCGATCGAGAACCCGCGCAGGACCCGCGGCGAGCTGCCGATCCTGCGCGACGCCGAGCTGCGCGCCTACCTCGGCGACGTTCGCGAGCGCACGCTCGAGGTCCTCGACGAGGTCGAGATCGACGCCGACGCCGAGGACCCCCTGCTGCGCGAAGGATTCGTCTACGAGATGCTGATCGCCCACGAGCTGCAGCACAACGAGACGATGCTGCAGCTGCTGATGATGGTCGACGGCTACGAGCTGCCCGGCGGCGAGCTCGGCCCCACCGCCCAGAGGCCGCCTGCTGGGCCGAAGATGATCTCCATCGAGGGCGGCGCCTACACCATCGGCGCCCCGGCGACCGGCTTCGCCTACGACAACGAGCGGCCGCGCCACACGGTCGAGCTCGCTCCGTTCGAGATCGATCGCGAGCCCGTCGCCAACGCTGCCTACTTGCGCTTCGTCGAGGAGACCGACGCCGAGCCCCCGCTCTACTGGGAGCGCGACGAAAGCGGGGGCTGGGTGGACGCGGCGATGGGCCGGCGCACGCCGCTCGACCCCCGCCAACCCGTCCTCCACGTCTCCTGGCACGAGGCCGACGCCTTCGCCCGCTGGGCGGGCAAGCGACTGCCCAGCGAGCAGGAGTGGGAGGCCGCCCACGACCGCCTGAGCGGCGTCGGCCGGGCCTGGGAGTGGACCGGGTCGCACTTCCTCGCCTACCCCGGCTTCGCAGCCTTCCCCTACCGGGAGTACTCCGAGGTCTTCTTCGGCGAGGAGCACCGGGTCCTGCGCGGCGGCTCCTGGGCAACTCACCCCGACGTGATCCGCCCCAGCTTCCGCAACTGGGACCTGCCCCAACGCCGCCAAATCTTCTCCGGCATCCGCTGCGCGAGGGACGCGGCCTGAATCAAGGCCCAGGAGCGCACGATGGAGCCGAACACCGCCGAGCAGATCGAGATCGAGGTCCACCTCGGCGCCGGCGGCGCCGCGCAGATGGCCCGCGACGTCCGCCTCGGCCTCACCGCCGACCCCAAGGAGCTGCCGCCCAAGTACTTCTACGACGAGCGCGGCTCGCAGCTCTTCGAGCAGATCACCGAGCTGCCCGAGTACTACCCGACCCGCGCCGAGCGCTCCATCCTCGCCGAGCGCTCGGCCGAGATCGTCGCCGCCGCCGGCGAGCCGGCGACGCTGGTGGAGCTGGGCTCGGGCTCGGCCGCCAAGACCCGACACCTGCTCGACGCGATGCGCGACGCGGGCTGCCTCGCCAGGTACGTCCCGATCGACATCTCGCCCGAGATCACCCACGAAACCGCGCAATCGCTGGTCGAGGAGTACCCGGGGCTCTGCGTCCACGGCCTGGTCTGCGATTTCGAGCGCGACCTGGAGCGGATCCCGAACGGCGACGGCGGGCGCCTGATCGCCTTCCTGGGCGGCACGATCGGCAACCTCTACCCGAGCGCCCGCCATGAGTTCCTGACCCGCATCGCCGCCCTGCTCGGACCGGAGGACCGGTTCCTGCTCGGCACCGACCTGGTCAAGGACCCCGCCCGGCTCGAGGCCGCCTACGACGACTCGGCCGGCGTCACCGCCGAGTTCAACAGGAACGTCCTGCACGTGCTCAACCGCGAGCTGGGTGGGGACTTCGAGCCATCCCAGTTCGAGCACGTCGCCCGCTTCGACAGCGATGCGGGACGGATGGACATCCGCCTCCGCTCCCTCAGCGACCAGTCGGTTCGCCTCGACGGGCTCGACCTCACCGTCCGCTTCGCCGCCGGCGAGGAGATGCGCACCGAGATCTCCTCCAAGTTCACCCGCTCGCGACTCGAGGACGTCTACCGGGAGGCCGGCCTTCGGCCCGCCGGCTGGTTCACCGACCTGCCGAGCGACTATGCACTGAGTCTCGCTTCGGTTTAGAGTCTGCCTTTACCGAGGGAACAGGGAGAAACTCGGAGGGATCCAGTTGAGCCTTGACGTTCACCTGTACGGAGAGCGGGTTGGAACGCTGTTTCCGGCTGGAGAGGACGACTACCGGCTGGCCTACGCGCCGGAGGTTGTCGAGAGGGTGGGGGGCGGCGTCTCGCTGCTCAGCAACGCCCTCCCCACCCGCACCGAGCCCTACAGCTCCGGCGCAACCAAGGCCTTCGTCGAGGGTCTCCTGCCCGAGGGCCTGCGGCGGCAGAAGTTCGCCCGCGAGCTGGAGCTCGAGCCGGGCGACGGCTACGGCCTGATCGCCGAGATCGGCCGCGACTGCCCCGGCGCGGTCACCTTCCTGCCGCAAGGCGAGCAGCCGCAAACGCGAGAAGTCGATTCGGTCGCCTGGCTGGACGAGAGCGAGCTGGAGGAGCTGGTGACGGCGCCGCCGAGCAGGCTCTTCGACCCCGCCGCCGAGCGGCGGATGCGCTCGACGCTGGGCGGCCTCCGCCACAAGCTCAGCCTCGTCCGCAGCGGGCCCGAGCGCCGCTGGGGATGGCCGGAGGCGGCCGTGCCGAGCACCCACGTGGTCAAGCCGGAGACCGGCGAATACCCCGAATTCGTCGCCAACGAGATGTTCTGCAGCAACGTCGTCCGCCGCGTCGGCCTGCCGGTGGCCAAGACCGCGATCGAGACGATCGCCGGGCGGACCTGCCTCGTCTCGGAGCGCTTCGACCGCCACGGGCGGGGTCTCGGCGCCAGGCGCCTGCACCAGGAGAGCTTCTGCCAGGCGCTCGGCTTCACGCCGGACAGCAGGGACGCCGACGGCCCCGGCTTCGCCGAATCGTGCGGGCTGCTGAAGGCGGTCGCCGCCGAAGGCGACGCGACGCGGCTGTTCGGCGCCGCCTTCTGCAACTACATGCTCGGCAACGGCGACGCCCACGGCAAGAACTTCGCGCTCCTCTTCCACGACCAGGGGGCCTGCCTGGCGCCGCTCTACGACATCGCCTCGACCGCGGTCTACGACGAGCCCCTGCACACCGGCATGGTGATCGCCGAGGACTACGCGGAAACCGCGTACCTGCTCGAACTGGCCCAGATCGCCGAAGAATGCAGCTACGACTTCGACGTCTTCCGCGGCCTCGCCGCCAGCACCGCGGCGAGGCTGAGCGAGGCGCTCGAGCTGGTCGCCGAAGAGTCCCGGGAGGAAGGCTGGTACGCGCCGGTCGTCGACCAGATCGCCGAACTGGCCAGCGAGCGGGCCTTTGGGCTCGAAGTCGAGGTGCAGTACTAGGGCGCGAGCGCGTCGAGCGTCTCGGCGAGCTTGTCGGGCGTGACGATCGGGGTGAGGACGGGCAGGGTGACGCCGCCGGCGACGAAGGCGTCGAGCCGCTCGCGGATCTGCTCGGGGGCGCCGAAGACGAAGGTCTCTTCGATCAGCTCCCAGGGAGCGGCCGCGGCGGCCGCCTGGCGGTCGCCCGACTCCCAGGCGGCGACCATCGCGTCGATCTGCTCGCCGTAGCCGAGCCAGCGATAGAAGGCCGCGTAGACGGGGACGGTGACGTAGGAGGAGAACATGAAGCGAGCCAGCGGCTCGACCGCCTCGCGCTCGCCGGGCAGGCAGAAGAAGCGGCAGAGCAGCTCAAAGCCCTGCGGGGCGCCGTCGAGCTGGGCGGTCACCTTGGGCAGGCCGCCGAGCGGCAGGAAGTTGGTGAAGGCGCCGTCGCCCCGCTCGACCGCCAGGTCAAGCATCTTTCCGCGCAGGGCCGCGAGCACGATCGGCACCCGCTGCGCGGGAGCCGTCTCGAGCTTGAAGCCGCTGCTCGTGCGCTCGCCGTCGAGGGCGGTGCGCAGGAACTCGACCGTGTCGCGCACCTTGCTCAGCGGCCGCTCGAAGGGGATCCCGTTCCAGCCCTCGACGATCCGGTCCGAGGAGGAGCCGATCCCGAGCGCGAAGCGTCCGCGCGAGGCGTCGGCCAGCCCCGCCGCCTCCTGCGCCAGCAGCGCCGGGCCGCGCTGGAAGACGCCGACGACCCCCGTCCCCAGCCGCACCTGCTCGGTCCAAGCCGCGGCCAGAGCGAGCGGCGTGAAGCCGTCGGGGCCGTTCGTCTCGCCGCTCCAGAGGTCCGTGTAGCCGGCCGCCTCCGCCCGCACAACGAGCTCCTCGTGATCGGCCAGCGGCAGGCCCGGCAGCGGCAGCGTCAGTCCCCAGCGTTGAGCCATGGGCGTGCGACTCTACCGGCGCCGGACGTGCCGAGACTTGAATGCCCATAGTGGTGCCTAAGTCTCGGCACGTCTTATAGCCTGCGGCGCGGAATGGGCGAAACGTCGCCAGACCTCTCTCCGGGGCCGCAGAAGCCCGATCGCAACCTCGCCCTGGAGCTGGTGCGGGTGACCGAGGCGGCGGCGCTGGCGGCCGCCCGCTGGGTCGGCCGCGGCGACAAGGTCGCCGCCGACCAGGCCGCGGTCGACGCGATGCGACACGTGCTCGAGTCGGTCTCGATGGACGGCGTCGTCGTGATCGGCGAGGGCGAGAAGGACGAGGCGCCGATGCTCTACAACGGCGAGCAGATCGGCGACGGCACGCCGCCGATCGTCGACATCGCCGTCGACCCGCTTGAGGGAACGCGGCTCTGCGCGCTCGGGATGCCGAGCGCCCTCGCCGTGATAGCGCTCGCCGAGCGCGGCACGATGTTCGACCCGGGCCCTTGCGTTTACATGGAAAAGATCGCCGGCGGCGAGGAGATCGCCGACCTGCTCGACCTCGACCGGCCGCTGCCGGAGACCCTGAAGCTGATCGCCGAGCGCAAGGGCGCCAGCGTCGGCGACGTCACCGTCGTCATGCTCGACCGACCCCGCCACGAGGAGGCGATGCGCGAAGTCCGCGAGGCCGGCGGCCGCATCCGCCTGATCACCGACGGCGACGTCTCCGCCGCCCTCCTGGCCGTAAGCGACCGCTCCCCCGTCGACCTCCTCTGGGGAATCGGCGGCACCCCCGAGGGCGTGCTCTCGGCGGCGGCGCTGAAGTCGATGGGCGGGCAGCTGCTCGGTCGCCTCTGGCCGCGCGACGACGGCGAGCGCCAGGCGGCCCTCGACGCCGGCTACGACCTCGATCGCGTCCTCACCGGCGACGACCTCTGCGCCGGCGACGACGTCTTCTTCTCCGCCAGCGGCGTCACCGACGGCGATGTGCTGCAGGGTGTCCGCTACCGCGGCGCCGGCGCTAGCACCGAATCGCTGGTGATGCGGTCGCGCTCGGGCACCGTGCGCCGGGTGCAGGCCCGCCACGATCGCGCCAAGCTGCGCGCGATCATCGGTGAGCGCTACGGCTGAGCGACGCGCCCCCGCCTAGCGCCCCCGCGGCAAGGGCCTGGAACGCATCTGAAGCCGAACCGGTCTAAAGTCTCGTACAAGGGGAGACAGAAGTACGACTCGGAAGGGACCCATTTGAGTCTCGACGTCTACCTGTACGGAGAGCTGATCGGAACCGTGTTTCCGGCCGGTGTGAACGACTACCGGCTGGCCTACGCGCCGGAGCGAATTACCGGCTTCGGCCCCGGCGCCGCGATCCTCAGCAACTCGCTCCCCGCCTCCGGCGAGCCCTACAGCGCCAATGCCACGCGAACCTTCGTCGAGGGCCTGCTGCCGAGCGGCATGCGGCGGCAGAAGCTGGCCCGCGAGCTGGGAATCGAGCCGGATGACGGCTACGCGCTGATCGCCGAGATCGGCCGCGACTGCGCCGGCGGGGTCAGCTTCCTGCCGGCCGGCGAGGGAGCGCCTCGCAACGGTGCGCCGCCCGCCTGGGTGCGCGAAGAGGAGCTGGAGGAGCTGCTGACCTCGCCCCCGAGCCGGCTCTTCGACCCCGATCGCGAGCAGCGGATGCGCTTCGCGCTCGGCGGCGAGCGCCACAAGCTGAGCCTCGCACGGGCACCCGACGGCCGCTGGGCATGGCCCGACCTGCACCGGCCCAGCACCCACATCGTCAAGCCGGAGACCGGCGAACACCCCGATCTCGTCGCCAACGAGATGCTCTGCACGACGGTCCTGCGCGAGGCGGGGCTGCCGGTCGCCCCGACCGCGGTGGAGACGATCGCCGGCCGGCCGTGTCTGATCTCGGAGCGCTTCGACAGGATGGGTGTCGGCCGGGAGGCGAAGCGCTTCCACCAGGAGACGTTCTGCCAGGCGCTCTCCTTCGGACCGGACGCCGAAGCCGACAGCGGCGAGCCCGGCGGCCCCGATTTCGCCGAAGCGGCGGGGCTCCTGCGGGCGGTCGGCGAGGGGGACGACGTCACCACCCTGCTGGCGGCGGCGTTCTGCAACTACATCATCGGCAACGGCGACGCCCACGGCGAGAACTTCGCGCTGATGATCGTCCACGACGGCGCCCTCCTGGCACCGCTGTACGACCTCGTCTCGACCGCGGTCTACGACGACCCGACGCACAGGGGCATGGTGATCTCCCAGGACTACGCCGAAACGGCCTACCTGCTCGAACTCTCCCAGGTATGCGAGGAAGCGGAGATCAGCTTCGAACACGGTCGTCGCATCGCCGCGACGATGGCGACCAGGGTGGCCGAGGCTCTCGACCCCGTGGTCGAGCGGGCCCGCAGCGAGGGCTGGCACACGCCGCTGGTCGACGCGATCGCCGAGCTGGCCGCGGAGCGCGCCGTCGGCCTCGGCTTCGAGGTCCAGTACTGACCCGAGCCCCGATCAGCCGCGGGGCGGCAAGACGAACTGGGTGACGATCAGGTTGGCCGCCAGGCGGGGCTCCTCGCCCTCGCGCCGACGCTCGATCTTGACCTCGATCACGACGGTGCTCTTGCCGGCATGGAGCGGCTCGGCGACGGCGAGGATCTCGTCGCCCTCGAGGCCCGCCGCGAAGACGTTCAGCTTCAGCTCGATCGTCGTGAAGTTGCAGCCGGCCGGGATGCTGCGGAAGGTCGCCCAGGCCGCGGCGGTGTCGCCGAGGGCCGTCCAGACGCCGCCGTGGACGTAGCCACCCGGGTGCAGGTGGCGACGATCGACGACGATCCGCCCCGTCGCGTGGGCGTCGTCGATCTCGACCGGCTCGATGCCGAGGTCGCCGGGAAAGCTGCCGGGCAAGAAGGCGCGGACGTTCTCCGGCGTGATCGCCGAGCGGTTGTTGGTCGAGGCGTCCATCGAAAGCGCGAACTTACTCGATGCCGAAAGCGTGCGGGCCGTGGTCGCCGAAGGGCTCATCGCGCTCCCGCACGGCCTCTCTGAACCCCTCCGAGGCGCGGCGGAGGAACTCGACGCCCTCCTCGGTGTGCCGGGCGATGCCGTCGAAGAAGGTGCCGAGCAGCTGCGTCTGGTGCAGGCCCTGCGAGTAGAGCGACTGGTTGATCAGCAGCTTCATCATCACCAGCTGGTTGATCGGCAGTCGCGCCACCCGCTCCAGCAGCTGCTCGAAGCACTCGTCCAGCTCCTCAGCGGGGACCGCCTCGGTGGCGAGTCCCCACTCGGCCGCTTTCTCGCCGCTCAGCGAGTCGCCGGTCAGGAGCAGGCGCTTGGCCCGCATCGGACCGACCTTGGCGGTCCACAACGCCGTCGTCGGCGATCCCCAGACGCGGGCCGGCGGGTAGCCGATCTTGGCGTCGGTAGCGACCACGAGCAGATCGGCGCAGAGGGCGATGTCGGTGCCGCCGGCGACGCAGTAGCCGTGAACCTTGCAGAGCACCGGCTTCTCGGATTGGAAGAGGCTCATGAACCCGCGCACGTTGCGCCACATGAACTGGAAGTCGGTGACGGGGTCCCAGTTCGTCTCGGGGATGTGGTTGGCGGCGATCTTGAGGGGGTCGAGCGGCGAGCCGGGCGGCGCCTCGACACCGCCCATGCCGCTCATCTCGCCTTCAGCCGAGGCGACGAGGTCGTAGCCGCCGCAGAAACCGCTTCCCGCTCCCGCCAGGGCGATGACGTGGACGTCCGGATCGAGATTGGCCTGCTCGACGCAGGTGGCGATCTCAACCGGCATCCGCGGCACGATCCCGTTGCCGCGCTCGGGTCGGTTCAGGGTGATGCGGGCGACTCGATCACTGCTCTCGTAGGTCAGCGTCTCGAGTCGCACGAGCGCGAGCCCTAGTTCATCCGTTCGACGATCATCGCCTTGCCCTGCCCGCCGGCGACGCACATCGTCTCCAGACCGACCTGGTGATCGTCGGTCTCCATCACGTTGAGCAGGGTGCCCATGATGCGGGCGCCGGTCATGCCGAAGGGGTGACCGAGCGCGATCGCGCCGCCATGGGTGTTGAGCTTCTCCAGCGCGATGTCGCACTCGTCCATGATCGGGATCACCTGGGCGGCGAAGGCCTCGTTGAGCTCGACCGTGTCGACGTCGTCGATCGTCATCCCGGCGCGGTCCAGGACCTTCTTGATCGCGCCGATCGGGGCGACGCCCATGTACTCGGGCTCGTTGCCCCAGGTGGCGGCGGTGACGATGCGAGCGCGCGGCGTCAGGCCCAGCTCCTTGGCCTTGGTGTTGCTCATCAAGAGCACCGCGGCGGCGCCGTCGTTGAGCGGGCAGGAGTTGCCGGCGGTGACGCCGCCGCCGCCGAAGGACTCCTCCAGCTGGCTCAGCTTCTCCAGGGTCGAGCTGGCGCGCGGGCCGTCGTCCCTGCTGACCTCGATGCCGTCGGGCAGGGTCACCGGCACGATCTCACGGTCGAAGAAGCCGTCCTCCTGCGATTTCACCGCCAGTTCCTGCGAGCGTTGCGCGAACTTGTCCATGTCGGCGCGGCTGACCTCGTATCTCTCGGCGACGTTGACCGCGGTCTTGCCCATCTCTATGTAGGCGTTGGGCTGGCCGTCGTTGCCCTGCAACTTCGGGTTCTGGTCGTCGGCGCCGGCCGGCTCGGTGCGCTCGTTGTAGCGGCTCACCCACTCGATCCCGGCGGCGACGTAGACGTCGCCCTCGCCGGCCTTGATCGCGTTGCCGGCATGGCGGATCGCGTCGAGGCTGGAGGAGCAGTAGCGGGAGATCGTGACCCCGTTGACCGTCTGCGGCAGCTGCTCGGAGAGCAGCGAGACGATGCGGCCGATGTTGAACGCCTGCAGCCCTTGCGGCATACCGCAACCGCAGAAGAGATCCTCGATCGTGGCCGGGTCGACCTCGGGGTTGCGCTCGAGCAGGCGGTCGACGACGTGGGCGCCCATCTCGTCGGGACGCAGGCCGGCGAGCGAGCCCTTGAAGGCACGGCCAATCGGCGTGCGGACGGTATCGACGATGACTGCATCGGGCATGCGGGGGATCTCCTTGGAAGCTCGGGGTACGGTTGGAGTGCGGAGCGTAGTTGACCCGACCCCCTGCCGTCTCTCTCGAATAGGTTTACGAGATGCCGCTCGATGGACTTCGTGCCTGGATCGGAGAGGTGGAGCGCAAGCTGGGCATGCGCACCCGCGTCTTCCTGGTCCTGGCGACGATCGCGATCGGTGGCGCCGGGGCGGCGATCTACCTGGCGATCGACACGCGCGAGGACGCGGTCAGCGAGAGTGACGTTCAGGCGCTGCAGGAGCGGCTCGAATCTCGGCCCGGCACGGGCAGCGTCGCCGGCCAGGCGAACCTGGCCCAACTCGAAGCCGAGCTGAACGCGCTCGAGGCGAAGGTCGAGCGGCTGAACGGGAACGGCGGAGCGGGGAAAGGCGATGCCGGCGACGGCTCCGACGGAGCGAGCAGCGGCGCTGGCGGCGCTGGAGCGGGGCTTGGCAGCGCAGGAGCCGGCGGGGGCAACGCAGGCACGGGTACCGGCAGCGCCAGCACCGACGCCGAAGACGCGGTGGCCGCGGGCCAGGCGAAACTGCAGGAACTGGTCGAACAGGCACCCAAGGGCAGTGTGAAACCCGAAGAGGCTGAATAGGCACTTTGTGCTGATTCGCACGCTCTCAGCCGCTGCCGTCCCCCACCTCGGCTAGATTGCCCCCAATCCACCTCGCGCGCAGCGTGAGGGCCCGCCCAAACGCGGCAGCGAAAGGAGACCCAATGCCTGAGGGTTACTGCGTCAAAGAGCGCAAGAAGGTCGAGATAAAAGACGCCAAACAGGTGACCATGAAAAACGGTCGCCCAGCGATTCAAGGCGTCTGCCCCGACTGTGGCACCAAAATCTTCAAGATCGGCAAACTCGAATAGCCCGGCGGTGGCGGCGCGCGCCGGGCGCCGCCATTCGCAATCAGAGCTGGGTCGCCCTCAGCGCACGCAGTCCGCGTCAGGGTTGAGCTGGTCCCCCGGCCACGGCGGCGCTGCTAGGGCCGCTGACCCTTGCGGGCACCGTGGCGTCGGTGCTTGGAACGCCGGTGGTGCCGGCGCCCCCGATGAGCGCCCACCCGGGGCCTCGCGCTAGCGATCAGCGAAGACGGGGCCACCAGCGGCCCTGAGGCCGCGCCGGGGGCGGGCTCCGCCCCGCCCCCTTCCGCCGCGAAGGACCCCGGCGCCGGCTCAAACTCCGCGCTCACCGCTCGGTCGGCGCTCATCGTCACCTGGCACTGGCCCCCGAGCTCGGTGTCGCAGCCGCTCCAGCCGACGAGCTGGCTGCCGGGATCGGGGATCGCTT
>Ga0068864_100000037_pt1 | contig 188796 bp, 169 predicted proteins | sample KBSSwiS72_FD_66586 | JGI IMG/M metagenome (GOLD analysis project Ga0068864, IMG submission 66586) | Switchgrass rhizosphere microbial communities from Kellogg Biological Station, Michigan, USA - KBS Switchgrass S7-2 | ecosystem: Host-associated > Plants > Roots > Rhizosphere > Soil ...
GCCACCACCGCCGCCGCCGAAGCCACCGCCGCCACCGGCTCCGCGCGGGCGCTCTTCAGCGCGATTCACGCGCAGCGCGCGTCCGCCGAGCTCGTAGCCGTTGAACTTCTCGATGGCATTGTTTGCCTCGTCGTCGGTCTCGAACTCGACGAAGGCGAAGCCGCGAGGGCGACCGGTCTCGCGGTCATTGGGCATGAACACGTCGCGAGGCTTGCCCACCTGCGAGAAGAGCGTCTCCACTTCCTCGCGGCTGGTATTGAAATTGAGGTTCCCTACGAAAACTTTGGAAGCCATCTTGAATCCGTTTCTCCTTCTGCGGTTCCTTCCGCCACACAATGGCTTCCGGCCTCTCGCACGCGGGAGTGTATCGCGTTTCGGGCGGGCAGGCTCTACGCCGCGACCCGCTGACGCGCCGCATCCAGCAGGCGTTGCACGTCCGATACCGCCGTGATGTCCTGCAGGCCCGTACGGATGTCCTTGCCGTGCGGGATTCCCTTGGAGAACCAGCCGATCACCGTCCGCGCCTTGTGCAGCTTCCAGTTCAGGATCTGCGGCGCGCCCTCGATCTTCGAGAGGTAACGCTGCATGGCGTCGATCCGATGCTCGACCTCGTTGCCGATCAGCGGCGCTCCCGCCACGTGCGCCGCGATGTCACGGAAGATGAACGGATTGTGCAACGCCGCGCGGCCGATCATCACGCCGTCGACGCCGGTGGTCTCGAACATGCGGATGGCATCGGCCGGCGTCTTCACGTCGCCGTTGCCGAAGACCGGAATGGAGAGGTTGCTCTTCACGTGCGCGATGTAACCCCAGTCGCTCGCGCCGGTGTAAGCCTCTTTGCGCGTGCGGCCGTGGATCGCGATCGCGGCGACGCCGATCTCCTCGAAGCGCTTGAGCAGCGGGAGCACGTCGTCGCTCTCCCACCCCTTGCGCACTTTCACCGTGACCGGGATCTTCACCCGCTTGCGGATCTTCTCCACCACGCGCGCCGCTTTGTCGAAATCGCGGAGCATGCCGGAGCCCGCGCCGCTGGCCACGATCTTCTTCACAGGGCAGCCCATGTTGATGTCGACGATGTCGACCCCTTCGCGCTCGACGATCGCCGCGGCGTCGTCCATGCGGTCGGGATTGCCGCCGTAGATCTGGATCGACACCGGCCGCTCGTTCTCGGCGAACGCGAGCATCTTGTGGCTCCGGTCGTTCTTGCGCGTGAGCCCCTCGGCGGAAATGAACTCCGACACGACGAGCCCCACCCCGCCCAGCTCCTTGATCAGCGAGCGGTAGTAGGTGTCGGTCACCTCGGCCATCGGCGCGAGGGCCAGCGGCGGATCGATGCGGATCGCGCCGATGTCGAAGCTCTTCTCCAGGTAGTTCATCGCAGGTCTCTCGATAACGGACCGCAGACGTAGAACAATTTCACCGCATCCACTTCGAGCGATTCGGCCTCGCCGTACGGATCGAACTCGATCACGTCGAGCGGCGCCAGTCCCGCCTCCTGCAAGGCGTCGGTGATCTCGCGCTCGCGCCACGCGCGTTGCGAATGCTGCTCGTCGATCGTCGCGCGCGTGCCGTCCGGCAGCGTCGCCCACCCGGTCACGCGCGCGCGGCCGGTTGCCTCGCGCTTGCGGTACGTCGTGGCGATCTCGAGGTGATAGTCCACGCCGTCCGCGACGAACGGCTCGGCCATCCCCCACACCTCGGGATAAATGTCGGGATGGTTGATGTCGAAGAGCAGCAGCGATTCGTCCGACATGAGCCGCCGCATCGAGCGGAACGCCGCGATGAGATCGTGTTTCTCGCGGATGTGATTGAGGCTGTCGTAGAGGCAGGTGATCCGGGCGAACGTGCCGCTCAGCGGGAGCGAGCGGAAGTCGCCCGCGACGAGCCGGTTCGAGCGCGAGCGCGCGATCGACAGCATCTCGACCGAGGCGTCGACGCCGACCGATCGCCAGCCGCGCTTCGCGAAGTGAGCGAGCGCCAGGCCGGTGCCGCAGGCGATGTCGAGATGCGTCTTGTCGGCCGTCGAATATTTCGCGAGCTGCCGGTCGAGCACCGTGCGCACGGCCTTGAAGAAACGGTTGCCGAGGGCCTCGTCGTACGCGTAGGCGAAGGCGGCGTACGCCTCACCGCGCGTGCTCACTCGGCCGGCCAGAGGTAAAAGCCCTCTCCGCTCTTCTTTCCGAGCTTCCCGTTCGCCACCATCTCGCGCAGGATCTGCGGCGGCTCGAAGCGCGGGCCGAGGGTCGAGGCGAGGTACTCGGCGATGCCGAGGCGGACGTCGAGTCCGACGAGATCGGTGAGGCGCAGCGGTCCCATCGGATGGTTGTAGCCGAGCTCCATGGCGCGATCGATGTCCTCGGCGCTGGCCACGCCTTCTTCGAACATGCGGATCGCCTCGAGTCCGATCGCCACGCCGAGGCGCGAGGTGGCGAAGCCGGGCGAGTCGCGCACGATGATCGGCGTCTTCCCCATCTTCTCCGCGACTTCACGCACCTGCTCGATCGTCTGGTCGCTCGTCCGCTCGCCGCGCACGATCTCGATCAGCTTCATCACATGCGGCGGATTGAAGAAGTGCAGTCCGACGAAGCGGTCGCGCCGCTCCACACTGCCGGCGAGTTTCGAGATCGAGATCGACGACGTGTTCGACGCGAGGATCGTCTCCTCGTCGCAATAGAGATCGGCCTGCGCGAAGAGATCGTTCTTCAGCTCGAAGCTCTCGGGAACCGCTTCGATGATCAGCTCCGCCCCGCGCACCGCGGGCTCGAGATCGGCGGCGAGATGCAGGCGCGCCGCCGCGAGGGTCGCGTCGGTCTCGGTGACCTTCCCCTTCTCGACCCCTTTCCTCAGCGTCGATTCGATCGAAGCTTTGGCCGCGTCGAGGGAGGCGGCGTCGACGTCGAAGACGACGGTGTCGTAACCGGCGAGGGCGGAGAGGTAGGCAATGCCGCGCCCCATCGTTCCAGTGCCGATGACTGCAATCTGGCGGATCATGGGGGCGGAGTTTATCGCTAGAACCATGCCCGGTGCTTCCACGTCGAAGGTGCTCCGACTCACGGCGTTGCTGGCCTGCGTGATCCTCTCGTCTCCGGCCGCACGTGCTCAGCAGCCCCCGGTGCCCAAAAGGGTGCTCGTCCTCTACTGGTACAACAAGGACCATCCGTGGAACGTCGGATTCGATCACGCCTTTCAGACGGTGATGCGATCCGCACCTCCGAAGACCGTCGAGTATTTTCCTGAATACCTGGAGTCCAACCGGTTCCCCGGTGAAAAACAGACTCAGGTCCTGCATGACTATCTGAAGCAGAAGTACACCGATCGTCCGATCGACGTCGTGGTCGCCAACTCGGACACGTCGCTCGATTTTCTTGTGAAATACCGGGCCGATCTCTTCCCGAATGCGGCGATCGTTTTCATCGCCACGCGACGTCCTCCGCCCGGCCGCGGCATGACCGGCATCGTCAACTTGCGCGGACACGCAAAGACGGTCGAGCTGGCGCTGAAGCTCCATCCGGGAACCCGGCACCTGTACGTGATCACCGGGACGCTCGAGCACGACAAGAGGTTCGAAGCGCTTGCGCGGGAACAGCTTCGCGAGCTCGAGAGCCGCGTCGCGATCACCTATCTCACCGATCTGCCGGTTCACGAACTGATCGCCAGCATGAAGACCCTGCCGGAACATTCGGTGCTGCTGTACGTGTGGCAGCAGTCGCAGGACGCGGCCGGAACGATCCTGGAGTCGCCCGACATCTTCGCGTCCATCGTCCCGTCGACCAGAGTCCCGATCTATGGGCTGACGTCGTCGATCGTCATCAACGGCAGAGGAGCGATCGGCGGCTACATCGACACCGCCGACGCGATCGGAGCCCAGGCCGCGGCGCTCGCCCTGCGGATCGCGAATGGCACTCCCGCGCAGGACATTGCGATCGAACCTGCCGCGGCGACGCCGATGTTCGACTGGCGCCAGCTCGAGCGCTGGGGCATTCGCGAAGATCAATTACCGCCCGGCGCCGTCGTGCGCTTCAGAAAGCCGACGTTCTGGCAGCTCTACAAGTGGCGCATCGTCGGGGCGCTGTCGCTCGTGCTGCTGCAGGCGATCCTGATCGTCTTCCTGCTCGTCGAGCGCAGACGACGGCGTCTGGCGATGCTCGCGCTCGACGAGCGCCTCCACTTCGAGAACCTGCTGTTCGAGCTTTCTACGGAGCTCGGCAAGGTGCGGACGAACGAGATCGATGCCTGCGTTGCCAGGTGGAGCGAGCGATTCGGTACGTTTTTTCAATTGGAAGAAGCCGCGTTTGCGCGCGCGCTGGCCGATGCGACGACGGATCCCGCGCGTCTCGAGTCCCACGAGCTGACGATGCGCTTGCGGGTGATCGGCGAGATCTTTTCCGAGGCGCTGACGCGCAGGCAGCAGGAGAAAGAGCTGCGCACGAGCGAAGAACGGTTCGAGGCTGCCTTCCGGTTGAATCCACAACCGATGGCGCTCGCCACGCTCTCCGCGGGACGTTACCTCGACGTGAACAGGAGTTTTCTCGAGATCAGCGGTTTCGGAAAAGAAGAGATCATCGGCCGGACGTCGACGGAGCTCGGCTTCTGGTCGACTCCCGCGGACCGCGGTGCGTTGGTCGAACGGCTGATGGCGGAACGGCGGGTGCGAAATCTCGAAATGAAGTTCCGAACGAAGAGCGGAGCCTTTCGCGATTTCCTCATCTCCGCGGAGATGCTCGACCTCGGCGAAGGCGAGCCGTACGTGCTGACCGCAGCGAGCGACATCACCGAGCGCAAAAAACTAGAGGACGATCTGATGCGCCTGACCGGGCGACTCTTTCACGTGCAGGACGAGGAGCGGCGGCGGATCGCGCGTGAGCTGCACGACGAAACGGCCCAGAATCTCTTCGGCATCTCCCTGAATCTGGCGAAACTGCGCGAGGGGAGCGCGACCTGGACGGCGGAGCAGATCCAGTTCTTCGAGGACTGCAAAACACTCCTCGACGTTTCCATACGAGGGATCCGCACGCTCTCCTACCTGCTGCATCCTCCGTTTCTCGACGAGGCCGGTCTCGTCTCGGCGGTGCAGTGGTACGTGGAGGGCTTCGTCAAGCGCAGCGACATTCAGGTCGAGCTGTTCATCGAGGACATCGGGCGCCTCGATTCGGAGCTCGAGACCGCGCTGTTCCGCGTCGTGCAGGAGGCCCTGACCAACATCCACCGGCATTCCGGCGGCGCCAGGGCGAGCATTCGCCTGGAAAACAGAGATGGTGAGGTCGTGCTGAAGATCAGGGATGACGGTCACGGCATGGCGTCGTCATCGGAACCGGCCGAAGGCATCGACGCCCTGGGCGTCGGGATCCCCGGCATGCGGCAACGCATGAGGCAATTGGGAGGAACGCTCGAAGTCGCATCGTCCAGCACGGGCACGATGGTGACGGTCACCGTTCCGAAGCCGGTGCGCGCCGTGGTGGTCTGAGGATCAGACCGCGCGCATCGCCAGCTTCAGGATCTCGCGGTGCGTGAAGTAGTTCACGGCCGGATCGTCGAGATGGAAGCTGTAGGTGAACTTCTCGTCGTTGTCGGCGATGAACGTGAACCGGCAGTAGCGGTCCTCGCGGCCGTCGACGAATTCCTTCACGTTCGGCGTGTAGCCGTCGTCATCCTGGACCGAGAGCACGCGGTAGAGGCGGTGCGGGCTGATCGGCAGGTCTTCCGGCGGATAGTGGATGAACTGGATGGCGTAGATCTGCTTCGGATCGATCTCGCGCTGCGGATAGTGATCCGCCGCCCCCTCGGTTCCGGCGCCGGTGAACCACGTCTCCTCTTCCTTGAACAGCACGAGGTTCGCGGAGTTCTCGGTCATCGGCACGAGGCCGCGGTCGAGGTGCACGTGCTGCTCCGGATCGCCCGAATCGCGGAGATGCGTGAGCAGCTCGATGAGGTACTGGATCCCTTCCTTCGTGCCGGTGAGGGCCACTTCATCGTCTTCGTCGGAGATCCAGACGTCGAGCCAGGCGTCCTTCGGAACCTTCACCCGGTTCTCGAGCGCATCGAAGCTGATGGCCTGAAATCCGAGGCGCTCGGCGGCGGTCTTGAGGAACTCGTCGCACTGCGGATCGCTGATCAGATGCTGGCGCGCGTAGTCGATCGTCGCCTCGTACGCGCGCTTGCGACCGAAATCGTGGCTCAGGTCGAACGGCCTGATGATCTGGTCGAGAATCTGTGCGTAATCCTTGGCAGGTCGAGACATAAGTGCCGCCTACAACGAGATCGAATCTATCATATTCCGCTGCATTTACCGCCCGTCCGCGGGTGCCGGAATGATGGATTTCTCCACCTTCTCCGAGCCGCGAATCAACACGATCCGCGACGGTTGTCCGACTTCGTTCTCCGTCAGCAGTCGATGCAGATCGTCGACGCTCGCCACCCGCTGATCGCCGAAGCTGACGATGACGTCGCCCTCGCGAATGCCCGAGCGCGCGGCGGGACTCTGCGGCTCCACCGACACGACCAGCACGCCGCTTCCACCGTCGAGCGCGTGAAAGCGCACCAGGCGCCGGTGCAGCGGGACGGTCTGTCCGGCGACGCCGATGAAGCTGCGCGTGATGCGGCCGTCGCGGATCAGCCGCGCGGCGATGAACGTCGCGGTGTTGATGCCGATGGCGAAGCAGATCCCCTGCGCCTGCGCGATGACCGCGGTGTTCACGCCGATGACTTCGCCCCGCGAGTCGACCAGCGGTCCACCCGAGTTCCCGGGATTGAGCGCGGCGTCGGTCTGGATGACGTTGTCGATCAGGCGGCCGCTCCGCGCGCGCATCGAGCGACCGAGCGCGCTGACCACGCCCGCGGTGACGGTGCACTGGAAGCCGTACGGATTGCCGACCGCGATCGCGAGCTGTCCCGGACGAATCGCATCGGAGTCGCCGAGCGTCGCCGCCACCTGCGTCGGCGCGGAGATCCGCAGCACTGCGAGATCGCTGTGCGGATCATCGCCGGCGATCGACGCGGAGTAACGCAGGCCGTCGAAGGTCGCGACGGAGATCTCCCGCGCCGCGCTCACGACATGGCTGTTCGTGAGGATGAAACCGTCGGGCGTGAAGAAGAACCCGGAGCCATGTCCGCCGCCGCTTTCGACATTGACCACCGCCGGCGTGATGCGGGCGGCGGCGGTGGTGACGGCGGTGGAGTAGGCGTCGAGAAGAAGATCGTCACTTGCGATGGCGCTCATGAACCATCATGTAGCGCGATGCGACGAGCGGCGCACTGGCCGAAAGACTAGCTGTTGAGCTGTTGAGCTATTGAGCGATTCAGCAACTCAACAGCTCAACCGCTGAACAGCTCAACCGCTCAATCCCCCTACCCCGCCGACCGATCCCTCGTCTTCCAATCCTTATCCATATCAGACAGGAACGACACGAGGTCATCGGCATGCTCTTCCTCGACCGCGAGGATCGATTCGAGCATGCGGCGCGTGGTGATGTCGTTGTCGGCGATGTAGCGAATCATGTCGGTGTAGGAATCGATCGCCACGCGCTCCGCGATGAGGTCTTCCTTGATCATGTCGATGAGGTTCTGCCCCTCGACGTATTCGGAATGCGAGCGGCTGAGGAGGCCGTCGGGACTGAAGTTGGGCGAGCCGCCGAGCTGCACGATGCGGCCGGCGATCTGGTCGGCGTGGCCCTGCTCCTCGTTGGCGTGGGTCAGGAATTCCGAGGCGATCGGATCGGAGTGAATGCCCTGGGCCATGAAGTAATGCCGCTTGTAGCGCAACACGCAGACGATCTCCGTCGCCAGCGCTTCATTCAGCAGCTTGATCACCGTGTCGCGGTCCGCGCGATATCCCTCGGTCACCGCTCCTTCTTCGATGTGCTTCCGCGCGCGGCGGCGAAGCTCCGTCACGTCAGTCAGGAAAGGCTTGTCGGTCATGCGTACTCCTTTGCGGGCTGATGCTTTCAGCGTTCATGCCCGAATTTCGTTTTCCGTGCATCGTACGTCCGTCCCCGCCAGTGCAACTGCCGGCGGATTCCGGTCAGCCACATCGAGCGGATGAAGATCCACGCCCAGATCACCGTCATCACCGGATGGAGAAAGATGGCACTCCAGATCGGGTATCGCAGTGACCGGAAAAGGATGACACGAGTGAGGCTGATCACGACGATCGTGGCGATCGACGGCCAGTTGCCGAAGCACGCCGTGACGTAGGGCGCGAGGTGAACCAGCAGCATCAGCACGACGGTCGCGAGCGCGAAGAGATAGCTCCGGCCGAAGATCGCGAACGCGTTCTTCGTGAAGCCGTCGATCACCTCGCGCAGGCCGTGGTACATGTGCAGGAAGACGAAGTCGTCGGCGCGGACCGTCTCCGTCCGCCGCCCGCTCTTGCGCATGCGTCGCGCGAGGCTGACGTCGTCGACCACCGCGTCGCGCAGCGCTTCATGTCCCCCCACCGCGTCGTAGTCCGCGCGCCGCACGAAGTTCCCCGGCCCGCCCCCCACCGCCAGCAGCGCGATCTGCCGGCGCTCGCCGATCCAGATCGGGAGGAACGAGAAGACGCTCATCGCGAGCTGCGGCATCGCCGCGTTTTCCCAGAAACCGTGCAGCTCGAAGCGCGGCAGCAGGGCGATCATCGCGGCCTTGCGCTGCTCGATGTGCGCGACCGCGGCGGAGATCGTGCCGGGCGCATAGAAGATGTCGGCGTCGACGAACATCAGCAGTTCGCCGCGCGCGCGGGCCGCCGCCTGATGCAGAGCCCACGGCTTGCCGAGCCAGCCGTCCGGCATCTCCTCGCCGCGGACGACGATGAGCCGCGGATCGTCGATCGAGGCGAGGATCCGCGGCGTGGCGTCGGTCGAGCGATCGTCGACGACGATCACCTCGAGCGCCGGATAGTCCTGCGCGAGAAACGCGCGGACGCTCTGCTCGATGATCCGCTCCTCATTCCTCGCGGGCACGAGGATGGAAACCGTTGGTGGAGCGGCGGGCGCCTCGCCCGCCGAATGCAACCGCGGAATGACCCTCAAATTCACAATCGTCCTCGCCAGGGCCATGACCCAGAGGACGAGGACGATCGTAAAGAAGGTATTCGTGAGGAGAGTTTAAGCCCCGCCGACGCGGCGCTGCGCCTCGAGGACGTACGAGGAGTCGGGGTACTCGGTGACGATGCGGCGGTAGACCTCGAGCGACTTCTCGGAGCTGCCCTGCGCTTCCCACGCATGCGCGAGCAGCGCGAGCATCGAATCGGCCGGAAGGACCTGGTTCTCGGTCTTGGCGAGCTCCTGCGTCAGCTCGTTGGCCACCTGCGCCGCTTCGCCGTTGTCGATGCGGAGCTGATACAGGTCGTAGCGCGCGACGCCGACGAGGATGTTCTTCGGGTGGTCGCTGACGAACTGATCGAGCAGCTTGCGGGCTCCCGGGATGTCGCCGCGGCCGGCCTGGATGCGGGCGAGGTAGAGGCTGGCGACGTCGGCGGCATTCGATCCGCTGAATTTCGCCTGCACATCCTTGAATTGCTTCTCCGCGGCCGCGAGGCGCTCGGCGTCGGTGTGGTACTTCGCGTTCGGCATCGTCGGCTGGCCGGGCGCGGTGGCGATCAGCGGCGAATCCATCGTCTCGATGCCCGAGCCGAGGGCGTCCTGCGCCTTCTGCTCGTTGTTGCTCCGGTAGAAGTAGATGCCGTAGGCGGCGACCGCGATGATCAGCGCGGCGGCGGCGATGCCCACGAGGACGCGCTGGTTCTCGCGCGCCCGGACCGACATGGCGCCGACTTCGTCGACGAACCTGTCGTGTTTGAGATCTCTGCGATGTTGACGGTCCATAGGAAAAAACTGCCTCCGTTGAAGGTGCGTGAGGTTAACAGAGAATGAAGAATTTCGAATTGAGAATTAAGAATTCCCCGCCCTCTCCGCCCGGCCCGAGTAAAATCACGCAATACCGTTCGTTTCCAAAGGCATTCCGTTTGCAGTCGCCTTCGCTTCGAACATTCCGATCGTTTCACCCAGGAGCATCATGACCTCGCGGGCCACGCTGGCAGCGCTATTTGCCGTCCTCATCTCCCTCCCCATGCACGCCGGCGGAACGCGACAGAACCGCATCGACGTCAGCGGCGCGACGATCCTCTGCTATCACATCGTCGAGTCCCCCCAGGATCCTCGGATGGAGATCAGCCGCGAGACGTTCGCGCAGCAGATGGATTACCTCGAGCTGACCGGCTACACGGTCATCCCCCTGCGCGACCTCTATGACTTCGTGATGGGCAAGAAGCAGTCGCTGCCGAAGCGCGCGGTCGTGGTGACGATCGACGACGGCTGGCGCAGCACCTACACGCAGGTCTTCCCCGAGATGAAGAAGCGGCGATTCCCATTCACCGTCTTCGTCTATCCGAAGATCATCGGCCAGACGGCGTACGCGATGACCTGGAAGCAGGTCCGCGAGATGGCAGACGCCGGCGTCGACATCCAGAGCCACTCGTTCTCGCATCCCTTCCTCACCCGCCGCCGTCACGAGTCGCTCGACGACCGCGCCTATGCCGACTGGCTCGACCGCGAGCTGGTGCAGAGCAAGAAAGTCCTGGAGAAGGAGACCGGCCGGACCGTGGCGTACCTCGCCTATCCGTACGGCGATTTCGACCGTCACCTCAAGCTCGCGGTGGCCAAGGCCGGCTATTCGGCCGCGCTGACGTGCGAGTTCGGCCGCGTGCTGCAGGGCTCCGATCCGCTGCGGATGAAGCGCGTCGTCATCGACAAGCGGATGGACTTCGCCTCCTTCCGCCACTACCTCGGCGCGGGCCAGATGCCGATCCAGCGCGTCGCGCCGCTGCCGGGACAGTTCCTCGATCCGGCCCAGCCGGTGGTCCAGGCGAAGATCCCGAACTACAAGAAGATCGATCCGAAGTCACTCGGCATGGCGCTGATGAGCGTCGGCTCGGTGCCGTACACCTACGACCCGCAGAACGGCTCGATCACGATGATGCTGCGCGACGTGATGAGCACGCTGAAGGGGAAATATCAGCGCGCGATGGTCTGGGCGAACGACGAGAAGGGCAATCGCGTCGAGGCATCGTGGACGTTCCGCCTGCCGACGCCCGAGGATCTCAAGCCCGCGCCTGAGCCGGCGTGCATCCCGGCAGTGGATGATCCGGCGTCCGTGCCGCTGCCGTCGCAGGTTGCGGTGCCGGGCGGTGGGGCGACGACCGCCGCGCAGGCCCGCACCAGCGTCCCGAAGGGCTAAGGGAGCTCGATCTCGGGATCCTCGTCCCGCTCGCGGTAGAGAATCAGCGTCTTCCCGATCATCCCCGCGATCTGCGCGTCGCTCGCAGTGGCGAGCTTCTCCGCGAGCTCCTTCCGTATGGCGGAGTCATCCGCATCGATGCGCACTTTGATCAGCTCGTGCGACTGCAGCGACTTCTTCGTCTCTTCGACGACCGCGTCGCTCACGCGCCCCCGTCCGACGCGCACGACGGGTGACAGCGGATGGGCCAATCCCCTCAAAAACTGCTTCTGTTTCGCGGTGAGCACAGCCATTCGCGAATCGTACTGGCAATCGCTATGCAAAGCGACGTCAGCATGAAACGGCTGGCTTTTGCCTTCGCTCTTCTCATCGCCGCGTCCGCGGGCGCGCAATCGTTCGAGATCGGACCGCGCGTCAGCAACTATTCGACCGACATGGACGCGGGCCTCACCAGGCTGAAGACCGGACGCGTCTCGGCGTACGGACTGGTCGGGAGTTACCGCACCGGCTCGCTGGTCTTCGACTGGATGTACGACCACGATCCGCAGAACGGGATCAATCTCACCGACATCGTGCTCGACGTCGGCGACTACTCGCGCGATCGCGGCGAGGTGACGGTCGGCTTCCGCATCCTCCCGTCGCTCGACATTCAGGGCGGCGTGCGCCTCGATCAGGTCCGCGTCGGCGGCGTGTCGTTCTTCGGCAACGGCATCGGCATCGACTTCGACGTCGATCACCAGGCAGTCGTCGGCGGCGTGAAGTTCCACACCGCCCCGAACGGCCCCGCCGGCTTCTACCTCCTCGGGCGAGCCATGGTCGGCGACGCCAAGTTCCGCGACGGCACCTCCTCCCACGACGAGGACGCCAGCACCACCGGCTACCGCGCCGAAGCCGGCATCCCCATCCGCATGGGCGAGTCGAACTGGTACATCGTCCCCGGCGCGGAGTACGAGCACTGGGAGGCGAATGACGTCAGTTTCCGGATGAACACGAATCGAGTGTTTTTGAACTTCGTGTATTCGTCGAGGCCGTAGAACCAGTGCTGGGTGCTGAGTGCTAGGTGCTGGGGTTGTCAGCACCCAGCACTCAGCACTCAGCACCTAGCACGTGGTTCACCTCGCCTGCTTCGCCCGCGCCAGAAACTGCGCCGGCTCTTCGAACCCGGTCAGCCGCAGCGGCTGCAGCTCTTGTCCGTTCGAATCGATGAAGACGATCGTCGGGACGCCGGCGATGGCGTACTGTTTGGTCAACTCGATCGTCTTCGGATCCTCGGCTGCCGTGAGGTTCGCCTTGATGCGCACGAAGCGATCGAGCTCGCCGGCGACGGCGGCGTTGTTGAACGTCTTCTCGTCGAGCTCCTTACACGGCATGCACCAGTCGGCGTAGAAGTCGATGATCACCGGCTTGTGCGCGGCCGCGGCGGCGGCGAGGGCCTTCGCGTCGTAGTTGTCCCACGCGGGACCGGAACCGTGCTTCTTCGGGATGGCGAACGCTGCGCCGGCGATGAGCAGCAGGATGGCGATGGCGATGCGCAGCACGCGCGCTCCGGGCGCACGCGACGCGAAGAGGAAGATCGCGCCGATAAGCAGACTCGCCGCGACGCCGTAGCGGAACGCGTTGTCGCCGATCAGCGGGCGCAGGAAGTAGAAGGCCATCGCGATGAGGATGAAGCCCATCGCCTTCTTCACCTGCACCATCCACATGCCCGAGCGCGGGAGCGAGCTGGCGGCGGACGAGAAGATGCCGAGGAGGAGGTACGGGACGCCGAGCCCGAGGGCCAGGACGAAGAACATCAGGAAACCGAGGAACGGTGAGCCGATCTGCGCGACGAGCGCGATGAGGGAGATGACGAACGGTCCGACGCACGGCGCGGCGACGATCCCGATCAGGAGGCCCATCACCAGCGCACCGGCGAGGCCGGCCTGGCCGCCGGAGCGGTCGCTGATGAAGTGCGGGACGGTGATCTCGAACAGCCCGAACATCGACGAGGCGAGGACGAGCATCAGCAGCGCGAAGAAGATCAGCACCGCGGGAAGCTGCAGCCACGCGCCGAAGAGCTTTCCGGAGAGCGCGGAGAAGACGCCGAGCGCCGAGTAGGTGATGGCGATGCCGAGGACGTAGAGCGTGGAGAGCGCGACGCGATGTCCGCGGCTGCCGCCGCTCTGCGAGCCGAAGTAGCCGATGGTGATCGGGATCAGCGGATAGACGCACGGCGTGAGATTGAGCGCGAGTCCGAGGACGAAGATCGCGAGCAGCGTGAGCGGAAGTCCGCGCTGCGCGAGCGTATCGGCGACGTTGCTCGACAAGAGGCTCGTCTTCTTCGGGGCCTGGGAGAGTGGGGTGAACGAAGAGGACGTTGCGGGCGGGGGCGCCGCCGCAACGGCCGTCACGCCGAACTCCACCGTCGCGTTCTTCGGCGGCAGACACACCTTGTCGTTGCACGACTGGTAGTGCATCGTCGCCTTGATCGCCGTCGCGTTCGGCGCGAGCTTCGCGGTGAACGGGATCTGGATCGTCCCCTCGTAAACCGCGAGCTGCGAGCCGGCGCTGAAGGTGAAGGTCTTCACCTCATGCGGCGGGAACGTCGTCTCGATCAGCTCCGCATTTTCGAGGTTGAGCGTGGTCGGGATGGAGAAGGCGTCGAGCGGCTTGTTGGAGTTGACGTGCCACGTCGGCGCGATCTTCGCGGTGATCGTGCCCTGCACCGTGTCGGCCTTGCGCGACTGCACGGAGCCTTCGAGCGTGACCTGCTGCGAACCGGCGTCGGGGACGCCGCCGCCGATCGGCGTGAGCTGCGCGAACGCGCTGGTGGCGACGAAGAGCGCTGCGACCGCAAACCGCATTAGTTCGTTTTTCCGTTGAGGCGGCGTTCCAGGTCGGGAAGGATCATGTCGACGTTGCCGATGAGCTTCGAGTTCGGGAAGCTCTTCTTGAACTTCCGCAGCTCATTCACCGCGCCGAGCAGGTTCCCCTGCTCCATGTAGGCCTGGCCGAGCAGCAACCGCGAGCGCTCGTACGCCTCGCCCTGGTTCTGCACTTTGGAGAACGCGTTGACCGTCTTGATCGCGGCGTCGATCTTCCGCTGCATGATCTGCGAGACCGCGAGCTCGTAATACGCCTGATCGCGGATCGCGGGCGGCACACCCTGCTCGGCGCTGAGAGCCTTGAAGCGCGTCTCGCTCTGCGGCAGGGCGAAGCGCTGCGTGAACTCGCGCGCGAGGTCGAGCCGCTTCTGGTAATCCTTGGCGAACGTCGGCTCCTGCTTCACACGCTGGCTGAAGTCGGTGTAGCGCGTCTCCGCTTCCTTCACCGATTTCACGAAATCGTTCGGCGGCGCGTAGCCGCGGATGATGCCGGCGATGGTGAGGTCGGGCGTGATGAGGAGGAACGTCGGGAGCGACGTGACCTGAAACTTCTGCGCGAGCTTGCTGCCGTCGGCGCCGTCCTCGGTGTTGAGGCGCAGGAGGACGAGATCGTCGGTGGCATTCTGGAAGGTCTGCGACGGGAAGACCTCCTGCTCCATGCGATGACACCAGCCGCACCAGTCGGCGAACATGTCGACGAAGATGAGCTGATTGGATGCTTTCGCTTTCTGCTGCGCGGTGGCGAGGGACTTCAACCACGGGCCGGCGTACGCCTGAGGCACGAGGAAAACTGCGAGCGCAACGGCCAGTGCGATTCGTTTCAAGGGAGCTCCTCCGACGTCGGTCAGAAACGACCGCCTCTAAAACGCTATTCCGAACGCCCGGCGACCGCGGGTGACATTTCGGACGCGTTGCCGTGCCGCTGTGTGGCATGTGCGCGCGCCGCTTCGACGAACGCGCCGAAGAGCACGTCCGCGCTCTGCTCCCCCGGCATGTCCTCGGGGTGCCACTGCACGCCGACATAGAACGGATGCTGCGGGTCCTCGAGCCCCTCGATCACTCCGTCCGGCGCATGCGCGGTGACGCGCAGTCCGTTGCCTACGTCGCGGATCGCCTGATGGTGCGACGAGTTCACGTTGAGCGCATGCTCACCGATGATCTTCGAGAGACGCGTCCCCTGCTCGATCGTGACGTCGTGACGTCCGCGATCGCTCGGCTCGCTCGCGTGCTCGATCTCCGTCTGCACCGCGGAGTTGATGTCCTGGATCAGCGTGCCGCCGGCCGCGACGTTCATCACCTGCACGCCGAGACAGATGCCGAGCGTCGGGATGCCGCGCTCGCGGGCCACGCGCGCCAGCGTGAGGTCGTTCGATTGCCGCCGCGGATCCATCGTCTCGGTCGTCGGATGGCGCTCCTCGCCGTAAACCGAAGGGTCGCAATCTTCGCCACCGGCGAGCACGAGACCGTCGAGCTCCTCGACGATCGACGCCGCGTTCTCCGGCTGCGGCGGGATCAGCACCGGCACCGCGCCGGCGCGGCGGACGGCTTCGACGTAGGTCGTGTAGACGAACGCGCGGTCGCGCTCGCCGGGCACGGCGGCGACGTCGGAGGCGATTCCAATGAGAGGTTTCGTCATCGTCAGTAACGTATCATGGCGCGATGCCCCGGTCCCTGCCCCTGGTGCTCGCCCTCCTCCTCTCCAGTTCCACGCTTCATGCCGACGAAGGCGTCCTCGACAAGTTCCGCGACCTCTTCCAGCGCGAAGGCACGCACGTCGAGCTCGACGCGGTCCCCGATTTCCTGCAGCGCGTCTTCGTTCCGACCGTGCCGGAAGTCGAGAACACGTTCCGCGTGCACGGCACCACGATCGACGCCATCGTCGATGCGCCGCGCGGATTTCACTGCGAGCGCCGCGACGGGATGCTGGTGATCAACGCGCCGCAAGGCGAGGTGGCGGGATACGTGACGGTGCGGATGGGTCAGCGCGAGCTGACGCTCACGGTCGTCAATCTCATCCCCTACTCCCGCATGCGCGCCGGCCTGCTCGAGGGGTATCGCATCGGCGAGTACGCGCTGCTGCCGTTGCGCGGACTGCGCTCGTACGAACGGCCGAAGGGCTTCATGCGCCTGAACGCGAGCAATCGCGATCTCTGGGTCTCCGATCACTACCGCCTGCGCGATTTCCAGTGCAAGCTCGATGGCTCGACGTCTGGTCATTCGCCTGCGACGAAGTTCCTCGTGCTGCGCACCGAGGCGCTGGTGAAGCTCGAGCTGCTGCAGCACATCCTGGAGACGCGCCACGGCGCGCACTTCCGCCGCTTCGTGATCATGTCGGGCTATCGCACACCGTACTACAACGCGATGATCGGCAACGACACCTCGCACTCGCGCCACCTCTACGGCGACGCGATGGACATCTACATCGACGAAAACCGCGACGGCGTGATGGACGACGTGAATCGCGACGGCCGCGTCGATTCCGAGGACGCGCGCTTTCTGCTGCAGGTGGCGGAGGCGATCGACAAGTCGCAGCAGTGGGGCTGGCTCAAGGGCGGAGCGGGCGTCTATCACGCGAACCGCGCGCGCGGGCCGTACCTGCATGTCGACGCGCGGGGGTACGTCGCACGCTGGGGGGTGTAGTGTCCGCCGCCCGCCCGATACGGATAGCGGATAGCAGATAGCAAAGGCAGGCGGCCGCTCTTTGCTATCAGCTATCCGCTATCTGCATTGGGCGGGCGGCCGGGCTCGGCATTTGCTTCCGCCTCCGCGGCATGCGGAGAGCGATTTTTCTTCTTCTCTTTCTGACGACGTCCGTTTACGCGCAAAAACCCCCGGAAAAACCCTGGACCTCCACCCTCGGCGCCGGCCTCGCGCTGACGAGCGGCAACACGAGCACGCGTAACTACAACCTCTCGTTCGCCACGAAGTACGACCCGAAGACGCGGCTCCTGTTCAAAGCCGAGGCGCTCTATCTCCTCGGCAGCTCGAACGGCGAGAAGCAGGTCGACAAGGCGTCGGCGGACGCGCGCGAGGAGTACACCGTCTCCGACCGCACCTTCGCCTTCGCCGAGCTCTCATACCTGCGCGATCCGTTCAAGGGGATCTCGTATTCGATCGCGCCGCTGGCGGGCGCCGGCTATCGCATTTTCAAGAGCGATCGCCGCACGCTCTCCGTCGACGGCGCCGCCGGCGCGATCGTCGACAACAACATCGGCATCGGTCGCAGCACGAGCGGCGCGCTGAAAGGCGGCGAGAACTTCGAGTGGGCGATCTCGCCGACGAGCAAGCTGACGCAGAAGATCACCGGGATCTGGAAGACGAAGGACTTCGCCGATTCGCTCTACCACTTCGACGCCGGACTGACGACCACCATCGCCACGCGCGCGGAGCTGAAGGTCGCCTACAACTACGACTACAAGAACCGCCCGCCGTCGCCCGCGATCAGGAAGGGCGACAGTGCGCTCTTCGCCGCCGTACTATTCAAGTTCTGAGACGAGTCATCCTCATCACGCTGCTCGCGCTCCCGCTTTTCGCGGCCGAAAAGCCGTGGAAAACCACGCTCGGCGCAGGCTTCACGGTCACCAGCGGCAACACGAACACGCGCAACTACAACCTCTCGTTCGCCACGAAGTACACGGCGAGCAAGCGCCTCTTCTTCAAGGCCGACCTGCTCTATCTGCGCGGCTCGTCGAACGGGACGCGGCAGCTCGACAAGGCGACGGCGAACCTGCGCGAGGAGTTCACGGTGTCGGATCGCGACTTCGTCTTCGGCGAGGTGTCGTACCTGCGCGATCCGTTCAAGGGAATCACCTACTCCATCGCGCCGGTCGTCGGCGCGGGGCGGCGGATCTTCAAGACGCCGTCGCAGACGCTGTCGGTCGACGGCGCGACCGGCGCGCTGTTCGGCGACGAGAGCGACATCGGCCGCACGACCGGCGCCTCGCTCAAGGCGGGCGAGAATTACGAGTGGGCGATCTCGAAGACGAGCCGGCTGACGCAGAAGGCGACGGCGATCTGGAAGATCACCGACTTTTCGAACGCGCTCTATCACTTCGATGCCGCGCTGACGACGGCGATCGCGTCGCGCGCGGAGTTGAAGGTCGCGTACAACTACGATCTCAAGAACCGGCCGCTGGCGACGGAGATCAAGAACGCGGACAGCACGCTCTTCGCGGCGGTGTTGTTCAAGTTCTGATGGATTACTTCACAACGATCTGCACGGATTCGCGCCGCCCCGCGTCATCGACGGCCGTCACGGTGTGCCAGCCGGGCTGCAGTTCCCACTCCGCGGAGGCGACCTGCTGCTGATCGACGTGCCACGTCACCTTGCGCGATGAGGCGCGGAGCTTGAGGGTCTGGTAGGTCATGCGGAGCGTCGGGTCGATCAGATACGTCGCGCCGTTTGGGGGGGAGAGGATCTGGAGATCGTTTTTCGCGAGCTCCACCTTTTTTGAGGGCGGCGGCATGGCCGCCGCACTCCAGGTTCGGTACTCGGCGGGCCAGTCGATGTAGCCGTCGTGATGCCAGGAGCAGAACTGGACCGGCGCGTCAGACGCCACCCATTCGCTCGTCACGTTCGGGCAATGCGTCGACGGACGGAGTCCCGACAGCGCGCAGATCGGCGCGCGCTCGATGCCCGCGGGCGGCTCGACGATCGGGGCGTCGTCGCCGATCGGCAGGCGTCCGCCGCGCGCGCGCTTTGCGGCGCTCAACATCACGGCGTGGAAGATCGGGCCCGCGCCGGTGACGCCGGTCGAGTTGCGCAGCTCCTGGCGATCGAAGTTGCCGACCCAGACGCCGACCGTGACGTCTTTCGTGTAGCCGACGGTCCAGTTGTCGCGATACGCCTGCGACGTGCCGGTCTTCACCGCGACGGCGAACGGGAAATCGAGACTGCCGCCGCGGCCGAAAACGTACTCGCGCGCGTCGGGATCGCTGAGGATGTCGGTGATCCAGAACGCGGTGCGCGCGCTGATGACGCGGCGGGTTGGAGAACCCGCCCTACGTTCCATCGTCGGCTCCACATACACGCCGCCTCTTGCGAATACTGAATACGCCGCGACGAGCTGCTCGAGACGCACTTCCGCGTCGCCGAGGGTCAGGCCGACGCCGTAGTAGTCGCTCGTCTTCTCGAAGTCGCTGAAGCCGGCGCGGCGGAGGAAGCGGAGCAGCGACGCTGGTCCGAGCTTCGCCGCCATCGCCACTGCCGGTACGTTCTCCGATCCGGCGAGTGCGGCGCGCACGCGGAGCGGACCTCGATACCGGCCGTCGTAATTGCGCGGCGTGTAGACGATCCCCTTCTCCGCGGTCGCGAAATGCGACGGCACGTCGGGGAGCACGGTCGACGGCGAGTCGCCGCGCTCGAACGCCAGCGCGTAGGTGAACGGCTTGAGCGCCGATCCGGGCTGCCGCAGCGCGGTCACGCCGTCGATCGCGCCGCCGAAATCGAGGCCGAAGTAATCGCCCGAGCCTTCCCACGCCAGCCATTCGCCGGTGCGGTTGTCGAGCACGGCGACCGCGACGCTGTGCGCGCCATGCGCGAGCAGGTCCTGCTTCTGCGCGGCGATGATGCCGGCGATCTCGCGCTGCAGCGACGCGTCGAGCGTCGTCTCGATGCGGCGGCGGGTTGGAGAACCCGCCCCACGTTCCAGCACGCGCTCGATGAAATGCTGCGCGCCGACGCGACGCTCACCGCGCTCGAAGCGCAGCCGTTCGTCGCGCGCGGACGCGAGCTCGCGCTCGGTCATGTAGCCGAGGGCGTGCATCTTCGTCAGCACCTGGCGCTGCCGCGCGATCGCGCGCTTCTCGTCGCGCAGCGGATTGAATGCGCCCGGCCGTTGCGGCAGCGCGGCGAGGAACGCCGCCTGCGCCGCGGTCAGATCCTCGGGACCACAGCCGAAGTAGAGCCGGCTCGCGCGCGCGACACCCATCGTCTGATTGCCGTACGGCGCGAGATTCAGATAGAGCGCGAGGATCTCGTTCTTCGAATAGCTGCGCTCCAAACGGAGCGCGACGATCGCCTCGTGCGCCTTGTCGACGAGACCGCGATCCTTGCGCCCGAGGAGGAGCTTCGCCACCTGCTGCGAGATCGTCGAGCCCCCTTCCGCGAGGCGAAAACGCTTCACGTCATGCCACGCCGCGCGCAGCACCGCGCGGGAGTCGATGCCGTGATGCGTGAAGAAGCGCTTGTCCTCCGCCGCGATCGTCGCCTGCACCACGAGCGGCGGCAACGCATCGGCCTTCACCGCCTCCGACCGATCGCCGCGCAACGAGAGCGGCTCGTACAACACCACCCCGTTGCGATCGACGATCGTCGGCGTATCCGACTGCCCGAGGTCGGGCACCGGGCCGAGGAAGATCCAAGCGCCCAGGAGCGCTGAACCGCTCAACAGCCCAACAGCCCAACGGCTTCTCTTCGTCACTTCCCAACCTCCACCACCGCCGTCGCCGTCCGTCCGAACACCTCCGGCTCGTACATCTCCTCGACGTACGTGGGAGAGGTGATGAACGTCCCCGCCGTGGTCGCGCGCAGCATGTAGACGAACTCGTGGCTCCCCTCGGACAACCGGGTCGCGAAGAGGTTCACGCGATCGTCGTGGCGCTCGACGTGATCGAAGCCGCCGTTACGCCACCACGCCATCCAGTCGTAGTCCTGCGCTTCCGCGCGCTCCTGCTGGTCGGCGAGATCGCTCGCCGTCGTGGCGAACCACGACTCGATCGGCTCCGTCCCCGCGGGGATCGGATCGGTCACGGCGACGAAGCGGCGCTCCTTCGTGTTGCGCAGCTTCAGCGTCACCTTGATCATCTGCCCCGCCTTGAACGACGTGATCGACTTCGTTCCCTCCGGCGTCGTGTACTTCCGCTCCACCGCGAAGCCCTGATCCATCGGGTCGTGCAGCACTTCACTCCGCGCGTAGCGCAGCCGCATCAGGTAGAAGAGCGTTCCGGTTCCCTGGCGATCGAACAGCACCGGCAGTTGCGTGCCGGCCGGCGCCTTTGCCAGGAGCTGCGGCATCGTCCAGTCGTGCGTCTTCGCGTCGGTCGACCGTCCCTTGAAGACGTCCTTCGACAGCGTTTCCTTGCCGACCGTCACCACGCCGGTGAAGTCCGGCACTTCCGACTCGTACTTGCGGTAGTAGTCGACCAGCGCCTCCATGGCCCACGCGTTCTCCTGCGTGTTCCCCCAGCGTCCTTTCTTCCGCACGGCCATCATCCAGCGGACCATCTGCTTCACGAGCTGCTCGTCGGCTCCGTTGCGGACGAGCGTGTCGAGCACGATGGCCGTGGTGCGCACGTTCGAGTTCCAGAAATAGAGCAGGTACGGATCGTTCAGCTCCTCGACGTGCGCGCTGCCGCCTTCCGGCAGGATCGCGTTCGTGATGCGGCGATGCACTTCCTCGAGGCGCGCGCCGCCTTCCTTCTTCGCGATCAACGCGTCGGCGAGGTACGACAGGCCGAACACCGGCATGCGGTCGGCGTACGTCAGCAGCCGCGTGATGTGGCTGTCCTCATTCCGTCCGCCTTCCACCAGCACCTTCACCGCGAACGCCTGCCACGCGGTGTATCCCGGATACCAGCTCTCGTCCGTCGGACGCGGCGTGGCGAGCGACTTGTCGAGATACGTGTACGCGCGATCGACCATCGACTCGTTCACGTTGTAGCCGAGCTTCTGCGCACGCTGGAAGACGTGCAGCAGGTAGCTCGTGAGGTACGGCGACGAGCTGTAGCACTCGCCCGCCCAGTACGAGAAGCCGCCGTTGCCGCACTGATACTTCTCCAGCTCGACGAGCGTGGTCTGCGCGATCTTGTGCGCCGTCGGCGCGTCGATCCCCTGCAGCTTGAACGCATCGCCGAGGTCCGAGGCCAGCATCAGCGCGAACGCGGCCGAGCCGCGCTGCTCCGCGCAGCCGTACGGATACGTGATCAGGTATTCGGCCCCTTCGCTGAGGCCGACCATCGCGGTCGACGACAGCTCGACGTGCATGCCGCCGAAGCCCGGCACGACGGCGCCCGGAATCTCGAGCGCTTCCTTCGCCTGCGGCTTCGCCTCGCCGTACGCGGCGACCGTTTCGGGCGACGCGAGGTACTTCACCGGCACGACGTCTTCGAACGCGTCGGTCTCGCCGTTGAGGCTCACGCTCATCTGGATGCGCGCGGTGCCGACCGCTTTCGCGATCGCGTCGAAGCGCACCTCGACCGTTCCCTCGGCCGGCACGTCGACGACCTGCTTCTGCTCGCCGACCAGTTCCACGGCGTTGGCGTCGAGCGACTTGATCGTCACCGTCGCCTTGCCGCCGGTCTTCAACTGCGAATGAATCACGGAGCCGAAGTACGCCTTGTCGCCCACCGCGAGGAAGCGCGGGAAGGCCTGCGTCAACAGCACCGGCTTGCTGATGCGGATCTCGTTCTCGCCCCAGCCGAAGCGCGACACCTTGTCGGCGGCGACGGCCATGATGCGATACGTGGTCAACGACTCCGGCAGCGTGATCTCGGTGTGCGCGCGGCCCTTCGCGTCGGTCGTGATCGAGCCGAGCCAGAACGCCAGCACGCGGAAGTCCTTGCGGATCATCCCCGGTCCGCTGTCGCGTCCACCGCCGCCGCCGTCGGCCGCACCCTTCGGTGTCAGCGCTCGGCGCGCGATGATCATCTGCCGCGAGTCTTCGTTGAGCACCTGCAGCGCCTTGCGCAGGTAGATCGACTCGAGCACGTCGGGCGTCTGGTAGTCGGTCAGCGACAGCACGCCGTAATCGACGGCCCACAGCGTGACCTCGGAGCGCGTGCCTGCGCCCTTCACGTCCTTCACCTGCACGTCGATCTTCGCCTTCGTCGCCGGGCGGTACTCGTCGCGATTCGCCTTCACGTCGACGTCGAGCCGCTTCGTCTCGTCTTCGACCGTCAGCTCGGTGTAGCCGAGGCGGAACGCGGGCTTGCCCGGATCGCTCGAATCGTCGGGCGTCGCATCCTTAGTGCGTCCCTTCACCAGCAGCACCGACACGAACACGTTCGGAATGTCGGCCTCGGTGATCGGAACGCTGACCGTCTGCTGCGTCGACGTCACGTCGAACTGCTTCGACGTCCGCACCCCTTCGCGCTCCGTCGTGATCAGCGCGGTCGCATGCTCCCACGGCGACTTGATCATCAGGCGCGCCGTGTCGCCCGGCTTGTACGTCGTCTTCTCCGGAACGAGGTCGATGCGGTTGTGGTCATACCGCTCCCACGCCGTGTAGCCGGAGCCGGTCGCGTAGAACCACTCGATCGTCGTGGTCGAACGGCCTTCGCCGTCTTTCGCCACGGCCGTGATGCGGTACTGGCCGCCATCGCTGAGCGGGATGTGCAGCGGCACAGGCTTGTCCTGCGTCGTCACGCTGAAGTGGCCGGCCGGCACTTCCTTGCGCTCGCTTTCCCACGTGTAGAAGCCGTGGCCCTCGGCGTGGCGTGTGCTGTTCCACTGGATGCGGATCAGGTCGACGTCGACCTTCACGCCGGCGGCCGCGTTGCCGTCGAGCCCCGCGGCGACGACCTCGGTGTCGATGCCTTTCGTCGCGTCGGCGAAGTACGGCAGCCGCGCGAGTCCGACGTACCAGGGCGCCGGATCGACGCGGAACGAATCGCGGTTCGCGATCTTCTGCCGCGACACGTCGGTCACTTCCCCTTCGAACGTGTAGTTGTACGGAATGCCCGCCGCGATGTCGGTCGGCAGCGACTTCTTCAACTCGCCCTTCGCGTCGAGCTTCTCCTCTTTCGAATCGATGTCGATGCGATCGGCGCTGCAGCCGTTGCTTGCCGTGTAGTCGCAGCCGAGGAACGTGTAGATGTTGTCCGGCCAGCGGTCGCTGATCTTGGACGGAACGGAGAAGATGCGGCGCTTCGTGTACATCGTGCGGATGTCGCGCTTCGCCATCGGCGCGCCGAAGAGATAGCGGCCGGTGATCTTGCCGTCGAGATCCGTGCCGGCGATGGAGCTCTTGCCGGTGAGCGACGCGTCGACGCGGAAGTCGGGACGGCGATACGCGGCGACGAGGAAGCTGCCGTTGACATCCAGACGCTGACCGTTGACCGTCGTAAAGATCGAGTAGGTTCCGAGCGGTCCGTCCGTCGGGATCTTCCACGTCCACTCCGCGCTCGACCATTCGTTCAGAGTGAGCGTCCGCTTGTCGACGTTCTTCGCGTGACTGTCATTCACCACGATGTCGACCTTCGTGCCGGCGGGGAGCAACTGCATGCCGCGCGGCGTATCGCTGCGCAGCACCTCCTTGAAGTGCACTTCTTCGCCGAGCTTGTAGACGCCGCGGTCGGTGAAGACTGTGCCGCGCAGCAGGCCCATGCGCTCGCTGAGGTCGAAGTTCAGGTCGAACTCCCACGGCAGGATTCCCTCGTTCCAGTTGCTCGCGACGTACGCGACGTCGCCGTCCTTCTCCGCGGTGACGATGAAGTGCAGGTTCGACATCGCCGACCACTGGTCTTCGTCGCGCTCCCACTCGTTCTTGTTCGGATCGGGAGGCGGCACTTTCTCCGGCAGGCGGAGGTGCGTGTTGGGCGCGATGGCGATGCCGTGCGCGTCGGTCTTGCCGCTCCAGACGACGACGTTGTCGAGGTTGCGGATCGTGACCGTCGCGCCGGCGACCGGCTGGCCGTCGTCGAGCGTGGTGACGAGCGTGAGCGTGTTCAGCGGCGAGTCCTTCACGCTGATGCCGAGGTTCGTCACCTGCACCAGCGTCGCGCGCCGCTTCGGCTCCCCTTCCCACGGGCTGGCCTTCGGAATCGGCTCGCCTGCTTCGATGGCCGCCCAGACGATTCCTTTGCCGTTATTGAGGACCGGTCCGATGTTCGCGCCGTACGACTGGATCTTGTCCGGCGCGGGCGCGAGCGTGCGCAGCTTCGGCTCGACGCCCGGCGCCTCGGTGAACTCGCTCGCCTGCAGACGGAGGATCGTCGGCATGGCGTTCTCTGCCTGCACCGGCGCGGTCCACTGCTTCACGTTCTTGAAGTTGCGCGCGTAGAACGGGAGCGTCGCTCCGCCGCTCGCTTCCCACACGCCGTGGCCGCCGCCGAAGCTGCTGAAGGCCGACTTGTGCCAGTAATCGACGATCCCCATCCAGCGGTAGCCGAGCGTCTGTCCGTCCATCGACTTCAACGTCGGATCGATGCTGATCGCGTAGACGTGCGCCGGCTCGATCGTGTATCCGAGATCGTCGAGCGTGTAGTTCGAGCTTTCGTCGTACGTGTCTTCGCTGATCGTTCCCTGCTTGAGCTTCACTTCCTTCGCCGGGTTGGTGATGTCGGTGACCTGGATCGCCTTCGCCGCCTCCGCGAGCTTGACGCCGTCGGGCACGCGGAACTCGACATACGTCCGCTCTTCGGGGTTGCATGCCGCGTTGCAGCTCACTTTCGTCACGAAGAACGCCGGATGCAGCTCGACGGTGACGGTCTGGTCGGTCCGCGTGCTGACGTTCGAGCTCGTGCGCGCCAGTTGCGCGTCGAGGTAGAGCTGCAGGTTCGTGTCGGGCTGCACGCCCGGCTTCGTCTCCAGGACCACGAGCTCCGGAGTCGCGGGCCACTGCTTCTTGTCCCAGTCGTCGGTGACGAACGCCAGGACCGGCGCGCCGTTCGAGGCCGCGGCCTTCTTTGATTTCTCGATCTTCGCGTTGAACGCCGTGACGGCCTGCGGATCGATTTTCTGCAGCCGCGCGATTGCCTCGGGCTGCATCCCCGGCAGCATCACGTCGTGCTGCTGCGTGCGGAGCTGCAGGTGCTGGGTGATGACGTTGCGATCGACCGGCTGGTTGAACCACATGCCGATGACCACCGCGCTGGCCGGATCGTCGTCCGCCTTGCGGTACCACTGCGTGCGCAGCAGCTTGATCGTCGGCGTGATGAACGAGAACGTGTACGGCTTGCCGAGCGTGTGACCGGAGATCGCCTTCGCCGTGGGGTCGATCGTCACGTCGTACTTCGTCGCGTACGGCAGCGGCGTCTTCGGATCGGGCGTGAAGATCAGCGTGGTCGTGCCCGACCAGCGGAACCCGCCTTTGATCTCGGGTGAGACGTGGAACCAGGGCGGGTTGAGGTCTTTTGGAATCTTGCCGATGACGATCATCGGCTCGGAGAAGACGACCCGGATCTCGTTCGCCTCCGCCATGTTCGCCACCTCGCCGATCGGTCCGGCCTTGACGATGGTGACGTTGGGACCGGGGGCTTGCGTCGCGGCGCAGGCAAAGAAAAGCGCGAGGGCAGCAATCACACGTCTCATGCCGCGCAGTTTATGGCCGCACCGTCACGTTTGCTGTGATGCAGCGCAGCAAAAGTGAGGGAAAGATGATGGCAAAAGTGTGGCGAGCGAGCTGTTTGGCTGTTGAGCAATTGAGCTGTTGGGCTGAACCGCTAAACAGCTCAATCGCTAAACCGCTCGTTCCAGCGCGTACACCTTCACGTTCACTTCCTTCGCGTAATGCCGGATCGGCGCTTCCTCGCCGCACCTGATCCCCGCCGCCCAGATCAGCGTCTCCTCCAGCTCGATCACCTCGGCGCGCTCGATCGGATACGGCTGATGGTGGACGCGCGCCTTGTACAGATTGTGGTGATCGTCGGCGGCGTAGAGGATGTAGCGCTCGAGGAGGAAGAACTCCAGCGTGTCCATCGCGGCGTACGTGATCACGCCGTCGGCCGGCTTGTAGACGATGCGGCCGTTGGCCGGCCTCGCGCCGCGCGGGTCGGTGCGCTGGGAGTGAAACTCGACGGTCTGCAGCGGCTCATCCGAGACGGCGAACGTGATCGACGCATCGAAGTACGGCAGCTTGTACATCGCACGCGCGGCGGTGACGGCGAGCGCACTCGACGCATCGAGACTGAAGAACCAGACGCCCGGATCTTTTCCTCCGCGATGCACGTACGTCCGGACGTTCACCTCGTGGAAGCTCGAGATCAGCGGAATCGGCGGGACGAACGACGGACGGACGCCGCTGATGGTGAACGGGACGAGGCCGACGTACGCCTTGCCGTCGAACGTATCGAGATCGAGGCCATGCGGCAGCAGCGCCTGCAGCTCCGCCGGCGGCACTTCCCAATGCATGAACAGCAGGTGATGCCAGTTCTGATGCATGAGCACGGGTGAGTCGGGCTCCTGCGTCGCGGAGGCGCGGTCGATCGGCATCGGGTCGCTCATTTCGCGGTGGAAAGAAGCAATGCGGACGCCACGTTATCCCGAGGCATGAAACGGATCATTGTTTTCGCCACGCTCCTCCTGGCGGCAGCCTGCGCCAGCTCGAAGAAGGATGTCGCGATTCTCAAGCCGGAGATCGACCTCGTGCAACTGCAGGCGCCGGTGGACGTCGGCTACGCGACCGGTCCGACGCAGATCCAGTTCGGCGCGCGCATCGCCAACCGCTCCTCGGAGCCGATCACGCTGCGGCGGATCGAGATCCAGTCGATCGGCAGCGGCTCGTACACGCTGCGCAAGGAGTTCTTCCCGTTCAACGAGAAGATCGCGCCCGATCAGTTCACCACCGTGACGTTCTGGGCGCATGGCTTCGGCTTCGCCACCGATCGCGGCCGGACGCCGTCGGCCGAGCCGGTGAATGTCCGCAGCGTCCTCTACTTCGAATCGCCCGTCGGCAACTTCCACCAGATCGTCACGCGCTACATCAACCAGTTCCCCGGCGCACCGGGACCACGCTGATGCCGGGCACATTCGATCGCTTCCGCAAGATCTGCCTCGAGCTCCCGAACACCAAGGAGACGATGACCTGGGGCGAGCCGCACTTCCGCGTCGGCGAGAAGATCTTCGCCGGCTACGGTGAGAAGGAAGGCCACCCGTCGATCGGCTTCAAGCTGGAGATGGAGCACGCCGACGTGCTGGTGACGAGCGACCCGCGCTTCACCCGCGCCCCGTACGTCGGACACAAGGGCTGGGTGTCGATGGACGCGCGCAAGATCAAGGACTGGGACGAGATCCGCGCACTGGTGCGGGAGAGCTATCGCTTGATCGCGCCGAAGAAGCTGGCGGCGCTGGTTTCGTAACTATCGCTTTCTGCGCTGCGCGAGCATCCAGCGCACGACGTTCGGATCGGTGTAGACGCGAGTCCAGACATCGTGTCCCGCGCCCTTGAGCTCCGTGTAGCGCGCGGTTTTGCCGAGGGCGGCGGTCATCGAGCGCGACTCGCTGACGGGGATCACGGAATCGTTGCTGCCGTGGAACGCCCACACCGGCGTCGGTCCGATCTCCTCGGCCATCGCCGCGAACGGATCGGGCGCGCCGACGATGCGCGCGAGGTCGGGCGGCAGGTCGACCGGAAACGGATCGTTCGGCTGGCGCGACACTTCGCCGGAGATCGGGATCAGCGCCGCCCACTGCCGGTGGCGCGCCATGTACCAGGTGCCCGCGCCCCCCATCGAAATGCCGGTGAGGTAGAGCCGGCGGCGATCGCCGCGAAACTCACGGATCGACGCTTCGAGCGCGGCGAGCGCCTGCGTCTCCATCTCGCCGTACCACTCCTGGCCGTCACGGCACTGCGGGATGACGACGATGCACTTGTAACGCTCCGCATGTGTCGGGAGCTGCGCCGGCAGGCCGTTCGCGAGCGGCCGGACGTTGTCGTCGCCGCGCTCACTGCTGCCGTGCAGATAGAGCACGACCGGCCAGTGGCGCACCTTCGAGTAATGCGGCGGGAGCCAGACGCGGTACTTGTAGCTGTGCGCACCGACGGTGACGGAGCGCTCGAGGAAGTGGGCGTGGCGGGAACAGAAGGACAGCAGACAGCAGACAGCGGACAGCAGCATCAAAACGGCGAAGCGTCCGCTGTCCGCTGTCCGTTGTCCGCTGTCTCTCACTCGAAGAGATCGTACTCCGAGTCCGGCACCTCGGCCGGGGGCGGCGTCCAGCGCCAGGTCTCGAAGACGTGGAGCTCGAACAGCAGCAGGAAGACCTCGCTGGTCATGTCCCAGCGGGCGCGCAGACCGTCGAGCAGGCCGCGCTTCGATTCCTTGAGCACGTGATCGAGGTTGTGGATCACCGTGTGCTGCTGCCGGTAGCCGGCGCGCGAGCAGAAGCAGTTGAGCGCCGCTTCGATCTTGAACCGCTCCATGTACTGCACCGGCACCGTCTCCCACACCTCGCGGCGCATGACGCGGATGCCGGAGAGCACCGGACCGCACTGCAGCCGGAGGTGGAAGTAGTTCAGCACCTCGCCGCGGTTGCGGACGCCGATGTTCATGTCGCAGCGGTCGTGCAGCACCGGCAGCACCAGCGTCTCGATGTGCTCGTCGCTGACGTTGTACATGTCGCCGTCGACGAAGAAGAAGATGTCGTGCGAGGCGTTGTCGACCCCGACGCGCATCGCGTAGCCCTTGCCCCGGTTTTCGTGCAGGGAGATGGTGCGGACGCCTTCGAACTGCCGGGAGATCTCCACGGTCGCGTCCGTCGAGCCATCGCTCACGACGATCACTTCATCGATGAGTGGATTGCGGGAGAGGATCGCGAGGACGTCCGCGATCGTGTTCTCTTCGTTGTACGCCGCAATGATGGCCGTTACGCCCAAATAAGCACCTCGAAAATCCGACAGGCGAGGGCGCCTGTCGCTCCACCAGACTGCAACCGGCAGACCAGCGCGCGGGATTGTACCCGATGGCCGACCGCCCGCCCGTTGCAGATAGCAGATAGCGGATAGCAACGGGAAGGGCGGGTTGCTATCCGCTATCTGCTATCCGCTATCTAATTTCGGGAATCCCCCTTGCACTCTCCGCCCTCATGAAGCGCACCCTGGCCCTCGCATCGATCCTCACGGCAGCCTGTCTCGGACTGGCCTTTCTGACCTTCTCGCTCTCGGGCTGCAGCACCGTCGCGAAAGCGCTGAACATCGTCAATCCGAACTACTCGATCCGCGACGTCCGGCCGCGCGTGGCCATCGCCCTGCCGCTGTCGGCGTCCTCGATTGATTTCGACTTTACCCTTGGAGTGGACAATCCGAACTCCGTCGGCCTGCGCCTCGACCGGGTCGATTTCGACCTCCTGGTGAACAACAACCCGGTGCTCAACAGCGTCAGCAACGACCCGCGCATCGAGATCCCGGCCCGCGGCCTCGGCGAAGTCCACCTCCGCACGCGCCTCGGCTACGAGAACGCCCGCACGCTTTTCCGCGACATCGCCGACGCCGTGCAGGGCAATCGCGCGAAGTACGAGATCCGCGGCAACGCCTACTACAACACGCCGGTCGGACAGATGAAGTTTCCGATGACGGTGTACTCGACCCGATAATCGGAGCGTTGAAGAACCGCTTTTTCGTCCCCACCATCGAAGAGACCATCACGCTCACCGGCGACGAGCTGCATCACGCGCGTGTCGTCCGCGTGCGCGTCGGCGAAGAGGTCGAGGTGTTCGACGGACGCGGCGCGATCGCCGTGGCGCGCGTCGAGGATCCGGCGACGCTGCGCGTGATCGCACGCGTCGAGACCCGCGAGTCGCCGCTGGCAATCGACCTCGCCATGGCCATCATCAACCTCGACAAGTTCGAGCTCGTGCTGCAGAAGGCGACGGAGCTCGGCGTCCGTTCCATCATCCCGCTCGTCACCGAGCGCGTGGAGATCCGCCCCGAGCGTTATCGCGGCAAGGCGGAGCGGTGGGAGAAGATCGTCTTCGAGGCGGTGAAGCAGTCGGGACGCGGCGTGATCCCTCGCGTCGAGGCGCCGGAGGAGCTCGCCGTCGCACTGGAGCGTGACAACAAGATCCTCTTCGATGCCGACGCGCCGGCGACGGAGTATCGGTCATCACAGGCAGCCGTGACGTTGTTCATAGGTCCGGAAGGCGGATGGACGGATAACGAGATCGCCCTCGCCCTCACACGTGAGTGCGCGATCGAGCGGCTCGGTCCGCGCAGGCTGCGCGCCGAGACCGCGGCGATCGCGGCGTGTGCGGTCGTGGAGGCACGATGGGGGGATCTAAAACGATGAACCGTGATTCATTTACGTTGCCAGTGCTCGACCCGACTGATAGATTTCGGCGCGATATGTCTGCGGAGGTTCCTACCTTGCCCGAAACGCTCAGCATCACAGACAACAGAACCGGTAAGACCTACGAAGTGCCGATCAAGGACGGCACGATCAAGGCGACCGACCTCCGGCAGATCAAAGTCGAAGAGAGCGACTTCGGCATGATGACGTACGACCCGGCCTTCATGAACACGGCCGCGTGTCGCAGCGCCATCACCTTCATCGACGGCGATCGCGGCATCCTCGAGTATCGCGGCTACCCCATCGAGCAGCTCGCCGAGAAGAGCACCTACCTCGAGACGGCGTACCTCCTGATCAACGGCGAGCTCCCGACGAAGGAGCAGCTCGACACCTGGACGCACGACGTCACGTACCACACGATCCTCAACGAGAAGCTGAAGCTCGTCCTCGACGCGTTCCGCTACAACGCGCACCCGATGGGCAAGTTCATCTCCATGATCTCCGCCCTCGGCACGATGTATCCCGAGGCCAAGGAGATCTTCGATTACGAGAACCGGCAGAAGCAGATCGCGCGGCTCGTGTCGAAAGTCATCACCATCGCGGCGTTCGGCTACCGCCACATGGTGGGGATGCCATACGCGTATCCGGACAACGACCTCTCGTACTCGGAGAACTTCCTGAACATGATGTTCAAGACGACCGAGACGAAGTACAAGCCGCATCCGGCGCTGGCCAAGGCGCTCGACGTGCTGTTCATCCTGCACGCCGATCACGAGCAGAACTGCTCGACCAGCACCATGCGTGTCGTCGGCAGCTCGCACGTCGATCCCTACTCTGCGCTCGCCGCGGCCGCGGCCGCGCTCTACGGTCCGCTGCACGGCGGCGCGAACGAGGAAGTGATCCGCATGCTCACCGAGATCGGCTCGGTGAACAACGTCCCGTCGTTCATCAAGAAGGTCAAGGCGGGCGAAGGCGTGAAGCTGATGGGCTTCGGCCACCGCGTCTACAAGAACTACGACCCCCGCGCCAAGATCATCAAGAACGTGGCGTACGGGGTGTTCGAGGTGACGGGGAAGAACCCGCTGCTCGACATCGCGCTGGAGCTCGAGCGCGTGGCCCTCGAGGACGAGTACTTCGTCAAACGGAAGCTCTACCCGAACGTCGACTTCTACTCCGGACTGATCTACCAGGCGATGAAGTTCCCGATGGACATGTTCCCGGTCCTCTTCGCCATCGGCCGCACGTCGGGCTGGCTCGCCCAGTGGCAGGAGATGCTGGTCGACCCCGACCAGAAGATCTCGCGCCCGCGCCAGATCTATACGGGGTCACCGCGCCGCGACTACGGCAAGTAAGACGCCTTACCGGTTTGCGCGCCCACGTTCATCACGAACGCGGGCGCGTTTTGTTTCCATGGACACATGGATGCCACGCCGCATGGGATGAATGCCATGCGCGATGGGATTCATGCCATCCGCGATGGGATGAATGCCATGCCGCATGGGATGAATGCCATGCGTGGTCGCATTCATGCCATCCGCGAAGGGATGAATGCCATGCCGCATGGGATGAATGCCATGCGCGGTCGCATTCATGCCATGCGCGATGGGATGAATGCCATGCGCGATGGGATGAATCTCATCACTCCCGCAAAAACATCCCCGCCCACCACTCCCCGCGCTCACGTTCGCCCGCGAATGTGAGCGCGTTTTGTTTCGCGGCGGCGATGACGTCGTCGCGCTTGACGATGAGGATGCCGCTGAGGATGAGCACCTTGCCGACGTGCGGCACGACCTCCGGCAGGAGCGGGATGATGACCTCGGGGATGATGTTCATCGTCACGACGTCGAACGTGCCGCCACGCAGCGACTCGACGCCGCCGACGAACATCGGCATCGCGGACTCGGGGACGTCGTTGCGGATGCGGTTGTCGCGCATGGCGGCGTAGGCGTCGCGGTCGTTGTCGAAGGCGATGACTTTCGCGGCGCCGAGGCGGTGCATGGCGATGGCGAGGATGCCGCTGCCGGTGCCGATGTCGAGGCCGCGTTTGCCCTGCATCTCCAGCGACTCGAGCAACTCGATGCAGAGCGCCGTCGTCTCATGCGATCCGGTTCCGAACGCCTGCTCCTGCGGGACGATGATGCGCAGCCGTTCGTCGCCTTCGATCAGCGAGACATCGGGCGCCACGACGAAGCGCGCGCCGATCTCGATCGGCTCCAGCGACTGTTGGTAGAGCTCCAGCCAGTCGACGCGCTCGCGCTCCGCGTCGCTCACCTCGAACTCCGACAGCAGCGTGCGCGCGAAATTGCGATCCGCCGCCGAGTCGAAATACGCGGTGATCTGGTCGTCGGTCGACGTCGATCCGGTGCTCGCGGTGAGGAAGAGTCGCGATTGGATGAGCTCCTCCGACGCGGGATCGTCGCAGGAGATCACCAGCAGAAAATCTTTCATGATGAGGTCAGGTACGCGCGCTTCCACTTTAACGGATGCCGTCCGCGCCGCAACCGCAGCGTGAGCGTGACCTCGCTGCGATGCGCGAGCAGCCGCACCGCGCGCTCGTTGAGCGGCACGACGAGGTCCATCGTCTCGATGCCTCCGCGCTCACCGGAGCCGACGAGTCCCGACACGGCGAGCACCGGGCGGGCCTTCGACTTCCCCTGAGGCGGACCGAGGACCTCGAGCGTCATCCGTTCGCCGGCGACGACCTCGAAGCCTTCGAGCATCAGCACCGGCGTGGACCGGGCCGCCTTCGGAACAGCGAGCTGGACGCTCTTTTCGATCGGACGCTCCGCCGCCGCGCACGCCAGCGCGGCGGCGATACAGACAGCGAGGATTCCCGTCCTGATCAACTGATGACGGTAATCGCCTCGGACACCAGCGGAATTGCATCCGCCGTCGTTTTACGGTCCGCGTCGAGCGGCGCAACGAAGAGGTCGACTCCCTTCGTCACCTTCGACGTCAGCTTGCCCGTGACCTCGATCGCCGCCGAAAGCTCTTCCGTGTGCGCGTGGCCGCCGCTCAGCACACGGCTGACCATGCCGAGGAAATCGGGCGACGTCTTCGCGTCGGTGCCGACCGGCGGATTGCTGGTGAAGATGCCGAAGCGGCGCGTCTTCTCCGGAAACTGCTCGAGGTTCTTGATGTCGCGGATGTGCAGGAAGTCGCGCGTCGGCTCGTTCAGGCGCTCGACCGCCGCGGCGCTCAACGTCGCGCGATTCGCCTTCATCGACGCGGTGAACCGCTGCTGCGACGACGGCGTGACCGCCGGCTTGATCAGCGACGAGTAGCGATAGCCGAGCTTCCGCGTGTCGCGCATGTCGTTCAGCATCACGAAGCGGAGCTTCCGGTTCTCGTCGTAGAAGTAGACCTTCGCGTCGCCGAAGTCGGGGTTCTGGCGGCCGGCTGCATTCCACGACGCCCAGACGCGGTCGATGTTGCCGTGATGCGCGTAGAACACCGGATCGCGCGGCGAGTACTGCAGGTTGGCCATGTCGCCCTGCACGCCGCTCTCGTCCGGATCGGCGAACGCGTTGTGCACGTTCGCGTGCGGTCCGGAGTAGAGCGCCGGCGTCGGCGTCTTCTGGTACTGCGTGCCGCCGAACGCCTCGAACGAGCGCAGCGAGAGAAGCGGCTGCACGTTGACGTCGTCGTCACTGAGCGGGAACGTCTCCGGCCCGAGGTAGCGGTTCTCCCAGTAGAGCGGCTGGTCCTTCGGCGCGTAGATTTCGGGCAGGACGCGGCTGTTCTTGTTCTCCCAGTCCCAGTAGATCAGGCGCAGGTCGTCGTTCTTGCTCATGATCCGCATTTGCCGCTCCAGGAAGTAGAGGAAGCAGCGATGCCAGGTCGGGAACTGCCAGTTGTAGTGGACGTTGTTCGTGTTGCTCAGCGCGCAGAGCGTGCAGTGCTGGGCGACGTACTTCGTCCAACTGATGATGTCATCGGGCGGAAGGTTGCGCACCATGCAGATCGCGTCGCGGAACGCCTGCAACTGTTTCGCGCGCGACGGCTGCGCCATCTCCGCGGCGGAGTAGCGGACGCCGACCTTCGGCTCGCGCGGGATGAACCGCGTGGCCTGCGGCGGATCGGGCAGCGTGCAGTCCTTGTTTTCATCGGACTTGTTGCATTCGACTGCCCAGAGAGAATGGGGCTCGATCCAGAACGTCATGGCGACGGGACCGAGAGCGGCGACGTGACGGATGAACGTACGACGAGTTGTGGCCATGGGACACTCCTCCGTTCCGCACAGATTTTCCGATGGATGGATAGAAAGATTATTCCCGGCGGGTGCGCGGGTCAAGCGCCAGCGCGGAGCGGCGCGAGGAGAAGTAGGCGGTGAAGAACATCGCCACGAACCCGACCGTCCAGAACGCGGCGCCGAGCGACGCGAGGCTCTGCAGGTTCGCCGCATGCGCCTGCTGCGAGGTCAGGACCATCAGGTAGATCCAGAGCGCCGTGCCGTAGCAGACGACCATCGCGGTCCGCAGACGGCTCACCCACTCGTTCAGCCATTCGAAATCTTCCGCCCGCGGCGCACGCCAGGAGGCGAAGAGCGGGAGGAAGAAGAGGATGCCGCCGATGACGAGCGCGATGCCGAGACCATCGAGGCGCGACGTGATGACGGCGCTGACGATGAGCAGACCAACGAACGCCGATGCAATGCGCAGTGCTGGACGAATCATGTTTTCGACCTCGGACCGGAGGACCGGACGATGGTACTCAAAACACGCTAATTCGAGAAGAAATCCTTCACTTTCTCGAAAACGCCCCGTCCACCGCCCGCTTCCTCGCCGCTGATCGCCGCGAGCTGTTCGAGCAACTGGCGCTGCTCGTCGCTGAGCGTCGTCGGCACGCGCACGACCGCATGCACGAAGTGATCGCCGCGGCCCGAGCCGTCGATGAACTGCACGCCCTTGCCGCGCAGACGGAACACCTGGCCCGGCTGCGTTCCGGCCGGGATGCGCAGCGTCTCCGGGCCGTTGATCGTCTCGATCGTGATCTCCGCGCCGAGCGCCGCCTGCGTCATGCCGACCTGCTCCTCGGCGTGGATGTCGTATTCGCGGCGCTGGAACTTCGCATGCTCGCGAACGCTGATGAAGACGTACAGATCGCCCGCCGGTCCGCCGTTGTGGCCGCCCTCGCCTTCACCCGCGACGCGCAGCCGTGAGCCGTCGTCGACGCCCGCCGGCACCTTGACCGAGATCTTCTTTTCCTCGCGCACGCGGCCCGCGCCGTCGCACGTCACGCACGGATCCTTGATCACCTTCCCCGCGCCGCCGCATTGCGGGCAGGTGCGCGAGACGGCGAAGAAGCCCTGCGAGTAGCGGATCTGTCCCCGTCCGCCGCATCCGTTGCAGGTCACCGGCTGCGTCCCCGGCTTGGCGCCGGAGCCGTTGCAGGTCTGGCAGGTGGCGACGCGCGGGACGTCGAGCGTGACCTCCTTGCCGAAGACCGCGTCCTCGAACGACAGCGTGAGGTCGTAGCGCAGATCGGCTCCGCGCGCGGCGCGCGTGCCGCGGCGGCGGTTGTTGCCGAAGAAGTCGCCGAAGCCGAAGAGATCGCCGAGGATGTCGCCGAAGTCTGCGAACTGATTCGGGTCGAAGCCGCCCATCCCGCTCACGCCCTGGTGGCCGTAGCGGTCATAGCGCGCGCGCTTCTCTTCGTCGCTCAGCACTCCGTACGCCTCGGCCGCTTCCTTGAACTTCTCTTCCGCGGTGTGGTCGCCGGGGTTTTTGTCGGGATGGTGCTGCACCGCCAGACGGCGGTACGCCTTCTTGATCTCGTCGATCGACGCGGTGCGTTGCAATCCGAGGACTTCGTAGTAGTCGCGTTTTTCTGTCGTGGCCATCAATCTATTTTTCGCTCGGCACGCTGGGCGTCGACGGCTCGTTGCTCGGTGCCGACGACTTCAGCGGGTTGTAGAGCATGACGCTGGTGAGGATGCGCGACGCCGCCTGCAGCTCGAAGATCGCGTCGTTGATCTTCTGCTTGTCTTCCTCGCCCGCCGCCTCTTTGGCCCGGCCGAGGATTCTGCCGACGCGGTTGCGATCGTCCTCATTCAGCAGCTTGCCGAATTCCTTGAAGACCTTGTCGTTGGTGTAAATCATTCCCTCGAGCTTGTTCTGCATCATGCGCAGTTCGCGGCGCGAGGAGTCGACGCGCTGCATTTCCGACGCTTCGTTGATGATCCGGTCGATCTCGTCCTTGGTCAGGCCGCCGGCCGGATTGATCTGCACACCGGTCGACTGTCCGGTCGCCTGATCGCGCGCCGTGACGTTCACGATGCCGTTGGAGTCGATGGAGAAGATGACTTCGATCTGTGGCACGCCGCGCGGCGCGGGAGGGATGCCGACGAGGTCGAACTTGCCGAGCGACTTGTTCTCGCGCGCGAACTCGCGCTCCCCCTGCAGCACGTGCACCTGGACCTTGTTCTGGTTGTCGGCGACGGTGGTGAAGACGAGCGAGTTCTTGGTCGGAATCGTCGAGTTGCGCTCGATGAGCTTCGTGAAGAGACCGCCGTGCGTCTCGATGCCGAGCGACAGCGGCGTGACGTCGAGCAGCACCATGTCCTTGATGTCGCCGCGCAGGATGCCGCCCTGAATCGCGGCGCCGACGGCGACGACTTCGTCCGGATTGATGTTGCGGTTCGGCTCCTTGCCGAAGACCTTCTTCACCGCCTCGATGACCTTCGGCATGCGCGTCTGGCCGCCGACGAGAACGACTTCGTCGATCTTGTGCGGCGTGACGCCCGCCTGCTTCAGCGCGTCGTTGACCGGATCGATGGTGCGCTGAATGAGGTCGTCGACCATCTTCTCGAACTCGCGCCGCGTGAGGACGGCGTTGAGATGCTTCGGTCCCGAGGCGTCGGCGGAGATGAACGGCAGCGTGATGCGGCTCTCCTCGGCCATCGAGAGCTCGCACTTCGTCCGCTCGGCCGCTTCCTTCAATCGCTGCAGCGCCATGCGGTCGTCGCGGAGATCGATGCCGGTGTCTCTCTGGAAGGTCTCGATCATCCAGTCCATGACGCGCTTGTCGAAGTCTTCGCCGCCGAGGTACGTGTCGCCCGACGTCGACAGGACTTCGAAGAGACCGTCTTCGAGCTTGAGGATCGAGATGTCGAACGTGCCGCCGCCGAGGTCGTAGACGGCGATGAGCTGATTCGCCTTGTTATCGAGGCCGTACGCCAGCGCCGCAGCGGTCGGCTCGTTGATGATGCGGAGCACTTCGAGTCCCGCGATCTTGCCGGCATCGCGCGTCGCCTGGCGCTGCGAGTCGTTGAAGTAGGCCGGGACGGTGATGATCGCTTCCGTCACCTGCTCGCCGAGGAACTCCTCGGCGAACGACTTGATCTCCAGCAGCACGAACGCGGAGACCTCTTCCGGCGAGTACTCCTTCTCGCGGATCTTGACCTTCACGTCGCCGTTCGGCGCGGAGACGATCTGATACGGCAGGACCTGCTTCGCCTTCGACGCTTCGTCGGAGTCGAACTTCCGGCCGATGAGCCGCTTGATGGCGAAGATGGTGTTGAACGGGTTGGTGATCGCCTGCCGCTTGGCGATCTGTCCGACGAGCCGCTCGCCGTCCTCGGTGAAGCCGACGACCGACGGCGTGGTGCGGCTTCCCTCGCGATTCGGGATGACCTGCGGCGTCGTCACGTCGACGACGGCAACGCAGGAGTTCGTGGTCCCGAGATCGATTCCGATGATTTTGGCCATGAGCTCTTTCTAGTTTACGTTCGCTCTTCCCCACCCACCGCAACCTTCGCCAGCGCCGGCCGCAGCAGCCGGTCATGGAGGAAGTACCCCTTCTGCAGGATCGAGGTCACGGTGTGGTTCGGAACCGACGGATCTTCCTCGCGCACGACCGCTTCGTGGATGTTCGGGTCGAAGTGCACGCCCGACTCGTCGATGGCCTTGAGACCGTTCCGCTGCAGCACGTCCCAGAGCTGCTTGTAGATCAGCAGGACGCCCTTGTGGAACTCGTCCCCTTCCTCGGCGTGCTCGAGCGCGCGGTCGAAGTTGTCGAGGACCGGAAGGAGGTCCTTGATCGTCGTCCCGAGGGCGTATTTGAAGAAGTCCTGCTTCTCGCGCTCCGAGCGTTTGCGGAAGTTCTCGAAGTCCGCGAGGGTGCGCAGCACGCGATCCTGCAGCAGGCGGTTCTGCTCGCGCAGATCGCTCGACGCGGACGCGTCCGAGGCCTCGGTGGCCTGCACCGCTTCCTCCGCGGCCTCGTGCATCTCGCGCTCGATCTCCTCGATCGAGCTGCCGGTGTCTTCGATCACGTAGCTGTCATCGTCTTCGCCGGTTTTGGGCGTGTTTTCGTCCATCAGCTTTCCTGCTCCCGTTCTTCGATCTTGCGCGTCAGCGCGCGGCCGAGGTAATCGACCAGCGGCGCCATCCGCGCGTACTCCATGCGCATCGGTCCGATGATGCCGACCATGCCGAGCGGTGCGGCGCTCGAGCCGTAGCGGCGCGCCACGATACTGAAGTTGTGCACCTGCGTGAAGTCGCTTTCCGAGCCGATGAGGATCTGCAAGCCATCCTCGGAGAGAAACGTATTCAGGATCTCGACCAGCCGCTCCTTCTCCTGCAGCGCGAGGAACGTCTTGCGCAGCGCCGTGGCGTCGGAGAACTCTGGCTTGGTCAGGATCGACGCCGCACCTTCGACGAACAGCTCGTGCTCGACCGGCGTGACGTCGTTGACCGCTTCGATCCCGAGGGTGATGGTCTTCTGCAGCATTTGATCGTGCAGCGCGCGCTCGTCCTCGGTCATGCGGATCAGGCGGCGGCGGATGACGTCGAGCGTCATGCCGAAGAACTCGACCGTGATGTAGCGGCCGATCTTCTCCAGCTCGTCGCGTGTGAACGGCAGCCGCGTGTCGACGATCTTGTTCACCACCACGCCGTTCGTCCCGACGATCACGCACATGATCTTCGTCTCGGCGACGAGCACGAAGTCCATGCTGCGGATGGCGAACTGCAGCAGCGTCGGCATGAAGACGACGCCGACCTGATCGCTCAGCTTGGAGATGACGCTCGAAGCGAGGTGGAGCATCTGCTCGAACTCGCTGGCGTGCGCGACTTCCTCGTCGATGGCCTCGCGGTCGTGCTGCGAGATCGTGCGCGACTTCATCAGGTGGTCGATGAAGAAGCGGTAGCCGCGGTCGGTAGGCACGCGACCTGCGGAGGTGTGCGGCTGTGCGAGATAGCCGAGATCCTCGAGGTCGGCCATGACGTTGCGCAGGCTCGCCGGCGAGAGCTGGAAGCGCCCGCACTTGGAGAGCGAGCGCGAACTGATCGGCTCGCCCGTGGCGACGTGTTGCAGGATGATCTCCCGCAGGACATCGCGCGCGCGGCTGTCGAGCTCTTCTCCGTTTGTCTCGAGTTTGAGTACCATCGCCTGAGGTATTGCAGTTAGCACTCTCAAAACGAGAGTGTCAAGGTCATGATTTCACGATTGTTAGCGCTCATCCTGCCTGCCGTTCTGTTCGCCACGACGGTCGACCGCATCTCCGCGGTGATCGATCGCCAGGTCATCACGCTGAGCGAAGTGAGCCAACTGGTGACGATCCGCTTTTTTCCGCGGACCATCAGCCGGACCCCCGACGAGTACCGCCACGACGTCCTCGACGCCCTGATCGCCCAGTCGCTCCGCTACCGCGACGTCGAGCGCTTCGGCGCCCAGGACATCCCGAAGGATTCGATCGAGTCGCGGATGACGGAGATCAGCGGGCGGTTTGCGTCCCCCGAGGAGTTCGCCCGCGCCGTGACGTCGGTCGAGCTGACGATGGACGAGGTGCGCGCGCTCGTGAAACGGCAGTTGCAGGTCGAGGCCTACATCCAGGAGCGCTTCGCCCCGCTCGTGTTCATCCCGAACGAGGAGATCGAGGCGTACTACCAGGGGACGTGGTCGGAGCAGCGCCGCAAGCGCGGACTCGCCGTGCCGCCCCTCGCGCAGGTGCGCGAGGAGATCAGGACGTTGCTCAAGTCGGAGCGGCTGCAGAGCGAGATCGAGAAGTGGACGGCGCAGTTGCGGGCAAGGGCGAATGTGGATGTGTATGCGTGGAAGTAGCGGAGCCTACGGCCGCCGATGGTTCGTCACCGGCGTCACCACGATCATCCGCGAGAGCGTGCTGCCGCAGCCGTTGGTGACCCTCGCGGCGTAATACTGCTTCGTCGTCACGGGCGGAGTGACGAACGACTCCTGCGAGCCGGCGAGCGTCGGGAGCGCGGTCATGTCGAACCAGTCCCACCTTCGCGCCTGACCGGAGTCGTTGACGCTGACCGACAACGTCGCGCGCATTCCGTACGGCACGGCGACGTCGCGCGGCTCATTGAAGATGAGCGGCCTGATGCATCCCGATTCGCGCGAAGATATCGTCAACTCGAACGGGCCGGTCACCCCCGGTTGCGCGGATGACGGCATGATCAGGTAACGGCCGCTAACCGCCGCGACGAACGTGACCGTCGAACGGTCGAAGACGAGCTGCGGGATCGCCAGGTCATACGTGTAGACGCCGATGCGCGGCGCAAACGGCGACTTCATCGTGATCGTGATCGGATCGCCGGCGACGGCATAGATGACGAGCGGCACCTGGAAATACGCCGCGTCGGGCCACCGGCATGCCTCCTTCGTCAGCTCCCATTGCAGGTGCTCGCCGTTCGCGAGGTCCTCGTAGACGCAATCGCGCGGAATTTCAGGATTGACGTTGGGACGGCAATCGAACGCGACGTAGTACGGCTCGCCGTTTGTCTCCGCCATCAGCGTGTAGGCACCGCTCGCCGGAAGACAGTAGCGCAGCGTCGCCGCCGCCCCTCCCGTCACGACCGGCGCATGCAGCCCGGTCACCGGCATCTCGAGCGAGAGCCGCGGCGCGGTCAGCGGCGCGTTGATCGGACGCATGGTCGCCGAAATGACGTCGCCCGTGCGGCCTTCGAAGTGAAACCGTGTGCAGCCGCTCGCCTGCACACGCGCACCGCATTGCAGCGACGTCGAAACACAATCGGTGGTGAGCGCCAAAAGCAGAACCGCAAGCATCGACCATTGATACGCGCGATCGAGCCGGATCGTCGTTAAGTTAAGGACCTGACCCTTAACTTAACATCGCCAGGAACTCGTCCTCGGTCATCACCTGCACGCCGAGCGTCTGCGCCTTTTCCAGCTTCGAGCCGGCGGCTTCGCCGGCGACGAGGTACGCGGTCTTCGACGACACGGACGACGACGGCTTGCCGCCCTCGCGCTCGATGAGCTTGTGGATCTCGTCGCGTGAAAAGCGCTGCAGCGTGCCGGTGACGACGACGGTCTTTCCCGCGAGACGGTTGCCGGTGGCAACGGCGACGTGGGTCGGCGCGACGCCGAGGCGCTGCATCTTCTCGACACGCTCGCGGTTCGCGGGGACAGAAAAGTAAAACGTGATCGACTCCGCGAGCTTGGGGCCGATCTCGTTCACCTCGAGCAGCTCCTCGGTGGTCGCGTTCATCAGCGCGTCGATCGACTGAAAACGATCGGCCAGCACCTTCGCGGCGCGCTCGCCGACGAAGCGGATGCCGAGGGCGAAGATGAAGCGCGCCAGCTCGGCGGTCTTCGAGTTGTGGATGTTCTCGATCAGCTTCTTCGCCGACTTCTCCCCTTTGCGCTCCAGCCCCGCGACCTGCTCCTCGGTGAGCTCGTAGACCGACGCGTAGTCGGTCACCAGCCCGGCGTTGACCAGCGCGGTGACCGTCTGGTCGCCGAGCCCTTCGATGTCCATCGCCTTGCGGCTGCCGAAGTGGGTGATCGACTGCAGCACGATCGCCGGACATCCCTGATTGATGCAGCGGATCGCCACTTCTCCCTCGAAGCGATGCAGCGGCTCGCCGCAGACCGGGCACTCCGTCGGCGGGACGATCGACTTCGATCCGCGCGCATGCTCCAGCACCTCGACGACTTTCGGGATGATGTCGCCGCCCTTCTCCACGGTGATCGTGTCGCCGACGCGCACGTCCTTCCGCGCCAGCTCGTCGAAGTTGTGCAGCGAGGCATTCGTGACCGTCGTCCCGGCGAGCGGCACCGGGTCGAACTGCGCGACCGGAGTCACCGCCCCTGTCCGCCCGACGTAGTAATTGATCGTCCGCACCGTCGTCTTCGCCGCCTCGGGCGGGTACTTGAACGCGACCGCCCAGCGCGGGAACTTCGACGTCGCGCCGAGCTCGAGCTGATCCTCGCGCTTGTTGACCTTCACGACGATGCCGTCGATCTCGAACTGCAGGTCGTGACGCTTCGCGCGCCATTCCTCGATGAAGTCGATGACGCCGTCGAGTCCCTGCGAGATGCAGCGCTGCGGATTGAGCGGGAGCCCGAGCTTCTCGAGGACCTCGTATGCGTGCCACTGCGACGTCACGCGCAGATCGCCGGCCGCAACGAGGTGGTACAGATACGCGCTGAGCCGCTTCTGCGCCGCCTGTTTCGGATCTTTCTGCCGCAGCGCGCCGGCGGCGGCGTTGCGCGGATTCGCCAGCGGCTCCTCGCCTGCCTCTTCGAGCTGCTGGTTGTATTTGAGGAAGTCGGATTTGGCGATGTAGATCTCGCCGCGCACTTCGATGCGTCCCGCTTTCGGATCGATTTTCAACGGCAGCGCGCGCACAGTGCGGACGTTCGGCGTGACGTCGTCGCCGCGGACACCGTCGCCGCGCGTCGCGCCGCGCACGAGCTGGCCGTGGTCGTAGAGCAGATCGATGGAGACGCCGTCGATCTTCAGCTCCGCTTCGTATTCGACCGTCTCGCGCCCGAGGCCGCGGAGGACGCGCTCATGCCACTCGCGCAGCTCGTCGATCGAGTAGGCGTTCTCGATGGAGAGCATCGGCGGCTCGTGAATGACGGTCTTGAACTCGGTGATCGGCTCACCGCCGACGCGGCGGCTCGGCGAATTCGGATCGTCGAGCTCGGGATGCTTCGCCTCCAGCTCCTGCAGGCGCCGCATAAGCTGATCGAACTCGTAGTCGCTGATCTCCGGCTTCGCCTCGGTGTAGTAGAGACGGTTGTGGCGCTCCAGCTCCGCGCGGAGCTTCGCGATCTCCTGCTTCGGCGTCATGCGCGCGAAAGATACCGCGAACGCTCGACGACCTTCTCCCGGAATCCCATCGCCAGCAACCGCTCGTCGATCAGCTTGAGAAACTCGCGACGCCCCTTCACCAGGTTCAGGTTCAGCGCGACGAAGCGCATGCCGCGCGGGGTGTCGAAATAGACGATCAGGCGATCGCCGCCGGTCAGTTGCTCCGTCCCGCTGACGTCGGTCCAACGCACGGTTCGCGACCGGAACTGGTGCAGCGGACGGAGCGTGATCGAGGCCTCGCCGACCTCCGCGATCGGCCGCAGCGTGCCGAGCCAGACCTTGAGGCCGCCGAGCCAGAGCGTGCCGATGTAGACCCAGACGAAGCGCTCGCCGATCCAGCCGTAGCGCGCCGTCGGATCGACCTTCAACGCGATCAGAATTGCCGCCGAGACTGCCGCCGACACGATGACGATGGAAAGTCCGGCGCGGCGCACCCACGGGCGGAACCCGAATGCCATCAATGACTCAGGCATTGCTGTTCGTGCGTCCTTCCCGTAATCTCCGTTCGGTGCTCCACATACACTCCAGTTCGGCACAGTTCTCGCTATAAGTGGCCCAGAGGCGATGACGGTTTCGAAAGTCGACGGTACGGGCAAGCGGATCCTGGTGATCGATGACGATCTTGCGATTCGCGTATTGCTGCAGGCGGTGCTGAAACGGATGAACTTCGCCGTCGAGCTCGCCGAGGACGGCGCCGTCGGCCTCGACAAGCTGCAAGGCGACGGTTCGGTCGACCTCGTGCTCCTCGACCTGATGATGCCGCGTCTCAACGGCTACGAATTCATCGAGCGCGTCGGGACCATTCCGGTCAAGCGCCCGCACATCATCGTCTTCACCGCCGCCGGCAAGCGCGGCGTCGACAAGATCCCGCCCGACGCCATCTGCGCGTCGATCCTCAAGCCCTTCGATCTCGAGAAGTTCATCGACCTGATCGGAGAGTGCCTGGATCACGGCGATATGCCTCACTCCTGACCGAGCTTCCACTCCACCTGTCTGATGACGCCGAGGAGGATCTTCACCTCCCGCTCATCGAGATCGGCGCGGCCGGCCATGGCGCGGAGATCGTCGTAGATGCGATCGGGATTGTTCGCATGGAGGAACCCGACCTCCAGCAGCAGCGCCTCGGCGCGTTGATGCAGCCGCTCGGTGAGGCCCGCCGGCGCGAGCTCGCGCGGGACCGGCGCCGGCACGATCGTCGAGAGCTCGTAGCAGAAGACGCCGACGCTCTGCGCGAGGTTCATCGTCGGAAATGCCGGATCAGTCGGAATCGAACAGGTGCGCTGGCACATCACGACCTCGTCGCGCGTGAGGCCGCTCTTCTCCCGTCCGAAGACGAGCGCCAGCGTCTGATCGGGCGTGAGCGATGACGCGATCGACGCGACTTCGCGCGGCGTGAGGTCGATCGCCAGCGCCCGTCCGCGCGACGACGTCGTGGCGATCGTCACGTGCGCGTCCGCGAGCGCCTCGCCGAGCGTCGGCACGAAGCGCGCGCCTTCGACGATGTCGTCCGCGCCGCTCGCCCACCACCAGCCGAGCGGATGGAGCTCGGGATGCTCGCCGACGATCCAGAGATCGCGGAGCCCGAAGTTCTTCATCACGCGTGCCGCGGCGCCGACGTTGCCCGCCTCCTGCGGCTCGACGAGGACGATGCGGATCATCGCGCCAGCCGCCGCAGCGATTCGAGCATCGCGTCGACGTGCTCCCGCTCGGTGCGTGGGTTGATCATCGTCACGCGCAGCACGCGCTGGCCCTTCAGCACCGTCGACGTGATCCACGCGTCGCCGCTCCGGATCAGGCGCTCGCGCAGATCGAGGTTCTGATCGTCGGAACCGCGATAGCGGAAACAGAGGATGTTGAAGTCGGGCTCGTGCATCGCCTCGAAATCGCCCGACGCGACGACGCAATCGTAGAGGTAGCGCGTGATGTCGGTGACCTTCTCCAGCGCCGCGGTGAACGGCTCGGTGCCGAACATCTTCAACGTCAGCCAGAGCTTGATCGCGTCGGCGCGTTTGGAGCACTGGATCGTGACGGCGCCGATGTTGTCGGACTCGCGCTCGGCGTGGAAGAGATACGGCGCGTCGGCCTCGAACGCGCGGCGAAGCCACTGGCCGTCGCGCACGAGGATCGCGCCGAGGGAGAGCGGCATCCAGAGCATCTTGTGCGGATCCCAGGAGAACGAGTCGGCCTGATCGAGTCCGCGGACGAGATGCTGCAAGCGCTCGCTCAGCAGCACCGAGGCTCCGTGCGCGGCATCGACGTGCAGCCACGTATCGCGCGCAATCTCGCGGATTTTTTCGAGGTCGTCGAAGGCGCCGGTCGCGGTCGATCCCGCGGTCGCGACGACGGCGAGCACGTTAGGGTCGATCGCGCGCTCGAGCGCCGCGAGGCTCAGGCGATGGTTTTCGTCGGTCTCGATCTTCAGCACGTGATCGATTCCCATGATCGCGGCGGCGCGGGCGACGGAGTAATGCGCGTCGGCCGAGGCGAGGATTCGAGCGGACGAGACGTCCCCTCCCCTCGCCCTCCAGCGCGCGCGAGCCGCGAGCAGGCCGGTGAGATTCGCGGCCGAGCCGCCGGAGACCGCGGAGCCGAGCGACTCGGCGGGATAACCGGCGCGATCGGCGAGCCAGCGGACGATCTCCTGCTCGATCACCGTGCCGATCGGACTCATCTCCCACACCGCGGTCGACTGGTTGAGCGTCGAGATCAGCAGGTCGCCGAGGATCGCGGAGGGGAACGGCGGGCAGACCTGATGGCCCATGTACGACGGGTGATGGAGCTGGATGGAGTGGTCGAGGATCGCCTGGATCGGATCATCCGTGTCGCGGATCAGCGCACGCAATTCCGGCGCGGTTTTCCAGTCGACGACCGGGCGCGCGTCGATCTGTTCGACGTGATCGAAGAGCTTGTCGACGAGTGAGTGCGCGAGCTCGCGCATGTTGGAGTCGAAGTGCATGCGGAGCGCGGATTGTACAATCGGCAGCCGATGCCGCTCACCGCAGCCGAAGCGCTCGAAGATCTACGGCAATACGTCGACTCGCGCGGTTTCATCATGACGAAGACGCTCGCCGAGGTCTTCGCCTGGATCGAGCGCTTCAGCGAATCGGTCGGCAACGATCCGTACCCTCACTTCTACCTCCTCGGCCTCCTCCGCAACTCCCGTGAGTTCCGCGATCTCGTCGCGTTCCTCGACGGCGATCCCGATGCGGGCGCGGAGTTCGTCGAAGGCGAGATCGAGCGGATGGTCGAGGAGGAGTACGGCGACAACGCGCTCTACTCCGAGCCCGAATATCGCACCGAGGAGCGGCCCGCGATCATCGACTACACGATCGACGCGGCGCATACCGACGGCCGCAAAGACCTGCGCGTGCGCGACCTCGTGCTCGCGCTCGTCCGCTACCAGGTCCATCTCGACAAGACGGAAGGCGATGCCGGGCAGTGGATCGACCACACCATGCGCACGCCGTTCCTCACGCTCGCGCACATCGCGGGGGAGTTCGACAAATCGCTCGACGTGAAGCTGGTCGAGCTGCGCAAGGCGGTGCGCGGCGAGCCGGGCGCGCAGTTGCCGAAGCACGTGATCGACGCGATCCGCAGGCTGCTCGACGACCATCCCGACATGCGCCGCAACGGCTTCGTGATCATGCCGTTCGGAGCGGAGTACGACGACGTGCATCAGGCCATCGCCGAGACGCTCGCGTCGTTCGAGCTCCGCGCGCTGCGCGCGGATGACGTCGCGTACGACGCCGATCTGCTGGCGAACATCGAGGCGTACATGCGCGGCTGTTCGTTCGGCATCGTGGTGCACGGGCAGGTCAACGCGAACGTCGCGTACGAGTCGGGCTACATGCGCGCGCTCGGCAAGCCGGTGTGCGTGCTGAAGGAGCGCTCGTCGCCCGCGCTGCCGGGCGATCTCGCCGGCCAGCTCTACCTCGAATACGACGCGGGCGACGCTCGCGCCTCGATCCGCGCGGTGTTGACGCAGTGGCTGATCACGCAGCGGATCGTCGATCAGGAGGATTGAACAGCATGCGGTTTGCCGCGATCGCCCTCGCCCTTCTCGCGCCGTTCGCATCGGCGCAACAGCTCACGGTCATCAAGGCCGGGACACTCATCGACGGACGCGCCAATGCAGCGCGGCGCGATCAGGTGATCGTCATCCGCGGCAATCGGATCGAGAGCGTCGGTCCGGCGAGCTCCGCGAAGATCGATCCTGCCGCGAAGGTCATCGATCTTTCGAACATGACCGTGCTGCCGGGGCTCATCGACACGCACACGCACATCTTCCTGCAGGGCGAAGATCCGGCCGAGGGAGGCTACGACGCGCAGTTGCTGCAGCAGGGGATCGCGTTTCGCGCGGCGCGCGCGACCGTGTCGGCGCGGCGCGCGCTGGAGCAGGGCTTCACGACGATCCGCGACGTGGAGACCGAGGGCGCGGGGTACGGCGACGTCGGCATCAAGCGCGCCGTGGAGAAGGGCTACATCCCCGGCCCGCGCATGTTCGTGGTGACGCGCGCGATCTCGACCACCGGCGGCTATCCGCTCGAAGGCTACGCGCCGGAGATCGAGGTGCCGAAAGGGGCGCAGCTCATCGACGGCCCGGTCGAGGCGCGCAAGGCGGCGCGCGAGCAGATCGACAACGGCGCCGATTGGATCAAGGTCTACATGACGCATCGCTCCTGGCTCGACAAGCAGGGCAACCTCGTCTCGCAGCCGACGCTCACCGTCGAGGAGCTGCGCGCGATCGTCGATGAAGCGCATGGCCAGCAGCGCAAGGTGGCGTGTCACGCGTACGGCGGCGAGGGGCTGCGTCGCGCGCTCGACGGCGGCTGCGATTCGATCGAGCACGGACTCGACCTCGACGACGCGGCGGTCGCGCAGATGGTGAAGCAGGGCACGTGGCTCGTGCCGACGCTCGCGGTCTACGAGAGCGGCAACGCCCCGCCCGACACCCCCGCCGGCAAGCGCGATCTCAAGCGCGTCGCGCTGCACGGTCCGTCATTCGCGAGAGCGCACAAGGCGGGCGTGAAGATCGCGTTCGGCACCGACGTCGGCGGCTTCTCCTGGAACGATCCCATCGCGCAGGAGTTCGCGCGCATGGTGGCGTTCGGCATGACGCCGATGGAAGCGATCCAATCCGCCACCTCCCGCGCCGCCGACCTCCTCGACATGACGAACGACCTCGGCGTCCTCGCGCCCGGCGCGTACGCGGACGTGATCGCGGTGAGCGGCGATCCGCTGAAGAATGTCGATGTGCTGAAGGACGTGCTGTTCGTGATGAAGGACGGGAAGGTGTTCAGGCAGTAGCGGCGCGCACTGGAATCTGCGTCCGATATCGTAGACTTTTGAATGACATGACCAAAGTCGAAGCTCTCGAGCGCGAAGTCGAAAAGCTCACTCCCGAGGAACTGGCGGCATTTCGTGATTGGTTCGCCGAGCACGACTGGCACGCCTGGGATCGGCAAATCGAGCGCGATGCTGCAGAGGGCCGACTCGACAAGTTCGCAGCCGAAGCCCTCGCCGAGCTCGAGCGCGGTGAGACGAGAGAGATTTGAGTCACCAGGCGTCCAAACGATTCTGGCGACATTTCAACGATCTCTCATCCGAACTTCAACAGCTCGCGCGCGACCACTACGAGTTGCTGAAGGCGAACCCTCAACATCCATCGCTCCATTTCAAGGGTGTCGGCAAGTACTGGTCCGTGCGAATCGGCTCGGATTTTCGTGCGCTCGGAGTCGATTCGCGCAAAGGTATTCTTTGGTTCTGGATCGGAAGAATACGAGCGTCTGGTCGGCTGATTCTGAGAAAGCAGCGCTACATCGCCGCACGCACGATCCGCTCGTACAGCGGCAGGTGCTCGAACTTCAGCGCGCGGAACTCCGGGACGTCGTCGGCGTCGTGCCCCACCAGATCGGCGTGATCGGCGTGCACGGCCTCGAGCAGCGTGCGGCCCTCGGGCAACGCTGACGTCGTCGGCACGACGCCGTCGTTCTGGCCGCCGATGAACTTCGACGTCAGGGCGAAGACCTTGGCCGTGTGCGGCTTCTCCTTGCGTCCGAGTCCGACCACTTCGCGATAGCGGATGTGCGGCTGATCGGGGCATCGCGCGTCGATCGCTTTCGCCCCCGTCTCCGAGAGGTCGTTGAGCGCGTTGAGATCCTCGGCGAGGTCGCCGAAGAGGCGCAGCGGATTCGCGGCGTTGAGGAGCGTGGCCACGGGCGAGCCGTGGTGCGGTGTGCCGACGCAGGTGACCGACTTCACGTGCCGCGCGAGCGCGGGATCGTCGGTCAGCAGTTGGCGCGTGTCGAGGCCGCCCATGCTGAACGCGATGATGATCAGCTTCTCCGCCGGCGCGGCGCCGAAGCGATCGACGATCTGTTTGCGCAACTGCTTCGCGCGGACGTTCACCGTGGCGATTCCGCTGGCGTCCGATTCGAGAACGTCGGCGCCGAACACTTTGTGAAGGTGATCGGCCACGCCGTTGAAGTACGGCTTGCCGGCGAAGATCTTCGCGCCGAGGACGCCGTGCACCAGGACGATGTTCATGCCCGCGATTCTATGTGGCGGGATGTCAGGCGCGCTGCGCCGATCGAAGCCGCACCGAATGACGTCGCGACGAGCGTGCCGAGAGGCGGAGCAGCCAGCGCAGCCGGCCGTGCCGGCTATTGCGGGGAGATGATGGTCACCTGCTGCGTGTCGTTGTTCGTGATGCTGATCATTCCCCAGACACGCGTGCCCGTGGCGACGAAGACGCTGATGTCGAGGTGATCGCTCGCCGCATCGAGAAACGGCGTGAGATCGGACGTTCCGTAGAACAGTCCGCCCTGCGCCGGTTGCAGTTTCGCGACGCTCGGCACGAGGCTCGGGACCTGGTCGATGTTGTAGAAGAATTTGGTCGCCGGCTCGCCTGTGGTCCAGACGCGGAGCAGCGCGCGGAAGTTCTTCCCGGTCGGGGCATTGAGCAGGCGGATGTGATCGGCGAAGTCGTCCTCGCGCACGACCGGGATCTCGCTCCCGGCGTTCAGCGCGGCGCGCGACGTGTCGCGAATGCGCGAGTTGGCGGAGACGTTTTCGGCGCGCGGAATCGGATAGACGACACCTGACGCGCTTCCGGTCACCGGCAGCTTTGCCTTCCCTGCCGAGGTCTCGACCCAGTTGTCGGTCGTCCAGAGTGACTCGAACGCGCCGGGACCGGCGAAGTCGAGCGGGAAGAGGAGGAACGTGAAGAGAAACGGATCGGGCGTCGCGGAGTGCGGGTCGTAGTAGGTGAACGTGGCGGCGGCGACGTGACGGCCGCCCATCACGCTCTCGACGACGAGATCGACCGGGCCGGGAGCATGCGGCGGCGCGTTGAACTGGATGGTGTTGGGATTGAGCCGCGTGATGGAGACCTGTTCGCCGCCGAGCGTCACGTGAATCGGCTCGACGTCGAACGGCTCCTTGCTGCTGACCGTCACGAGCGCGCCGCCGAAGGCAGGGGCGAATGCGGGCGAGATCGTGTAGGTCGTCACATCGCGCACGACGAGTTTCGTCGTGCCGACGACCGTCGGATGCGTGCCGAGGGCGAGCTGCGCGACGACGTCGTAGACGCCGGCGGGAAGCACGCCGAGGTTCAGGTCGCTCTTCGTGAACGGCGTGGCGATGGAGGGACACAGATCCCCGAGTCCGTACTCGAACTGGAGCGTGATCAGTTTCGCGGCGCTATCGACGAGGACGCGCGTGGGCGCCGTCGGCAGACACGAAATCGGCGAGGTGCCGGAGAACGTCACCTTCGTCGTCGTGTCGTTCGTCGGCGCCGCCGGATCGAAGCGGAACGTCGCTGCATGCAGCAGCGGCGCGAGGAGAATCGCGAGGATCGTGGCGTAACGTCGCATGCCGGTGATACGCGCGCCGCGAGCCACGCATCTATTGCGGCGAGATGATCGTCACCTGCTGCGTGTCGTTGTTGGTGATGCTGATCATTCCCCAGATGCGTGTGCCCGGGGTGACGCCGGCGCTGAGGTCGAGGTGCTCGTTCGGCGAATCGAGGAACGGCGTGAGATCGAACGTGCCGTAGCGAAGCTCACCCTGCGCCGGTTTGAGCGCCGCGGTGATGGCGGCGAAACTGGGGATCTGGTCGATGTTGACGAAGAACTGATTCACCGGCTCGCCCGTGGTCCAGACGCGGAGCAGCGCGCGGAAGTTTTTCCCGGACGGGACATTGAGCAGGCGGAGGTGATCGGTGAAGTCGTCTTCGCGCACGACCGGAATCTCGGTGCCGGCGTTCAGCGCGGAGCGCGAGAGGTCGCGGATGCGCGAGTTGGCAAAGACGTTTTCCGTGCGCAGCACCGGATAGATCACGCCAAACGCGCCTCCGGTGACCGGCAATTTCGCTTTCCCTGCCGAGGTCTCGACGTAGTTGTCGGTGGTCCACGTCGAGCCGAACGCGCCGGGGCCGGCGAAATCGAGCGGGAAGAGGAGATCCGTGAAGAGCAGCGGATCGGGCGTCGCCGCATGCGGATCGAAGTACGTGAACGCGGCGGTGGCGACGTGACGTCCGCCCATCACACTCTCCACGACGAGATCGACCGGACCGGCGGCATGCGGCGGTGCGCTGAACTGGATCGTGCTGGCGTTGATGCGCGTGATCGAGACGTCCTGGCCGCCGAGCGAAACGTGAATCGGCTCGACGTCGAACGGCTCCTTGCTGCTGACGGTCACGAGCGAGCCACCGGTGATCGGAGCGATGGCGGGCGCGATCGCGTACGTCGTCACGTCGCGCACGACGAACCTCGTCGAGCCGAGGATGTACGGCGGATCGCCGTGACCAAGTTGCGCGACGACGTCGTACACGCCCGCTGGGAGCACGCCGAGATTCACCGTCGTGCTGAACGGCACGATGACGGCCGGACAGGCAACCTCGGACTGCGGGAAGTTGAGCGTGATCAGTTTGACGTTGGCGGTGATGAAGACGCTCGGAGTCCGCGGGCAGCCGTCGGGCCACTGGCCGGACATCGTGAGCTTCGTCGTCGTGTCGTTAGTCGGCGTCGGCGGATCGAAGCGGAACGTGGCGGCGTGGAGGAGAGGCGCGAGGAGGATCGCGAGAACCGTGACGTAGCGTCGCATGACGTTCTATACGTCCGAGGCTTTGCCGGCGTTTGCGAGCAGCTCTTCGAGCGAGAGCACCGGGTTGTACTCGTGCAGCAGCGTGGCCCACGCGCGGATGTACGCGTCGCGCGACACGCGGAAGCGGCGCGGGAACGACTCGGCGCGCGGATCGTCGGCTTCGAGCACGTAGACGAAGCCCTCGTGCTCGAGGATGGCGATGCGCCACGCGTCGTCGAAGTCCTCGAACGGCGCGTCGATCGAGCCGAGCGGCACGTCGGCGGCGATGAAGTGCTTGAGATCGCGGTCGGCGTTTTCCCACGCCGGAAACCAGGCGATGCGCTCGCCGCGGTCGCCGACGTACGTGATCATCCGGTCGCGGAGCTCGATGGAGAAGTTGCTGAGGGTATGGACGTTCGAGAGGTCGATCACGCGGGCGATTCTACTGCGGCGATAGAACCGTCACGTGTTGCGTCTCGTTGTTCGTCACCGTGAGCTGCGCATCGCGGACGACCGGAATCTCCGTGCCGAGGTCTTTGTCAGCGCGAGAGGTGTCGCGGATGACGAGGCCGAAGTCGATCTTCGCGGTCGCCTGGCGCGGCAGCTCTTCGACCACGCCGGCAGTCGTCGAAGAGCCGGCCATCACCGTCGTCGTCGCATCGGCGCGCGGACGGACGTCGCAGAGGAACGGACAGCCGACGGAGAAGATCGTCACGTGCGCCGCGGTGATCGGGTATTCGTTGGCGTTGTAAAGCGTCGCTTCCGTTTCCCACTGCGCCCCGAACGCGCCTGGGCCTGACCAGAACACGGGCAGCAGCACGCGCTCGTAGAACGCTTCGTTGACCATCGCCGGCGCAGGCTTCGGCACATGGAAGGCGGCGATCGCGGTCAACGCTCCGACCGTGACGTCGTACGTTCCCGGATCGAGCACCGGCTCGGATCGGGCGGGTCGAAGCGGACCACCGACACCGGCTGCGCAAGGAGCGGAATGGACGAGAGAAAGAGGAAAAGGGTCGCGATGCGCACGATCGGAGTACGACAGCGAAGCGTGTGCCGTCTACGTGGCTCATGGTTTGAAATGAGTGCCTTTGAATCACCTCACACACAAGGAGAAAATGAATGAGAGCTAGCACAGCCGTTGCTGCCATGACCCTCGTGGCGCTGTTCACATACGGATGCAAGAAAAGCGATGAGGTTGCTACGGGGTCCGCCGAGACCGCTACAGCCGCAACGACCTCGGAGATCAGCGGAACGCAGTCACCGAACGATCTCAACCCCGTTCGCGCGCAGTCGTTCATCGATGACGTGACGATCGGTCACAGCGTCGGTACGGACGGAACGATTCCGACCGGTCAGACTGGCGATGATTTCGCCCCCGGTCAGACGATCTACCTGGCCATGAAGGTCAAAGACGCGCCTGCGAATACCGCGGTCAAAGTCGTGTACTACGGCCCCGGCGAGAAGACGGTCGGCGAAGAGACCAAGAACGTGCCCGCCGGAGCGACGTTCATGACGTTCGAGAAGTCGACGAAGGACTGGCCGAAGGGCGATTACCGCGCGGACATCTTCACGGGAGACGAGAAGGTCAATTCGCAGCAGTTCCAGGTGGTCGATGCGCAGGGGGCGGGGAAGTAACTTTCCCCAGGACGGCGGGCGAGGGCGCCCGCCGCTCCACCAGGGATTCGTTAGTCCGCGGATTCGATGCGGTAGTTGGGGGCTTCCTTCGTGATCGTGACGTCGTGTGCGTGCGACTCACGCAGGCCCGCGGCGGTGATGCGGATGAACTGCGCTTTCGTGCGGAGATCCTCGATGCTCTGCGATCCGGTGAGGCCCATCCCCGAGCGAAGGCCGCCGACCATCTGCGGGATCATCGCGCTGAGCGAGCCTTTGTACGGCACCTTCCCCTCGATCCCTTCCGGTACGAGCTTCGAGACCTCGTCTGCATCTTCCTGGAAGTAGCGGTCCTTCGAGCCCGCCTGCATCGCGCCGATGGAGCCCATGCCGCGATACGCCTTGTACGTGCGGCCCTGGTAGAGGATCGTCTCGCCCGGCGCTTCGTCGGTGCCGGCGAAGAGCGAGCCGATCATCACCGAGCTCGCGCCCGAGGCGAGCGCCTTCGTCACGTCACCGGAGAACTTGATGCCGCCGTCGCTGATGATCGGGATGTCGAACTGCTCGGTGGCGCGCGCGCACTCCATCACCGCGGTGACCTGCGGGATGCCGGCGCCTGCAACGACACGAGTCGTACAGATCGAGCCCGGTCCGATGCCGACCTTCAGCGCGTCGATGCCGAGCTCGCAGAGATCGCGCGCCCCTTCGTACGTGGCGACGTTGCCGGCGATGAGCGGCGTGTCGGGGAAGACTTTCTTGAACTGCTTGATCGTGTCCATCACCGCCGCGGAGTGGGCGTGCGAGGAGTCGATGACGATGACGTCGACCTTGGCGTCGATGAGCGCACGCGCGCGGTCGAGACCGTCGCGTCCGATGCCGATCGCCGCGCCGCAGCGCAGCCGCCCGAGGCGATCCTTCGCCGCTTGCGGATAACGCCGCGCCTTCTGGATGTCCTTGACCGTGATCAGGCCTTTGAGATCGCCGTTGATGTCGACGACGAGCAGCTTCTCGATGCGATGCTGATGCAGGACGTCGCGCGCCTGCTCCAGCGTGGTGCCGACCGGCACGGTGATCAGGTTTTCTTTCGTCATCCGCTCCGCGATCGGAAGATCGAAGCGCGTTTCGAAGCGGAGATCGCGGTTGGTGAGGATGCCAACGAGCTTGCCGTTGGCGTCGGTCACCGGCACGCCGGAGATCTTGTATTTCTCCATGACCTGCATGGCCTCGGCGATGGTCTGCCACGGCCGCATGGTCACCGGGTCGACGATCATCCCGGCCTCGGAACGCTTCACCTTGTCCACTTCCTCGGCCTGCCGGTCGATCGGCATGTTCTTGTGGATGATCCCCATGCCGCCGTGCTGCGCCATGGCGATGGCGAGGCGCGCTTCGGTGACCGTGTCCATCGCCGCGGAGACGATGGGGATGTTGAGGCGGATGTCGCGGGTGAGGCGCGTGGAGACGTCGACGAAGTTGGGATGCATCTCCGACTTCGCGGGTTTGAGCAGGACGTCGTCGAACGTGAGCGCAATCGGGATCGGCTCGGCGAAGCGTGAGGACGGCAGCTCGCGCTGTTCGCTTTCGTGAATATCGATACGGCCGATCACCGGAACATCTTTGAGGATTCGTTCTTCGCTCATGTCGTCGTGCCTCGATTCAAGTGAGTATAAAACGGGGGGCAAAGCATCGATATTGCATGCAGGATCGCTGGAGAGAATGAGAGAGTGCTGATGCGCTTCACGATCGAAGAGCGGCATCTCACCGATCTTGCGGGCCGTCTGGTGGCGACGCCCGCACCGGTATCGTTTCACACCTGCGATGCGGAATCGGTGGAGGATGCAGTGCGCGCGCACGTCGAAGTCGACGGCGCCGAGGTCATCGGAAAGATCCAGACCTTCCCCGGATTTCAGGGGATCGCCACGGTGCGCAAACCGAGCGGCGTGTACACGCTGGCAGTCTCGCCGGCGAGTCAGCAGTTGAGGATGTCGTGAGCGGTTGCCAGTTACCGGTCGCCGGTTACCACGCTGGCAACCCGGCAACTGGCAACCGGCAACTCACCTCGCGGTAGCGAGGCTCTGCGCCAGCTTCTCCACGTCCGCATCCCCCGGACGCAACTTCTGTAGTTTCGACAGCTCGACGTGCGCTTCGTCCATGCGGCGCGTCTCGGCGAGGATGATCACCTCGTTGAACAGCGCCTGCCACTGGTCGGGATACGACTGCACGACCTGGCGGAACTGGGCGAGTGATCGCTCGGAGTCGCCGTTGTTCCGATAGCAGATGCCGAGGTCCGTGCGCACCTGCGGGTCGTCGCGGATCTTCAGTGCGCGCTCGAAGTATTCGATCGCCTGCGGGAACTTGCCGGCGTCCATGTACATCGTGCCGAGCTGCGTGAGCGCGGCGACGTTGTTCGGATCGCGCTCGATCTCCTGCTTGAGGTTGCTGATCTGCTGAAAGATCGCGCCCATCGGATTGGCGCCCGCGGCCGATGCGGTCTGCTGCGGCGCGGCGGCAACCGGCGCGGACTCGGCGGCGGCAGCCGGAGCGGCCGATTTCGAAGCGAGGCGAGGCCCGATCACCATGCTGCCGATGACGAGACCGAGGAGAAAACCGAAGCCTGTGAAAACGAGGTTGTCGCGCGTCATCCGTTCTTGATGATCTCCCTCAGCATTTCATCCTGCAGTTGATACACGGCGTAAACGCCGACATGGTACCGGTTGAAGATGAAGCTGAAGGCGTAGATCTTTCCGCTCTGCGCGTGCACGTAGCCCGACAGGCCGACCACGCCGACGATGTAGCCGGTCTTCGCGTACACCTGCCGCGCGAACGGCGCCTGGCGCAGGCGATGCCCGAACTTCGAATCGGGATCGCCGGAGTACGGCAGCGACGAGACGAAGTCCTCGCGCCACGGGCTCTTCCACATGTAGCGCAGCAACTGGATGAAGGCGTTCGCCGACGCGCGGTTCTCGCGCGACATCCCCGAGCCGTCGGCCTGGTGATACTCGTCCGCCGGGACACCGATCTTCGTGGTGAGCCACTCGGTGACCGCGCCGGTCCCCGCCGCCCACGTCCCCGCCTTTTTCGTCTCCGCGCCGATCATCTTCACGACTTCCTCGGCGTAGTGGTTCTGGCTCTTCTTGTTGACGACGTAGACGAGCACGTTGAGAGGCGTCGAATGCTGCGAGACCGCGCGCCAGTCGGGACGATCGTCGCGCGGCGTGACGATCATCTGGCCGTCGAGATGAACGCCGTTCCGCTCGAACGTCTCGTGCGTGACGGTGGCGAAATACTGCACCGGGTTCTCGACCGTGACGAAGATGGAGCTCGTCCCCGATCGCGACGGCACGCCGCCGCGCACGATGATCGTGTTCGTGTTGCGCATGCGCGTGATGAACGGCATGCCGCGGCCGGTCCTGCAACTGTTCTCGACCTGCAGGTAATTCGTCGGAGGCTCGAGCTGCACGATGCACTGCTTGCCGGGACGCGCGGGGAGCACGCGCACTTCGACGCACCCCTCCTGCATCGAGAACGCCGCGACCGGCGCCTCGTACCAGTTGACGAGCTGATCGACCGGCCACGTCGGGTGGATGTACTCGGTGTCCATGTAGCCGTACTCGAAGATGAGCGAGCCGTGGATCGTCTTCACGCCGGCGCGCTTGAGGTCCGTCGCCCACTCCTCGATGACCGCGGTCGCGTGACCGTCGTGAAAGCGTCCGCCGATGGTCGGATCGCCGTGGCCGACGACCTTCACGTCGCCCTCGAGCGTACCGTTCGGCTGCACGCTGCCGCGCGCATAAACCGTCGTGGTGACCTGGAACGTCGGCTTGAGGAGATCGATCGCCGCCGCGGTGGTGAAGAGCTTCATGTTCGACGCCGGCGCGAGCGGCGTGTTCGGCGAGCGCTCGGCGACGACGGCGCCGCTGTCGACGTCGACGACCTGCAGGCTGGCCTCGGAGCTGCGGCCGACCGTGCTGTTCATCAGCGATAGCAGACGTTCCGAAAGCGTGACCCCGACCGCGGTGCCGGCGATCGACGGCGCCCTGGCCACGACTCGCGCCTTGCGCCGCGGCGCCGGTTTTTTGCGCTTCTTCGCCGCGGCCGCATCGAGCGGCAGGACGACGAGAAGCGTGAGAAGCAGTGCGGCCAGCCGCCTATGCATCCATCATCCTCTCGATGACGGAAGGCAGCTCGCCGAGGTCTGTGATCGTGGCGTCGGGAAGAATCTCCATGTCGTGAGCCACCGGTGGTGCGACAGCCATGCCGCGTTCCGGCGGGACGAAATGAACGCCGCGCATGCCGCAGCGCTGCGCGCCGTAGACATCGACGTAGAGGTTGTCGCCGACGAACATCATTTCTTCGTACGCCACACCGAGGCCGGCGCGTAATTGCTCGAAGATCGACGTGCGCGGTTTGCACTCGCCATGCTCGTTGGAGAAGACCATCACGTCGATGGAGCGCGCGAGGCCGAGGCGGTCGAGGATCTGGCGGAGGACGTAGCCCGGCGTGCGGCCGGTGTTGCTGATCAGGCCGACGACCATGTCGCGCTGCTTGAGCTGCTCGAGCGTCTCCGGCGCGCCGGTCACGGGACGCGGCAGGACTTCGAGCGCCGCGTGCGCGTAGACGCGCTCGAGCTCCGCGAGCGTCGGCTCATCGAGTGACGAGGGGTCAACGCCGAGCTCCTCGAGCATGTGCTCGATCTGCCGGCGGCAGGGGACGTCGCGATCGTCCGACCAGTAGAGGTCGAAGCAGCGATGCCACAACTTGCGATATGCCGATTCGATCAGCGTCGGCGGGTGTTTGAGGATCTGCTCGATGCGCTCCAGCCGCAGGCGCTCCTGCTGCCGCGCGGTGGTCGCATCCTCGGTGATCAATGTTTCCCAGAGGTCGAAGGCGATGGCTTTGATCATGAAAATAGCTGTTGAGGCGTTGAGCTGTTCAGCGATTGAGCGAGGCAGGCCTCAACAGCTCAACGGCTCAATCGCTCAACAGCTCGGCGCTCAGTTGAGCTGCACCCTTCCCCGAAATCCTTCTTCATATCCATGAAAAAACTGCAGTCCCGGCTCGGGATGGCGCCAGCAGTAGTAGCCGCTGCCGCTGTCGAAGTCGACGAGCCAGAGGCCTTTCACTTCGATGCCGAGGGCGATCACCTGCTCCGCCCAGTCGGTGACGATGCGGCGGAAGTCGTCGTTCGAATCGTCGACCTCTTCGCCCAGCGCTTCCACTTCCACCACCGCGGCATCGGTGAGGCGCTGCACCTCGGGGAGGAGCGCGCAGGCGTCCTCGTAAGAAAACAATTTCTTCTCGCTCACTTCTTCTTCCGAACCTTGTCGACCCATGAGTCAACCTTCTCTTTCAGTTTCTGCGCCTCATCGCTCGAACTGGTGCGGACCGTCTCCACGCCTTTGTCCGCCTGCTCTTTCAGCTTGTCCATCATCGGCTCGACTTTCTGGCCGTTTTTCGCCAGCCATTTGCTGAGCCGGTCCTCCTTCACCTGGATGACCGCGCCGTCTTCGATCGGCGCGCCGACGGCGAACGCGTTCATGACGACGAGCTTGTGATCCTCGATGGTGAAGAGTGAATCGCCGACCACGGCTTTGCGATGCTCGCGGTCGAGGCGGATGGTCACGGCGTCGCGATCATCGACTTTATCGATGCGCGTGATCCTGCCGATGGTGATCTTGTTCGCCACGACCGGATCGCCGCTGCGCAGGCTGCCGGCGTTCTGGAAAATGATCGTGGCCTTCACGGTGCCACGGGTGACCATCCATCGCGCGCCGGCCCAGACGCAGACGGCGAGGAAGATGATGAACAGTAACGCGCCGAGTTTTCGCATCGAGTCGAAGTGTACCGTGCCCGCGTAGACGGTGAAGTTTCGCTTGTGCTAAAACGCGGCCTGCACAGCGTTGCGTTCCCGGAATCAGATGGAGGAGATGCCCATGTCGGTTGAGGATAGGGTCAAGTCGATCATCGTCGAGCAGCTCGGAGTGGACGCGGATGAGGTCCAGCCCGAGGCGTCGTTCGTCGAAGACCTCGGCGCGGATTCGCTCGATACGGTCGAGCTGATCATGGCGTTCGAGGAAGAATTCGGCGTCGAGATCTCGGACGATGAGGCGGAGAAGATCCGCAAAGTCAAAGACGCGGTCGAGTACATCGACAAGCGTCAGAGCGCGCAGTAGCTCGGCCTCACAAAAATCCGCGACAGTTCCGTGGTCAGTTCAGATCGTCGATCCGGCAATCTGAACTGACCATTCCGTTTTTTCAGTTGGCAGTTGACAGGGGCAGGGGGCAGCATCCGGTTCTTCTGCGAACTGCGAACTGCCAATTGCCAACTAACAGGAGCCTTTCCTTGAACAAACGGCGCGTCGTCGTCACCGGCATCGGCATGATCTCCCCTCTCGGCATCGGTAACGACGCCAACTGGCAGGGATTGCTGGAAGGCCGCTCCGGCATCGGTCGCATCACGAAGTTCGATCCCAGCGCATACGCCTGCCAGATCGCCGGCGAGGTGCGCGGCTTCGAGCCGGAAAAGTGGATCGAGAAAAAAGAGGTCAAGAAGTCCGACACGTTCATCCACTACGCCATCGCCGCCGCGCAGATGGCGGTCGACGATTCGGGGATGGACATGGCCAAGGAAGACGGCGACCGCGTCGGCGTGGTCATCGGCTCCGGCATCGGCGGCCTGCCGCTGATCGAGGAGATGCATCAGAAACTGATGGAGCGCGGACCGAGCCGCATCTCGCCGTTCTTCATCCCCGGACTGATCGTCAACCTGGCCAGCGGCCAGATCTCCATCCGCTTCGGCGCGCGCGGTCCGAACTCGGCACCCGCCACGGCGTGCGCCACCGGCGCGCATGCCATCGGCGACGCGTGCCGCATCATCCAGCGCGACGAGGCGGACGTGATGTTCGGCGGCGGATCGGAAGCGGTGGTCACGCCGCTGGCGGTGGGCGGCTTCGCCGCGATGCGCGCGCTCTCGACGCGCAACGACGATCCGGAGCACGCTTCGCGTCCGTGGGACGCCGAGCGCGACGGCTTCGTGATGGGCGAAGGGGCGGGCATCATCATGCTCGAGGAGCGCGAGCGCGCCATCGCGCGCGGCGCGAAGATCTACTGCGAGATCACCGGCTACGGGATGTCGAGCGACGCGTACCACATCACGTCGCCGGCTGAAGACGGCAGCGGCATGATGCGCGTGATGCAGCGCGCGCTGAAGGATGCGGGACTGCAGCCGAGCGACATCGAGTACATCAACGCGCACGGCACGTCGACGCCGGTGGGCGACAAGACGGAGACGGTGGCCATCAAGCGCACCTTCGGCGATCACGCCTACAAGCTGGCGATCAGCTCCACGAAGTCGATGACCGGCCACCTCCTCGGCGCCGCCGGCGGCCTGGAGTCGGCCATCACCGCGATGGCCGTGAAGTACGGCGTCATCCCCCCGACGATCAACTACGAGAAGCCCGACCCGGAGTGCGACCTCGACTACGTGCCGAACAAGGCACGGCAGCAGAAGCTGACGCACACGATGTCGAACTCGTTCGGCTTCGGCGGGACGAACGCGACGCTCATCTTCAGCGCCCACTCCTAGCCGCCCGCCCATTGCAGATAGCAGATAGCGGATAGCAAGGAGCCCTCCAAAGCTCTCTGCTTTTCTGCCTTTGCTATCTGCTATCCGCTATCCGTATTGGGCGGGCGGCGCGGGCGCACTTTATGCTATAAAGTTCTTTGTGCGCTACGACACCGCCGTCATCGGCGCCGGCCTGGCCGGCCTCCACACCGCCCGCCTTCTCGCCTCGCGCGGACTGCGCGTCCTGCTGATCGATCGCAAGCGCTCGCTCGCGGACGGCATCCACACCACCGGCATCTTCGTTCGCAAGACGTGGGAAGACTTTCCGCTCCCGGACGAGCAGCTCGGCAAGCCGATCCGCGACGTGACGCTCTACTCCCCCGCCCGCCGGGCGCTGCGGCTCACCGCGGATCACGACGAGTTCCGCATCGGACGGATGTCGTGGATCTACCTCTACCTCCTCGACCAGTGCGCGCGCGCCGGCGTCCGCTTCATGCCGCAGACGCGCTTTCTCGAAGGGGACGGCACGTCGATCACGGTGAGCCGCGGCACGCACGTCGAGCGCATCGACGTCCGCTTCGTGATCGGCGCGGACGGCGCGCAGTCGCGCGTGGCGCGGGCGTTCGGCCTCGACACGAATCGCGAGATGCTCGCCGGAATCGAGGACGTCATCCCGGGACGCGCGTCGTCGCCGCAGTTGCATTGCTATCTCGATCCGCGGCTCGCGCCGGGCTACATCGCCTGGGTCGCGGATGACGGCGAGGAGTCGCACATCGGCCTCGCGGGCTATCGTCCGCGCTTCGATCCGGCGGCGGCGCTCGAGCGCTTTCGCGCGTCGCTCGGCATCGCATCGGAGCGGCGCATCGAACGGCGCGGCGGGATGATCCCGGTCGGCGGGATGCTGCGCCGCATCGCGAACGAGCGCGCGCTGCTGGTCGGCGACGCCGCGGGCGCGGTCTCGCCCCTCACCGCGGGCGGACTCGATCCTGCAATCCGCCTCTCAACCTTCGCCGCCGACGTCGCCGCCGCGTGGCTCGACAGCGGTGATCGCGACGTGCTGCGGCAGTACACCGGCGATCTTTTCCGCGCGCGCTTCATGGCCCGGACCTGGATGCGGCGGATCATTCGGACGATCGAATCGCCAATGGCGATGGAGCTCGCCTGCGCGCTGCTGCGGACGCCGCCGCTGCGCGCGGTTGCCGCTCACGTCTTCTTTGCGCGCGGATCGTTTCCCGACGCGCCGCCGCTCTTCATGCGTTATCCAGCCACGCCGCGAGCTCATTGAAGCCGCGCTCGCGCGCGACGTCGGCCGGCGTCTTGCCGTCGCTCGCCTTGGCCCGCGCATCGGCGCCGCGCGCGACGAGGAGCCGCGCCGTCTCGTGATCGCCGCGTGAGGCGGAGCTGTGCAGCGGCGTGTAGTCGAGCTGCTGCCGTGCATTCGGATCGGCTCCGCGCTCGAGGAGCAACTGCATCATCTCCCGGTCGCCCTGCGTCGCCGCGGCGTGCACCGGCGCGACCTTCATCGCGTTGCGCGCCGGCGCGACGACGTCCGCGCCGCGCTCGATCAACAGCCGCGCAACCTCGGGATGCCGAAAGAAGATCGACAGCCCGAGGGCGTTGAAGCCGTCGTCGCCGAAGGCGTCGAGCAGCGAGGGGTCGGCGTCGAGCAGCTCGCGCAGACGCGCGAGGTCGCCCAGGGCCGCGGCCTCGTAAAACGTCAGTCGATGCCCGCGGTCGAGGAAGAGCTGCACGAGGTCGTTGCGGCCGCGGTAGAGCGACTGCATCAGGCCGGGCCCGTCGAGCAGCGACGGATCGGCATCGAGGATTGCGGCGACGCGCGCGGCGTCTCCGCTGCGGATGGCTTCGAGGAGTTCGTCCATGCCGGCGATGCTAGCGCGCGGCGGCGAGCGCGTCTTCTTCGTTCTTGCGAAAACGGGACGGCGGCACGCCGAAGGTGCGGGTGAAGAGCGTGGTGAACGAGCCGATGCTCTCGAAGCCGCATTCGTTCGCGATCTCCGCGACGCCGCGCCGCGTGCCGCGCAGCAGCGCGCGCGCACGCTCCAGGCGGATGCGCGTGAGGTAGCGATGCGGCGTCTCGCCGAAGAAGCCGCGGAAGAGGCGATGCAGATGGAACGGCGAGAGACACGCCTCGCTCGCGACGTCGTCGAGATGCAGCGCCTCGCCCGACCGCGCGTGCATCACCGCGGCGGCGATGCCGAGCCGGCGCGCGAGCTCGCGCCGGGTGGCGTCGCGAAGGGATGGAAGCCGCGCGATGCGCGTCTCGACGTCTTCTTCACTCCGCACCAGCGCCTCGGCGACCTCGACGAACGACGACGAGGCCACCGCATCGGTTAAGTCGCGATCGAATCGCACGCGCTCGAAGAATTCGACACGCGGCGCGACGCCCGTATCGAGCAATTCATCGGATGAAGTGATCAAGGCGCGCCGCGCGTCGTCGACGAATCCGGGCGCGAAGAAGAGGCAGAACGTCTCTACCGGTTGAAGAGCATCGACCTCGATCGAATACTCCTCTCCTTCGTTGAGCACGAGCAGTTGTCCCGGCTCGAGCTCGTAGCGTCCGGCGCGCGTCGTCCACGCCGCTTTCCCTCGCAAAACCGACTTGATCGAGAGCGCGCCGGGGCCCGGTCCCCACGCGTACCGAGCGGCGCGGCCGCGGAGAATCGCGTTCTTCGCGAACATCAGCCGATTCTACGCGCGTTGGAAAAACAGCAGATTCGGGTGCTCGGCCGCCACACTGAATGTCAGACAGCAGACAGCGGACAGCAGGGCCCGCCCGCACTCCGGCCGCTGTCCGCCGTCCGCTGTCTCGAAAGGTGGCAGGTGATTTGATGCAAATAACGTCGATGAAGAAAGCCCAGCACTGTCCGAAGTGCGGTCACTCACGCGCGGCACACATCGACGGAACGCGTTGTGCCCTCTGCGGATGCGCTCCGCTGCGGGATGAGGTGGTGCAGGAGTTGCTGCCGTTTCGCTCGTTGATACCTTTGCGAGTGACGGTCAGCACACGAAAAAGGTGAGCTGATCCTTAGGATTAACCGGAGCGTAACACTACGTTGCGAATCATTATGGACGTCCAAGTGAGAAAGACTCCGAAGCTCATCTCCGTGTCCGACCGCAATCTCCAGAACGCCGCGATCCGCCTCCTGCCGAAGCACAACAAGCTCGTCTCACCCGAGCTGTTGTACCTGCGCCGCGTCCTCGGCGACAAGGCGACGCAGGGAGAGATCGACGAGAAGGTGCAGGCCGTCCGCCGCCTTCCGTGGTCGGAGATCGTCGCTTCCGCCGAATGACGGAAAGGGCGATTGATTCCGAGGAGCTGTCGGTGGATTCCGGTTCCCAGGAGCCGGCGGTGAACGTCTGTCGCCCGGAGATCCGCCCCGCATCCGAGCCCACCTGCTGCGGCTCGGGATGTGCAGACTGCCCGTTCTGACCGGCAGTGAGATTCGACGTCATCATCATCGGCGCGGGAGCCGCGGGACTCGCGGCGGCGCGCGAGCTCGCCGGACGCAACATCGCGATCGTCGAAGCTCGCGATCGCATCGGCGGACGGATTCACACGCTCCATCCGACTGACCTCGCGCTTCCCATCGAACTGGGCGCAGAGTTCGTGCACGGCGAAGCGAAGGCGACGTTCTCGATCATCGACAGCGCCGCGCTCCTCGCGTATCAACTCCCTGACGATCACTGGTGGTCGCGCGACGGCTCGTGGGAAGAGGTCGACTTCTGGAAGGACCTCGACCGCCTCTTCGCAAAGATCGGGACACGCGATCGCTCGTTCGCCGATTTCCTCGACTCGCGCCGCGTCGATCCGCGGGTGCGCGAGATGGCGTGGCACTTCGTCGAGGGCTATCACGCCGCGCACGCCGACCGCATCAGCGCACTCGCGCTCCGCAGCGCGGACGGCGAGACGACCGCGATGAAGCAGTTCCGCATCGCGAACGGCTACGACGCGCTGATCGCCTGGCTGCGCGCCGGCATCTCCGATCCGCAGTCGTTGCGCCTCAGCACGACGGTGAAGGAAGTCCGCTGGAAGCGCGGCGACGTCGAAGTCGACTGCGGAACCGAAACGCTGCGCGCGAAAGCGGCGTTGATCACCATCCCGATCGGCGTCTGGAAAGCGCCGCGCGATCAGGAGGGCGCGATCCGCTTCGTGCCGGAGCTCGCCGACAAACGCAAGGCGATCGAGAAGCTCGAAGCGGGTCACGTCGTGAAGATCGTCTTCCGCTTCCGCGAGCCGTTCTGGACGGAGCCGTACAACTTCGTCCACGCGAACGATCGCTTCATGCCGACGTGGTGGACCTGCGCACCGGCCCGCGCGCCGCTCCTGACTGGCTGGGCGGGCGGGCATGCGGCGGATGCGATGATCGCCGAGGGGACCGACGCGATGATCGATCGGGCGATCGATTCGATGACGAAAGTCTTCGGCGTGCGCAGGTCGCTCATTCATCGAACACTCATCGCGACCTGGACGCACGACTGGCAGCGCGATCCATTCAGCCGCGGCGCGTATTCGTACGCGGGCGTCGGCGGCATGAACGCGCACAAGGCGCTGGCGAAGCCAATCGAGTCGACGCTGTTCTTCGCCGGCGAAGCGACGAACGGCGAACAGACCGGCACGGTTGCGGGCGCGATCGTGAGCGGACTGGCCGCTGCGCGTAGAATCAAAGCGCTGTAGACGCTGCATTCCGTCGTTCCGTAATTGGAAGCCAGAGGAGATCACGATGTTCAAGCGGCGACTTCACGCATTACTCGTTGCGTTTCTGTTCTGCTGCGCCCCTCTGCTGACCGCACGCGTGGTGTCGTACGCGCCCTACAGCGACCGCGTTGCATTCGTCGGCACACAACACCGGCTCAATCGCCACTTCGCCGTCGTCGAAGGACCGAACCCGGTCTACTACGGACCGATGGTCTCGCCCGCGCCGTACTGGAACGGCTACGCGTACGGCCAGGTCGTGGTCTACGACTTCCAGGGACAGGACGAGCCGCGCGTCGTCTTCCCGCAGGACGGCTCGCTCGCCGCGTTCGCGCTCCTCGCGGTCCGCGAAAACGCGCAGCACGTCCCGACGCTCCTCATCCAGACGAACTCCACGCTGAACGGCCAGAACCCGCAGCAGCAGTGGATCATGATGATCAGCTCCGACGGCGGCACGACGTGGAAGCACGTCCTCTTTCCAAACGAAACCGTCTGGCAGTTGATGAGCACCGCGCCCGACCTCGGCGGTCCCTACGCGCATGGCCGCTACAGCGGCGTACGCATCGGCACCGAGCAGGTCCCGTTCATCGTCACGACGTCGAGCGCCGTCTACGCCATCACGCCCGACGGCGTGTCGCGCGTCCTCTCGCCGACCACATATGCCCCCTACACGATCGGCACGAATCGCGACGGCTCGCTCGTCCTCGTGCGCACGAGCGCGACGACGATCGCGATGCTGGCCGTCAATCCGCTCCTTCCGGGACAGATGCCGGTCGTCCATCCGACGATCACGGTCGACTCGAGCTCGTATTACGAGGGTTGGATCGGATCGGACGAGACGGTCTACCTCGAAGCGCTCAAGACCTACCGTTCGCTGCAGGTCTACCGCAATGGCGCGCTGACCGACATCGCCGCCGCCGACGGCACGGGCAGCGATCAACTCTCGTTCTTCGCCGCGCCCACGTTCGACTACGACGGCGCGTGGATGATCCAGCGCGGCGTCGGCAAGCCGACGAAGCTGCTGCACTACACGCCGGCCGGTGGACTCAAGGAAGAGTGGCAGGACGTCACCGGACCGGAAGTGGAAGCGCTGCACGCCGGTGCGTCGGGCAATTCACTGCTCATCCAGGTGCATCGCTCGCGGCCGCAGGCCGACCAGCGGCTGTTCAAGGATCCGGCCCTCGCGGTGTGGCACGTCGGCGAGCCGGCACCGACGGTCTACGACGAGCTCTATCTCAACGAAACGCTGACCAAAGGATTCGTCCACGTCGACGTCGACAAGATCGCCGCGGGCGAGCCGTTCGTCTTCGACTCCGGCGCGCCGGGCGGCTCGGGCAGCATTCGCGTGTCGCCTGCACCCGCGGGCGGCAGCGACGTCACGCAGGAATGGGGCGTCGTCCGCGCATCGCTCAAGCAGCGCCTCGTGTTGCCGGGCATCGGCCGCATCCAGGGTGCGTACGGCAGCTTCTGGTACAGCGACGTGATCCTCTACAACCCGATGCCGTCGCCGCAGAACGTGCTAGTGCGCTACGTACCGACCGGCGCCGGTCCTGTCACCGACGAGCTGCGCGAGAAAACGCTCACGCTCGCGCCGATGGAGATCCGCGTGATCACCGACGCGCTGAAGTCGATCTTCGGCTACGAGTCGGGCAACGGCGCGTTCTTCCTCGAGCCGCAGGAAGGGATCAACGCGACGAGCCGCACGTACACGCGCTCCTCGGCCGGCTCGTTCGGCTTCGGCATGAACGGCATCGACGTCTTCGCCGCGACGCGTCCGCGTTTCCCGGTCACGTTCGCCGGCGCGTTCGGCGGCACGAACTTCCGCACGAATCTCGTGCTGACCGACGTCTCGGGCCGCGGCACGACCGCCAGGACGACCGCCACGGGTGCCAACGGCGTGATGGGAGCGGCGGACGTCTCCTTCGCCGCGATCGCGAACGGTCAGCAGCAGATCGCGAGCATCCAAATGCCGCTCGCACTACTTCCGAGCGACACCGGCGCGCTGCTGGTGCAGCCGACCGCGGGCGAGGCGATCGCCTCGCTCTATCTGATCGACAACCGGACGAACGACTCGACCTGGTTCCCGCCCGACCTCCCCGCCCCGACGGTGCGCACGATCCCGGTGATCGGCCACGTCGACGGCGCGAACAACTCGCAGTTCCGCAGCGATCTCTATCTCTACAACCCCGCCGAGGAGGCGAGGTCGGTGACCTTGCAGGTGAAGAAGTGGGACACGCAGGAGACGCCGGTGACGATGTCGCTCACGCTGCTGCCGCATGAGGCGCGCGTGATCCACGACGTCCTCTACAACGCGTTCGGCAAGACCGGCCTCGCGCGGCTGCGCTATCAATCGACGCCCGATTCGGCGAGCGTGCGCGTGACGTCGCGGACGTACAACGTCGACGCGAACGGCGGCACGTTCGGCTTCCTGATGCCGCCGCTGAACAATTTCCAGACCGCCGGTCCGGGCGACACGCTGGAGATCCTCGGCGCCGTCGGCGACAAGAACTTCCGCACGAACCTCGGCATCGTCGAGCTCACCGGCTTCCCCGACAACAACACCGTGAGCGTGCGCGTCGACATCATCGACAACGCCGGCCATCAGATCGACTCATTCACGACGTCGCTGGCGGTCGCCGGCGGCATGCAGATCAACGACATCTTCCACCAGCGCAACCTCGGCGACGGCCCGCCCGCCGCCCTGATCCGCGTCACGCCGATCACCGGCATGATCGGCGCGTGGGCCACGATCATCGACAACGGGACGAACGACGCGACGTATCTCGCGGCACAGTTGGGGGCGAAGTAGGATGATGATCGTTGGCAGTTGACCGTTCGCAGTTGGCTGTAGATCCTGCTAACAGCCAACTGCCCACTGCCAACGATCACTCATGAGCTACTGCGACATCGCCCCCGGCCACCCGTTCCATGGCCCGTATCACGATTCCGAGTACGGCTTCCCGCTCGCGGGCGACGACGCGCTATTCGAGCGCCTGGTGCTGGAGATCAATCAGGCCGGGCTCTCCTGGCTCACGATCCTGAAAAAGCGGGAGGCGTTTCGCGACGCCTTCCGCGGATTCGAGCTCGCGCGGGTCGCGCGCTTCGGCGAGCGCGATCGCGCGCGGCTGCTGGCGAACGAAGGGATCATCCGCAACCGGCTGAAGGTCGACGCGGCGATCGAGAACGCGAAACGCATCCAGGCGCTCGGCTCATTCACGAACTGGCTCGACGCCAATCATCCGCGGACGAAAGACGAGTGGGTGCGGCTCTTCAAGAAGACCTTCGTCTTCACCGGCGGCGAGATCACGTCGTCATTCCTCATGAGCATCGGCTACCTGCCGGGCGCGCACGACGAGTGGTGTCCCGTCTACGCGAAGATCATGAAGAAGAAGCCGCGCTGGGCGTTTCAGTGAAGGCCCATCGCCGCGGCGTACAACCCGTGGAAATGATGCACGCCGTTCTCCCGCTGCGGTGAGTAGCGGCCGGAGTCGTACGTCGCCGACGCCAGTCCGCGCTGCACGGCCTCGCAGATCGCGATGTCCTCGAGCTGGATCTCGTCGCTGAAGGAGATCGTCTCGTCGATCTCTTTGCGCGCACTTTCGGGATCGCGGAAGTACCACTCGAATACCGTCAGCGTGCGGCCGTGGCCGAGCGGCAGGATGAGATTCGTGGAGAAGTTGTCGGGATAGACGTTCAGCATCAGGTTCGGGTAGACCCAGTAGTAATTCACGTCGTGCCCCGACTCGTTGACGCGGATCCGCTCGGCGCGCTTGAGCGGCGCGTGCTGGATCGAGAACCACGGCTTCGTCTCCGTCCGGTAATTCGGGTAATCGATCTCCCGGAAGAGCGACGGATGGACGATGGGGATGTGGTAGCCCTCGAGGTAGTTGTCGACGTAGACCTTCCAGTTGCAGTCGAGCTCCCAGTCCTTCCGCGCCGCGAGGCGGTAGCCGCGGAAGTCGTGGCGCATGATGTCGCCGAGGACGTCGGCGAGCGCCGGGACGTCATGAGAGATCGAGACGAAGAGGAGATCGCTCCACTCCTCGATGCGGAACTGCGGCAGGCAGGGATTCGCGAACTGCTGCACGCCGTCGAACTCGGGAGTGCGGAAGAGCGTGCCGTCGAGGTTGTACGTCCAGCCGTGATAGCCGCACTGCAGGACGGGACGCTTCCCCTCCCCTTTCGCCACCGGACCGGCGCGGTGGCGGCAGACGTTCGACATCGCGCGCAGCACGCCGTCGTTGCCCCGCACGATCAGCACCGGCTCGGCGCCGATGGTCGTGGTGAAGAACTGTCCCGCCTCGCGCACCTGCTCCGCGCGGCCGGCGAGCTGCCAGGTCGCGCCGAAGACGTCGCGATACTCCTGCTGCAGGACGTGCGCGTCGATGTAGTAGCGGGAGGGAACGGTGGATGCGAATTCGAGTCGAGGGTCGAAGGTCCAGGTCATCAGCGTTTCATCACTCGGTAAATGGGATAGCTGAGCGCGAGAAGGATCACGGTAAAGACGCTATTCCGCGTGTCGCTCGCCATCGCCGCGATCAGAAATGCGACCGACGCGATGAGCGCGAGGCCGGTGGTGTACGGATGTCCCCACGCGCGATACGGGCGCGGCGTGTCGGGCTCCCGGCGCCGCATGACGAACAGCGAGACGAACGACAGCGTGTAGTTCGCCACGAAGAAAAACGACAGCTTGGCGATGACGGTCTCGAACGTGCCGGTGAGGACGAAGATCGCGGCGACGGTGCTGCTGATCATCAGCGCGATGTCGGGCGTGCCGCCCTTGTTCACCTCGCGCGCGCCGCGCCAGAAGAGGCCGTCGCTCGACATGGCGAAGAGGACGCGCGGCGCCATCAGCACGTTCGAATTGACCGCGCTGAGGAGCGAGATGATGAAGAGCGAGCGGAGGATCGGATCGGCATACGCGCCGAAGATGTGCTGCGCGACGACCGCCGCGGCGAGTTTCTGTCCGGCGATGGAGCCGAGCGGCACGACACGCAGAAACGCGACGTTGATCAGCAGATAGATCGCGATCACCAATCCGACGCCGGCGAACATCGCGCGCGGGATGTCGCGTCCCGGATTGCGCACTTCCTCCGAAAAATAGATCACGCCCGACCAGCCGTCGTAGGTGTAGATCACCGCCGCGAGGGAGAGCATGAAGGCGACGAAGAAGGAGCTGTCGCCGTCGGTGACGAAGGAGTCGTGGAACGGAGGGCGTCCGCCGAGGTGGAAGCAGGCGATGATCAATGCGATGAGCACGACCGCTTTCATCACGCTGGTGATGTTCTGCGCGCCGCCGCCCCAGCGCACGCCGAGCCACTGCACGAGCGTGAGGAGGCCGATGGTCAGGAGGCCGATGACTTCGAACGCGCGCATCGCCGGCAGGTAGATGAGCGCGTACTCGCCGATGGTGATGGCGACGAGCGCCGTCGTCCCGCAGGTCGAGAGCCAGTCGCTCCAGCCGACGATGAAGCCGGCGTAGTCGCCGAGGGCGTGGCGGACGAAGACGTACTGTCCGCCGGAGCGCGGGACGAGAGTGGCCAGCTCCGCGAGCGCGTTCGCGCCGAGGAGCGCGTAGAGGCCGCCGATGACCCACACGAGGAGATAGGGAAAAACGCTGGGAAGGTGCGCCGCGATCTCGCCCGGAGTGCGGAGGATGCCGGCGCCGATGGTGTTGCCGATGGTGACCGCGATGCCGAATCCGACGCCGAGGATCGCCAGGAGGCGGCCGGGAGCCGTCGGGATGGGCGTCGCAGAGTCCGGCATCGAGCGCGCTAAGTGTAGCGCGCAAACGGTTGCCGGTTACCGAGTTACCGGTAACCGGCAACCGCAACTACCGTTCCTTGATGGACAACGGACCGTTATTTGTCGAGACGTGAATCACAGCGGGACCGGAGCCGAGCTCGATCCTGCGGTTTTCCTCGTCGTCCCACGTCCGCTTCGCGCCGCTGCACGCGTCTGCTTTGCACGACACCGGACCATGTCCTCGCGCTTCGGCCAGCACGCCGGAGCGATAGTTGCGCGGGAGCTTGAGCGAGAGCGGACCGTTCTGCGTCGAGGCATCGAGCGATCCGTCCCAGTTGCTGCCATCCAGCTTCACGGAGATCGGACCGTTCTGCGCGCTCAGCTTGACCGTGCCGCTGCTGCCGCCGAAGCTGATCGGACCGTTCACCGTCGTCGCGTCGATCGTCCCGCTCGACTTCTTGAGCGAGATCGGGCCGTTCTGCGCGGTGAGCTTGAGCGTACCGTTCACGTCGTAGAGGCCGATCGGACCGTTGGTCGAGTCGACGTCGAGCCTCGCGTTCTTCGGCGCGCGGATGATGAAGAAGACCATCGCGTCGTCGCTGCTCGAATTCGACGACAGCGTGTCGCCGCTGAGATTCACGCGGACGTCGCTGAGCGCCGCGGCGCTCGCGGCGGCCTTGCACGCCTTGATCGACCAGCCGCTCTCGTTCCAGCCGCTGACGCGGACGCCGCCATGCTTCTTCGCACTGACGCGCAGGCGCGTCAGTCCCGAGGCCGGGATGTTCTCCTCGGCGCGCACCGCGGGCTCGTTTTCGTACCTGACTTTGATCTGACTGCAGTCGGTGACCACGCCGTCGTCATCCGAATCGATGGAGACGTTGACGCCGTTGTGCGCCGCGCACGGCATCACCGATATTGAGAGGGCCGCGAGCAACCCGATAACCATTCGCTTCATGTTCGTCCTCCGTCCAGGTTGAGTGAATAGACGGCGGGGAACAGAAAAAGTTAGGGGTTGCCGGTTGCCCGTTACCGGTTCCCCGGCAACCTGACAACCGGCAACGGGTAACTCATTGCGTAATGACCAGTTCCACGCGCCGGTTCTGCTGCCGTCCGGCGGCGGTCTTGTTGGTGGCGATCGGCTCGCCCTCGCCCTTGCCGCTCGACATCAGGTGATCGGACGACAAGCCGGCGTTCACGAGAAAGTCGCGCACCGCATCGGCGCGCTTCTGCGAGAGCTCCTGGTTCTTCGCCTCGGTTCCGACGCTGTCAGTGTGTCCTTCGACCGAGACCTTCGCGTCGGGGTTGGTCTTGAGCTGATCGGCGATCTTCGTCAGCGTCGACTTCGCGCCCGCCTTGAGCGTGCTCTTGCCGGTATCGAACAGCAGTCCGCCCGACAACGCGACGATGAAGCCGCGTTTGTCGCTGCGTGTGCTGGCCAGCCGCGCGAGCTCCGCTTCCATCTTCATGCGGCGCGCGTCGGCGTCACGTTCGGCGAGCTGCTGCCGCGTGCGCGCAAGCTCCGCCTGCGTGGCCTCGTTCTGCCGCTGCGTCGCCTCGGCCTGCATGCGGAGCTGAGCAGCCGCCGCCTGCGCCTCCATCGCCGCTTTCTGCGCCGCCTCGGCCTGCGCCTTCAGCTCCTGCGCCTGCGCCTCGGCCTGCTGGCGCTTCATCTGCGCGTCGGCGATCGCATTCGCATGCTGCTGCTGCAGTGCGATCAGCCGCTGCGCCTCGGCTTCGCGATCCTTGCGCATCGTCTCGAGCTCGGTCTGGCGCTGCTGCAGCTCGGTCTGGCGCTGCGCCAGCAACTGTGCGTCGAGACCTCCCTGCTGCTGCGCTCTCATCAGCTCCGTGCGCATCGATTCGAGCTCGACGCTCATCTGCTGGTCGCTCATCCGCTCGCGATCCTGGATGGCGTTGAGCTGCAGTTGCTGATCTTCGAGCTGGCGCCGCAACGTCTCGACGTCGGTCGGCGTGCCGGACATGATCGCCGCCTCGTAGCGCGCGTAGATGTCGCTCAGCGCCTTCTCCGCCGCGGCCCGCGCCGCGCGATCGGCGTCGATGCGCGCCTGTTGTGCGGCCTCGGTCTCGGCGATCTGCGACCGCAGCCGATCGAGCTCCGCCTGCTGCGCCTGGCGGTTCGACTGCTCCGCCGCGAGCTGACGCTGCAGCTCCGCGCTCTGCCGCTCCGCCGCTTCGCGCTGCGCGCGCTCCACCGCGGCCTGACGCTCCGTCTCGGCCTGCGCGAGCTGCGTGCGCGACAACTGCAGCGGCGTGACCTGCTTCGACGCGTCGTTCGCGCGGGCCAGGTAGTAGGCGCGGCGCGCCATCATCTCCGCGGTGTAGGCGAGATAGTCGGCCGCGGAGTTCGTGCCGCCGCCCTTCGTCACCTTGCGCGCGGAGTCGAGATTCTTCTGCGCGGTGGTCAGATCGTCCGCGGCGACGCTCGCGCCGCCCGCTGCCTTGGCCTGATCGAGTGCGGCCTGTGCGAACGCGATGCGCTGCGCAGAAGTCGTGCCGCGTGCGAGCGAGATCGTCGCCGGCTCATCGGAGAGCGAGACGTCCGATCGGCCGCCGAGCCGGCGGATGTCGGTCTGCAGATTGCGGATCGCGTCGTTCGTGCCGATCCAGTTCGCCTTCGCCAGCGCGGCGCGCGCGGCCCACAGCCCTTCGATGGCCATCACCCGCGCCTGTTCGCGATCCTCGGACTTCTTCGCGGTCCAGTTCTCCTGCGCGAAGCGAAGCCGGTACGCCGCTTCGTCGTACAGCGTGGTGGCATAGCTGCGTGCTCCCGCCTGCTCAGCCGCGTGCAGTACCGCCTGCGCCTGCTGCACGACATCGGCATCCTGCTGCGCCGCCGCAGGCAGAACGACGAGCAGAGCAATGGCAATTGCCAGTGAAAAACGTTGCATGAGACCTCCTTACGTCTGTAGGCGGAGTCTGCAAGAAAAGTGCGCAGGAGGAGAAAAGCGGACGGTTGTCCGTCAGGAGAAGGCGGAGGTACTCGTCATGCGGAAGCTGTTCGCGATGCTGTTCTTCGTGCTCACTGCTCTGCCGGCCCTCGCGGTCGACGAAACGCAGAAGCTGCTCGAAGCGATCCCGGTGAAGGGTGTGATCCAACTCGAGATCACGACGGACAAGAAAGAGATTGCATACAAGGTCGACAACGTCACCCCCGGTACCCTCGTCGACGGCGATAACTTCGCCGCTCCCCACGGCGTCGAGCTGACCTACAAGGATTTCAATCCGTTCAAGGTGACGGTGACGTCGACCGAGACGGCCGCGGCCGACCCGGTGGCGAAGGCGGTCGGCGAGTTTCTCGACGCGCTGAGCGAATTCGCGAAGACGGTGGTGCCGGTTGCGACGCCGGCAACCAACAGAATGATTGCCTCGGCCAGAGGTCCTGACTGCGACGACGTACGAACCGCGGTCAACCACGACGCAGAGAAGCCGCTGGTCGACCAGAGTAACCTCTCGGATTGGATCAGCCAGGCCACTGGAAAACAGGGAATCATTCAAGTTCGAAAAGACGTACAGGCAAAGGTCGATCAGCTCAAAACATCACTGACGAACATCTCGAAAATTCTCTCTCCAGCAAATTGCACCGGCTTGGACCAAGCGGCCGTTGTGGAAATCACGCGCCTCGAAGCCAGCGAGAAGCGTCTCAAAGAAAGTCTCGAAGCTCTCATCAAGATGCTCGACGACTATGCAGCACGCCCGTGGCGCAACGGAGACATGGACCTCCTCATCCGCACGGTCAACAGCGATCCGGCGCAGCAGAAGACGATCGCTGTGACGGTCACGACGCAAAAGACCGATCCCGACAAATTCACCGTGACGAACGACGCCAAAGTCGATCGCACGCTCGTCGTCCGCCGGTATCGCAAGTACGTGCCCGAAGTTGGTCTTGCCGCGGTCTACAACGACCTCAAATATCCGAAGTACTCGATCGAAGGCGGCAAGGTCGTGAAAAAAGACGATTCATCCAACGTCGACGCGGCGATGACGATGAACCTGCTCTGCAATTGCGTCGGCGGCGGCTTTCTCTATCCGGGCGCGCAACTCGGCGTCAGCAAAGCGAAAGACTACCCGGGTCTGCTCGCGGGGATCGTTCTGCGCTTTGCACAGCCGAAGCAGTTCTCGATCGCGGTAGGCCGGATGGTCACCTGGTACAAGGATGTCCAGACGCTGAAGGCCGGGGATGAAACGACGGAAGAGAAGTTGAAAGCCGATCTCAAGCGCCGGCGCTCGCCGACGGCGTGGTACCTGGCAGCGCAGTTCACGTTTTAGCCGGGCAGCCGGTTACCGAGATCACGGCAACTTGGTAACCGGCAACTCGCGGCGTCAGCCCCCGAGGTACGCCTTCTTGATCCGATCCGAGGCCAGCAGCGCTTTCGTCTCGTCCGCCAGCACGATGCGGCCGGTCTCCATGACGTAGCCGCGATGCGCGGTGACGAGTGCCATGTGCGCGTTCTGCTCGACCAGAAGGATCGTCGTTCCTTCGGCATTGATCTCGCGGATGACGCGGAAGATCGTCTGCACCATCTGCGGGGCGAGTCCGAGGGACGGCTCGTCGAGCAGCAGCACCTGCGGCTTCGACATCAGCGCGCGCGAGATCGCCAGCATCTGCTGCTCGCCGCCCGACAGCGTCCCCGCGTTCTGCTTGATGCGATCCTTCAGCACGGGGAAGAGGGCGAAGATGCGGTCGTACTCCGACTGCTTGATCTTGTCCTTGCGCAGATACGCGCCGAGCTCCAGGTTGTCGTTCACCGTGAGGTTCGCGAAGATGCCGCGCCCCTCCGGCACGTGCGAGATTCCCATCGCCGTGACGACGTGCGGCTTCTTTCCGACGATCGAGGAGCCGTTGTAGCTGACGTCGCCGGTCTTCGGCTTGAGCAGGCCGGAGATCGTGCGCAGCGTGGTCGTCTTCCCCGCGCCGTTCGCGCCGATGAGCGTGACGATCTCGCCTTTCGCCACGTCGAGGCTGATGCCGTGCAGCGCGGTGATCTGGCCGTACGAGACCTCGATGTCGTGCACGCTGAGGATCGTGCTCATAGCTCCGCGGTCTCCGCCGGCTCGCCGAGGTAGGCCTCGATGACGACCGGATTGTTGCGCACTTCGTCCGGAGTGCCCTGCGCGATCGTCTTGCCGAAGTTCAGCACGAGGATCCGCTCGCAGATGCCCATGACCAGTTCCATGTTGTGCTCGATGAGCAGGATGGCGATGTCGAAGCGATCGCGGATGTCGTGGATCGTCTCCATCAGCGCGTGCGTCTCGCTGTCGTTGAGTCCCGCCGCCGGCTCGTCGAGCAGCAGCAGCTTCGGCTTCGCGGCGAGAGCGCGCGCGATCTCCAGCCGCCGCTGATCGCCGTACGGAAGGTTTTTCGCGTAGCTGTCGGCGCGATCGCGCAGGTCGAAGATGTCGAGCAGCTTCAGTGCCTCGACTTCCGCTTCATCTTCCGCGACGTGGAAGCGGTTGGTGTGCAGCACGGCCGACGTGCCGGAGTATTTGTAGTGGATGTGGCCGCCGATCTTCACGTTGTCGAGCACCGTGAGCTCTTTGAAGAGGCGGATGTTCTGGAACGTGCGCGCGACGCCGAGGGCGGTGATCTCGTACGGCTTCAACTCGGCCGTCGGCTGGCCGCCGACCGTAATCGTGCCCTCCGTCGGCTTGTAGACGCCGGTGAGCATGTTGAAGATCGTCGTCTTGCCTGCGCCGTTCGGGCCGATGAGGCCCGCAAGTTCGTGCGCACGGATCTCGAAGTTGAAGTTCGACACCGCGGTCAGTCCGCCGAAGCGGATGGTGACGCCGTTGGCCTGCAGAATCGGAGCGTTGTCGTTCATCACGAAACCGGCGGACCCGACTTCTCGTCGCGCTTTCCGCCCGTGGAGTCTTTGCGGCGCGTCAGCACTTCCCACAGCTCGCGGCGTCCGAGGAGTCCCTGCGGCCGCGTGAGCATCAGCACGATGAGCATGATCGAGTAGATGAGCATGCGCGGATCTTTGCCGGCCAGCGCGCCGGGCATGAAGTCTTTCACCGGGCGCAGGCCTTCGGGGAGGAACGTGAGGATGATCGCCGCGACGACGGAGCCGGAGATCGATCCGAGGCCGCCGAGGACGACCATCGCCAGCACGATGAACGACTTGTCGAACATGAACATCGTCGGGTTGAGATACATCATGAAATGGGCGTAGAGCGCCCCCGCCGCGCCGGCCAGGAACGAGCCCATGATGAAGGCCTTGACCTTGTACTTCGTGGTGTCGACGCCCATCGCCTCGGCCGCGATCTGATCCTCGCGCACGGCGAGGAACGCGCGGCCGACGGAGGAGTTCACGAGGCGCCACGAGATCAGGATCGTGATCGCGGCGAGGAGATAGACCCAGAAGAAGTTCGACCACTTCGGAATGCCGGAGAGCCCGCGCGCCGCGCCGATCTTGTCGATGTTGAGGATCAGCACGCGGATGATCTCGCCGAAGCCGAGGGTGACGATGGCGAGGTAGTCACCGCGCAGGCGGAGCGAGGGAAGTCCGACGAGATAGCCGGCGATCGCCGCGAGCGTGCCGCCGGCCACCGCCGCGCAGAGCAGCAATCCGTTCTGCGCGATCCATTGCTGGGTCGAATCGGACGGCAGTTTGTCGACGTACGGCGAGAGATACGTGATGGTGAGGAACGCCGCGAAGTAGGCGCCGATGGCCATGAATCCGGCGTGGCCGAGCGAGAACTGCCCGGCGTGGCCGTTGATGATGTTGAGCGACACCGCGAGCGTGATGTTGATCCCCATCAGCACGATGATGCGGCTGTAGTACGCCATGCCGCTGATCGGAAGCGCGTCGAGTCCGTAGCTCAGCGCGATGAGCAGGCCGACGACGAACACGAGGTAGATGAGGTCGCGGAGCCACCACGGAAGGCGCGCCATCTACACCTTCTCCGCCTGGTATTTGCCGAACAGTCCCGACGGCCGGAACAGCAGAATCACGATCAGGATCACGAACGCGATCGCGTCGCGGTAGTTCGAGAACGAGCTGCCGCCGACGAACGCTTCGATGATCCCGATGACCAGCCCGCCCACCACCGCCCCCGGCACGTTGCCGATGCCGCCGAGGACCGCGGCGACGAAGGCCTTGAGGCCCGGCATGATGCCCATCAGCGGATCGATCTTCGGATACGCGAGACCGTAGAGAATCCCGGCGACGGCGGCGAGCATCGAGCCGATGACGAAGGTGATGGAGATGACGCGATCGGTCGGGATGCCCATCAGCGACGCGGTCTCGAAGTTGAACGACACGGCGCGCATGGCGCGGCCGAACTTCGTCCCGTAGACGATGTACTGCAGCAGCGCCATGAAGATGATCGCCACGCCGAGGACGATGAGCTGGTAGTTGGTCGTGACCACACCGGAGAAGTTGAGCAGATGCTTCTCGACGAGCGTGGGGAAGAACTTCGGATCGGGTCCGAAGACGAACTGGCCGCCGTACTCGAGGAAGAACGAGACGCCGATCGCGGTGATGAGCGACGCGATGCGCGGCGCGTTGCGCAGCGGGCGGTACGCGATCCGCTCGTTGAGGTAGCCGAAGAGGCCGCAGACGAGCATCGCCAGCAGCATGACGAGCGCGGCGTAGCCGAAGGCCATCTGCCCGCTCGGCGAGTTCCGCGCGAAGTAGCCGCCGGCGTAGTAGCCGACGAACGAGCCGAGCATGAAGACGTCGCCGTGGGCGAAATTGATCAGCTTCAGGATGCCGTAAACCATCGTGTAGCCGAGAGCAATCAGGGCGTAGATGGATCCGGCTGCAATTCCATTGAGCAGATTCTGTAGAAGGGTCTGCATGCGGGCCGATAAAAAGCGAAAGTCCGGCGAAAACTACCCGCCGGACTTTGCTTTGTAAAGAGAAATGTCGGTAACGGTGGCTAATGCGTGCCGGTGGCCGCGGGAGCGGCTGCCGGAGCGCTCGCGCTCGGATCGATCGTCTTGCGCAGCGTGAGCTGGCCGTTCTTCACTTCTTCGATGACGATCTTCTTGTTGATCGGATTGCGGTCCGCTCCGAGCGTGATCAGACCGGTGACGCCGGTCAGTCCCTGCGTCGCCGCGATCGCGTCGCGCAGGTCGGCGCCCTTCGGCGACTTCGCGCGCTTGAGGGCATCGGCGAGCACGTGCGCGGCGTCGTAGCCGAGGGCCGCGAGCGCGTCAGGCGTCTGGCCGTAGCGGCCTTTGTACTTCTCGACGAACTCGTGCACCTTCGGCACCGGATCGCCATAGAAATAGTGGTTGGCGTAGAAGCAGCCGTTGAGCGCCTTGCCGCCGATCTCGAGGAGCTTCGGCGACTCCCAGCCGTCGCCGCCGACGAACGGGACGTCGATGCCGAGGTCGCGTGCCTGGCTCACGATCTGGCCGACGTCAGTGTAGTAACCGGGGATGAAGATGACGTCGGGCTTCGCGGCCTTCACCGATGTGAGCTGCGCGCGGAAGTCGCTGTCGCCGTTCGAGTAGCTCTGCTTGGCGACGATCGGGATGCCGGCCTTCTGATACGTCTCCTCGATCACCGCGGTGAGGCCGGTGGAGTAGTCGTTCTTCACGTCGGTGAGGATCGCGCCGCGCTTCGACTTGAGGTCCTGCAGCGCGAACTGCGCCATGACCGGACCCTGGTAGTTGTCGATGAAGCACATGCGGAAGATGTAGTCGCCGATCTTCGTGACCTTCTCGTTGGTCGACGACGGCGTGATCATCGGCGTCTTGTTCGCCTGGCAGATCGGGCCCGCGGCCATGGAGGCCGAGGAGGCGACTTCGCCGAGGACGGCGACGACGTTCTGCTGGGAGATCAGCTTGGTGACGGCGTTCGCCGCCTCTTCCTGCTTCGACTGATCATCCTCGGTGAGCACCTTGATCTTGCGGCCGTTGACGCCGCCCGCGGCGTTCACTTCGTCGACGGCCATCATGATGCCGTTGTGCGTCGACTGGCCGAACGTGGCCTGCGGTCCGGTCAGCGAGCCGTACTCGCCGACGAGGATCTCGCCGCCGCCGGTGGTCGCCGTGGTGCCGGTCTGCTCTCCCCCTTTCGGCGGACAGCCGAAGAGCGCCAGAGAAGCGATGGCGATGGAAATAATTAGCGATTTGTTCTTCATGCAGCGCATCTTAATGCACGCCTCCTACAGATTCACCCAGACGCTCTTCGTCTGCGTGTACTTCTCCAGCGCGTCCTTCCCCTGATCGCGGCCGAAGCCCGATTCCTTGAAGCCGCCGAACGGCAGCGCGGGATCGTAGAGGTTGTACGAGTTCACCCAGACAGTTCCCGCCTTGATCGAGCGCGCGATCTTGTGTACCTTCGAGATGTCGCGCGTCCAGACGGCGGCGGCGAGTCCGTACACCGTCGCGTTTCCTTTCGCGATCGCATCCTCGGCGTCCTTGAAGCGGATGGTCGCGAGCACCGGTCCGAAGATCTCTTCGCGCGCGATGCGCATCTCCGGCTCGACGTCGTCGAAGATCGTCGGCTTGACGAAGTAGCCCTTGCCGGTGCCGATGTCCGCGCGCTCACCGCCGGCGACGAGCTTCGCGCCCTCGCCTTTGCCCGCCTCGATGTACGAAAGGACGTTCTCCATCTGCTCTTTCGACACGATCGCGCCGAGGCGCGTTTTCGGATGGAGAGGATCGGCGGCCACCATCTTCGAGGCGCGCTCCGTCACCTTCGACATCAGCTCGTCGTGCACCGATTCTTCGACGAGCAGCCGCGAGCCGGCGGCGCAGACTTCGCCCTTGCCGTAGAAGATCGCGTTCAGCGCGCCGCGCGATGCGGCCTCGAGATCGGCGTCGGCGAAGACGATGTTCGGCGACTTGCCCCCGAGCTCGAGCGAGATTTTCTTCAGCGTCTTCGCCGCGCGCGCCATCAGACCTTTGCCGACCTCGGTCGATCCGGTGAAGGCGATCGCGTCGATGCCGGGATGATCGACCATCGCGTTGCCGACGACGGAGCCGCGCCCCGGAATCACGTTCAGCACACCGGCCGGCAGTCCGCACTCCTTCGCGTATTCGGCGAACTTGAGCAGCGAGAGCGACGTGTTCGACGCGGGCTTGATGATGACGGTGTTTCCGCACGCCAGCGCCGGCGCGATCTTCCAGACCGCGAGCATCAGCGGGAAGTTCCACGGCGTGATCGCGCCGACGACACCAACCGGCTCGCGCAGCGTGTAGGTGAAGGCGTTGTCCGCGATCGGAATCGTGTCGCCCGTGACCTTCCCGCTCCAGCCGGCGAAGTAGTAAAGGCATTCCGCCGCGGCGGGCGTGTCGACGAATTGCGATTCGAAGATCGGCTTGCCGTTGTCGAGCGTCTCGATGCGCCCGATCTCGTCGGCTTTCGCGGTGAGCATGTCGGCGATGCGCCAGAGGACCTTCGCGCGATCGCGCGGTTTCATCTTCTGCCACTCGCTGCCGGGCTCCATCTGCGCGCGCGCGGCGCGTGCCGCGGCGTCGACGTCATCCGCTCCCGCGGATGCGACATTCGTGATCGTTTCTTCGGTTGCGGGATTGATGGTGGCGAAGGTCTCGCCTGATTTCGCGTCGACGAATTCACCGTTGATGAAGAGCTGATTCTGCATGGCGCGGACGATAGCAGAACCGAGATAGCAGATAGCGGATAGCAGATAGCAAAGGGAGGCCGTTCGTCCTCTTGCTATCTGCTATCCGCTATCCGTCACGGGCGGGCGGCGGCGCGCGCTGGGTCAGTTTGCCGACCGCTGCGCGGTCAACTTCTGAGCACGAGGGTCCCCGCCTGACCCTTGGATTCGTAGCGTCTCTCCTGTTTTCAACGACTTACGGTTGGCAATCCGATTGCCTTAGCGCCGATTACAAACCGGAAGGAAATAGGAGAGCAATTAATGATTCGTCGTTCAATGTATGTCCTCTGTGCGTTGCTTCTCGTAGTGGTCTCGGGCGTCGCGTCGGCGCAGGTTGGAGAAAACGTCGCGAACCCCGACCTCGGTCGCGACGGCAGTCTTCATACGATCAACCAGTTCTCGCAGTACTGCGGTACGCGTCCCGTCACCTCTGAAGAAGCGGAGATGATCGAGGCGTACACCGAAATGATGCAATTCAGCCGCGTCGGCAGCGACGCGCGCATCGCCACGAACCGCGCGGCCGGTTCCGTCACGATCAACGTCTATGTCCACGTCATTCGCAGCGCGGCCGGTGGCGGCGGCGTTTCGGCGACGCAGATCAGCAACCAGATCAAGGTCCTCAACGACGCGTACGCCGGCATCACCGGCGGCGCTCCGACGCCGTTCAAGTTCGTCCTCGCGGGCACCGACACGACGAACAACGACGCGTGGTACACCTGCGTCCCGGGCTCCGCGGCGGAGAAGGCCATGAAGACCGCGCTGCATCAGGGGACGGCGAAGGACCTCAACCTCTATTCGAACAACATGGGCCAGAACCTCCTCGGCTGGGCGACGTTCCCGTCCGACTACTCGCACGCTCCGGCAATGGACGGCGTGGTCTGCCTCAACGCTTCGTTCCCGGGCGGCAACGCCGCTCCGTACAACCTCGGCGACACGGCGACCCATGAAGTCGGTCACTGGCTCGGCCTCTACCACACGTTCCAGGGCGGCTGTAACGGCAAGGGCGACATGGTCAGCGACACGCCGGCCGAGAAGTCCGCGGCGTTCGGATGCCCGGTCGGTCAGGACTCCTGCCCGCGCGATGCCGGCAACGACCCGATCGAGAACTTCATGGACTACACGGATGACTCGTGCATGTTCATGTTCACCGCCGGTCAGGCCTCGCGCGCCGATTCGCAGTGCGCGACCTATCGCGGTCTGTAATCGCATCACATCGACTTCGATGAGGGGCGCCCGCGGGCGCCCCGCTTTTTTTGATCATGCACATCCTTCCCCTCCTCGCTCTCCTCTTCGCCGTCGACACGATCACGCCCGCCGAGCTGCAGGCGAAGCTCGAAAAGAACGAAGCGGTCGTGATCGACGTGCGCGGCAGCGTGCCGTACGACCTCGGGCACATCGACGGCGCGATCTCGATGCCGCTCGGACTGATCGCGAAACGGTTCGACGAGCTGCCGCAGGACAAGCTGATCGTCGCCTACTGCTCGTGCAAGCGCGAGGAGATCAGCGATGAGGCCGTGCGCGAGCTGGCGAAGAAGGGACTCGACCACGCCGTCGCGCTGAAGGGCGGCTACGACGCGTGGGTCGCGGCAGGACTGCCGGTCATCCCCGCGCCCGAGCCACCGTCACCCGCCGGCCGCTTCCGCGTGCCCGAGTTCGTCACCTGCTCGCGCAGCGACGTCACCGCGTACATCGGCGAGGTCATCTCGTACAAGCGCGCGAAGAACGACAAGACCGTGCTTCGCATCCACACCGACGCCGACACGACCGAAGAGATCACCACGACGCCCGCTTCGTACTTCGTCCTTGGAACGAAATTCACGACCGCCGACTGGAAGCGGATCGAGGTGAAGAAGGGGAAGCTCCGCCCGCACATGCGCGCCATCGCGTGGGTCTGCCGCAACAGCGGCGCGACCTTCATCGACTGGCGGGTGGGGGAAAAGGTTCCTACGGGCGACTAATGAGCGCCGGCTCCGTTGTTCGCGCTCACTTCGTTGCGAACGGATTCAACGTCTCGACCTGAAAGATGACGAAGTCACGGGTGTTTCGCGTGACGACGGTCAGGTGATGCACGATCGCTGTGGCGGCGATCAGCGCATCCTCGATCAGGTGATCGGGGCGCCGGTGCATGAGCGTTGCCCAAGACCTGAAGACGCGGGCATCCACGGGAAGAACGTTCCAGGTTTGCGCGACAAGATCGATCCAGGCTTCGATCTCCGCAGCCTTGTTCGGATCCTGTTCACGAGTGATTTCCACACCCGCCTGCAACTCGCCCAGCGTTACGGCTGACAGGTGAAAGTCACTCCAAAAGCGGCGGCGCCGAGCCCGGCGCGGTGGCACAGGAATCTCCGCTCGCGGTGCGGCTGAGCGCAAGAGCTTCTTCAGCGTTGGGCGCGTCGATTGTTCCAGTCAACGCCATTGATCCACGGGTACGAGGACGACCATCTCCATATCTCACGTTGGACGCCGTCGTCGAGAAATGTCGGCTTGGCGGAGCTGTCTTTCCGATTATCGAACCGCCATCCTCGCCCTCCTGAACGCCGATCGCCCTGTTCCCCACAGCATCACGGAAGGGCAGCATGATCGCTTCCCTCGCTCGGTGGCGCGCCGCGGCGGCGCCTGTATGGAATCGATCCAATAGCCAAGGAATCGGAAAATGTGAGGGTAGGGAAATCACTCGTTGGGGACACTCTCTTACAGATGCCTCTGTTTGGACGAAGGACCTCCGAAGACGTGGAAAACGTGTTGCGCGACATGCTCAATGCGACCGAGGACCGGTGTGCCGTAGCGCGGAACCTCATGCACGACCATCGTGTTGCCGAGCCGCGCGAGAAGGCATTGCGAGAACTCTTCACGACGCCGATAACGGCAGAAGCGCTGGAGAGCGCCGTGAAGTCGTACGCGGAGCACCACGTTCGCTACACCGACACGCCGGATTTCGTCGAGGACGCGATCAACGCGGAGAACATCCTCGCCGGTACCGCCCTTGGCGCGCACCAGATTTCGAAGGATCTGGCGCTTGGACGCGTCCTGAATCTGGCAGGAGCCGGGATGCGGGAGTTCTACGCGGCCTGCCGGGAACGACGCGTGAAGGCGTTCGCTATGGTGCCTGGCGACGATCCGATGAATGTCAAGAAATGGATCGATGGATACATGGAGGACGTGGACAAGCGGGACGGCTTCGTGGCGTGTGTACTCGCGCATCTCTGGCCGCAGCGCGATGCTTTACCGGTCGAGCCGTGCTGGGCGACGACGTGGGACGTCCTCGAGGCCGTCGCGGACGAGCCGGCCAGCCGGTGGGCAGAGGTTGTAGGGGTTCCACCCGCGCCGGGCGACTGGTTGATTCTCCTGAAGTACCGCGTTCGCGAGACTGGAACCCTCGTTCGGCCGACCCAGCTCGATGCCGGATGGAATGCGCGCCACTTCCCTTCGCCTCCCACGACGCCTCTGGCCGAAGGCGGGCATCCCATGGACCTCGGCGGTGACGGCTGCAGGGCTGCGCTGCGTCCGGAGTTCATCCACCAGCAGATCACACACACGCCGGCGCACTGGATCGCGGCCGGCAAGCGTGTCCGGAAAGTCGACGAGGTGGTCAACGAGCGCGATCTCGTCCTGCAGCGCGTCCGGCATTGGACGCTGCTCCAGAACCGGGATGGTGCCGTGATCCGCGCATGGATGCCGAAGCCGATGTGAGGATGAGAGGAGGAAGCGATGTCGAATCCTCTTGGCGGTCCGATTTCATGGATGCGAAGGCTGGTCCGTGAGTGGATGCCGCCACACGATGCGAATCCCGACACCTTGACGGCATGGTTGAGCGGTCGCGGGCTGCCAGCGATCGGCGACGACGAAGCGCCTTACGTGTGGATTCTGCGGGGACTGCCGAAAGGCACGGATCGCTCGGCCGCGGAGCACACAATGGCCGGCGCGATGGCGAGTCTCCTCGATGCGGAGATCGATCGCACGACCGGCTCGGAGGCGGACAAACTCCTCTACAACTTCTTCATGCTTGCGGCGGGACTGAGCTCGCCCGACGAGCTCTGCGAACCGTTACACCGCTGCATGAACCGCGTGTCGCTAGCCGGCCGCATGTGGTGCGGCGTCCCCCTGGTGACGGCGCTGCGGGCGGCGATCGTGGAGAATCAGATTGATGCACGCTATGAAGCCGTGTGGCGGTCGATGCTTGGCGGTGAGCCTCATCCGTACCTCGGCGGTCTGATCCCTTCGGGTTTCGATGGCGTGCTTTGGATGCCACCGTCGGCGGCTGAACGCGGCGAGCCCGCTGTCGATGTGATCGGGGAAGCGCTATCCAGCATCGCCCATTATCTCGATAGCGACGCCGAGCTTCAGGCGAACCGAGGCGTCGAATTCAAGACGTGTCTGGAACGCGCCCGGGCAGCGTATCCAGCGAAGATCCGCGATTTCGACCTAGTCAATCTTGCTCACACCACGGCGTGGCCGAGATGGGCCGTTTCCGCGCTGCATACGCTCGTTCACATCGTGGGACCAACCGAGGCGGAAGGGTCCGACGTCGTGATCATGACGCCAGCGCATTACGCAACGCTCCTCGGAAATCCGCCGGTGGTCGGAGTCAAGTGCCAGGGATACATGGCCGAATTCCGACTCAGCATGGATCAGGCGAAAGCTGCGCAAGTCGCTCTGGAGCCGCAAGAGCAAGCCCGCCGCGAGCGGAGTCTTGGACCGATGATGCGGATCAAAGAGAGTGGCCCGGACGAGACAGCCAAGTCTCCCGGCTCCCCCGAAGCGATCTCGACGACACCGTTACCGAAGTTCGAAACCGACTGACCTGTAAGCAGTTAGCGGAAGTCGGCTTCATGATTGCATGCTCCGCCTAGACATGAGACCCGAGGAACGCGGCACCGAACGGCACGAGCAGCGTGCGAGGGCGGGATCCAGCGGCCGTCCCATGCTGATGCGCTCACCGGTGTTTCGCGAATGGGCGGCGAAACAGAGCCACCATTCGAACACGGAGAATCTGCTCTGCAATGGGTATGTCGCGGCGGCCGTGAAATCCAGCGACGGGCTGCCGCGCGAGGTCCTGCAGACCGCGGCGAGGGCGTATCTGGAAGCCGGCTGGCTAGATCAGGCTGCGACGGCATTCGAGCTTGCGGACGATCGCGAGGGTGTTCGAGACGTCGCGTCGCGGTGGCTGGACCTCGGCCTCTTCGAGGAAGCCCAGCTCGCGCTTGACCAAGTCTCGTTGCGCATGACTGAGGAGATGCTCGATCGATATCGCGCGGCATGTAGCCGTCATCGATGGCAGCTTCATCTCGGCGCGCGAACGCCCTGACCAAAAATGAAGCGCGTCGACCGCATTGCGATTTATCGGCGAGCTTCGTTCGGGCGACCCTCGTTAACCGGGGCTGACCGGCGGCACTGCGAGCCGAAGCCAGAAGTCCTTCCGCCCGACGTGCGTCGAGCAATGGATCGATCGAGACCATGCATTCGTCGCCGCGAGCTGTGCGGAAGATCGCGTGGTACGAGCCCTTGACTGCGCCCGGCGTCCGGAGCCTACCGCCCACGCGCAGCGTTTTTCCGCCAGCAAGCTCGAGAAACACTCTTTCGTATTGCGAGCGCGACGTGGTGAATCACGCGCGGGCAACAAAACGGCGGCTTCTCTGCCGCCGTTTCACGTTGAAGATTCGAAATTGGGTGGATCTGATCGGGGAACAAACCGTGCTCCGTCCGTAAATCGGAGACGGAGCGCTAGCGCGCTGCCGCCGTCTCCTCGACATACGGCACGATGTCGAAGTTACGGACGTACAGCTCATGGATCTCTTCCATCTCCGCATCGTCCAGCGGAGCATGATTCGACGCGCCGGCGAACTCGTCGAGCTGTTCTTCGTTGTAGATGTTCGGCAGCGCTGAGACGATCGACGGATGCGCGTAGAGCCAGAGCAGCGCGAGCTGGCCGATCGTCACGCCGCGCTTCTCGCACATCGGCTTGAGGCGGTCGACTTTCTGCACGCCCTCGACCAGCCAGGCGCGCGGGCGATGGGAGCGGTGATCGCTCTCGTCGAACTTCGTGTCGAGGGTGTAATGACCTTCGAGCATGCCCGATGAATGCGTCACGCGGATGAGGAACTGCGGACCGGGATCGACCTTCCACGCGCGGAACGACGGCTCGAAGAACTCCGTCGGCTCGCAGACCTTCTTGTTCGTCTCGCCGCGCATCGCATCGGCGCCGCCGCGATACGACGGACCGCGCTCGGCGGCGAGGATGAACTCGCGTCCCGGATCCTGCTCCAGGACGTTGTAGATCATCTGCGTGACGGGGGCGCGGCGGATGGCTGCGGCGTAGATCCCTTCATCGCGCCAGCCGATTGCCGGCCCGAGGGAGGGGCCGTACGAGAGGATCTTTCCTTCGCTCTTCAGCGCTTCGAGCGTTTCCCAATGCTCGTCTTCCATCAGCGTGATCACGCGCGGGTTATGCGGCTGATAGATGGCGATGTGGTCGACGCCCATCCGCTTCATCGACTGCTCGCAGGCGAAGCGGATGAATTTCGGAGACATGTCCTGCGGCAGCTCGCGCTGGCCGCGCGGACGCTCGGGGTTGTTGTAGAAGTCGTAGCCGAACTTCGTGCCGACGATCAGGTCGGGATGGTCCGCGAGGATCGGCGCGAGGATCGTCTCGCCGCGGCCGTTGCCGTACGCGTCGGCGGTGTCGATGTAGTTGATGCCGTGATCGATCGCGCGGCGGATGATCCGCTGCGCCTCTTCGTCGGTGTAGGTGCCCCACCAGCCGGTCGACACGGTCCACGTGCCGAAGCCGAGCTCGGAGAGTTGAAGGTCGGTGTCGTGAAGTTTGCGGTAGCGCATGGGTGGGCCTCCGGGGGCGAAAGCGTAGCACGGCGGGCACGGCCTGCTAGCGGATCACGAGCGTCGTTTGCGTGCGGTGCAGCGACGCGTTGCCGACGTGGACGGTGATCGTGACATCGTACGTCCCCGCGGCAAGCGGCGGCAGAACGGCAATCGCGCCGGTGGAATGCGAGGCATATCCATCGACCTCGATGAAGACCGACGTTCCGTCCACATGGACCGACGGTCGCACCAGCGGGGTCCAGAAGTCGTCACCCGGGCCGGGAAGGGTGACGCTCACGATGACCGGCGCGCCAGGCGAGAAGGTGCCGGGGACGATCTCCAGCGAGGCGGCGACAGTGTTGTACGGGACCGACGACTCCCAACGACGAGAGACTCTCGTTCCGTCGTCGTGCTCCACGACCGTATCCCAGGTGAGCGGGTAGGTGGTGCCGTCGAGCAGCGGTTGCCGCAGATCGATACGCCACAACGTGCATCGATCGCCGGTACTCGCCGCCTTCGCCTGTTGCGTCACGTGAAACGACGCTCCATCGAACCTGACTTCAGGCCGGTCGAACGCGACCGCTTCGCCGACGTCGATCGATCCTTGATTCAACCAGATCGCCGAGTCGCCGCTCGGGCGCAACGGCGGCTCGAGCAGCGCGCGGCGAGCCGGAAGAAAGCACGGCTGCTCGATGACGGTCGTGGCGCCGCCGCCGGTGCTTCGCCGCCGCGGCGCGGGATCGACCGTGAACGTGACGCGCCGGGACTCGATCCGCGTCGGCGCGAAGGCGGGGAACTCCATCGACCAGACCGCCTCGTACGTGCCGGGTGGCAACAACCCGAGCGCAACGCTCTTCGGGCCGTTCGGGTAGAGCCCGAGCCCCGACGCGGGGACCGACTGCCGGGCGACGATCACCGAGCCGCTCCGCGTGGCGAGCGGCGGATCGTACAAGTCCCAGAAGCGTCCCGTTCCGACCAGCGAGACAGGCGTCGATGCGTCGGGATGCGCCGGCACGATCGTAAGCGCCGGCGTGACGCCGATCGAGAAGAACCACTCCGCGGCGGGACGCCACACGTCGCCGTTCGCGTAGACCCAGGTGACGTGAAAATCGCCCGGCTGCAACTCGGGCGGGAGCGCCACGGCCGCAACGTTGCACCGCCCGCGCGGCGCGCCTGTCCCCTCCTGCTGCGTCACGCGAATCTCGCGGCCGATGATCTCCGCAGTGGGCGGATCGTAGAAACCGGGAACCGCCCGATCGACGAGGAGCAGCGTCGCCGGCTCACCGTCGCCGACGATGATGGCGGGATTGAAGGAGTAGGCAACGCACGGATCGAACTCCGCCGCGAGCAGCGGTGCTGCAACAACGAGGACAAAAACAAAAACGGCGATGCGTCGCATCGCCGTCTGGTACGTCATTGTCGCTGAGAACGTTTATTTGCCCGCGAAGGCCGGCTTGCGCTTCTGGTTGTATGCGCCGAGGCCTTCCTTCGCGTCCTCGCTCTGGAAGAGCTGCTGTTGCAGCTCGCGCTCGATGGCCAGCGCGCTCTCCAGCGGCACTTCCCATCCGCTCTGCACCGACCGCTTGATGCGGCCGACCGCCTTCGCCGCCTTGTTCGGGGGGCAGAAGCTCCAGGCGTACTCCATCACGCGGTCCCACCACTTCTTGCCGTCGGTCTCCGCCGGCCAGACGTAGTTGATGATGCCGAGGCGTTGCGCTTCCTCGAAGTCGAAGAGGCCGCCCTCGATCATCAGCTCGATCGCCTTCGTCTTGCCGACGAGGCGCGACAGACGCTGCGTGCCGCCGGTGCCAGGGAGGACGCCGAGCGAGACTTCGGGAAGTCCCACCTTGCCCGCGCCCTGCATCGCGATGCGCAGGTCGGCGGCCATGGCGATCTCGAGACCGCCGCCGACGGTGTGTCCGTTCAGCGCGGCGATGACCAGCTTCGGCGTCTGCTCGAAGCGGAGCAGCGTCTCGTTCGCATGGAGGCAGAAGTAGTACTTGAACCCCGGCGTGACCTCGGAAAGCATCTTGATGTTCGCGCCGGCGGAGAAGAACTTGTCGCCCGAGCCGCGCAGGACGATGACGTGAACCGAATCGTCCATCCGCGCCTCGAGGATGCACGAGTCCAGCTCTTTGTTCATTTCATAGGTGTAGGTGTTGGCGGGGGGATCGTTCAGTTCGAAGATCGCGACCCCTTTCTCAACCCTGTAATCGACCAGATTTCCAGCCATTCGAATCTCCGTTTCTCAAATGAAGTGGGGGATTGTACGTCATGCGCCCTCGACGTCCGCACCGGCAGCGTCCCGGACGCGTTCATCGTCGTGCGAGGGAACGCATCGAGTCGATCGCGAAATCCGCGCGTGACGATCGCCGGCGCTGGATCGTCGAATCGACGATGCGAAGGTTTTGTACCGCGTTGCTCGCCCTGCTGATCGCCGCCTGTTCGCGCGAGTCGGCTCCGCGGGGAAAAATCGTCCTCGTCCCGATCGGAGCAGTGCCGGCCGATCTGCTCGCGCATCTGCAACGTGAATTGCCGGCATACCTCAAACGCAAGGTGACCATCGCGCCTGCGATCGCTCGACCCGAAACTGCATTCGACACGAAGCGGCAGCAGTACCGCGGCAACGGTCTTCTCGATGCGTTGAAGCAGCACGACGACGCGTCGGCGGAGCGCGTGATCGGCGTCATCGATGCCGATGCGTACGCGCCCGGACTGAACTTCATCTTCGGCCAGGCGGAGAAGCCGGGACGGTTCGGCGTCGTCGCCGTGGCGCGTCTCCGCGATTCATTCCGCGGACGCCCCGACAATCCGGAGAAGTTCCGGATCCGCGTGTTGAAAGAGACGATTCACGAGATCGGGCATACGTTCGGATTCGCACACTGCGACGACGCGAAATGCGTCATGCATTTCTCGAACGGGTTCGGCGAAACCGACTACAAAGGCTTCCGCTACTGCACTCGCGAGCGGCTACCGGCCGTCTCCGAATGACACCCCCAGACTCCGCGCCGTCATCACCATCTCCCCAGCGGGATCGACGTACTTCGGATTCGACACCGCGTCGCTGATCGCCACGTCGACGATCTCGTCGCCGCGCAGCGCGACCATCCGGCCGAACTTCTTCCGGCCGATCAGGTCGGCGGCGGCCTTGCCGAAACGGCTGGCGAGGATGCGGTCGAACGCGATCGGTGAGCCGCCGCGCTGGATGTGCCCGAGGATCGTCACGCGGATCTCGTGGTTGATGTGGCGCGTGATGTCCTCGGCCACCTGGTACGCGATGCCGCCGAGGCGGCGCGTCCGGCGATCGACGTACGCCTCCTCCCCGCCCACCCGCTTCGCCCCTTCCGCCACGACGATCAGATCGAAGTTCGATCCCTCTTTTTCGCGCTTCATGATCGACTCGATCACGTTCTCCGGCGTGTATTCGATCTCCGGGATGAGGATGATGTCGGCGCCGCCCGCCATGCCGGCGTAGAGCGCGATCCAGCCCGCGTTGCGCCCCATCACCTCGAGGATCATCACGCGGTCGTGACTCTCCGCGGTCGTGTGCAGGCGATCGACCGCGTCGGTCGCCACCGCCACCGCGGTCATGAAGCCGAACGTGTAATCGGTCGACGCGAGGTCGTTGTCGATCGTCTTCGGCACCGCGACCATCGGAATCCCCATGTCGCACAACTTCTGGGCGATCTTCAGCGTGCCGTCGCCGCCGATGGCGATGATGCCGTCGATGCCGAGCTTGCGGATGTTCTCGACGCACTCACTCGAGCGGTCGACCGCGCAGCGCACACCGTCCTGGTACTCGGGATATTCGAACGGATTGCCGCGATTCGTCGTGCGGAGCAGCGTCCCGCCCTTCGGCAGAATCCCGCGGATCGCATCGAGCGAGAGCGGAATCGCCGAGTTCGTCAGTAATCCCTCGAAGCCGAACTGAATGCCGAGGACTTCGAAGTCGTAGTCGCGAATCGCGGTGCGGACCGCGGCGCGGATGACAGCGTTCAGGCCGGGGCAATCGCCCCCGCCGGTGAGGATACCGATGCGCTTACTTCCCATGGGTCGGAGCATATCGAAAGAGCGTGCCCTCGAACCGCACGCGACTGGCACTGCTGTTGCTCAACCATATGGGTGCGCCGGCGCATGGTCGCCGGCCCCAACTGTGGAGGAAAAATGAACATCATTGGATGGCTGCTGTTCGGTCTGATCGTCGGCGCGATCGCGAAGTTCCTGATGCCCGGAAACGACCCGGGCGGCTGGATCGTCACGATTCTGCTGGGCATCGCCGGCTCGTTTGTCGGCGGATTCCTGGCCTCGACTCTCATGGGACGTCAGGAGCAGACCGCGGGGTGGATCGGCTCGATCATCGGCGCGATCGTCCTGCTGTTCGTCTACCGGCTGATCGTCGGCAGACGACACGTAGTCTGACGAGACACGCCGTAGCAAGTACCACGGGCCTCGCGGGCGACGCGAGGCCTTTTTTGTTCAACGATTTGTCACCACCTTCGTATCTCCTGATAGCGAACCATTGATCGCATACGTTCGTCTGATTCGATGGACGCATGCGCCCCCGATTTCAGCAATTCCACGCTGGCGCATACGGTTTCCACGACAGACGAACAGATCCCCAGGAGGATTACAGGAAGTCATGACGCCATCGACGAAACGAATTTTGTCGACCATCGCAATCGCAATCGCCTCCGTAGCGTTCGGGGTGATCATCAGCGCCGACCTCGGCCTGATGCGCAATTCACACGCACAACCAGCCGCGCAGATCACGACGGCCCAGGGCCCGGTCACCAGCGTGACCATCCCCTCCTTCGCCGACGTCGCCGCGCGAGTCATGCCCGCCGTCGTCTCCATCCGCTCGACGGAGATCGTCAAAACGAGCGATCTGCGCAGACGCGGACAGGGCGGCTTCGATCCGTTCGAGTTTTTCTTCCCCAATCCGAACCAGACGCCGCGACGCCGCGGCATGGGGCAGGACAACGACGAGGATGACGAGCACGCCCAGCGCAGCGGCGGCTCCGGCTTCATCATCTCGCCGGACGGCTACATCCTCACCAACAACCACGTCATCGAAGGCGCGACGAAAGTCGAAGTGCACTACGGCGCCGACGAGAACGGCAACGGCGGACACACCGTCGAGGCGAAGGTCGTGGGACACGATCCCGCCACCGACATCGCTCTGTTGAAAATCGAGGGATCGAATCTGCCGAACATCTCCCTCGGCGACAGCGACCGCATTCGCAAGGGCGACTGGGCCATCGCCGTCGGCAATCCGTTCGAGTTCGAGAACACGCTGACCGTCGGTGTGATCTCCGCGAAGGGCCGCAACCTCGGCCTCTCGCAGCAGACCCGCTCGTTCGAGAACTTCATCCAGACCGACGCCGCCATCAACTTCGGCAACTCAGGCGGCCCGCTCATCGGCATCAACGGCGACGTCATCGGCATCAACACCGCGATCCGCGGCGGCGGCGCGCAGGGCATCGGCTTCGCCACGCCGATCAACACCGCCAAGCGCCTCCTGCCGCAGCTCAAGCAGGGCAAGATCACGCGCGGCTACCTCGGCATGGGCATCTTCGAGGTGACCGACGACGTGAAGCAGGCGTTCAACCTCGCGGAAGCCAAGGGCGCGCTCGTGCAGACCGTCGAACCGGGCAAGCCGGCCGACAAGGCAGGCATCCAGCCGGGCGACGTCATCACCGAGATCGACGGCCGCAAGATCAACAACAACCGCGAGCTGATCGACTACATCTCGTACCTCCCGGTCGGCACGAAGGTGAACATCACGCTGATCCGCAACGGCCAGCAGAAGGCCGTCACCGCGACGACGGCAACGCGTCCGGATGAAAACGATGCGACGGAAGAGACGCAGAACGAGAACGGCGGTCCCACCAAGAACCGCCTCGGCGTCTCCGTGCAGGAGATCACCCCGCAGTCGCGCCAGCTCTACGGCCTCGGCGACAACGTCCGCGGCGTCGTCGTCACCGGAGTGAAGGAAGTGTCGCCGGCCGGCGATGCAGGCATCACCGAGGGCGACGTCATCAGCGAAGTGCAGGGCCAGAAGATCAACAGCTCCGCCGACTTCAGCAAGGCCGTCGACGGACTGAAGAGCGGCCAGACGATTCGCGTGTATGTGACCAGCAGCGGCGGCCGGAATGGGCAGTCGTTGTCGGGTTACCGGTTCCTGCGGATTCCGTAAACCAACGCCCTTCTCCCCCGCCCGCGCGGGGGAAAGGTGCCGCAGGCGGATGAGGGGGTACTCTCCTCCTCCGCGGCGTCCCTCATCCGCGCTTCGCGCACCTTCTCCCCGCCACGCGGGGAGAAGGCATAATCGCGCCGTGACCGACGATATCTTCATGCGCCGCGCTCTCGAGCTCGCGGAGCGTGGGCGCTACGGCGTCAGTCCCAATCCGATGGTCGGCTGCGTGATCGTGCGGGACGGCACGATCATCGGCGAAGGCTGGCATCACCGCGCGGGTGAAGCACACGCCGAGGTCGACGCGCTGCGCAAATGCGACGCGCGCGGCGCCACGATGTACGTCACGCTCGAGCCTTGCTGCCACCACGGCCGCACGCCCCCCTGCACCGAGGCCATTCGCGAGGCCGGCGTCGCGCGCGTCGTCATCGCCATGCGCGATCCAAACGAGGTCGTGAACGGGCGCGGCATCGAACAATTGAAGGGCCTCGAAATCACCACCGGCGTCCTGGAGCACGAGGCCCGGCGGCTCAACGAGAAGTTCGCCTGGGCGAAGACGCAGAAGCTGCCGTTCGTGCTGCTCAAGGCGGGCATGACGCTCGACGGCAAGCTCGCCACCATCACGCGCGAGAGCCAGTGGATCACCTCATCCGACGCGCGCGAGCGAAGCCTGATGCTGCGCGAGGAGTACGACGCCGTGGCCATCGGCAGCGGCACGCTCATCGCCGACAACCCGCGCCTCACCCGCCGCCTCGGCGTGAGCGAGTCGATCACGCCGTACACGCGCGTCGTGCTCGATGCGGGCGGCGAAGCACCGCCGCACGCCCAGCTCTTCGCCGACGGCGGCCGCACGATCCTCTTCACGCCGCGCGCGCCGCAAGACCTGGCGCGGACCGTGGAGATCATCGAGATGCCGATCATCGACCGCCGCCTCGACCTCGTCGTCGTGCTGCGCGAGCTCTACGCGCGCGGCATTCAGTCGCTGCTCGTCGAGGGCGGCTCGCTCCTCCACTCCGACTTCATCAGCCGCGGCCTGTGGCAGAAGATGATCATCTTCGTCGCACCGGCGATCGTCGGCGGCGCGGAGGCTCCGTCGATCTTCGCCGGCGAGCCGGTGAGCCGGTTGACAGACGCGTATCGCTTTCGATTTGATCGGGTCGAGGTCGTCGGAACCGATCTGATGATCACATGTTCACCGGCATAATCCTTCACAACGGCACCATCGAATCGCTCGAGCGCCATGCGAACGGCGCGCGACTCCGTTTGAGCGTTCCGCCCGAATTCGATCTGCAGCGCGGCGAAAGCGTCGCCGTGAACGGCGTGTGCCTGACGATGCTGCCCGAGGATGAGGGAATCGTCGCCGATCTGTCGGAGGAAACGCTGTCGCTGACGACGCTCGGCTCACTCGCGGCCGGCACGATCGTGAATCTCGAGCGCGCGATGACGCTCGGCGATCGCCTCGGCGGACACATCGTGCAGGGTCACGTCGATTGCGTCGGCCGCCTCATCGCGATCGACAACGGCGATTACCGCTGGTCGTTCCCAAACGAATTCGCCGATCTCGTCGTGTCGAAGGGATCGATCGCCGTCGACGGCGTGTCGCTGACGATCGTCGAGCCGGATGGTGAATCGTTCGGCGCCGCGCTGATCCCCGAAACGCTCCGCCGCACGAACCTCGGCGCGATGCGCGTCGGAGACGCCGTCAACCTCGAGCTCGACATGATCGCGAAGCACATTCGCGCACTTGTGGCACCCTACATCCGCAAGTGATCCTCTACCGCCAGACGCCACAGCTCCGGATTCGCCGCGCGGCCGCGCCCGAGCCGCCGTACTGGGCCGCGACGACGATCGCGCCGTACGGCAGCCGCCGCGCGACGCCGATCGCCATCGACTATCTCGACCTGCGCGCGAGCTCCGCGGAGAAGCTCGAGGTGACGGTCTGCGATCGCATCGAGTTGCCCGCGCGCATCGAACATCCGGTGCTGATCGACGCGACCGGCGACGCGGAGACGGAGTTCGGCCGCGGCGCGGAGATCGCGGCGATGATCGGCGACGCGATGCTGCTCACTACCGGCGAGATCCCGCACACGTTGCGCCTCGGCAGGGGCATCGTCATCCCGGTGATCCATCCGCTGACCACGAACCTCGAGACGCTGTCTGAAATCGCAGACAACGCGAAGGACGCTGCGTTCCTCGCCTCGTTCTCCATCGAGCTCGATGCCACGGCGAAGAACATCCTCGCCACCGACGACGAGACGTACGAGACGCTCTTCCACGGAAACGTCGAAGCGATCCACACCGCGACCGAGCGGCACATCGCCGCGCTCGCGGCGGAGCACGGCCTCCCCGACTTCATCGTTCCGCCGAAGTGGGAGGAGCGCTCGAACTGGAACGCCGCGATCGCGCTGACCCTCGCCGCGTCGCGCATGATCGCCATGGAGCACGACCTCGAGCTCGCCGGCACGCTAGCGCGCTCGGCGCGCATCGTCGCGGAGCTCGACAAACCGATCGCCCGCATCGCCGAAGCGGCGAGCCTCTCGATCGTCGAAGCGCTCGACGACGCGTCGGTCGACATCCTGACCGACTGGCTCGAGTCAGGACGCTCGGCGTTTCTGCAGCGGATCGACGAGATGTGGAGATTGCGCCGCGATCACGGCTTGCGGTGAGTGACTTTTACCTTCGTCGAAATCCCGCCCCGCACGTAGAAGTCGCCCTCCACCTCGAGAAAGCGCGGATCGATCGCGGCGATCACGTCGTTCGCGATGCGGTTGGTGACCGCCTCATGGAACGTCCCCTCGTCGCGGAACGACCAGAGGTAGAGCTTGAGCGACTTCAGCTCGACGCACTTCTGATCGGGCGTGTAGCGGATGCGGATGGTGGCGAAATCGGGCTGCCCGGTCATCGGGCAGAGGCAGGTGAACTCCGGCGCTTCGAACGCGATCTCGTAATCGCGCTCGGGATTCGGGTTGGGAAACGTTTCGAGAGTTTTCGAGGGCTTGGTGGCCACTAACGTTTCACCTGCGGACTCGCCGCCATCAGCTTCTGATTCAGCTCCTTGATGCGCTCCTGGAGCTGGGTGATCTTCGCCTGCGCGTCGGCGCGGAGGCGCTCGTTCTCCGCTTTCATCCGCGCGACCTCTTCGGCCTGACCGGGGTTCGCCGCGGCCTGCTGCTGCGCGGCCTGGACGCGCCACTCCATGTCGTGGCGGACGTTCGCCAGCTCGTCCTCTTTCTCCGCCAGGCGCTGCCGCCACTGCACTTCCTGCTCTTCGTAGAGCCGTTTGATGTCCATCAACTCCGTGATCTGCGAGAAATCGGAGTAACTCGGGGCCATGTCTCCTCCCTGCCGCACGCGCTCTTCGATCTGCGGGAACAGCTTGCGCAGTTTCAGCGAGAGATCGTCGGGATCGCTCGAGAGCGCCATCGCATCTTCGTACGAGATCTTCTGATGCACGAGGAGTGCGATCAGCGACTGATTCATCGACTGCATCCGGTAGAGGCCGACCGACGACTCGATCTCGTCGTGGATGTCCTTGGTCGCCCCTTCTTCGATCAGCTTGGCGATGCGCGGCGAGTTCTTCAGCACCTCGACCACCGCGGTCATCCGCCCTTCCTTCGTCTTCACCAGCTTGAGCGAGATGATGCCGCGCAGGACGAGCGAGAGCTGCGAGCGGATCTGCTTGTGCTGATCGACCGGGAAGCCGTCGATCACGCGGTCGATGGTCTGCGCCGCGTTGTTGGTGTGCAGCGTGGAGAAAACGAGATGCCCCGTCTCCGCCGCGGTGAGCACCGTCTGCATCGTCTCCATGTCGCGCATCTCGCCGACCATGATCACGTCGGGGTCCTGGCGCATCGCGTTGCGCAGCGCTTCCTTGAAGTTCGGCGTGTCGGTGCCGACCTCGCGCTGCGAGATCGCGGCGACCCGGTCGGTGAAGAGGAACTCGATCGGATCCTCGATGGTGACGATGTGCAGCGGCTCGTTCTCGGAGATCTCCGAGATCATCGCCGCGAGCGTGGTCGACTTGCCCGATCCGGTCGGACCGGTGACCAGCACCAGGCCGTCGGGGATCTGCGTCAGGTCGCGCACCGCGCGCGGCAGCTCCAGCCCGTCGATCGACATGATCTGGATCGGGATGCGGCGGAAGACCGCCCCGACCGTGCCGCGCTGCATGTAGAGGTTCGCGCGGAACCGCGCGATCCCGGCGACGCCGTATCCGAAGTCGACCGACTGCTGATGATCGAACTTCTCCCGCTGCGCGCGATTCAGGATCGGCAACAGCATCTTCTCCAGGTCAGCCGGCTTGAGCGGCACGCTCCCCACCGGCACGAGCTTCCCCTGCACGCGGATGAGAGGAGGACGCATCGGCTTGAGGTGCAGGTCCGAAGCCTGCTGCTTCGCCATGAAGACGAGCAGGTCGTTGAGTCCAAACGCAGGTTGCTGCTCGGGAGGGGCGGTGGCCGGAGTGGACGACGTCACGGAGGGAGATTATAGCGATCCACCTGCCGGTCACGAGAACCGCGCGATGAACTCATCGAGGACCCCGGCGACTTCCGGCACTGCCGCCGCGACGTCCTCCCCTTCGCCAGGCAGCCGCGCCAGAATCTCCGCCAACGCCGGCTTCATCTCCTCGAATGCCGCAACCGCCTCGTCCTCGGATGCGAAGAAGCGCGTGTGCACCATCCAGTCGTATACGCCGCACGTGATCGCGAAGCGCGTCGCGGTTCGTTCGAGCGTGATTCGAGAGCCCTTGGGATGCAGTTCGTCGCGAAGGATCGTGCCGCCTTCGGAGCCGACAGCGCCGATGGTCGTACCGTTCTCATAGTCGATCCAGTTGGTCATCCCAGATACCGCTGGGCGTCGCGCAGCACAGCAGCCGTGCCCTTTAGCGCCGCATCACCGAATCGAGAATCATCAAAAACGCCTCCTGCTGCTTCGCCTCGGTCTTGTTGATCACGGCGATCGCCTCGCCGAGGCGGAAGCGCTGGTGCAGCTCGTCGGCGGAGTGGGAGGAGGTGACGATGATGCGGCGGGGGGAGAGGCCCTTCTGGCGGGCGTAGTCGACGAACTTCTTGCCGTCCATGCCGGGCATCTCGAGGTCGACGATCAGGAGGTCGATCGAGGCGTCGATCTTCGGGAGGGCTTCGTACGGGTGGTTGTAGGTTTCGACCTGGGCGCGGTCTTCGTAGCGCTCGAGGATGAAGTTGGACCAGAGGTCGCCGTATGCCGGCGAGTCGTCGACGATGACGATCCGCTTCTTCGCCGGCTGGTCGCTCATCGCTTCGTCTTCTTCTTGGCGCGGGAGACAGGCGAGGGCGCCTGTCCTACACGGATGTCGAACTTCACGGCGCCGCCGACGATGGTCATCACCGCGCGGCCGTGCAGCGTCTCGCCGATGAACGGCGAGTTCGACGCCTTGGACGCGAACGTGTTCGTCACGGCGTAGCGCGTGTCGAGATCGAGGATCGTCACGTCGCCGAGGCTTCCCTCGCGCAGCGTGCCGCCGGGGAGCGAGAACGTCCGCGCCGGTCCGCACGAAAGCAGATCGATTAGTCGCGGGAGCGCGATCACCTTCTCGCGCACGAGGCGGTCGTAGCAGACGCCGAACGCGGTCTCCAGGCCGATCACGCCGAACGGCGCGAGGTCGAACTCGACGTTCTTCTCGTCGAAGTGATGCGGCGCGTGATCGGTGGCGATCGCGTCGATCGTTCCGTCGGCGATCGCGGTCAGCAGCGCCTCGCGATGCTCCGTCGAGCGGAGCGGCGGATTCATTTTCAGGTTGGTCGAGTACGACTGCACGGCGTCGTCGCCGAGGGCGATGTGGTGCGGCGTGACTTCGCAGGTCACGCGCACGCCCGCCTTGCGCGCGTTGCGCACAGCGGCGATGGCGCCGGCGGTGGACAGATGCGCGATGTGCACGTGCGACTTCGTCAGCGCCGCGAGGATCACGTCGCGCGCGACCATCGTCTCTTCCGACGCCGCGGGGATCCCGGACATGCCGAGGAGCGTCGAGAAGTAGCCCTCGTGCATGACGCCGCCTTCGTTGAGGTTCGCGTCTTCCTCGTGCGCGACGATCGGCATACCGAGCATCGAGCAGTACTCGAGCGCGCGGCGCATGAGCTGCGCGTTGTAGACCGGCTTGCCGTCGTCGCTGACCGCCACGCAGCCCGCGAGGCGCAGGTCGGCGAGCTCGGCGAGCTCTTTTCCTTCCAGTCCGCGGCTCACCGCGCCGATCGGATAGACGCGGCAGGCGCCGTTGCGCGCCGACTCCGCGATGATCATCTCCGTCACCGCGCGCTCGTCGTTCGGCGGCACGGTGTTGGCCATCGCGCAGACCGCGGTGTAGCCGCCGGCGACCGCGGAGCGCGTACCGGTGGCGATCGTCTCCTTGTGCTCCTGTCCCGGCTCGCGAAGGTGGGTGTGCAGGTCGATGAAGCCGGGCGTCACGACGAGGCCGTCCGCGTCGATCGTCAGGACGTTCGACGCCTTCAGTTTCTTGTCGACACGCGCCACGAGTCCGTCTTCGATCAGGACGTCGAGCTTCGCGTCGAGCTCCTGCGACGGATCGACGACGCGGGCGTTGGTGATGAGCAAATTACTCGACAACGTGCGCTCCTCCGAGGAGATACAGCACCGCCATGCGGACGGCGACGCCGTTCGTCACCTGCTGCAGGATCACCGAGCGCTCGGCGTTGTCGGCGACGTCGCTGGCGATCTCCACGCCGCGGTTCATCGGGCCGGGATGCATCACGATCGCGTCCTTGTGCGCGCGGCGCAGCCGCTCCGGCGTGAGGCCGAACGTGTTGTAGTACTCGCGCAGCGACGGGAAGCTCAGCTTCCCCTGCCGCTCGAGCTGGATGCGCAGCATCATCACGACGTCCGCTCCCTCGATCGCCTCGTCGAGCGAATGCACCACACGCACGCCCATCCGCTCGATCTCCGCCGGGATGAGCGTCGGCGGCGCGGCGAGCGTGACGTTCGCCTTCATCTTCGTCAGCAAATGGATGTTCGAGCGGACCACGCGCGAGTGCGCGATGTCGCCGATGATCGAGACGTTGACGCCGGAGAGCCGGCCGATGCGCTCGCGGATGGTGAAGGCATCGAGCAGCGCCTGCGTCGGGTGCTCGTGCGCGCCGTCGCCGGCGTTGATGATCGATGCCGGCAGGCGATCGGCGAGCATCTTCGGCGCGCCGGGATGCTTGTGGCGGATGACGATCATGTCGGGCGCCATCGCCATGAGGTTCTCCGCCGTGTCGAGCAGCGTCTCGCCCTTCTCGACGGCCGATCCCGAGGCGGCGAAGTTGAGGGTGTCGGCAGAGAGGCGTTTCTCCGCGATCTCGAACGAGACGCGCGTGCGCGTCGACGGCTCCATGAAGAGGTTGATGACGAGCTGTCCGCGCAGCGCGGGCACTTTCTTCACCGGCCGCTCGGAGACTTCCTTGAAGCCTTCGGCGGTGTCGAGAATGAGTGTGATTTCTTCGGGAGTGAGAGGTTCGATGCCGAGGAGGTGGCGGGAGCGGAGGGCTGAGGCCTGCGTACGCACCTACTTCTCCATGATCAGCACTTCATCCTCGTCATCGGTCTCCGCGAGCTTGACCTTGATCACTTCGTTCGCGTCGGTCGGCACCGTCTTGCCGATGACGTCCGCGTGGATCGGCAGCTCGCGATGGCCGCGGTCGACGAGGACGGCCAGCATCACTTTCTTCGGACGTCCGAAGTCGATCAGCGCGTCGAGCGCGGCGCGCACGGTGCGGCCGGTGTAGAGGACGTCGTCCACGAGCACGACGATCTTGTCGTCGATCGGCTCGGGAAGCTTTGTCGGCTTCACCACCGGGTTCGGGGCGATGGTGGTGAGGTCATCGCGATAGAGCGTGATGTCAAGGATGCCGAAGGGAACGGGCGTCCCTTCCATGTCGCTGATCTCTTTCGCCATCCGCTCGCCGATGGGGACTCCGCGGCTGCGAATGCCGACGATGATGAGGTCTTCGATTCCTCGGTTTTTCTCCACCACTTCGATCGCCATGCGGCGAATCGCGCGGTTCATGCGGGCGCCGTCGAGCAAACGTTTTTTTACATTCATGCTGATCGGGCGGGGAGAATATCACGGGCCGTAACATGGCGCGCCTCACGGCGCGACGATTGCACAATTGGTACTGATGATGCGGGCGCGACAGCGTGTTCTGATCGTCGACGACAACTCCGATATCCGAAGGCTTTACGCCATCGGCCTGAACCAGCGCGGCTTCGAAGTGAAGCTGGCGGCGAACGGGGCCGAGGCGCTGGAAAGGATCGTCGCCGAGAAGCCCGACATCGTCCTGCTCGACTGGCTGATGCCGCTGATGGACGGCGGCGAATTGCTCGACCGCATCGGCGGAAACGGCGGCGCGATTCCGGTCATCGTCATCAGCGGCCAGCCCGCTCCGCAACAGCCCGATCCGCGCATTCAGGCCTGGCTGACCAAGCCGGTCACGGTCGAAGAGCTCGTGCACGAGATCGAGCACGACTCTTAAGCCTGCTAGAATCGTCGCCACATGGCGAGGATCTTCTTCGTCGGACTCGACGGGACGGAGAAAAGCTACCGGTTGCAGACACACCGCCCGTTTACGGTCGGACGTGATCCCGGAAACGACATCATCCTGCGCGATCCGAAGGTCTCCCGGCATCACGCCGAGATCGTGTTCGAGCGCGGATTCTTCGTCCTCCACGATCTGGCCAGCGCCAACGGCACGTACATCAACGGCAAGCGGATCCGCGTCGCGCCGCTGACGCACGGCGCGAAGCTGCGCATGGGCAACAGCTACGGACGCTTCTCCGAGGAGCTGCCGACCGAGGCCGATGCACCGCCGGTGCAGGAACCGCTGGAGACGCCGATCCCGCAGCAGCCGACGATCGCCGTCGATTCGGGCGAGATCGACGTCGACGTGGACGCCGACGAAGCGCCCACCGACGAGAACTCGCGCATCAGCATGGAGACGCTGCCGCACGAGAAGCTCAACGAGGACGAGCTAAAAAAAAAATTGGAGTAGGTCCCTCGACTCCGCTCGGGATGACGGCTCCAAGCCCCTCTGACGAGCCTCCCACCGAACCGATCACCGCGAAGGAGCCCGACCGCCCAAAAGTCGTGGCTGACGCGGAAGCGCGGCGGACTCCGTTCTCCGCCACGCGCTTCCGGTTCATGACCGGCCTGCCGGCCGGCGAGACGGCGCGCATCCGCGATGAGCAGGGACAGGCGGCGCTGAGCTACCGCAGCTTCGCCAGCATCGTCGGGATCGTGGCGGCACTGACCGCAGCAATCGTGCTGATCGCCGGCTTCGCCGCGACGGCATTCCTCTTCGCCGAACATCGCGCCGGCGCCGCGCTGGTGGCGATGCTGCTGTCGATTGCGTTCGCACTGCTGATCGCGATGCTGGTGCCGCCGACGAGCGTCACGCTCTACGACGGCCAGTCGCCCGCGCTCACGATCGCGCAGGACTCGCGTGCGAGCTTCCCCGTGATCTCGTTCACGATCGTCACACCCGACGGCATCCGCCTGGCGCGCATCCGCCGCTCGTTTCTCTCGCGACTGGGCCGCAACCGCTGGCAGATCCTCGACGCGGGCGGGCGGTGGCTGGGCGAGGCGGTGGAGGAGTCGTTCAGCCGCGCCTGGATCCGCAAGTTCGCCGCGAAGTTCAATCGGCGTTATGACGCGGATATCCAGTTGATCATCGGCGGAACCGCAGCCGGCACGATTCTTCGCAGAGAGATCGGGCACGGCGAAGTCGACGTACTCGAACTGCCCGAGAATTCGCCGATCGACCGCCGCGTGGCTGTAGCACTCGCGATGCTGGTGCTGGGCAGCGAACCGTAGAGACGACCGGGAGCGCCTCCGGCGGGCGGGCGCGGCCCGCAGCGTTAGTCTTTAGGGCTTGGCCAACAGACGCTGCGGGCCGCGCCCGCCCGCCGGAGGCGCTCCCGTCACCTCATGGTTTCGATCCCAACACCAGTGTAGAAGTGCTTCAGTATCCGGTCGTACGTCCAGCCTCGAAACGCCATTCCATACGCTCCCACCTGGCACATGCCGACGCCGTGGCCCCAGCCTTTGCCGAAGAACGTGTAGCGATCCGCGCCGTTCGGGTCCTTCGTCTTCTCGATCACGAACAGGTTGTCCGGGACATTGAGCGACCAGCGGATCGGGAGGCCTTTGAGATCGATCACGCGGCCTCCTTCGGCGATCACCTGCAATTCCGCGATCCGTTGCGAGGCATCGATCGTGATCGGCTTCAGGTCGACAAGTTGTTCGATCGGCTGGCGTTTGTTGATCGACGTCACCAGCTCATCGGCGGTATAGCTGCGCGTCCAGTTCGCGAAGGACGACGTGCGGTCGAACGATGCGCCGTCGTAGTTCGCCTGCACGATCACCGCGACGGGGCCACGCGCGCCGCGTTGCACGAACGCGCGATCGCCGATCATCACCGGGACGTTGGCGTACTCCTGGTAGCGATCGCCGAGGCGGCGGAAGATCGGGATGTTCGGCGGGAGATTGATGTTCGTCAGCTTTCCGTCCGCCTTCAGCACGATCGTGCGGTTGTTCACCGCCTGGATCTTGCCCGTCACCTCGCCCAGCGCCTCGTGCTTGCGCAGCCACGAGCCGAGGAGGGCGTAGAGCTCCTCGCGCGGCATCGCGGCGTTGAGGTCCGCGCGGTCGATGTGCTGCGTCGGCATCAGACCGTACTTGATCAGGAACGCCGCGGCCGCGTAGGCCGCCTGCTCCGGATCGTTCGATTGCGTGAAGAAGTACTTCCGATCCTCGGGCATCGTGAGCACACGTCCGTACTGCTCGACCGCGAGGTAGCGCAGCACGTCGCCGCGCCGCGAGGATGCGGGATGAGTCGATGGTGCAGCGCCTCCGATGATGCGCAGAGCCGCGGTCACCGCCGCTTCCACATCGCGCGCCGCCCAACTGCTCGAATCGGCGAGACCGGCCATCGTCGCGAAGACGCGCGCGTTCACCTGCGGCTCGGTGAGGATCGCGCTGTCGGCGCGGCCGGCGATCGACGTCATCTCCAGTTCCACGCAGCGCACGCGCTTCAGGTACGCCTCATTGCGATACGGGAACATCGTCGCCACGTCGCTCGTCTCGCCGCCGCAGGTCGCGGTGTAGAGCGCGTCGATCGGCTTGCCTTCGAACGTGATGATCTGACCCGCCGTCTCCTTCACCGCCTGCGTCGAGAGCTTGTCCTCGCCCGAAAATCCGAGATAGGCCTGACATGCGGGACCGGGACAGATGTCGTAGCCCTCGTTCGCGAACTGCCCCATGTTGCGCGCCGCGTACGTCCGCGCGGCGACCGCCTGGGCCTTCAGCGCCTCGAGCTCGTCGAAGACCTTCGGCCCCATCTCCGCCGGCACGACACCCGCGAGGTAGTCCTCGAGATTCAGCTCGTTGATGACGTTCAGTTGGCCGCGATTGTTGATGAAGACGCGCGCCGACGTGCGGTACGGCTTGTCCCCGATCGCGATCGTCTCCGCGGTGATCGGCACGATCAGCAGCGACTGTCCGTCGATCGTGTACTGATCGCCTTCGTCGTCGACGATCTGCAGCTTCTTCTCGAACGCGGTGTCGGTCGGACGGCGCACGACCATCATGTCCTTGCCGTAGCCGCGCTTCTCGAGGTCCTCGCGCAGCGGCGCAGCCGCGCGCGTGTCGGGGAAGTCGCCGACGACGATGCGGTAGATCCCGCCGTTCGACGCGGTCGGATCGAACACCGCATCGACGCGCTGGCCGGTCTCCGTGCGGATCTTCTCCATGAACGCGTCGCTGCTCGGCTTGTCGATGATCGCCGCGACCTGCACGCCGTAGCGCACCGCGCTGTTGGTCAGCGGCGCGGCGATCGAGAAGCCGCGCTTGAGCGTCGATGCGCCGTGATCGCTGACGACGTAGTACCCGCCGTCGATGCGCGGGAACGCGACGCTGTTCTGATCGCTGAGGAGGCCGACGCGAATGCGCGGCTCCGCGATCGGTTTCGCGGCGCTGGTCGGCAGCATGCGATTGGGCGAGATGTACGGATCGGTGGGGCACGGCGGCCCGCACGGATCATTCACGTGCGGCGGCGCCGACGACGTACAAGCGGCAAGCAGAAAGACGACGACGGAAATGCGTTTCATATCGAGGCGCCAGTGTGCAAAAAGAAAACCCCCGCGGCGGAATGCCGCGGGGGTTGGTCAGTAATGCGGAAGAAAACGACTACGGGATGATCAGGCGGATGACGACGCGGCGGTTGCGCAGGCGGCCTTCCGCCGTGCTGTTATCGGCAACCGGCTCGCGGGCGTCGCGGCCTTCGACCGTGATGCGGGTCGGATCGATGCCGTGGCGCGTGACGAGGTAGTCACGCACGGCCTCGGCCCTGCGGCGATCGAGATCGGCATTCGGTCCCGTGGCCTCGCGGTCGTCGGTGAAGCCGATGACCACCGCCGTCGAGCTCGGCTCCTGCTTCATGCGGAGCGCGACGTCGTCGAGGATCGCCTTGGCGATATTGGTAAGACGGGCCGAGCCCGGCTCGAAGTGGATCTCATCCGTACGCAGCTCCTGCGGCTGGTGCGGCGGGGTCACCGGAGGCGCCTCAGGCGGCGGAACCGGAGCCGGGGTGGGCGGAGGCGGCGGGGGCGGCGGAACCGGCGTCGGTGCCGGAGGTGCCGGGGCCACCATCGCCAGGTGCATCGGCGCGTAGGTGATGCCCACGAGGCCGCCGAGCGCGCAGTCGTCGAGCTCGGTGAAGCGGCACTCGTCGTTGTCGTACGAGAACTTCGCCACGTTCCAGCGGACGCCGGCGTTGAGAGCCCAGCCGCTGTCGCCGAACCAGTGACGGAGACCGGTGACGAGGTTGATCGGCGACTTCGGCTTCACGTCGCCGCCGTTGTAGAAGACCGTGTTGACCTCGCTGATCCAGTTGGTGGTGCGCCACCAACTGATCGGGATATTGAGGCCGCCGTCGAGACGGATCTCGTTCGGCAGGTCGACATCAACGCCAAGGTTGCTGTTGTCGGAATCGCGCTTGCCGACGATCGCATACGTCGCGGCGAGCGTGCCGATGCCGCGCGTGAAGTGCAGACCGAGGCCGTAGTTCGCGTTGCCGCTCGAAATGCCACTGTTCTCATCACCAGTGGGCAGATCGATGAAGCCCGACAGGGCGACTCGCGTCGGGGTTCCCGACGTCAGGCCGAGCTTCGTGGCGAGGTGCACATCGCCCGCGCCGCTGTCGCTGAACCGGCCCTGATAGAGCCAGCCGTTGATGAAGCCCGCACGATCGTTGCCGTGGTTCTGCAGGCGATCGTAGGGGACCATGGCCGACACTTCCCAGCGGTCGGTCAGACCGTATCCGACCGATGCGCTGGCCCGATACAGGTCATAGCCCAGATCCTTGTACTTGCGCGCCGTGAGCGGCGCGAAGTCGCGGGCGGGTGCCGCGAGAAGATCGAAGTCCTGGAACCAGATCCCGAACGACAGATCGCCACGGTGAAGCGTGTCGCCGGTGACCGTGGTGAAGAGACCCGTCTGTCCTCCCCAGGTGGGAGCGGCGAGATTGATCTGATCCTCGCGGGTCATTGTGGCCGTGGCACCGGTCTGGGCGAACGCCGCAGAGGTCACGACCAGGAAACACATAAGGGGCAGAAGCAGCCGACGTAGACGCAGCAAAATCACACCTCCTAAAAACAAGTGAGCACGAAGATCTGTCGCAGCTATTCGCCGCCTACAAAACGTGTGCCAGAAAGCTCGGCTGTTGAATCCCTAACCATTTCAACTCGTTGACTTTACCATAGCTTGAGCCTTGCATACGCAACTGGCCAGGAGTCGAACTGATGCGCTTGCGAACCTGTATTGCCCTCGTTTTCGCGTTTCTCGCAGCCCTCTCCGGCATTGCCCAAACCCCTGAACCGCCGCCGCAAACGCCGACGGATCAGGGCACGACCACACCTCCGCCCACCCTCTCCGGCACCGCCGCCGGCGCCTACGACCGGCGCGACTCCCTGCCGTACGTCAACGTCTATCTCCCCGAGGGTCAGGCGTCGATCCGGCTGCGGAAACTGATCAAAAATGTGCTGTTCGAGAGTCAGATCGACTATCGCTTCGTCAACGGCGACATCTCCACCTTCCTCCGCTACAAGTACTACGCACGCAACTTCACTTACCGCCTCGGCGTCTTCGATTCGATCGGCTTCCCCGACATCGGCTCGTCGAGCAAACAGGAGTTCGAGCGCGTGCGCGGCGGCCTGCTGCTCTTCGAAGTGCCGCGCGACTACAACAATCGCTACTACTGGCTGATCCAGGACGATCGCCTCACCTTCGGCGACGTCACCAAGGCCGACAACCGCAAGAACAACATCTACACAAAGATCGGCTATCAGTACGGCACGCAGTTCGACGAGCGGCTGAACGCGATCGTCGGTGAAACGCGCGGCCGGATCGTCCCCGTCCTCACCGCGTTCCGGGAGCTCGGCCCGCAGAAGACCGGCCTCGCCGCCGCGATCACCGAGTCGGCAAAAGTTGCCACGGGCGACTATCACTACACCAAAGTCGAGGGAGAAGCGCTTCGCCGCTTCGACATGACGCCGACGTCGTTCCTCGTCTCACGCCTGCACGCGGGCATCTTCCTCAATCGCGGCGACGCCGAGGGTGTCACTGCGGATACACCGCTGGTCGAGCGCTACCTGATCCCCCAGTACGAGTTGTTCAAGCTCGGAGGGCGCGAGGCGCTGAAGAGCCTCTCCGACAAGATCGAGACCGAAGGGACGCACGAAGTGCATCTCACCAACGAGTACTTCGTCCCGATCTTCCGCAACCGCGACTTCCGCACCTGGGCCCTGCACTGGAACACGCTGTACGGTATCGGCTATCTCGGCGCCGGCACGGTGGGCTTCGAGTACAACTCGCTGGCGAAGAAAAACAACGTCGCCGTCGACGCCGGCATCGGCACGGAGGCCAGCATCGGAATCCGCGACTTCGACGTCCTGATCAGCGTCGTCTACGCACGGGGCATCCACGGGGTGGATGAGTTGAAGGGGAGTAAGGTGAGGTTTTCGATCAGGACGGTGCGGTAGCGATCGAGCAGTTGAGCGTTTGAGCTGTTGAGCTGAACCGCTGAATGGCTCAACAGCTCAACAGCTCTGAAATCAGTGACTCAGCTCCGACTGCACTCCCCTCACCCCATCAATATTCTTCAGCAGCTCGACAGCAACCTGCTTCTGAAGCTCGGAGTGGACGGTGCCGGCGACGCGGACGACGCCGTGGCGGCTGTCGATCTGCAGCTTGCAGCCGTCGAGGGAGCGGTGACGCGAGAGGGCTCGCTCGGCGGCGCGCTGGATCGCGGCGTCGTCGGGGGCGCTGGTGAGCTGCACGAGGTTGGCAACGCGGCCGTAGCCGAGCTGCGAGGCGATGCGGCCTGCTTCGGCCGCTTTTTCGGAATCATCGGTGCGGCCGCGGATGATGACGATGCCGCCGACTTCGTACACCTGAAGGCGATCGATGTCGACGAGGCCCGCGGTGCGGAACGAACTGGTCAGATCGACGGCTGCCGGACTCTGCGCGAAGACCATCGGTCCCGTGAGAATGGCTGCTGCTGCCGTGAGTGCGATCAGTGTGGATTTCATAAGTTATTGTGCTCTCCCGCAGTTAACCTAGAGCAGGGCGCATGCCACATGGTTGAGGGGTCGGGCCGATACGACGGATGGCTCCTCCGGAATGATCCCCCGCGAGTGATGAACGTACACGTGCCACATCATCAAGAGCGCCAGTCCCAGCAGGACCACCATCCCGAACAGCGCGCCAATTCGTCGTCCCATGAGTGTACTCCGGAACGCAACGGCCGTGCCTGTCAGGTGGCAGGTCGCCGTTGGCAGTTGGCCGTATCTCCTGCCAACGGCCAACTGCCATCTGCTATCGTCATCAAATGCCCCGCATTCAGGTCCTCCCCTCCGATCTCGTGAATCAGATCGCGGCGGGGGAAGTGGTCGAGCGGCCGGCCTCGGTTGTCAAAGAGCTGATCGAGAACGCCATCGACGCCGGGGCCACCACCATCGACGTCCTGCTCGAGAGCGGCGGACGCAAGCTGATCGAAGTCCGCGACGACGGCTGTGGGATGTCGCCCGACGACGCGGCCCTCGCGCTCGAGCGCCACGCCACCTCGAAAATCCGCGCCTTCGACGACCTGGTCCGCGTCCGCACCCTCGGCTTCCGCGGCGAGGCGCTGCCGTCGATCGCCAGCGTTTCGCGCTTCACGCTGACGACGTTCGACGGGACGAGCGATCACGCGATCGAGATCGAATGCGATCCGCTGACGTCGCAGCGCACATTGCGGCCCGCGGCGCGCGATCGCGGCACGACGATCAGCGTGCGCGAGCTCTTCGAGAACGTCCCCGCGCGCCGCAAGTTCCTCCGCAGCGCCGACGCCGAGTTCCGCTCCATCGTCACCGTCGTCACCTCGTACGCGCTGCCGCTTCCTGCGCGCGCGTTTCGCGTCGAGCACAACGGCCGCGTCGTGCTCGACCTCCCCTCCGCATCGACGTCCCGCGAGCGCGTCCTGCAGATCCTCGGCGATGCCGCCGATGCGCACCTCGCGGAGATCGACACTACCATCGGCGACGCACATGCCACCGGCTTCGCCACGCGCGGACTCCGCTTCGGCAGCCGCCGCAATCAGTACTTCTTCGTCAACGGCCGCCTGGTGCGCGATCGCGTCCTCACCCACGCCGCGAACCGCGCGGCGGAGCAGTTCGACTTCGACGGACACCCGGCGATCGTGCTCTACGTCGACGTGCCGCCCGAGTCGGTCGACGTGAACGTTCATCCCGCAAAGACCGAGGTGCGGTTCCGCGATTCGGGGACAGTGCACGTCGTCGTCGAGCAAGGGATCAAGAAAGCATTGGGCGGCGCGGAAGAGGGAGAAAAACTCTTGCCTGCTCCCGCGCTGCCCCTCCCAGCACTCAGCACCCAGCACCCAGCGCTTCAATACACCCCGCTCTTCCAGCAACGCGCAATCGTCCAGCCGCCGCGTCCCGCGCAGACCGCCACGCTCCCGGAGCCCGACCTCGACATCCCGCCGCAGCTCGGCGATCTGCAGGGCCGCGTCATCGGCCAGTACCGCCTCAGCTACATCCTCCTCGATACACCGGGTGGATTGCGCCTCGTCGATCAGCATGCGGCGCACGAGCGCGTCCTGTACGACCGCTACCTCGTGCGTCTCGCGCAACATGCGCCCGCGGCGCAGCAGCTCCTGACGCCGATGCTCTACGACGCCGGCGCCGCGGAGAGCGCGGTGCTCGACTCGCACGCCGACGAGCTGCGCGCCGTCGGCTTCGACATCGAGCGCTTCTCCGGCAACACCTTCGCCATCGCCTCGATCCCGGTCGAGCTGCTGCGCAACGACGTGCACGCGTTCCTGCGCAAGGTGATCGATCTCTCCATCGACGAGCGCGGATCGCATCTCGTCGCCGCGCGCGAAAAGATCTGCGCCTCGCTCGCCTGCCAGGCCGCGATCAAAGTGCATCGCCCCCTCGGCGGCGAAGAGATGGCGCGACTCGTCGCCGAGGTGCTGCAGTCGTCGAATCCGTTCGCGTGCCCGCACGGGCGGCCGATCATCGTCGACATCAAGCATCTCGATATCGAGCGGCACTTCCACAGAAAGTAGAGAAACGTTGATGGTTCGTGAGGTCAGCCGCTGACGGCTATCTTCAGAGGGCGTGGTTCATTCTTGAGATACGCCTGAAGTGATTCCGTGACATCCCGAAGCGCCTGGCGCAGGTACTCTTCATGAGCATTGCCCTCAATCGCCTGAAGCGCCAGGTGCAACACACCCGGGTTTTCGATCGGAGCAGCACCGCTTTCCCACGCCTCGAGTAACGACGAAGCGACCTTGAGACGAGAGGCGAGCTCCTCCGGTGACAACGCAAGCGATTCACGCCACCGTTTTAGTGCTTCCGCGTTGAGCTCAGCAGCTTCGGAGAGCACATGGGGCACAAGCTGAATTGGCTGACCACTGACAAGGCCACGCACGTCGACAAAACGATCTGCACGGAGAAATTCGATGGCGTAAGGCCGTCCTTCGGTGTCGAAATCCAATACGACGCCATCAGAGATCTCTTCACTATCTCGGTATTGCCGCTTCTCAGCAAACGTGACCGTAAGGCTGTTGCTCTCTTTGTCGAACAGATATCTCATGACGTCGTCTGCTTCCGCGCATACGAGCGGTCGAAAAAGGCGTTATCCACCGTCTCGCGATCTTCCAACGTTATCACTCGCAGATATTTCCCGCCTCCGTTACGAACCCCCACATCTGATATTTCCGATCTTCTTGCTGCACCTCTTTGTCGGGCCTTCGAACGACAGCCTCGACCCATTCTCGCCTGATCTCGGGCCGGTCCTTCATGCGAAGCTCGAAGTATCGAGTGGTCTTCACTGCGAAAGCATATGTTCGAAAGCGGACGCCTCGCCCGCCGTCGACAGGCGAGGGCGCCTGTCGCTCCACCAAAAGTAGAGAAACGTCGCCGGTCACCAGTTGCCGGTTACCCTCGGGTTGATGTCCGGCAACTCCGCCATCGCCCTCGGCCGCCGCGGCGAACGGCGCGCTGCCTGGTTTTATCGCCTCCGCGGCTACTCCATCGTCGAGCGCAACCTCCGCCTCCGCGCGGGCGAGATCGATCTCATCGTCCGGCGCGGACGCACCGTCGTCATCGTCGAAGTGAAGACGCGGCAGTCGCGCGTCGCGGGCGAAGGGTTCGATGCGGTCGACCGGCGCAAACGCGAGCGGCTCGTGCGGCTCGGCGATCAGTACGCCGCGACGCATCCCGGCGTGCAGCTCCGCTACGACATCCTCTCCCTTCACTGGAACGGCTGGCGCTTCGAGGTGACGCACTTTCCGGATGCATTCCGGCCGGTCGCCGATGCGACGCGTCCGTGGATATGGCGGGCATGATGGCGATACGATTCTCCACACATGCATCCGAAAATCGCGGTCGCGGCGATCTTCGCGCTGGTACTCGTCGTACCTGCATCCGGCAGCACGTACACGGTCAACAATCTCGGCGATACCGCGGACGTCACGCCCGGCGACGACAGTTGCGACGCGGGCGGCGGAGTCTGCACGCTGCGCGCGGCGATCATCGAATCGAACGCGCACGCCGGTCCCGACACCATCGCCTTCAGCGTGGCCGGCCTGATCTCGCCCGCGCTCTACCCGGCGCTGAGCGACACCGTGATCATCGACGGCACGACCGCTCCCGGATATGCCGGAGTGCCGCTGGTGCACATCGACGGCGGAGGGACCAATCTCATCGGATTCCGATTCGACGCATCCGCCGGGTCATCGAGGCTGACTGCGCTGGAAGTCTCGGGCTACACGGGCGAGGGCGTCCTGATCGATGGCGACGGAATCACCGTGCAGCGCTGCTACATCGGCCCGAACGAGGGCGGCATCGTGGTCAGCGGCTCCAACGATCTGATCGGAGGCGGCGACGGCTTCGGCAACGTCATCTCCGGCAATGCTGGCATCGGCATCAACATCATCAATGCGCAGAGCGTCACAGTGTCGGGCAATTTCATCGGCACGAATGCCGCCGGCACGGCCGCCGTCGCGAATCAGCTCGGCGTCAGCATCCTCGATTCGACGAACACCACGATCGGAGAGGTCGGCGGCCGGAACGTCATCTCCGGCAATGCGTTTCAGGGAATCTTCGTCTACGGCGACAGTCCCGGAACGGTCATCGACAACAACTACATCGGCACCGACGTCACCGGCAGCAACGCTGTGCCGAACCGCGACGGCATCGGATGCACCGCCGCACACGTCACCATCGGAACGACCGCCGGCAACGTGATCTCCGGCAATGCGTTCGACGGCATCGGGATCGGCGCCAGCACGACGAGCTTCATCATCATCCGGCACAACATCATCGGCCTCGACGCCGCGGGCGTGAGCGACGTCGGCAACGGCGACGACGGGATCGAGATCTGTTGCAACGCGACCGGCGCGAGCGTCCTGGAGAACACGATCTCCGGCAACGGCGATCGCGGGATCGCGGTCGTGAACGCGTCCGGCATCACGATTCAGGGCAACGATATTCGCGGCAACCTCGCTGGCATCGACGTCGACGCAAGTACCAATGTCACGATCGGCGGATCGGCTGCCGGTACGCGAAACGTGATCTCCGGCAACAGCGCCAGCGGCATCATCGTGCAGAGCAACGCGAGCGGCGTCACGATCGAGGGCAATTCCATCGGCACCGACGCCGCCGGCCTGGCCGATCTCGGCAATCTCCAGGACGGCATCGACATCTCCTTCTGCACGGCCGGCCCGCTCACGATCACCGGCAACTTCATCTCCTGGAACGACGGCAACGGCCTCACGCTCGTGACGATCTCGGGGATGACGTTCACGAACAACGTCATCAGCCACAACGCAAACACCGGTCTGCTCAGCGCCGGGCCTCTCGACGACAACGCCTTCGCCGACAACTCGTTCTTCTCGAACGGCGCCCTCGGCATCGATCTCGCCCCGGTCGGCGTCAACCCCAACGACGCGCAGGATCCCGACGCCGGCGCGAACTCGCGGCAGAACTTCCCGGTGATCTCGTACGCCACGCAACTGCAGATCGCCGGAACGATCAACAGCAATCCGAACACCGCGCTGACGATCCATCTCTACTCGAACACCGCGGCCGATCCCTCGGGATTCGGGGAAGGAGAAACGCACCTCACCGGCGCGGTACCCGTCGTCACCGACGCCGGCGGCAATGCGAATTTCATCGTCTTCTTCGGCTCGCCGATCCCGCTCGGCCGAGTCATCACCGGCACCGCTGACGGTCCGCACGGAACGTCGGAGTTTTCGGCGGCGAACGTCGCCGTCGTCGCGCCGCCGGTGCTGCAGTTCTCGTCCGCGGCCTACAACGCCGCCGAGGGGAGCGGCTCCGCGCTCATCACCGTCACGCGGAGCGGCGAGACGAACAGCCTCGTCACCGTGCAGTACTCGACCGCGCCCGGCACGGCGTCACCGTCCGCGGATTACGTCCCGGTCGTCGGAGGCCTCGCCTTCGCCGCGGGCGTGACCTCACAGGCGTTCAGCGTTCCGATCACCGCCGACAACTTCGATGAGCCGAACGAGACGCTGACTCTGAGCCTCTCCAATCCCGGCTCCGCGACGCTCGGACTCTCCAGCGCGACGCTCACGATCAACGACGACGATCCGACGCCCGCAATCACGATCGACGACAACACGCAGCCCGAAGGCACCTTCGGGATGTCGACCATGACGTTCCTCGTCCATCTTTCGAATCCGAGCGCGTCGACCATCACCGTCGACTTCGCGACCGCGCCCGGCAGCGCCACGGCGGGACTCGATTACACGGCCACGAGCAACACGCTGACGTTCAATCCCGGCGTGACGACGCAGCAGATCAGCGTCCCGATCCTCGGCGACACGGCGATGGAAGGCGACGAGACGTTCTTCGTCAATCTGACCAACGCATCAGCCGGCGCCGCGATCGGTGACAACCAGGCTGTCGGCACGATCGCCAACGACGACGTCGTCGCCATTCCGACGCTCTCGCAGGCGATGCTCGCGCTCCTCGCGATACTGCTCGGGCTGGCTGCGGCGACAAGGTGGAAGGCCTGAAGTCGTGCTTTAATCTTCTCCTCGATCAACAACAGGAGGAGACCATGCCGGTACCGAAATACGGAGTACTGATCGGCGGCGTCAGCGACCGCCGTCTGGCGACACCGAAGAAGAACCATTACGAAGTTCGCGTCGAGGCCGCGGGCGAAAGTTACCGGCTCGCGGTGAACGTGCAGAGCGGCGATGGTTCCGAGGTGCTGTATCGAATCGATGAAGCATTCATGCATCCGCTCACCACGCCGCTCGCGGCGATGGGCGACGGGCATCACAACCTCGAATCGAAACCGGGCGGCGTCGCGCTCGACTTCGTGCGCGGCAACCTCGGGATCAAGCGCGCAGACTTCCTGCCGCTGCCGCTCACCGCGCCCGGCGAAGACAACGATCTGAACGACAAGATCGACCACTACGTCATGCGCGCGATGTCGGAGCCGGCGGCGCGCGTCTATGCCTTCGGCAGCTTCTTCAAGAATCCCGGCGTGAAGGACACCTACTTCGACTTCAAGCCGGGACAAGGCATCCACGACATCCATTTCAATCAGGGCAACAGCGGCGAATTCAAAAAGGACAACGGTATCTGGCAGGACGGCGCAATGCTGTTCCACTTCCACGCCGAGAATCGCTGGGTCGCGATCTTCCTCGGATTCCAGACGCAGTCGTGGCAGGTCGACGAGCAGGGAAATCCGACCGGCGTCGTGCCGCCGCAGCCCATCCCGGTGCCTGGGCCCGTGCCGGTACCGCTGCCCATCCCCGAGATCTCGGAACGGATCCGCATCGTCGCCGCCATGGCGAATTCGAAGGGCGCGGTCGAAGTGGAGACCGTGACGCTCGTCAATGCCTCGCCTGACGACATCGACCTCACCGGCTGGAAGCTGACCGATCGCAACAAGAACGCGTTCGTATTGGCCGGCCCGCTCGCTTCGGGAGATGCCGTGCGCGTGAAGATCGGGCCGGCGATGCAGCTCTCGAACAAGGGCGGCTCAATTACGCTACTCGACTCCGCTAACAAAGTCGTCGATGGCGTCTCATATACGAAAGAGCAGGCGAGCAAGCCCGGCTGGTCGATCGTCTTCTAAACCCGCGTGTGCGAACGTTCACCAAGGTGACACGTCCGTAACACCCTTCCCTCGATAAATTGAACCGGTAATCCTGGAAATTGATTTTCGGGATTACCGGAGGTTTGTTCACAGTCCACTAAACCCTTCCCAGACCACGTTTTTCCGATGGGCGCACTTGTGGCCATCACAGTGCACCACTACACCGGCAGGAATCGCGGACTTGTAACGCGACGGTTACGGCCGCCGCCACCGCAGTCAGGTCCGCAATCAAGACTCCAATGAAGGAGGTGGGAGGACGACCCATACGCTACGCGTCCGCCAATTTGACAGGAAGCACAGTGTGAATTTTCAGGAGGAATGCTTGTCAGTACATAAAAAACTCTCCGCAATTGTGGCTCTTCTGATGTTGACGATCGGAACAGCCGCGCATGCTCAGACCAGGGCCGCACTCACCGGCACGGTCACGGTCAGCGGCGCCGCGGTTCCGGGAGTCACGGTGACGATCACGTCGCCCGCGCTCCAAGGCTCGCGCACCGCGCAGACCGACGTCAACGGCAACTACAACTTCGGCGCTCTCCCGCCGGGCGACTACCACGTCAAGTTCGAACTGGAGAGCATGCAGGCGGTCGATAAAAACGTACGCGTCGGCCTCAATGAGACCGCGCGCATGGACGCCGACATGAAGATGTCCGAGCTGACCGAGGCCATTACGGTCACGGCTAACGCTACTGCGGTTCTCGAAACCAACGAGATCCAGACGAATCTCAAGCAGGACGTGGTCAACAACCTGCCGGTTCAGCGGACGCTGCAGTCGACGACGTCGCTTGCGCCCGGAGTCGTCGTTTCGAACTCCGCCAGCAACGGCGCGTCGGGCGGCGGCGCGGCATCGGGATCAATCCAGATCGCCGGCGCCCCCGCGTATGACAGCGCGTTTCTCGTCAACGGCGCGTCGGTGAACGAGAACCTGCGCGGCCAACCGCACAATCTCTTCATCGAAGACGCCATCCAGGAGACGACCGTCCTCACCGGCGCGATCTCCGCGGAATACGGCCGTTTTACCGGCGGCGTGGTCAGCGCGATCACCAAGTCGGGCGGCAACCAGTTCAGCGGCTCGTTCCGCGACACCCTCACCAATGATCGCTGGACCGCCGAAGGAGATCTCTCCCGGCAGAAGGCGACCGACAAGATCAATCCCGTTTATGAAGGCACGCTCGGCGGACGCATCATCAAAGACCGCCTCTGGTTCTTCGCCGCGGGCCGCTACGCCAATCGCAATCAGACCAACACGTTCGGCAACGACGCCGCGACGCCGTTCATCTTCAGCAACAAGGACGAGCGTTTCGAAGGCAAGCTGACCGGACAACTGACCGAGAAGCACAGCCTCGTCGGCTCCTACCTGAAGGACAACGCCACGCTGCACAACTTCTGCGCGTTTGCTCCCTGCCTCGACACGTCTTCCCTGGAGCGCGACCGCAAGAACCCGAACAACATCAAGACGGCCGAGTACAGCGGCATCATCACGCCGTCGCTGTTGATTCAGGGCAACTGGTCGAAGAAGTACTTCGCCTTCATCGGCGGCGGCGGCCTCGGTACCACTCCCGCCGACGGCACGCCGGTCATTACGGCCCTCGGCACCGGCGAAGGTTATGCCGGCGACTCGATCTTCTGCGCCCGCTGCGATCCCGAAGAGCGCAACAACACTCTGTGGGGCGTCAAGGGAACCTATTACCTCGCCTCCAAGGGATTCGGCACGCACAACATCGTCGGTGGTTATGACGACTGGTCGGAACAGCGTATTGCGAACAATTACCAGTCGGCGTCCAACTTCATCGTCTATACGCTCGGTACGTCGGACCACGATCTGATCGCGCCGACCTGCGTCGGACCGGACGCCGATTCCATCGTCTGCCATCCGAATTTCAATACCGGCGATCTGATCAAGTGGAACCCGATCTTCCAGCTCACCAGGGGCTCCGATTTCAGCACCCGTTCCGTATTCGTGAACGACAAGTGGGACCTGAACTCGAAGTGGAGCTTCAACCTCGGACTGCGTTACGACAAGAACCACGGCGCCGATTCATCCGGTAACGTCGTGGCCAACGACTCCGCCATCAGCCCGCGCCTCGGCGTCGTTCTCGATCCGCTGGCCAATGGCAAATTCCGCCTCAATGCGAGCTACAGCCGTTATGTGTCGCGCGTCGCGGAATCGGTCGGCAGCGGCGCATCGGGCGGCGGCAATCCGTCGTACCTCTATTACGCGTACGAAGGTCCGGAAGTGAATCCGAACCATACGCTGACGACCACCCAGGCATTACAGCAGGTGTTCGACTATTTCTTCGCGCACGGCGGCACGAACCAGCCGGCTCTCTTCGGTAACCTGGCCGGCATCGCGACGCGCATCAATGGCTCGCTCAAGTCGCCCAGCGTCGCTGAATACTCCCTCGGCGGCGGCTGGCAGGTTTCGAAGAACGCGTACATGCGCGTCGACCTGCAGCACAAGGACTGGAAGAACTTCTACGCTCTCATCGCCAACCCGAGCACGGGTGAAGTCCCGGGCATCGTGACGCAGGGCAACACCACGATCGATCTCGGTCAGAACTTCGATCTCGCCTTCATCACGAACAGCGACCACTTCAAGCGCACGTACAACGCCGCGACGCTGCAGGGCGCCTATCAGCCGTTTGCCCGCACCAACGTCGGCCTCAATTACACGTACTCGACGCTCAAGGGGAACGTGCTGGCGGAGACGACCGGCAGCGGTCCGATCGCCGAGAACGCACTGGCCTATCCGGAGTATCGCGGCTACGCGCAGTACGCGCCCGAGGGCTACCTCCCGGGCGATCAGCGCCACCGCCTCAACGCGTGGGTCAGCTATGACCAGCCGCTGGGATTCGGCAGCGCCCTCAACCTGAGCCTCCTGCAGCGCTACGCTTCGGGCAGCTCGTACTCCGCCATCGGACAGCTCGACACGACGACGTTCACGCCGAACGGCCTCCCGGCCGGCTTCTCGTACAACGGACCTCCGGCCACCGTCAGCTACTTCTTCGGCGGCCGCGGCTCGTATCGCTGGGACGACGTCTCGTCGACCGATCTCGCGGCGACGTTCAACATCCCGGTCCATGGTCTGACGTTCTTCGCGCAAGGGAAGGTGATCAACTCCTTCAACAACCAGGCGCAGACGAACGGCAACACCACGGTCCGCATCCTCAAGGCGTTCAACCCGTTCACCGAGACTCCGGTCGAAGGCGTGAACTGGGCGAAGGGCTCCAACTTCGGGAAGCCTCGCAATCCGACGACGAGCGCGGGTGCGAACCTGCTCGCTCCGAACGGCGACTTCCAGCTCCCGAGGACGTACCTCATCTCCGTCGGCGCGCGGTTCTGAGCGCGTTGATTTCTGCTGTACTCTCTTGCCCCGGTCGAAAGGCCGGGGCAATTTTTGTCTCGATGAATCGCTGCCTCCCCTTCCTCGCGCTGTTCCTCGTCGCCTGCCATGAGACTCCGCGCCCCGCGGAGGACACGCCGATCATCCTGATCTCCGTCGACACGCTGCGCGCCGATCGCGTGCGCCCCGACCTCACGCCGAACATCGTCGCCCTCGCGCACGACGGCACGACGTACGACCGCGCGTACAGCCACGTCCCGCTCACGCTGCCGTCGCACGCCACGATCCTCACCGGATTGCTCCCCGCGTCGAACGGCGTTCGCGACAACGTCGGCTACGCGTTCGGATCGAAGACCCCGACGCTCACCACGATCCTCTCCGCGAACGGCTACGCCACCGGCGGCGCGGTGTCGTCGTACGTGCTGCGGCGCTCGACCGGCATCGCGCACGGCTTCGACTTCTTCGATGACGACGCCGGCTCCGGCGATCCGCTCGACGTCACGGCCTCACGTCCCGGCGATCGCACGATGCAGGTGCTGCAACATTGGATGGACGGCGCCCGCTCGCCGAAGATCTTCTGCTTTCTCCATCTCTACGATCCGCACGCGCCGTATCACGCGCCGCAGCAGTTTCAGAAAGCGGGACGCGCCGATTACGACGCGGCCGTGGCGTACGCCGACGACACGGTCGGCAAGTTCATCGCCGACCTGAAGAAGCGCGGACTTTACGATCGCGCCATCGTCGTCCTCCTCTCCGATCACGGCGAAGGCCTCGGCGATCACGGCGAGCTCGATCACGGCGTCTTCGTCTATCGCGAGGCGATTCATGTGCCGCTGATCGTGAAACTGCCTAAGTCCGCGAACGCCGGCAAGCACGTCGCGTCGCTCGCCGCGTTGTCCGACGTCCTCCCGACGATCCTCGGCGCCGCGGGCATCACGCCGCCGGAGCACATCGACGGCATCGACCTCCTCGCGGCGAAAGAAGATCCGAACCGGCAGGTCGACGCCGAGAGCTACTACGGCCGCCTGCACCTGCACTGGCATCAGCTCACATCGGTGGTCACGGCGAAGTACCAGTACATCGAAGCGCCGGCGCGCGAGCTGTACGACCTTCCTGCTGATCCGGCCGAGAAGAGCAACGTAGCCGCGCGCGACCGGCGTGAAGCAGCAGCGCTCGCGGATGCGCTGGCGAAACGGACGAAGCCATTCGGCGCGCCGACGCATGTCGACGAAGAGGATCAGCGCAAGCTCGCCTCCCTCGGCTACATCTCGTCCGGTCCGCTGGCCGATGAAGCGACGTATCCCGATCCGAAAGATCGCATCCGGTTCCTCACGATGTATCGCACCGCGGAGCGCACCGCGCGCGCCGGTGGAACGCAGCGCGCGATTCCGATGCTCGAGGAAGTGACGCGCGAGGCGCCGGAGATCCTCGACGCGTGGGTGCTGCTCGCTCGCGCGCATCCCGATGACGCGATCCGCGTGCTGTCCGAGGCGTCGAAACATTTCCCCGACTCCCCCGCCGTCTCGCTTGCGCTCGCCGATGCGTACTACCGGCATCAGCGCTTCGACGACGCGATCCGCGTGGCGAGGGAGACGATCCCGCGCGAGCCGGTGCTCGCACGCGAGCTGCTGGCGAAGATCGCGATCAAGCGCCGCGACCTCGCGGGGGCGCGTCGCGAGCTCGAAGCGGCACTCGCCGCCGCGCCGCATCGCGTCAGCACGCTCCTCTCGCTCGCCGATGTGCAGAAACGGCAGGGCGACTGGCAGGGCGCGCTCGCGACACTCGATCGCGCGGCGACCGAGACCTCGAATCCCATTCGCGGATTGCAGTCGGGTCGCGGCGAGGCGTTGCTGCAGTTGCGTCGCGGTCCCGAGGCCGAGGCCGCGTATCGCCTGGAAGTGGAGCGCTATCCCGATGACGTGCAGTCGTGGGGAAATCTCGCCGCGATCCTCGCGGCGCAGGGACGGCGCGATGAAGCGCGCGCAACGGTCGAGCAGGCGGTACGACTGAATCCTGGTCCCGAGGCGCAGAAGATGAAGGTCGAGGTCATGGAGATTTTGCGTTGAGGCGTTTCGCGCTCTTGTTTCTTTTCGCTGCGCTCGCGTGCCGCAAACCGGAAACGCCGGCGGTCCGCTACTCCGGCGCGCCGGTCATCCTGATCTCGATCGACACGCTGCGTGCCGATCATCTACCGGCGTACGGCTACAAAAACGTCGCCACGCCGAACATCGACAAGCTGCGCGCCGACGGCATCCTCTTCTCGCATGCGTATTCGCACGTCCCGCTCACGCTGCCGTCGCATGTCTCGATCCTCACCGGCGAGCTGCCACCCGACAACGGCGTGCGCAACAACATCGGCTTTCCGTTCGACGCGGCGAAGCATCCGACGCTGCCGCAGCTTCTCAAGAAAAACGGCTACGCGACCGGCGCCGCGGTGTCGGCGTACGTGCTGCGCGGCAACACAGGACTCGCCGCCGCGTTCGACGCGTACGACGACGACGTCGCGGTCACCGCGGGCGAAGCGCTCGGCAAGCTGCGGCGTCCCGGCATGGAGACCGAGGCGGTCGCGGAGCGGTGGATCGACGCACACGCGCGCGAGCCGTTCTTCTACTTCCTCCACCTCTTCGAGCCGCACGCACCGTACGATTCGTACGATGGCCAGATCGCGGCCGCCGACGCGATCGTCGGGAAGTTCATCGACCACCTCAAAACGGCCGGCATCTACGACCGCGCGATCATCGTCCTCCTCTCCGATCACGGCGAAGGCCTCGGCCAGCACGGCGAGGACGAGCACGGCGTCTTCCTCTACATGGAGGACATCCACGTCCCGCTGATCGTCAAACTGCCGAACGGCAAGCAGGCGAACAGCGCGGTCGACGCGCCGGCGCAGCTCATCGACGTCTTCCCGACACTCGCCTCGCTCACCGGCATTGACGTCGCCGCGGGCAAGGGCCACTCGCTCCTCGATCTCGCGTCGCTTCCCCCGCGCCGCATCTACAGCGAGACGCTCTACCCGCGCATTCACCTCGGCTGGAGCGATCTCCGCTCGATGGTCGACGACAAGTTTCACTTCATCGACGCGCCGCGCGCGGAGCTCTACGCGACGAGTGATTCCGCGGAGACCAAAAACGTGCTCGGCGATGAGCGCCGCGTCGCTGCCGCGATGCGCAAGGATCTCGAGCCGTTCAGCCGCGAGATGCCGACGATCGCCACCGTCGATCCCGAGGAAGCGAAGAAACTCGAAGCGCTCGGCTACCTCGGATCGGCCGCGGGCAACAGCAGCGGTCCGCTGCCCGATCCGAAAGACGCCATCAACCAGATCGCGTTGCTGAAGGAAGCGAGCCGACTCGCCCAGGCAGGAAAATCAGACGAAGCGATCGCAGGCTATCGCCGCGTGATCGCGATGAACCCGCGCCTCACCGATGCCTGGACGCTCCTCGCGCAGCACTACGAGCACATCGGCCGCTACGAAGACGCGCTCGAGACGTACAAGCGCTGCATCGAAGTCGCGCCGTCGGTCGCGGGCGAGCTCGCGCTGTCGATCGCGAACGTCGACCTCCTGCTGAATCGCTTCGACGAGGCGATCGCGAACGCCGACGCGGGGATGAAGGTCAATCCCGGCAACGCGCATCTCGTCTCCGGCCGCGCGAAACTCAACCTCGGGCGCCTCGACGACGCGACCGCCGATGCGACCGCCGCCATCGCCACCTTCAACTACAAACCGGCCGGTCACGTGCTCCTCGCGCAGATCTACACGAAGCAGCGCAAACTCGCCGACGCCGCGCGCCAGATCGACGAAGCGCTCGCCGCGGCGAGCGAGCGAAAGCTCGAGCCTCCGCCGCTCCTCTTCTTCGTGCGCGGCGACATCCTCGCGCGGATGAACCAGATTCCGGCAGCGATCGACGCCTTCAACGAGGAGATCCGCCGCTACCCCGGCGATCGCCAGGCGTACGCGAACCTCACCGTCATCTATCTGCTGCAAGGCGATCGGGCGCGCGCGAACGAGACGATGGAGCGCCTCGTCCGCGCCAATCCCGATCGAAGGAGCTACGAACTCGCCGCGAAGACGTTCGCGGAGATGCACGATGAAGCGGATGCGCAGCGTTGGCGCCACCGATAGCCCTCGTGGAGCGGCAGGCGCCTCGCCTGCCGGCTCGGTGGACAGGCGAGGCGCCTGTCCCCCCACGAAGGCCGGCTAATTCGTCGCGTGGTACTTCACCATCCGCCACTGGTAGTACCCGGTCTGATCCTTCACGCCGATGTGGCCGTACGGATAACTCCCGAACGTCGCCTCGCCGTTTTGTCCCGGGATGCGGCAGGTCGACTGCCCGTAGACGATCGTGCCGTAGCCGATCACCTCGTCCACGCTCGACCACATCGAGTAGACATACGACCCCTCGTAATGCGACGTCGAGTTCATGTCGACCAGGATCGACGAGACGTCGTACGGACCGTAGATCCCGATGAGATACCCGGGGTAGAGACCGTTGACATCGCTGCAGGTCGGTGTTGTGGGGCCGGTCTGATAACAGGCGACTAGTCCGCGGTTCGCGCCGGCGATGCCGACGAACGTGTCGACCAGCGCGGTCAGTGACGAGCCGAGGCTGTACGTCCCCCCCGCGGAGGCGTCGTAGGCGCTGCCGCCTTTGATCGCCTTGCGCGCGAGCGTTTCGCCCATCGAGTGCGTGACGATGTCGACCTTCGTCGCGCCGGTGTACGCCTTCACCGCCTGGATGAACGCGCGGAGGCGCGTCATGTACGCCTTCGAGTGGTACTGGTTCGACGCGAGCAGCGGATTCGCCGGCCCCCAGGTCGTCGCGTAGAGCTCCGCCGAGGTGTAGCCCTGCGACTGGAAGTAATTGATGCTCGACGTCCAGCCGGTGAGGCTCGAGCTGTAGCCGAGCGCCGTGTCCGAGTTGCCGTGGATGAAGATCACCGGCTGATTGACGACCGGCTGTCCCGCGTACGTGCGGCCGCCGTAGCTGCCGCCCGTGACGTCGCTTCGTTCGAACCCGTAACCGCCGTACCCGTTTGCGGTCAGCCAGTTACGGAAGTCTGTGGTCAGCCCGACCTGGGCGTGAAGAGCAGCGGCGGAGAAGAGAACGACGAGGAAGACGAGAGCGCGGTGACGCATGCGTTAGCCTCCAAAGTTACCGGCCGGTCGGTTTGTAGTGAGGGCGGAAGGATAGCACGAATCATGTTCATCAGATCAATGTAAGGGGCGACACGAACGACGTACACTGAAACGGTGAAGCCGTTTCGGTGGGATCCGGCGAAAGCCAGCGTCAACTGGCGAAAACATCGGGTGGCATTCGCAGAAGCGGCGACCGTATTCTTCAACGACTTGGCCAGGATTCACGATGATCCTGATCATTCTGAAGGCGAGATGCGAGAAATCATCGTGGGTCATTTCGACGACTGGCCGTTTGCTCCTCGTAGTGTTTGTCGAGCATCCTGATCACATCCGAATCATCAGCGCGAGGCCGACAACTACGCGCGAGCGAAAAGACTATGAAGAAAACAGCTAAGAAGCAGTCCAAAGATGTGCGGGACGAATACCGGTTCGATTACTCGAAATCGAAACCCAATCGTTTTGCAGCGCAGATCCAGGAAGGCTCTGTTGCCGTTCTGCTCGAACCCGACGTCGCGTCGGTGTTCAACTCGTCGGAGACGGTCAATCAACTGCTGAGATCTGTGATCACCGCGCTGCCCAAGAATGCGCGGGCGAAGAAGCCTTCTCGCCGCACCGTTCGGTAGTTCCTCACGTCAGCCGCGAATAGATCTCCCCCGCCGCCATCGGCCGGTTGAACAGGTACCCCTGCAGAAAGTCGCAGTCGCGCGAGATGAGGAAATCGCGCTGGGCCTCGGTCTCCACCCCTTCCGCCGTCACCAGGATGCCGAGGTCGTGCGCGAGGCGGATGACGGCGCCGACGATCGCGGCGTCGCTCGCCTTGCTGGTGATCTCGTGCACGAAGACGCGGTCGATCTTGATGGTGTTGATCGGGAACTGGCGCAGGTAGAGCAGCGACGACTGGCCGGCGCCGAAATCGTCGATGGCGATGCGCACGCCGCGCGCGCGGAGCTCCTGCAGCAGCGTGCGCGTGAGGTCGACGTTCTGCATGGCGACCGATTCGGTGATCTCCAGCTCCAGCCGCGACGGATCGAGCATCGTCTCGCGCAGCACGTTGTCGATCATCGCCAGCAGGTCGCGCTGATGGAACTGGCGCACCGACAGATTGACCGACACCTGCATGTGCGGCAGTCCGTTCGTCGTCCACGCCCGCAACTGCTCGCACGCCGTGCGCAGCACCCAAGCGCCGAGCGGGATGATCATCCGCGTCTCCTCGGCGGCCGGGATGAACTCGTCGGGAAACACCAGCCCGCGCTCCGCGTCGTTCCAGCGCACCAGCGCCTCGACGCCCGCCGCGTGTCCGTCGCGCGCGGCGTGAATCGGCTGGTAATGCAGCACGAAGTCGTGATGCTCGAGCGCGCGGCGGAAGCCCGCCTCGAACATCAGCCGGCTGCGATAGCGCTCGTTGATCTCCGCGGTGAAGAGCTGCACGTTGTTGCGTCCGAGCTCCTTCGCCCGGTACATCGCCTTGTCGGCGTTGCGCGTGAGCGTGTCGGCGTCGTCGCTGTCGTTCGGAAAGATGCTGATGCCGACGCTGGCGGTGACGTGCAATTGATGATCGTCGATGATGTACGGCCGCCCCACCTGCTCCAGGATCTTGTCCGCGACGTCGACCGCGACCTCGCTCGTCTCCAGCTCTTCGATGATGACGATGAACTCGTCGCCGCCGACGCGCGCCACGGTGTCGCTGGAGCGCACGCACTCCACGATGCGCTGACCGACCTCCTGCAGCAGGCGGTCGCCGACGACATGTCCGAGGTTGTCGTTGATCAGCTTGAAGAGATCGAGATCGACGAACATCACGGCCAGCGGACGTCCGTGGCGGCGCGCGTGCGCCAGCGCGAGGCCGAGCCGGTCCTGATAGAGGTTGCGATTCGGCAGGCCGGTGAGCGTGTCGTGGAGGGCCTGGTGCTTCATCTCCTCCTCGACCTTCTTCCGCTCGCTCACGTCGCGATAGTTCGCCACGATCGCGCCGACCGCCGGCTCGGCGAGGAGGTTCGTGCCGATCATCTCCAGCCAGAGCCACCGCCCGTCCTTCGCCCGCGCGCGGAACGTGCCGCTCACGCTGGCGCGCGTCGCTTGCATGAGGATCTGCATCCGCTCCTCGACGTCGCGGCGATGATCGCGATGCACGAGATCGAGCGCGTTCTGTCCGATCGACTCCGCCTCGGTGTATCCGAGGACGCGCTCCGTCGACGGGCCGACCCAGAGCAACTTGCCGGCCGGATCGAGCAGCGCGATCGCGTCGGTGCTGTTCTCCACCAGCTCGCGGAAGCGCTTCTCGCTCTGCTGCAGCACCTCCTCCGCGCGCTTGCGCTCCGTGATGTCGAACGCGGTGCCGAGTGCGGCCGGCGCGCCGCCGTACTGAATCGTCGTGGCGCTGAAGTCGAGCCAGACGCGCGTGCCGTCCTTGCGGATGATGCGGAACTCGTAACGCGGCGGCACGGAGTCGCCGCGCAGCCGCGCGCCGCCGCGATCGCGGATCATGTCGCGGAACTCCGGATCGACGACATCCCAGAACTCCCGCCCCACCAGCTCCTTCATCGAGTAGCCGGTGATCTGCTCCGCGGCGTGATTCACGTAGCGGAAGATCGTCCCCTGGTAGATGAAGATCGCCACCGGCGCGGTCTCCGCCACCGCTTCGAATCGCGCCTCGCTCTCGCGATGCTCCGCCACCTCGCGCCGCACGCGGCGGCGGAGGCTGATGTTCCAGACGACGAAGCTCAGCACGAGCACCGCGACGGCGACCGCCGCGTCGATGGCATCGCTGCGCGTGAAGAGCGGCGGTGCCTGGATGACGTTGAGATCGTTCGGATAGCGCGGAAGGATCTGCGGCGTGGGACGCGGCGACCGTCCGACGAGGAACGTCGAGCCGATGCCGGTGACCACGACCGTCGACCCGACTTCGACCTGCGGCATCCCCTTCTTCTGCGCGTCGGTGATGTGCACGGTGACGAGATCGCGGCCGGCGTGAACGCGGATGTCGGCGCCGCGCGCGCGCTGCACGACCTCCAGCACCTGGGCGCGCGTCTGGATCAGCCGTCCGTAGAAGCGATCGCCGAGGAGCTCTTCCGCGCTCACGATCTGCGGCTGCGGCGGACGGCCGTGCGAGATCACCTCGATGTCGTTGGCGATGATCTCGATGCTGCCGGACCAGGTGTTGATCGCGCCGGTGACGCGCACCACATCGCCGAGGCTGATGCGGTTCGGGATGCGCTGGGGGGAGAAGACGGCGATGCCGCTCTTGTCGTCTTCGATGTAGAACTTCGTGACGTCGCGATAGAGCGTGTCGGAGTCGATGTTCGCGGTGCCGGCGAGGGTGACGATCTCCCCCTCGTGGATCGAGTTGCCGTTGGCCGTGCGCGTCGTGGCGTAGGCGATCGGCACGTGCGGCGGCGCGACCGGGGCGGCAGCGACCGCCGCGATCAGCGAACCGATCGCCATGAAGAGACAGGACATTGGTTTTCGAGATTCTACGCCGGTGAGTTATTGACCCAGTCGGACCTTCCCTACGCGGTGGGTAATTCGCGTTTTGAGTCACTCTGTTTCATGAAGTGATCTCTCCAAAGTCCGATCAGGAGCTCGACCGAAAATTCAAAGCCTTCCTCGAAGCGGCGCCTGACGCGATCGTGGTGGTCGACGTCCACGGCCGTATCGTCGCGGCCAACGCGCTCGCGGAATCGATGTTCGGGTATCAGCGCGAGCAGTTCCTCGGCGAGCAGGTGGAGATGCTGGTGCCGGAGGCGTATCGCGCGGCGCATCACGTCGAGCGCGAGACCTACTCGCACGCGCCGCGCACCCGCCCGATGGGAGCGGACCGCGAGCTGCGCGGCCGCCGCGCGAACGGCGACGAGTTCCCGGTGCAGATCAGCCTCAGTCCGATCGAGACGGAGAGCGGCACGCTCATCACCAGCATCATCCGCGACATGACAACGCAGCGGCTGGCGGAGGCGCGCTTCCGCGGCCTGCTCGAATCGGCCCCCGACTCGATCGTCGTCGTCGACAGCGCCGGCATCATCACCATCGTCAACAGCGAGACGGAGCGGATGTTCGGCTACGAGCGTCACGAGCTGCTCGGGCAGCCGATCGAGATCCTCGTGCCGGAGCGCTCCCGCGGACGGCATCACGGCGACCGCGCCGCCTACTCCGCCGATCCGAATACGCGGCCGATGGGAGCGGGCCGGCAGCTCACCGGCCGGAAGAAAAACGGCAGCGAGTTCCCGGTCGAGATCAGTCTCAGCCCGCTGCGCGGAGAAGACGAGACGCTGGTCATCAGCATCGTCCGCGACGTCACCGAGCGCCGGCTCTTCGAGGAACAGATCCAGGCGTCGCTGCGGGAGAAGGAATCACTGCTGCGCGAGATCCATCACCGCGTGAAGAACAACCTGCAGATCACCTCCAGCCTCCTCCGCCTGCAGGCGTCGAACATCGGCGATGCGGGTGCGCGGTCGATCTTCGACGAGACGCAGATGCGCATCCGCTCGATGGCGCTGGTGCACGAGAAGCTCTACCAGGCGAAGAACTTGACACGAATCAACTTCGCCGACTACGTCCGCACGCTCGGCGACCTGCTCTTCAAGTCGTTCGCCGCCGCCAGCGACTCCGTCTCGCTCGACGTCGCCGGCGAAGACTTCTTCCTCGACATCGACACCGCCGTGCCGTGCGGCCTGATCGTCAACGAGGTGCTCTCCAACGCGTTGAAGCACGCCTTTCCGGGAGGGCGTGGAGCGATCTCCGTCCGCCTGGAGCGGACTAACGGCCATTGCGTGCTGACGATCCGCGACGACGGCGTCGGCCTGCCGCCGCAGTTCGATCTTCGCTCCATCGACACGCTCGGCCTGCAGCTCGTGCGCGGTCTCGTGCAGCAGATCGACGGCTGCCTCGAGGTGCGGAGCATCATCGGCACGGAGTTCCGGATCGAGTTCCCGTCGGAGCGCACCGCACATGCCTGACGCGCGAGTGGTGGTGGCCGAAGACGAGACGATCGTGGCGATGGACCTCGCGGCCACGCTGAAAGCGCTCGGCTGCACGGTGCTCGCCGTCGTCGACAACGGCATCGACGCTGTCGAAGCGGCCATCACGCACAAGGCCGATCTCGTCCTGATGGACATCCGCCTGAAGGGTCCGATGGACGGCATCGAGGCGGCAAAGGCGATCCACGAACAGGCGGCGATCCCGATCATCTTCCTCACCGCGCACGGCGACGTCACGACGCTCGACCGCGCCATGGGCTCGTCTCCGTACGGCTATCTGGTGAAGCCGTTCGACGAGGGCGAGCTGCAGCGCGCCATCACCGTGGTCATCACGCGGCGCAGGGTCGAGCAGATCGAGCATGCGCGCAAAGACGACGCGCTGTGGGAGAGCGAGGAGCGATTCCGGCTGCTGCTCGACAGCATTCACGACTACGCCATCATCCAGCTCGATCTCGAAGGAAGGATCGCGACCTGGAACAGCGGCGCGGAGAAGATGAACGGCTTCACCGCGGACGAGGTGATCGGCAGACCGGTCATCGAGCTGAACCCGGAGGAGGAGCGCGACCCCGAACAGTTGCGCGCGCAACTCGACCGCGTCGCCGAGCAGGGGCGGGTCGAGGTCGAGGAATGGCGCGTGCGCAAGGACGGGACGCGCTACTGGGCGCACATCGTCCGCACGCCGATGCTCGACCGCCACGGCAGAATCGCCGGTTACGTGGCGGTGACGCACGACGAGACGCAGCGCCGCGCGCTGGAGGCGCAACTGCTCCAGTCGCAGAAGCTGGAGAGCCTCGGCAAGCTCGCCGGCGGGATCGCGCACGACTTCAACAACATGCTGATGGTCATCTTCTCGCGCGCCGAGCTGCTGCTGCGCGTCAACGGAACGGTCGAGCCGCAGCGGCGCTACATCAACGACATCCGCACCGCGGCAACGAAGAGCCGCGATCTGACGCAGCAGCTCCTCGCGGCGGCGCGCCGGCAGGTGCTGCAACCGCAGATTGTCAATCTCAACGAGGTCGTCACGTCGACCATGCAGCTCCTGGCCTCGAGCCTCGGGGAGAACATCAGGATTCGCACGCACGTCGACGAGCGTCTCTGGAACATCTACGCCGATCCCGGGAAGCTGCACCAGGTGCTGATGAATCTGGCGATCAACGCGAGCGAGGCGATGCCGAACGGCGGTTCGCTGACCGTCGAGACGCGCAACGTGCGGGTCGACGCGGAGTACGTCCGGCAACGTCCGCATCTGCGGGAAGGCGATTACGTGCAGTTGATCGTGAGCGACACCGGCGTCGGCATCGCGCCGGAGCTCCGCGACAAGATCTACGATCCTTTTTTCTCCACGCGCGGACGCGGCTCAGGGCTCGGCCTCGCGGTCGTCCGCGGCATCATCGACCAGACCGGCGGCCAGATCTGGCTCTACACCGAGGTCGGCGAAGGGACGACGTTCAAAATCTACTTCCCGCGCGTGCGCGGGACGATCTCGGCGGTGGAGGACGTGGTCGACGACTCGGCGGTGCTTGCGGCGCGCGGAACCGAGTCGATCCTCGTCGTCGAGGACGAACTGGTCGTGCGCACGATTCTCCGCGAGACGCTCGAGGAGCAGGGCTATCGGGTCCTGGAAGCGGCGTCCGAGAAGGAAGCGATGGCGATCGCGAGGAGCGCGGAGACGAAGATCGACCTGCTGCTGACCGACGTCGTGCTCCCCGATCGCAACGGCCGCTCGCTGTCGGACTCGATTCATGCGACGCGGCCGCGGTTGCCGGTCATCTACATGTCCGGCTACACGGACAACGCGATCGCCGACCGCGGCGTGCTCGCGCCGGGCATGCGATTTCTGGAGAAGCCGGTGCCGACGACCGTGCTGCTGCGCGCGGTGCGCAGCGCGCTTGACGCGCCGGGCGACGACGCGGTGTGATGGCCTTGGACTGCGGCGGCCATGCCGCCGCCCTTGGCACCGTCGGCGCCGCGATGACCGACATCCAGGGCGGCGGCATGGCCGCCGCAGTCCGAGGTAACGGAGGCTCATATGAAACCTGGACGTCCCGAAGACGGCGAATACGCCGCATACGCAAAGAGCGACATCGACTACGTCACCGGCGACGATGCGGTCGCCGCGCTGCGCGAGCAGGAGCAGATCGTCCTCGACTTTTTCGGCGCGTTCAACGAGGAGTCGGCGAACGGCTTCACCTACGCGCCGGGCAAGTGGACAGTGAAGGAAGTCCTCGGGCATCTCACCGACGACGAGCGGATCTTCGCGTATCGCGCGCTCTGCGTCGCGCGCGGCGAGAGCGAGCCGCTGCCGGGATTCGACGAGAACGAATACGTCGCCGGCGCGAACTTCGAGTCGCGATCGCTGGCGGACCTCATCGCCGAATACCGCTCCGTCCGCCACGCGTCGATCACGCTCTATCAATCGCTTGATGATGCGGGCTCGCTGCGGCGCGGAACGGTCAACGGCTACAGCGCCAGCGCACGCGGCCTCGCCTTCCATGTCGCGGGACACGAACTGCATCATCTGCGGACACTTCGGGAGAAGTACGCCCGGAAATAGGAAGGCCGCGAGGGTCGTTAGAAGGCGTTACACGGCGCTTGACAGTGACTGACTCGGTGACTATGCTTCGCCGTCCGTAAGCGGGAATAACTCAGTTGGTAGAGTGCAACCTTGCCAAGGTTGATGTCGCCGGTTCGAGTCCGGTTTCCCGCTCCAACAGAAAGCAATCGGGGCCGCGAGCAATCGCGGCCCTTCGTGTTTCTACCTCCCCGCTCCGTGCCGCCGCTGTCCCGCGATCGGAATGATCTCGGCGCGCATCCCCGTCGCGTTGAAGTAGTGAAACAGCAGCAGGCCCTTGCTGTTGTTCGCGAGGTCGCCGTCGATCCAGTCGACGGGAAGCGGGTTGCCGGGACGGTCGAAGAACATGCCGCTTTCGAGCGCGCCGTAAAGCGCGAGGGCGTGTGCGGGATCGAACGTCATGCGTGACGATTGATCGACGCGGCGTCCGGTGGCGCGGTCGAAGACGAAGACGCGCCAACTGAACCGCGACTGGCCCGACTTCAGGCCGAGGGCGGCCGCGCGCACCGGATAGCGGATGACGTCGGTGTTGTACGGCGGGACGTCCAGCGTGCCGCCGTCGTAGGCGTTCACCCATTGCGACGAGCACTTGTCCGACGGTCGCGTCGGGAACGGCAGCGGGCAGAGCGCGGCGATGAGCGCGTCGGTCGCGCCCCCTTGTCCGAGAAAGTCGCCTGCGTTGGTGTTGTAGATCGCCCAGTCGTCGATGCCGTCGTTGTTCGTGTCGATGCGGACGTCGATCTCCATCTCGTTCGGACTGCCCCAGCGCTCGAACGCCGCGATGCCGAAGTAGATGATGGTGTCGGCGACGCTGCCCGACTTCACGCGATAGTCGCTCGTCACGCCGAGGTAGCGCAGGTTCTGCGAGCCCGGAACGGCGAAGTTGCGCGAATGGATCTCCTGCAGCTCGAACGGCGTCACGAGCGACGTCCAGTCGTTCGGGAACGACGTGCCGGTCGACACCGCGCGCCCGTTCAGCGGGATCGTCGTGTGCCCGCCCGGCGTGTTGAACGCGATCGACGACATTCCGGTCGACATCGCGGATGACGGCCTGACCATCGCCGCCGCCGGAAGCCGCAGCGTCTGCGCTCCACGCGTCATCACGACGTTCCCGGTCGCCTCGGTGATCCAGTGACGCGGAAAGCCTCCCTGTTGCGATGCCGACGTGACGTCGCGCTGATGCTTCATGAACGACGCATCGGCGTTGACCCGCAGGCGCGCGATCGCCGATCCATTCGCTGGAACCGACAGCGTCGTGCCGCCGGGGAAGTCGAACGACACGCCCGGAGCAATCGACGCGCTCGCGAACGAGAGCGTGACGTTCGCCGCGGACGACGACTTGTTGACGACGCGGAACTGCCGCTCGACCGAGAGCTGTCCCGGCACTTCGACGAGACCGAACGAGAGACCGACGCTTCCCGGATTGTCGACCGCGTACGCGATCAGATCGAGCGTCGAGGCATCGGCGACGCTCATGCGCCCCGCGCCGATGCGCGTCGGCGAATAGATCGCGCCGGTGCGCGAGAGTCCGCTGAAGAGATCGTGCACGGCGCTGTTCATCACCAGCGCCTTCAATTCCTCGACGCTCCAGTCGGGATGGATCTGCTTGAGCAACGCCATCCCGCCCGCGACCATCGGCGCGGCCATCGACGTGCCGTTCAGCGCGACGCCGCCCGTGCCGCTCTTCGCCAGGGCGGAGAAGACCGATTGCCCCGGCGCGGCGATGTCGGGCTTGAGCAACAGGTCGCCCGAGCGCGGTCCGCGCGAGGTGAAGTCGGAGACGGTGTCGGTGATGGTGTCGTCGGTGACCTTCTGCGACGAGAGGAGCGAGGCATCGAAGCGGATCACCGGCGATGCCGCGCTCTTGATCGCGCTGGCGATGGCCTGCGTGGTGAGGATGGCCGGGATGTCGGTCGAGCCGGCGATGGCGATGTCGATCCGCGCGTGGTTGTTGTACGCGAAGAGCACGCCGATCGCGCCGGCGTTGAACGCCGACTGCGCGCGCGCCGCGGAGCCGCAGGCGTTGTCGGTCCAGTCGAGCAGCGCGATTTTTCCCGCGAGGAGCGCGGCGTTCGACGCGTTGAACGCGGTGCAGCCGGTCGGCTGCGAGGCGGGATAGACGACCGTGCCCGACACCGGCGTGGTCAGGTTCGACCAGACGAAGTTCCTCGCGGCCGCGCCGTACTTCGTCCCCGCGATCGAGGCCGGCGCGGTGACTTCGAAGCCGTCGAAGACGTCGCTGCTGTCGACCGACGACGCGGCGGAGATGACGCGCGTCGCGGCGGCGGGGCTGCCGGTGATCATGTGCGTGTCGCCGCTGTTGCCGGCGGAGGCGACGACGATCATGCCGGCCTTCGCCGCGTTGTCGGCGGCGGCCATCGAGGTCGGATCGCCGTTCGGTCCGAACGACGAGCCGATCGACATGTTGACGACGTCGAGGTGATCGGAGAGGTTGCCGTCGCGATTCGGATCGAGCGCCCAGTCGAGCGCCTGCGGGATGAGAAACGTGCTGCCGGTGCAGCCGAAGACGCGGATGGCGTAGACCTGCGCGCCGGGCGCGACGCCGGGACCGACGCGGAAGTCGCTCGCGTTGAGCGTGGGGCCGTACGGTCCGGTGAACGCGCTGCCGTCGCTCTTCACGCCGCGCCCCGCGGCGATGCCGGCGACGTGCGTGCCATGCCCTTCGCAGTCCATCGGATCGGGATCGGGCTTCGCGATCCGCCGGCTCGGCGTTCCGGAGCCGGCGTCGTAGTCGTCGCCCGCGAGGTCGGTGCCGCCGACGACTTTCGCGTTCCACGGCACGTCGGCGGTGGTGAAGTTCGTGCGGCTGTAAAGACCCGCGCCGCCGAGGTCGACGTGGAGGTAGTCGACGCCGGTGTCGATGATGCCGAGACGGATGCCGTCGCCGCGGCGCCCGCCCGATTGCGCCCATACACTCGGCGCGCCGACGAGCGCAACGCTCGCGGTCAGATCGGGCGAGAGCGGCGCCATCGGCACGACACGCTTCACGTTCGGCAGCGCGGCGATGCGCGCGACGTCGTCGTCATCGAGCTCGGCGACGATCCCGTTCACGGCGCGCGACATCGAGTAGCGGAACGTGCCGTCGGGAAGGGCGGCGACGATCGCCTGCTGCTGATCTTCGACGCGCCCGACCTGATCGGTCGTGATCGCAGCCTTGCCCGCCATCGCGCGTTCCCGCGCGTACGTGACCGCCGCCGGTTCCTCGGTCATCTCGATCATCACGGTGACCGCGAGCAGAGCAAGCATGGGTTCGAAATATACGCGTCAGCTTCGCTCGACGCGAATGCCGTACGCGTGCAGCTTGCGATAGAGGTTGCTCCGCTCCACGCCGAGGGCCTCGGCGGTGCGGCTGACATTTCCGGCCAGCTCGCGCAGCCGGTCGAGGATGTACTGCTTCTCGAATTCGTCGCGCGCTTCCTTCAGCGTCAGGTTGCGCGGGATCTCCGCCGGGATGTCGGTGCGGGCGCCGAGGTGGATGTCTTCGGCTTCGATCGTCTCCTGCGGGAGGAGGATGGCGAGACGCTCGATCACATTGCGCAGCTCGCGCACGTTGCCGGGCCAGTGGTACGCCTTCAGCTTCGTCCCGGCGCCGGCGGAGAGCTTCTTGCGCGGCGAGCCGGTCTCCGCGGCGAAGCGGCGGAGGAAGTAGTCGGCGAGCAGCGTGACGTCGCTCCCGCGCTGGCGCAGCGAAGGCACTTCGATCGGAATGACGTTGATGCGGTAGTACAGATCGCTGCGGAAATTGCCCGCCTCGATCTCCGCCTCGATGTTCTTGTTCGTCGCGGCGATCACGCGCACGTCGACGCGGATCGTCTGCTGGCCGCCGACGCGCTGGAACGTCTGCTCCTGCAGCACGCGCAGCACTTTCGCCTGCGTCTTCAGGCTCATGTCGCCGATCTCGTCGAGGAAGAGCGTGCCGCCGTCGGCGAGCTCGAACTTTCCCTTGCGGTCGTCGATCGCGCCGGTGAAGGCGCCTTTGCGATGACCGAAGAGCTCCGACTCGATCAGCTCCTCCGGGATCGCCGCGCAGTTGACGTCGACGAACGGCTGGTCGGCGCGATGCGACAGGCGGTGCAGCGTCCGCGCGACGATCTCCTTGCCGCTGCCGTTTTCGCCGGTGATCAGCACGCGGCTGTTCGACGGCGCCGCGCTGCGGATCTGCTGGTCGAGCTTCTTCATCGGCTCGCTCTCGCCGATCAGCAGCTCCTCCAGCGAGACCTGCTGACGGCGCAGATCGCGCACCTGTTCGCGCAGTTTGGAATCCGCGAGCGCGTGATTGACCGTGAGCAGCACGCGCTCGAGCGAGAGCGGCTTTTCGAGAAAGTCGTATGCACCGAGGCGCGTCGCCTTGACCGCGGCGTCGATGTTGCCGTGTCCGGAGATGACGATCACCGGCGGCGCGGCGTTCGAGCCTTTCATCCGCTCGAGAACGCTGAAGCCGTCGATGCCGGGAAGCCAGAGGTCGAGGATGGCGAGATCGAATTCATCGCGCGCGAGCTGCGCGATCGCCTCCTCGCCCGATTCGCAGACGGTGGTCTTGTGCCCCTCGTCTTCCAGGATCTGGGAGAGCGTGGCGCGGATGGAGGGCTCGTCGTCGGTAATCAGTATTTTTGACATGGTGTTCAGACAGCGGACAGCGGACAGCAGACAGCGGATGCAGCGCAAACCTGGTTCTTCTGCTGTCCGCTGTCTGCTGTCCGCTGTCTCATGCTGGTAACTCGATCTCGAAGCGCGTGCCTCGCGGCTGGTTGTCGTGCACCGAGATCTGGCCGTCGTGATCGCGGACGATGCGATGCACGATGGCCAGCCCGAGGCCGGTGCCGCGGCGCTTCGTGGAAAAGTACGGGAGGAAGAGTTTTTCCTTGTCGGCGTCGGGGACGCCGCGGCCGGGATCGGCGACCTCGATGACCACGCGATGCGGCGCGCGGCGCGCGGAGACGCGGATCTCGCCCGACTCCGTCGCCTCCACCGCGTTCTTGAGCAGGTTTCCGACGGCGCGGCGGATCTGCTCCGGATCGATCAGCAGCTCGATGTCTTCATCCACATTCACGCTCACCGACACGCCCGGCTTCACGTCGCGGTAGAGGCTCGCCGCCTGCTGCAGGATGTCCGCGAGCTGCGCGTGGCGGAGGTGCACGGCGGGCATCCGCGCGAATCGCGAGAACTCGTCGACCATCCGCTTGAGCTGGCTCACCTCGGTGACGATCGTGCGGCAGCCTTCTTCGATCGCCGGCTCGTTCGTCCCGAACTTCTTCGCCATCCGCTCGGCCGACAACTGGATCGGCGTCAGCGGATTCTTGATCTCGTGCGCGATGCGCCGCGCCGCCTCGTTCCACGCGGCGAGCTTCTGCGCCTGCACGAGCTGCGTCGAGTCTTCGATCGCCAGCACCCACCCCTTCTCCGTTCCGCCGAGGCGCGCGGCGGAGATTTCGAGATAGCGCAGCTCTCCTCCGCGGATCAGCGTGACTTCACGCGCCCGCGCCTTGCCGCGACGCGTCAGCTCGCCGACCGCCTCGGACATCGGCGCGAGGTCGGCGTCGAAGACGTCGGTGAGGCGCGCGCGCGGCGGCGGCGCGTCGAGCTGCAGCATCTGCAGCGCCGCACGGTTCACGCTGAGGATCTCGAGGTCGTCGGTGAACGCGATGATGCCGGTGGAGACGGAGTCGAGGACGGTGAAGAGATACGCGCGCTCGGTGTCGAGGCGGCGGTTGGTGTCGGTCAGCGCGTACCGCTGCTGCGCGAGCTGCTCCGACATGTCGTTGAACGAGTCGATCAGGCGTCCGACTTCATCGGTCGCCGCCATCTCCACGCGATGTCCGTAGCCGCCCTCGGCGAGCTTCCCCGTCGCCTCGGCCAGCGCCTTGATCGGCACGGTGATGCGGCGCGAGGCGTAGATCGACGTCCACAACGTGCCGAAGAGAATGGCCAAAGTCACCGCGAGGAAGAGCGACGTCTGCGAGGCCTTCAGCGTCGGACGCTCGGCATCGAGCTGCTGGAAGTTTTTGTGCGCGACGATCGCCTCGTCGATCATCCGGCTCATCGCCACCGGGATGAAGACGCCGGCGATCGCGATGTACGGACCGTCGCCGATGCGCTGCGCGACGCGGATCCACTTCCCGCTCGCGCCGACCTCGATCTTCGTCATCGAGCCCTTCTTCTGCACTTCGTCGAAGAAGCGCGCCGACGGCTCCTGCACTTCGAACACCGGCGCGCGCGGATCGGCGAGCATCTTCACCAGCGTCGATCCGCGATAGAGGCCGGCGGAATCGACGTCGTGAAACTGCTCGACGCGGCGCAGCACGGCGTCCATCTGCGCGGCGTCGGTCAGCGCGGGAGTCGCGGCGAGCTCGCGCGCGGCCCCCGAGGCGACTTTCGCCGCCTGGTCCTGCGACATCTGCGCGATGGCCTCGGCGTTCTGCAGGATCGTCCGCACCGGCGTGTTGAACCAGCGGTCGATCGAGACGCGGAGAAAATCGGTCGCGATCAGAAACATCAAGATCACCGGCACGAGCGAGCTGGCGACGTACGTCACGACCAGCTTGGTGCGGAAGCGCGAGCCGATGATGCCGCGCTGCCGCTCGAGCACCAGCTTCACGATCCCGCGGAGGATCACGAAGAGGATGCCGAGGATCAGGAGGAGGTTGATGTTCCAGAGGACGAAGAGGAGGACCTGGCTCGACAGCGCCTCGGGCGACAGCTCCTTCGCGCGCTGGATCAGGTAGTAGATGAGGCTCGTGCCGGTGAGCACGAGCAGGGGCGCCGTGATGATGAACCGCGGGTCCTTGCGGTAGCGCCGCAGCAGGTCGCCAATGCTCAAGGCTTCGCCTCGGGCGCCGTGACGCGGGTCTCCTTCCAGCGCGTGGAGATCTCCCACGGGATGACATAGAGCAGCCAGCCGCGCATCAGATCGGCCTTGGCGCGGACTTTCACCTTGTAGGGGCGGCGATTGCCGATGTCGAAGAGGTTCGGCTCGTCGATCACCGTCATCGCCTTCTCCAGCGAGGCGAGGTCGGTGAAGGTCTCAGAGCGGACGAGCTTCCGGTCGCGGCGATAGGTCAGCAGGTACTCGCGGGTGACCGAGTTGAACTGCGCGCTGACCTCGACCCGCGCACGCGAGATCCCCTCGTCGAACCAGTTCGGGCGGTCGCGATAGATCTCGACGACGTACGTGATGATCGTCTGCGCCCCCGCCTCCACCTGGTCGACGCGCCGCTTGTCGAACGCCGCCGCGAGGTTGAAGCGGACCGTGACCTTGCCGCCGACGGACACGGCGGAGAGATTTTCGATTTTGGGGTCAGCGGCGACGGACGTCGCGAGCAATAGAGTAAGGAGGGAAAGCGCGATCGATCGCACGGTGTGGCGGTTTTACCACACTACGGCTACATTAAAATCAGCCTGTCTCATGGGAAAGCCTCGATCGCAGACGACTTTCGAAGACGATCGCTACGCCACGAAGCTCTCCGGTGGAGCGCGAACGGTGGTTGCCCACGGTGCCACGCCGGAGGAGTCTGAAGCCCGAGCGACCCGCGTGTGGGACGCGCGCGAACGACAGATCGCAGAGGTCGCGCACGAGAAAGTCGACGAAGGAATCGAGATCGCCTTCGAGGAGCTCGCCTCGTCCTGGGCCACGGATACGGCGCACCTCTCGTCCCCCGCGAAGTTCCTCGAGCATCCGGCTTATCGTCAGATCATCGGTCTCGGTCCGCGGGTCCTTCCACTGGTGCTGAACGATCTGTCTGAGCACCGCAGATTCTGGTTCCCGGCGCTCGCCGCGATCACCGGCGAAAATCCAGTGCCCGAAGATGCGGCGGGAGACATCGCGCGAATGAGAGACGCGTGGCTTGCGTGGGGACGAACTAACGGCCTCATTTGATGCGCGATCTCATCGAACGCCTGTTCCCCCGGCTGCGGGAATCTCGCTTCGAAATTACCAGTCCCGCTGATCCCTCTTACAACTGCGTCGCGTGGGCAGCCGGAGATGTCGGGCGGTGGTGGTGGCCGGGTGAGGCGATGTTTACCTACTGGCCCGCTGATGTCATCCGCGAGCAATCGATCGCCAGCTTCGTGATGGCATTCGAGACGCTCGGATATCTTCCCGCGGTGTCTGGTTCGCACGATCCGCAATTCGAGAAAGTCGCGATCTTCGCGTCAGCCGACGGCACACCGACGCACATGGCCGATGGAGCCATTGAGCGGTTTGGCAATTGAGCCGTTGAGGCGCTCAATCGCTCAACCGCTTAATCGCTCAACAGCTTACGCCTGCGCGTACCCCATCACCCGGCTCGGGGCCAGCTCCTCGTCCTGCTCCGCGGCGGCGCGGAGGACCTTCTCCACGAAGCGCGAGTGCATGGCGTGGCCGGCCTTCGAGGCGGTGATCTCTCCGACGATCGGGCGGCCGACGAGGGCGAGGTCGCCGAGGAGGTCGAGGATCTTGTGGCGGACGAACTCGTCGCGGAAGCGGAGCTCGCCGCTCACCACGCCCTTGTCGTCGAGCACGATGCAGTTGTCGACCGAGCCGCCGCGGGCGAGACCGGCGGCGCGGAGCTTCTCGACGTCGCGCATGAAGCCGAACGTCCGGGCGGGGGCGATCTTCTTGAGGAAGCTGTCGTGATTGAAGTCGAACTGCAGCGACTGCCGGCCGATGACCGGATGGCTGAAATCGATCTTGTACTTGAGGATCAGGCGGTTGGCCGGGGTGATGCGGATGCTCTTGTCGCCCTCGACCACTTCGATCGGCTTCCTGATCTTCAGGACCGGGATCTCCGCGCCGAGGGGGCGGACGCCGGCGGCGTCGATGAGGTGCATGAACGGGAGCGAGCTGCCGTCGACGATCGGGACTTCCGGACCGTCGATCACGATGTCGATGTCGGTGATGCCGCAGGCCATCGTCGCGGAGAGGAGGTGCTCGACCGTGCCGACCGAGACGTCGTCCTTGCCGACGGTGGTCGCGTGATCGAGAGCGGTCGTGGAGGCCTGGAGCGCCGGGATGCGGAGACCGTCGAGATCAGCACGGACGAAGTTGATGCCGTTGCCGGCGGGCGCGGGATGCAGCGCGACCTTCGTGTAGATGCCGGAGTGCAGCCCGATGCCGGTGATGCTGACGGTGGTGTTGATTGTTTTGCGCTGTGCGTACATGTCCGGGGAGGAGTAGAGCAGGGGGGGTGCCATGGGGATGGTTGCCGGTTGCAGGGTGGAAGTTGCCTGTTTTTAGCGGTTTAGCGGTTTAGCTGTTTAGGCGTTGAGGAGGGAAAGTGTGGTCTCCTGACGTCGCAAGTGTGGCTGGCGTACCACAGTGCGTCCATCGTGGAGGGACAGGCGCCTCGCCTGTCCACCGAGCCGACAGGCGAGGGCGCCTGTCGCTCCACCAAGGCTATCGAGCCAGCTTTTTCGCCGCCGCCGTCTCGCGATCCGCTTCGCGGCGCTTCTCCGTCTCGCGCTTGTCGTACAGCTTCTTTCCGCGCACGACGGCGATCTCCGCCTTCACCCTGCCACCTTTGAAATAGAGGCGGAGCGGGACGATGGTCAGGCCCTTCTCCGTGAGCTGCACGTGGAGCTTTTCGATCTCGCGGCGGTGCATCAGGAGCTTCCGCGTCCGCTCCGGCTCGTGGTTCTCGCGATTGCCGTGCGTGTAGGGGGAGATGTGCATGCCGACCAGGAACGCCTGACCGCCCTTCACTTCGACGTAGCTGTCCTTGAGGTTGACCCGCGCCTCGCGCAGTGACTTCACCTCGGTACCGGTCAGGGCGATGCCCGACTCGAGCTTGTCGAGGACGAAGTACTCGTGGAACGCCTTCTTGTTCGAGGCGATCAGCTTCTCGCCGGTAGCAGGCTTCGTGGCCATGGGGAGCGGGATTCTACTCCTCCGGCAGCAACCCGCACTCGATCCGGCCGTATAGTCCGCTGACAGCGAAAGGAGACTCCCTTCATGCACAACCGTTTCATCACGGTCGCGCGAGCGTTCGTGCTCGCGGCGATCACCATTGGACCGGCCGCGGCGTCGCTCGCCGAGTTGCCGCCTCTCATCCCCCGCGAGACCCTCTTCGGCAATCCGGAGCGCGTCGCGCCGCGCCTCTCGCCCGACGGCAAGCGCCTGGCGTGGGTCGCCCCGGACAAGAAGAACGTCCTCCAGGTGTGGGTCAAGACGATCGGCCAGAACGACGACAAGGTCGTCACCGCCGACAAGAAGCGCGGCATCCGCCAGTACTTCTGGACTCAGGACAACAAGACGATCGTCTATCTCCAGGACAACGACGGCGATGAGAACTTCCACCTCTACGGCGTCGATCTCGACAGCGGCACGGTTCGCGACTACACGCCGTTCCTCGGCTCCCGCGCCGGCGTCGAGGCAGTCGAGGCGGCTCATCCCGACGAGATGCTGGTCAGCATCAACGCCCGCAACAAGCAGCTCTTCGACATCTACCGCCTGACCCTCTCCACCGGCGCGCTGGTGCTCGAGGCGAAGAACCCGGGCGACCTCGCGGGCTGGATCACCGACAAGGACCTCCACGTCGTCGGCGGCCAGGCCGCCACGGCCGACGGCGGCACCGAGATCCGCCTCTACAACAACGGCGAGTGGAAGACGTGGCTCACCGCGGGACCGGAGGAGAACATCGGCGTTCACGACGTCACGCCCGACGGCAAGGCGTTCGTGATGGAGTCATCCCTCGGACGCGACACCGCCGCGGTGATCGTCCGCAACATCGCCGACAACAGCGAGAAGGTCATCGCCGCCTCGAATGAAGTCGACGCCGGCAACGTGGCCATCAATCCGATGACGCACGCCATCGAGGCTGTGTCGTTCGAGCCGGGACGCAGCACCTGGACGGTCATCGATCCGTCCGTGAAGGCCGACTACGACGCGATCGCGAAGCTGTACGACGGCGACTTCGCCGTGGTGAACCGCGACCGCGCCGACAAGACGTGGCTCGTCGCCTTCACCAGCGACCGCTCCGCCACGCGCTACTACACCTACGACCGCGCCTCGAAGACCGGCACGTTCCTCTTCACCGCGCGGCCGAAGCTCGACAACCTGCAGCTCGCGCCGATGAAGCCGGTGGTCATCCCCGCGCGCGACGGCTTGAAGCTCAACTCGTATCTCACCCTGCCGGTCGGCGTGCCGGCGAAGAACCTCCCGATGGTCCTCTTCGTCCACGGCGGACCGTGGGGACGCGACACGTGGGGCTACTCCGGCTTCCCGCAGTGGCTCGCCAACCGCGGCTACGCGGTGCTGCAGGTCAACTTCCGCTCCTCCACCGGCTACGGGAAGAAGTTCCTCCACGCCGGCGACAAGCAGTGGGGCCTGAAGATGCAGGACGACCTCACCGATGCCGTGAACTGGGCGGTGAAGCAGGGGATCGCCGATCCGAAGAAGGTGGCGATCATGGGCGGCTCGTATGGCGGCTACGCCACGCTGGCCGGCCTGGCGTTCACGCCGGACGTCTACGCCTGCGGCGTCGACATCGTCGGACCGTCGAACCTGAAGACGCTGATCGGCGCGATCCCGCCGTACTGGAAGACGATGCGCTCGGTCTTCGACGCACGCATGGGGAACGTCGACGATCCGAAGGACGCGGAGCTGGTGAAGAACGCCTCCCCGCTGTTCAAGGCGAACCAGATCAAGAAGCCGCTCCTCATCGGGCAGGGTCTCAACGATCCGCGCGTCAACCACGCGGAGTCGGAGCAGATCGTCGACGCCATCGAGAAGAACAACGGCTCGGTGACGTACGTGGTCTACTCGGATGAAGGCCACGGCTTCGCCCGCCCGGAGAACTCGATCGACTTCAACGCCCGCTCCGAAGCGTTCCTCGGCCAGTGCCTCGGCGGCCGCTTCGAGCCGATGACCGGCGACAAGTGGCCCGGATCGACGGCGACGGTGAAGGTGGTTTCTTCGAAGTAAGTCAGATAGCAGATAGCCGATAGCAGATAGCAAGGAGGCCGGGGCCAGTCCCCGGCCTTTTGCTTTTTTGCTATCTGCTATCCGCTATCTGCTATCTAACATCCCGGTCGGTTACAATCCGCCGCCATGTCGGACAAGAACATCGTTCATGTTGTCGGTACCGGTACGATCGGCGAGCCGTTGATCGGCATGTTCACGGAGTTCAAGGACAAGTGGGGCATCGACGAGGTCACGTTTCACAAGCGGACTCCGAACGCCGACGACCGGGCGATGATCAATCACCTGATCCATCACGGCGCGCGGCTCGCGGCGGACGACGAGGCCCGCGACGATTTCGCCCGCCTCGGACACCGCGTGTCGTACACCGCCGAGGAGGCGATCGAGCGCGCGACCGTCGTCGTCGACTGCACGCCGGCCGGCAATGAGAACAAGCACTTCTACCAGCGCGTGAAGGGACCGAAAGGCTTCCTGGCGCAGGGCTCGGAGTTCGGGTTCGGCAAGCCGTACGCGCGCGGCATCAATGACGAGGTGCAGTCGCCCGACGAGCGCTTCGTGCAGATCGTCTCGTGCAACACGCACAACATCTCCGTCCTGCTGAAGACGATCACGCAGCGCGACGGCAAGATCTCGCTCCACTCCGGACAGTTCGTCTGCATGCGCCGCGCGAACGACGTGTCGGACGCGAAGTCGTTCCTCGCCTCGCCCCAGGCGGGCAAGCACGACGATCCCGATTTCGGGACGCATCACGCGCGCGACGCCTACCACCTCTTCCAGACCGTCGGCGAGAAGCTCAATCTCTTCTCCTCCGCCATCAAGATCAACACGCAGTACATGCACACGCTCTGGTTCAACCTCGAGCTCCATCACGACACGTCGCTGGAGGAAGTGAAGTCGGCGCTGCGCGCGAACTCGCGCGTGGCCTGCACGAACAAGCGCTCCGTGAACCAGATCTTCTCGTTCGGACGCGATCACGGCTACTACGGCCGCATCCTCTCGCAGACGGTCATGCCGATGTCGACGCTGAGCGTGCCGAATCCGCGCAAGGTGGTCGGCTTCTGCTACACGCCGCAGGACGGCAACTCGCTGCTGTCGTCGGTGGCGGCGACGCTTCGCTATCTCGATGCAAGCAAGCTCGAGGAGCGCATCGACGTCCTCCGTCCTTACATCTTCCGCGAGATTTGAGCTAAAGTCGCGGCCCGATGGCGTGGTTCCGAAAAGAGAAGAAACCGAAGGAAGCGGCCGAGAAGTCGACGGTCCCGGAAGGTCTCTGGATCAAGTGCGATGACTGCAAGGAGATCGTCTACCGGAAGGAAGTCGAGCAGAACTTCAACGTCTGCCCGAAGTGCGGTTACCACTTCCGCCTGAGCGCCCGCGATCGTTTCGCCATCCTCTTCGACGACGGCCAGTACAAGGAATTCGCCGGCAACATCCGCTCCGGCGACCCGCTCGAGTTCAAGGACACCAAGCGCTATCGCGACCGCCTCAAGGTCTACGAGGCGCGCGTCGGCAAGGGCGACGCGGTCATCTGCGCGGAAGGAAAGCTCGACGGTCTCAACGTCGTGGTCTGCGCGATGGAGTACGCGTTCATGGGCGGCTCGATGGGCTCCGTGGTCGGCGAGAAGCTGACCCTGGCGATCGAGCGCTGCCTGGAAAAGAAAGAGCCGCTGATCATCGTCTCCTGCTCCGGCGGCGCGCGCATGCAGGAGGGAATCCTCTCCCTGATGCAGATGGCGAAGATCTCCGCCGCGCTGGCGAAGCTCGCCGATGCGGGACTCCCCTACATCTCGGTGCTGACCGATCCGACGACCGGCGGCGTGACTGCGTCGTACGCGATGCTGGGCGACCTGAACATCGCCGAGCCGAAGGCGCTGATCGGCTTCGCCGGCCCGCGCGTGATCGAGCAGACGATCCGCCAGACGCTCCCCGAGGGCTTCCAGCGCGCCGAGTTCCTCGTAGAGCACGGCATGGTCGACCTCATCACGCCGCGCCCGGAGATGAAGGGCGCCGTCGGGCGCTTCCTGCACATTTTCACGGGCAAGTGAGCGACGCTCTCGCGTACCTCGATTCCCTGCAGGCCTCCGGCATCCGCCCCGGCCTGGGGCGCATTCGCGCGATGCTCCGCTCGCTGCGCCATCCCGAGCGCGCCTACCCATCGATCATCATCGCGGGGACGAACGGCAAGGGCTCGACCTCCGCGACGCTCGCGTCGATCCTCCAGGAGTCGGGCTATCGCACCGGCCTCTACACCTCGCCGCATCTCGTCGACATCCGCGAGCGCTGGACGATCGGCGGCGCGATGATCGATCCCGAGCTGCTACGCCGATCGATTGAACTGCTGCGCGAAGCAGCCGATCGCGTCGCGATCACGCCGACCTACTTCGAGGCACTCACCATCGTCGCTTTCATCGCCTTCCAGCTCGCGGAGTGCGAGGTCGCGGTGCTGGAGGTCGGGATGGGCGGGCGGCTCGACGCGACGAACGTCGTCCATCCGCTCGCCGCGTTGATCACGCCGATCGGCTTCGACCACATGGAGTACCTCGGCACGACGCTGCGCAGGATCGCGGCGGAGAAAGCGGGCGTGATCCACCGCGGCGCGATCGTGCTGACGTCGAACGACGATCCGGTGATCGCCGGCGTGCTGCGTAAGCGCGCGGCGAAGTTCGGCAATCGCTTCATCGAGGTGACGGAGGAGCACGACACGCCGCTCCCCGGCGCGTTTCAGCGGCGCAACGTCGCGCTCGCGGTACGCGCGGCGCACGAGCTGCGCGAGCGTCTGCCGCGGATCACCGAGGCGTCGATCGAGCGCGGCGTCGAGAAGACGCGTTGGCGCGGGCGGCTCGAGCACGTCGAGATGAGCGGCAAGAACATCTGGATCGACGGTTGCCACAACCCGCACGCCATCGAGGCAGTGCTCCCGTACATCGCCGAGCGTGTGCCGAAGCCGCGGCTGCTCGTGTTCGGGATCATGAGCGACAAAGACGTCGCCGGCGCGGCGCGAGCGCTCTTCCCGCTCTTCGACTCGATCATCGCGACGGAGCCGTTTCCGCCGCGGTCGGCGAGCGCGGAGTCGCTGGTCGAGATCGCGGGCCAGCTCGGCATCAAGGCGGTCGCCGAGCCGAAGCCGTTCGCGGCGCTGCTGCGCGCGATGCAATCAGGCGAGCGCTCGATCTTCGTCGGCGGTTCGCTCTACCTCGCCGGTGCGGCGATCGAGTACTTCGATGCGCAGCGCGATCGCGGCGGTGAGTAACGCCAGCGACGACAGCAGCCACGCGGCGATGGTCAGCGTACGACGCCGTCCGAACGTCAGCTCGATGCGATGCTGCCCGGCGGGAACGACGACGCCGAGGCGATCGAGATCGACCGGCTCGGTGCGGAGCTCCTGTTCGCCGGTGCGCGCGACCCACGAGGCGAAGTAACTCTGGTTCACCATCAGCAGCGCCGGACCGATCGCATCGATCGTGATCGTCTGTCCCTTGCGCGCGTACGACAGCACGCGTGCGTTCGGCGCCGAGTCGAATGCCGCCGGCGCGACGTGATCGTTCGCCGATTCGATCCGCTGCACCGCCTCGTTCACCGAGCGCGCCGCGACGGCGTGCGGAATGATCATGACCGGCGGCGCGATGGCGCTGGCCATCCAGTGCGGATGATGGGTCGCGTTCCACCGCTCCAGCGCGATGCGGCTCATCAGCGAATGCATCTCGTCCGGCGAGCGCACGAGCGCGTACTGGATGCCGGAGAGCGTTCCGAAGAGCGGCGGGCGGCGCTGTGCGCGGAGGCGATAGCTGGCGCGTGACGGCGTCTGGCCGCCCGGCAGTCCCTTGAAGTACACACGCTGCTCCGACGATTCGACGCGGTCAACGCGATACGGCGCGAATGAATCGATCAGAACGTTCAGCGGCAGCCACACCAGCATCGGCACGAACGTCACCAGCAGCCAGACGCGCTTCTCCTTCGCCCGTTCGTAGACCATCGCCGCGAGGACGATCAGCGCGACGACCGCGACCATCGCGAATTTTTCCGGGTAGCGGCCGAAGCGGATCGCCGGAAACGCGTTCACGATCGCCGCGACGATCGGGTTCGACCGGCCGAGCGCGAGGAAGAGCATCAGCAATGCGATCACGGTGTAGCGCGAGCGCTGCACGAGCGCCGGAACCGCGATGACGCCGATGAAGAGCGAGACGAAGAGATACTGCTTCGGCAGCGGAAAGATCGGCCCCACCACCATCTCGATCAGGCGCCACGGCGTCAGCGAGGCGTTGAGCACGGTCTGGGCGGAGAAGCCGAACGAGCGCTCCACCTCGCGCGCGATCTCCGAGTAGGCGACGAGCAGCGGCGACGCGATTACGATCGCGATCCCGACCGCGCCGGCGAGGCGCAGCAGCGGCATGCGCCGGAACGCGACGATCGCCACGGCCATCGCCGTCGCCAGGATCGTCACCGGCTCCGTCGCCAGCGCCAGCAGCCCGAACGCCGTTCCGAGAAAGAGCGCGCTGCGCCGCTCCGTCGCCCAGAGCGCGAACGGGATCAGCGCGACCGCGGTGATGAGCGTGTAGAAGGCTGTCGCGCTGAGCGCGAGACCGGAGAGCACGTAGAGCCAGGCGGCGAAGTGGGATTTCGCCAGCGCCCGCATCGCGAACCACGCGGCGACGAGATGAATCAGGAAGTGCAGATTGAAGGCGACGTGCGCGGGAAAGATCAGGTAGAGGAAGTTGTCGGGATAGAACGTCAGCGTGTTCGGATTGCCGGCCAGCGGCTGGCCGCCGCCGTCCGCGAAGTTCCACCACGGGAGCTCGCCGGCGCGGAATGACTGCGCCGAAAAGACCTTCATCGGGTAGTGCGTGGAGAAGTTGTCGCGGAAGTAGAAGAAGCCAAACCAGGACAGCAGACAACAGCTCGCAGACAGCAGGAGAACGATGGTGAGGCGCCTCATCCGTGCGTTGATTATCGAGTAAGATCGCCGCTCTGGGAGAACGCATCATGTCCACCATCGAAGAACAGCGCGCGGCCGTCGGACACGACTTTCTGGAGCGGACGATCGACGACGTCGATCGCGAGATCGCCGACGCCATCCGCCTGGAGACGAAGCGCCAGAACGACACGCTGGAGCTGATCGCCTCCGAGAACCACGTCTCCAAAGCGGTCCTCACCGCGATGGGCTCGGTCTTCACGAACAAGTACGCCGAGGGGTATCCGGGGAAGCGCTACTACGGCGGATGCGGACCGACCGACATCGTCGAGAACATCGCCATCGAGCGCGCGAAAAAACTCTTCGACGCGGAGCACGCCAACGTGCAGCCGCACTCCGGGTCGCAGGCCAACATGTCGGTCTACTTCACCGTGCTCAAGCCGGGCGACACGATCATGGGGATGGACCTTTCGCACGGCGGACACCTCACGCACGGACATCCGCTGTCGTACTCCGGCCGCGATTTCAAGGTCGTGGCGTATCACGTGCGGCAGAGCGATGAGCTGATCGATTACGACGAGATGGAGCGTCTCGCGGAGGAGCACAAGCCGCGTCTGATCATCTGCGGCGCCTCGGCGTACTCGCGCACGATCGACTTCAAGCGCATCCGCGAGATCGCGGATCGCAGCGGCTCGCTGATGATGGCCGACATCGCGCACATCGCGGGACTCGTCGCCGCCGGCCTGCATCCGTCGCCGGTGCCGTACGCCGACTTCGTCACCACCACCACGCACAAGACGCTGCGCGGTCCGCGCGCGGGACTGATCCTCTGCAAGGAGAAGTACGCCAAGGACCTCGACCGCTCCGTCTTCCCCGGCGTGCAGGGCGGACCGCTCGTGCACATCATCGCGGCGAAAGCGGTCGCCTTCGCCGAGGCGCTCACGCCCGAGTTCCGCGAATACCAGGCCCAGATCATCCGCAACGCGAAGGCGCTGGCGCAGGCCTTCGCCGACACCGGCTTCCGCGTCGTCTCCGGCGGAACCGACAACCACATGTTCCTCACCGACGTCTTCGCCAAAGGGATCACCGGCAAGGACGGCCAGAACGTGCTCGAGGCCGCGAACATCACGGTCAACAAGAACACCATCCCGTTCGACACGCAGAAGCCGATGGTCGCCTCGGGCCTCCGCTTCGGCACGCCCGCGGTGACGACGCGCGGCCTGCGCGAGCCGGAGATGAAGACGATCGCAGGCCTCATCGCGCGAGCGCTGGAGTCGAAGGGCGACGCGGCCGTGATCGACGACGTGAAGCGCGGCGTGAAAGAGTTGTGTGACCGCTTCCCTATCTACTGATCGGTTACCAGTTACCGGTTACCAGTTGCCACGCGGCAACCGGCAACCTGGCAACCGGCAACCTCACGTTGTACGAGTGACAATCGACACATCACATCACCTTGTGATCACCGAGACTCGCTGACGTGAACAAGCGCTTTCCGTACTACCCGATCTACCTCGACATCGAAGACCGCAGCGTCGTGATCATCGGCGGCGGCAACGTCTGCGCCCGCAAGGCGGAGACGATGATGAAGTACGGCGCACGCGTCACCATCGTGTCGCCGGAATTCACGGACGAGATCGAACAGTGGGCCCGCGAAGGCTCGCTCTCGATCCGCCGCAAGCCGTACGAGGCCTCGGACCTCGACGGCGCGAACATCGTGATCGCCTCGACCGACGATCAGGGCGTGAACGAACAGATCGCCGCCGACTGCCGCGCGCGGCGCATCCCGGTGAACGTCGTCGACGTCACGCCGCTCTGCGAGTTCATCGTGCCGGCGATCATCGAGAAGGGCTCGATCCAGATCGCGGTGTCGACCGGCGGCAAGTCGCCGGCGCTCGCCCGCACGCTGAAGGAAGACCTGCAGCGTGCGATCGGACCGGAGTACGCCGAGGTGAATGACGTCCTCGGCACGCTGCGCGAGGAGGCCAAGCGCGTGCTGCCGACCGACGTCGATCGCAAGCGCTTCTTCGACGCCATCATCGCCAGCGGCGTGCTGGAGATGCTGCGCGACGGACGGCGCGAGCAGGCGTATCAGGTCATCGCGGACGCCTGCCGCGCGGCGGACGTTCCGCTGAGCGACGCGGTTCGCGCGGGACTCGGATGACGCGGCGGGCCACGGTCGTCCTCACGGGCGTCTGGGCCCTCACCACCCTGCTCTGGCTGCAGCCCGGCGTCCTCATTCCCGACGGCGCCGGCTACTTCGCCTACCTCCCGTCGATCACGCTCGACCACGATCTCCTCTTCTTCGACGAGTGGCAGCGCTTCGGGATGATCCGCGACGGCGTCACCGCGTACAAAGACGTCACGGCGAACGGCCATCTCGCGAATCACTGGACATGCGGCAGCGCGATGGCGTGGGCGCCGGCGTATCTCGCCGGGCACGCGCTCGCGCGCAAAGCCGACGGCGTCTCGCTGCCGTACAACGTGCCGGTGGTATTCACCAGCGCGGCCGCGGGGCTGATCGCGCTGCTGCTCGGGCTGCGTGCGTCGTCGAAATACGGACAGAACGCGCTCATCGCCGCGATCGCCGTCTGGTTCGGCTCGCCGCTGATGTGGTACTCGCTGCGGCACTCGACGATGTCGCACGCGGTCGGTGCCGCGGCATGTGCGGCGGTGGTCTGGTTGTCGATGCGGTTGCGCGGCGGCGCCGATACGAACTTCGCTATCGGACTCGCCGTCGGCTTCGCCTGCGCCGTCCGGCCGCAGAACGCGCCGTTCATCCTCGTGCCTCTGATGCTCGCCCCTTCACGAAAATTCGGCTGGACGATTCTCGGCGCGATCGTCGGCGGACTGCCGCAGCTCGTCGTCAGCCAGATTCTGTGGGGCTCGCCGCTCGCGTTCGTGAACGTCGGTGTGCAGGGGAACGACTGGCAGTCGTTCACGCACATCCGCCTGCTCGAAACGCTCTTCTCCTCGTACCACGGCCTCGCGGTCTGGACGCCGCTCCTCCTCTTCGCTCTCGCCGGCTTCTGGTTCCTCTTCAAGGACGACCGGCGTCTCGGCATCGCCGCGATCGCGATGTTCGGGCTGCAGTGGCTGATGATCGGGACGCTCGACCGCGCGTTCTGGGGCGGCGCGGCGTTTGGTCAGCGCCGCTTCGACAACTGCACGATCTTCTTCATCCTCGGGCTCGCGGCGCTCTTCGCACGCATCCCGCGCTGGGCGGCGCTCGTCATCGCCGTCGTGCCGTCGCTCTGGACGCTCGCGCTTTTCTTCGCGCATCTCGACCTGAACTTCCCGCAGACGATGCCGCAGCTCATCGCCGCCGCGCTGCACGCGAACTGGCGGCTCAGCTTCGTGCCGCCGCAGGCGAGGCTCGCGGTGTGGGCGTTCATGCTGCTCACCGCTGTGCTGCTCGCGGCGCTCGCGTGGCTGGCGCGCTTCAAGCCGGCGCTCATCGCGACGGTCTACCTGCTCGCGTTCAGCGTCGTCTTCGCCTGGTGCGGCTCGCGCGACGACCTCACCCCGTGGCGCGAGCTCATCGCACGCAATCGGGCGCATCCGACCGCCACGGTCAAGACCTCCGTGCTGGTCATCCGGAACGAGGCGCGCTGGCTTGCCAGTACCGGAGATCGGGAAGGAGCAGCGCGGTCATTCGCCGAGGCCGAGAGGATGGCGAAGGCTGCGGGAATCCAATAAAAACGGCTGTGTTATGCTCCGCCGTCTCCCATGCCCCATCGCGAGAAAAAAGTCATCGCGGTCCTCCCCGCATACAACGCCGAAAAGACCCTCGAGGCGACGTTCGATGACATCCCGAAAGACTGGGTCGACGAGATTCTGCTCGTCGATGACTGCTCGCGCGACCGCACGGTAGAGCTCTCCCGCGAGCTCGGCATCAGGACCGTCGTCCATCAGAAAAACCGCGGCTACGGCGGCAATCAGAAGACCTGCTACCGCACGGCGATGGACGAGATGCAGGGCGACATCATGGTCATGGTCCATCCCGACCATCAGTACGACCCGAAGATCATCCCGCAGCTCGTCGAGCCGCTGCAGCGCGGCGAATGCGATGCGGTCTTCGGCTCGCGCATGCTCGGCGGACGTCCCATCGAGGGAGGGATGCCGAAGTGGAAGTACTTCGCGAACCTCTTCCTGACCATGGTCGAGAACGCGACCTTCTACATCTTCCTCTCCGAGTACCACTCCGGCTTCCGCGCTTACTCGCGGCGCTACCTCGAGTCGATCAACTTCGAGGCGAACTCCGACGACTTCGTCTTCGACACCGAGATCATCGCGCAGGGTGTGGCGAAGGGGATGCGCATCCGCGAGGTGCCGATCTCCACGCGCTACTTCGACGAGGCGTCGCAGATCGGATTCTGGCGCTCCACCCGTTACGGCCTGGAGATCCTGAAGACGATGGTGCTGTACAAGCTGCACAAGAAGCACATCTGGTCGCACCGCATTTTTCGCGACCCGGTAAGCCCCGCTACAATGCGCGCGCTTGCCCGCTGATGTGATTCCCCCGCGCCGCGCCGATCTGATCGCCGTCAGCGCGCTCGTTCTCCTCGCCACCATCTTCTTCGCCGACGTCCTCTTCGGCGTCAATCAGTTCTACATGCGCGACCTCACGCGCTACTACTACCCGACCAAGCAGATCCTGCGCGAGATCGTGCAGCACGGCGAGTTCCCCTACTGGAACCGCTACTTCTCCGCCGGCCAGCCGATCGCCGCCAATCCGGAGCACGAGGTCTTCTACCCGCTCACCTGGCTGATCCTCCTGCCGAGCTACGACCTCGGCTACCGCCTGCACATCCTCCTGCACATCTATATCGGCCTCCTCGCCATGTACGCGCTGCTGCGATCGATGGAGGTCCGGCCGTACGCCGCGTTCTTCGGCGCGCTCAGCTTCGGACTCGGCGGCATCTACCTTTCGTACGTCAACCTCCTGCCGATCCTCTTCTGCGCGGCGTGGCTGCCGCTCACCTGCCTCTACGTCCGCAAATTTCTGCTGCACCATCACGCGCGCGACTTCGCCCTCGGCACGCTCTTCTTCGGACTGCAGATGCTCGTCGGCGAGCCGACGACCGTGCTGCAGACCGGCTTCCTGCTCGGCTGTTACGCGCTCTATCGCGCCTGGTACTCGAAGCCGCGGCTGTCGAAATCGATCACGCGCGTGATCTGGATCGGCGTCGTGTCGCTCTGCGGACTCGCCGTCGGCGCGGCGCAGATCCTGCCGGCCATCGATCACGTGCGCGACTCCGCGCGCGCCCGTCCCTTCGAATTCAGCCTGGTGCAGGCGTGGAGCCTCCCCTGGTCGAAGCTCCTCGAGCTGGTCTATCCGAACATCCTCGGGCACATCTCCATCGATCGCGTGATGTGGTACTGGGGCGGCGGCCTCTACAGCGGCATGGGCTCGCCGTTCCTCTTCAGCATCTACTCCGGCCTGCTCGTCTCCGCTCTGCTCGTCGGCGCCGTCTTCATCCGCCCGCGCGGCGGACGCTTCGTCCTCTTGCTCATCCTCTTCTCGCTCGTCGTCGCGCTCGGCGGACACCTCCCCTTCCTGCACTGGCTCTACGACGCAGGCATCGTCACGTCGATCCGCTATCCCGAGAAGTTCATCCTCATCGCCGTCTTCGCGTCGATCCTCTTCGCTTCGCAAATGCTCGATCGCCTGCTCGCGGGTGACGACGCGATCGCCGACGGCGCGCTCGGCTTCCTGATGGCCACCACCGTCATCGCGCTGCTGATCGCCATCGCCGGCTTCACGCCGCTCTACGGCAAGGCGATGACGAAGCTCTGGTCGCTGAGCGGCGGCAACGCGAAGCGGATCATCTCCATCTCGCACACCGACTGGATCATCGCGTTCATGCGCGGCCTGGCCTACATCGCGCTGCTGCTCACCGTTCGCAAGCTCGGTGTAGGACAGGCGCCCCCGCCTGTCCCGAGCAGGCGAGGGCGCCTGCTCCCACACATCTGGCTCGCCGCGCTCACCGTCGTCGTCTGCGCCGACCTCGGCATGGTGATGTACGAGCTCAATCCGCGCATGCCGCGGCGTTTCTTCGATCCCCCTCCCGCATCGCGCCGCTTCCCCGCCGATCGCGCCGATTTCCGCGTCTTTCACGAGCCCGACTGGTACGGCCAGGAGGAGACGGCGCGCAAATACTTTTCGAGCGGCGACGCCGTCTACTGGATCGTGCGCAACGGACTCTTTCCGATGACGCCCGCCGGCTCGAAGCTCAGCACCGTCCTGGAGCGCGATTACGACAAGACCAGCCTCCTCTCCACCGTCGACCTGACCGATTCGGTCTGGGACGTGAAGCGCTCGGGCAAGGCCGACTGGTACGCGCCGTTCATGGCCATGTCGAACGCCTGGTACCGCGGCGTCTATCGCGACTTCGAGCGGGAGCGGAAACGGGTCGGCGGCAAGATGAAGAACGCCGAGCCGATCGACTTCCGCGAAGGACCGCACTACCCGCGCTACTACTTCGCCGACCAGCTCATCACCATCAAGAGCCGGCTGCAGTTCGTCGACGACCTCTCGCACAACAGCTACACGCCGAACGTCGCCTTCATCGGCCAGCCGTCGTTCGTGCCGGCGCGCGGCGTCGTGCGCGGCGTGCGCGAGACGGCGAACAGCGCGACGATCGACGTGGAGAGCTTCGGCCAGGGATTCCTGGTCATGAGCGTTACGCCGCACAAGTACTGGCACATCACGGTCGACGGCAAGGAGACGCCGGCGATCGTCACCAACATCGGCTACCAGGGGATCATCGTCACGCCGGGAGCGCACAGGGTCGTGATGCAGTACCGCAATGAGCTCGTGCGCGTGGGGATGCTGATCTCGATCATCTCGATCGTCCTGCTCGGCGGGGTCGCGATGCTGATGCCGAGGCGGGAGGCGGCGGCGGATGTGGCGTATGAGGAGCCGGTGCATGTCGTCGCCGATCCGGACGGGACGCACGTCGAGCCGGTAGCGGAGTCTGTCGATGGCGATCGATCCTGAAGCACGACGCCGGCAGATCCGCCGCGAGCGGATCGTCCTCGGGACCATCCTGGCGCTGGTGATCATCGCCAGCGCGGCGCTCATCGGCTGGGAGGCGTACATGGGCCGCGAGATCGCGGCGACGCCGTTCATCCCGCGAAAAGGAAAGATCACGCCGCAGGTCGTGCTGCTGCAGCAGTACATCCGGATCGATACCTCGCATCAGAACGAGATCGCCGGCGCGCGCTGGATCGCGCAACAGCTCGATCGCGCGCACATCCCGTACGAGATCTTCGAGCCCGCGCCGGGCCGGGCCAACCTCTACGCGCGCATCCGCGGGAAGCGGCGCGGCGAGGGGTTGATGCTCGCCAGCCACATCGACGTCATCGCCGCATCACCGCGCGGCTGGACGCGGGCGCCCTTCTCCGCCGACATCCACCTCAACCAGATCTGGGGCCGTGGCGCGCTCGACATGAAGAGCATCACCGTCTGCCAGCTCGAAGCCTTCATCGCCGTCGCGCGCGGCGGCCGGCAGCCGGAGCGCGACCTCGTGCTCCTCGCCGTCGCCGATGAAGAGACCGGAAGCGCGAACGGCATGCGCTGGATCGTCGAGCATCGTCCCGACATCGTCGACGGAGTCCGCTACGCGCTCAACGAAGGGGGCGTCACCGAGACGCTGAACGAGCAGGTCACCTACTTCGGCATCGAGATCGGAACGAAGCAGGTGATCGCCGTCGATCTTCGCGCGCCGTCACGCGAGCAACTGCAGCAGGCGCGGATCGCGCTCGAGCCCTGGTTCTCGCCGACCGACGCCGACGAAGTGCTGCCGGAAGTCGCACGTTACTTCCACTCCATCGCTCCCTTCCGCTTCGAGCCGCGGCAGGAGCTCACCGATCTTCCCCGCACCGTGAAAACGGGCCAGCTCTGGAAGCTCCCCAAGGCGTATCGCGAGCTGACCCAGAACGTCGTCTGGGCATCGACGATCCGGAAAGACGGCGACGGCTGGGCGATGAGGACCACGCTCTTCAATCTGCCGAACGTCGACAGCGCGTCGCGGATCGCGTGGCTGACCGGGAAGGTGACCCCGTTCGGCGTGACACTCGGCACGATCCATTCGAACGATCCGGTCGCCCGCCTCAGCTCCGATCGCAGTCCGCTGTTCGCCCTCATCGCGGACGAGGTGCGGCGGCAGTACCAGGTCGACGTCGGAACGCAGATCCTGACGAAATCGGTGAACGACTCGCGCTTCCTCCGGCCGCTCGGCATCCTCTGCTACGGCATGTGGCCGTTTCCGGTCGACTACTACCAGACGCAGGGGATCCACGGCATCGACGAACGGGTCCGGCTCGACTGGTTCCAGGACGGGGTGGAGATGACGAAGAAAATCGTCGGGCGTTACGCGTTCGATCCGAAGAGCTGACACTATTTGTCAGGACTTTCGCCGCGAAAGCGACAAGAATTCGTCAGGCATCCGTCAATTCGAAACGTAACTGGAAGCCAGTCAATCACTTACCTATCAGCACCCCGTGGCATCGGCATTGCCCTTTAGACGCCTCTTGTTAGGAGGAGCTACATGACCAGGAAACAGAAAGGTTTCACCCTCATTGAGCTGCTGATCGTCGTCGCGATCATCGGCATTCTCGCTGCCATCGCCATCCCGAACCTGCTGACCGCTATGCAGCGCTCGAAGCAGAAACGGACCATGGCCGACATGCGTTCGGTCGCCACCGCGTGGGAAGCGCGTGCGACTGACACGAACCGGTACAACGCTGCCGGCGCCCTCTCGCTGCCGACCGCGGACGTCGGTTTCTCGGAGCTCTCCGGCGCTCTCTCGCCGACTTACATCAAGCAGCTTCCGAAGGCCGACGGCTGGGGTAACTCGTGGATCCTGGCGGCTGACTACGCCTTCAGCGACAGCACCGCGGCGCAGGTCTACATGATCCGCTCCACCGGTAAGGACGGCACGACTGATAGCGCGCCGGGCGGCGACACCTCGCTGTTCGACGACGACATCATCTACTCGAACGGCTCGTTCCTCCAGGCTCCGGCCGGCGCGCAGCACTAAGCTGCACGCTTCCGCTACGCCAAAGGGCGCCCTCGGGCGCCCTTTTTGTTTGCTCCGGCTGTCAGCTCCTCAGGAGTGCATCGCCTTCATCACCGAGTTCATGCTCGAGTAGAGCCGCTCGTGGTAGGCGTGCGCATCGCGGTAGACCTGCGGAAACGCGGGGAGGTCCTTCGGCGCGACGACCAGGTTCACGCCGTAGAGGAACGCGGCGTTGCCGTCGAGGGTGCGCAGGTTGTCGGAGAAGAGGATGAAGTACGCGCGGCGGCGGTCCGCCGGCGTCAGGGAGATGATCGGCTGCATCGACTCCAGCGGCGGCGGGGTCATCTGCGGCGGATTGATCATCACCACCTGCGGATACTCCTGCATGTAGAAGTCGCGCGCCTCGGCGGCCGTGGCGAAGTAGACCGGCAGGAAGCCGATCAGCTTCGCCGCCTGGCGCAGCGCCGGACTGTCGGCGCCGACGATCACCGCCTTCGCCCCGAACCCTTCCGACTCGTCCGGGGCCTCCGGCGCTTCCCGCTCGCCGGTGACGTAGTTCCGCTTGTCGACCGTCAGCTTCGTCTTGCAGACGGGGCAGGGAAAGCCGACCTCCTTGTCGGGCAGCTTGGTCTCGTCGAGCGAGAGCGGTTTCTGGCAGTTCGTGCAGACGATCCGGATCATTCGGTTCTTACTCCAGCATCGACATCATCGAGTTGTCTTCCTGCGGCCGCTTGTCCTCGTCGGTGAGGCGCAGCGCGAGGTTGGTCGGATTGGTGGCGTACGCCAGCGCCGTCTCTTTCGTGATCGTGCCGGCCTGCCACAGCTTCTCGATCTCGTCGTCGAACGTCTGCATGCCGTCGACGCTGCCGTCGTGCATGGCGTCGGTGAGCGAGCGCCCGTCGGACTCGCCCTTGAGGACGTAGTCGCGCGTGCGCATCGTCGACTTCAGGATCTCCAGCGCCGCCAGGCGTCCGCCGCCGACCTTCGGCAACAGGCGCTGCGAGATGACGTAGCGGAACGACTGCGAGAAGCGCGTCCGCACCTGCGGCTCCTGGTCCTTCGGGAAGACGCCGACGATGCGGTCGACGGTCTTCGCCGCGTCGATGGTGTGCAGCGTCGAGAGCACGAGGTGGCCGGTCTCCGCCGCTTCCATGGCGATCTCGATCGTCTCCACGTCGCGCATCTCGCCGATGAGGATCACTTTCGGCGCCTGCCGCAGCGCGGCGCGCAGGGCGAGGGAGAAGGTCTTGGTGTCGCTTCCCACCTCGCGCTGATTCACCGTCGACTTGATGTGCCGGTGCATGTACTCGACCGGATCCTCGATGGTGATGATGTGGTACGCGTAGTCGTGATTGATCTGATTGATGATCGCGGCGAGCGTGGTCGACTTGCCCGAGCCGGTCGGCCCGGTGACGAGCACGATGCCGTTCTTCAGCTTGGCGATGTTGTGCAGCTCCGCCGGCATCCCCAGCTTCTCCAGCGTCGGAATGCCCTCGGGGATGACGCGCAGGACGATGGCGTACGTGCCGCGCTGCGAGAAGATGTTGACGCGGAAGCGCGTCTTCATGGCGATGGAGTAAGACAAGTCGACGGAGCCGTTCGTCATCAGCGTCCGCGTCAGTTCCCGGTCGCCGCGCAGCATGTGCATGGCGATCATCTCCGTCTGATACGGCGTGAGGCGCGGCAGTCCGGGAAAATTCACCGGCGTGAGCTGCCCGTCGACTTCCACCTGCGGCTGCCGCCCGACCGAGAAGTTCAGATCGGAGACGCGGTCGGACATCTTGAGCATCGCCTCGAGGATGGCGTCGAGATTGAAGTTCTTCATGCGGAGCCTCGGAAAGACATTGTAGCTGTTGAGCCGTTGAGCGATTGAGCTGTTTAGCCGCTCAACCGCTCGACCGCTCAACAGCTAGAATCCCCGCGTGTCCATCATCGGCATTGATCTGGGATCGCGCCGCATCGGGATCGCGATTTCGGAATCGGGCATCATGGCCACTCCTCATTCCGTCATGCGCAACGAAGGCGACATCGTGGAGAAACTCTCGAACCTCGCGCGCGAGCTCGACGCCGAGGCGTTCGTCGTCGGCGTGCCGCGGAGGCCGGGGGCCGATGAGAGCAAGTTCCGCGACTTCGCCGACCGCCTGCGGCAGAAAACCTGCAAAGAGGTCGTGCTCTGGGACGAGGCCCTGACTACCGTGGAAGCATCGGAACAACTCCGCGCCGCCGGCCGCGATCGCCGCGAGGCGCAGCGCGAGATCGACATGCACGCCGCGGCGGTGATCCTCCAGTCGTGGCTCGATGAGCACAACAGGAGGACGTCATAGCCTCACGCCGCGGTGCGCGACGCGGATGCGGCAAGGTCCTGCAGTCGCTCGGAACGATCCTCGTCTTCGCGATCCTCCTGCTGATCGCTGGCGGCTGGTTCTTCTTCCGCGCCCTCACCTCGCCGTACAAGGGATACAGCGAGCCGAAGAAAGACGTCGAGGTACGCCACGGACAACGGACGTCGATCATCCTCAAGCACCTGCAGGCGGACGGCGTGATCCGCGATCCCTACGTCCCGCTGGTCTACATGAAACTCCTCCGCCGCAACGACTCGATCAAGGCGGGCGTGTACGAATTCGACCGCCCGCTCTCCGCGGCGCAGGTCCTGGAGAAGCTGTTCCGCGGCGACGTGATCCTGCGCAGCGTGACCGTGCGCGAGGGACTCGACCGCTTCGCCGTCGCGCGTCTCTTCATCGAGGAGCGCTTCGGCACCGCACAGCAGTGGGACAAGCTGACCGGCGATCCGGAGCTGGTGCACGACATCGCGCCGGATGCGAAATCACTCGAAGGCTACCTCTTCCCCGACACCTACAAATTCAACCCCGGCACGCCGCCGCAGACGATCGTCAAGGCGATGGTGGAGAACTTCCGCAAGCACTTCACCGGCGAGATGGCGTTCATCACCACCGGTCTCGACGTGCACAAGACCGTGACGCTCGCCTCGATCGTGGAGACCGAGGCTCGCCTGCCGAATGAACGGCCGCTCGTCGCGTCGGTCTATCTCAACCGTCTCCGCCGCCACATGCTCCTCGGCGCCGACCCGACCGTCATCTACGCCATCAAGCTCGCCGGCCGCTGGGACGGCAACATCCACAAAGCCGACTTGCAGATCGATTCGCCGTACAACACCTACCGCTTCCCCGGCCTCCCCCCCGGCCCCATCGCCAACCCCGGCCTCGCCTCCCTCCGCGCCGCCGCCGCCCCCGCGTCGACGAACTACCTCTACTTCGTCGCCAAGCACGACGGCTCCCACGCCTTCTCCTCCAACATCACGGACCACAACCGGAACGTGGAGATCTGGCAGAGGCAGTGGTATCGGGATCACAAGACGAGATAGCAGATAGCGGATAGCGGATAGCAAAGGCGCTGAGGCCGCTATCTGCTTTGCTATCTGCTATCTGCTATCCGCTATCTCGTCTGCTATCCTTGCGCAAATCCACCAATTTTCTCTCCGGGGGTCCGTCTTCAAATGGCCGCGAAGAACAAGCCGTACGAGCAGTTCGGTCCGTACATTCTTTTCAAGAAACTCGAGAGCGATCCCCTCGGCGAGCTTTGGCGCGCCGCGCGAATCGAGAACGGCCAGATCGGAACGCTCGTCGCCTTGCGCAAGCTCACAGGCGGCGACCGCGCCGCACTGACGGCGAGCGCCAACGGAGCGCGCGAGCTCGTGCCGCAACTCACCGGCGTGAGCTTCGCCAAGCACCAGGTCATCGACGTCGTCAACGACGTCCCCTTCATCGCGCAGGACTACGCCGGCGGGCGCTCGCTGCGGCACATCGTCAACCGCGCGCGCGGCGGCCAAGGCGTCACGCCGAATCCGATCCCCATCGACCAGGCCATCGTCATCGCGGAAAAAGTCGCGCTCTCCCTCGCCACCACCGCGGAGCTGCGCGGCAGCGGCGGCTCGCGCCTCGCGCACGGCGCGCTGATCCCGCAATTCATCTGGATCGACGACGGCGGCGAGATCCGCGTCGGCGGCCAGCAGCTCGGCCGCGGTATCGTGGCGTCGTTCAAGGACGCGAAGGTGGCGACCGAGATCGGGCGCTACTTCCCGCCCGAGTACCGCAACTCCGGCGAGACGACGAAGACGACCGACGTCTTCTCCCTGGGCGCCATCCTCTATCTCCTCGTGACCGGCGTCGAGCCTCCCGACGCGGCGACGAGCAGCGCGTTCGCGCAGACGGTCGGCGCCGCGCGCACGGCCGCCGGCTCCTCGCTGCCGGATGAGATCCGCGCCATCCTCACCCGCGCGCTCGATCCCGATCCGAACGGCCGCTACGCCTCGATCGGCGACATGAAGCAGGCCATCACCGCGCTCAACGCGAGCGGCAAGTACTCGGCGACGACGTTCAACCTCGCCTTCTACCTCAGCAACCTGCTGAAGAAGGAGATGGAGGGCGAGGCGCTCGATCGCGACAAGGAGCTGAAGCTCAACGTCGCGCCCTATCTCGACGCGCCGCCGCCGCAGCCGGCCGCGCATGCCGCCGCCGCGCCGCCGGCCGAGCTGCACACCGCGCCGATCTTCGGCGCGCACGCCGAGCCGCCGAAGAAGAGTAAGGCGCCGCTGGCCATCGCCGCCGGCGCGATCGTCGCCATCGCCGCCGGTGCCGGCGTGGTGATGATGAACAAGAAGCCGGCGACGAACGCGACGACCACCACGGCGACACAGGCCAGCGCCGCCGCGCCGGTGATCCCGAAGCCGAAGATCGTCTCCGAGCCGGTCGTGGCGCAGGCGTCGCCGTCGACGTCGACCGCGCCGACCAGCACCGCCGACTCGCAGGCCGCATTCGAGGAGGCGGTGAAGGCGAAGTATCAGGAAGAGCTGATGAAGATGCAGTCGGACTTCACGAAGAAGCTGCAGCAGAGTCAGTCGAAGAACGCGCCGGTGCAGACCGTCGCCTCGGCTCCCGCGCCGGCCGCTTCCACTCCGTCCGCTCCTGATCCCTCCGCCGCGGCGCTCGACGCATCGCGCCGCAACGAGCCCGCTCCGCAGCCCACGACACCGCAGCAGACCGCGACGCAGGCCGCTGCGCCCGCCCCCGTCCAGCAGCAGCCCGCGGCCGCCGCGCCGGCGCCCGTGGTGGCGGCCGTCCGCGAAGGCGACGTCGTCGACGTGAACGATCTCGACACCGTCCCTCGCGCCCTCGGCGCGATCCGTCCCGCCTATTCGCCGATCGCGCAGCGCCAGCGAGTCGAAGGGACGGTCCTGCTGACCGCGCTGATCTCCGAGACCGGCCAGGTGCTCGACGTGAAAGTGCTGAAGGGGGTCGGCTTCGGACTCGATGACGCCGCGGCGCGCGCCATGAAGTCGACGCGCTTCTCCCCCGGCATCAAGGACGGGAAGCGCGTGAAGACCTGGTTCCCGCAGCAGATCACGTTCAAGTTGTAGGCCGCCCGCACTCGAGACCCTTGAGCCGCAGCCCGAGCTCGCGCGCATCGTTCGCGTTGCGCGCGACGCGATCGGTCTCGATCACCAGCTCGCGCGGCGCGCTCACCGCGTACGTCCGCATGAACTCCGCGGCGGGCGGCTTGAAACGATCGATCACCGTGCCGTCGATGGCGATCGTGATCGTCGCATCGGCGAGCGGCGCGTAGAAATCGAACGTGAGCGACGTGCAGCGCTCGATGATCCGCATGCGCGAGCGCTGTCCCATCCAGCGCCAGACCTCGTCGCGCGACGACTCCCGCCCGTACCACCCTTCCTCGAACGCGAACGGTGATTGCGCGGGCGAGACCGACGCTTCGAAGTAGCGCTGCCGCGCGAGGTTCCAGAGCGTTCCGTGGGGACGGCGGAACGTGATCGCGCCCGGGACATCGGTCAGCAGGTAGTCGCCCGGCAGCGCGCTCCACACACCGCTGCGCCGCGTCAGCTCCGGCAGCAGCGCATCGCCGAACGCCGCCATGCGAGGATCGACGACCACCTCCGTCGCATGTGCCGCGCGCAACCAATTCGCCGCGGCAACCGGCGGCGAGATGGTCGTGCGGACGACGGTCAGCGCCGGCCAGGTCCACACGATCATCAACATGATGTAGACAGCGGACAGCAGACAGCGGACAGCAGGGCGCCCTATCGCGATTCCGTCCGCGGCGAGCATCGCGAAGAGCGGCGCGTAGCCGACGGAGAACCGGCTGACGCTGAAGTGATCGAGCATCAGCCACGCGGCGAGACAGAACGGCGCGAACGCGGCGAGCGCGATGAGCGTGGACCGTTTTCGCCGCACGAGCGCGATCAGGACGAACAACGTCGTCACGATGTTGATCACCGGCGCGCGGTACGGGCGGATGAAGAAGTCGTCGAAGAGATGCGTGAGCAGCGGACGGGTCGGGTTCGTCCACGCGTCGACGCGCGCGAGGTACGCCTGGTGCCTGCGCAGCGCGTCGAGAAACACCTCCCACCCGCCCGTCGCCCAGGCTGCGGCGGAGTAGCTGATCACCACGATCGCGGCGGTGACCAGCGCGGGACCGATGGCGCGCCGGCGATACCGCCACAACGCGATGGCGAACGGCGCAGCGGCGATGAGCAGGTTCTGCGGGCGGATTCCGGCGGCGATGCCGAGGACGATCGCGCCGGCGTAGAGGCTTGTCGGACAGCGGACAGCGGCCAGCGGCCAGCAACCGGGCTTCTTCTCCCGCTGTCCGCTGTCCGCTGTCTGCTGTCTCGATCGCAGCAGCAGCGCGAGGGCGAGCACGATCAGCGTCATCGACGGCACGTCGCTCAGCGCCGTTCCGCCGTAGAACCAGACGTTCGGAAAGAAGGCGAGGATGAGCGACGCGAGGATCGACGTCAGGAAGTCCGCGCCGGCGGCGAGCGCGAACGACGTCATCGCCGGCACGATCAGCACGGCGGCGATGAAACTGATCGCCTGCAGCGCATGAAATTCATCGAAGCCGATCCACTGCATCGCCTTCCCCGCCGCGATGAAAAGCGGAAAGCCGGGCGGATGCGGATGATGCGCGGCGATGTCGAAGTGCCGCAGCGCGAGGATGAACTGCGCCTCGTCCCAGTCCCACAACGTCCGCGACAGCGCGAGCCAGCGCGTGATGGCCACGACCGCCGTGGCGACGGCCACGATCATCCGCTGCCGCGGCGTCACGGCCCCTCCACCGCCCGCCACGAGCAGGCGCGGAGCTGCAGCCCGAGGTCACGCGGATCGTTCGGAGTGTTCAGCACGCGATCGAGCTCGATGGTCAGCGTGTTCGGCGCCGCGACGTTCGACGGCACGACCCAGCGCCGCGTGATGTGCCTGTCGCAGACGATCCGCTCGACGAGTTGTCCGTTGAACGTGATCGTCGCCACTGCCTTCTTCACCGGCACGTCAAACGCGATCCGCAACTCCCCCATCTTCGGCACCGCCTCCAACTGCGCCACCGAGCGCCGCCCCATCCACCGCCACACCTCGGCGCCGTTGTTCTCCTCGCCATACCAGCCGTCGCCGTACCGGATCACCGAGGCGAGCGGGCGCACGCTGACTTCGAAGTAGCGCTTGCGCGAGATGTTGAAGAGATGTCCGCGCGGCCGGAGGAAATTGATCGCGCCCGGCATCCCCGACGTTCGCTCCGCGATCAGCCAGGCGTTCGCGTCCGAGGCGGAGAAGCCGGAGAAGTCGTCGCTGAACGCGGAGACGCGGTTGTAATCGCCCAGCAGGTACTCCCCCATCGGGTCCATCTCGCTGATGTAAATCGTCGACTTCGCACGGTCAACATGTTGACGGACCCACTGCATGGCGGCGAAGGTCGGCGCGTCGTGCCTGCGCACGTCGTTCAAAGCGGGAAGCGTCCATTGCGCCAGTCGCCCGACGATCGCGGCTGCGCATATCGCCTGAATGACCGGCTTGCGCGTCACCAGCCGAATTCCTTCCGCGCAGAGAATCATCAGCATCGGCATCGACGTGATCGCGTAGCGCCCTCCCGACCACGGGTTGAGCATGAAGAGCGAAAAGATGACGAACGGCATGAAGATCGCCAGCGACTCGAGCGCGACGCGGCGGAAGCGCAGCAGTCCGATCGCGGCGAAGATCGAGATCACGGTCGACACTTTTCCCGCGCCGTACGGATCGAGCAGGAAGTGACGATACGTCTTGTGCCACGGCGGACGCGTCGGGTTCTGGTACGAGTCGACCGCGAGCACGTACTGGCTATGCCCCTTCATCACGGCGCGGTAGGCGTCGAAACCGGTGACGTACGCGGCGCCGCCGAGGAACATCGCGACGATGACGACGATCAGCAGCGCGCCGAGGATCGGATCGCGTTTCCGCTCCTTCCAGCGAGGCCACGACGCCGCGAGGAACGGGTACGCGCCGAGGAGCACGTTCTGCGGCCGCATCACGCAGGCGGCGGCCATGATCGCGCAGCCGGCGTAGTACGCGCCGCGATTGGTTCGTCCGCGCAATAGCAATGCCGCGCCGAAAAGGAGAAACGCGAGCGTCGGCACATCGCTGAATGCCGTCCCGCCGTAGAACCAGACATTCGGCGCGAACGACGTGAGGAGCGCGGCGCTGATCGACGGCACGGTCTCCAGCTTCATCTCCCGCGCGAGCATGTACGTGCCGGGAAAGATGAGCATGCCGGAGAGCAGGTTGATCGCCTGCAGTGCGCGGAAGTCGTCGCCGGTGAAGACGCGAAAGAGATGCCCGAGGATGATGTAGAGCGGGAAGCCGGGCGGATGCGGATGATGCACCGCGACGTTGAAGTCGCGCAGCCCGAGGCAGAAGAGCGCTTCGTCCCACTCCCAGAGGCTGTGCGCCGCGGCGAGGAATCGCGTGAGCGCGACCGCGACGCCGATGACGATCAACCAGGTGCGCGTCGACTTCATGGCACCGGCGTCCATGAGTATTCGCGCAGCTCGAGTCCGAGGGCGCGCGGGTCATCGCTGAGATGCAGCGCGATCGGAATCGGCGCGTCGCTGATCGCCAGGCGCACCTCATTCGTCGCGTCGCGCTTCGACTCGACGACCCATGAGCGCTCCTGATCGCCGGTGGTGCAGAGCGAGTGCTCGACCCGCACGCCGTTGATCGAGACGTCGAGCATCGGCGGCTGCTTCTCGATGTCGAGCGGCACGTGGAAGCGCATCGTCAGACGTCCGCGTCCGTCGATCGGCGGAAGACGCATCGCTCCTTCGCGTCCCATCCAGCGCCACGTCGTCTGGCCGTCGGTCTCCACTCCGTACCAGCCGCCGAGGAATCGCACGCGCCGGTACGCGGGGACGACGCGCACTTCGAAATTGCGGCGGCGGACGATGTCCCACAGCGGCTTGCGATGCGGCAGGGAGAACGTCTCCCCGCCTTCGCTCACGTCGATCACCGGCGTGAAGATGTAGGCGGGCAGGCGGAAGCCGCTGTCGGGGATCTCTTCGTCGCGATCGAAGAAGACCGGGTCGTAATCGGCGAGATCGTGGATGGCGTGCGGACTGAGGCCGCCGCTGACGAAGATCGTCGACTGATGCGGCTTCGCATGAGTGCGGATGTAGCGGATGCCATTCGCGACCGGCGACAGCGTGCGGCGCATCGTCGAGATCGCCGGCCAGGTCCAGACGCCGAGATAGGCCGCGAGGATGATCGAGAACGCGGTCTGCGCGATCGGTTCGGCGCGTTGCGGAAGGACGCGCGCGATCGCGGCGATGCCGTCGGCGGCGAGCAACGCGTACGCGGTGACGTAGCCGAGCGAGTAGCGCGGAATCACCTCGAACGACAGCATCAGCCACGTGAAAATCGCGAACGGCAGGAAGGCGATCAGCGTCACGACCGGCGCGGCGCGGCGCCTCGCGATGGCGTCGATCAGCGAGATCAGGATCAGGATCCCGATGATGGTGAAGAGGCGCGGCGCGCCCGTCGGCTTCAGAAACACCTTGCGCGCGACCTCGGGCAACGGCTCGCGGTTCGGGTTGTGGTACGAGTCGGTGCTGCGGACGTACTGCTGCTGTTCGCGGACGCTCTTCATGTACTCGCCCGGACTCGAGGACGCGAGCGCCGCGCCGGCGTAGCAGCCGCCGAGCGCAATTCCTCCCGCGAGCGTTCCGGCCACGACGCTCTGCCACGAGCGCGCGCGCAAGCGGACGAACGTCGCGATCAGCGCGGGGACGAGCGCGGTCAGCAGATTCTGCGGGCGGATGCCGGCGGAGATCCCGAGGAGGAACGCGCCCGCGACGTAGGCCCGCGAATCGCGGCCGCCGCGCAAGATCAACGCCGAAGCGAAGAGGCCGAGCGCGACGCCCGGGACGTCGCTGAACGCCGTGCCGCCGTAGTACCAGACGTTCGGCAGAAAACACGCGATCAGCGCGCCGAAGAGCGCGGTGCGGAAGCCGAAGCGCAGCTCGCGCGCCAGTGCAAACGCCGCGGGAAAGAAAAAGAGCGCGCCGATCAGCACCACGATCTGCAGCGCGTGAAAGTCGGTGTCGACGAAGAGTCGGACGAATTTACCGGCGGCGATGAAGACCGGATAGCCGGGCGGGTGCGGCTGATGCGCCGGGACGTCGAACTGCTGCAGGCCGAGCTGGAAGTTGTATTCGTCCCAGTCCCACGCCGAGCGCGTCCGCGCGATGAGGCGCGACACCGCGACGAGGATCCACGTCGAGGCAAAGATGAGCTTCTCGCGTCGCGTCAGCGGCGCCGGGGGCTGGCTAAAGGTAGTGAACATCTATGGTTAGGAGATAGCGGATAGCAGATAGCGGATAGCAAATAGAACCGAGGACTTCCCTCTTGCTATCTGCTATCCGCTATCTGCTATCTACCCAGCGGCACCATTCTCGCAAAATTGCCCCACGACATGCCTGCCAAAGGCGTCCGCCGCCGTTGGTATCTCGACCTGCACGGGATACGGCGCGAGGGGACGAAAGAATCGGGATTCAACTATCGCTTCCCGAAAGGTGAAGCCGTCACGGACGAGAAGGTCCTCGCCCGCATCGCGAAGCTGCGCATCCCGCCCGCGTGGCGCGACGTGCGGATCGCGCGCGGCGACTCCGCCCCGCTGCAGGCCGTCGGCGTCGACAAGAAGGGACGGACGCAGTACCTCTACCACTCGCGCTTCCGCGCGCAGCGCGAGGAGGAGAAGTTCCGCCACGTCGTCGAATTCGGCGAGGCGCTCCCGAAACTGCGGCGCCGCGTGCGCGGCGATTTACGTGGCACTGCGCTCAGTCGCGAGCGCGTCCTCGCGGCGATGGTGCGGCTCATCGACCAGGGCTTCTTCCGCATCGGCAATGACAAGAGCGCGGAGCAGGAATCGACGTACGGCCTGACCACCGTCCGCGGCCGCCACGTCAAGATCGACGGCGACACGCTGCTCTTCGATTACATCGGCAAGTGGCGCAAGCAGAATCAGCGCGCCGTGCGCGATCCCGAGGTCGCGCGCATTGCGGAAACGCTGAAGAAGACGAAAGGGGCGGAGCTCTTCAAGTTCGTCAACAACGGACGCGTCGTCGACGTGAAGGACCGCCACGTGAACGACTACATCCAGTCGATCATCGGCTCCGACTTCACGGCCAAGGATTTCCGCACCTGGGCCGGCACGCTCCTCTGCTCGATCGCGCTGGCCATGCAGGGCCATGGCGCGTCGAAGGCGGAGCGCAAGCGCAAAATCCGCAAAGCGATCACCGCCACCGCCGAGCAGCTCGGCAACACGCCCGCCGTCTGCCGCAAGTCGTACGTCTGCCCGCGCCTTCTCGACGAATACCTCGAAGGCAAGCCGTTCGAGACGCTGCGGAAGAAGAGAAAAGGAAGCCCCGTGGTGCGGAGCGGCTTGTCGATGGAGGAGCGGGCGCTGCTGCGGTTTCTGCGCGAAACGATCGCCGACAGACGCCGCGCTCCTCGTGCTGCCTGATTCACATCAGAGATTCACGGCCTTCATCGCCTGCTCGTGATAGCGCGGCCCCGCCGCCGATCCGACCGGCAGCACGGAGTCGATCCGCGCCAGCTCGTCCGCGGTCAGCTTCACGTCGACCGCGCCGAGGTTGTCGTCGAGGTACGTCACGCGCTTCGTGCCGGGGATCGGAACGATGTCGTCCCCCTGCGCGAGCACCCACGCGAGCGCGAGCTGGCTCGGTGTGCACCCCTTCGACTTCGCGATCGCTTCGATCTCCTGCACGAGTTGCAGGTTCTTCTGGAAGTTCTCGCCCTGGAAGCGCGGCGAATGACGGCGGTAATCGTCGGCCGGCAGATCGTCGGGCGTGCGGAACTGGCCGGTCAGGAATCCGCGGCCGAGCGGACTGTAGGCGACGAATCCGATGCCGAGCTCGCGCACGGTGGGGAGAATCTCCTCCTCCACTTCGCGGCTCCAGAGCGAGTACTCGGTCTGCAGCGCCGCAATCGGATGAACCGCCGCCGCCTTGCGAAGCGTCGCCGGCGCGGCTTCGGACATTCCGAGGTAGCGGACCTTGCCCGCCTTCACCAGCTCCGCCATCGCGCCGATCGTCTCTTCGATCGGCACCTTCGGATCGACGCGGTGCTGGTAGTAGAGATCGATGACGTCGACCTTCAGGCGCTGCAGGCTCGCGTCGCACTGCTGGAAGACGTAGTCGCGATCGCCGCGCACGCCGAGGAACTCGCCGTTCGGTCCGCGGACATTGGCGAACTTCGTCGCCAGCACGACGTCGCCGCGGCGTCCCGCGATCGCCTTCCCCACCAGCTCTTCGTTGCGGCCGCTGCCGTACATGTCGGCGGTGTCGAGGAAGTTGCCTCCCTGATCGAGGAAGCGATGGATGACGCGGATCGACTCCGCTTCGTTCTGCTGGCTCGGCTCGTAGAACTCGCTCATCCCCATGCAGCCGAGGCCGAGGGCGGAGACGCGGAGGTGAGCACCGAGTTGACGTTGAATCATGGTTGTTCCTTTCATGTGCAGCAATATCGCCCCCGCCTCGAAAACGGACAAGATCGGATGCTGGCAAAGCCTTGCCTGATCCTGCAAAATACCCGGCGAATGGGCACTCGTCTCGTAGAGCTTCTTTCGACACTGGCCGCCGGCGAGGGCTACAGCGACTCGATCCTCGACGGCGTCCACTTCATGCGCAGCACCCAGCGAATTCCGCGCCGTCCGATCCTGTACGAGCCCGGCATTTTCATCATTGCCCAGGGCCGCAAGCGCGGCTACCTCGGCGGCCGCGTCTACACATACGACGCGAAGAACTACCTCGTGCTCTCCGTGCCGCTGCCGTTCGAATGCGAGACCGAGGGGACGCCGCAGAAGCCGCTCCTCGGACTCGCCGTGAGCGTGAACCCGGCGACGGTCGCCGAGCTGTTGATGGAGATGGACGACGCCCCGCTCGGTCCCGTCGCCGCGCCGCGCGCGATCTACGCCACGCCGCTGAACGAAGGCCTCTGCGATGCCGCGACGCGCCTCCTCGAATGCCTCGCCTCACCCGCCGACGCGCGCATCCTCGGGCCGCAGATCGTCCGCGAGATTACGTATCGCGTTCTCTGCGGCGAGCAGGGCGGCGCATTGCGCGCCGTCGCCGCCCGCCACAGCCACTTCGGCCAGATCCACAAAGCGCTGCGCCGCATGCACACCGGCTACTCCGATTCGATCGACGTCGAGTCCCTCGCCCGCGAATCCGGCATGAGCACCTCGGCGTTCCACCACAACTTCAAAGCCGTGACGTCGTCCTCGCCGCTGCAATACCTGAAGACCATCCGCCTGCACAAAGCGCGCATGCTGATGGTCCACGAAGGCCTCGGCGCCGGCGCCGCCGCGGGGAAGGTCGGCTACGAAAGCCCCTCGCAGTTCAGCCGCGAGTTCAAGAGGTTGTTCGGGAGCACGCCCGCGGAAGAGGCGGCGCGGATACGGGTAACGTTGGCGTAGGTGACAGATCGCAGTTGGCAGTTGGCAGGAGCTACTGCCCCCTGCCAACTGCCTTTCAGCCCACTACGTCAGAACGTCTCCCCGATCCAGAACTCCGTCCGGTATTTCCCGGTCGTCGACTTGCCGTCGAACCGCTTGGCGAAGTCCCAGTGCAGCTCGAGGCCGAAGAAGTTGAGGGAGAAGCCGTAGCCTACGGCCGCCTTCGCGTCGACGAGGCGACGGTTCTCGGCGAAGGTGAAGCGCTGGCCTTTGAAGTTCGCGACGCCGATGTCGAAGAAGAGATTGCCGCGGACCTGCTGGAAGACGAGGATCGGCGTGGCGAGCACGTCGACCAGCGGGAAGCGGTACTCGAGGTTCACGAAGCCGGCGCGCGTGCCGATCAGCGAACGGAAGTCGTAGCCGCGCAGCGTGTTCAGGCCGCCGAAGTAATAGAAGTTCGGCACGTTGCCGGTCGAATAGCCGGCGAAGAGCCGTGCCGCCAGCAGCGAGCGCGAGGTGATCTGGAAGTACTGCCGCGCGTCGACCTGGAAGTCCTGCGTCAGCGTCCCCTTGTCCTTCAGATCGGGCGCATACGACGCGCTGATGTCGTAGCGATGTCCGGAGATCGGGCCGAACTGCTTGAAGATCGTGTTATCGCCGCTGAACGTCGACGTCACCAGCGGGAAATTGTCGCGGCGCTCGAGGAAGGCGATGACCGTCTGGCCTCCGATGTCGAACGCCTGCGGGTAGGCGATCTGGCGGCTCTCGTAGCCCGCGCCGACGTCGATGCGGTGATAGCGCGTGAACGGATAGCTGATGATGCCGATCGCGCCGGTCTCGCGGTAGAGCTGATGGCGGTCGAGACTGAAGCTGTCCTGACTGACCGCCGTGAAGAACGAGCGGTTGTCGAACACGCGGACGCCCCAGTTCATCCGGTGGCTCAGATCGAAGTAGAGGAAGTCGAAGTTCGAGAACGACGACACCGAATCGAGCGACGCGATGAAGCGGCGGTTGCCGAGCATGTCGCTCATGTAGATCACCGACCGCGACACGAAGAGCTGATCGGAGCTGACGCCCGCGTTCACCTCGACGTCGTCGATGAACAGCTTGCGGCTGCGCGCCGGCTCGATCTTCTCCGGATCGATCGCCACTTCCACCGGCGGCTGGAACGACGAGCGCGCGTCCGCCTGCAGCGGCGCGGAGGGCAACTGCACCTTCTCCGCTTCGTGCAGCGGCTTGTCGGTGGTCGTGGAGAAGAGCTGCCAGCGATGCTTGTAGTACGAGGAGAAGACCATCCTCTCCTTGTTGTTCGTCCCGGTGAAGACGACCGGCGTGAAGCAGCCGCCGACGACGTCGGTGTACTGCAGCAGGTCGCCGGTCTCGAGGTTCAGCGAGTAGACGTTGTACGCGGCGTAGTTCGCGGCGTCGGCCTTCGGCGTATCGCCCTCGCGCTTCGCCTTGTTCTCGGCCGCCTCGAGGATGGCCGCGGCCTGCTCGAGGTTGCGTCCCGTCTGGCGGTCGGATGAGTAGAAGATCCGCTTGCCGTCGGGCGTGAAGAACGCGTCGATGTCGTTCCAGTTGCCGGTCGTGAGCTGGAAGCGCTCGGCCGGATTGGCGACGTTCAGCTTGAAGAGCTTCGCGAAGCCGTCGACGATCGACGAATAGACGATCCACTTGCCGTCGGGCGAGAAGACCGGCGCGCCGTCGAAGAACTTGTCGTTCGTGAGGTTCGTCATCGCGCCGCTGTCGAGGTCGTAGAGGAAGATGTCGGGCTGATTGCCGAGGAAGCCGGAGAAGGCGATCTTGTGTCCGTCGGGCGAGTAGGTGGGATTGAGCTGCTGCTCGACCTTCATCGGAATCGACTTCTGGATCGCGCCCGTCAGCGGATGAATGAGCAGCAGGTTGCGGCCGCGCTCCTTCTTCGCGAAGACCGCGACCTGATCGCCGTTCGGCGCCCAGGCGATGTCGCGCCCCATGACCGGACCGACGGTGAACGACTGCGCGATCGGGTACTCGTAGCGGCTGGTGTATCCCGGCGTCAGGTTCTTGAGCAGCTTGCGCTCGGGGATGTTGAAGACGGCGATGTCGACGTCTTCCTTGTACGTGGTGAAGCCGGCGAGCAGATCGCCCGACGGCGACGGCACGGGCGAGATCTCATCGCTCACCAGCTCGGGACGGATCTTGAACGGATCGCCGTACTCGATCGGCTCCCCCTTCGCGATGAGCGCCGGGAGGTACTGCTTGCGCAGCCAGGTGCGGAAGTGGCTGTCGAATTCATCCGGCGTCACGTCGAACGCGCGCTTGAGCGCCTTGTCGACCGAGCTGCCGAGCGTGTTGCGGTACTCGTAGATGAAATCGCGAATGCCTTCCCAGCCATATTTCTGCTGGATGTACGAGAAGACCGAGTGTCCGAAGCGGTACGCGAAGTAGCCCTGCGGATTGCGGGTGATCGCCGGGACGTCGTCGTTGACCACGGCGTCGCGGAGGACCATGCGGTCCTTCGAGTCTTCATCGCTGGCCATGAAGGAGGCGAGGCCTTCCATCATCCAGGTCGGCGGATTGGCGGTGACGGTCTTGCCGAGCTTTCCCTGGAAGAGGATCTCGTACTCGAAGATGTGCGTCAGCTCGTGCTGGATGACCTGCGCGTTCTTCTCGTCGGTGTTGTCGATCGGCACGACCATCCGGTTGCGCGCCGGCTCGGCAAACGCGCCGACGCCCTCGGGGATGAAGTTCAGATCGACGTTGGTCTGCTCGAACGCCGAATGCGTCGCGTAGTAGATCAGCGGGATCTTCTTCGAGATCTGGTAGTTGAACTTGCGGGAGAGATCGTCGTACGCGCTCTCCGCCGCATCGACCACCTTCTGCAGCGACGCCTTCTCTTCGTCGTAGAAGTACACGTCGAAGTGCGTGGAGTGGTAGATGTTCCAGTTGAAGCGGTCGTAAACGATCTTGTTCTGGCCGAAGGGATAGGCGGGCACAGCTACGAGGACGACGACAAGTAGCGCGATGAGACGCTTCACGATTCCTCCCGACGGTTGCCGGTTGCCTGTTGCCGGTTACCCGGCAACTCGGTGACCGGTAACCGGCAACCTATTCAGTAAAGACGTAGCGGCTGGCGCTCGTTTCCTGCGACACGAAGATGCCGACGAGCTGCGCTTCCATCGAGCGCAGGTTCTCGAAGAGGCCGAGGATCTCGTCGTAGTTGCGCTGGTCGAATTCCTTGAAATCGCGGAAATTCTCTTCCAGCACTTTCTCGCCCGTGTCGGCGTTGAACACCGCGATGTCGATGTCGAACACGAACCCGGTCGTCTCCACCAGCACCTGGCGGTAGTACGTCCGCCCGTCGGCGGGCGAGGTGTACTCCTCGGTGCGGTAGCCCGACTTGTCGTTGATGTCGAAATCGACGATGCCGGAGACGATGAAGTCGGCCCCTGTCTTCGAGCCGATCTCTCTCCAGTAATCGCGGTTGGCCTCGAGCGCCTTCATGTCCGTGCCGGGCAGCTTCGTGCCCGGGACGTCGACGATGTGCAGCTTCGTGCTCTTGGTGAGCTGCTTGCGGAGGTAGCGCTGAAACTCCGACTGCACGTCGACTTTCGCCGCGCGGTCGGCTTTCCGTTCGCCGTTGTTGGCGATGACGAACGGCGCGATGGCGATCTTTTCATCGCCGGTGATCTGCAGTTTCGGTTTCACCGGCAGCTTCAACTTCACTTCGAGAACGCCGGCGAATGCGGCGAGTGGTACGAGCGCGGCTGCGAGCATGATCGCGACTCGTTTCATGGTCAGGCACCTCCGGTCGACGGCGGAACGGGCTTGGGTGGCGGGGGCTGATCGGATGGCGGGGTGCTCGGAGCCGAGGGCGGCGCCACCGGCTGCGCCCCTTCCGGACGCTGCGTGACGTCGCCCGGCGCCATCACGCCCGGCACCGGATTGTTCGCCGGTGCGGAGACGCCGACCGTCGGTCCCGCTGCCGGCGTCTGCGCCGGCGTTCCCGACGCGCTCTTCGCCGGCGCGCGCTTCTTGTTGCGCGACGTGAACTCGACGAACCGGCTGTAGTTCTTCTGGATGTACTGGTTCGATTTGTCGAGCTTCAGCGCTTCGAGATACTCGCGCCGCGCCTTCTCGAAATCGCCGTTCGCTTCGTATGCGACGGCGAGATTGTTGTGCGCCATGGCGTTGCCGGGCGTGATCTCGGTAGCGCGCTGGAAGCGGAACATCGCTTCGCGCCAGAGGTTCATGCGAGCCATCTGGACGCCCCAGTTTTCCTGCTGGCGGGGAGCTTCAGTGGAGGTCGCGTGAGAGCACGACCCGAGGAGAACGGCGGTCGCGAGGACGGCCGTAGCGAACCGTAAATCCCGCGTCATGAATGAGTTTCTCCTAGTGAATGTCCGAGGATTATAATCGCATTGCTTCTTCGCAATCGGCCCGCCTCCTCTACAGCTCCAACGTAATTCATGAACCACACGAACCGCGATCTGCTGATCGCCTGGTCGTTGCTGCCATTTCTCACACCGAACCGCACGCGCCTGCTGCTGGAAATGTTTGGCGAGTTGCCCGCCGCGGCCTGCAACTCCTCATCCAGACTAATCGCATCGCTTCTAAGCATTGATCAAGCGCAGGCCGACCAGGTCAGAAATCCGTTACAACTGAACGAGGCGAGAGTCGCCGCGCTGCGCGACTCCACCATCACGCTCGCCGATTCAGACTACCCGCCGCTGCTGCGCGAGATCATCGATCCGCCGCTCGCGCTGCACGTCCGCGGCGACCGCACGCTGCTGGCGAAACCGTCGGTGGCCATCGTCGGATCGCGGCGCGCGTCGCCGTACGCGATCAACGTCGCACGCCAGCTCGGCGACGATCTCGCGCGCAGCGGCTTGATCGTCGTCTCCGGACTGGCGCGCGGAGTCGACGCCGCCGCGCACGAGGCCGCGCTCGATGCCACGTTCCCCACGATCGCCGTCCTCGGCACCGGCATTGACGTCGCCTATCCGCGCTGCAACCGCGCGCTCTACAAACGGGTCGTCGAAAAGGGACTGCTCCTGAGCGAGTTCGCGCCCGGCACGCCGCCGCTCGCCGCGAACTTCCCGATCCGCAACCGCGTAATCTCCGGACTGACGTCGGGGACGATCATCGTCGAAGCGACGAGCCGCAGCGGCTCGCTGATCACCGCCCGCACCGCCGCCGAGCAGGGCCGCGAAGTCTTCGCCGTCCCCGGCTCGATCTTCTCCGCGGGATCGGAAGGAACGCATCGCCTGATCCAGTACGGCGCGAAGCTCGTGCACGACGCGAACGATGTGCTCGAGGAGCTGCCCGGCGATTTGCAGCTCGTCTCGCGCGCGGCCGCGGAGCCCGACTCGCCGCTGCGCGAAGTGCTCGCCGCCTTCACCCGCGACGAAGGCACCGACGTCGAGCAGGTCGCCTCGCGCCTCGGGCGGTCACCGTCCGCGATCGCCGAGCCGCTGCTGCAGTTGGAGCTGGGCGGGTGGATCCGGGCTCTGCCGGGCGCGAGATATGTGAGGGTGAAGTGAGGTCGCCGCTACAATATGCGCTCCGTGTTTCGCCGATTGCTCCCGCTGTTCCTGTTCGCGGCCATTGCTGCGCAGGGCGATCCCCTCCCCACCGATCTCCGCGGCGGGCACTTCACGACGCTCACGCTCGACGCGAAGTACGTCACGGCGGGCGCCGAGGAGTGGGAGGCATTTCTCTCCGTCGACGGCGGGCGCTTCTACTCCGTCCGGCTCACGCCGCATCTCGACATCGCGATCCGCGGCTACGACATCCTCGTGCCGAACGTCGAGTCGTCCGACGTCCGCATCCTCATCCGCACAGGCGACGAGCACGTCGAGACACTGCATCCCGTCGCGCAGCGCTTCCGCATTCACGCCGATCCCGACGCGATACTTCCGCTCGCGCACTCCGCGTCGCACGCCCCCGAGGCCGCGCGGCCCGGCGAGCCGAACGTCGTCGTCTGGAGCGAGGGCGGACGGATCGAGTCGTCGGCGAAGTTGCCGCTGCAGTACCGCGCGAGAAGCGGAGTCCACGAGCTCGATTGGGACACCGTCATCCCCACCGACGCGATCGCTCCGTCGACCGAAATCCTCTCCCGTCCCATCACACCGCAACCGCGACGCACCTTCATCGCGCCGCGGCATTCCCACGACATCCTCCTCCTCTCCACGCGCATGAACGTGTAGGGCCCCACCCAGCACGCAGCACCCAGCACTCAGCACAGCACTTTCGCACTGGAGGCTCATTCATGCGCTTGCGAATCGCACTTGCGCTCGCGTTTTCATTCATCGCGCTCACTCTCTGCGCGCAGTCACCCAACACCGCCACGCTCGTCGTGATGGTCACCGACCCGGCCGGCGCCGCCGTGAACGACGCGAAGATCTCCGTCGTCAACAGCGCCACCGGCGCGTCCCGCGACCTCGCCACCGGCATCGACGGCAGCGCCACCATCCCGGCGCTCTCCCTCACCGGCACCTACAACGTCATCGTGTCGAAAGAAGGCTTCGGCAGCGAAGAGCGGAAGAACATCGAGCTCCGCTCCGGCGAGACCGCCACGCTGAAGGTGAAGCTCAGCGTCGGCTCGACCACCGAGGCGGTCACCGTCTTCGGCACGACCGAGGGCGTGCGCGCCGATCCGCAGATCGGCCGCCGCCTCGACACGAAGCAGATCGACGAGACGCCGATCCTCGGGCGCAAGCTCTCGTCGCTCCCGCTCCTCAACTCCGCGTTCCGCCAGGGCAAAGGAACGGGCGACCTGTTCGTCAATCAGACCTACTTCATCACCGGCGCCGGCTCGCGCCGCACGACCACGTTCACGCTCGACGGCGCGAACAACGACGAGGCGTGGGGCCGGCAGACGATGATCGCCACCGTGCCGATCGGCGCGGTGCAGGAAGTGACCGTCCTCTCCAACGCCTTCTCCGCGGAGTACGGCTGGACCGCCGGCCCCGCGGTGAACGTCGTCACGAAATCGGGCACGAACAGCATCCTCGGCGAAGCGATCTACATGTTCCGCCCGGGAAGCTGGCAGGCGGAGACCTTCTCGACCTCCGGCTTCTGCCCGCCGTCGGTCGACACCTGCGTCACGCCGTCGACGCTGCAGTCGATCAGCCCCGTCGACATCCCCGACAAGCTCAATCAGGTCTCCGCCTCGGTCGGCGGTCCGCTCATCAAGGACCGCACCTTCTTCTTCGCCACCACCGACTACACGAAGCAGGACCGCACGACGTTCCTCTCGCGATCGCTCCCCGCGTTCGTGCTGCCGGCGGACGGCAACCTCGCCTACACCGGCCACTACAAGCAGACGCTCTTCAACGGCCGCATCGATCACACGCTCACGCCGAGCCAGACGCTGATGCTGCGGACGAACATCGACCGGATGTCGGATGACAACCCGCAGGACGCCGTCGGCGGCACGAATGCGCCGAGCGTCGCGCGCCGTTACTCGCGCCGCGCCTGGACCGGCCAGGTCAACGAGACCGCGGTCGTCAATTCGGACGTGCTGAACGAGGCGCGCTTCGCGTACCTCAACGGCGATCCGGTCACGAAGTGGGAAGCGCAGACGCTGTCGACCGTCTATACGCGCGGCGGCAACGTGCCGTTCACCATCGGCCAGTCGCGCGCCTCCGATCTCTACGGCCGGCAGGCCCAGCTCTCCGACACGCTGTCGTGGTCACGCGGCAATCACTACCTCCGCTTCGGCGCGAGCGCGATCCATCACACCTCGGGCGGCTTCGGCAGCGAGCCCGGCACGCTGATCCTCGGCACGTTCACGTTCAAGAACACGACGACGGCACCGTTCGAGCAGCTCACGCTCGACGACGTGCAGAACTACACGCAGCCGATCAACTTCGGCATCGACCGCTACAAGCTCTCGCAGGAGCTCTACACCGGCTTCGTGCAGGACAGCATTCACATGAGCGACGTCACGCTCGACCTCGGCCTGCGCTACGACCGCCAGACGCTGACCGACGCGAAGAAGAACTTTGCGCCGCGCATCGGCTTCGGCTGGCATCCGCACGGCGATCCGCGCACCGCCATCCGCGGCGGCTACGGCATGTACTACACGCAGATCCGCTCGAACGCGGTCGCCGGTTACCTCGTGAACGGACTCGACGGACTGGCCACCTACACCGCCATCAAAGACCAGACCGGGTTCCCCACCTGCCTCACCTGCGTGCCGGTGGCGCTCGATCCGCACACGCTTCCCGCCTCGCAGATCCCGGCGCGCGACATCACCATCCAGGCGGGCCAGCGCGCGTTCTACACCGCGCAGTTCGCGAAGTACGGCCTCGACTTCAGCAAGCTGCTGCCGAACTATCCGGACAAACTGGTCAACCCGCGCAGCCAGGTCGTTTCGATCGGCGCGGAGCGCGAAGTCATCCGCGGGCTCTTCATCGGCTCCGATTTCGTGCACCAGTCGTGGACGAACCTCGACCGCACCATCGACCTGAACGCGCCGGGGCCGTTCGACCGCACCGCGCCGGGCCAGACGCGCACCGTCGCGCAGGCGAACAACACCCGGCCGATCCTGCCGGTCAACGGCGGCGTGCGGCAGGTCAACGTGTTGACCAACTTCGGCGACGCGAATTACGACGGCCTGCAGACGCAGATCACCTGGCGCGGCAGCCCGCGCTTCTTCGGATCGCTCTCCTACACGCTGGCGAAAGCGACGAATACGTTCGAGCCCGACGGCAACGGCATCGCCCCGAACCAGGGAAACATCAGCCGCCTCGGTGACGAAGAGCGCGGACCGAGCGTCGTCGATCAGCGCCACCGCGCCGTGCTCGCGCTGACTTACGCCCTGCCGCTCAACATCACCGTCGGCACGCTCACGCAGTACGCTTCGGCAAGGCCGTTCAGCGCGACGACCGGCGTCGACAACAACGGCGACGGCGCGAACAACGACCGCCCCGTGATCGACGGCAAGGTGATCAGCAAGTCGGCCTTCCGCGGCACCGCGACGTCGGAAGTCGGAGCGTTCATCGAAGGACGCGTCGGCCCGATCCTCCTCCGCCTCGAGGGCTTCAACCTCCTCAACCACGGCAACTACCTCGGACGCGGCCAGACCGTCTACGGCGACGCCGTCACGCCGAGCCCGAACTTCGGCCAGCTCGTCTCCGCCGGCACCGCGGCCACCGCACTGCCGGCCTTCGCCAACGTCGATCCGCCCCGCATGTACCAGATCCAGCTTCGCTACATCTTCTGAGATCGCAGTTGGCAGTTGGCCGTTGGCCGAAGTTACCGCCAACTGCCCACTGCCCACTGCCAACGAACGAAACCATGCTCGCACTCGCACTCTTCTTCTCACTCATCGCCCCGAAGTCCTTCCTCCCGATCGTCGGCGACTGGACGGTGTCGAAAGACATCGTCCAGGTCGACGGCCGGCAATGGATCAAGGGCCAGCCCTCGGCCGGCCTCGCCGCCAACGCGCGCCGCATCTACGGCGCGCATCACGAGGAGTTCATCGACAGCGTCAAGGCGTACGCCTACTTCCCGTACGCCGTGGCGAAGGACGTCGGCGACTTCCGCGACGGCGAGATCTCCATGCGCTTCCGCCTCGTCAGCGGCCAGCTCGATCAATGCGCCGGCATCCTCTTCAACCTCAAGACGAACGGCGACTACCTCACCGTCCGCTTCAACGGCAAAGAGGACAACCTCGTGCTCTGGACGTTCAAGAACGGCAAGCGCAGCTTCGTGAAGAAGGGGACGGAGAACGTCCACCTCAACATGGGCGACTGGCACCGCATGAAGATCGCGACGTCCGGCACCACGCTGCGCGGTTACCTCGACGACAAGCTGCTCCTCGAGTACACGCTGGCCGAGCCGGTGTCGGGAAAAGTGGGACTCTGGTCGAAGACCGACAGCGTCAGCCAGTTCGGCGACTTCGACGTGCGGCCAGCAAAATGACGAGCGGCCAGAGCGCGTAGAAGATCAACGCCGCGCCGACGGGACGTGCCGTCAGCGGGTAGCCGGTGTACGCGGATTCAGAATGCTGCGGCACCGGCACCCGCGCCAGTTCGCAGATCGTCTCGATCACGATCTCCTCGGTCGTCGAGCGATTGACCGCCGTCTTCCGGCCGATGCGGTACTCGATCAGTCCGTACTGATCGCCGAACAGACCGGTGCGTCCTTCCAGCGGGTAATTCACGCGGACACTCATCGTCCGCCGCAGCTTCACGAGGACGTTGCGCTCGAAGTCGTTCATGCGCGGATCCTCGGCCGCGAGCCAGACCGTGATCGTCAGCGGCTCGTGAATCGATCGCAACGCGCGTTCGTCCGCGCGTGAGAACGAGCTGCGGCGATCCTCGGAGAGATCAACGCTGAGGTTCACGTTCGATGCGGCGACGATCGCCGCGGCCCCGATGATCACAGCAATCGCCGCGGCGACAATCGATCCGAGGTTTAGAAACCGCGCCGTGATGTAGAGCGCGACGATCGTGATGATCAGCATCACCGCGATCACGTCGACGCGCAGCAATCCGCGCTCGAACGATCGCAGCGCCGCCGCCGGCGTGTACGACGCGAGCGTCTGCCACAGTCCGCCGCGTCCCGTCGCCAGGAAATCGAGCGCCCACGTCCCGATCGTGAACGCGAGCACGACCACCGCCGCATTCGCCGCCCCCGGCACCAGCGCCGCCGCGCACATCGCGATCGCCGCGGTGAAGACGAATCGCAGCGTGTAGCCGAGGAGCACGTTCGCCACCTCGCCGCCATCGAGATGTCCGCCGTAGAAGCACCAGAGCCCCATCGCGATGCCGAATGCGATCAGCGACAGCAGCCACGCGACGAAGAGCGCGCTCAATTTCGACAGCACGTGCGCCGCGCGCGACACCGGCCACTGCAGGATCAGCTTCAGCGCGCCGCTCGTTCGCTCCGCGGAGATCGTCCGGATGGCGACGAACGGAAAGAGCAGCATGATCGCCAGCTCGTACGCGCCGAGCGACGGCACGACGATGCCGTCGAGCGGCGAGAGTCCCTGCGGCAGCGCGCCGGTGCTGACTTCGGCGTACGTGTTCACCGCCTGAATGAACGCCTGGCCGACGAGCGGTCCGATCACGATCAGCGTCAGCCAGAACGCGCGCGACGCGAACAGCTCGCCGAGGTCCTTGCGGAAGAGGACACGTAGGGCGGGTCCTCTGACCCGCCAGAGCGGACGGGTTGGAGAACCCGTCCTACGTGAGCGCAAGGAACGCCTCTTCGAGATTCCCCAGCTCCGCCGGTGTGCCGGTCGCCACGACGCGGCCCTCGTTCAGCAGCAGCAGCCGATCGCAGATTCGCGCCGCGTCCTGCAGTTGATGGATCGACAGGACGAGCGTGCGCTTCACTTCGCGCAGCAACTCCATCGTCGCGCGCACCTGGCGCAGGTCGAGCCCGTCGAACGGCTCGTCGAGGAACAGGACCGGGTGGGGGGTGAGGAGCGCGAGCGCGAGATCGAGGCGCTTGGTTTCGCCTTTGGAGAGATTGGCAACGCGTTGGTGGAAAAGTTGCGGAGCAATGGTTCCATACATCTCCGCGAACACATCCAACGTCCACCGCACCGTCTGATCCGGCCACGGCTTCACGCCATCCGGCATGTAGAACAGCCCCTCCCCCCGATCGATTGTCCCCGAGTCGATCGGCTGCAATCCCGCGATGCATTCGAACAGCGTCGTCTTCCCCGCGCCGTTGGGACCGATCACGCCGAGGATCTCGCCGTCACGGACTTCGAAACTGACGTCGTCGAGGATGCGGCGGCCGCCGCGGATCGCGGTGAGGTTGGCGACCGTGATCACTTCGACACGATCGTCGCGATCTTCCAGGCGTCGCCGATCTTCACGAGGTCGAACGACGTCGCGCCCTGCGCGTACGGCTTCTCGTCGTTCGACGCGTGACGCGACTCGTCCGCCGCCTCGACGTGCGCCGTCTCGCCGTGGCGCTCGACCTTCAGCGACGTCGGATGCTGGAAGAGTCCGTTCTGATCGAACCACGGCTTCTTCTGCGTGACGTAATCGGCAGGGGTCAGGCCGTCGATCCGCGCGTCGGGAGCGAAGAGCTCCTTGAAGCGGTCCCAATCGCGGCGTCCGGCGGGACCGGAGATCACGTTGTACTCCGCGATCACAGTGGCGCGGACGTCGAGGTCGGCCGGCTCAGGCGGAACCGTCGCACACGCGGTGAGCAGCAGAAGGACTGTCAGGAATCGCACTAAGGAAGGATAGCGTCTCCGTCGACGTCCATCGTCTGTTTCACCTTCCAGGCGATGAGGCCGAGCGGCACGCCGATCTGGATCAGGCGGCGGAGCGGTTTGGGGAATCCGAAGCCGACGAGGAGCCCGAGGACCGCGCCGCCGGCGACGATCTGCGTCGCGTGCTCGGCGACGAAGCGCTTCGCGTCGTACTGCGTGCGGATGCGCTGATCGAGCTCGTCGATGCGGACGCTGATGCCGTCGCGCGCGCGCTCGATCGCCTGCTCCACGTGGGCCTTCTCATCCTGAATGTCGGGCATTAACGGCTCCTGATGCGGGCGATGTCGGATTTGATCGACTCGACGTCGTTCTTGATCTGCTGGATCGATTCGTTCGGCACGAACTCCACGGCGGCGAACTTCTTCTTCCCCATCATCGCCAGCACCGCCGCGGCGGCGAAGAGGACGATCGTCACGATCAGCGTCGACAGCCAGGCCGGGACGCCGAGCGCCACCAGGCCCAGGGTGATGGTCACGAAGAGGAAGGCGAGGCCGAAGAGGGCGAGGAAGACCGCGCCCGCGAACATCGCCGTCCCGCCGCCCAGCTTGGCCACGGTGTCTTTGATCTCGAGCTTGAGGAGGGCGATCTCGCTGCGGAACAGCGTGGAGATGTCGGCGCTGAGGTCTTTGAAAATCGTCCCCAGCGATCGGTAGTCGTCATTCATCGGAGCTGCGCTCATACTTTGGGATTGGGAGCAAAACAGGTACCCATTGCGTTCTGCGCTGCCGATGCAATCACATTTCGTCGAACTGGTGAAGGACTTTCGATTCGAAGCGGCACACTGGCTGCCCGCCGTGCCGGAGGGCCACAAGTGCCGCCGCATGCACGGCCATTCGTTCCGCGGCGAAGTCGCCGTGCGCGGAGAAGTCGACCCCAAAACCGGCTGGCTGATCGACTTCGCCGACCTGAAAAAAGTGGTCGACCCGATCGTCCACCAGCTCGACCACTACTGCCTCAACGAGATCGAAGGCCTCGAAAACCCGACCTCGGAAATGGTCGCCGTCTGGCTCTGGAACCGCCTCGCGCCGCAGATTCCGATTCTCTATCGCGTGACGATTGAGGAGACGTGTACGTCGCGATGCCACTACTTCGGAACTAGCCGTTGAGCGGTTGAGCGGTTGAGCGGTTGAGCTATTCAGCGGTTGAGCTCAACAGCTCAATAGCTCGTCACGTTCTCAACGGCACAAACCGAACCGCATCCAACGCCGTCCGCGTAACACGCCCATCCTTTTTCTCGATCAACCACAAATTCTGCTGCTCCGCCTCCCCCACCGGGATGATGCACCGCCCTCCCTCGGCGAGTTGCTCGATCAATGCTTCCGGCAGGCGGGCGGGGGCGGCGGCGGAGAGGATGGCGTCGAAGGGGCCGCGGTCGCGGAAGATCTCGATGCCGTTGCCGGTGGCCAGCGTGACGTTGTCGATGCCGAGTTGCGTGAGGCGGTCGGCGACGGTGCGCGCGAGGTCGGGCTCGAGCTCCGCGCTGTACACGTGCCGCACCAGTCGCGACAGGATCGCGGTCTGATAGCCCGAGCCGGTGCCGATCTCCAGGACGTTCTCGTCGCCGCGCAGGCGCAGCAGCTCGGTCATGAACGCGACGATGAACGGCTGCGAGATCGTCTGGCCGCGCTCGAGCGGCAGCGGGGTGTCGTCGTACGCCGACGCGCGATGCTGCGGTGGGACGAACAGCTCGCGCGGGACGGAGCGGAAGGCATCGAGGACGCGCTTGTCGCTGACTCCGCGCGCC